>SAMEA3387443__coassemble_5527_pt1 | contig 2117 bp, 3 predicted proteins | sample SAMEA3387443__metabat2_high_PE_014 | metagenome-assembled genome bin SAMEA3387443 (sample SAMEA3387443) | Felis catus | biome: Faeces | place: United Kingdom | collected 2012 | reverse complement strand
AATGGGGCAAAAGTCAGTAAAATCAAGTGTTTTCAGTTTGCTCAGCAGACACTACATAATCCAGAAACTGCATTAATTCCTCTGGAATACCATCCCTGTTCTTCCCATGTGCGTTGAGATAAACAGTTTTCACGCCATCACCGATGGATTTTCCGGTTTCTCCACAGACTGTGCCTGTTGAATAGCGATACAATCCCTCTCCAAAAGGATCGAAATCACAGATAAAAATCACATACGTATCTGGCAGACTCTCATATGAATCTCCTGTCAGTAATGCATCCATATCTATCTGATCATGATAATAGCGGCTTCTTTTGGGAAGGAATTTTTGCAGTGTTACCTGCATTTCCACATTGAAACGTGTTCTGTCCGCATCTGCCGCGTAAACATCCAGACGAACACCATGGTATTCTGAGTGATATGCCATGGTCTTCTCCGTCTGGATATGTACTTCTGAAATAGGAATCCCCAGTGCCAGTTCCAGCACTCTGCAGCAAATTTCCGGATCAGACATCACTGCTGCAAACATAAACGCATCCCGTATTGTCAGCTCTTTAAATTTTCTGGTTATCATCCCTCTGTCCTTTCTGAGCAGAAGAACTCTTTGGACTCAGTATAGCGCAAAAAAATAGATTCGGCAAGGAAAAGCTTTCGACAACAGGAAAGTTTCCGTATCCGGATCAGTTCTTCTTTCTTCTGCAATCCACTTTTCCTCACTCATGTAGTTCTTATGATATTCCAAGCACCTGATCCAAAACAGCAAGTATGGGTTTATTATTTAATGGTTACTGAGCAATGCCCTGCGGTTCGGTGCCCCCCCCCCGCCGCCGGAATATCTTCTCGGAATTCTAAGCCTTGATTTTTCAAGGCTTTTTCTTTGTTCATAACTAAAATCCCCCCATTTTTTTCTAAAAAGTACTTGACAAATTCCTCCCAAAATGTGGCGTTTCACGCCTTGATCAATAAGAAATATCTCTTACGGCTCTGCCGATTATATTATTTTTGAAATGGAGGCATTATCATGTTACCTGTTTATTCACCTGAATCACATTCCCTTTATCAGGACTTCCTTATCTCTAATTTTTTACTTTATTATCCAGATCCTTTTTCTATATCCAGACAGACATGGAAGATCATCGTACAGTTCTGGCATCTGGATCTTTCCCAGACTACAAGCATCCTTTTGGGTTCTTATTCTAAATTCGGACCTGCTCCACGAGATCCAGTTTCCATGCTGCGTTCTTACCTGCTTTCTATTAAACTCAAGATCACTTCCATTACTGATTGGGTATCCAGACTCAAAGAATGTCCTTTATATGCGGTCATCAGTGGATTCTCCCCTGATGATGTGCTAGGCATCGGTACCTTTTACGATTTCTTCCGGCATATCTGGAACTCTGAACAGAAACATCTTTCCGTCCAGCTCAGACATAAAAAGAAGAAAACCCCAAAAGGGAAAAAACACGGGGAAAAAACTCCCAATATCAAGAGTACTTCTGCGGCACCTGAAAAGCATCTTCCGCCGCCTGTTTTGCCTGCCGCAGCTTTGTATTCACTGTTTCCAGCTTGGCATTATTTTCCCGCTCCACACGAATCGCTTCCTGCTGGTTTCTACGCATAACAAAAGAAATTCCCGGAATAACACAGACAGCTACGATAACCGTAAAGATAACAATAAATACCATAACAAAATTGACAAGTTTTAATGTATTCGTAGCAACATATTCTGCCGGAACCAGAAAGATAAGTGTCCATTCGGCATTTTCCATTCTTTTTAATCCGTAAAAATATTCTGTTCCGTCCAGAACTGCATTAGAATAACTGTAGCCTTTTTCTTCCAGTTCCGCCTTGGTTTTCTCAAAGGAAGGTTTCCGTTATAAGCTTCACAGTTAAAATATGGATTTAGCTGTTCCATGTCCTGGGCAATTCCAAAATAGAAAATTGAAGTTTTCTTTTCTCCGTTTTGAAGATGTATTGGCTCCGGCAGACGATTCAGAAATACTATCTCTAACTGATTATCTGTCATAGAATCAAAAACAAAACTGATCTTTTCAGGACTTTCGTGAACCTCACATGGCTAAAGTCACGTGCTTCCGGACGCTTTAGGCGTCAGACTA
>SAMEA3387443__coassemble_2683_pt1 | contig 6053 bp, 7 predicted proteins | sample SAMEA3387443__metabat2_high_PE_014 | metagenome-assembled genome bin SAMEA3387443 (sample SAMEA3387443) | Felis catus | biome: Faeces | place: United Kingdom | collected 2012 | reverse complement strand
TAGAATAATATTTACTCAAAGTATCAACTCCTTTCAATAATATTCTACTCTAATACCTTATAAAACTCAACATGTGCTTATATGATTTTATAATTTATATTTAACTGTTAATAACCTCCTCATCATAAGAAATCGCGCCTTATTTTTCCTCAGACATATTGGAATGCAAGATATCTATAAGTTCGTTTACATCAGCCTCAGATAATTTTGTCTCCTGAGCAAAGGAAGCGATAAAATTCTTAAGAGATCCACCAAAAGATTCATCTACAAACTGTCGAGCATATTTTTGTGCAAGTTCCTCTTCACTGAGCTGCGCTGAATATAGTTTACGATACCGCTTATTATTTGTTTTCAACACTCCCTTTAAAATAAGACGGTTAAGATATGTCTGAGCTGTACCTACCGCCCAGTTAAGCTGAAGTTCATCGTTACAATATTTCAGAATTTCATTAAAAGGAAGTGGATCTGAATTCTTCCAAAAAAGCTGCATGATCTTATATTCTGTATCAGAAAGCTCATAATGTTGTTGCATAATCACATCTCCTAACTCTTAGTTTTAGTATATTGTACAATATCAGGAAGGCACAGTCAATACAAGGAATAAAATATCGTAAATCTCGACAACAATACAAAGATATTCTTGACAAATATTATTTAATAATGTACGCTGAATACACGACATAAATGTAGTGATATAAAATTACACAAGCAAAGCAACTACGAAAGGAGGTTAAATACTTCATAAAGAACTAGTTCGTTACAGTGCTTTTAAGAACAGGTAATTATTAAATTAATGTTAAAGGAACATTGCTACAGAAAATACAGAGGTGAAAAGGACATGAAAAAAAAGAAATGAGGGTAAGAGCATGATAAAAAAGGAAAAAATAGTAATAACTATAGTGCTTGTGGTAAGTTGTATTACAGCAACTCCGGTTGCCGCAAAAATGTAGAAGATAATACTTATCAAATCTGTCGAAATGATATTTTTATAGATTGGGATCAATTGAATTGCAAGAAGATAATAAGCGAAATTAAAGACGATGGTTGCTATATTGCAGTTAATCTGGGGGATTGGCTAAAGAAGCAGGACATTTATGATATTTCAGTAACTGAGGATAATGAGAGTGAAGGTTATAAAGAAATGTATTATGAACGAAATCCAGAAAAAGAGGAAAAGGATGAGTTTTATGATACAGATGACACTGCTTATATTCCTTTTGAAAGGTTGGTGTACGAGGGAGATGTTATCAGTTATACAGATTCTTCTATTGAAACTGTAACAGAAGTAGAAGAAAATGGTGATTTCTATACAAAAATCACTTCTATGCCGAAATTGCCATTAAAGGATATGGATTAAGATATAGCGTTAGACTTGTCGGCACACTGGTGGTCTTTACGGCATTAGATCTCATGGCGGAACATATCAAGAGGCTGTAAAATATGCTACATATAGTAAAGATTCCAGACAATGAGGGAGATATAAATAATATGAGAAAATTTATTTTAGGGCTTAGTTTTCTGGGGTTTGGAGATATAGGTTTCTTGATTGTTTTTACGTATACCCTTTTCCACCAAAGTATAATCAATGGAAGTGAGGGATGGTTGATTAATTTAATAGCAAATGACACATTGATACCGGTAGTATTTTTTTCGTTATGGATAATAACAGGAATAATAATTTGCATTAGATCGTTGAGAGAGTAGAGAAAAATAAATTTAAAGTGGACGGGACAATGCGATATTTTGCGTGTTGAGCAGTGCTGAAAAGTTTTACTGAATGATATCCAGTGTTAGTTGCTTTTTCTGCAATTCCTGCTTCTCTCGTATAGTAGATATTCAGCCTGATATCCGCTCTGGTACTCTGTGGGATTTGGAACTATAGCAATTTTCTATAACTTTACAACAGAGCCGGTAAGAATCACAGTGCTTTTGAATGACTTTCTGTATGGTTAACTCAGTGCTGATTTCCTGAATTCGCTGATCAACTGCTTTGATGGAATCTATAAATAAGTATCTGTTAGTTTTAATGGTCGTATTAATTGTACAACATCAGGAAGGCACAGTCAATACAAGGAATAAAATATCGTAAATCTCGACAACAATATAAAGTTTTTCTTGACAAATTTTATTTGATAACGTATACTAAATACACGACATAAATGTAGTGATATGATTTTACACAAGTAACGTAACTACGAAGGGAGGTTAAATACAAGTGTTTTATATCGCAAATTTCTTAAGAGGAGGATTCTGATGCAAATTAGTAAAATTAAAGTTGTACTGGGTATAATACTAGTATGTTTGTTATCATCTATTACAGTATTCGCAGCTGATGAAACAAAAACACAAGAATTAGTTTCCAACGGAAACATTTATATTTCTGAAGATGGCTCTGTTGAAAAAGTTATAAGAACTTATGCGGATGGTTCCTTTGTAACTGAACCAGTAACAAACATTGCAGTATTTACAACAAATTGTCCCCATCCCGCATCCTCTCTACAACCTTTAGGAACAACGGACAAGACCAGATTGGTCGGAACCCAAAGTGTTTGCTATAAAAAACGTTCCGAAACAACAAACAGGTGTCTGAAATGTAGAAAAATTGGAATTAAAACATATAGCACCTGGAAATATTATAGCACACATTCATACTCGTCCAAGAAATGTACCAGATGTGGATATTCTAAAAAATAAATGAAGGGGGATGTTTTACAATGCGAAAACAGATATTTTTATTAGTTGCTTTTTCATGTATTATTGCATGTAGTGTTTCAACGGCAGCAAAATCTGAAACTTTCAGAACTGAAATGCATGAGTTTATTAATGCCAGAGGAGAAAAAGTAAAATATCCATTAGCAATGACCGATCCTGATAACGGAACAGAAAAAGGTCCTCAGGATCAGGTACATATAGGTCAGATACTTCAAACAGAAGATGGAAAAGAAAAGGTTATTGCTATAGACGGGCATGGAAGCTATGTAACAGAAATAGTAGATGACTAACTAAAAAAAATAAACTCCCCACTTCGTCAGAAATTCATCCGACGGGGGGAGTTTATTTTATCCGCTATTCAACTTCCCCAATCACCTTGTGGAAGTGCTCCTTTATCCTAGTAAAACTCTCATCGCTCAGGTCATGCTCTAACTTACACGCATCTTCTTTTGCAACTTCCGGGCTTACGCCGAGATGTTCCAGCATCTTGCTCAGCACTGTATGCCGCTCATAGATATGAACCGCAATATCATTTCCTTTCTCAAGAAGTGTCACCGTACCATAACGGTCCATCGCAATATAACCATCCTCACGAAGCAGCTTCATAGCATGACTTACACTCGGTTTCGATACCCCAAGCATCGTTGCAATATCAATAGAACGAACACCGCCCCCCTGTTTAGACAACACCAAAATCGCTTCCAAATAATCCTCCGCCGATTTTCTAATTTGCATTCCAAATACCTCCCATATTGTTTTGATATTAACACAATATGGGAAATTTTTCAATCGCTCTTCTTGAGAACAGTCGTCATTAACTGTTACTGCTCACTCCGTTCTCAGTAACGTAGCCAAAATTTCATTCATTCCATATGAAAAAACAGCATCGAAAAATATTTCATTTCATGTGCATTTGCAGGATACTTAGATATTCTTAGCCGCCAAAAATCTGCGTTATGAGCCATCAAGGACACTGTCTGAGCGAAGCGAGTTTGTCCTTGATGGCTCATGCTTTTAGCAGATTTTTGACGGCTTAGAATATCTTAGTGTCCGAAACCGCACATGAAATGAAATATTTTTTGACGCGTCCCTACTGAATTAAAAAAAGCCCTCTGACCAGCATTCCCACATACCAGCCAAAGAACCTTTTTATACCAGGATTATCTTTTAAATTCCTAAAGCAATCTCCATCATCCTGTTAAACGAAGTCTGTCTGGCCTCCGCAGAAATTGCCTCATCCCTGAAAACATGATCCGAGATCGTAAGAATCCCCAGTGCCTCCTTACCGGCTCTCGCAGCATTCATAAACAGCGCCGCACACTCCATCTCCACACAGAGAACCCCCATCTTTCTCCATGCCTTCGAACTCTCCGGATTATCTCCATAGAACGCATCCGAAGATACAACAGAACCCACGCGAACCGGTGTACCCTGCTCCTTCGCAACCTCTACAGCCCTTGCAACCAGTTCATAACTTGCTGTAGGAGCAAAAGTCCCCGGCAGCTGATACTGGCTTGCATAATTTGAATCCGTACATGTACTCATGGCGATCACAATATCCATTACGCTTACATCATCCTGCAGCGCACCTGCAGAACCAATACGAATAATCTTCTCTACATCATAAAAATTATAAAGCTCATAACTGTAAATACCCATAGATGGCATCCCCATACCGCTGCCCATGACAGATATCTGCTCACCCTTATAAGTTCCGGTATAACCAAACATATTTCTCACTGTGTTAAAACATACCGGATTCTCCAGATATGTCTCCGCAATATACTTCGCACGCAGCGGATCTCCCGGCATCAGAACCTTCTTTGCAATATCACCTTTCTTTGCACTGTTGTGTGGTGTTGGAATACTCATAATCACCCTCTCCTTTCCCGTAATGCTACATCACTGCATTATTTATCATCACCTGTAAGCCGCAGCACATCCCTGATCTCTTCTTCATCCATATCAAGAATGATTGCCAGCTCCTCTACACTGAACTTTGAACTTTCATCCTCTTCATCCTCTGTAAGTTCCCGGACTGCCGCTTCCAGCTTCTCCACCTTTGCTACCAGATAGTCATCCTCAAATTTCCTCTGTGTCTGCTCCTCGATAGCATGGCGGATCCCACACCGGATACGTCCAAGCAGCCATTTCTCATCTTTCTCTTCCGGTTCTTCCTCTCCCAGAGCCATCAGAAGGCTTATATTTGCCTCCTGAATCAGATCAGCGATAAAAATCTCCTCACAGTTCATCTCAACCGCCATTTCGGCTGCTGCATGCAGATACTTCTGTGACAGCTCTGCCTGTGCCAGAGCATCTCCCTTTGAAAGCAGTTCAAAAAGTTCTTCCGCACTTCTCTCTCCCTGCTCCTGTTCTTCAAGACCTTCCAGATATTCTTTCAGATATTCCTCTTCCTCCGCTGTCAGAGGAACTTTTTCTTCTTTTTCTTCGGATACTTCTTCCGGGCCGGTCTGAGATGCTGCTGAAATCTCCTCCGCACCTTCAATGGAAATACCTTTTAATTTTAAATACTGTAATATCTTGATCAGCTGTGACTTGTCCAGATCAAGTTCGCCAAAGCATTCCTTTATCTGTTCCGGTTTCAACACTTTGCCATTCTTCTCTCCAAGTTCACACACCTCTGTAAGTTTCTGCTGAAATTTCTGTATATCCATAGTCAAAATCTCCCTGTCCTGTTTATAACTTAACTATACAACAAAAAACCATGTCTGTAAAACAAAAAAAGCACCGTTTTAACCGGTACTTTTCTGAATGCGGATAACAGGACTTGAACCTGCACGGGAAGCCCACTGGTACCTAAAACCAGCGCGTCTGCCAATTCCGCCATATCCGCATTTTCTCATATTCTCAGAGTGTACCTGAAAAATCATTCTCGCACTCTGCAAAAGCAATAAAATAGCGGAAACCTCACAAAAGATTTCCGCTATTAATGAAGCATCGGGGATTCGAACCCCGGACAACTTGATTAAAAGTCAAGTGCTCTACCGACTGAGCTAATGCTCCATATAAAAGACTGGGCTAGCTGGATTCGAACCAGCGAATGCAGCAGTCAAAGTGCTGTGCCTTACCGCTTGGCGATAGCCCAAAGGCGAAGGGTGGATACAGGGATTCGAACCCTGGGCCTCCAGAGCCACAATCTGGCGCGCTAACCAACTGCGCTATACCCACCACAGCGTGCCTGAAGGGATTCGAACCCCCGACCCACGGCTTAGAAGGCCGTTGCTCTATCCAGCTGAGCTACAGACACATCTCTCTGTACATACAGAGAAGCGGGTGATGGGAATCGAACCCACGTATCTAGCTTGGAAGGCTAGTGTTCT
>SAMEA3387443__coassemble_2306_pt1 | contig 8520 bp, 12 predicted proteins | sample SAMEA3387443__metabat2_high_PE_014 | metagenome-assembled genome bin SAMEA3387443 (sample SAMEA3387443) | Felis catus | biome: Faeces | place: United Kingdom | collected 2012 | reverse complement strand
TAAAAGACCTGTTTTAATGTGACGGAAGAGGCAGCGTTTAATTTGCTGGATAACATCTGATTAAACTCTTCACTGTTCACCTGCAGGTGTTTTTCTTCCTGGTCCACCAGCTTATCAAGCATCTGCTTAAACTCTGTGTCATTCATACGATCACCTCTGTATATAAAAGAGCCGGCTCAACTGCTGCCATATTACAGGTCCCTAGTTGCGCCGGCGCAATTTCTTTTTCATCAAATCATATCTCTTAGCTCTGTTTAAGTACTTTTCCCTTTATGATAAGTGAATCTGCAAATTCTTCAATCCTCTTTGCGTTGATTTCCTCGGCCTTAGCTGATAACCATGCTCTGTGAAGCGATTCTGCAAAGTTAATACCTTTTTCTTTATTCTGGCGGTAAACCTTCCATGCCTTCAGCATGATCTTTGATAAATTGTACGTTCTCATATATGCCCCTTTCTGAATCAGCCCCGGCAGGCATTAAGCATCTAGCGTTCTACTCAGTGCATCTCAATCTCTCTTATCCTGTTTCCCGGTGTTATGTGGTACTCTTGCTTTCCCTTTCGGTACTCCCGTCCACCTTCGCTGATTCTGTTATTCTCCTGTTCCTTTGAACTGATTATATTATATGTCTATTTACACCAATAGTCTATTGGCACTTTAACCATATTTACACCAATATATCTAAGTATTTTCTATATTTACATCAATAGATTTTTGTGATATACTTCAGTTATGGTGGAGAAAATAAACCTATATCTACCGCCTTTTATTATACTTAGAAAGTAGGTGCAAACATGCCAGAGGAAAATAAGGTAAGTAAGGCTCAACAAAAAGCTGTAAATAAATATGTTAAAAACAATTACGATCGCATTAATGTAACCTTTCCTAAAGGCCAAAAGGAAATTATCATGCAGGCAGCAGAAGCTGCCGGTGAAAGTGTAAACGGCTACATCAAAAAAGCAGTGAATCAGCGGATGGAACGTGACAACGCATAATCACCGTTACTCTGTCAACACTCTACCATGAAAGGATGTGTTTATATGGCATTACCACAATATGAGGAATACACCGTAGAAGATATTTATAACTTGCCAGAGGGAACCCGGGCGGAGTTGATAGACGGACAGATCTATTACATGGCACCGCCTACCAGAAAGCATCAGGATATTGCCGGAACACTATACCGGAAGATTGCGGACTATATCGACAGTAACGGCGGCTCCTGTAAGACCTATATTGCCCCATTCGCTGTATTTCTGAATGAGGATGACAAAAACTACGTTGAACCAGATATCTCCGTGATCTGTAACCCAAATAAACTGAATGATCGTGGATGTGTCGGTGCTCCGGACTGGATCATTGAGATTGTTTCACCAGGCAGCAAGAAAACTGATTACTTTACCAAGCTTTTCAAATACCGTACTGCCGGAGTTCGTGAATACTGGATTGTAGACCCCATCAAAAACCTGATCCTTGTTTATAATTTTGATACCAGCGATTCCGAACAGTACACCTTTGCCGATACGATCAAAACAGGAATCTATGATGATCTATATATTGATTTCAGTAAAATGAACTTTTAACCTCCAAGCGAAGAAATAACGAAAACAAAGAATAGCCGCCCTGCTCTCTGGTAAAGAATAGGCGGCTACATCTTAGCTAAACATATTTGCCAGGACGGGGAGCCCAACCTCCCTTACTGGCTGTCTTGATAAGTATCATCATATGCCAGCTTCAGAAATTTGTCAATTTTCCATTTGCTTACACTCTCACCTGTTGCAGCTTCACTTATTTAATTGATCGGAGCATTATTTCAGTGATACCCTTTAATATCTCCAAGCCATTTGTTACCCTATAATAAGTGGCTATTTTCGTTTGTTCCGCTTTACCCTATATCAAGTACACTTGCACTGTTTTCATCTATTCTCGTCCTTTTTACGCATTATATACTGCAAGTATTCGTCTTAATTCGGCATAGCTCCAGAAGTCTTAAATCGCTCTATTTCAACCATTAAATTTTCGTAGTAAATATTCTCTCTGCAAGTTCTTCCACTGCTTTATTTTTATCATTATATATCGTCACTCTGCTTACTTTATAAGCTTCCGCTAAACTTTGCATTGTCAATGGTTCATCTGCTATATAAAGAGAAAATACTACATCATAACGTCTTTGATTGGTTGCATCTCCTCTCTGGCAATATTGCCAATATTCATCAAAGATCAAATCGATGGTATGAATAATATCTGCAGTTCTATCCGAAGAGCTTTTAAGCTCATTTATAAATTCATCCGGATCCTTATTTCTCATTAAAGAATCAAACCACTTCCAACTCTCTTTATAATTTTCTGCACGTTGATATCGATCTAATATTGCTTTTTCGCATCCTTGTTTTATTTTTCTATATCCTTTTAAAATAAACTGAGTGTTTTGAATTGCTCGGTCTCGCTTTAAAATATCTGATATCTTCTTTTCTGACAATTGTTCATCAGCAACTAACCCTTTTTTCAAATCACTTTTGACAGCCTCAAGAACTTCTGCAGATATTTCGTTTTTCCATTGTTGTAGTTGATCAGTTTCAATCAAAACAGCTTTTACTTGTTCTCCGTTTATTTTTAAACGTAGTTTTTTCACGGCAATACCTCTTTTAAAAACTCGTTTTGTTCCATTTCTGCTTTCTTTCTCCGCAAACTTTCTTCCGGCATTTGTAATTCCACACTGACTTTTACAATCCTGTCTCTGGTCCTTGCGTCCACATTCAGATTGTCTGTACTCATGTTTGAAGTGTAGATTGTGACATTTCCGTCTTCCATACGCTTGTTAATCAACCGAAACAATTCTTGTCTCTGCCAGTCTTTGTCTGCCTGTGCACCGATATCATCCAACACCAACAATTTACATTCCCGGTACACTTCGCTCGAATCCAACTCACCTCTGTCTCTCTTATAACTATCTCCGACTACACTTATGTAATCCGGAGCCGTAATAAACCGCATCTGCAGGTCATACTTCATCATCAGGGATCTTGCAAGGCAGCAGGCAAGGAATGTTTTACCACTTCCCGTTGTTTTGCTCCAAAGATATAATCCTTTTCCCTGTTTTTCCCATCTGCTAAACTCATTGACAAAATTCGTAACAATCTTTCGGAAATTCTCCATTTTGCTTTTATATGCTTCAAAATTAAACTTTGTAAGATCCGCACTACAATACTCCGGTGGTACACCTGTCTGATCATTTATTCGCCTTTTTCCCTTACACTTTGAACATCTTCTTGTAAATTCCAATGGTTCCTTATAGCCTTCTGGAGTTTCTCTATAGATTTCCCATCCAGTGCCATGACACACAGGACACTCACCATAACCGGACGGAATTTGTTGGTTCTGCTTCATCTCTCGCTACTCCTTCCTGATCTTTTCTCACCCAGGTTCTAACTGCTGCTTTCCAATTCTTCATTTTGTTTTTTCCAACCATCCAGCCCTTACACTCATAAAAATCAACAAAGCGCTGAGCATCAAGGGTATAACTATTTTCCAGACAATACTGTCTTACCTCTTCTACTGTAGGTGGAACAAATCTTGAAGTCTTTTTCCTTTGAATTGCTTTTGGTGGAGTATCAACCTCTGGTTGTACACATATATCTTTATTATTGTTATTGTTTATATTGTTACTGTTTATATTGTTATTGTTAGTTGCCCTATGAGCCGTATACCGTTTACCCGTATACTCATTTTGGGGAATCGGCTTTTCACTTATCCCGACTTCATGAGTTAACTTGTATACTACTTTTTGAAATTTACCTTTATTGTCCTTAGTTTGTCTCTTTTCAACAACACCTGCCGCCACCAAAGCATTAATCTGGCGATAAAAGGTATCTTTCCCCATTCCCATTTCTGCAATAATTGTTGCCACGCTCGGATAACATTCATCAGATGTGCCACAGAAAGAAGATAAATACGCATACAATCCCTTGGCTGCTGGAGAGAGAGTTTTATTCCTTGTAACCTCCTGATAAACCATACCGTATCCTCCTTTTTTCATTCATTTGCACAAAGTCCTTTCTATTTTATTCACTGATCATGTCAATGTATTTCTGCACTTTTTTCACATTCCAAAGTACTCTTCGGCCACTTTGAACCTTTGCTTCAGCATCTGTGCCAATCCTTACTGCTACCGCTCTCCCTGCACATAGCATCTGTTTCAACTCCTCCGTATCAACCAAAAGCTTTGGTGCCTTACACTCTTGTTTCTTTGTTTTTCTCATATTTCATCTGCCCCTTTCATGTTTTAAGTTATTTTATCCTTGACAAATTCATTTTAACAGGTTTTAATATGTATTAACAGACGTACTAATCTCATATATAAGGAGTGATTTATTTGGGTAGAAAACGTGTTTTATTACGTAGTTTGGGTGAAAAGATCAAAAGTCTTAGAAAAAGAAAAAGTTTAACTCAGGAAGAATTTGCAGTACAATTAAATGTCAGCCTTGATACGGTAAAAAACTGGGAACAGGGATATAATTATCCATCAATAGATATGTTGGTTTCCATTGCAGAATATTTTGAATGTGATTTTGACTATCTTTTGGGACAACAAGACTCTCCAAATAAAGAATATAAACATTTTTCTGAATATACAGGTCTATCTGAAGAATCAACACAAACATTACTTACTTTTTGTCGACATGATTCTATACTTCCAGATATTTTAGAAGATGTAAAGCTTATATTTTTTTTAGAAGAAATTACACACAGAAAATATGAATCTTTTTTCAATTTTTATTTTTCTGATTCCGATAATTCTTTCGCCAGACATAGCAACACTGGCAACGCAGCCAAACTCGAACTTTACAATCACCTATGCAATTTTATAAATAATGCACGAAAAAAAAGAGACCTAGAACCTATTTAGAAAAACAAAAGTCCTGACATTCATATCCCGGACTTTTTTATTATATATAAGCTTTTCTCAAATACACCGTTACAATAGATTTTGTTCTCTTTTCTAAAAACGAACGTTCGGATAAAATAGCGAACACTCTGTATTTCAAAGTACCAAGCTTTCGGAGTGTAAGCTGTATTCGTTTCGGCATATGCCCAAGGCAGCAGACCTCTATACTGCTGCCATAAAAAAATAATGCTCTGACAGAAGGCGTAGAAATTTCTGCGTCTTTCACAGATAAACAATATAATATACTTACCTGGGGAACTGGGGGACGTGCTCTTTACCAAATCCGGACACCTTACGGAGGAGGTGAAGTTTATGAGCGATTACGAGACATTTATGATTATTTTGACAACTGCTAATCTGATCATAGCTATACTTACATACGCACATAAAAAATAGCCGTCCTGAACTTTGGCGAGTTGACGGCTATTTTTAGCTAACTATTTTCGCCGGGTCGGGTGAAGTGCACTCACCTTCCGGCTCCCTTGTTAAGTATATTATACAAATCACTGAAATATTTGTCAAACTGTATTTATTGCTATCCTTGCTACTGTATAAGCCATTACACCACACATATCTTTCGTACCCCACACTTTACCCCAATTTTTACCCCAATAGTCAAATATCATCAGATAAAACAATATTTCTATTTGACATATAAAGATAAAATATCTTTTGTAAAATTTCCAGTAAACACAAGGGTTTGCGAACTTTTCAAATGTAACATAATGCCATTAGACAAAAACAGATAATCCATAGCACATAGAATTATAAAATTTATAAAAAAACTGCAAAAGTTTGTTACTGTTCACTCCGTTCTCAGCAACACAAAAATTTTACACTTTTAGAAATTTTGCAGGAATCAGTTGCATCTCCCTTTCAATCCGTTATAATATTAGATGTATGTAACTATTTAATAATCAAAGAAATCTCTGCGGAACAGTTATCTGATATAGAGCTGCATAACACAACAAAGGTTAGTACATCGTTTTCGAAATAACTATACCACTCACTTGTCTGCAAATCCGATTGCACAGGTATAAAAGCCTCAGCGTAGCCCGTACGCCTGCGTTTTTATACCTGCACACTCGAATCCGCATCCTATGCGATTGGTATAATTATTTACGAAACGATGTACCAGGAAAGAGGAAAATAAATGTTTAGAAAAATAGATAAAACCAGTACCTTCAACGATGTTCTGAAACAAATTATCGAAAAAATCCAAAACGGAGAATTACAACCCGGCGACGCACTTCCTGCTGAACGTATTCTGGCCGAAGAATTCGGAATCTCCAGACCAGCATTACGAGAAGTCCTGAAGGCTCTTTCCCTGCTCGGGATTACTGTCAGCGTACATGGCGGTGCCAATTATATTGCAAATGATCTTCACAGCTGTCTTACTGAACCTCTGTCTATCATATTTCAAATGTACAACAGCAAAATTCAGGATGCATCGCAACTTCGAGGCGCACTGGAAAGCAAAGCTGCTTTTCTCGCCGCCCAAAACTGTACACCGCTGGATGCTGCTGAACTCCAGCTTATCATTGCCAGACTGGACAGCACTCAGGATGAAAAAATCCGCGGTGATCTGGATCGTGATCTGCATCTGAAAATTGCTCAGATTTCTGCCAATCCATTAATACTGAGTGTCTTAAATGCCTCTGCACAGATTACCGAAAATATGATCGTTGGAATACGTTCCTATCTTATGCAGAAAAATAACGATGCACCGGAGATTGATTCCCAGCACACTCGGCTTGTTCAGGCAATAACCAATAATGATGCACCTCTTGCAGAAAAAGTTATGAACGAACATATGCATACTATAGAATATCTCCTGAATGAAATTACGTCTGACAACCTCACAATTTCTGATAACGTTCAACAACCATAAATTATCCTGATCATGTTATCAAAAATTATATGAAACCTATGGCAATCCTCTAAAATCATACTTTATCTGGAGAATTGCCATATCTGCTTTACAATCATTCTGTTTCTTCACTGAAAATCTCGCACATCAGCCTTGCCCCTGTTTTAAATCCCATGGCAAAACTTTCTTCCAGCTCCTGTGGATATATTTCCATATGTTTATTCATCAGTTCATCCAGTTCTTCAGCAAGCTCATCTGTCAGTTGAACTCTCAATTTCTGATAGTACTGGTATGCCTTCTCTTTTTTCTCTTTACATAAATCATCATGCATTACTGACATTTCATTTTTTTCTCTATTGTCATTATCCATATACATACCATACAATTTCCGAATCACATTTTCCATATATTTACCCAGTCTCTCTGAAAATATTTATTTACTGCATTCTGATGTTACAAGTATTCCCCACATATTCATAACTCACTCATACTATCGCATCAAATTAATTCTTACAACAGTCTCGCAGGATAACCTTTCTATTTCAAAGCGGAGAAAAGTAATACTAATATGTATTATAAATTTGTGTTATATCAATGTCAATCCTGTGTAACTATACTTTATATCATAACAGTGATTACGGAGATCAAAATTAGAATAAGCAATATCAATTATGATAACCATTCACTAATAAATGTTTATACAGGAGGGATAATCATGCCAAACGACTTTATTGTCCGGCCAAAATGTACAGATAAAAAAGAAGACAAATCAATCACCATGACCATTCGCCTTGAACGTGAACTGCAGGAACAATATGATGACTTGTCTGCCAAAAGCGGACGCTCAAGAAATGAATTAATGTGCATGGCACTCCGCTATGCTCTTGATAATCTGAAATTTATCGAATAAATTATATGTATATGCGGAAAAAAGTCCCTGAAAATATCTGAATAAATGAATGATTATTTAAGTATTGTATAAAATAATGTTATAATTGACGAACTAATACTCATAGATATACAATTACTTCAATAACAGCAATAAATTATCTGACATTATTTACCATATTACTTTATACAGGGAGGTTTTTTTATGCATTCATTATCAGATTCTACTCAGGGATACACTTACACCATTAAATGGATGTTCGGACTGCCGGAAGTTATGAAATCCATGCACGATATGGATATTCATGAAGGCAGCACGATTCGTGTTCTCCGCAAATTCCACGATTCTCTGATCATTTCCTCTGCAAACCGAAAGATTGTTCTTGGAAATGAAGTTGCAGACAGAATACAGGTATAGTGCTTTATATTTAAATGTGGCGAAATTTACAAGACAAAGGCCGGATAAATGCTGTAACATTCAGCATTTATCCGGCTTATTCTTATCTCTGTTCTATCAGGCATCAGTTTTCCGTCTTAATAATTGTTCTCTGAATTATAAGAAGAAAGAGGCGCAAATAAGGTATACAACTGTAAACATTGTATTCAAGTGCGTTTAAACCTATAAGCAAAAAAATAAGAGAAACGCTGTAAAATCAACGTTTCTCTCACTTAAAATCATGCCGCAGACCGGAATCGAACCGGTACGGGTATCACTACCCACGGGATTTTAAGTCCCGGGCGTCTGCCAGTTCCGCCACTGCGGCATATGGAACCTATAGGGCTCGAACCTATGACCCTCTGCTTGTAAGGCAGATGCTC
>SAMEA3387443__coassemble_2294_pt1 | contig 8629 bp, 9 predicted proteins | sample SAMEA3387443__metabat2_high_PE_014 | metagenome-assembled genome bin SAMEA3387443 (sample SAMEA3387443) | Felis catus | biome: Faeces | place: United Kingdom | collected 2012 | reverse complement strand
AATCTGCACGCCCCACTTTGCGGGATATTTCACCCGAATTCAGTTGCCGTAGCCCACTACGGCGCCCTCATCCGGGCAAAATATCCCACAAATTGTGACGCACATCTTGCAGAAAGCCTTTTTCAGACACGCTCTAGCCGACAAGTTGATTTGGCAAGGACTGCTATAACCTGAGTCCATAACGAATCCTAAAAAATTTTTATAATCTTATTTATTGACAGAGGAAATTATCGGTGTTAGTATGTTTGTTACAAAACATACTAATTCGATAGGAATAATAGGCGTAAAGGAACTGACGATATGAAATATGATGTAGGTATCATTGGAAGCGGTCCGGCGGGTTTAAGTGCGGCAATCTATGCAAAGAGGGCTAATCTGTCAGCCGTAGTGATAGAAAAAGAATATGAAGGAACCGGACAGATCGCAGAAAGCGGACAGGTAGATAACTATCCGGGATTTCCGGGCATCAGCGGTTATGATCTGGGTGAGAACTTCCGGGAACATGCAGTGAAGCTTGGGGTATCCTTCATGGAACAGGAAGTAACAGAGATAAAGAAAGAAGCTTCATCAGATTTTGAACTTGTATTTGCAGATGGTTCGCAGGTGGAAGCGAAAACCGTAATCTATGCGGCGGGAGCCACACCGCGAAGAGCGAATATTCCGGGAGAACAGGAATATGCAGGAAAGGGTGTCTCTTACTGTGCAATCTGTGACGGATCATTTTACAGAGGTAAATCAGTCGCAGTTCTTGGTGGTGGAGATACAGCACTTGATGATGCTGTTTACCTGGCGGATGTGGCAGAGAAAGTATATGTGATCCACAGGAGAAAGGAATTCCGAGGAGCCGCTGTTACAGTGGCGAAACTGAGAGAGAAGGAAAACGTTATCTTCGTACTGGAGCATCAGGTAAAAGAGATCATCGGAGAGCAGAAAGTAACCGGAGTAGTTCTGGAAGATGCAGCTGTGATAGATGTGAACGGTGTATTTGTTGCTTACGGAGCAGTACCACAGACAGATCTTCTGAAAAAATTTGCAGTACTGGATGATTCAGGTTATGTCAGAGCAGGAGAGACAGGAGAAACCGCTCTGGAAGGGCTGTATGTGGCAGGAGATGCAAGAACAAAGAAACTGCGTCAGGTGGTAACTGCGGTTTCGGATGGTGCCAATGCAGCAACCGCAGTGGCAGAATATCTGAAATAGAAGAAACTGAGAGAGTATTACGATAATTCAACCGGCTGTAAGGATACCGGACAGCCGCAGATCTGGAAAAAATATTTGAAAAAACGCTCTAAAAACACAAAGGAGAGATAAAATGGCACAGAAAGTAGATTATGCAGCCTTAAAAAAAGGCGGATATATGAGACAGAAACAGAAAGGTTACGGTTCCCTGAGACTGGCAGTGGTCGGTGGAAACCTGACTGCAGAGAATATTAAGACAGTAGCAGAAGTAGCAGAAAAATACGGCCGCGGATATGTACATATGACTTCCCGCCAGGGCATTGAGATTCCCTTTATTAAAGTGGAAGAACTGGCAGAGGTAAAAGAAGCACTGGCAAAAGGCGGTGTGGGAACCGGTGTGTGCGGACCACGTGTACGTACAGTTACAGCCTGTCAGGGTTCAGAGGTCTGTCCAAGCGGATGTATCGACACCTACACACTGGCAAAAGAGCTTGATGAGAGATATTTCGGACGGGAACTCCCGCATAAATTCAAATTTGGTGTTACAGGATGCCAGAATAACTGCCTGAAAGCAGAAGAAAACGATGTTGGAATCAAAGGCGGCATGAACATCGAATATAAGGAAGACGACTGTATTTCCTGTGGTGTGTGTGTGAAAGCCTGCAGACAGGATGCACTGAAGATGGTGGACGGCAAAATAGAACGGGATGCGCAGAAATGTAATCATTGTGGCCGCTGTGTAAAGAGCTGTCCGGTGGATGCATGGAAAGGAACTTCGGGATATATCGTATCTTTTGGAGGAACCTTCGGAAATAATATCTATAAAGGAGAAGAACTGCTTCCTCTGATCCCGGATAAAGAAACACTGTTTCGTGTGACAGATGCGGCAATTAATTTCTTTGAAAAAAATGCAAATCCAAGTGAACGTTTCCGCAAAACATTGCAGCGTGTGGGAGAAGAAGATTTCCGCAGTCAGCTGAAAGATGCGTATGAAGGACAGTAAAAGGAGAACATAATGGCTGAATTAGATTTTGAAGTAACCGATGAGGTTGATATTACCGATAAAGTATGCCCCCTGACATTCGTGAAGGCAAAAGTAGCAATCGAAGAACTGGAGGATGGAGAGATTCTGGCTGTCCGCATGAACGATGGCGAACCAGTGCAGAATGTTCCGCGCAGCATGAAAGAAGAAGGGCATAAGGTACTGAAATTAACCGATAATGAAGATGGTACTTACACCATGTATGTAAGAAAGGTGGAAGACTGATGGCAGTACGGGTAAGCAAGACGGATTTTGAAGAGAAAGTCCTGAAGGAAAAACTTCCGGTTCTGGTGGATTTTTATTCAGATTCCTGCGTGGCGTGTAAAAAGCTGGCACCGGTTCTCGGAAATGCGGAAGACGATTATGAGGATAAGATTAAAGTATATAAAGTAAATACGAACTTTGATGTGGAGCTGGCAGAGCAGTATGAAGTGCAGGCAAATCCGACGTTGATCCTTTTTAAAGACGGACAGGCGAAAGACCGGAAAACAGGAGCATTGAAACAGGCAGAGTTAAACAGCTGGATTGAAGGATTACTCTAAAAAGAGAGCAGGCATAAAGGAGAAAAATATGTTTATCACAGTAGCAGGAGAGAAAAAAGAAGTAAAAGACGGACTGACACTTCCGGAACTGATCGCACAGGAAAATCTGTATTTCATGGGAGGCGGATGCTAAATGGCAATGACAGATGAACAGATCGAGCGTTATTCCCGTCACATCATCTTAAAAGAAGTGGGTGCAAAGGGACAGAAGAAGCTCCTGAAAGGAAAAGTACTGATCATCGGTGCAGGCGGTCTTGGTGCACCTGCGGCAATGTATCTGGCAGCAGCAGGTGTGGGAACAATCGGTATTGTGGATGCGGACGAGGTAGATCTTTCCAATCTGCAGAGACAGATCATCCACAGCACAGCAGATATCGGAAAAGCAAAGGTAAAATCAGCAAAGGAAACCATGAATGCCATGAATCCGGATGTGGAAGTAAAAACTTACCGGATGTTCGTAGACGCATCCAACATCCGCGAACTGATTCGAGAATATGATTTTATTATTGACGGAACTGATAATTTCCCGGCAAAATTTCTGATCAATGATGCATGTGTACTGGAGAAAAAACCATTTTCCCATGCAGGTATCATTCGTTTTAAAGGTCAGCTGATGACCTATGTACCCGGGGAAGGTCCATGTTACCGCTGCGTATTCAAAAATCCGCCGCCCAAGGATGCAGTTCCTACCTGTAAGCAGGCAGGTGTCATCGGAGCAATGGGAGGTGTCATTGGTTCCTTACAGGCAATGGAAGCAATCAAGTATCTGATCGGTGTAGGTGATCTTCTGACAGGATATCTTCTGACTTTTGATGCGCTGACAATGGAATTCCATAAGGTTAAACTGCCGAAGGATACTCATGACTGTGCAGTATGCGGAGATCATCCGACAATCCTGGAACCGATCGACTACGAGCAGGAGGTCTGTGAGGAAACAGCAGGCCGATTTGCCACAAGAGATGAGCAGTAAATACAAGAAAAACCTGATGTAAAACAGGAGAAAAGTATGGCTATAATAAGAATGAGAGATCATCTCTATGATGAGATCGTCAATTATGCAAAAGAGCATCTTCCGGAGGAAGCCTGCGGGCTTTTGGCCGGAGTGGAAACCGGAGAGGGAAGGGAAATCCGAAAGGTATATTTTCTGGAGAATAAAGATCATGCAGAAGATCACTTTACCCTGGATCCCAGAGACCAGATAAATGCGATCAGGGATATGCGTGCCAATGGATTGAAACCGCTGGGAAACTGGCATTCCCATCCGTCTTCTCCATCTCGTCCGTCAGTGGAGGATATCCGTCTTGCTTTTGATCCAAAGGCAAGTTATCTGATCCTGTCACTGATGGCGGACTATCCGGTATTGAACAGCTTTCATATTGAAGGTGGGGAATGGACAAAAGAGGATCTGAGGATTTATTCAGAAGAATATTATTTTTAAAGATTTACAGACAGGATAACAGAGGCAGAAATGTTTGAAGCAGGATTATTTGTGGAAACATTTCTGCCTCTGTTTATACTGTCAGCATATAAAATTCCGTACATTGTAAAAGTATAGTAATCCTCGTAAATAATGCATCTTAATCTAGAGTGTGTCTGAAAAATCATTCCCGCAATCTGCACGCCCCACTTTGCGGGATATTTCACCCGAATTCAGTTGCCGTAGCCCGCTACGGCGCCCTCATCCGGGTAAAATATCCCACAAATTGTGACGCACATCTTGCAGAAAGCCTTTTTCAGATACACTCTAGAGCGTGAAATTTCCATAATAAAGTCGTGGCAAAATCATGTCAACTGCAGAATAAGGCTTGAAAGATTATGCAAAAGAATGTAATTTCAAAGAATTAAGATATGTAGACATTATGTATGCCTGTAACGTTTGAGTATAGTATATTCCCACAGCTGGACGGTTGCAGATAACAGATCGGTTACTATAATAATTTGAGCATCTCCGGTGCGGATATCCGGAGATGCTTTGCTTTGGAAATTGTGTGTGAGGGGTATAAAAAAAGTATGAGAAAAGATTCTGACAATGCAAAACTGTTGGAACCGGGGGAATTACCGTCCAAAAGAAAAGTCCTGGTCGTAGAAGATAATGAATTAAACAGAGATATCCTCTCTTCTTTTCTGGAAGAGAAATTTGATGTTTTTTTCGCAGAAAACGGGGAAGAAGGACTGGAACTTCTTTCCGAGCATTACAGAGAATTATCAGTAGTGCTGTTGGATATCTGTATGCCTGTGTGTGATGGATTTTAATTCCTCAGACGCAGAAACACAGATAAGTTTCTGTCAACCATACCGGTTATCGTTATGACCGGAAGTAATTCAAAAGATGCAGAACTCCAATGCCTGGATCTTGGTGCAGTTGATTTTATTACGAAGCCCTATAACTTTAAGCTTGTAATGGGCAGAATCAACAGTGTGATCAAGCTGAGGGAGTCCGTAATGGCACTGACTGCAGTAGAACATGATGAGCTTATCGGAGTTTATACCAGACAGGCGTTTTTCTATCATGCAAAATCTTTTCTGAAAACCAGACCAGGGGATAGATTTCATCTTGTAATTGCTGATATCAGAGATTTCAAACTGATTAACAGCAGTTACGGGGAGAAAGTAGGAGATGAAATCCTCTGCTATCTGGCAGGAGCTTATACAAAGATGCTGAAGACAGGTCTGGTTTCCAGATATGGGAGTGACCAGTTCGTATGTATGACGTGTGATGACTGTGATCTGTCTTTGGAAACAGTGACAAAGATAGAAGAAGAAATCGCAGAGCATGCACCTGTTCCCAATCTTATGGTCAAATATGGAGTTTATCAGGATATTGACAAATCTTTACCTGTTTCTGTAATCTGTGACAGAGGATTTATGGCGATCAGAAGTATCCGTGATAACTATGAGTGTAACATTGCCTATTATACAGAGAAAATGAAACAGAAGCAGATGCAGGACCGTTTGCTGGAGAACAGATTTGAATCTGCGATTAAAAATAAAGAATTTGTGGCATATTTCCAGCCGAAATATGATGTAAAAACAGAGAGGATCACAGGAGCGGAATCACTGGTGCGATGGATCAACCCGGATGGTTCCATGGTAATGCCCGGAGATTTCATCCCGCTATATGAAAAGGACGGACTGATCGTGAAGCTGGATAAATACATATTCCGGTATGTCTGCGAATTTCAGCGTGAACTGATGGAGAAGGGGCAGGAGCTGATTTCGATTTCAGTAAACCTGTCACGTGCAAGTATCCATCATTCCGGTGTTGTTGGACGCTATTTAAAGATCGTAGAGGAGAACGGGATTCCATTTTCCTGTGTGCCGGTTGAACTGACAGAAACTGCTACTCTGAATAATGTGACCATTAAGAATTTTACGGAAGAACTGGTAAATGCAGGATTTGAGCTGCATATGGATGACTTTGGTTCAGGATATTCTTCACTGATCACATTAAGTGAATTACCATTTAATACACTGAAGATTGATAAGAGCCTGATCGACTGTATTCACCAGCACAAGGGGAAAATGGTCGTGCAGCAGATAATCATTCTGGCACACGGACTTGGTATGAAGGTGGTTGCAGAAGGTGTGGAGACTGCAGATCAGGTTAAACTTCTGAAAGAAATGGAATGTGACAATATTCAGGGATTCTATTATTCCAGACCATTGCCGGTGGCAGAGTTTGTTAAGCAGTTAAAAGAGAACAGATAATGCTGTGTTCTCACAGCGTAAAAAAGAAAATCATCATAAGGAACTTCCGAATAGCACTTATCGGAGTTCTGTATGATGATTTTGTTATGTTATAGGAAATTACTCCGTAATGTTCCTATAACATAACAAAGCCCTTCGGGCAGGATCGCACTGCGGCGGAGTGGAATTATGTCGCTGAAGCGACCCGCCGCAGGCGGAGAATCCTGCAAGCAGGATTCTTTCTTGTAGCACTCCTCCTGAATGTATTATTGAAGAGGAGTGCTATAGTTTGAAACCGCTTTTTGCGGTTGGATCTTGGCTTGTGTATTTTTTGCTTTCTGATGAAATCAGATGTTTAACAGGTCACTGTATACTTTCAGTGCTCCGTCAGTGTCATGTGCAAGAACACGTTTTGCAAGGACTTTACCAAGCTGAACACCTTCCTGGTCGAAGCTGTTTAAGTTCCATACGAATCCCTGGAACATGATCTTGTTCTCGAAGTGAGCAAGTAATGCACCCAGAGATGCAGGTGTAAGTTCTTCACCTGTGATGATGCTGGAAGGACGTCCGCCCTTGAAGTTCTTGTTCAGGTTCTCATCCTCTTTACCGCATGCAAATGCTACGATCTGAGCAGCAACGTTTGCACAGAGTTTCTGCTGGCTTGTGCTGTTCTCGATATCTACGTCTACACCAAGCTGGCTCTTCTTAAAGCCGATGAACTGAAGCGGAACGATGTCAGTTCCCTGATGTAATAACTGATAGAAGGAATGCTGTCCGTTTGTACCTGGTTCACCGAAGATAACAGGTCCTGTTACATAGTCTACAGGTTCACCGAAACGGTTTACGGATTTACCATTGGATTCCATATCACACTGCTGTAAGTGTGCAGGGAAACGGCTTAATGCCTGAGAGTATGGGAGAACTGCTGTAGCAGGATATCCCTGTACGTTTCTCTCATAAACACCGATCAGTGCATCCAGCATATCCGGGTTCTCAAGGATATTTTTATTTGTAGCAAGCTTGTCCTCGGCAGCAGCTCCATCGAGGATCTGTGCAAATACTTCAGGACCGAAAGCAAGAGAAAGGATCGCACCGCCTACACCGGAAACGGAAGAGTAACGTCCGCCGATATAGTCATCCATAAAGATTGCTGTAAGATAATCTTCGCTCTTTGCCAGAGGTGATGTCTCGCTTGTTACGGCAAGCATATGTTTGGATGGGTTTAATCCTGCTTTAACCAGAGCATTCTTTACGAAGGCTTCATTTGTCAGTGTTTCAAGAGTTGTACCGGATTTGGATACAACGATGAACAGAGCATGAGCAAGGTCTACGGAGGCAAGAACAGCAGCTGCGTCATCAGGATCTACGTTGCTGATAAATTTAGCTTCCATCTTGGATGTGTTGTTTGCTTTAGCCCAATTCTCAAGAGCAATATATAATGCACGAGGACCTAAATCACTTCCACCGATACCGATCTGTACAACAGTTGTGAATTTCTCGCCGTTTTCGTTAGTAATCTCACCTGCGTGAACTTTATTTGCGAAGTCTGCGGCTTTCTTCTGCTGTGCAACGTAGAATTCACGTTTGTTGACACCATCAACTACTACGTCTTCGCCAAGCTGTGTACGTGCAAGGTGATGAAGAACCATACGTTTCTCTCCTGTGTTGATCACAGCACCGTTGTATAATTCCTGGAATTTGTCAATAAGCTCAGCCTCATCTGCCAGTTTTGCAAGTGCATCCAGAACTGTCTCATCAACCTGTTTTGCAGCGTAGTTGTAAGTTAAGCCGGCTGCCATCGGTGTGCTGTATTTCTTTACACGTTCAGCACCTTTCTCGCCTGCCATGGCATCTGCAATATTTACATGACCTTTCAGTTCGGCAAGCTTGCTGTAGGAAGCAAGAGTGTCGAGATTTTTCCATGTTGCCATAATAATATTCCTCCTTTAAGTGACTGCAGCTGTATGGCCGCAGTTATTAACTATAATTATACTGAATAATTGTTCTAATTTCAATGCACGAATGTATGGGATTCAGAGATATTTCGGCACTGCTGAGAGAAAATTTTGTGAATATTTCTCTGGCTCGCTTTCGTTACTGTTCACACACCACTGTCCCGCGAGGGGTTTTGGCATGAATATGCCAAAATCCCGAGACATACAAGCCAAAATTCCATTGC
>SAMEA3387443__coassemble_2177_pt1 | contig 9821 bp, 9 predicted proteins | sample SAMEA3387443__metabat2_high_PE_014 | metagenome-assembled genome bin SAMEA3387443 (sample SAMEA3387443) | Felis catus | biome: Faeces | place: United Kingdom | collected 2012 | reverse complement strand
GAATTTTCGAGAATCGTATGTGTTTCACTGTTTAGTTATCAAGGTTGTCTGTCTTTACCTCTCGGCTGACAGCTCATTTATTATATCACTTGCTTTTTGCTTTGTCAAGAACTTTTTTATTTTATTTTTTAAGTTCTTTTTCATCTGCATCAGCAACTCTGACATAATATCATGTCTTCAGTTTCCTGTCAACACTTTTTTATATTTTTTTCAACTTTATTCAACCAAATCTCTGTTGTCTGTCAAAAAAAATCCGCCTCACTCAGAAGCGGATTTATCATATCATTATTTTCTTTTTGCGTCAAGTATTATTTTACATTTTTTTACATATTTTTTACACTATCTCCGATATCGCTATAATATCCTCATTTTTAACGCCCCAATATCAGAATAAAGATTCAAAAATCGTTCGCATTTGTGCAGGAAGACATTTGGATCCGATACCTACGGTCCACAGATACCAAACCTTTTTAATAGAATATACTCATAAATATCCTGATCAGGATATCTCTGTCATATATGAAACTCAGGATGCAATCTTTCTTAATGATCTGAAGGGCCGCCTCACCAGCCTTTGTATTGCACACAATGGTGAGAGCCAGAAAGATAATCCATATTACTATAAGGAATTTAACTGCCCCCAGCAACGCTCCTGCTACCTTGTTCATGCCATGCAGCACAGGTAATCTCGTCACAAGATTCAGCATCCATGTGATACTCCTCACCATAATCGTCGACATCAGCAGAGAAATCAGGAAAGAAATTCCGTTCACTGCCATTCTCGCCAGATATTGGGCAATATAATCCGAAAATGTAGTTACAGCCAGATACTGGTAACTGTCAGAATTATTATTCTGAACCAGCCCATTCCTCAGCAACTCCGGGAGATTCATTTCATTTATAAATTCAGTCTGGCTTTCTCCACTGCCTGTCCATGTGCTGTACTCCTCTCCTACAAACTCCCGGCAGCTTTCCTGTACTTTTTCATAAATTGATGTATTTTCCCGAATAAACTCATTTACATAAGGATTTATAAACCACACGATCGCCATCGACAGAAAAACACATACAAGCGAAACCAGTTCTTTTATCAGTCCCCGTCTATAACCTCTGACACATGCAGCCGCCAGAAAAAGTATCGTAATGACTCCGGCCCACGTTAAAGCCATTTTCATCCTCCTAACTAAGTTTTATTACCTCTACACCGCTGTCCAATACCAGAAGATATCTGTTCATTCCGATTTTGAAGAAATCTTTGATCGTTCCATCCACACTGCCAAGATATTTCTGTACTCCCCTGCTGTTCATTACACACATCTGGGAACTGTTGTACATCAGAATATTTCCACCGCTTAATTTAATCGTCGTATATGGAATATTGAAGTTTTCTTTGAATTTCAATTTGCCATCTGTAGTATAAACTTCCATTGTATACTGTTTGTCCTTACTGTCATTCTTAAACACAAGACCAATCATATCATTATCATAAAAAGTACTGACAATTTCTTTATCTACTTTTACTGTTTTTACTTCCTTCGGAATCTGGCTTCCATGATAAATTGTAAATCCATTATCTTTAAGTGCTACAGACCGGTTATTATCAAGATACTGGATCTGCGGAACTACCACGCCTTCATACTTATATCCACTGACAATTCTGTCATCCTCGTTCTGTCCTACATCTCCAAAATTGTAAAATGCCACATAACTGGTCGTATCACTTCCATCTACGAACTGATAGGTTACCATCATGATCACTCCGTCTTCAGATACAGCAATATCAAGGGGATATCCCGGATCATCTATCTTCGTCTGATTTTCAGCAATCAGACTTCCATCTGTACCATAAAAATCAATCCATGTATCATCTCCACCATCCAGGATTGCCGCAACAAGACCGCTTTTGGATACTTTTGCTTTGACAATACTGTAGGAAGTAGTTACACTGCCTGTTTTTCCGGATTTATCATAAATCTCCAAAGTTGTTCCATCTTTATCCGCAATCACCGCACGAGTTCCATTGACATCTGCCACAGGATTCTGCATCTGATAGGTTTCGCTCCAGAGTGTACTCATCTTATCAGAAACAAGGGAAACCCCGTCCGGACTGTATCGAAGGATATTTCCATCCATTTCAACATAATTTGTGGAAACAATATCCTCCTGCTCACTTGTCTGGATTACTTTATAAGTATGATAGCTTCTCTTCTCTATGTAAAATCCCACAGCCGTTACAGCAGCAGCTATCGCCACCACTGTAATAACTGTCTTTTTCACTACACTTCTTTTGTGGCGGGACAATCTGCGCTCATAATCATCTGCATATTCCTCTTCAGCTCTCTCCCGGGCTTTCGCTTTTCTGTTTCTCTCTGCCTGAAGCTTTTTCTTTTTATGTTTTTTTATTATTTTCTTAAATGTATTTGCCATTTTAGCCTTTACCTTATTTCTCACTTTCATTTTGTTGATTATCAGGTTTCAGTTTTTGCCATTTATTATAGCACAGTTTTCTAAGGTAATACAATTACTTGTCCCGGATAAATGATTTCGTCCGCTGACATCCCATTCAATTTGCAGATCTGGCTTATAGCTTCGATACTTCCGTATCTGTCCATACCTATCTGAAAAAGAGTATCGCCGGGCTGAATCACATATGACTCATGGGCTTTTCCCGCTGCTTCGCTGTTTTCCTTCTGCACAGCTTCCCTGACACGTTTCTGTGCTTTACGTTCATCTGCTTCCTGCTGGTAGATTTGTTCGGTTTTATCTGCTTTTTCTGTCTTTACATCCGGAAGCTGTTCTGTTTTGTCCGATTTTTGTTCTGTATCTGTCTGCTCTGCTGATATTTTTTTCTCTGAAGTATTGTTTTTCTTTTCAGAATTTTCTTTTTCACTGGTGCTTTGATTATTCTTTTTATTCTTCCCTGCATCATTTTGTATAGTATCTGTCCGGTATTGTTTATTCTGCCTGACAGCTTCATTGTTCGAAGTCCCGACAACAGGAGACGGCGTTATCTCCTCAACGATCACTGAAGAAACCGTCGCGCTCTCCTTTTCATTCTGTTTTACATTCTGGTAACTTCTGTAAAAATTAACACCCACTGTCAGTACTGCAATTGCCAGACATGCAGTTAATCCATATGAAAAAACAGAAGGAGCTGCCGGCTCCTTCCTGGTTTCCTTTTTATCTGCAATTATTTTGCGAAAATCTTTCACAGCCTGATCTTCATATTTTTCCTGAGGTTCCGGCTGAAGTTCTTCATTTTTGTCGATCATATACGTCTGCATACCGGGATTTTTTTCATAATAAAGATAATACCCTCCCAGACGCACCATTTCATTGTTTTCATAACGGAAGAAAGCATCTTCCCTTTCCTGAGGTTCCATAAGCATCAGGACTTTTTCTCCTCCAAAATGTTTCATGTGTACTTTTGACATCACTTCCGATACTTTCAGGAGAAGCTGAGGCTGTGAAAAGAACCATCCCACAATCTCCTGATCTTCGAAGTACTCCTTCTGGGCTTCCTGTATCTGCTTCCATTGATTTTCCGAAAAATCGATATGATCAGGTGCTGCCTCCATCTCCTCCGCTATAATAGCACCTTTGATAAACAGATACGCTGTCTGAGAACGCCATTTAAGATTTCCTGTAAGAACTGCCACTCTGGTTTTTGCTTCTCCCAGAGAGTCTTCCGTTCTGGAAAGTCTTACCAGAAATGTGTACACATAGTCCTCCATATAAATCCTGTAATCTTCGGCTGCCAGGCCGATCTGGCGTATATTTCTGGGTAATCCAAACGGTTCCTCACCATTTTGTCCTTCCTGAGATTCGTCCTTATAGATTACTTCTATCATCTCTCATCACCCCTTCGGGTATCAGGATAACACAGATAAATTGCAGATTTTATCACATTGTAAGAGGAATTTACCAGAATTTGGCGACAGATTTTGCACAGTGCATATTTTTATCCCGGTAAGGATATGATGTTATCAGAAGCCTCTTCGCAGCTTGTTGTTATGAAGCAAAGGGACTATAGCAATTAAAAGATATAATCAATAATGTGCTCTCGAAATCTTTTTGTGCAGGTACAATAGAGAATCTGCGAGTACATAATACGATCAGGGAGGTTTTATGGTATTTTATGTGGACTCACAGAAAAGCAGTTCTGCTGAGGAAATCGCTTTTCTTTTAAATAAATGTATTCTTCAATATCCCGGCAGATGGTCGGAACTGGTTTTTCTGTGTATCGGAAGTGACCGCGTGACAGGAGACTGTCTCGGTCCCTATATCGGACATCAGTTACTTGAACATCTGAATACGGACACTCATGGCGTTTATGTTTACGGTACCCTGAAAAGCCCCGTACATGCTTTAAATCTTTCCAGAATTTCCCGCCAGATCAAAATTCTGCATCCCGAAGGTCTGGTTATTGCAGTGGATGCCTCTCTTGGACAAAAAAAGCACCTGGGGTATGTGACCATCGCAGATGGTGCACTTTACCCAGGCGCTGCAGTTCAGAAAGAACTTCCTCCTGTTGGTGATATCCATATCACAGGGATTGTAAACATTGCAGGTGTACTGGAACAGCTAACCCTTCAGACTACCCGCCTGTCTACGGTAATCTCTCTGGCAGATACCATCACACAGGGAATCGTAAATTATACAAATTCTTTGATCTGTTTGTAGATGCCTTCTGCATCAAGACCATATTTCTCAAGAAGAGCTGTGGCAGGACCGGATTCTCCGAATACATCATTTACACCGATACGTTTTACAGGTACAGGTGCTTTCTCAGACAGGCATTCGCATACTGCTCCGCCAAGTCCGCCGATTACTGAATGCTCTTCTACAGTTACAACCTTGCCTGTTTCTTTGGCTGCTGCAACTACAAGTTCTTCATCCAGAGGCTTAATCGTATGGATATTGATTACTTTTGCATCTACGCCGTCTGCCGCAAGCTTCTCTGCAGCTTCAAGAGCAGGAGCTACACAGAGACCGTTTGCAATGATCGTAAGGTCTTTTCCTTCACGAAGGACAATACCTTTGCCTAATTCAAATTTATAGTCCGGTCTGTCATTGATAACCGGAACTGCCAGACGTCCAAATCTCATATATACAGGACCAACATGCTCATAAGCTGCTTCTACCATAGCTTTTGCTTCAATATCATCAGAAGGGCAGGCAACAACCATTCCCGGAATTACTCTCATAAGAGCAAAATCCTCACAACACTGATGGGTAGCGCCATCTTCACCTACAGAAATTCCACCATGAGTAGCGCCAATTTTTACATTGATCTTCGGATATGCAATAGAGTTACGAACCTGCTCAAAAGCACGTCCTGCTGCAAACATTGCAAATGTGCTGGCAAATGGAACTTTTCCTGTAGTAGCCAGACCTGCGGCAATGCCCATCATATTACACTCGGCAATACCACAGTCAATATGACGCTCCGGAAATTCTTTTTTGAATACGCCAGTCTGAGTAGCTGCAGCAAGGTCAGCGTCCAGAACGACCAGGTTCTCATGTTTCTTACCTAATTCAACCAGCGCAGCACCGTAGCTTGCTCTTGTTGCGATCTTCTTTACTTCTGACATAATGCTTCACCTGCCTTTTCTAACTCTTCCATTGCCTGTGCATACTGCTCGTCATTCGGAGCTTTTCCATGCCATCCAACCTGATTTTCCATAAAGGAAACACCTTTTCCTTTTACAGTTTTCATAATGATAGCTGTAGGCATTCCCTTAGTAGCTTTTGCTTCATCAAAAGCAGCTCTTAACTGATCCATATCATTTCCGTCTGCAACGTTAATCACATGGAAGTTAAATGCCTCAAATTTCTTATCAATCGGGTATGGAGAACATACTTCATCAACCTTACCGTCGATCTGAAGTCCATTATTATCCACGATCACTACAAGATTGTCCAGTTTTCTGAAGCCTGCAAACATAGCAGCTTCCCAAACCTGGCCTTCCTGAATTTCACCGTCGCCTAATAAGGTATATACACGATAGCTTTCATTGCTTAATTTGGCAGAAAGCGCCATACCAACTGCTGCAGAGATTCCCTGTCCCAGAGAACCGCTGGACATATCAACACCCGGGATATGTTTCATATCCGGATGTCCCTGTAAATAGGAACCCAGATGACGAAGAGTCTTCAGATCTTCTTTTGGGAAAAAGCCTCTTTCTGCAAGTGCAGAGTAGTATCCCGGTGCTGTGTGGCCTTTGGAAAGTACGAAACGGTCACGATCAGCCTTCTTAGGATCCTTTGGATCAATATTCATTTCTTCAAAATATAAATAAGTGAATACATCTGCTGCAGACAGAGATCCGCCCGGATGTCCTGCTTTTGCAGAATGTAATGCAGTAACGATGTCTTTACGGACTTCGTTTGCAATTTTCTGAAGTTCTAATTTTTCCATTGTGGTAAATTCTCCTTATTCGCCGAATACTGCTTTATAATCTTTCTGGAATTTCTCAATACCTGCATCTGTCAGAGGATGTTTTGTCATCTGTACGATTACATTGTACGGAACAGTTGCAATGTCAGCACCTGCAAGTGCACAGTCTGTTACATGGATCGGATTTCTTACGCTTGCTGCGATGATTTCTGTCTCGATTCCTGCCACTTCAAAAATCTCAGCGATCTCGCGGATCAGATCAACACCTCTTGTAGAAATGTCATCCAGTCTTCCAAGAAACGGAGATACATAAGTAGCACCTGCTCTTGCAGCCAGAAGTGCCTGGTTAGCAGTGAAGATCAGAGTAACGTTTGTCTTGATTCCTTCTGCATGAAGAACCTTAACTGCTTTCAGACCTTCTACTGTCATAGGAATTTTAACAATCATATTCGGATGAATGGCTGCAATCTCACGTCCCTCTTTGATCATTCCTTCTGCATCTGTTGTAGTAGCTTTTACTTCACCGCTGATCGGTCCGTCTACGATAGATGTGATCTCTTTGATTACTTCCTTGAAATCTCTTCCTTCTTTTGCGATAAGAGACGGATTTGTGGTAACACCACAGATTACACCCATATCATTAGCTGCCTTAATATCTTCTACTTTTGCTGTGTCAATAAAAAATTTCATGTTCTTAACCCTCCTGATTTTTGCTTGTCATAATCGTTCATTGATCTGATGGTTTCATTATAACAGACTTTACATTCAGGTCAAGCGTGGCAAAAGATTATTAATAATTTCATTATTAATAATCGCATGTTTTATTAATTCTTTATTTTTCAGTCAAAGCATATATTCGTTGTTATCAACATGCAATATACAATATGTTTTATAACCATTTCTTTTCGTAACTGTTCGCTGTCTTTGCTGTTGCAGGAAACCTCCGTCAGAAATCATTTCTGATATCGGATTTCAGCCGCACATCCTGAAATTTTGGTACGTTTCCAGAAAATGCCTGCCAGGTAGATATTCGCAATCTACCTCGCCACACAGCTCTATACCAAATAACTGTTCTGCAGTTTCGATAAATTATTATTAATAATTTTCATTCGACGTATTTAATTATTTTTTTGGTTCTGATATACCCCGTAGTGCGTCTCGCTATCAGCTTGGGGGTATATTCAATATTATAGAGACTGACAGGAGCAGAATCTGTGAGAAAACGGTCCTGCTCATCGATTTTGCGCAGTATAATATCACAGGCATCTCTGCCTTTAAGGGCTACGAAATGATCGATCGTAGTAAGAGAGATCTTCCGTATTCCCGAATAAAAGATATTATCGCACCCAATCACCGATACATCCTTGGGTACATGAATCCTTGCTTCATGGAGAGCATCCAGCGCACCAATAGCCATCATATCATTCTGGCCTGCAATAGCTGTAAATTCCCTGCCTTCATCCAGAAGCTCCATAGTAAGCTCATAACCCATCGAATATTCCGAATCCATCCGTGGAATCTGCATATCGATAGCTTCATCCGCAGCCTTAATGATCACATGATCCTTCAGGCCTTCTTTCTCAAATTCTTTCACAAAACCATTTACACGTTTTGTTCTCTGCCATTGTCTCCTTGTCAGGGGCGGAGTGATAAACGCTACATCTCTGTGCCCCAGATCAAGCAGATGTCTTGCCATCATCCTTCCCACAACTGTATTATCCTGATTAATGGCATCTATAGTTGTAGTTTTCTCTTTATTACTGATGATAACCAGTGGAATTGTCTGCGCCAGTTCCTCTACCTGCTGCTGAAAATCCGGATTTGGATTACAGCAGTAGATAATGCCAAGCGGCTCTATTGTACCCATCATGCGCAGATACTTCTCCTCCAGACGGGGATCTCTCTGTGTATTACAGATAAAGACACCATATCCCTGTTTGTTTGCCACTGCCTCAATCCCCTGCAGAAGCAATACATAATACGGGCTTGTAAGCGTAGGGCAAAAAACAACGATCAGCTTCTCTTTCCGGCTTTCTTTTCTGTTCTTTCGTCCGGGAAGATGATAGCCTAATTCTCTGGCTGCCTGCTCTACCTTCTCCACTGTTTCTCTGGAAAAAGAAACATTATATTTCTTATTCAGGACCATGGAAACAGTTGCCTGGGAGACTCCTGCCCTCTTTGCCACGTCAGAAGAAGTTGCTTTCTTTTTAGACAAAGTGATGCCTCCTTTTCCGATGATCTTTTGTCAGCACAGTAACCTTAAAGCTCCACACGCCCCTCAAGAGCACGTAAAAGAGTCACTTCGTCAATATATTCCAGATCTCCTCCTACCGGAACTCCGCTTGCGATCCTGCTGACTTTGATCCCGGTAGGTTTGATCAGCTTACTGATATACATTGCCGTTGTTTCCCCCTCCAGACTGGAGTTGGTAGCAATGATCACTTCCTTTACCTCATCCTTTGCCAGACGCTGCATGAGTTCTTTCAGTTTGATATCATCCGGCCCGATTCCAAGCATTGGAGAGATTGCGCCATGAAGAACATGATAAACGCCATCAAACTTGCCTGTTTTTTCATAAGCTGCAAGATCTCTTGTATTCTCTACCACCATAATCACTGAATGATCACGCTTATCATTGCTGCAGATAGGACAGATCTCTCTGTCTGTCAGAGTACAGCAGCACTTGCAATACTGTACATTCTCTCTGGCACCGGTAATGGAAGAGGTAAGCTGCTCTACCTGATCCTTTGGCATATTCATGATGTGAAATGCCAGTCTCTGTGCTGATTTCGCACCGATTCCCGGAAGATGGGAAAGCTGCTCGATCAGCTTATTGATATGACTGCTGTAGTATTCCATCAGAATGGAAGACCTCCGCCAAGTCCGCCCAGACCACCTGTCAGTTTAGACATAACAGCTGTAGATTCTTCTTCCACTTTTCGAAGTGCTTCGTTTGTAGCTGCAACGATGAGATCTTCCAGCATTTCGATGTCATCCGGATCTACAACTTCCTCCTGAAGCTTTACTTTTGTCACCTCTCTCTTACCGGAGATAGTTACCTCTACAGCTCCGCCTCCTGCAGTAGCCGTAAATTCTTTCTCTTCCAGAGCTTTCTGGTTCTCTTCCATCTGGCGCTGCATTTTCTGCGCCTGTTTCATAAGATTATTCATATTTCCCGGCATACCCATTCCCGGGAATCCTCCACGTTTTGCCATTTGTGATGTCCTCCTTGCTATTTATTGCCTTATTATTTACTGTCTTTTCCTGTCCGGAGAATATTTAGTTACTGTTCACTCCGTTCACAGTAACGTAGCCAGAATTCATTCCAGATTGCCTGCGGCAATGGAATTTTGGCTTGTATATCTCGTGATTTTGGCATATTCATGCCAAAACACCTCGCGGGATAGTGGTGTATGAACAG
>SAMEA3387443__coassemble_2125_pt1 | contig 10387 bp, 10 predicted proteins | sample SAMEA3387443__metabat2_high_PE_014 | metagenome-assembled genome bin SAMEA3387443 (sample SAMEA3387443) | Felis catus | biome: Faeces | place: United Kingdom | collected 2012 | reverse complement strand
TCTCCAAACTCCGGAGTTAATGCTTCAACAATCAAAACCATATCCAGATCTCTTGTAGCCCTGAAATTTACTTCATTGCTTTCAAACAGAATATCACAGGCTGCACCACCTATTAAAACATACTGTTCTTCATAATCTGCAAAGTACTTCTGAAATGTATCTAATCCTTTGACCATACATATTCCTCCAACATCTCATTAATAGAAATATCAACTCGTTCCTCTTCTTGTTCATCTCCTGTCAGTGACAGTACTACGCTTAAAGGATCTTGAAATCCTTTTCCTAGAAAATCAATAAAATATCCCAGTTCCAAGACAACACAGCCAATTTCTTCCAATTCACTCACTTGTTTTTCCGCTTTCACTCCACTATCTTTTAGTTCTTTCTTCGTCACGGCATAAGTAGGATAAACATTATCGGACAAAAGAGAATACTCACATAAAGCAGAAATACCTGCTTTCTTTTCAAATTTTATATCTTCTCTCAAAATAAAGCTTCGAATTACTGGATTTCTTAATACCATCTTAATCTGCTGCCATAATTGTTCTCGTTCATCCGGAATATCGATGACTCTTGATTTACCTTTCATACCCAACACATCAATATTTAAATATTCCAGTTCATCAAAACACCGGCTTGCAGATTTTGTTGACACTTCCAATCGTTTCGCCGCATCAGATACTTTTACTTCATTCCATCGTTCATAAATGGCCATTAGAAGCATTTTTTGTGTCAAAAATGAAATCAAATGAACTGGTGCCAGCTCTCTTTCATTTCCTTTACTCAGCAAATATCCAATAAACGGGAGAAATACCTGCTTCCTATCTATTACAAAAGGAATTCCTTCTTCTATCATCTTTTCTTTTATATAAAATGTTGTTCGATCAAGAAAAACTGCACAGTTTAATCCTGTTATTTTTTCCACGCCAGCTCTGTCTCTACGCAAAACAACAAGTCCGATATCATCTTTGGGATGAATAGCCATCCATAATACACCATTAGTCTCTACTGTAAAAATGTCATATCTTCCACGATATGCTAATGGAAGTTTTTTATATACCTCTTTATTCTCTGTCATTATTACATTTTGCCGTAATGTTTTTTCCAAAAATTCTCTCATACTAATCGCCTTTTTATAAATGTGACTTTTTTTACGTCGCATTTATAATTTATCATATGTTGTTTAATTTTTCAAGTAAAATGTAATTACATAATCATAGACTTTTGAAGGTTCCATACAAATTATCTGATAGAGAAGCGTTTCAGAAGGAACCTGGAACCAAAAAGTGTCCCCGTATAGCAAAAGCAGTGGCAGATATTGCCTGAAAAACCGCCTGGGAAAAAGTTTCATTTTGATACTTTATATGTTAAAATGAAACATATCGTATCAAGTGAGGGGTTTTACAGATGTCTAAAAAGAAATATAATCTGAATACAATTTACATCTCTGAGCGTCTGCAGGAGAATCTGAAGCCGATTTCACAATCTGCATTCACTGCTGTGACCGCTCCTATGGGATATGGAAAAACAGCTGCTATCAACTGGTATCTGGACAAACAGAGCAAAAACGGAAATTCATGTGTGATCCGAATCAGTATTTATTCTGATAATCGGTCTGTTTTCTGGCAGAGCGTTCAGAAGGCATTTGCCTTCGCAGGGCTTGATTTTCTGGATAATTATAGCTACCCTTCAGATGCTGCCGGTGCCGGGATGCTTGCTGATGAGCTTTGTTATTCCCTGAGCAGTCAGACCTCTTACTACATTTTTATTGATGATTTTCATCTGCTGGGTGAACCTCATGTTGCAGATTTTTTTTGTATGCTTGCCAACAGACTGCCTGAAAATATCCACCTGATCGTATCCGGCAGAAATGTTTTTCTGTCCGGAAAAGAGATTCTCCGTCTTGGCAAAAAGTTATATCAGATCCATACCAGGGATCTGTGTCTGAACCGCCGGGAGCTTTCTGTCTATACCCATCGCTGCGGTGCCAGCCTGAACGAAGATCAGCTGAACACGCTTCTCTATTCCAGTGAGGGGTGGTTCTCTGCAGTCTAAAAGAATCTCTCCGGAGAATGTGATCTTATTATGAGTTTTCTGATGTATAACGATATCACCGGTATGAGCGTTCTGCACCGTCAGGCCAGTTCCAAAATGACCAGACCTGCCATCAGTATCCGCAATACAGGAAGCTGAACCTTCGGTTCTCCTTCTGTTCTGATGATGTTTCACCGCAGATCCGGAACTCTGGATGCAGAACTGGCAGCTATGAATGAGTGTATGCCCCATTATTACAGGATCACCCAGGGACATGGGCAGGGTGCGGAATTGCACATGAATGCAGAGGCAGCATTTATGCAGGGAAATTTTTCAGATGCACAGATTCTGCTGGAGCAGACTTATTCCACCATTGCCTCAAACGGACAGCACAATATTTCGCTCTGCTGTGATTTCCTTGCTGCAAGGCTTTCCCTTTTTCAGGAGGGCGTCACCTTTGTGAAGAACCCTGAAGTAAAGCGTAAGGAGCTTCTGTCTCTCCACATTCAGATCCAGACCGCTGCTGCTTACGCAATGCTGGGCAAACATCATGATGCACGACAGCTTCTGCAGAAAGCCTTATGACACGCCATGCCGGATGGCTTTCTGATTCCGTTTGTAGAAAATTATACCTATATCAAGGACGTGCTGGGCAGTATTAATTCCATAACACCAGAGCCTTTCACAGACCGGATCCTTTCCCTTGGTTCTGTTTATGAACAACACTGCCTCCGCCTGTCCAGCCGTAATTCCAGACCTGAGATCCTAAATATGCTGAACAGCAGAGAAGCAGAAATCGCAGCTTTGATCACCGACCGTCTGAGCAACCGCGAAATCGCAGAGAGGTTATTTCTCTCTGAAGGCACTGTGAAACAATATGTCAACCAGATTTATTCCAAGTTGATGATCAACGGTGATACACGCACCAAAAGGAAACAACTGGCAGAGCTGATTTCTTCCATAAACAAGGGCCTTACCTGACACTTTGAGAAAAAAAAGCAAGGAAATTCACATGACCAAAGTCTTGCGATTTCCTTGCTATTTGGCAAGAATTACAAATTTAAAGTTTTTTACTTATTTGCATTTCTGATAATTTTTAAATACTGTTGGATTTCTTCTTGTTCGGGCATTACTCGCAACGCACCTTTTCTTGTAGTAATGATGGAAGCTGCTACATTGGCAAAATTTAGCATTTCTGTTTCCTTGAGAATATCCTCGGAAATCTCAGTTTTATTCAGCATCATGTCTGCTCCCGGATTACGATAGAAGGAAAAATCCCTATCTCCATCCGGATATGTATGTACCATAGCAAGCGTAGTATGAATTTTTTCATCTGTACATAATCCAATGTCATCAATTCCTGCTTCTTTTATGGCTGCTCTCAACTGATCTCCAAAAAAATCATTACCAACCTTACCAATAAATGCTGCATTATGTCCCAATTTATAGCAATCCTCTGAAATAATGCATCTTAATCCAGCCCATCAGAGTGTGAAATCCTGCGTCAGATATCTTTGCCGTGCGTCAGCACGCCTGCAGATATCTTCCTTGTCTTTCGCACTCTGCTGAACTGTCTTAAATGCATTATTTACGAGGATTGCTATAGAACGCTTTATTATAATAAATCATATTTCACTATATCAAGCTTAGCTGCACCATCAGCAAAGAAAGAAATCCCCTTTGCTTCCTGCTTTGTAAGAATAACCGCAGACATAACCTGCTCGCCGTCATTAATAAATACTTCCACACTAAACTTATCCAAAATCACACGCAGTTTTAGTTCATTGCTGTCACCGTTTACCAGACAGCTGCTCTGATGAACCAGCGCCCGTTCGCTTCCTGAGAATTTTCTATCGATTTTTAAAACAGATTCATCCGGACGGAAGCATAATGTAGAATGATATTTCTCATTCTCTGCAAAACAGAGTTCAAATTTTTTATAAAGATTGTCTTTATCTGCCGGTCGTATCACAAGTTCCAGATCTACAATTCGTCCTTCAATCTGATCCAGTGTGAGCCTGGTATCTTTTATCACAACATTGTTATACTCGACTTTGTTTGCACGCATGGCATTAAGTTCTCTGATCGGAACCTGATACAATCTTCCGTTTTTAACAGACAGTTCTCTTGGAAGACTCATTTGCGCGAACCATCCAGAGTCATTGCATCGATATGCAAGCGTATCCCAGTTCTGCATCCAGGCGATCATAATTCTTCGTCCATCCGGCGCAAGCAGTGTCTGCATTGCGTAATAGTCAATTCCGTAATCAACACCTTGACAAAACTGTTCCTTTAAAGTATGTGTCTCCGGATCCAACTCCCCAATAATGCATAACGTTCCATTTCCATTATGATATTCTAATCCTTCCGGAAGCATATCCTGCGGACTTGTCAGAAGCACATATTTGCCGTCCAATTCAAAGAAATCCGGGCATTCCCACATTTTTCCATAACGATTTTGATTCTTTGCCAGAATGCTTACAAATTCCCATTCAAAGCCATTTTTACTTCTGTAAAGAAGGATCTGTCCACTTCCATCAGCCGGACGACTTCCTATAACACAATAAAAGTTTCCATCGTTCCCTTTCCAGATTTTGGGATCACGAAAGTCTACTTTACTAGCCCCCTTTGGAAGATCTTTGGCTGTCAGAACCGGATTCTTATCATACTTTTCATAATCCTTACCATCTCCAACTGCCACTGCCTGTGTCTGAATATCCCTTACAGTTCCGTCTTCCAGTTTCTCCTGATTTACAGAGGTATACATAAGCAACTGTCTGCCATCCTCTAATTCTATGGCACTTCCTGAAAAACAGCCGAATTTATCATAATCTTCATCCGGTGCCAATGCAGTCGGAACATAATTCCAATGCAATAAATCCTTACTCACTACATGTCCCCAGTGCATACTGTCCCAATGTGTGCTATACGGATTATACTGGTAGAACAAATGATACTCTCCTTTATAATAGGAAAATCCATTTGGATCATTCATCCAGCCAACATAAGGAGTTATATGAAAGGCTGGTCTTTCTTCCTCTTTGATCTGCTGTCCCTGTATAAATTCATATTTTCTTGCCTTTTCCAACATTTCGCTCATATAGTTCCTCCTGTCAAAATGATATCTTCTCTTATTTTTCACTGCTTAATGAATCCTGATACTGGTCAAAATATTTTTGCTTGATTGAAAGGTAATCGGAAAGCCCGTACTTCTCCATTTTTTTCAGATAAGAATCCCATTCTTCATCAATTCCTCCGTTCAGGATCCAATCTGCTTTCTTCTGTTCTGCATATTTCTTAATATCTGTATCATACTGTGACACTTTGTTTGTATCATCAATACTCATAAATACATTAGGATAAACATATTTGCTGTTCATATCCTGTAAATATGTCTCATGCATATTATCCAGACGCCATTTCGCATCTTCCGGCTGTGTTACATATACGCCATAATATTCATTTAATATAGCGAGAGGACCATTTACAGATTGCGCTTCACGTACTTCCACCGGTGACTGATCTCCTAAGTCCATATGCTTTAACATTTTTTCGCCATCTTTGTTTACAGACAGCTCAAAAATATTAAAGGAATCCTTCTCTCCATAGGTTCCCCAGTTATTTTGCGGAGACTGAAGGGGTGCATACATCTGATCGATCCATGCGGCAGCAAGTGCCGTGTTACGGCAGCTGGTAGTAAGCACACATCTTCCTCTGTCAAAACCGCTGGTCTCACTGTTGTTCTGTCTGGTGATATTTCTCATTCCATCCGGTCCGGTCAGTGCCGGAAGCATCACATAATCCGTATTGTTGTCTATATTAGCAATATCCCATGTGAAGCAAAGTCCATAACGGTGATTCTTTCCTTTTGCAACATAAGTAGACCATTCCTGTGTAAATGCTTCCGGATCGATCAGATTCTCTGTCACAAGTTTATGCAGCCATTTGATACCTTCTTTGTATCCTTCCTGAACCGTTGTATAAATCACCTTACCTTCATCTGTTACAGCAAAATGATCTCCTGTGTCCCCATAACCATCTCCGAATCCATTTATTAAGATTGAAGGATCCTGATCTCCGTTATTGATAATAAATGACATTGGTATTACATCACCTTCAATGGAAAACTCTTGTTTCAGATCATCTGCATGATCTCGAAATTGAATCAGTACCTGCTCCAGTTCATCTGTTGTGGTTGGAATCTCAAGACCAAGATAATCAAGCCACTTCTTATTAATATAAGGAATATCTCCAATGGCCTGAATTGCTTCTTTTCCGGAACCAAGCTGTTCAATCCACGGAAAAGAGTAAATATGCCCATCCGGTGCTGTACACATGGTTCTGTATTCCGGGTATTTTTCAAACACAGCCTGAAGGTTTGGCATATATTTGTCAATCAGATTTTCCAGCGGAATAATTATTCCCTGCTTTGCATAACGCAACAGATCATAATCACTCATGCCTGCATTAAACAGTCCATCCGGCAGATTTCCAAACTGAGCCAACGCCAGATTCTTTTTATCTGAAAACTGATCTGATACAAAGCAGGTCCAGTCAATATGAACATTTGTCTGTTCTTCCATTCTCTGGAAAATCACTCTTTTATTTGGATCTTGTGTTGAAGTGGCCGGCGCACTGGTAATAAAAGAAAGCTCCTCTGTTTCTTTCAATGGAAACTGTACATCCGACACCGGTGTATCCGGATTAATCTCAGCATCAAGCCTCTGCTGTTTTCCACACCCCATTATACTTACCATCATTGTTAAAGAAAGTCCAAGTGCAAGCAAACTTCTTACTCTGTTTTTCTTCATATCTGTATCATTCCTTTCTTTAGCCTTTTACCGATCCAACCATAATTCCTTTATCAAAATATTTCTGGAAAAATGGATACATCACTAAAAGTGGTAAACTTGATACTACAATTGTTGCATATTTTAACTGTTCTGCTATCTTTGCCATCTCTGCTGTGCTTTGGATATCTGCAATCATTCCCGGCTGTGGAGTATTCTGCACCAGGATTGAACGCAGTACCAGCTGCAGTGGCTGAAGATTTGCATCGTTCAGATAAATCATCGCATCAAAGTAGCTATTCCACATTCCGACAAATGACCACAGTGCCAGTACTGCAATGATCGGTTTACATACCGGCATCATAATTTTGAAAAAATGCTGAATTTCATTAGCACCGTCAATTGCAGATGCTTCTCTTAATTCTGCCGGAATTGACTGATAATAAGTTCTTGCAAGAATCATATTCCAAACGTTAAATGCTCCCGGAATCAAAACCGCCCATACTGTATTTACCATATGCAGCTGATTGATCAAAATAAATGTTGGAATCATTCCTCCCCCAAAAAACATTGTGATCAGAAAAATCAGATTAAAAAATTTTCTTCCCACAAATTCTTTTTTAGACAGAGGAAAGGCTGCCAGTAATGTTACGAAAACTGAGATCACTGTAAATGCAAATGAATACAGAAAAGAATTCAAAAATCCGCGCCAGATCATCTCATTCTCCAGTACTCTTCTATAAGCATCCAAAGTCCAGTCCTTAATATCAGAGCTCAATCCCTGATTATTCAAAACAGTAGGATCCATAAAAGATGCAAGCACCACATATATAATTGGAATCGCAATAGAAAGTACAAACAGTCCAAGAATCGTGAATCCAATTCCAAGGATCAGACGATCTGTCCTTGAATATTTTCTCTTCTTTTTCTCCATCTTCTCTTCCTCCTATAATCCCTCTCCATCATTCAGCTTCTTTACAACCCAGTTTACAAAAATCAACAGAATTACATTTACAACTGAATTAAACAGACCTACTGCCGTAGAATAACCATAATCACCGTTCAAAAGACCAATACGATATACATATGTAGATAAAATTTCTGATGCCGGCAGGTTCATATCTGTCTGCAATGCATATGCCTTCTCAAATCCAATGCTCATAATATTTCCTGCCTGCAGGATAAACTGAATTACAATAATGTTCTTAATCGCCGGAAGCTCCACGTACCAGATCTGCTGCAAAAGATTTGCACCATCCATAACTGCCGCTTCTTCCAACTCTTTGCTCGCATTAGATAATGCTGCAGTATACATAATAGATGCCCAGCCTGCAGTCTGCCAGATTCCACTTGCTATATAAATAGTACGGAAAGCAGATGGCATTGTCATCCAGTTTGTGCTAATCCCAAGCAGCCTGTTCAAAGGTCCTACCGGTGATAACAGCATACGAACCATACCACAAAGTACTATTACAGATATAAAATTCGGCATATAGATCAGAAGCTGTACTTTTTTCTTGATCCCTGTTTTTTGGATACGATTCATAAGTAATGCCAGAATAATCGGAACCGGAAATCCCCATAATAATCCATAGATACTCAGCTTTAATGTATTCAGCAGATAGTTCATAAAATCCGGTGATGATAAAAAACGTCTGAAATATTCAAGTCCAACCCATGGACTTCCAAGTACTCCCTTGATTACATTATAATCTTCAAACGCAATCAAAAGCCCTCCCATAGGGAGATACTTAAAGATGATTGTCAGTAAAAGTCCCGGCATTAAGAAAAAAAGATATAACTGCCAGTTTTTCTTCACATACGTAACCTTATTTCTCCACGTCTGTTTGCTTACGGGCTTTACCTGGTTCTGCACTGTTTTCATGCACTTTTTCCTCCATTCCTTTCATACATTGTTCACGGAACCGGTTAAGTAACCGGTTACTTTATAATCTGATGTTACTACATCGCACACTCTCTGTCAACACTTTTTTTCATTAAAATAACCGGTTACGTAATCGGTTATTTTAATATTGCCTTTTTGGATAATAATTGCTATACTAAAAAAAATATTTTCATTTATTTATAAGGAGAATAAGTTTCTATGTCAAAAAAACAGGTGACATTTGCAGATATTGCAGCATATACCCATTTTTCAAAAACTACAATATCAAGATATTTCAATCATCCTGATTCCCTTACACTTGAAAATCAGGAAAAAATTTCTCAGGCCCTTGATACCCTTGGCTATAAAAAAAATAAACTTGCAAAAGTTCTGGCGAACGGAAAAAGTGAATTTATCGGGATCATTGTTCCGAATCTTTATCTGCATTATTATTCTGAAATGCTGACACAGCTGCTGTCCAGCTACAGTGATTATCACTACAAATTTCTCGTCTTTAGCAGTGAACATGGGGCTGAAGAAGAACGGCAATATATTGAAGAGCTCCTATCCTATCAGATTGAAGGTCTCATTGTTTTAAGTCATACGCTGTCATCAAAACAATTATCCTCCTATCAGATTCCCATCGTTGCCATTGAACGTGAAGCAGAATATATCAGCAGTGTTACCACTGACAACTATATGGGTGCGCTTCAGGCTACCGCTCTGCTGATCCGTGATAAATGTGATATACTGATCCACATCAATGTCAATGTTGAGAAAGCAATTCCTGCTTACGACCGTATTCGCGCATTTAAGGAAACCTGTAAAGAATATCAGGTTCCTTATGATATTGATCTAAGTGTAAGCGGTAATTCTTATCAGGAAATTTTAAATGAAATAAGACGTATTTTTACAAGAATAGAAGAGAAATATCCCAATCAAAAAAAGGGTGTTTTCCTTGCCAACGATACCTATGCAAACATGTTTCTTAACCTGATTTTCCAGAAATATCAAGAATTACCCTCTTTCTATGAAGTCATAGGATTTGATAATTCTCCCATTGCCAGTGAGGCAATTCTCCCAATCACAACTGTTGGTCAGCAGATTGATATTATTGCACAGACTGCCATGGAGCTTCTGGTTCAACAGATGGAAGAACAAAAAAAACGTTCCCCTAAACCACTGGAAAAGCCTGTCCATAAACAGATTACTCCCATATTGATTCGCCGTAATACAACCAGTTAAAACTAACTTATTTTGGCAAAAAGGCTATTGCACTAATTACTCAGTGCAATAGCCTTATATTAAATCATATCATTCAAGCGGATATTCGCAATCCGCTTCGCTACTTGCTCATAACCGATTCCCTCACCTTTTCCACTGATAACGGTTGTTGTCATAATACACTAAATATTGATTGTAATTATCTTATTCCATATGATCTGTTTCAGTTATTTTGCAAATAACCCGGCATGGATTTCCAGCAGCCAGACTATATGGAGGAATATCCCTTGTCACAACACTTCCTGCTCCTATTACACATCCCTCTCCTATGGTAACACCACCACAAACAACCACATTGGATGCCAGCCAGCAATTATCTTTTATAGTAATTGGTTTCGCATAGTGAATTAAAAACTTTATCCTCACACGACTGAAGTCGCGTGCTTCCAGACGC
>SAMEA3387443__coassemble_2079_pt1 | contig 11083 bp, 9 predicted proteins | sample SAMEA3387443__metabat2_high_PE_014 | metagenome-assembled genome bin SAMEA3387443 (sample SAMEA3387443) | Felis catus | biome: Faeces | place: United Kingdom | collected 2012 | reverse complement strand
ACGTCGTACACCTGTAACAATTTTAATCAACTGCTTATCTTTCCAGGCTATCAGTCTTTCTAAATATTCTTTTCTTTCTATAATCATAATAATGCTCCTTTCTTTTTTTACTAATTATATTCCAAAAACAATAAAAAAACAATAGTTTTTGGATTGCAGTCCCAAAACTATTGTTTTTTTATTTTTATCAGTACAAAAGTCAACTCACTAGCACATCATTGCATTAATAATTAAGTAATATTATGCCACCAAAGGTACACCCTTATAAGTCCACTTAAAAGGTTTGGCCGTAAGATTATATTGTTCAATAAACCGCAGGATGCTTGCTTTCAGTTCTTCAATAGATTTATAGCTTTTCCTTTTAAGCAGGCGGCGGTTTATGATTCCGAACCAGATTTCTATCTGGTTCATCCACGAACAATGCTTTGGCGTGTATACAATGCGTATCCTATGGTCTTCCTGATGAAGGAATTCCGCACGGCTTTCCAGGCTTTTTAATATACCGGACTTCCCTTTGCAGCCAAGGTCTTCCGTCAGACCACACTGCTGTGCAACAAAACGTACCAGGCTTTCTGATTTATGCGTGTTTAATCCATCGCAGACGAATGTCCATGATGCTTTTGGATCTGTTTCAACCAATGCGCGCACGGCTTCCACAAAATCCTCTTCTGTACGTGTGGGATTTAAGTATGGCATTTCCATACGCCCTGTGGCAACGTCAAAGAAACCTATCAGGCTGGTAGTCCCATGGCGGATATATTCAAATTCCATGCATGCTGCTTTCCCTGGGATTACAGGTTTGTCCGGATATTTGTGTTCCAGCGCCTGGATGCCGGTCATCTCGTCCACGGATACAGTATGGCTGCCTGCCATGTGTTTTGCTCCTGCCTCATGATAAACTGTACAGATTTCATTCACTTTTTCCGCAAAAGTCTCCGGAGAATCCACTTTCTCGGAGGAATGAAGCCAATAGCGGACGAGATGCGGGTGGATTTCCCCCATATTTTAAAAAACGGCTGATTGTTTTGGCGGATATGGAATCCACAATTCCTTCTTTTATTACAGCATCTACAAGCATGTTGAGGCTCCAATGGCTGGCCTCATATCCGAATTCTTCCGGATTGCGGCAGGCAATTTCGAGGATTTTGATGATCTGTTCATCTGTATAATGCTTGGGCTGTCCTGGGCGTGGGCAGTCATTGAGGAAGGATGAAACTGCTTTCTCCAGGCTGGCGGGATCTTTTTCGGCAATTTCCTCTAAAAGAGGGAGGGTTTTAACGAAACGGCTGCGCCATTTACTGACGGAATCTTGTCCAAGGCCTACCTGGTTGGATATCTGCATATTATTAAGGCCGTCTGCCGCCAGAAGAATTATCTTTGCACGCTGTACTTGACGGGCCGAAAAAGTTCTGCTTCTGGCAAATTTGGAAAAAACTGTACGGATAGTTTCGGGGATTATAACGGGGGCAGCAATAAATGGCATAAAAATGTTCTCCTTTGATTTTCTTTTCATTATGCCATATATTGTAATTTTTTTCTATTACTATATTACTTTAAAACTAATGCAATGCTGTACTAGTACAGCGAATATTAAGTAACTGCTATATTGACTTGTCTGATTTTTCATCTGCGGCGTTGTCGTCAATCGGCGTAGCCACCGAATCAAATCAATCATATGTGAATTATCAAGGTGCTCCAGCTACTGAAAAGTAGTCGGGGATTTTTTCTATCATACCTGAAAACTAAGCGCTTACCTTATTGCTTTTCGCAATCACGCAAAGTGCTTATTTGATTCAATAAAAAAATAAATGCAACCCCTATATCTCTTTTTTCCTGCTTACAGATATAGAGGCTGCATTTGCCTTTACATTTATTTGTATGTAGCGTTGCAAAATCGTCATTATAAAGTCGACTATCCTTATACTTATAAAATACTATACAAAGTTGCAACATAGTAATACTTAAAAATAAGTTGTAATTTTCCGATATTCTGCCGGTGTCATATTCATCTGTCCAGTAAAAACCCGGGTAAAATATTGTAGATTGGGATATCCTACCTGTTCTGCTATCTGAGTAATCTTTAAATTAGACGAACGTAATAATTTTTTTGCCTCCTCCAAACGCAGTTCTGCAAGAATTTCAGAAAATTTTCTTCCGGTAGCCTGTTTGATAAAACGACTGATATACGAGGGATTTCTGTTTACATATTCTGAAACATTTGTCAGACCGATTGGTTGTGAAAAATTATCATTCAGATATTTATAAATTTGCTGGATTAGCTGATTCTGGTCATTATTATGCATACTTTGAATATTATCTGCAATATACTCCAGCCAATACTTCATATAGTCTGCTTTTGTCTTTCTTTCCGATTGTACATGGATCTGCTGTTCAAACGATTCCGTAATCTTATCTTTGCTTTCCTTATCCAATGGAATTCCTGAAAGAAATAAAAATATATTGGCACCTATCAACTCCATGATATTGTTAAAATATTTCTCTGTCTCTTTCTCTGTCTCATCGATGATCTTCTGCATCTGTTCGAATATTTTTTTCTTATTACCAGAGCGAAGATATCTGATCAGTTCTGTAATTGCTTCTGTAACATCGAAAAAGTCATTTTCCTTATATTCCATCGGTAAATCCTGATATGAAAGCAGCTGCGTACATCCCGTATCTTTTCCGTATTCCAGACATTTCAACACTTCCTTTTTCATCTGTTGAATATCAGACAGATTTTCAGAATAATGGCTGACAGCTATCATACAATCCAGTGGCTGCAACTGGGCCAGTTCTCTTCTGATCAGCTCTAATTTACTGCAGAATTTCCACAGTGTCTTTTCTTCTGTTGGCCAGATCATATAAAAGATACCACCATGTTCCAGTGCCAGTATCTCTTTAAATTTTTTCAGAAAAAATTCATGGATTATATAACTGTAATAGCTCTCTTCTTCCAAAGGCATACGATTCCTGTCATATGTAACAGCCACCACTCTATATCCGTTTATTGCAATCCGCAGCTTCTGCTTTTGCAGTTCCATCTGTTTTTCTGAAAAAATTACAGGTTGAAAAAAGAGTTTTTCCACAAATTGTTGTCTGATCAGCTCCTGATTTTTAACAAAATAATCCTGGAAAATCTGATACATTTCCGTATGTTTTTGTTCTGCATGAAATGCACTAATCGCTCGATTTAAGCACTTGATTGCTTCCTGTTCATCTACGGGCTTTAAAAGATAGTCAAAAACTTTATACTCTATTCCATATCTGGCATATTCAAACTCTGCATATCCAGTCAGAAAAACAATTTTTGCTCCATAATCCATTTGATTGATCTGCTTTGCCAGATCGATTCCAGTGATGCCCGGCATACGAATATCTGTCAAAATAACCCCAGGTTTTTCCTGTTCAATATAATCCAATGCCATCTGTGCATCTGTAAAAGCACAAACCGTATGCATACCCCGTAGTCCCGTTTCCATGATCTTTTTTAATTTATCTGATATCAATGGTTCATCATCTATAATTACCACTTTCATATCCTTTTTCCCCCTTTGTTTTGGGAATACAGATGGTTACTGCTGTCCCCGATGGCTTTACATGTTCCACAGTCAAACCATATTCTTTTCCGTACAGTAGTAAAAGTCTTTGCTGAATATTAAAGATACCAATGTGTTCCTTCTCTTTCAGTATTCCATTTTCTCTTATTTCTTCCAGCTGTCTGATAATAGTTTCCGGCATCCCATTTCCATTATCTTTTACAGTAATATAAATTGCATCTTCCGTTTCCTTCCCGGTTACTGCTATCATTCCTGTTTCTTTCAATTCTGAAACCCCATGAACAATTGCATTTTCCAAAAGCGGCTGTATCATCAGCTTTGGAATGTAATATTCATATAATTGTTCCGGTATTTCTACCAGACAGATAATATGTTCCTGAAAGCGCATTTTCTGAATATACAAATATTGATTTACATACTTTAATTCTTCTTCAATCTTTAAAAACTGTGCCCCTTTAATAGACATTCTCATAATGCTTCCAAGAGATGTTACCGTCTTTTTAACTTCCGTAGTCTTACCCATATCAGCAAGACTATTAATACAGTCTAATGTATTATATAGAAAGTGTGGGTTAATCTGAGCCTGAAGAGATTCAATCTGGGCATCTTTCATTAACAACTGCTGTTTATATACCTGCCGAATCAGCAAGTCAATTCTTTCCAACATCGCATTATAAACATTTGCCAGTTCTCTAAATTCATCATTGGAATCCACCTCAACATACGCATTGGAATTTATCTCTGTAGTCTGACGTAATTTTACAATAAATTTCTGAATCTGTTCTGCAATTTTAGCCGCAGTTATGAATAATGCAATTGCAATAATTGAAATTGCAGCCAAAATCATCACCATCTCTTTGAAGAAAATTTTATATACACTCTTAAAAAGCAGATTTTTATCCAAAATTCCTACAAGACTACACCCATCATGTTGAAGATTATATCTGATAATTTTATAATTTCCGGACGGTTCTTTCAAAATAGTTTTACATTTATCATCAGATAAATTTGAACCATTAACCAGAATATTATTTTCTGAATCCAATATGAGAATAGCGTTCACATCTCTATCCTCTCCTGTCTGTATGATTTTTTCCATACCCGTTTTGTCAATATCCATCATCAGAAATCCGATTTTTTCATCACTTTTTTCTATTTGGGGAACGTAGATATTTCTTGCAAAAGTAATCATATTTTTCCTCACGGGATTTATACGAAGCACCGGCTTTCCATGCTTTTCTTCTGCTGCTTCTTTCAGTATTTCTGCAAAATCATTTGTCTGTTCTATTGTATTATAATAAATTGCATTATTAATATATAATTCGTTAAACTTATTATAAATACACACATTCATTAACGCATCCTGATTATTTGTAATAAGAGATCCTATCTGATAAGAAATCATATCAGTCAGTTTTTCCTGCTCTTCAACACTTAATACACTTTGACGGGTATTTAAATATTCCTGCACTTCATCTGTATAATATAAAAATTTTATGGTAGCCTGATTATAATTATCTAATAATGTATTAACCAGCTTCTTTTTTTCCGTAACATTTTGTTCTGTCTGATCATATACCATCTGCTTCATCTGATCAAACATAATAACTGTAGTACTATAAAAAATTAAAAAATATCCTAAAATAACAAATGGGAGACAGGAAATAAGTAATTTATTTCGAATCGTTAATTTTCCATAAAACTTATATAATCGTCCTTTTTTTTCCTTCATCTCTTTTTAGTACCTCTCTTACAAACAGGAATCCCCGGTATAGCGCATATATCATGCGTCTATACCGGAGATTGATTCAGCAGATTCTATCTTCTGTATATAACACAGAAGCTAAAGCCTTTTGGTAAAAATACACTTCGCTCTTTGTCGTACCACACTCTTCTTTTTCTCCAAGCAAATGCTTTTCTAATATTTCCTGAATACAGGCAATCTGGTCATCTATATAGATGCTTCCGATTGGTCGAAGATAATGACCCGGAAAAATAAGTTCATATGAATTTCTTAATTGAGCTAATTTTTTCAATGATTCCAAATATGTACTCATTGTATCAGAAAACATATCAAACATCAATACTGGCGTACTTACAACAGTATCTCCGGAAAATAGTAATCTGTATTTTCTGTCTAATAAACAAATTCCATCTTTAGTATGTCCTGGTGTATCCAAAACCTCCAAATCTCTATTTCCAAGATGGAAAACAAATCCTTCTTCTATTCCTTTCATCTCAAAGTCACCCATAATTGATGCATCAAATTCCAGGCTTGCTTCATAATTGTATTCTGGACGGGCTTCCTGTGAACGGAAAAATTCCTTACGTGACTGCAGATTATTCTGTTCCTGAATAACCGGAATTGCTTTTTTATGTGCATAAACCATTGAAAAGCGCCCATTTCCACCCACATGGTCATAATGATGATGCGTATTTACTACATCATAAGGCAGATGAGTCATTGTTTCTACTACTGACCGTATATTTCCTATTCCAATGCCAGTATCAATCAATAAGGCTCTTTCCGTTCCAATAATCAAATACATAATATCTATACCAAACTCATCAATTGCCCATACATCCCTTGATACCTGCTGAAGTGTAAAACCATTTATCTTTTTTATGTTCATATTATCTTCATAAAATGTACTCATCTTTACTTCTCCTGTCTTTTTTATTTTACTGCACCCGCTGTTAAACCGCTTGTAATATGTTTCTGTCCTACAATATAAATAATTATAATTGGTATCATACTTACAACTAATCCTGCAATCAAAAGATTCCATTGAGCATTAGTAGAAGATTTAAACATATATAAATTAACTGTAATTGTACGAAGATTCACATCGCTGATCATAATACTCGGAAGTAACAGATCATTCCATGTCCAAAGGAAAAACAAAATGCCAATTGTCACTGTTGTGGATTTTACCAGTGGCAAAATAATCTGCACCATTGTTCTGAAAGGTCCCGCACCGTCAATTGCAGCAGCCTCTTCCAACTCTCTTGGCACACTCTTCAGAAAACCAACATATGTCATAACACCAAACGATGTATAAAACCCACTATAAAATATAATCAGTCCTAAATGCGTATTAGTCAGTCCCAGTTTTGTAGATAACATAGAAATTGCAATCATAACTGCATGAAACGGAATAATCTGTCCTACTACAAACAATGTGTATAATTTGTCACCTTTCTTTTGAGGAAGATGTGAAATTCCATATGCACTCATAAAAGACACGGCACTGGCAACTATGACAGTACATACCGTCACAAACAGCGTATTGCGAAATACTGTCCAAAAGTTCATAATCCGCATTGCTTCAGAAAAATTTTCCAGATATAAACTTTTGGGAAATGAGATAAACGAGGTTAATATATCATTATTCGGCTTAAACGCATTCATGATAATAAGAAAAACCGGAAGTATAAAGATAATTCCAAGGCACAGCCACAAAATACTTTTTAAAACTACTGTTTTATTCATTCCTTCTTTTTCCACTTTACATCTGTACCTCCCTTTTTCTAGTAATCTTAAGCTGAATCAATGCAATAATACCTACCAGTAAAAACAGTATTATAGATTTTGCAGAGCCATATCCCATTTTAAACGAACCAAATGCATCATTATATATATTCAGTGCAATTGTCTGTGTACTATTTGCCGGACCTCCACCAGTCAGTGATAACGGAATGTCAAATGCTTTGAAAGCTCCTGCAATTGATACAAAGAGATTAATTGTAATTGTCGGCATTAACAATGGCAATTGGATATAAATAATTTTCTTAATTCCTGTACATCCATCCAGAACAGCTGCTTCCAACACATCTTTTTGTATTGTCTGCAATCCTGTAATGTATAACATCATAAGAAAACCGGTAGACTGCCATGTTGTTACTAAAACAACTGTAAAAGCCGCAGTACCTGCATTTCCAAACCAGCTGATATTAGCCAATGCATCTACGTGCAAAATTTTGGCCAGATTTGGAATGGCTCCTGTAAAAATAAAAGACCATACAAAAGAAACCATTACACCACTGATAATATTAGGAATAAAAAATAAAGAACGTATTACGCCTTTACACCGTACATTTGAATCTAAAAAATATGCTATTACAAAGCCAATCAGATTTGACATTAAAATTGATATTACCGCCAGAATTAAAGTAAATACCACAGAATGAATGAATGTCTCGTCTCCAAGAAGCTTAGTGTAATTTTCCAGACCGACAAAATCTTTATTTCCTTTTATTAAATTCCAATTATAAAAAGACGCCGGAAGTGTTCCTAAAAGCAATGGACCTGCAAGTGCAAGAACATATAATAACATTGACGGAATCGTAAGACCAAAATAAAACCATTTATTTTTTTTACAACAATCCAACATAAAATTATCTTCCTTTCTGATAGCAAAAGCTTCTGCAACATTTCTGCAGAAGCTTCTGTTACCACTTATATCTTTCCCGATTTTACTTTACTCAAGAAGCTCTGAAAATTTCGAATCTAACTGTTCTAAAGTGGTATCCATATCCGTTGTTCCGGCAAAATATCCCTGAATTACCGGCCCAATCATATCGCCAGCGCCGGACTCAAGCTGTGAGTATACCCATGGTTTTGTCTGGTTATTTGACATATAATTCTTATAATCTTTGAAATACTGATATTCTGTTGACATTGCAAAATCCATTGCAGGTGGTGCTGCACCCATTGAATCAGCACTATAATGCATCCATCCGTTTTCATCTGTGTTATCGCTTAGATAATTCAGAACCTCACGCACTGCATCCAGATGTGGAGTATTCTGATTTACTGCAATACAAACTCCTACATCTACATCAAGTTTTGCATCTTCCTCATTTTCTGTAAGTGGTACTCCAAACAGACCAACCTGTAAATCCGGATTAATACTTTGTGCATTCAGAAGAGAAAATTCTCCAGTCACGATCATAGCAGCTTCACCTGATGCAAATGCATTAAAGCCTGATGTGGAATCTGCATCCATATAATTTCCACCGGAATTTTCTTTCATCATATCCATAAACTCAAATTCAAGTGAAGAATTATCATTCCTGAAACTTCCTTTTCCTGCATTCATATCTGCAACCCATGACTCATAATCTCCAACTGCGGCTCCCTGCAGACAGCTAAATAAATGATTCAATGTCCATGCATCTTTATAGGTGGCTGCAAATGGTGTAATACCACTTGCCTGAAGTTTTTCACATACTTCTTTCATTTGTGAGAATGTTTTCGGTACTTCTGTAATTCCGGCCTTTTCAAATAACTCCTGATTATAATAAACTCCCAACATTTCCACAGCCATTGGATACGCATAAATTTTTCCATCATAGCTACATGCATCTTTTACAGAATCATAAATCTTTGTTGCAAATCCTTCCTCGCTCAAATCCGCAATTCTGCCTGTTGCTGCAAACTGCTGCACCTGTGCATATGGATTCAGGAAAAACATATCCGGAAGATCATTAGATGCCACCTTTGCTCCAAGATATTGGCTATAATCTCCTGATTGCATTTCAACTACAAAATTAATTTTATCCTGGCGCTTATTAAATTCATCTGCACCTTTCTGAAAATTATCTGCTGCTCCAGAAGACCACACCGCTAATTTAACAGTTTCTTTTTCGTCTGAATCCGCTTTTACAACTGTTGCTCCACTAATCATGACTGTCCCCATAGCGACTGTCATCATCAGGCTAATCATCTTTTTCCTCATAAAAGCTCCTTTCTTTTACCTTACCTGCTTTGTCCTTTTGTTATTTTAGAAGTACTTCTTTTGTTAACAATATAATAACAATCCCTGCTTTCTTTTTCCATACGTCAAATTATGACAAAACATATACATTTTTTTACCTTTCCAAACAGAAAAAGACGCAAGCCATATTTTTATGTCTCACGCCTATCTTGCATTTCATTATTAAATTGAAAACCTTTATTCTTCTTTCCTCTGTTCCAATAGCTCTCTTGCATTTGCAATAGCAAGTGATAACTTCTGTTCTAAAAGTTCTTTTGGAGGCATTTTAGTCATATACTGTCCCACGTGGATGTTTCCATGATCCAATTGCATTAATTCTATGGTTTCCTGCGATTTTTCTGCACATAATATAAGAGCAACCGGACTTTCTTCACCTTCTACTCTTTCATTTTTTTCCAACCATCGCAAATACAGTTCGACTTGTCCTTTATCTTGCGGTTCAAATTCTCCAAGCTTTAACTCAACAAGAACCAGCCTTTTCAAACCTCTGTGATAAAACAATAAATCCATATAGTAATCTTTACCATCCAGCACAAAATGCTTCTGCCTTGCCAAAAACGCAAAATCCGATCCCATTTCCAAAATAAATTTTTCTAATTCCGCAAGAATGGCATTTTCCAAATCTTTTTCACTATAAGTATCACGTAAACCAAGAAAATCAAGCATGTATGGATCTCTGTAAAAAAGATCCAGACTCATTTTTCCATCATCCCGTAATTCGGCAATCTCATTTTTTATTGTTTCTTCTGGTTTCTTCGATATTGCAGTGCGTTCATAAAGCATAGATTTTTTTCTTTCACGCAATGTCCTCACTGACCAGTTCTCTTGCATACACATTGCAGCATAAAAGTCTCTCTTTAACTCGTCATTTATTGGCAAAATCTCTACAAAATGTGACCAGGTCAATTGTTGCGACAATGTCGCAACTTTTTCGAAGTCAGGAAATTCCTGATAAAATTTAATCATTCTCGAAATTGATGTTTTATCAAATCCAGAACCATACTCCTGTTCCAAACGTTTACTGACTTCTGCAACAACTTTTTTTCCATACTCAGGCTTATTATCTCCGGTGAACTCCGCACTAAGTCTTTTTCCAATTCCCCAGTTAAGTGAGATAATGGCATCGTTCACAACTTTCTTTACATCCGTTTTCTTTTCTCTGATCAATGCATTTATTTCATCGTAAATGTTATCAATATTATTTGCTACTATTATCTCTTTTTTCATTATTGATTCCCTTCTATAATTTGAAATGCCAACTTGGCATTTCAAAATCGCACCAACAGGTTATTGTTATATTACCCTATTTTTCTCGTTCTGCCTACTGCAATTTTATATTCTCATACAACAATGAGGTCGCATTCCACGACCTCATCACATTCATTTAAACATAAATCAATTCCTTGAGAATAATCTCTTCTGCAATCGCTCTGTGCTGATTGGCAGCTCTTACCCATGCCATCTGATTTTTCTCCTTATCCGGCAATGGATCTTTTTCTTCCAACTGTTTCAGAATAATTTCTTCCCGTTCTCTGGCAGCCTTATCCACTTCCAGCAGATGCTCGCCAATCGTATCCTGCAAAAGTATCACCTGATACGTTGAGTTTCGATGATTCTTCAGATAATCTCTTCGAAGAAAACCATACTTTCCAAGTTGCTCCATCTGCTCACCGGATTTATAGGTGAGATTAGGAATCAGGTATCCATTTACATTTGTATAAGTTATAACAGCGGACATTCGCAATC
>SAMEA3387443__coassemble_1864_pt1 | contig 16023 bp, 11 predicted proteins | sample SAMEA3387443__metabat2_high_PE_014 | metagenome-assembled genome bin SAMEA3387443 (sample SAMEA3387443) | Felis catus | biome: Faeces | place: United Kingdom | collected 2012 | reverse complement strand
TTTATGAATTTGAGCAGACATGCTCGAATGTGCAATTCATCCCATCACCTATAGAGGTGAAGGAATTCTTGCTACGGTTGTTAAACTGTCCGGAATAATCTTCAAGACTATCCGGCTCATGGATTTCTACCCCTTCTTCTAATGCAGCTTCAAGCCATGCTTTTTTTGCATCCAGGGCATTTGAAATTGCACTTTCCACTGTTTCTCCGCAGGTAATGCAACCAGGGAGATCCGGATACGAAACTACGAATCCTCCTTCGGTTTTATCTTCTACAACTTCCATACGATAGGACATTGACATATAATCATTCAGCGTCTTCATGATTCTTCGCCTCACTTTCTACTATTTCCTTTACCATTTCTACATATACTTTCTTTATCGGCTCATGTTTTGGTATTGTAATAGGCATACACCCAGATTTTCTAAATGTATAATGACTGCTCCCACTTCTCGGAACATTCATATCATATCCATAACTTTCCAATACTTTTCGCAATTCATCAAACCGAAGATCTTTTGATAAATTACATAGACTGTCTTGCTTCTCTTCTATCATCTTCTACAAGTTCGCCTGCTACACGAAGCCACTCTCCATTCTTAAATGCACAGATTTCCGCCTTTGGATTTGCATGAATCTGTTTTGAAACATCCTTCACCTTTCCGGTCTGAATATACTGTTTTCCTTCAAAAATATGTGCTGTTCCAAAAGGTCTTACCCTTGGCTGATCTCCTTCCACTGTTGCCAAATAATATGTTTCCGCTTCTTTTAAAAAATTTACTACTCGTTCAGCCTCCTGTTATTAAAATCTATCAATAATAGAATTATACCACTATTCCCCCTTTTTACCAAACACAATACCATGCCTTCTACCTGTCTTCCTTTGGAAAATCTATCCATCCAAATTGCATATTGTTACTATCCCCACTTAACTGTTTATCTGATACTTATAATGAATTACAACTGTTCTCAGTAGCATATATTGCTTTATTAAGTATCAATAATTTGCCTTATGAGAAGGTAGGGGAAAACGAGCCGATTTGCATTGCAGATGAGATGCCGTTTGAGATTCCGGGGAGTTGGGAATGGGTAAGATTAAAGAACCTTGTAAAAAAAGAAATTAAGCGTGGAAAATCGCCTAAATATACTGTCTCCAGCAATATTCAAGTTTTTGCACAAAAGTGTAATGTCAAAGCAGGCGGTATTGATATGACACTTGCAAAATATTTGGATGATACGGTATTTCCTAAATATCCAGAAGAGGAATATATGCGAGACAGCGATATTGTCATCAATTCTACCGGAAATGGAACACTTGGTCGCATAGGAATGTTTCATGATTCTGATCGTATCAATGAAAATATTATTGTGCCGGATTCTCACGTTACTGTTATTAGAGCATCGGAATTTTTATCAGCAGATTATATTTTTTATGTTTTGAATTATTACCAGCCATATTTAGAAAAAAGTTGTTCTGGTTCAACAAATCAAACAGAACTTAATCCAGCGGTGATTTCTGAACTATTTATTCCTGTTCCTCCTGTTAATGAACAAATTTGTATTATCAATAAATTGATTGAATCACTAAATTTATCAAAGCTATATGGGGAAAAAGAAATTTTGTTAGCTGTACATGTGGACTTTCCCGTTCCCCCTTTTTGGTTTACAATAGAAATAATTCTAGCCATTTTTTCATCACCTTTCAATCAATAAAAATGACCGAATCAGCTAAACAGATTTTCATCCATTACGAGCTAATTCGGTCCTGTTTTTCGCTATTAAATTGTAATATCACCACTTTCGTGATACAGTAAAAACATCTCAGATAAAAGCGAAAATTTTCTTTCATCTGAATAAGGTTTTTATAAAAGATAGGCCTTTCCTTCATAAATTTGTTGATTCGTTGCAAGTTTTTTTCAGGACCAAATCGACTCAACCCCTTGTATTTACTGGTTTTCCGTTGATTTAGTCTTATTTTATCATCATCTCCCTCACGATATCTCACCAGTAGAGCATTTCAAAAGCGTAAAAGGAAACAGGCTTGTCCATCATCTCAAATGAGAATTTCTTGTATTCTTCTTTCGTCCAGAACAGAATTTCCTTGTGTTCCTCACTTCCCATATTTCCTGCTTTAGCGGCAGGATTGGAACGCAGCTCATAATACCGCACCGCATGATTGAAGATAGCGGATAATTGATTGTGCAGCGTTTTCAGATAGGTCTGTGAGTATGGCTTTTTCTTTTCGTCCCGATAGACAAGCATCTCATTCTGCCATGCGATAACCTCTTTTGTGGAAATCTCACTGATTTTCAGCTTGCCGAAATAAGGTAAGATCTTCGTGCGGATGATATGCTCCTTTGTCAGCCATGTGTTCTCTTTCAGACGGCTTTTCATATCCCGGATATACAATTCGGTAAATGCTTCAAAACTCATATCCATATCTGAGGAGTTCTGCAACTGGAACATTCGCTCCCATTCTTGTGCTTCTTTCTTGGTAGCAAAGCCATGCTTGCATTTCTGCTTGCTGTTCTATCCGAAGGAAGTTCCAGCAGGTATTCCCTGTTCGGCACTGTGCTGTCCCGATATATCGTAATATATCAGGCGCTCGCTTGCTATCTGGCAAGGTCTTGGCGGTTTATACTGTTCGGACGGTCATTTTGTTTTATTAAACTTATTTGCTTAATTTAGCTTATTATGCTAAGCATATTTGTTTGTGTCAAGTGGTTTTTCGGAAAGCATTAAACTTTTTTGTTTTGTATTATCTTGACTTCTTCTAACCCTAAAACCACTGGATTACGAGAATAATTGCTCTCATACAACTGTTATCAATTTGTTATCAAAAGACTTTTAAAAATGCTGCAAACCCGTATAAACGCTGGGTTTACTAAGTATTTTTGTTTATTCAAACTAAACTACAATTATTGTAATACCCGAAACACCCGAAAATCATTTCAAAAAACAAAGGTGCTACTTCCTGACGTCTTTTTCCGTCAGACAATAGCACCTTTCTCATATTTTATCTTATTTTTACAGATAGGAATATCCCATCAGTGATTCATCCACCGCTTTCGCAGCTTCTCTGCCTTCGCGGATTGCCCATACTACCAGTGACTGGCCTCTGTGCATGTCTCCTGCTGTGAAGACTTTGTCTACGGAGGTCTGATACTGCTCTGGCTTTGTATCTACGTTAGTCCTTCCGTTGATGGCTACCTTAAATGCGTCTGTTACATATTTCTCACTGCCAAGGAATCCGGCTGCGATAAGGACTACATCTACAGGGATGACTTCTTCGCTTCCTTCTACAGGAACCATCATCATACGTCCTGTCTTTGGATCTTTTTCACTCTTTAATTTTGTGAGTTTTGCCTGGCAGACATTTCCGTTTTTATCTTTGATAAATTCTGTAACAGTAGTCTGGTATACTCGTGGATCATGTCCGAATACTGCGATAGCTTCTTCCTGGCCATAGTCTGTTTTGAGGACTCTCGGCCACTGCGGCCATGGATTGGATGGTGTTCTTTCCACTGGCGGCTTGGGCATCATCTCTAACTGGATCACAGATTTGGCACCCAGACGGATAGATGTTCCTACGCAGTCATTTCCTGTATCACCGCCACCGATGACCAGAACATTTTTACCTTTGGCAAGTTCATATGGAACTTTGGCAAAGTCAGAATCCAACAGCGCTTTTGTTACCTGTCCCAGGAAATCTACTGCGAAATAAATTCCCTTTGCATCACGTCCCGGAACTTTAATGTCTCGTGGATTGGATGCTCCGCAGGCAAGGATAACACGGTCGAACTGTTTCAGAAGTTCTTCTGCTTTGATGTCCTTTCCTACGTTTACATTTGTAACGAATTTCACTCCCTCTTCTTCCATAAGATGGATTCTTCTGTCAACAACAGCTTTGTCCAGCTTCATGTTAGGGATACCGTAACGGAGAAGTCCGCCTACACGGTCTTTTCTTTCAAATACAGTTACGCTGTGGCCTCGTCTGTTTAACTGCTGAGCTGCTGCCAGTCCGGAGGGACCACTTCCGATGACTGCTATAGATTTGCCTGTACGTACTTCCGGGATCTGCGGGGTTACCCATCCGTTCTCATAGGCTGTCTCAATGATCGCACGTTCGTTTTCTTTGGTGGATACCGGTTCTCCGTTTATATTACAGGTGCAGGCTGCTTCACAGAGCGCAGGGCAGACACGTGAAGTAAATTCCGGGAAGCTATGTGTCTTGCTCAGTCTTAAGAATGCCTGTTTCCAGTTGCCTGTATAAACCAGATCGTTTGTCTCAGGTACAAGGTTGTGCAGAGGGCAGCCGGATGCCATACCGCCGATCATCATACCTGACTGGCAGAATGGGACACCGCATGCCATGCAGCGTGCGCCCTGAAGTTTCTGTTTTTCTTTATTTAAAGGTGTCCTGAATTCTTTGAAATTTGCAATGCGGACCTTTGGCGGCAGAACCTTTGCCGTCTCTCTCTCATATTCTAAAAATCCTGTTGGTTTGCCCATGATTTCCTCCTCTTCGCCGCACTTGCTGCGGCAATAATGGTATGGCCCACGCCACCTTTTTATTTATTCTAAAAGATGACGGGGCAACATTGATAAGTTCACACGATATATTCAATTATTATCAATGTTTGGCGCCAATACTTTCGTAGAACGCTTCCATCTGTGCCTGCTGACTGTTGAGTCCTTTTTCTTCCAGTTTCGCACTTAAAGTGATCATCTTCTTGTACTCATTCGGAATGAGTTTCTTGAAGTGTGGCAGATAGTAATCAAAGTCAGCGAGAACTTTCGCACCGAGTTTGGAGCCTGTAGCTTCTACATGGGCTTCGATCAGGTCGCGGAGTTCTTTTTTGTCATATTTGTTTTCCACTTTTTCGATGGAAATCATAGCCTTGTTCAGGTTCTTGTAAAGAACATTATCCACATCCAGCACATATGCGATACCGCCGCTCATACCTGCTGCAAAGTTCTTGCCAGTCTTACCAAGTACGACTACGCGGCCGCCTGTCATATATTCACAGCCGTGTTCTCCTACGCCTTCTACAACTGCAGATGCACCGGAGTTACGAACTGCGAAACGCTCGCCTGCAACACCATTGATAAATGCAGTACCACTGGTTGCACCGTAGAGGGCAACATTACCTACAATAATATTCTCTTCTGCTTTGTATGCAGCTTTTTCCGGAACCTTCAGGATCAGTTTACCACCGGAAAGTCCTTTTCCAAAGTAGTCATTACTGTCACCGATCAGTTCCAGTGTAAGTCCTTTGGGGATAAATGCACCGAAGCTCTGTCCGCCGGCACCGTTGCAGTGTACAGTGATGGTGTCATCTGCAAGTCCGTTTTTATTCTTTCTGGTAATCTCTGCACCAAGGATGGTTCCGAATGTACGGTCAATGTTTGTCAGATTTACAGAAAGCTCTGTTTTCTGACCTTTATTGATTGCATTTGCGCATTTCTTAACCAGAACTTTTTCATCCATGGTTTTTTCCAGTTCGAAATTATATACAGCCTTCGGGTCAAAGGTAACTTTCTGATCTTTGCCTGCAAATGGATTGTTCAGGATTGCACTTAAATCTACTTTACCCTGATGTGGTTCCGCTACATTGTCTGTCTGAACCAGAAGATCTGTACGTCCAACCATTTCGCTGACTGTACGGAATCCCAGTTTAGACATATACTCTCTTAATTCCTGTGCGATAAAGCGCATGAAATTCTCTACATATTCCGGTTTTCCTTTAAATCTTTTGCGAAGTTCCGGATTCTGTGTTGCCACACCTACCGGGCAGGTATCCAGGTTGCATACACGCATCATTACACATCCCATGGTTACGAGAGGAGCTGTTGCAAAGCCGAATTCCTCTGCACCCATCAATGCTGCGATTGCAACGTCACGGCCACTCATAAGCTTACCGTCTGTCTCAATGCGGACACGATTTCTCAGCCCATTTTTAAGCAGTGTCTGATGTGTTTCTGCAAGTCCCAGTTCCCACGGAAGTCCAGCATTGTGGATAGAACTTCTTGGAGCTGCACCTGTACCTCCGTCATAACCGGAAATCAGAATCGTCTGTGCGCCTGCTTTGGCAACACCTGCTGCAACTGTGCCCACGCCTGCTTCAGATACCAGTTTAACAGAAATATCTGCATATTTATTTGCATTCTTAAGGTCATAGATTAACTGTGCCAGGTCCTCGATAGAATAGATATCGTGGTGCGGTGGCGGGGAAATCAGGCTGACACCCGGTGTAGAATGACGGGTTTTGGCAATCCATGGATATACCTTCTTTGCAGGAAGATGTCCGCCTTCACCAGGTTTTGCACCCTGTGCCATCTTGATCTGGATTTCTCTTGCAGATACAAGGTAACGGCTGGTTACACCGAAACGTCCGCTGGCAACCTGTTTGATTGCGGAGCATCTGTCATCACTGCTTCCTGCGGAATCCAGTCTCTCGTCACTTTCACCGCCCTCACCTGTATTGGATTTTCCATGGAGGTGGTTCATGGCGATTGCCAGTGTCTCATGTGCTTCCTGTGAAATGGAACCATAGGACATGGCACCTGTCTTAAATCGTTTTACGATATCATCTACGCTCTCCACTTCTTCAAGCGGAACCGGTGTCTCGGCAAACTTAAAGTCCAGAAGACCTCTTAAGTTTCCGTGGTTTTCTTTATCTACCAGATCTGTGTACTGTTTGAACAGATCGTAGCTTCCTGTCCATGTGGACTGCTGCAGAAGATGGATAGTCTGAGGATTGTAACGATGTTCCTCTCCCTGGCTTCTCATCTTGTGTGCGCCTACGCTGTCCAGAGTCAGGTCTGTAGGAAGTCCTAATGGATCAAATGCTTCTGAGTGAAGCTTCTCTACATTCTCTTCAATATCATCCAGAGCGATTCCGCCTACACGACTGACTGTACCAGTAAAGTATTTCTCGATCACATCTGAGGAAATACCGATTGCCTCGAAGATCTGAGATCCCTGATAAGACTGGATGGTGGAAATCCCCATCTTGGAAGCAATCTTTACAATACCGCTGATCACTGCATGATTATAGTCATCTACTGCTGCATAATAGTCTTTCTCCAGCATATGGCTGTCGATCAGTTCATGGATGGTCTCAAGGGCAAGGTACGGGTTGATGGCACTTGCACCGTAACCAAGTAAGGTTGCAAAGTGATGTACTTCTCTTGGCTCTCCGGATTCCAGGATAATTGCAAGGGAGGTACTCTTTTTCGTCTTTACCAGATGCTGATGAACTGCGGATACTGCCAGAAGTGACGGAATCGGCATATGGTTTTCATCTACTCCTCTGTCTGAAAGAACAAGGATGTTTGCACCCTCACGAAATGCTTTATCTACTTCTACGAAAAGACGGTCAATAGCTCTCTCAAGCTTGGTGCTCTTATAATATAAGGTAGAAACAACAGCTGTCTTGAAGCCCTCATGTTTGAAGCTCTTGATCTTCATCATGTCTGTATTTGTCAGGATCGGGTTATTAATCTTTAATACCTGACAGTTTTCCGGTTTCTGCTCCAGCAGGTTTCCGTCTTTACCTACATAAACACTTGTGCTGGTAACGATTTCCTCACGGATTGCATCGATTGGAGGGTTGGTAACCTGTGCGAAGAGCTGTTTAAAGTAGTCAAATAATGGTCTGTTCTGTTTGGAAAATACTGCAAGCGGGGTATCCACACCCATGGCACCGATGCTCTCTGCTCCGTTTAACGCCATGTTTCTGATGGAAGTACGGTACTGCTCATAAGTATAGCCGAATGCTTTCTGCAGACGTGCTCTCTGCTCAGGTGTATATTCTTCCGGTCTTTCGTTAGGAATCTTGATGTCTTTTAACTGTACCAGATGACTGTCCAGCCATTCACCGTATGGCTGCATTTTTGCATAGCCCTCTTTCAGTTCATTGTCATCGATCACTTTTCCCTTTACAGTATCTACAAGAAGCATTTTTCCAGGATGGAGACGCTCTTTTAATACGATCTTCTCTTCCGGAATCGGCAGAACACCCACTTCTGAGGAAAGGATCATGTAACCATCGGAGGTAATATAATATCTGGATGGACGGAGACCGTTTCTGTCCAGGACAGCTCCCATTACATCACCGTCTGAGAAGAGGATAGATGCAGGTCCGTCCCATGGCTCCATCATAGTTGCATAGTACTGATAGAAATCACGCTTTGCCTGTGAAATGGTATCATTGTTTGCCCATGGTTCAGGGATTGTGATCATCACTGCAAGAGGCAGCTCCATGCCACTCATTACCAGGAATTCCAGTGTATTATCAAGCATTGCAGAGTCGGAACCATTTCTGTTTACAACAGGGAGCACTTTATGAAGTTGTCCCTCCAGATATGGAGATTCCATATTTTCTTCTCTTGCAAGCATCTTATCTGCGTTGCCGCGAATGGTGTTGATCTCACCGTTGTGTACCATGAAGCGGTTAGGATGTGCTCTCTCCCAGCTTGGATTTGTGTTGGTACTGAAACGGGAATGTACCATGGCGATTGCAGATTCATAATCCGGGTTCTGAAGGTCTTCGAAGAAAGTACGAAGCTGTCCAACCAGGAACATACCTTTGTAAACGATGGTACGGCTGCTCATGGATACTACGTAAGTGTTATCATTACTCTGTTCAAACTCACGTCTTGCAATGTAGAGCATACGGTCAAATGGAAGACCTTTTTCCACATCTTCCGGTTTTTTGATAAATGCCTGCATAATGCATGGCATACATTCTCTGGCTTTATGTCCGAGTACCTCCGGAAATACCGGAACCTGACGCCAGCCAAGAAGTTCCAGACCTTCTTTTTCAAGAATGATCTCAAACATCTTCTTTGCCTGTGCGCGTTTGATCTCGTGCTGTGGGAAGAAAAACTGTGCGATGCCATATTCTCTCTCATCACCAATCTCAAATCCCTCTTTCTTACAGGCTTTCTTGAAAAATTTATGGGAAATCTGGAGAAGGATACCTACACCGTCACCGGTTTTGCCTTCTGCATCCTTACCTGCGCGGTGCTCCAGATGTTCTACGATCTTTAATGCATTTGCAACAGTATCGTGGGTTTTCTTGCCTTTGATATTGACAACTGCTCCGATACCGCAGTTGTCATGCTCAAATTCAGGCCTGTACATACCTTGCTGCTGTTCTCTCACTTCTTTCATAATCTCCTCATCCTTTCTGTTATTCTTCATTCGTATCGCTCTGCCTAAAGTTCACAGCCGCCTGAATAAATCCTCTGAATAAAGGATGTGCATGATTCGGGCGGGATTTGAATTCCGGATGGGCCTGAGTTCCTACATAGAACGGGTGCCCTGCGATCTCGATCATCTCTACGATATGATTATCAGGGGAAGTTCCTACGATATTCATTCCCTTCTCCTGAAGTTCTTTACGGAATGCATTGTTTACTTCATAACGATGTCTGTGACGCTCATGGATTTCTTTTTTGCCAAAGAGTTCATAGGATCTGGAACCTTCTGTAAGAATACATGGATAGCTTCCAAGTCTTAAGGTTCCACCGATATCTTCGATATCTTCCTGATCCGGCATTAATGCAATTACCGGATGCTTTGTCTCCGGATTCAGTTCAATACTGTTTGCATCTTCGTATCCAAGTACATGACGGGCGAATTCTACAATTGCCATCTGCATTCCCAGACAGATTCCAAGATATGGAATCTTATGTACTCTTGCATACTGTGCTGCCAGGATCATTCCTTCTGTACCTCTGTTTCCGAAACCACCCGGAACCAGAATACCATCTACATTGTGAAGCTGCTGATCCAGATTCTTCTCTGTCAGTTCTTCGGAATCGATCCAGTCAAGCTCTACCTTGGCTCTGCAGGAAATTCCGCCATGTTTCAGTGCCTCTACTACACTGAGATATGCATCATGAAGCTGTGTATATTTTCCTACAATTGCGATCTTTACTGTTTTATTCGGATTTCTCAGACTTTCTACCATTTCCTCCCAGTCACTTAAATCCGGTTTTCTGTTTTCCAGACGGAGACTTGAAAGAACTACATCTGCAAGCTTCTCTCTTTCCATTGCAAGAGGAGCTTCATATAAATATTCCACATCCAGGTTCTGAAGTACATGTGATACAGGTACGTTGCAGAATAAAGCGATTTTTTCTTTAATGTCCTCTGTCAGCTCATGTTCACTTCTGCACACCAGTACATCCGGCTGGATTCCCATTCCCTGAAGTTCCTTTACGCTTGCCTGTGTAGGTTTTGTTTTCAGTTCTTCAGATGCCTTTAAATAAGGAATTAATGTTACGTGGATCAGGATTGCATTGTCATGTCCCACATTGAGCTGGAACTGACGAATTGCTTCCAGGAACGGTTGGCTTTCAATATCACCGACTGTTCCTCCCACCTCGATAATGGCAATCTTGTTTTCCTCCGGTGATTTGGCGCGGTAGAAACGACTCTTAATCTCATTTGTAATATGAGGAATTACCTGTACGGTACCCCCGCCGAAATCCCCGTGACGTTCTTTCTGAAGAACAGACCAGTAAACTTTACCGGTTGTCACATTGGAATTTTTATCAAGACTCTCATCAATGAATCTCTCATAATGTCCCAGATCCAGGTCTGTCTCTGTACCATCGTCTGTTACAAAAACTTCTCCGTGCTGAATCGGGTTCATGGTTCCGGGGTCGATATTGATATAAGGATCAAACTTCTGCATGGTTACCTGATATCCTCTCGCTTTCAGAAGACGCCCCAGAGATGCAGCTGTGATTCCTTTTCCGAGACCGGAAACAACTCCTCCTGTGACAAATACGTATTTCACTGCCATTTTGATTTCCTCCTCCATCATCCTTTGTTAATAAAAAAGCGTCAGATGCAGCTATCAGAGGGCACTTGACCCATCTGGTATTCTGCATCTGACGCCTTTGTCAGATCATCATATCTTCTATAATAATATGTTCAGTTCAATTGGCTTTCTTTAAAAATATGCTATACTATAAAACATTTTTTTTCGTTTGTCAATAATGAATTTCCCGTTTTTAAGCAAAAGCAAATCAAATGTTACTGTTCACATACCACTGTCCCGCAAGGTGTTTTGGCATGAATATGCCAAAATCCCGAGACATACAAGCCAAAATTTCATTGCCGCAGGCAATCTGGAATGAATTTTGGCTACGTTACTGTGAACGGAGTGAACAGTAACAATCAAATAAGTTCCTTCTGATAAATTATGAAGCAGTTATATATTTTATGGAATTACTCTGAACACAGTCATAATACAGAAAAAACGAATCTGTAAAAATTCATCTTCCAGACCCGTCTTCTCTGCAATAATTATTCGGTTATAAAAATGTAAAATTTATGCAACTGCAAATTTCTTCAATGTACGATCAAATTCCCGGCTCTCCCCGTGGCAGTCTACTGTCAGTTCTCTGGTCAGATCCAGACTAAGTACACCAAGGATTGATTTGGCATCAATTAAAAATCTGTTGTAATAAACATCAATATCAAAATCACATCTGCTTGCAGCATTCACAAATTCCTGCACCTCTTCAGTTGCATTTAACTTGATTTTACTCTGTGACATCGTGATCACCCTTTCTGAAAACATTCTTTGTTTTTTCTATCAGACGCCCATATTATGTTCCACATTTCAGAATTTGTCAAGTTTTTAAATTTATCCAATTTTCATAAAGCGCAGGGATTCTATTGTGCATTTTGTTCGTTTATATATATTTTCACAGTATTATTTTATGCATTATATATAGTTTCATCCTATATTGGTTTTACCATTATGTGAGATTGATTCCATATATCATCGACAGATTTCTGCATTTTTTATGAATTTTTGCGGCTTAACACTTCACAATATCTGCAAACTCCGCATTTGTATAATCCGGAATCTCCATCGGATAATTTCCATCGAAGCATGCCTTACATAAGGGCAGGCCGCCCGCCATTCCTTCCAGATAATCTGTCTGCATGTAGCCAAGAGAATCTGCTCCGATCATTTTACAGATTTCCTCTGTACTGTGGCTGGCTGCAATGAGCTGATCATTTGACGGCACATCCGTTCCGAAATAGCATGGATGTAAAAATGGTGGTGAACTGATACGTACGTGCACTTCCTTTGCTCCCGCCTCTTTTAACATGTGGATCAGGTTTGCAATGGTTGTTCCACGAACAATAGAATCATCCACCAGAACAATCCTCTTATCTTTTACAACAGATTCCAGCACACTCAGTTTCAGATGAACACTGGACTCACGTTCTTCCTGAGTCGGTTTGATAAATGTTCTTCCAATATAGCTGTTTTTATAGAACGCAAATGCAAACGGGATTCCTGATGCTTCGGAGTATCCCTTTGCAGCAGGGAGCCCGGACTCCGGTACACCTGTTACAAGATCTGCCTCTACAGGATAAGACTTGGCAAGAGATTTACCGCCGCGGATTCTGGCATCATAGACCTTCACCCCATCAATGGTACTGTCAAGTCTTGCAAAATATATATACTCAAACACACAATGCGCGCGTTTTGCAGCAGCAGACGCAAGCTCTTTATTTGACTTCAGTCCGTCTTTTGTGATCGTAAGAATCTCACCCGGCTCAATGTCACGGATAAATTCCGCACTTACAGATGTCAGAGCACAGCTCTCAGAAGCAATAACATAAGCATTTCCTCTTTTACCGAGACACAATGGTTTCAGTCCATATGGGTCGCGGACTGCGATCAGTTTTCTCGGGCTCATAACTACCAGACCATATGCACCTTTGATCTTCTTTGCAGTCTTTAGCACTGCCTCTTCTACTGTTTTAGAATGCACACGTTCTCTTGCGATATGGAACGCAATAACCTCTGAATCTGTAGTTGTATGGAAAATCGCTCCATTCTGGATCAGTTCCCATTTCAGTTCCGGTGTATTAACCAGATTTCCGTTATGTGCAAGTGCAAGAGTTCCCTTTACATAAGACAAAACAAGGGGCTGTGCATTCTCTGCAACAGAAGCTCCTGTTGTGGAATATCTTACATGACCAATACCAATATCTCCCTCATATTTACGGACAACATCCTGTCTGAGAACTTCACTTACAAGTCCCAGATCCTTATGAAACTTCACATTTCCACGCTCTCCCTTAGTATCAGAAACTGCAAGTCCGCAGGATTCCTGTCCTCTGTGCTGCAGGGAAGTCAGTCCATAATATATGGACGGAACTACATTGCCGCCATCCAGATCATAAATTCCAAAGACGCCGCACTCTTCTTTTATTCCAGCCATCTGATTTCCTCCGATCGTATTCTCTTGTCTGACTTTAACTTTACTTTCAAAACCCGCTGACATTGTTTTCTTATGTTTGGCGGGTTCCAAAATCAAATTATAATAATAGAAACAAATTTGTCAACCTATCCTTTTTTTGCCATATCTCAAAAATTTTTTCTGAATTTTTTCAAAAAAAGTGCTTGACATCTGTTTTCATTTCGTTTATAGTACAGCACATAAAGCAAAGGCGCTTTGGAAAGATCTACAGAGATCTCATCCAGGGCGCCTTTTTCGTTTTATAAAACTTTCGTTTCATAGAAAATGTTCGATGAGGAATTTTCTATGAAACGAAAACCGCAGGCAGTCACAATAGTGATCTGCAGCGGCACTACACATATTCAGAAAATATTGCAAACCGAAAGGAGAGTACCTATATGGCACAGAATATCCCTGAACTGTACGGCAGCCTGGTCTTCAACGACAAAGTAATGAGAAGTAAACTGCCAAAAGACATGTACAAAGCATTAAAGAAAACAATCGAGAACGGTACACACCTTGAACTTGATGTTGCCAACTCCGTTGCTGTTGCAATGAAAGAATGGGCTACCGAGAACGGCGCCACTCATTATACTCACTGGTTCCAGCCAATGACAAACGTAACTGCGGAGAAACATGACAGCTTCATTTCTCCTACAGGAGATGGTCAGGTGATCATGGATTTCTCAGGTAAAGAACTTGTAAAAGGTGAGCCGGATGCTTCCAGTTTCCCGTCAGGCGGTCTTCGTGCCACATTCGAGGCAAGAGGATATACAGCATGGGATCCGACATCACCGGCATTCATCAAAGACGGAACCCTTTACATTCCTACAGCATTCTGCTCCTACAGCGGAGAAGCTCTTGATAAAAAGACTCCTCTCCTTCGTTCCATGCAGACACTTGATAAAGAAGCTACAAACCTTCTCCATATAATAGGAAATAAAGATATCAAACACGTAAATACAACTGTAGGTCCTGAACAGGAATACTTCCTGGTAGACAAGGAATTATACAAACAGAGAAAAGACCTTGTATTCTGCGGACGTACACTGATCGGTGCTCCTGCTCCTAAGGGTCAGGAAATGGAAGATCATTACTTCGGTGCTCTGAAACCTCGTGTCGCAGCTTATATGCATGACCTGGATGTAGAGCTCTGGAAACTTGGTATTCCTGCCAAAACAAAACATAACGAAGTTGCTCCTGCACAGCACGAGCTGGCTCCTGTATTCGATACAACAAACGTTGCGGTTGACCACAACCAGTTAACAATGGAAGTAATGAAGAAAGTTGCCGACAAGCACGGACTTGTATGCCTTCTTCACGAGAAACCATTTGAGGGAATCAACGGAAGTGGTAAACACAACAACTGGTCTATGATTACAGATACCGGTGTAAATATCCTTGATCCGGGAAAAACACCTGCTGAAAATACACAGTTCCTGATTTTCCTGACAGCTGTTATCAAAGCAGTTGATGAATACGCAGATGTACTTCGTATTTCTGTAGCAAGTGCAGGAAATGATCACCGTCTTGGTGCAAACGAGGCTCCGCCTGCTGTTGTATCCGTATTCCTCGGTGATGAACTGACAGAAGTATTAAAATCTATCGAAAATGGCGAATATTTTGCAGGAAGCCGCGCAGTCCAGATGGATATCGGTGCAAAAGTACTTCCACATTTCGTAAAAGACAATACAGACAGAAACCGTACTTCACCATTCGCATTTACAGGTAACAAATTCGAATTCCGTATGCTTGGTTCCGAAGCTTCTGTTGCAAACCCGAACATTATCTTAAACACTGCTGTTGCTGAGTGTGTTCACCAGTTTGCAGAACATTTAAAGGATGTACCGGAAGACAAGATGGAGGATGCAATCCACGAACTGATCAAGAAGACAATTATTGATCATAAACGTGTTATCTTTAACGGAAACGGTTATACAGACGAATGGATTGAAGAAGCTGAAAAACGTGGTCTCTTTAACCTGAAATCCACACCGGATGCTCTTCCTCAGTGGATCGCAGACAAGAATATTGAACTCTTTACCAAATATCATATCTTCACAAAAGAAGAAATTGAATCCCGTTATGAGATCTGGCTGGAATCCTATTCCAAGATTCTTAACATTGAGTCCAATACTATGGTTGAAATGGTACAGAAGGATTTCCTTCCATCTGTATTCGCATATATCGACAAAGTTGCAGCTACTGCTGTTGCTAAAAAATCAGTTGTTTCAGATGTCAGCACAGCTTCTGAAGGAAAACTGATCAAAGAGCTGTCACAGCTTGCTGATGAGATTTCCACAGGTCTTGAGACCTTAAAAGCAGACACTGCCAAAGCGCTTGCTACAGAAGATCCTCTGGCTAATGCAAAAGCATACCAGACAGTTGTTCTTTCTGATATGGATGAACTCAGAAAGTCTGTAGATGCAGCAGAAACTCTGATTCCGGATGCACTGCTTCCATATCCTACATATGACAAGCTTCTGTTTTCCGTTTAATTAACAGGTAATAACAGGGGAATATCTTTATGAACTCTACTTCATAATTCATTATCGATTTCCTCATCCATTAATCACACGATATTTTGATGTTCCCCTGTTTTACATATAATTTTGATTTTAAACTGCATTGCATACAGTCGTACAAAATGTCTTTTCTATTACATCAGTTATGCAATACACTATAAATAGTGTCTGCTGAGCAAACTGAAAACACTTGATTTTACTGACTTTTG
>SAMEA3387443__coassemble_1807_pt1 | contig 18164 bp, 20 predicted proteins | sample SAMEA3387443__metabat2_high_PE_014 | metagenome-assembled genome bin SAMEA3387443 (sample SAMEA3387443) | Felis catus | biome: Faeces | place: United Kingdom | collected 2012 | reverse complement strand
TCTATGAAATTGTCAAAGTGCTGTTGAAGGGGGAAAACTTGTCCTTCTTATTAACTCTGACAAAAAAAGCAAAAAACAGGCGCACCAAACGAAACTTTTTCAAAAATACTTTGCCAGCTGCTTCAGACCACGCCGGAGGCTGTCACGGACACGGCTTGGGTCTACACCCTCCGCTGCGGCGATCTCACTCACACGCATACCCAAGTAATACCGGGCATAGATCCTCTTGGCCTGCTTCTCTGGCAGAGCCATCACAGCGGCATAGAGTTGCTCCCGCAGCTGCTTTTCCTCCAAAAGCATTTCCGGTGGCTGGGGCTTCATCAGGATCGCATTTTCAATGCCATTGTCACAGTCCAGGGAGTAGTGCGCCTTATAGCGATACATCCTCCGGTCATAGGCAGCCTCTGCACGCTCAGCGGCACGGATCGTCTCCAGCACATCTTCTGTTACTTCTACAAAGTGATCGGTTTTATAAACATCGGGATACAATTCCCGGAGATTGACTTTCTTCATTATGTACCTCCATTTCGATTCACGGGCGGTTGACGAGTGAATCGAAAGGAGGCGGGGATCGACAGCGACATACTTCGCACGCCTTCCCGAAAAATCGACAGCAAAAAACGCCAACTCCCCATAACGGGAAATCGGCGCAACAAAAATACCTACTATTCTGCTGATTTAGATGGAACGATAATACTGATAGATAGTCATACTCCCCCGGAGGAGGGGCAAGACTTTTTTTAGCTGGTGTAACTCATGGCTATTGTGAATGACAAAAATTGACATGGCGGCATCCTCCTATGTGCCGCCGTACCAGATTGCAGGGTGTAGGGTCGTCGTTCATTTTAGATAGACGAAAGGAAACGGTGGCTCTGATTTTTTCAAAGCCACCGTTGCAAAGTGCATAACAATATAGTCGCTGTACGATGGCTTTTTTTCTTTTGCCATCGTGCGGCAACTTTTTCACTTTTCTTTTATCTTAACAGGCAATCCTCACAGAAATGTCACGGACATACTCCATTTCGACAAAATAACAAGCTGAAATCTCACCAATCTGTGAGATTTCAAATTTTTTGAGGAAAGCCGAGAGGAAATGCCTCCTCCCGGCTTTCAATAGGTTTATGATTATTTATTGTAGCAATCTCTGCCGTTACTCCGATGTCCTCAGCCGCTCCACCACAGTTCCTTTGTTAAAGAAGTGGAGAACGATCAGCGGAATAACCGCAGCCAGCAGCAGATAAAGCACAACAATGACCAGAACGGGAACCAGCGTAATGTTCAGAGTAAAGAACCACATGGAGGGGCCATTCAATGCGCTCTTTAGCACTGTGACTGCCAGGATCGCTGCGACTGCTCCGCCGATAATGTCCGCACCTACGGCATAGTAGATGCCCTCATAGACCATCAGGCGGCGAAGCTGCTTGCCGGTCATACCAATGCTCTGCATGGTGGCAAACTCATGGCGGCGGGTGATGATATTGGTAATAATCATGTTGGTAAAGTTGATCAGTCCCGCAAAGGCCATGATGCAGCCAATCAGACCGCCGATAACCAGAATCATGCTGCGGACCGAATCAAGCTGCTCTTTCAACAGCTTGGTGGAAGTATAGGCAACCGAAGTATTTTCGCTCACATAGCTGCTCAAGAATTCTTCCATCTGCGGCTGCAAGGATTCCTCCACATTGAATCCATAAGTCAGCAGCGTGGGAGCGTCATAGATTTCCTTAAATACAGTGTCCGGCAGATATACAAAAGGAGCATCAGCAGCGATGTGCGCCTGGGCGGTGGTACCTGTCGGCGTTTCGGTTTCTGTTCCCACGAGAATCGCTTTTGCAAGGATGGTGCTGGTTTTGACCAGTTCCCCATCCTTGTAGAAGGAAATGCTCTCTCCAACCTGTAACTGATCGGTCAGCGGAGTGTTCCTTGGTTCCTCTGTCAGTTTGTCCATGGGGCAGCCAATAATGACATATTCTCCGGTAGCCATTTTCTGCGTTAGGGTTTCAGCATCTTTTTCGCCTTCAAAAATACGCATATCAGCCCAGAAATTTTCGGAGGCTCCCATCACATTACCAAAATAGCGCCTTTCGGTATCAGAACTTGTGTACAGGCTATATCCCTGATAGCTTTGATTTACGACGCCTTCTTCCTCATGGAACAGCTCTATGCCGCTTAAATCTTCAAACCCATAGTCAACCAACACATTTCTATCGTCTTTTGTATTTCGATAGAGATAGCGTTCATCCTCAACTCCGGGCTGTCCGGCAATCAGATCCACTGCCTGCTGTGAGAGCGTATCTTCATGGTGCTGAACGCTTTCCATTACATTAAATGCGGCGGAGTTATAGACATTAAAATCTGTTCTGGTGACACGGTTTACCCACTTTTCTTCATCAAGGCTTTGCGTCACAATGATGATAGAGTTAAACAGGACGATGCACAGAAGCAGGGAAATAATGATGAACGCTGAACGCCTGCGGTTGCGCCCCAGATTGGAAAAGGCCATGCGGGACAACTTTACTCCATTGGTACGCTTGGCACTTCTCTTTTTATAGGCATTCTGCTCGGTGTAGCGGATCGCCTCCAGAGGAGAAATCTTTGCCGCCTTTTTTGCAGGCTTCCGGGTGCTGATAAACACGGTCAGGATTGTAAAGAGGGCGGCAATAACAAAGATCAGAGGAGAGGTCGATACGGATGTACCCACCATAGAGTATTCAAGGTTAATGATCTCTGTCACGATAGGAAGCAGCACCCAACCGGCAAAGAAACCGGCAATCAGACCAATAGGCAACCCAATCAGCGTGAGCCAGACCGCCTGACGGTTCACAATGCCTTTGATCTGCCGTGTGGAAGTTCCAATCGTCCGCAGCAGGCCGTATTGACGAACATCCTGCATTACGGAAATATCAAAGATATTGTAGATCAGCAGGTATCCGCACACGACAAACATCAGGATAAATACAACAGCAAACACGATGGACTCTGATGAAGTCAATCCCTGGGACATTTGATTTTCTGATGCGAGAATGAAATTGTCTGCGCCCATATCCTCTGGATTGCCGCCAATAGAGTAAACAAAATCATTTAACTGCTGCTGAACATTTGCTTTATTCTTCAGCACAACATCGGAAAAAGTAACGCCGGACATTTCATGATCTACCGCATAAGTGTTCTGAACCACATCGGGGTTTTCCTTTATAAACTGCTCCGAAATAGTCGCAACGCTCACAGAGTCATTGCTTGCTTCCCACCAGCCGGAAAGCACCATATCATAATGATAAGTTTTCCCCCGCAGTTCAAATTCCAGCGGAACCTCTGCGCCGATTTCAGGGGCTACCCCCAGTGCTTTCAGCGCCAGATCCGTTGTGGCGATCTCATTCGCTTTCTCCGGTGCTGCTCCATGGGTAGGCACGCAGAAGGTCAGCTCCTGCTGCACACTGTCCGCATAATTGATCTCAATGGAATGGCTGGAAGTGTTGCTTGCATAGCCAATGATACGCCGGTGGCCTGCCTGGTCCACAAAATCGCTGTTTACAAGCTGCTCGTACTGTTCCTCCGTCATATATCCTAAAGTGCCATCCGCCTTGCTGCCTTTCTGCATTTGCAGAGAGAGCTGGATGGAGGACGCCATATTGAATGCCAGGGAAGTGATAGAGGTAAATAGGAAAGCAGTCAGGATAATTGCCAGCAGTGCAGCCAGATTGCGTACCTTATTCTTCTTGAAATAGCGTTTGGATAGCTTGGTAATTACTTTGGAATTATTGTTGCCAAATAAAATATCATTCATGTTGGTCACCCCCTATACCTTTACTCATTTACCCGAAGCCGTTCTACGACACTTCGATTATTGAGGAAACGGAGTGCACCAACGGGAACGATAAACGCCAATACCAGAAATAGAACCAGCATAACCAACGCAGGGAGCAGGGTCATCTGGAATGTCATCATATTGTACTGTGCATCTACCAGTACCTTTACCAAGGTTAATCCCAAGAATCCAGATGCGACTACTCCAACGATTCCAGCCCGAAGCACATAAGAAAGACTTTCCAATATCACCATTTTTCTGAGCTGTTGGTCGGTCATACCGATGCTCTGCATAGTGGCAAACTCATGCCGTCGGGTAATGATATTGGTCATAACCAGGTTGATGAAGTTGATTAGACCAACCAGAGCAAATACCGCGCCAATCATTCCGCCGATCAGTAGGGTTACATTTTTGATGCTGGTTATAGTGGCTCGTAAACTTCTGGTAGATATATACCCAACATCATCCTTTTGTGATAGATAATTTTCCATATCCTGCCGATATTCCTCTTCAACATCAAACAACAGAGCATATGATTAACTCCTATTAGGAAAACGCACTGTCAAAGGGGTTTCGTGCGTTGGCGGGTATCAGCCCGCCTCGGCGGTATCGGTGGTATTGATTTCAATGTACTCGGCAATCCGGCGGAACTCGTCCGCAAACTTGAAATGAACGCTGATATTGCCGTTTTCGTAAATCTTGATATGGTCTACCAAGTCCGTGAGGATTTCACGGGTGGGCGTTTCAATGCTTTGATACTTTGCAAAAGCTACCAGCGCGGGGTGTTCCTTGTCAACGCCATTCAGGAGCTCCGCCCGTTCCGCGTTCAGCCGGGCCAGCACATCCGCAAGCTCGGCGGCCTGCCGTTCATAATCGGCTTTCATATCCCGGTATTCCTGCTGGGTGATTTCCCCGTCTTTCCAATCTTGATACAGTGACTGCTTGTAGCGGGTTATCCGGGTCAATTCCTTTTCCTTTGCGGCTATCTGGTCGTTAAGGCGGTGGGATTGACTTTTTTTCAGCGGGGCCGAGTTGATACGGGCAATCAGTTCCGAGTAGGAAACGGCGGTGTTCACTTGATACTGGATAGCGAACAGGACGGCGGCCTCCAAGCGGTTGTGCTTGATAGAGTGCATGGTGCAGGCCGTCCGGGAGCGGTTCTTGTAAGTGGAGCAGGCGTAATAGATATTTTTCCCGCTCTGGCTGCGGGTGATGGATTTCCCGCAGTCCGCACATTTCAGAAAACCGCTGAACAGGTGAACCTCGCGCCCTTTGGGGGAAGTCCGGGTGTCGCGTACCAGCAGGGCCTGCACCTTGTCAAAGGTTTCGTGGGAGATAATCGCCTCGTGGGTATCGGGGACGCGCACCCATTCATCCTCCGGCACAGCCTCTATCTGGTGTACCTTGTAGCTTTTCACCCGGCGGCGGCCCTGTACCAAATCCCCGGTATAAATGGGGTTGGTGAGCATTTCATGTATCATGCGGGCCCCCCACATGGGGTCGTCCGCCACAGCCGAGGAAACGGGCAGGCCCTTTTTGCGGCGGTAGGCCGTGGGGCTGAGTATGCCATGCTCGTTGAGGTATAGCGCGATGGCCCTTTTAGACGAGCCTTGCAGGAGCATGGAATACACGCGCTTGACGGTTTCGGCGGCCTCGGTATCGACCAGCAGTTGATGCTTGTTTGCCGGGTCTTTAATGTAGCCGTAGGGGGCGAAAGAGCCGATATACTGGCCGTTGCGCCGCTTGTAATCGAAAACCTGCCGGATTTTCTTTGAGGTCTGGTAGCAATAGTTATCGTTCATCACGTTAGTTATCGGAACGATAATGTTTGAAACGCTGTCGGGGTTTAGATAGCTGTCCACATTCTCCGCAAGGGAGATAAAGCGGACGCCCATCTGCACAAACAGGTTATCAATCAGACTCCCCGCGTCACTGTAATTCCGGGCGAACCGGGAAAGGTCTTTCACAATCACGCAGTTGATTTTCCCGCTCATCACATCGGCCAAAAGCCGCTGGAAGTTTTCGCGGTTGGCATCCGTCCCGGTGTGCCCATCGTCCACATATTCAACCGCGCTTTCAAATTCGTCCATGTGCCGCTGGTAGAAGTCCCCCAGCAGGTCACGCTGGTTTTTCACGCTGTTGCTGTCATCCTTGCCCTTTTTCAAATCCTCTTTGGAAAGGCGGATGTACTCGCCCAAACGCCAGCGCCGGATTGTATATGTAGGGGTAAAAGCCTGCTGATACCCTCTGTTTTTAGCTCGTGCCATTGTTCCTCCTTCCCTATCACATTACACTTATATTATAACTCTGCCCGGGGGTATCAACAAGGATGTCGATGCCTCGGGACATTTTGTCTCGAAGTGGGGAGGGGCCGCAACAGCAGTCACAGCCCGCTCTTCTGCCGGATAAGAAAGGCCGCCAGCGCATCCTGGAGGGAGGGGCCGCCCTCGGCAAATTCGATTTTCACGCCCACGCCGCCCACGCTAAAGCAGTACGGATTGACGGCCCGTTTCACAAACCGGGCCAGCCGCTCCTCCCGGGGGAGGGTGCGGTCAAAGGCCATACCGCTCACGTCAGCCAGCGCATCCGCGCTCACCGCGCCGATGTCCACGCTTTTCATTTGTTCCAGCTCTTGTGCGGTCAGTTTCACGGCAAAACCTCCTTTTGCGTTTTTGGGTTGGTGGGGAAACGCGAAAAGGCAGCACTCCGAAAAGTGCCGCCCTTTGGCCTGTCCCCGCCTTGGGACAAATTGTCTCGAACTTAATAGGGGCTGTCCAGAAAATGCGCCTCGGCCTCCTCCAGCCCCCGGCAGTCGAAAACCTCATAGAGCTCGGCCACCACGCGCCGGATGTCCTCGGGGGAAAAGCCGCAGTTTTCCATCGCGTAGATGACATAGCCCCGGCACACGTTGTTGCTCCACGGCTGGGCCAGCAGAGCGGCCAGAGCGGGGTCGTATTCCATAAGTCCGCCTCCTAATGTAAAAATGGGGAGCGCCGGGCCCGTATGTTTGGCCCGTCAAAAGACAGCGAGTAGCGGCCCGGCGTTCCCCTGTTTTGTGCGGCGGCCCCGAGCGGCAAGCGGCCAGCTTGTCCCTCGCGGATCGTGGCCGTGGGGCTGGCGAGCTCCCCAGGCGCGGCGGTGGTGTTGGTCGCTCGTCCTCCCGTGGGAGAAGTCACCGCGCACCCGCCGCCCGGCTCCCCGCGTTCACTCGGGGCCGCCCGCTATTCAGTTGTGAGGAGGAAAAAACTTTCTCTCATATACCACCAGAAAAGTGGAGCAAATGGAGACGGCAATCACCGATTTTTTTGCAGATATTTTTTCATCTGCGCGATGCCGCTCAGGACAGAGCGCCGCACCGCGTTCTTGTCCACGCCCTCGGCCTGGGCAATCTCCCGGTAGGTCATGCCGAGGATAAAGTGAGCGTCCACCCGGCGGCCCTGGATTTCCGGCAGGCTGTTCAGCGCGTTCCACAAACGGCAGAACCGCTCCTTGAGCTCCAGCACCTCGTCCGGCGTGAGCTCGTGCTGGCAGGCGGAATACTCGATGCCGTCATCGCAGTCCAGGGAGTAGAAAGCCTTGTTGTAACGGGCCCGCTCCGCATAGGCCGCCTCATAGCGGACGCTGGCCCGGAGCGCCTCGGCCACATCGTCAGAAACCTCAATATATTCATCCTGGGTGTACCAGTAGTAAAAGTCGCGCAAGTTGATACTTGTCATGGTATGTACCTCCATATCGTTTTTGTGGTCGGGTTGCGGGAAACAATATGGGGGCGGCGGGGAGCGGCACCCAGGAGAGCCGCCCCGCACCTTGGGACTGTTTGTCCCAAGGTGGAGCCGACAAGAAACGACAACGCCCGCACAGCGTTGTACTGTGCGGGCGCATGAAATGACGCAATTCTTTATGTACTGGCAAATTTCGTGTTCATGGTCGGAGCTATCCAGCGGTGAGGCTATACTTTTTTTGACAAGTTAGGTGGAATAGTAATCAAAAAGGACATAACGATACCTCCCGGATACCGCCGTGTCCTTAAAAATGGGCGACTTTAATACACCCTCCGTTTTCCATTTTTTCAAAAGAAAGCGGCGGCTTGAAATTTGTTATTTCAAAACCGCCGTTAGGCTACTGTATTTTGTTTTGGCGCGCAGATAATCAGCCGCCGCAACAACGGTTTTTTTTATTTCCCGTTGGGCGGTGCTTTTTATTATTTATGCTTTTTATTTTTCGCTGTAACACTCAAACATAACCGTGTCGCATAGAGGTTTCCGTTCAGTCTGGTGACGGTCTGGACTTAAAAAGCCGTTTGTAGGATAGCCCAGTATTAGTAATGCAGTCGGCTCTATGTATTCCGGCAAATCAAATTCTTTTCTGATAATTGCAGGATCGAACAGGCCGACCATTACGCTCCCAATCCCCAATTCTCTTGCCGCTAACATTATGTGGTCACAGACAATTCCGATGTCTAAATCGCCAGAGCATTTGTTGTCAAAAGGACGTACCAGCTCATTCCGCCTATCCCGACAAACAATCAGGACGCAAGTTGATCCAAAGAGCTTGTACGCTTTCTGAACTTTTGAGAGGTTCTCCGGTTCACGAACAACGATAATTCTTTGTGGCTGGCGATTACAAGCACTTGGGGCTAAGCGGCTTACCGATAATACCTTTTGCAAATCTTCCTCTGGTATAGCCGTATCACTAAAGCCTCTTGTGGTACACCGCTGTTTTGCTAAATCTAAAAACTCCATTTTACTCTCCTCCAAATAAGAATGATTTGTCGCATTCTTATTCTACCACGCAGATGTCTCAATGTCAATAAATGCGAATAAAATTTCTTATTTTTGTTGACCTTTTGGAAATCTCCCGGTATAATGAAAAAAAGGAGGAGAGCCACCATGACAAAAACAAGAGTACCTACCCAAAAACGCTCAATAGAAAAACGCGAAAAGATAGTAAAGGCGGGCTTTGACCTTTTTTGTGAAAAGGGATATTACAAAACAAATACCGCTGAAATTGCAAAATATGCTGGCGTATCAACCGGAGCACTGTATAGCTATTTTGAAGATAAACGACAAATCTTTATAGAGTCGTTTCATCAGCATCTCGATGCTATTTCATCCGCCCTATTACAACAACTCAACAGTTTACCAGAGCAGCTTGATTTGTCCACATTTATTGGAAAATGGATAGAGGTCTATATTGACTTATATGCTAAATCTAATCATGCGCTTGTTCAGCTACGATTAGTGATAGTAGATGATGAAGAAATCAACCACCACTTTTCCGATTTGGAAAACACCTATTTTTCAAATATAGCAGATATATTGAAAACCAGAGGGATAACCTGCGGTGATTTGTTTGAAAAGGTATATGTCTCCTGTATCTTGATTGACTCACTACGCCAGGAAAAAACTTCATTTTCACACAATGGATTGAATTTTGAAATTCTCCAGGAGCAGGTCAAACAAAATATTCACAAAATGCTGTCCGATTAACTATAGTTTTATTGCTTGTTTACACATAAAGTAAAATAAAATACTACTAAAAAATAAAATTGTATTTCGTTCTCATATTCAACCCCGAAATGTAAAATGATATAGGGGTGATATGAGAATGTACCAATACGAAGAACGTCTGGACTGCCGCGCCCTGGGTGCAGAAATCAAGCGCAGACGGAAAGCCAAGGGCTGGACGCAGGAGCACCTGGCCCAGCTTGTAGATCTCACCCCGCGCTCCATCATGTATATTGAAAATCGGGGCCAGCACACCAGCCTCAACGCCTTTTACAAGCTCGTTACCCTTTTGGATATTTCCGTGGATGAATTTTTCTACCCGGACAAGCTGGGCGGCGAGAATGAGCGCCGGAAACATATTGACCGCTTATTAAACGGCATGGACGAAAAGGAGCTAATCATTATCGAGGGAGCCGCAGAGGGTATTAGAAAAGCCAGGGAAACGGAGGGAACGTAAGAAAACGCGACCTCCGTTTTTTCGCGCCATGTATAGGGAGCGCACAAACGGCAAGCAATTCGGGTGTGGCCACACTCCGAAATTTTTGCTGGCCGCAGGCCCGCAAAAATGCTTGTTGGGGAGCTCCCCAAACCCGCTGGACTTCGGGACAAATTGTCCCAAAGTCCCGGCGCTATGCGCCTATTGTCTGCGGCCTGTCGCTATCGCTCCTGGGCCTTATTTTCCCGCCCGTCCGTCACGCCAAGCAGATGATCAATGTTCGCCTTGACCGCCACAGCCTGCCGCATATCTGCCTGGGCCTTGCGGTATTCCGCATAGAGGGCTTTTTTCTTTCCCGCCAATTCCTGGCGGGCCTTTTTCATATCCGCCATCTTTGGCAGTTTTGCACCGTCCAAAAGCTCATTCATAGTGGCCCGGGCCGCCCGGTAAGCGGCAAGCTCCGCCTCATGCTCCGACAGATATTTTTTACTGTACCGGGCCGCCTTGTAACCGTCAAACACAGGCCGGGTTTTTGCGTAGTCCACAGTAGCCGCCATGAGCCCGGAGGTCTTTTCCAGCTCCGCCTCCGTTTGCCGTAATTCCTCGGACAGCGTGTGAAAACGCTCGACTGCCTTTTCTGTACTGGCCGCCAGCGCCTCATAGTCCATCAGATCATTTTCCCGCAGGTACTGGAGCGCAGCAGCTATCTGTTTCAGATTGTAAACCTTGGCCCACCGTTCATAGGCCGGGCCCTTGCCCTGTGCCATGCGCTCTTGAATGTCTATAATCAGATTGACACGACGGGCAGAAGCCGGGGCCTCCTGCGGGAGCTCCGGGATCGGACGATCCCCGGCAATCACAGCCCAGATGTCCTCGGAATTAAAACCATCCCCGAGGGTGGATGCCCGCAGGCGGGTGGGCTTATCCTGCCCGGGAGCAAGGAAGGAGATCACACCGCCACGGCCATGCTTTACCAGAAAGCCGGACTCCTCCATAAGCCTCAGAAACGCCGGAAAATCGGCGGGCTGTTTTTGCAGGGACTCCACGATGGCCAGCCGCACCCGCTGTTTTGCAGAGGGCGGTTTTTCCCCAATCCACTGGCCATAATGGAGATACCGGCCCTTGCTGTGCTGTTTTGGATTTTGGATCACAGAGAGGTCATGCTCAATGCACACCCGGTCAGAGAGCCGCCGCAGGGCAAAGCTGGAGCCGATAAAATTATGGAACTTCCGAGAGCGGTCAAAGGCCGTTGAATTAAAATAAATGTGATTGTGGAGGTGGCCCTTGTCTGTGTGGGTGCAGACAAAAAACTGATACTTTCCCTTCGTCCAGCGCATGGCTGTTTCATAGCCAATCTGGTTGGCCTCCTCCGCTGTCACTTCGCCGGGCGGGAACGCCTGCCGGATTTGAAAAAACAGGGCTCCACGCTCTACGGCCCGGCCTGTTTCCGCCTGGTACTGGCTCTTTACCAGCAGAAACTCAGCGGGAGCCGTGGCCGGATCGCAGAGGTATGAGGACAGGGCTCCCAGCTTTTTCGGATTAAGCCCATATCGCTCTCCATATCATTTGCGGTCAGGAAGATCACCGCCGTATCCGGCCGGCGTTCCTTTACCTCCCGGCAGAAATCAAAGCCATTCCCATCCGGCAGGTTTACATCCAGCACGATCAGGTCATAGTCCTGCTTGGTCAGAAAGTTGCTGGCTGCTGATTTTGTCAATGCAGAGTCCACGACATAGCCCGCAGTATCCAGGTTATAGCACAAGGTATTATTCAAAAGTCGGTCATCCTCGACTACTAAAATTCGCATTGTATCACACTCCTTCATTTTTAGTGTAGCATCCAAATGTCACAGAAACCTCACGAGAGGATTATTTTTTTGTATTTTTGAAGCGGCGGTCTGCCGGTTTCTCCGCATCCTTGGGAATCAGCCAAATGGTAGCCATCTTTACAGCGCCGGGGATACGCCCACTGGCACACAGATAATTGATCTGCCTTGGGGTAACACCCCATTTTTCACTTGCTTCTTTCAGCGTCATATAATCCATATAGTTAGCTCCAATATGGTTTATTATATTTCCTTTGCTCGAAGAATACAAGCGTGCAAATGGGGCGCAAGGCCCTGTGCCAGAAGCATTTTGAGACCTTGCGCCCCATTTGTAGTTCTATCCTAAAAATACTTTGCCAGTTGCTTCAGACCACGCCGGATACTATCACGGACACGGCTTTGGTCTACGCCCTCCGCTGTGGCGATCTCACTTACACGCATACCCAGATAATACCGGGCATAGATCCGCTTGGCCTGCTTCTCTGGCAGATCCATCACAGCAGCATAGAGCTGCTCCCGCAGCTGCTTTTCCTCCAAAAGCATTTCCGGTGTCTGGGGCTTCATCAGGATCGCATTTTCAATGCCGTTGTCGCAGTCCAGGGAGTAATGCGCTTTATAGCGATACATCCTCCGGTCATAGGCAGCTTCTGCACGCTCAGCAGCTCGGATCGTCTCCAGCACATCTTCCGTTACTTCTACAAAGTGATCGTTTTTATAAACATCGGGATATAAGTCCCTAAGATTGACTTTCTTCATTATGTACCTCCATTTCGATTCACGGGTTTGTCAACGGGTGAACCGAGTGGAGGCGGGGATCGGCAGCGACATACTTCGGGAGCTTTCCCGAAAAATCGACAATAAAAAGTGCCAGCTCCCCGCAATGGGAAACTGGCGCGACAAAAACACCTATTATTCTGCTGATTTAGATAGAATGATAATGCTGATAGATAGCCATACCTCCCCGGAGGAGGGGCAAGGCTTTTTTTAATTGGTGCAGCTCATGGGTGCTATGAATGACGAAAATTGACATGGCGGTATCCTCCCATATACCGCCCTCCTGATTGCATGAGAATCAGTCTGAAAATCAAAAAGAAACGGCGGCTCTGAAAATCAAAGCCGCCGCTTCATAGGCGCGTGAAAATGTGTCTGCTTTACGACGGCTTTTTTTCTTTTGCCGTCGTGCGGCAGATTAACATATGAAACTATAATTCATTGATGGTTGCAGTTATCGACATATTACGAATCCGTTTTGCCGGAGTATACACAGCCGCGATTGCCGCAATCGAGACAAACAAAAGAATGACGCCCAAAGAGGTAATTGGAAACTGCCATACCGCAGATGGAAAATGTCCTGCAATAAGGAAATCATACAGCAGCTTGCTAAGCGGCAAGCCAATAGCACAGCCAACAACGCACCCCAAAACAGCATAAGTGAATGCTTCGCAAGCAATCATTTTTGTCATTTGCCGTTCATCCATTCCTACTGCACGCATAACCCCGTATTGCTTCATTCTGGTAGACACACTCATGGAAATACTGTTGATGATATTCATTACCGTTATCTGTGCAATAATTCCCAAAAACGCATAAACACAGAAAACAAAAGCCATATAAGTTCCCGTCGTACGCTCGTCGCGTTTATCCCGAAAACTATATGTTTTATCTACGGAATTTTGGATTGCCTGAACATTTTCATCCGTAACATTCCCCGCTGTCTGTATCAGCACAAGAGAATAATCATCATTCCCTGTTAAACGGATAAATGTTTCTCCGGAGGTAATCAATGTGAGTTTTCCGTTTGTCAATCCATCCTCGCTAAAGGGGTCATTTTTTAACAATCCAGCTATGGTAAGGGTTTCATCCCCAATTTGAACGGTGTCGCCGATTTTCCATGTACTGTCCTGATCGGATGTTGCCAAAACAAAATGACTGTCTCCATAAACTTTGGACAAATCACTCCCTCTTTTCAAAGCACCATCTTTTTTCAGACATTGCAAATCAAAATCATCATAAGAAATCAGGTCAATTGTACCGGAAAATCCGGTATCGCCATTTAATCTGGCAGGAACATCAAACGCACTACGCCGCCCGTAAACCTCTCTCACTCCATCCATTTCACGGATGGATGTAAGCAGTTCCCGAGGAATCGCATTACCGTCAGCACTTGCAATATCAATATCTGATGTGGCAGCTGACTGAGGTATCAAATAATCCACAAAATCGATCATAACGGAAAAGCTCAAAAATAAGATGATGCTAAGTGCAAAAGAACCTGTCATCAGGAATAAATTTTTCTTCCCGGAGACCGCATGGCCGATACCGAGAAGGGCTTCAATCTTTCCGAATCCTGTATACTGGGAATGACGCATTGTTTTTCCGTGGTCTGCATTTCCAGACACCGCTGTGATAGGAGATACCTTCGCGGCATGTTTCGCCGGAGCATTTGCGGCGATCAGTACAGTAATCAGTCCAACAAAGATACCGCAGGCAATGCCAAAAATACTGATACCAAAGAGGGGAATATCAGAAAATTCTTCTCTGACTACAAAGCGCAGTACCGCACACAGCCCCCATGTTGTAACAACCCCTAAAATAAGACCGATGGGTACAGCCGTTTTGCACCAGTTCAATGCCTCCAGCCGAACAAACCGAATAATCTGCTGCTTACTCATACCAATGCAACGCATCATTCCAAAAAATTTGGTTCTCTGGGCAACGCTACTGTTCATACTGCTGGAAATCATCAAAACGCCTGCAACCAAAATCAACAGGAACAGAACAACCGCGACAGAAAGAAGGGTTTGTCCCATTGAACTGCCGAGCAAGTCTCCAATAGAGAAACTTCCATGCTTACCAACCAATCGAGCCTGTTCCATCCGAAAACCCATTTCTGCCATACTGAATACTGCTGTTACCATAAACACAGCAAATACAATGCAAAGCAGCGTCATACGATTTTGTCGGCGGTGAACTTTAGCGGAGATGGGAATGAGACTAAGATAGCTTTTCATTCACGGCACCTCCCAAAATCAGTCAAAGTGCCATCCGATACCTGTAATATCCGGTCTGCCGTTTGCGCAATACTGCGGTTGTGGGTAATCATAATGATGGTCTGCTCGTATTTTTTCGATGTTTCTTTGAGCAATGCTATGACCTCACTGCTGTTCTGTGAGTCCAAATTTCCTGTTGGCTCGTCTGCCAGAATCAGAGAAGGACGGGTAATCAATGCGCGGCCAATCGCCACTCTCTGCTGTTGACCGCCGGAAAGCTGACTGGGTAAATGATTACGACGATCTTTCAAATTCAAAACCGTCAGCAGTTCCTCCAAATATCTCTTATCCGGCTTTTGATAATCCAGCAACAGCGGAAAAATAATATTTTGTTCCACCGTCAACTCCGGGATAAGGTTAAACGCCTGAAAGATAAAGCCGATATTCCTGCGTCGAAATACCGTCAGTTTTCGGTCATTCATGGAAAAAATGTCCTTGCCATCAATCAACACCTTGCCCGAAGTTGGCACATCCAAAGCACCAACCATATTCAGCAGTGTGCTTTTGCCCGAACCAGATTCTCCGACGATTGCCACATATTCTCCCTTAGGAACAGAAAAGCTAACATTCCTAAGCGCTTTTACAGCAGTTTCACCGCTGCCATAGGTCTTACAAATATTCTTGACCTCTAATAAATTCATAGTGCAAACACCTCTTTCTTATGTTCTTGCGATGTAGACAGGTAAGCTTCATTTCCTGTCTACGATTGAAAGAATAGCACTGAAATATTACTGTAACCCTACAATCATCCTACAATTTTGTAGGAATCAGAAAATTTATCGTGAAACTTGTCCCTCTGCCCAATTCACTGTCTACCTCGATTGCTCCTCCATGTGCTTCAATGACTGCTTTCGCAAGCGGAAGGCCCAGACCGATACCCTGTGTATCTTTTGAAAAACGGCTGCGATAAAAACGCTTGAAAATATGGTGTATATCTTCCGGGTGGATGCCACATCCATTGTCCTTTACCACAATTTGAATACCTGATGGCAACGCCCTCCATGTAATGCCAATGACAGCACCACTTTCCGTATGGTCAAACGCATTTTTCACAATATTGTCGATTGCCTCAGACAGCCAATCACGATCACAGAAAAGAGAAAGATAATCCGAGCCAGACAGAATGATTTTCTTCTTTTCCTGTCTGGCTCTATATGCAAAATGCAGTTCAATATCCCGCATCATATCCGCCACATTCTCTGTGGCCTTTTCCAGCACGATGGCACCGGCATCCAGTTTTGTAATCTTGAGCAAGTTTTGCACCAGCGTTTCAATGCGGTCAAGTTCCTGTTCGGATAAATCAGCAAATTCTTTTACAGCACTCAATTCCATATCCCCGTCTTGAAGCAGACCATTATAAATATTCAAAGCAGCCAGCGGTGTTTTCAGTTGGTGGGAAATATCAGAGATTGTATTTTTCAAAAATTCCTTTTCCCGGAGTTCGTTATCTGCGTGAGCATTTAAGACAGCGGCCATAGAATTGACAGTATGAAACAACCGATATAGCTCGCCTTCCTCATCACATTCAATACGGGCATTGTGATCGCCGTCAAGATACGCTTGAAGCTGTGATACCGCCTGTTCCATGACTTGATTTTGCTTTTTGAAATAAGAACACCCCACCGCCAATATCGCTCCTCCTGCCAATACGAAAACAAGCAATAGGAACAAAGAAAACCGCTGATAGCACAACCATAAGAACCCTTGTGTCAACAGAAGGGAGGCCACCCAAATAGCGGATACTGCAAGAAACAATTTTTTGATTTCTTTGTTTGCAAATATTTTCATAGGCCACCTCACCCAATCACATTCCATTTGTATCCCATTCCCCGAACCGTCAGGAGCATTTGCGGTTCACTCGGATTATCCTCGATCTTTATACGCAGCCGCCTCATATATACGGTAAGGGTACTGCTGTCAATATAATTCCCATCGCAGTCCCATAGCTTATCTAAAATCTGTTCTTTGGTAAGTACCATGTTCGGGTTTCTCATAAATAGACACAGCAACTTATATTCTGCGGCAGTCAAATCCAATAGCTTTCCATTCTTAAACGCCTGCCCTTGCAGCAAAAGCACTTTCATTCCGTTGGATTCCAGTTGTGTATCTGCGGAGCTGAAATCTTTTGCCCGACGAAGCAGTGCATTTACTCTGGATACTAACACTCCCAGCTTAAAGGGTTTTGTAATATAATCATCTCCACCAATGTCCAAACCCATGATAATGTTCATTTCTTCATCTGCCGCCGTCAAAAAAATGATGGGGACTTTGGAAACTTGCCGCACCTTTTTGCAAAATTCAAATCCGGTGCCATCCGGCAGGGATACATCAAGCACCAGCAAATCATATTTTCCATCCATCCACAAACTATCTGCTTCTTTGAGGGTTCTGGCAACAACTAATTCAAATCCTTGTTTTTTGAACGCAAAAGAAAGCCCGTTAATCAGGCTCAAATCATCTTCAAGAAGTAATATATTACTCATGGCTTTTGCTCCTTTCCTTGTTTTGTCCGGCCATCAAGCGGCTTCTCCGCAGTTTTAGGGAGCAGCCAAACACCGGCTATTTTCACAGCGCCGGGGATACGCCCACCGGCACAATAATAATTTACCCTACGAGGTGTCACGCCCCACTTTTCGGCGGCCTCTTTCAATGTCATATAGTCCATTTCGCACCTCCACAGAGTATATTATAGTTCTCTTGCTCGAACAATACAAGCATATTGAAACATCACTCTTAAAAAATCAGCATAATCAAGCCTATCGACCGGCATAATAAGGTTATTCCTTTGTGCAAATCGGCACGATAGAATATATTTGAGGTGAGTGATTATGCCGATTGATGATTTGACCGCTTTAGGGCAAAAAATGCGGGAAGCCCGAAAGAAAAAAGACCTGACACAGCAGGAGCTTGCGGATCTGAGCCATGTATCTGTCAAGCAAATCGCCAGCATTGAAAAGGGACAAATAAATCCGTCCTATTTGATTTTGAAGGCATTAGCAAAGGTGCTGCCGCTCTCTTTGGACACTCTGATCAATCCAGATGTTTCTTCAGAGGATGAGGGAGCCAATCAGATGAAGATGCTTTATTGCAGCTGTCCGTCAGAAATGCGTGAAACCCTCTTGCACCATACGCAGGAGACCGCGAAAGAACTAACAGAACTATCCGAGAAATTTGAAACGAATTGAGCCGGTGAGTGAAATTTGACTGTTTCCTCACTGGCTCCTTTCATTTCCGGGTAAAAAGGGGCAAGCAATGCCGGTGTTAATACACACCGACCCGCAGAGCGCAAAATCCCTCCGTGATTTTCCTCTCCGCTTGCTTGTTGAGGGCAGCGCCCCCAAGCCCCTTTGAACACAGAATTTCATTCTGTGGCTGCGCGTTCTGCGAACGCTTTTGACCAGGACCAGCTTACCGCTGGCCGTGGTCTTTTTCTTTTTCAACACCCTGTTCTACCTCCATTTTCAGCACTCGATCTACATTGGCCTTTGCCGTTAAAAGCTCCCGCATTTCCTCACGGGAACGACGGTACTCGGCATAGGTC
>SAMEA3387443__coassemble_1803_pt1 | contig 18511 bp, 19 predicted proteins | sample SAMEA3387443__metabat2_high_PE_014 | metagenome-assembled genome bin SAMEA3387443 (sample SAMEA3387443) | Felis catus | biome: Faeces | place: United Kingdom | collected 2012 | reverse complement strand
AAAAATACAGGCTTTTGAAGAACTGGCTTGCTTTGAGTTTCACGGATTCAGGTTTATATTTAAACATTCTTTAGGCACTAATGTTTTTCCAATCTCCTACTCTGCTTGCTTCAGCAACAAATCAAATTCATGAAGTGCTTTCCGCTTATAGCAGTAAAAGTCATTTTCAGTGCATGGAAGCTCACATAAATCGCTATTTTTGAATATCTGGCGGTATCCTACATTTTCTGTAAAACTTTTCACCAGATGCGAAGCAAGAAAGTCATTTGCTCTGTTGCATGCTTCAAGCACTAAAGAATAATACTGTTTGTCTTTTACCATTTCTTTGAGTTCTGCTGCCCGTCCCGGTGTAATTCCATAATCTTTCAATTTCGCTTTTATGATGTTCATTGGTATAGAGTCCTCCTGTTCTATTGTGGTATAATAGTTATCAGAAAGACTCACCCCTTTATATGGTCCTGCGTCAGTTACTTTGACTGATACAGGACTTTTGCTTTGCGCTCCAGATCTGACGCAACATTACACAAGATATCCCGGCACAACTGGCAATTATACTGTAATTCTATTTCGTGAAGATCATCTATTAACTTTGACCAGTATGTATCATCCTGCGGATTCCCCGGCGGGTAGTGTTCCCTGTATGCCCGCCAGGCAGCAGTGAATATGTCATAAATCGGCTTTAATTCCTTTGTGTTATCCACTTTACTCCTCCGGCATGATATAAACTTTTTCTCCTGCTGCATACTTTTGAAACATATCATTCAACACTTCTTTCGCGCGTTCTGGACTTGCATATTCCGCAATACCAAAATCACCCTCACAAATACGGTTCTTACTTACATAACTGATATACGTCATTTTAAAATTTAAAACTCGTGTTTTATCCTGTGTCATAATTTTCATAATTATTGTCCTTTCTGGCGGATTACCGCCTATAATTATCGTTTCCCCTATGATTAAGTTACTCCTCTGTATATTTCACTAATTCAGCTCCAAACAAAACTGAATCAACATATATTTTTACAACGTTTCCTGCTTTATTTACAAGCTTCATAGTTACATTCAGCCCCCTTGAATCTGATTTCACTTCATCTACTGTAAATCCTTTCAAACTTTCTAAATCAGCTACTGAATATACTGACTGTTTCTTTAATTTTTTTGACATATATTTTTCCCTTTCCGGCGGTAAACCGCCTATAAAATTCGTAGCTACCAAAGCTACAAAAACAACAGCTACAATCTTCCCAAAGAGTTTAAAGTTATATATATACTCTTTTATACCTATATTCTTATATTTATATAATTCTTTTGATATAATGTAGTGTGCTGTATCGTTGATATTTAACATTATTACTGCATCTTATTCAGATGCAGTAATAATGTTAAATATCAACGATACAGCACAGTAGTCTTTGTAGTTATTGTAGAAAGCCTTGCAAATACTGGGTTTAAGCAAGCTACAATCTAACTACAAAGTCAGCTACATTCTTCATTAAGTTCTCAATCAAATGGTATTTCCATCTGTTCTTGCCGTGATGTTGGAACAAACTCAGAAAAGTTTGTAGCCTTTTCATTCTCAGTTTGTAGCACCGTTTTTTGAAATCCGCGCTGTTTACCATATCCTTCAAAATTACGAGGGCTTTTCAGTTTTTTCCATCCTGGTACTTTAGCAATAATATCATTAATCTCTGTGATCTGATATTTTCTAGGCGATACGTTTTCCCCTAACGCTTTTTCCCATATTTCCCTAGCACATACCTGTGTTTTACCTTCCAGGTATTCCTGAATAATCCCCCGCTTGCCATCATCCGCCATATTCGCCTCTTGAAGTTCCTTTGCCTCTTGCATATATGCTTCTGGAAGTATCAGCTGTGGCTTCTCATTTTTCCAAATATGTACAGCCTCAGCCCAAGCCAGCTTGATTGTATCCATGATTTCTGGCACAAAAAGACTTTTTGATGGTTTCTTAACGCCTGTTTGGACAATTAGGAAACGCCTATTTCCCGTTTCATCCTGTAGGAAATCATCTTTATTGGTAGTTCCGGCGAATACACACTGTCTGTAAAATGTGTCTGCCCGCCGCTCATAAGGAATCCTGTATTTATCCTGCGTTGCGGTCAAAAACCTTTTTACACTCTCAACGCCTCCAGCCGTCCGAGCCAGTGATTTTAATTCAGCGAGCTCAATTATCCATGAACCTGTAAGAGACTGCACTGCCTTATCTGAATCCAGACTGTCTAAGGAATCATTGAACCATGAATCGTCCAAAGCCATCAATTTCAGAAATGTGCTCTTGCCAATGCCCTGCGAACCCTGTAATATGATTGTATAATCAAATTTGCTTCCGGGCTTATACACTCTTGAAACAGCTCCTAGCATCCATAAGCGCATTACCTGGTATGTATAATCAGAATCCTCTGCTCCAAGATATTCCGGCAGCAGGCTTCTTATATGCTCTTTTCCATCCCATGTAAGGGAATCCAGTAATTCTCTTACTGGGTGGAATTTATTCCGCATAGAAACATTTTTCAATGCATCTGCAAAGTCCTGCCGGCTTTTAAGCCCATAATCAGCCTGTATCAGTGAAAACAGTGCTGAATCATCATGACTGCTCCATGCTCTGCAATTATTCTCATTTTCCCATGGCACACTACCATATAGGTAAGGTTGTTGTGCAAACTCATTAAGGCGGATTTTCCCGGCGAAACGGCTGTCTTTATCCATAACGATTTCAAAATTATGTACAAGCTGTTTTACGCTTTTTACATTTCCATCTTCATCATAGTTGCAGTCGAGAAATTTAAAGACTAATGCCGGACCTCCAACTACTTCGTCCTTGCTTTTTTGTGTTACAGTTCGTTTTTTACCTGTATCCTGCTTCTGATCTTGCTGAACATCTGTGCAAATACTCTCTGTATCATCAACATTCCTTATTAAATTTTCAAATTCTTCAACAGTATGTCCCTCTTCAAAATAATCAGTTATATCTGCTTTTGGCACCTCTGGCATTGGTTTTATAATGCTTACATTATTAGCAATTAACTGCAAATCCTGCATAACCTGATAGGCTAATTGTTCTCCTGGCTTATCATTATCAGCTAAAATAATCACATTTGCTTGTCTTACAATTTCAGAAACACCCTTTTTCCAATCTCCTGAACCACCACAAGTAAATACTGTATATCCCCTTTTCATCAGAGTATTTACATCTTTTTCGCCTTCCACATAAAAGATTGTTTCCTGATGATCTATTGCTTTCTGAATCGCAAAAACAGAGCTACCATAAATGGCCAGAATATCTTTCGCTTTTTTACCTTGCAAACCAAGAATAAAACGATCACCATTAAACCTACCGTAAATTAACTTCTTTTTCCCTGCTTTATCCTGCAATCGGACCTTAGTATAGGCATAAACTGCTTTTCCACTTTGGTCAGTCAAGAAATAATCATAATGCTCTATATATTTAGCATTAAATTTTCGTTCCAGATATGCTATCCAAGCTTCTTTAACAGTATTTTTCCCTATTGGCGAATCCTTAATATTAAAAGCGAATTTAAGTTCTGCTATCGCTTCTTTAAGCGTGTAACCTCTCGCATGAATCATTAAATCAAAAATATCTCCGTCAACATTTCTTCCGAAATCATGGAATCGGTTGTCCTTATATAACTGAATGCTTGCAGTTCTTTCACCCGGAAACTTACGTTTTCCATATTCTTCTACCAAACCCAAGTAATCTGCTACAGCACTGATAGATACCAAGTCCTTTATCTCTTGAAGATTGCTCAACAGTCATCACTCTCCAATTCTTTTAATAAATCCCTTGCACTTTCCAGAGCTTTCAATGTATTTTCACCTCTATTCTCTAAAGTACGAATAAACTTTCGGATTTCCATCGTGTCTCCTGCTGCAGGAAGATAATATCCTCCAGGCGGAGTTGTGTTTGATAATATGACTTTGCCAGCCTTGCGTTCTGCTTCGATCTGTTTTTGAAGCATCCGAACACTGGAAAAATGGCATTTCACAGTAAGGTACTCTGGCGTTAATGCATTTTTTTTACCTGGCAGCAGATGTTCATATACTCCCATAGAATCACCGCCTTATTCTGAAATCTCATCCAGATACTTTCTGATTTTTGCTACATTCCAATACACTCTTCTGCCAACACAAAATTTTGCACCTGCTGCCATATCAATCTGCGTTGCTGTCTGTCTTCCTGAATTCAACATTTTCTGCAATCCAGCAGTATCAACACTTAATGCGTCTGAAAATGTACTTGAGTACGATGTTGTTTTTCTCATAAAAATACCTCTTCTTTCTGTCTGATTTCACATTGCCTTATGTGTTTCTTTATGGTATGATTATATCAATATAGGAAAGAAATTGCTATTTCGAAAGAAGAAACATTTTTATGATTGATTTGCAATATAAGAAAGAAAAGAGGTAAGTTATGAACTTAAAAGAAACTTTTATAAAAAATCTTTCCGAAATTTCAAACGGAAAGAAACAAAAAGAACTGGCTGAAATTATGGGATGTTCAGAGGGAACTATATCAAAATATTTGAATCCCTTAAAAAAAGACTTTCCAACCGCAGAAATGCTATACAATTTAGCAGAATGCTTCGATGTTTCCATTGATTGGTTACTTGGACGAAATAAAAATTCCAAAGTAAATTCAAAACTTTCTGCAAAAGATATTTGCAAGCTGTTAATATCTATATATGAATCATCTTCTTCCTTTCGTTTTGGTAAACATCATATTACAGAAACTTGCTACTACATTCACGCAGATGAACGTGGAGACATTGATTGCGATCGAGTAAATGAAATTCATATTTACGATACATTATACTTTCCAGAATGGGCACCTGTCGAAGAGTCTTACGAATCTCAATGTATTGCTTCGCAAATAGGTAATCAAATTTCTACAAATGTCGCTATAAACAAATTTATCCATAGATTAATAAATATTTCCAAAATGTTTAAAGAGGGAAATCTCGACCAAGAAATGTACGATAGACTTTTAGAAAGTTATTTGAATGATGTTCCTGACAAGTAATCATATAAAAAGCACCCAATACCTCTCTTGATTCCCCTTAAGTAGCTCCGGTCATTTACCCTGTCTGCTTAAGAAGCATCATGTCATAAGGCATTGAGTGCTTTATTGTGTGTTCGATATTCTGTTTTATATTGGAAAAGCAGCCTCCGGAGAGACTGCCTCTTTAGTGTTTTGACTATTTGTCTTTTATGTCACGTAATTGTGTTACTTTAAAATACTTAAAATTCGGTATCTCCCATATAATATAGCATCATAACATCAACCTCCTTTTGTAGCTATTATACTATCAAATTTAAAAATGTAAAGTTATTTTTCATTTTCTTCACATTTTTTTTGATCATAATATACAGAATAGCCTGCTCCAGGAAATATCCAGCCATTAAAATTTATACTTAATGCATCCGGTAAAGATTGTTCAATTTTATACTTAGCATCTGCTTCTCCTTGTCTATAATAAAATGCCGTATATGCAGATCCTCTCAACTCCCAGTTATTTTTTATTCTTATTCGATGCACTAAATTTCGACATGGTAAGGTAATTTTGTAATTCTGCAATTTATCATACATAGGCACCCAATACTCATATTCTATATGTACATCATTCTTTTTAATCTTTCCTAGATCTTTTTCAATTTTCACTTTATAATCATAGAAATTGGATTCTTCTTGTTTATCTATTCTCTCGATTTTCACGAGGTTTTTAGTCTCTACCTCCTGTCTATTTATTGTCAATTTTTTCAGATTAAAGCTATCTTGTGTATCTTTTAACGCATAAGATTTTGTTTTAAATCTAATTTCATTTTTTTCTCCCTCTTTGTTAATAATACGATAATCTATAGTTGCATTTATACGAATCATTTCTTTCTCTTCATCTGGATATACTGTATATTCAGCCCGATGATAATCATAATATTTTCCCTTAGCTAACTGCAACAGCTGATCTTCATAGCTATATATAGTATCTTTCTTCAGTTCTTCTTTACTCATTGTATTTCCAATAAGATATGATGATATAAGATTTTTGAAATTCACTAAATTTTCTTCTGAATATGCGCTAAATGGAAAATCTTCATTCAATATATTTTTCATAGAATCCTGAAAAAAGTTTTTTAATGTGCTTATTTCTATCAAAAGCGATATTATGCCTGCAACAAGTATTGTTGTCCCAGCATTACTAGCAGTATCCCTTCCCCATGCTTTCCACCATATATACGGATTTTTAAATGGGATATTTGCCAATGCAATAAGACAAATCCCTCCCAACTCAAACAATGCTATCACAGCTATTGAACCAATTCTATAACTTATTCTTCTTTTCTTCATATTCTTCTCCCATATATATTTTCTTTTTATAATACTTCCAATTCTGCTATAACACAATAGATTACAATTCGACATTTTTCGACAAATCAAAGTCATATCTTCGCCCAAAAAAGCCGGAACCACTTACAGCTCCAGCTTTTTTCTTTAATCTTCATAATGACCTCTACAGGTGATGGTCCAAAGAAATCCATTCTCATCTATGTTGTAAGCCAACCAGCTTACATCCTCAGTCCGTCTCATTCAACTCATGTTTCTGTCCATTGCCTGCTGATAACTGAGCAATTCCTCCATCTATCATATCCAGGTATTCTGCATTTTAAACAGTCTTTTCAGACTCTTTCTTCCATCTTGCCTGTACATATTCTTCTACACGTGATACCAACTCTTTTGCTGTCTGGATCTGTTCCTCAGCCTCTTCTCTTGTCGCTATATAGAAATCATCATAATCACTGGCATGACGGATTTCTTCTGATTCAACAATTTTCTTTCCAAGCTTTCTCGGAAAAATCTCCGTTTTTACATAATTCTTATTGAAATTCGCCAGAGCATCTTTATGTCTTTTATACGCATTACCATCCAGCGCATGCACAGCTGATATTGCATGGTAAATCCCATAATATGCCCGGTTATTTGCTCCACGGAATTCTTTAGCTGCCAAAAGGATTTCGGCTGCCTTAATATCACTTTTAGAGGTTTCAATACGATACAGTACCAAATCTTTCTGCGTTCCCTTTTCATTAGGCTGCATCAAACAGTTTCACCCCTTCCTTCTTTACATTCGCATAAAATGGGTATACATCAACCCAGTTCTGGAAATGCTGTTGGCTTTTTGCTATCGGTTTAATATCAAGGTCATGATCCATATTGAAATCAAAAGTTTCTCCTGACAATTCATGGCGATACTGTTTAATATCTATGTCTGACAAGTCCAGGAGAATCATTATATCTATATCAGAATCTGCCTTATAATCTCCCCTTGCATAGGATCCATATAAAATTACTGTCTTTAAATGACTTCCATATATCTTCCGTAATATTTCGGTATACTGATCCAACAATATTTTTATTGTTACCGGCATAATGTTTTCTCCTTTCCTGCTTCGATACTTTTTTCTTTATTATAACCGAACCACCATATCTTTTCTACTGCTTTCTCACACTGTAAATTCATATTTTTTCCGCATTTGTCACAAGATTGTCACAGACTCCTGCCAATATGCCCGGAAAAGCGCGTATTTACGGCATTCTTTTAAAATTAATATCAAGCATTTTCTCTTGACAGCACAAATTTATTTTTTCCGATACACTTCTTAAAAATCTCATCAAAAAAGCCCCGGCATCCATATACTGAACACCAGGGCTCCGATTTCATTTATTTACATGGCAGATGCTACTCTGAGACAATCACAGACTTGGGCGGATCACCTTTGGTCTGCATCCTGCATCTTCGAGAGCTTTAACAATCTCATTCTTATGATCTGTGCCAAAAGCCTCCAATGTGATCTTAAGTTCCACTGCCGCATTTCTGTTCGTGCTTACAAACTGGTTATGATCCAGCTTGATAACATTGCCCTGCGCCCTGGCGATCACGCTTGCCACGCGTACCAGTTCGCCCGGCTTATCCGGAATGAGCACAGATACTGTGAAGATTCTGTCTCTCTGGATCAGACCATGCTGAACAACAGAAGACATGGTAATAACATCCATGTTTCCACCGCTTAAGATAGAAACAATCTTCTTTCCCTTCACATCCAGATGACGAAGCGCTGCCACTGTCAGAAGACCGGAATTCTCTACGATCATCTTATGGTTCTCAACCATGTCAAGGAAAGCAACGATCAGTTCATCATCCTCGATAGTGATGATATCGTCCAGATTCTTCTGGATATACGGGAAGATTTTCTTTCCGGGTGTCTGTACGGCAGTACCGTCAGCAATCGTATTTACGTGCGGAAGAGTCACAACCTCACCCTTCTTCAGAGAAGCCTTCATGCAGGCAGCCCCTGCCGGTTCCACACCAATGACTTTGATATGTGGATTTAACAGCTTCGCAAGTGTGGAAACACCTGTTGCAAGTCCGCCTCCACCGATTGGAACCAAAATATAATCAACAAGCGGAAGCTCCTGAACGATCTCCATTGCAATGGTACCCTGTCCTGTGGCAACTGCCGGATCATCGAAAGGATGGATAAAGGTATATCCCTCTTTCTCAGCAAGTTCCAGTGCATGTGCACATGCCTCATCATATACATCACCATGCAGGATAACCTCTGCACCGTAACTCTTTGTTCTCTCAACCTTGATCAGCGGAGTTGTAGTGGGCATAACGATCACTGCCTTCACACCATATTTATGCGCAGCATAGGCAACACCCTGTGCATGATTTCCGGCGGATGCTGTGATCAGACCTTTATTTCTCTCTTCATCGGAAAGAGTGCTGATCTTATAATAGGCACCACGAACCTTATATGCACCTGTACGCTGCATATTCTCCGGTTTTAAATAAACCTTATTTCCTGTAAGTTCACTGAAATAGCTGCTCTTGATCAGCTTTGTTTCCTGTGTGACCTGTTTTACGATCTCTGATGCCTGTTCAAAACTCTCTAAAGTAAGCATTGTTTTTTCCTCCATTTTGTCCTAAAAGTACTCCCGGAATCTTTTTTTACTTGATTTGACTTCGAAAGTACATCCTAATCTTAAGCGTCCGGGTTTTCTTTATGGTCTACATCAAACAACGCATTTACAAATGCATCTGCATCGAATTTCTGAAGATCGTCAATACTTTCTCCTACGCCAATGTACTTCACCGGAATATCCAATTCAGACTGGATGGCAACTGCAATACCTCCCTTGGCAGTTCCGTCCAGCTTGGTAAGGATAATACCGCTGACATTTGCGACCTCCGCAAATTGTCTCGCCTGTGCAAGGGCATTCTGTCCGGTGGTGCCATCCAGCACTACCAATGTCTCCAGATATGCATCCGGATACTCCCTCTCCAGGATCCTGTAAATCTTGCGGAGCTCTTCCATAAGGTTCTTTTTATTATGAAGACGTCCTGCTGTATCGCAGAGAAGTACGTCTGCATTTCTTGCTTTGGCTGCAGCCACCGCATCATAGATAACAGATGCAGGATCTGCTCCCGCCTGTCCGCCGATGATCTCCACACCTGCACGGTTCGCCCACTCAGTAAGCTGCTCTCCTGCTGCTGCGCGGAAAGTATCGGCTGCTGCAAGGATAACCTTCTTACCCTGGTCTTTTAATTTTCCTGCAAGCTTTCCTACTGAAGTGGTTTTTCCGACACCATTGACACCGATCACCAAAACTACGGATCTGCGGTTCTCAAATTCATACTCTGTGCTGTCCACACGCATCTGATCCTTGATCTCATTGATCAGAAGCTGTTTACATTCCATCGGTTCCTTAATATGACGTTCGGAAACCTCTTTCTTTAAATTCTCAATAATAGAAGTGGTCGCATTGATCCCGATATCACCCATGATCAGAATCTCTTCCAGCTCTTCATAAAAATCTTCATCAATACTGGAAAAACCACTGAAAATACTGTCAAATCCGGCTACGATATTGTCTCTGGTCTTTGCCAGTCCACTGACTAATCGTTTAAAAAAACCTTTCTTTTCTTCTGCCATGTGAAACTCCTCCTGTTACTGGGTAAGCTGATTCTCCACCAGATCGACGGAAACCAGTGTGGATACCCCTTTTTCCTGCATGGTAATACCATAAAGCCGGTCTGCGGCGTTCATAGTTCCACGTCTATGGGTTATTATAATAAATTGTGTGTTTTTCGTCAACTTCTGTAAATATCCGGCAAATCGCCCAACATTGGAATCGTCCAGCGCTGCCTCGATCTCATCCAGCAGACAGAACGGTGACGGCTTCAGATTCTGGATCGCGAAAAGAAGTGCGATAGCTGTCAGAGCTTTTTCCCCGCCGGAAAGCTGCATCATATTCTGCAGTTTCTTTCCCGGCGGCTGGGAAATGATCTTAATTCCTGCCTCCAGGATATCTGCTTCTTCATCCAGCTCCAGAGTTCCTTTTCCGCCTCCGAACAATTCCTTAAATGCCTTGTCAAATTCCTTCTGAATCTCGCCGAATTTCTCAGAAAACTGTTTCCGCATTCCCTCATCCAGCTCCTGAATGATCTGTTCCAGTGTTTTCTCCGCTGTGACCAGATCCTCATACTGGCCGGACAGAAAGGTATATCTTTCCAGAAGTTCCTTATAATCCTCAATAGCATTTACATTTACAGGTCCCAGCTTTCTGATATCATCTTTAATCTGAGCTGCCTGTCGCTTCATCTGCGAAAGATCAGTAAGTTCCTCTTTTCTGTAGGAAACGGCATTATTGGGAGTGATCTCATACTCGGACCACATATAGGCAATCCGCTCTTCCCTGTTCTCCTCCAGCTTGTCCATCTGTCCCTGCAGACGGTAACATTCCTTATCCAGAAGTCCGATCTGACCGGACAGATAATCTCTTTTCTCAAAAAAATCTTTATGCTGAGAAGTTCTGCTCTCTTTCTCCTTCTGCAGATTTTTCAGCTGCATCTGTGCCTGTTCTTCATGAAGGACAGACTCTTCCGACTCTTTTTTCAGCTGAGTAATCATCTCCTGCTTCTTTTCCATCTCTTCACTGCTGTGAGCAAGAGACTGATAAATATCCTCTTTCTCAGTCATAAAAGCTGTGATTTCTGCTTTCAGACGGCTCAGGTTTTCCTGGTCAAATTTCTCTTTCTGTTCAAGAGCGGATGACTGAAGACGGATTTCTTCTAACTCCCGGGTGATTTTCTTCTCTTCTTCTTTCCATTCATCCAGTTCTGACTGCTTTGCCTCAATAAAACTCTCCAGTTCTTTCTCATCCTGCTTTGAATTCTCCAGTTCCCTGGCAATCCGGTCATGATCCTGCCGGATTTCCATGACCTGGCGTTTGATCTCTGCCTGATCTCTGTTGATCTGCGCATATCCGCTTCGGATCTCCTCAGCTTTCTTTTCCTGCTGTTTGATATTCATTCTGGCAGTATTCTGTTCTATATATTTCTGACGGAGTTTTTCCTGAAATCCTGCAATGGCATCACGAAGCCTGTTTCTCTGATTTTTATTTTCCTCAACAGCATTCTGCATTTCGGTCAGATTCTGCTTCAGCTGATTTACTTTTGTTTCCAGTTCCTCTATTTCACGCCGTCTTCCAAGCAGATTGCTGTTGTTTCTGAAGGCACCGCCGGTCATGGAACCTCCCGGGCTTAAGGATTCACCCTCTGTTGTGACCATTCTCAGACTGTGTCTGTATTTTTTTTCTATTGCAATGGCATGATCAATGTTATCAACTACCAGCACTCTTCCAAGAAGGAATTTCGTGATCTGCTGATACTGAGAAGCTACGGACACCAGTTCGCTGGCAATCCCCACAACGCCCGGCTCTTTCAGTGCTTCTTTCGGTGTAAACTCACCTCTGGGACTTATGCTACTCATGGGAAGAAAGGTCGCACGTCCATAACGATTCTTTTTCAGAAATTCGATCATGGTTTTGGCAGTCTGCTCATTATCTGTAACAATATTCTGAATGCTCCCACCAAGAGCTGTCTCGATAGCGATCTCATAATCTTTGTTTACCTGGATCAAATCTGCGACAACACCCTGAATTCCCGGAACACGTTCTTTTTGTTCCATAACTCTCCGGATACTGTTTCCGTATCCATCATAGCGCTCCGCGATATTTCTGAGAGAATCCAGCCGGGATGCCTCTCTGTGATAGGCTGTCTGTTCTGCTTCCAGCTTTGTGTTCTGTTCCTTCAGCTTTTCCTGAATCTTCATCACACTCAGATTCAGATGTTCACATTCCTCATTGGCATTTTCAATCTGGGATGTAATCTCATCATACTGTTTCCGGGCTGTAGTCAGAATGGTCTGCTGTTCTTCCTCTTCACTCTTCAGTCTGAGAATACGCTGGCTGATCTCTGCCTTACGGATTTCTGCCTGTTCCATCATTGCATCAAATCTCTGGGCTTTACCCTTGACATTGGCGCGGCTGTTCAGAATTTCAATGATCTCATTTTTGCCATTCTCCACTTCGAGAGTACAGGCTTCCATATTCTCCTGCGCTGTCCTTAATTTCTCTTCTTCCTCAGAAAGTTTCTTACGGACAGCCTTTAGCTGTACATAAATATCCGTTTTTTCTTCTTCAAGTTTCTTCTTTGAATCTGTTCTTACTGAAAGTTCAGCCTCAATAGTCTGGATACGTCCCTTATAATGCTCTTCATTCTGTGCCCCTGCCAGTATCTGCTCATTTAATACATTGATCTGGCCTTCCAGCTGTTGTTTACGGATTGCCTGCTCCTGACCGGAAATGCGAAGTGCATCCATTTTGGAATTTAAATCTTCCAGCTCCTGTTCCAGACGTTCATATTCCACCTTGGTCCGGTCATAGGAACTCTGGGTATCTTTCAGCTGATTCTGCGCAATTATGTTCTTCTCTTCCAGTTCCTTGAGTTCTTTGGCTGCAGCAGCATACTCCATCAGGAACATATTCACATCCAGTTCCTTAAGCGTCTCTCTTTTGGAAAGATAAACTCTTGCTGTCTCTGACTGTTTCTCCAGTGGTTCCAGCTGTCTGGTAAGCTCCGAGAGGATATCTGTCACTCTGACCAGGTTCTGGCGTTCTTCCTCCAGTTTTTTGATCGTGGTATTCTTTCTTCTCTTAAATTTAACAATACCTGCTGCCTCATCAAAAAGCTCTCTTCTCTCTTCCGGTTTACCGCTTAGGATCCTGTCGATCTGTCCCTGTCCGATAATGGAATATCCTTCTTTACCGATACCTGTATCATAAAACATCTCATTGATATCTTTCAGTCTGCAGGCACTTCCGTTGATCTTATATTCACTCTCTCCTGAACGGTAAAGCCTTCTGGTAACCGTAACCTCGTTAAAATCAACCGGAAGCTTATGGTCTGAATTATCCAGTGTGATTGCCACCGATGCATAACCCAGAGGTTTTCTTGTCTCTGTACCGGAGAAAATAACATCCTGCATATTTCCTCCTCGCAGAGACCTGGCACTCTGTTCACCCAGCACCCATCTCACCGCATCACCGACATTGCTCTTTCCACTTCCGTTCGGACCTACAATACCGGTGATCCCGTTATGAAATTCAAAATTGATCTTCTGGGCGAAAGACTTAAATCCCTGTACCTCTATATTCTTTAAATACATAATTCTCCTGTTTATTTTCTGAGTACACGAATCGCCTGGTATGCTGCGGCCTGTTCTGCTGCTTTCTTTGTATGACCGCTTCCCTGTCCCATCACTTTTCCGTTTACTCTTGCCTCCACAGTAAAGTTTTTGTTATGATCCGGACCTTCTTCTTTTGTCAGAATATATTCCACCGGCTGTGTTCCGTTTTCCTGCACGATTTCCTGCAGGATGGTCTTGCTATCATAAAAGAGCTGTTTGTGTTCAATATCATTCAGGATAAAATTCAGCACAAACTCCTTTGCATTAGCAAAACCACCATCCAGATAGATAGCTCCCAGTAAAGCCTCTGTTGCATCAGAGACGATAGAATCCCTGTTTCTTCCGCCTGTCATATCCTCGCCCTTTCCAAGCAACAGAAACTGCGGCAGTCCGAATTCTCTTGCACAATAGGCAAGGCTTGGCTCACACACCAGGCTGGCTCTCTTTTTTGTCAGCTCTCCCTCCGGTATCTGGGTAAATCTTGCATACAGATAATCACTGCTGATCAGCTCCAGCACAGCATCTCCCAGAAACTCCAGTCTCTCATTGCTGCCCAGCTTCCCCAGCTTCTTCTCATTTGCATAGGAACTGTGAGTCAGTGCCTGTGTAAGATAATGTTTATTTTTAAAATGATATCCTATGATTTCTTCTAATTCTTCTGTCTTTCTATTCATTCCTCTAACCCTCTCCATATGCGCAGGGCTGTCATCTGACAACCCTGCGACATCATTTTTTGCAACTGCTCAGTGCGCCTGTATTATGCTCCTGTCAAATTTCAGACTGCCGGACAGTTACATTTTTATTTAATTGTCCGAATTGCTTCAACAGCATCACCGACTGTCTGAATCTGTTCGACAGATTCATTATCCAGCTCAATGTCATACTCCTCTTCAATCCCCATAACAATCTGAAAAATATCAAGAGAGTCTGCACCAAGATCATCTACAAATGTAGTGTCTTCTGTGATCGAATCTGCATCAATATTCAGAACCTCTGCTATGATAGCTTTTATTTTCTCCAGTTCCATCTTCAACCCTCCTTCCTGTTTCTGTTCCTGTCCTGCTCTATTCTGCTCCGGACTTCAGTACTTCCTGATCCTCCAGGATACGCTCTGCGATCTTCTCGTTGATCTTCTCCTGTTTAAACTGTACACACTGGAAAATACCATGTTTGATCTCAATGGCTTTGGCACTTCCATGCGTCTTTACCACAAGTCCTTTAAGCCCCAGAAGCGGTGCTCCGCCATATTCCGTTGCATCAAAGGATTTCAGAGTTTCTTTCAGTGCAGGCTTTACCAGAAGTGCACCGATCTTACTTCTTGTGCTGGTCATCATTCCTTCTTTGATCTTCTGGACCAGGGCAGAACCAACTCCCTCATATAATTTAAGGATCACATTTCCCACAAATGCTTCGCATACGACCACATCCGCATATCCTGCCGGGATATCTCTGGCTTCTATACTTCCGATGAAATTAATGCTTTTGCATTCTTTCAGAAGGGGGAAAGTTTCTTTTACAAGTGCATTTCCCTTCTCCTCTTCCGCCCCGTTATTTACAATGGCAACTTTTGGATTTTTAATACCGACTACGTTCTCCATATAAATAGAGCCCATCTTCGCAAACTGCACCAGATGCGATGGACGTGCATCCACATTGGCACCACAGTCGATCAGAAGGGAAACACCCTTCGTGGTAGGGATCAACGGTGCAAGAGGCGGCCTCTCCACACCTTTACTTCTGCCTACCAGTACCTGTCCGCCAACAAGAACAGCTCCTGTACTTCCTGATGAAACAAAGGCATCTGCCTCCTGTTTCTTAACCATATTCAAACCTACTACGATTGATGAATCTTTTTTCTTACGGATCGCAAAAACAGGGGGTTCTGCTGTCTCGATCACCTGGGATGCATTGATAACCTGGATCTGGTTCTTCGGATATCCGGAATATTTCGCCAGTTCCTTATCTATCACTTCCTGTTTTCCTGTAAGAATTACTTTTATGTCCTGTCTCTCTGTTACAGCTTCCACTGCACCTCTGACAGGTTCTGCCGGGGCATTATCCCCGCCCATTGCGTCCACTACAACTCTGACCTGTTCTGCCATATTTTTATATCTCCTGTTCACTTACTGTTCACTCACAGATGTCAGAATCAAAAGATATTTTCTGTTACTGACCCGGCATCCGCAAATTGCCCCGCTGCAAAGCAGCTCCTGCAATCTTCCATAATCTGTATCATACTAAAGAACCCTCTGCAAAGTCAATAGCATCTGAAAAAAATCATTTTTCACTTTTTTGTGCCTCGATTCGCTCCGCCAGATCATTCAGATAAACCCACCTGTCCATCTTCTCATCCAGATCTGCCTGTGCCTTCTCCTTCTGCTCCATGATCTCACGAAGCTTCACAGAATTGGTGGCATTGGCCTCCATATCCTTATCCAGCTTCTCCAGCAGTTCCTCCAGCGCTGCAATATCATCATCAATAGTTTCAAATTCCCTCTGCTCTTTATAGGTAAATTTCAGCTTCTGGGGACGATTCTGCTTCCAGTCTGCCTGAGCCGACTTCTTCTTTTCCGCACCAACTGCAGTGCTCTGTCCTTCAGATACTGCCCCGCCTTTTCTCGCCAGCGCCTCTGTATAATCCGTATATCCGCCCTCATACTGGGTCAGATGTCCATTCCCCTCAAAAGCAAAAATCCTGTCCACAATATTATCCAGAAAATACCTGTCATGAGACACTGCGATCACAATCCCTGCAAAAGAATCCAGATAATCCTCCAGAATGGTCAGTGTAGGAATATCCAGATCATTACTTGGCTCATCCAGAAGAAGCACATTCGGCGCCTCCATCAGAACCTTCAGCAGATACAGACGCCTCTTCTCACCACCTGACAATTTGGCAATGGGTGCATACTGCATGGCAGAATCAAAGAGAAACCTCTCCAGCATCATTGTTGCGGAAATCTTACCGTCTCTGGTCGGAATATACTCTGCCACGTCACGGATATAATCGATCACACGCTGATTGGTATCCATATCCGGCACTTCCTGTGCAAAATACCCTATGCGAATGGTTTCTCCAATTTCCACTTCTCCTGCATCCGGCTGTATCATCCCATCAATAATCTTGATGAGTGTTGACTTTCCGCATCCATTAGGACCAATAATCCCAAGACGCTGATTGCGCAGCACAATATAATTAAAATCATCCAGGATCTTCTTCTCACCAAAACTCTTGCTGATATGGTGAAGTTCGATCGTCTTCTTTCCCATACGTGTCTCAACAGAATCCAGTTCCACATTCGCATCACGCACCGGAGCCTTTCCATTCTTCAGTGCCTCCAGGCGTTCCAGACGTGCCCGCTGCTTGGTACTTCTGGCTCTGCATCCACGCTTTGCCCACTCCAGTTCCATGCGGAGTACGCTCTGTCTCTTCCTCTCACTGGCAAGCTCCATCTCCTCACGCTCTGCCTTCAGTTCCAGAAACTTCGAGTAATTAGCCTCATAAGCATAAAGGCTGCCATGGGAAATCTCCAGAATCTTATTAGTAACCCTGTCGAGGAAATATCTGTCATGAGTAACCATGATCACAACGCCCTTAAAACTTCTCAGAAAGTCCTCCAGCCAGGTCACCATCTCATTATCCAGATGGTTGGTAGGCTCGTCCAGAAGCAGCACATCACAGGGATTCACCAGAGTCCTTGCCAGTGCCACCCTTTTCTTCTGCCCGCCGGACAAATGATCAATCTTTTCCTCATGATCCGTAATCCCAAGCTTATTCAGTACATTTCTTGCTTCGCTTTCTGTACTCCAGTCCTTCTGCCATTTTCCTTCAGCCACATAATCCAGGATAGAAGCTCCCTGGGGAAACTCCGGCATCTGCGGCAGATAGGTAATCCGCAGGCCATTTTGAGTGATCACCTGCCCCTCATCCGGCTCCTCCAGACCGCCGATAATCTTCAGAATCGTAGACTTCCCGGTCCCATTAATCCCGATGATCCCAATCTTATCTCCCTGATGCACCCCGTAGGAAACATCATCCAGCACCACCTTCTCACCAAACACCTTGGAAACATGCTCTATATTCAGAATATTCATAAATTCAAACCTCTCTCGTAATTTTCGCTTCCTGTCTGTTTCTGCTCATCTGTAACACTTCCACAAAAACTATAGAATTCGCTCCTCATTATACCATCTTCCCAGCCATTCTGAAACCCCCGGCACAGAAAAAACACTCCCCTCCGAATAAATCTATCCGAAGAGGAGTATCCTCAAAATCACATATTTTTGTCCCTGAAAAAGAATTGCTTAGTTCATCTCAGTTCCATTCTCAACTGCATACTTCAGTCCCTGAACTGCAACTGCCAGCGTAGCTTCCTGTACAGTAGCGCTTCCAAGATCACCCATATCCTGATAAGTCTGATTATAATCCGCTTCATCTCCGTCATCTGCTGCTTCTTCTGTAGTCTCCTCTGCTGCCCATACCGGAACAACCATAGAGCTTACCATTGCAGCAGCACAAAGACCTGCCATTATTTTTCTCCAGTTTTTCATATTTTTTACCATCTCTTTCTTAAAATGTGTGTACATATTTCTAAATTGAATTTCTATGTTCTTACTATAAGAAATTTCAGTCTTATTTTCAAGATACATGGGATTAAATGACATTTTTCATGAAATATGGAAAAATGAATGAATATTTACGTTACCAGCCACCGTTCACTTCATTCTCAGTAAGGAATCCGCACTTGAATAACTCATGAAAATACGCTAAAATATAAATTATGTTTATGTTAATTTCGGAGGTACTCCTTTTGAATATTGCAATCCTTGACGAGTGAATTAAAAACTTTATCCTCACACGACTGAAGTCGCGTGCTTCCAGACGCTT
>SAMEA3387443__coassemble_1743_pt1 | contig 22182 bp, 20 predicted proteins | sample SAMEA3387443__metabat2_high_PE_014 | metagenome-assembled genome bin SAMEA3387443 (sample SAMEA3387443) | Felis catus | biome: Faeces | place: United Kingdom | collected 2012 | reverse complement strand
CTTAAGAAAGAGCCTGCCACACTGCAAAGATAGCCATCTGTCACAATCGAAGTAAGCAAAACCCCCAGAATATATATGGTTACAATATTCGTATCCGTAAAATTCAGTTTCTGAAACAACAGACCAATTAAAGTGCATACCACAAATATAAATACCGTCAGAAAATAATCCTTTGCAGACGGTTTTTCCATAGACCATGTGAATGATCGTTTCTGATGATTCACATTTTTTAAATTCATCCTGTCCCCCACCTTTTTTACTGTTTTGAAAATTATATCATGGGGCTGTGTTGTGGTCAAAAGTCTTTTTTACTATATGCGGAAGCACTTCTGAAGAGCTCTGTATTCTCCCAGCACCAGTAATTTACTATTCTCTTCCAAATACGTATCCGGAGAAATTGCAATATTAAATTCTCCTTCATTTTTTACTGCCAGAATATTAATATTGTAACGCTTTCTGATATCCAGTCCGCCTACAGTTTTTCCAGTCCATTCCTCCGGCACTTCTACCTCAAAAATCGCATGGGAAGCATCCACCTCCATATAATCAAGGATATGATCATCTGTGTAACGGATAGATGCCCATTTTGCAACCTGCTTTTCCGGATAAACCACCTTATCTGCACCATTGCGTAAAAGAAATTTTTCCTGGACATCACGTTCAGCTCTGGATATTACCAGTTTTGCTCCCAGTTCTTTCAGAAAGGAAGTGGTCTCAAGAGAATTCTGAAAGCTTCCTCCAATAGTCACAAAACAGATATCGTAGTTTCCAATCCCAAGGGATTGTAAAAATTCAGCATTGGTACTGTCCCCGATCTGGGCGTTAGTCACAAACGGAAGCACTTTGTCCACCCTTTCTTCCTTCCAGTCAACTGCCATAATTTCATGCCCAAGCTGATTCAGCTGCATGGCAATATATCTTCCAAATCTTCCAAGTCCAATAATTAATACATTCTTCATAATATTACTTTTCTCCTTCTCATCCAACTGTAATTTTCTCCAGAGGAAGCTTTGCATTTCCCTTGTTTCTTCCTGATAATACTGCATAAATCAGGGTCAGTCCGCCTACACGTCCCAGATACATCAGTATGATCAGCACAACTTGTGAAAAAACATGAAGTCCCGGTGTGACTCCCAAGGTCAGACCTACCGTACCCACAGCTGAAGCTGCCTCATACAGACAATCCAAAAGGGGAAGGCCTTCGTATACGCTGATTGCAACACCTCCACAAAAGAACAATGTAAAATACAACATGGCTATTGTGGCTGCATTTTTTATCACATGATACTCCAGTCTCCGTCCAAAAGCCCCTGCATTTTCCTGACTGCGAAACGTTGCAATTGCATTCAGAATCAGTACCGTAAAAGTGGTTGTTTTCATTCCTCCTGCTGTAGAACCCGGCGAACCACCGATCAGCATTAACAGTGTCATAACCGCTTTGGATGCCTCGCTCATCTCTGAAATGTCTATGGTATTAAAGCCGGCAGTTCTTGTAGTTACCGATTGAAACATGGCAGCTAACAGGCGTTCTCCTGCAGGCAGGTTTTTCAGATCACAGGCAAAGAAAAAAACTGCCGGAAAAATAATCAGACATACAGTAGTCATGAGAATAATCTTGCTTTGCATGCGGTAACGTTTAAAATTCATTTTATTCCTATAAATATCATCCCAGGTGAGAAAACCGATTCCTCCTGTGATGATCAGCAGCATAATTACCACATTTATAAGGATATTTCCAGAATACCCTGTCAAAGACGGAAAGGCATTATCTGCCGTTCCCAGAATGTCAAATCCTGCATTACAAAAAGCAGAAACAGAATGAAAGGCTGCCATCCAGATTCCCTTTAAGCCATAATCCGATACAAAAACCGGCAGCAATAACATAGCTCCTGCTGCTTCAATCAAAAGAGTCCCCTTTAAAATGAACCTTGTCAGTCTGACAATTCCTCCAACTTTAGGTGCTGAAATTGCATCCTGCATTGTACTTCTTTGCATGAGAGATATTTTTTTCCCTGAAAGAAGCGAAACCGCTGCCGCTACGGTTACTACTCCAAGTCCACCTATTTGTATAAGCGCAAGAATAACTGTCTGTCCGAACACAGACCAGTAACTTCCGCTGTCCTTTACTACAAGTCCTGTAACGCATACTGCCGAAGTGGCTGTAAAAAGTGCCTCATGAAATGGCGTCGGCACTTTCTCCAAAGAGGAAACCGGAAGCATCAACAAAATACTTCCCAAAAGGATCACACCTGCAAATCCCAGAATAATCAGCTGAAAAGACGTCAGGTGTTTTCTCTTACACATTTTTTCCGGCATAAATGATTATAACTCCTTACTAATGATTCTATAGCAATATCTTCATAATGCGTTTTATTATATACAATTGCTTTCAAAGATAGTATAAAAGTCTATGATTCCGTATTAAGATTGTATAAAGACAGTCAATACTTTTACACAAGACGTATCAGCATATGGCATAATCTTATTGATGTAGAACTGTCTGTTTATCATAGAAATCACCTTCATGGTTCCATGATACCCGCAATCGCATCAAAAAATAACAGGTATTGTGATTTATAACCGCAATACCTGTTATTTTGGTTACTGTTCACACATCACTATTCCGCGAGGTGTTTTGGCATGAATATGCCAAAATCCCGAGACATACAAGCCAAAATTCCATTGCCGCAGGCAATCTGGAATGAATTTTGGCTACGTTACTGTGAACGGAGTGAACAGTAACTTATTTTGCTACTTGTCTGATTCGATTAAACACACACTAATTCATCTGACATTTCTCTCTGAGAGTGTCATAAATTTTCTTTGTTTCTGATTCATCTGCGCCATTTACCACCAATATTTTTCCGCCTATATCCATAACTACATATGAGTGGCAGGATGCATGGGTGTAGCGGATATAATCTCCATAAATATCATTTCTGAAATTTCCCATACCATACTTCAGGTTTCCCATACCATTTGTTCTGCGATCATTCCCATTTTGAAATAAATTTTCTTTGTATGAGATACTGTCAATCTGCTCATAATCCACTGTATAATCACTCCATCCCTGTGCCTCAACAGTAAAATCATTATCATGGAAACTGATATCAATACCACCCCAGAACAAAGTCCATATAGTAAATATTACGACAAAAACTGATACGATTACATATATCACGATTGTCTTCTTGTTATACTGGATTTTTAATTTTTCTCCGGCTGCCATTTTTTTCTTATAAAAAAGATAAGAATAAAGAATGCTGACAATTGCAGCAGCCATAATGCTCACAATATACAAAAACAAAGCAGCAATGCTTTCTCCAAAAAGGCCGCAAAGCATACATAAGACACCTGATGCCACCCATAATTTTCCACTGAATCTATGAGTTGCACTCCAGTTTTCTTCATCCTGCAATGTCCATACAACCCTGATTCCTATAGTGTTATTCTGTTTCACCTTTGGCAAATAATTTCCTATGATCATAAACAGTAATCCTGTTCCAAAGTAAATTACTGCCATAAACAGATTCTCACTATCCGCATCCATACTGATCAGTCTTGCCATACCATTATAGATTAACGCGGTAACAGGTATCATCCATATGACCATCCCTATAACCTTGCTGCTCTGCTGTCTGTTCCTGTTGTCATAAAAGATGATTGTCACCAGTATACAATCTGTCACTACAAAAAACACGTTTATCCATATGCTCTGCGCCATCGTAAAACCCACCAAAATTCCTGCAAGCATTACCAGTACAGAACAGATCAATGTACCTTTATATTTTTTAATCATTTCCTTCATAATCCGATACCCCCTTTAAGTCTGTGATCCACAACATAACATCCTCCAATACAGAAGTATTTAGTTCGTAATAAATAAATTTTCCTTCCCTTTTGCTCCTGATCAGATCAGCATCCTTTAATATTGCCAGATGTCTGGATATAGACGCCCCCGTCACTGAAAAATGTTCACATATCTCTCCTGCTGAAAGCCGTCCGCCCTTTAACAAATTTAGAATCTCACGTCGTATTGGATCAGCCAGCGCTTTCAATGTATCCTGTAATCCCAATAGTTCATCACAGCCTTTCATTTAACATTTAACCTAATTATTAAATATAATATAGTATAAAGAATATCATATGTCAAGTGCACTCTCTTATTACTTTTTGCAATTTTTGAAGAAGGGGACTTCATCCTGCCCGGAAGGCTTTTTATGTTATAGAAACATTACGGAGTAATTTCCTATAACATAAAAAATAAGCAGCCACGCACGGTAAAGTGCATGACTGCTGTAGTTTTCAGACAAACTCAAAAGTCAAAAACAGAAATTTTCTATTCTGTATCACGGTGAATATTTTCTTACTCTTAACGGAATCCCATTCTGAGCAGCCAGGATTTTGCTCTGCTCTACTTTTTCCTCGCCGATCACATCTACAACTGTGAAGCGTACATCATCAAGATACTGCTTGCAGTCTCTTGCAAATTTCAGCATGGCGTCAAAGGACTTCTCGCCATATGCTGGACGGACTACTTCATTGTAGGAAGCTGCATCCGGCATATTCAGGCTGATGGATATACTGTCTACAGCCTGACAGATTTCTTCTGCAGTAGAACGTTTGTGGATCAGATCAGATAAGCCGTTGGTATTCAGCCTGATCCGGAATGGGTATCTTTCCCTGATATATTTGCTTACTGCTATAAGGTTCTCAAGAGCCATGGTCGGTTCTCCGTATCCGCAGAAAACCACTTCATTACAGTCTGAAAAATCAAACTCATCAATGGCTTTGTAAATCTCTTCCAATGCAGGTTCATGTTCAAACCAGAGATTGGATGCCTCACCGATGGCATCCTCTGTATTTCGGATGCAGAAAGTGCATCTGCATGGACATTTATTGGTAATGTTAAAATATACCTGGTTTTTATATCTGTATATGATATCTGTTGTCATTTTATATTTTCCTCATTTTAAACTCAGTTATTTTATTTTTCGTATTATTTCGCAATATTGGTCTTAAATCCGATTTTATCAAGTGCAGTACCGATGATCACAAACATAATAGCACTTCCACCTGACTGTACAATACTTCCGCTGACAGAAGTAAAGAAGGATGCTGTAAATCCAAACATAATTCCTTCTGCAATATAGTATCCTGTCGCTGAGATGGCGAATGCAAGGAATAATGCAACTACATTTCTCTTTGTGACTAGCTTTGTTCCTTTAGAAGAAAACGGAAGACAGATCAGCATTTTGATAATTATGGTTGCAGGCGCCCATACAGGTGCTGTCAGAAGATCTGCCAGGCCACCTCCGATCGCTCCTGCCGCACATGCGTAAGGTAGTGGCAGAAATGCTGCTGCCAGATAGATCATAGTATCGCCCAGATGTACATATCCTCCGTTCACCCCTACCGGAATGTGAAAGATATAAGCTGTCATTAAAGTAGTCAGTGCTGCCATTACCGCTGTGGCTGTGATCCTTTTCACTGTATCGGCTGCTTTAATGTTTTCTTTTGCTGTTAATTCAGACATAATATGATCCCTCCTGTTATATATTTTACTTAACTGTCCGGCATTTGGTATCTATGATTTCCCGTCTTATATCTGTGTCAGTATCCCCAGATATTTTTCAAAGCAGACTCCGTCATTTCTGTCAGTTCCTTCTTCCACTGAATCGTGAATAGCTCCACCCAGAAATTCAACAGCCTTCTCCACACATGCTTTCATGGGAATCCCTCTCACCATTCCCGCACTCAGTACAGATGCCAGAAGATCTCCTGTTCCGGAATAACTGCCGCCCTCTTTTACAGAAAAACACCAGTCTGCTTTTTCTTTCTCCAGAACCAGATTTCCCATTCGTGCTCTGCCGTCACTGCCGGACACCTCTACTCCTGTGATCACAATTGCTTCCAGCCCAAAACGCTGAGTCAGATCTCTTCCAGATTTTTCAATTTCCTTAAGCAGCTGTGTTTCTTCCATATCAGAAAGTGCTTTCATTCTTTCTTTCATCCCCTCTTCTCCATACAGAAGAAGAAGTGCCTCTGTCAGGTTCGGCGTAATCACTGTAGCTTCTCTGACCAGAGTCCGCATTTTTTCACAGAGAGTCTCTGAATAGGTTTTGTATGTTTCCCCTCTGTCTCCCATAACCGGATCAACCAGGATATGTGTTCCCTCTGTGCAGAACATATCTACAAATTTCAGGATCAGATCCACCTGTCTGGCATCTCCCAGAAATCCTGTATAAACACCATCCGGTGTAAATCCTGTTTTTTTCCACTCGTCCATGATCAGCTCCATCCGGTCTGTATAATCATCCCAGAAATAAGATCCATATCCTGTCTGATTACTCAATATTGCGGTGGGCAGCGGACAAGCCTGGACTCCCATGGCGGAAATTACAGGAATCGCTGCTGTAAGAGAGCATTTCCCCAGACCGGACAGATCATGAATTACTGCAATTTTTTTCAATTTTTTATTCCTCTTGCTTTCTTTTATGCTTTGTATTAATATAGCATCACAGTGGATATATGAATATAGCCAGATTTAATGTTTTTTTAAGGGTCAGTTTATTTTTAACCCTATAGCAATTCAAGAATGCCATCAGCATGTTTGAAGGATCGGAGTTTTACATATGGAATTGATTTTAGATAAGAATAAAAAAAAGGAGCACCTGTATCTGGAGGTGTTCCACTATTACAGGGAACTGATCATGGAGAAAAAGCTCCCGCCCGGAAGCAGGATGCCCTCCCTCCGAAAATGTTCACAGGAACTGAAGCTGAGCCGCACTACCATTGAAAATGCCTATCTGCAGCTGGCTGCGGAGGGATATATTATTTCCAAAGCCCAGAGCGGATATTATGTGACAGATATTGCTGACAGACAACATACATCTGTCAGAAAAACAGAGAAACAGACCCAGACACCCTGCAGGTTTGATTTTGCTTCTTCAGGAGTAGATCGGGAGAGTTTCCGTTTTGACCTGTGGAGACGTTATATCAAAAGTGCTCTTCGTCAGGATGAACGATTACTGTCTTACGGAGAGCCTCAGGGTGAGGCAGATCTGAGAGATACACTTGCTGATTATGTGAGAGAACGCAGAAACGTGCTGTGCAGTGGGGAGGATATTGTGATCGGTGCAGGTATCCAAAGTCTTTTGCACATCCTCTGCCCGCTCCTTGGACAACGTCGGACTGTTTCTTTCCCCAATCCTTCTTTTGTACAGGGAAGCACTGTATTTCATGACTATGGATTTCAGGTAGATTACAGGAATAAGGACTGTGATATTATTTATGTTTCTCCTGCACATATGACAAAATGGGGTGATATTATGCCTGTTTCCAGACGCCTGGAGCTGGTGAATTACTCTGCTGCACATGGCAGTCTGGTCATTGAGGATGATTTTGAAAATGAATTTGTGTATCTGCAGAAGCCTACCCCTTCTCTTTTTGGTCTGGCAGGCGGTCAGAATGTGGTGTATCTGGGAACCTTTTCCAGACTTCTGCTGCCCTCCATCCGTATCAGTTTTATGGTCCTGCCTCCGGAGCTGTCTGCACTGTACAGAAAAAAAGCAGACCAATATAATCAGACAGCATCAAAGGCAGAGCAGATTGCTCTGTGCCAATTTATCCGGGATGGTCACCTGGCAGCACAGACCCGTAAGCTTAAACGTCTGTATTCTGTAAAGCTGAAAGCACTCCGTAGTGCTGTGTGGGAAGTATTTGGAAAAGATTTCCAGATCCAGACCGGAGCCGCAGGTACCAGCCTGGCCCTGACTCTGTCCACAATTCTTACCTGGCAGGAGCTTCAAAAAAAGGCACAGACCAATGGTCTGCGCCTGCAGCTTCTGAGAGAGGCTCCCGGTAAGATTACCCTGATTCTCTCCTGCTCCTCCATGCCTGTGGCAGATTTCGTCCCGGCATGCAAGTTGCTAAAGGATATCAGTCAGATACAGAATTAGTATCCTCTGTTATTATCAATCATATAAAGCAATGCATTACAGATACATGCGGCAACATTGCTTCCGCCCTTTCTTCCTCTGGCTACAATATAAGGTACGTCTGCCTGCATGATCAGTTCTTTGGACTGAACCACATTTACAAAACCTACCGGCACACCGATGATCAGCTCAGGATCCAGCTTGCCCTCCTCTATCAGTTCATAGAGACGTACCAGCGCAGTGGGGGCATTTCCGATGGCAAAGATCAGCTTCTTTCCCATGGCAGCAGCCTTATCCATGCTGGCTGTAGCTCTTGTGGTTCCGTTGGCTTTGGCTGTGGCAGCTACATCCTCGTCAGAGATAAAGCAGAATACTTCTCCGCCGTAACGGGAAAGGACTCTCTTGTTGATCCCGGACTCTGCCATGTGTGTATCTGTCACAATGCAGGCACCGTCTTTGATAGCAGCAATTGCTTTCTCAACTGCATTCTCAGAGAAACAGAGATTCTCTGCATAATCAAAGTCTGCGCTTGTGTGAATACATCTCTTTACTATCAGCTCTGTTCCGGGAACCAGCTTTGTATCTCCAAGTTCCTCTGTAATGATCTCAAAGCTGCGCTTCTCTATATCCATTGGTTTTACATTTTCCAATTCTACTTTCATTCCTTATCTCCCAAATTTCATAAATTCCCGTATACAATAGTTACATCTATCACTCATTATAGCAATCCTCTAAAATAATGCATCTTAATCCAGCCCATCAGAGTGTGAAATCCTGCGTCAGATATCTTTGCCGTGCGTCAGCACGCCTGCAGATATCTTCCTTGTCTTTCGCACTCTGCTGAACTGTCTTAAATGCATTATTTACGAAGATTGCTATAGTTTATCTGGATTTTCACCATACTGTTTCGGATCAGATTCCCTGCTCCAGAATTTCATAGATTTTCTTCATATCCAGATGCTTCCTCAGTTCTGCTGCCAGGATATCATACTGGGTTTCTTTAAATGCTGCAAAATCGATTCCTGTCATCTGAGATACATCAATTCCCTTTTTTTCACCCAGAACACGTACAACAGCCTCTGCCACATCTTCCCTGTCAAAAATTCCATGGACATAGGTTCCGCAGACATTTTTACAGTATGCACCGTCTTCCTTACACTCTCCTGACACCTGATCTTCAATGGACACACTGTGTCCGGCTTCACCTTTTAACACAGTTTCTCCCATATGGATCTCGTAACCCTCCAGTTCTGCGCCGGAAAGTGCCTGCAGCTCTCCCTCGAGTTCCAGAAATCTGCCTGAAACTCTGGTTCTGGTTTTCTTTTCCGCAAAAACAGTATCCATAGGAAGCAGTCCCATTCCCTTGATGGTTCCTCCGGCTTCCACATGATGAGGGTCACTTAAGGTCTCACCCAGCATCTGATAACCGCCACAAATTCCAAAGATGATCTTACCCTTTGCAGCTTCCTTCAAAACTGCAGCTTCCAGACCATTAGCCCGCATCCACAGCAGATCTTCCATTGTATTTTTTGTTCCTGGAAGGATGAGCATATCCGGATTTTTCAGTTCACTGACATGCTGTACATATCTCAGGGAAACTCCCGGGATACTTTCCAGTGGATTAAAATCTGTGAAATTGGAGATCCTTGGTACCCGGATCACCGCAATATCAATAAGATCCACTTCCTGTTTTCTGTCAAATCTTTCTGTGAGGCTGTCCTCATCCTCCACCTGAATATCCAGATACGGAGCCACTCCCACTACAGGGATATGGCTTCTCTTCTCCAGCATCTGCACTCCCGGATCAAGGATGGTCTTGTCGCCGCGGAATTTGTTGATGATCAGACCCTTTACTATCTCTCTTTCATCCTCTTCCAAAAGCTCCACTGTACCGATCAGCTGTGCGAAAACACCGCCTCTGTCAATATCTCCCACCAGAAGTACCGGTGCCTTTGCCATCTTTGCCATTCCCATATTTACGATATCTTCTGTTTTCAGATTGATCTCTGCCGGGCTTCCTGCTCCCTCGATCACAATGATATCATTTTCTGATGCCAGTTTATCATAGGCTTTCATAATATCCGGCACCAGCTTTTTCTTATATTTAAAATAGTCTCTGGCACTCATGGTTCCCAGGACTTCTCCGTTTACGATCACCTGGGAGCCTACATCATTGGTAGGCTTCAGAAGAATAGGGTTCATCAGCACAGAAGGCTTAATTCCGGCTGCCTCCGCCTGCATCACCTGAGCTCTGCCCATCTCCAGCCCCTCTTCTGTAATAAAAGAGTTCAGTGCCATATTCTGGGATTTAAAGGGTGCCACCCTGTATCCATCCTGTTTAAAAATCCTGCAAAGCCCTGCTGCCAGAAGGCTTTTTCCTGCATTGGACATTGTCCCCTGCACCATAATTGCTTTTGCCATTTTTTGTTTCCCCTTTTCTCCTGTATAAATACTTATGAAAGCACTTCTTCCAGTACCTCTATTAGCTTTTTATTCTGTTCATGCAGCTTCACTGCCACACGGTAATATCCCTTTTTCAGTCCCGGATAATTACTGCAGTCCCGGATCAGGATTCCCTTTGCAACACATCTTTCAAAGAGATCCTCAGATCCGTAAAAGAATATATAATTTGCTTCAGAAGGATATACCGTCAGCCCAAGCTGTCTCATCTTTTCCTTCATCCATGCAGATTCACGGAAAATGATCTGCCGTCCTGCTTCCACATATTCTGCTTCCTTCAGTGCTGCCATTCCTGCCTGCTGTGCCATGGTAGACACATTCCAGGGCTGGGTGACTGCCTCTATCCGGTCAAGTACTTCCCCGTCCGAACAGAATCCATAGCCCAGCCGCACACCGGGGATCGCATATCTTTTGGTAAATGCCTTAAGAATAAAAAGTCCCGGATATTTTTCCAGTTTTCCCTTCAGCGTATGTTTCTCCGGATCTTTTACAAAATCCAGGAAGCACTCATCTACTACCATAAATATTCCCTGCATGGCACAGGTTTCCAGAATTTCTTCCAGAAGTTCCTGAGGTATGGTGATCCCTGTAGGATTATTGGGATTACACAGGAAAATAATATCCGGCTTTTCTCTTTTCAGAACATCCGGATAATCTTTCTGTATACAGAAATCATTTTCCTCTTTCAGATAATATCTGCTGATCTCACAGCCAACACTGACCAGTGCCTGTTCATACTCCGCAAAGGTAGGAGCAGGAAGAAGGGCCTTCTTTGGATTCAATGCCCTGCTGAGGGAAAAAATAAGGTCTGCGGCTCCATTCCCGCAGATCAGATATTCTTTTTTTGTATGTTCATAATCTGCGATTGCCTCTTTCAGAGGTCCGCATCCTACACGGGGATAATCACTCAGGTCCTCTACGCTGTCTATGATCGCCTGCTTTACACTCTGCGGTGTTCCCAGCGGATTACAGTTTGCAGAGAAATCCAGACAGTGATCATATTTATAAACATCACCGCCATGTATATGTTTTGTCATCTGTTGTCTCCTTGGTTTTATCACTATAATATCATTTCAAACCCATAGCAGCTTTTTTCAAATCCATAATGTTCGTAGAATCCATGAGCCTGTACTCTAGGCAGGCCGGAGTCCAGAGTGATTGCTTTGCATCCCCTCTCTTTGGCAAACTGCTTTGCATGGTCCAATAATTTTACACCATACCCTTTTCCCCGGTCTTCTTCATTTGTGATCAGACTTGATACATAGCAGGTAAGCCCTGACATCCAGAATGTCTGAAAATAATCTCCATGACAGAATCCATGATAAGTTCCGTCCTCTTCTACTGCAAAAAAGGCAAAACTGTTTTCATCTTCCAGTACTTTTTCATATACTTCTTTTGTTGCATTATAATCGTAAGTATTATAATCCCAGAGTTTTCTGATATATTCATAGGCAATATCAAAATCCTCAATAGCTGCATTCTTAATTTTCATAATCCTGATTTCTCCCCCTGATTTACCAAAAGAAACAATATCGCACTGCGCTTCCGATCAGAAGGAAGATCACAGCCCCCAGGATTGCTGTTGCATAAAGCAGACGGTTGGATCGTCTGATATCCTCCACCTCCACAGGGCGGATTCCATCTCCTATGGTTGGTTTCTCATAAAGCTTTCCGAAATAGTAAGCATTGCCTGCAAGCTGTACCTCCAGCGCACCTGCCATTGCGGCCTCTGTCTGTGCAGAATTGGGGCTGGCATGATTTCTTCTGTCTCTGCGGTAGATCTTCGCTGCATTTTTCACATCCATTTTTACAAATGCAGAGGCTGCCACCATCAGCCATCCTGAAAGTCTGGCTGGAATATAATTGGCCACATCATCCAGCTTTGCTGCACAGCGGCCGAAATACAGATATTTATCATTCTTATAACCCAGCATAGAATCCATGGTATTGATTCCCTTGTAAAGAAACATCAGCCACACTCCGCCGATTGCCATATAAAGCATCGGTGCTATGACACCGTCTGAAGCATTCTCTGCCACAGTCTCTACTGCTGCCTTTGTAACACCCTCCTCTGTCAATGACTGGGTATCGCGACCTACGATCATGGATACTGCATAACGGGCCTCATCCAGAGTTCCGTTTTTCAGTCTGTCATAAACTTTCATGCTCTCTGTTTTCAGAGACTTCGTTGCCAGAAGCTGATAACACCAGAAGGTCTCCAGTGCGAATCCCGCCCATACTGAGATTCCATATAAAATATGCAGCATCAGAAATGGGATTCCACCGCTTAACAGACAGACAAGGATCACTTCCACTGTACCTGCAGCCAGTTCGCCCTTATCTGTTTTCGGAAAAATCTTCCGAAGTATTTTTTCCAGAAATGCGATCAGATTTCCGATCAGACACACCGGATGATACAGCCATCTGGGATCTCCTATCATAAGATCAAGTATGAAGCCTGCTGCAAGGGCAGGCATACTGTAATATAACATATTTTTAAAACTCCTTGTTATGATATTCCAGACATTTCATGAGAAAAGCCCTGGGAATCTGGGGATTTCCATAATAATAGATATGAGGATATCCTGCCAGCAGGTTACTGCTGCTGTGCATACAGTCCCATCCTCTTTTGCTCATAGGCTTCGCTGCATGGAAATCACTTCCACAGTTCTCTGAATCAAAATAGTGGAATTCATGAGCCGGAATCTCACTGATCTCCTCTGCACTTCTGCCGAAAACAGGCTTCCCGGCGGTTAATGTGATATATCCAAATCTGGTCAGTCTGGGAGTGCGGAAACATTTTCCGGGAATCACTCCGCAGGTTTTCCGGAACACTCCGCCCATATCCTCCATCTGCTCATGAAGATACATAAAGCCTCCGCATTCTGCCATACATGGCATGCCCTGTTTAACTACCTGTGCAATCTCTTCTTTCATGGATGCATTGCGTTCCAGTGCCTCTCCATTTAATTCCGGATAACCGCCATAGAGAAGAATCCCATCCAGATCTGCAGGAAGATGTTCATCATGAACTGGCGAGAAATCAACCAGCTCTGCCCCCATTTCCTGTAGAAGACGGAAATTATCTTCATAAAAGAAACAAAAGGCTTCATCCTTTGCCACTCCGATACGCAGCTTCTGTGGCAGACAATATCCATATGTCCTGTCTTTCTGTATCAGAGATTCCGGCACTTGCAGATTCTCTGCATTTTTGGCAAGTGCAAGGATCCTGTCGATCTCCAGTGTATCTTCCAATATTCCGGCCAGCTTCTGCAAGCGTTCCCTCAGATCAGAAATCTCCTCAGGAAGCACAAGACCCAGATGACGGCTCTCGATCACACAGTCCTCTACCTTTGGCACATATCCAAGAACCTCCACCTCAAGCTGTTCTTCCACCAGCTTCTTCATTCTGGGATAAAGCATGGGAGACATCTGGTTAAAGATCACGCCTTTGATATGGCTTTTCTCTTTGTACTCCATAAAACCTTTGATATAAGCTGCCAGGGAAATACTCATTCCTCTGCTGTTTACCACAAGGATGACCGGAGTATCTGTGGTATCTGCCAGGTCATAGGCGCTTGCTTTCGTGGATATTCCACCCACGCCGTCATAATAGCCCATAACACCTTCCATCACTGCAATATCGCAGTCTGCTGCATTTTTTCCAAGCAGGTATCGGGTAGTCTCGGCATCTGTAAAAAAGGTGTCCAGATTACGGGATTTCGTCCCGATGACTCTGGAATGAAACATGGGATCTATATAATCCGGTCCACATTTAAAAGATGCCACTTTCATTTTTCGATTGACCAGTGCCTGCAGAAGTCCGCAGGTGATCAGTGTTTTGCCACTGCCGCTGGCTCCTGCTGCAAGAAGTATTCTTGGAATATCCATCCCTGTTCTCCTCTGTTTCTGTCCTATATTTTTTCAACAATTTCAGGGCATTCCAATCTATTAACTGTTAATCTGTATTTCCTTAACTGTTAATTTGTAATCCCTGATATCTGCATCATTTGTTATTTCCCGGGATTCTGAAGTGTAATAATATAAATGGGATTCTCGCCCATCATCATATGATAACGTCCGATTGCCTTTGAACGTGCCGCACTTAGCTGTACGATTTCATTTTCTTCAAATCCAAACTCTTTCGCTGTTTCCAATGCTTCAGACACAGTTTCAAGAGTGATACAGTTGATCACGATCCGGACCTGAGGTTTTTTTTCAAGTAACAGCTTCACGATCTCTTTCAGATTTCCTGACGAGCCTCCGATAAAAGCATGGGTTGGTGCCGGAAGATCTTTCAGAGCCTCCGGTGCAAGTCCTTCCACGATCTCCAGATTATCCGCTGCAAATTTCAACTTATTCCGGTGGATCAGTTCAACTGCGTCTTCCTTTTTCTCGATTGCCCATACCTGCCCCTGATGAGCACGAAGTGCCATCTCTATTGACAGTGAGCCTGTTCCTGCGCCCACATCATAGCAGACAGAATCAGCGGTCAGACGCAGTTTGGAAAGGGATACCGTACGCACCTCTTCCTTTGTCATAGGCGCTTTGCCTCTGATAAATTCCTCATCTCTGATCCCATGCGTCTCCAGACGTGTTCCTGCATTTTCATTTACTGCACAGATGACAGACAAAGGATCACCCTTATATTCTGTCAGTTCGCTGGCAGGCTTTGCAAAAATCTTCTCATTTTCATAGGACAGATTTTCTCCCACATAAAGAAGCACATCACCCATCCCGTATTTTACCAGTTTCTCTGCCAGAACTGCTACACCGTCTGAAGTTCCGAGTATGGAAAAGACTTTCTCTGTATAACAGATATGTGAGATAAGATTACAGCCTCTTCCATGTGCACTGACGATTTTGGCATCATCCCAGGACAATCCTATTTGGGACATAAAATATACAACTGAGGAAATCCCACACTGAATCTCTATCTCTGTATTATTTTGTGCTGAACTATCCCGTTCTTCCTCACTCTTCTCTGATCCGTTCTTTCTCTGTACTCTCAGATCCGCACTGTCCTGACACAGTACTTCCAGAAGCTTTCTGGCTCCACTGTAGAAGCCCACATCTCCGGAAAGGACGATCACAATATTGTCATACTCCGGATGTGCATCAATATAATCCCTGATCTCCCGGCTTCTGTATTCCACGAACACATCCTGTCCCGGACGTTTCACAGAATCCACCATCCTCCTGGCACCGATCAGAAGATCCGCCTGATCCAGGCTATTCTTACCCTGGACAGTGAGAAGTTTTTGACTTCCCATTCCAATTCCCAGCAATGTAATATGCGGTCTGTGGGCTAAGCTGAAATGCTCTGTAAGAAATCTCTTACATTCTCTCACAGACATTCCTTCCTCTTTCAGAGGACGCCCGATGATCACAGGAACTGCATCACATTCCAGGGCAGCATCGATCTTATCCTGAAATCCACCTGCTTTTCCTGTATCCTTTGTGACCAAATATCTGCAGTCATACTGTCTGAGCATTGCAGCATTCAGCTCTCTGGAAAAAGGCCCCTGCATTCCTATCAGATGTTTTCCCTCAAATCCCAGCTCTGCACAGGCTTTCATCACATTGGGCAGAGAAAGGACTCTTGCATAAAGACGTTTCTGATAATCCTTCATGCCTGTGAAGCCGGCCAGCTCCTTGCTTCCTGTTGTCAGCAGTACATTTCCCTGGGTCTGATCCAGATAATCTGCAGCAGCCTGAACACTGTCCACATATACTGCCCTGTCCTCATGTTTCCCAGCCTCTCTCAGCACCCTGTAATATGCTGTCTGCGTATTTTCACAGGCTGTCCTGATATTTACAGTCACCTCAGCAGCATAAGGATGGGTAGCATCCAGCACCATTTCCGGTTTCTCCTGTAAAAAGACCTCTTCCATGTCCGCTGCATCCAGTCTTCCGGTCTGAACAGTGAGGAATTCATTTTCTGTAAGAGATTTGCTGCCATATTCTGTGGCAACAAATCCCTTTGTCTCTATCTTATGATCTGCCAGAAACCGGCATATCTCATATCCTTCTGTTGTTCCCGCAAAAACAAGAACTTTATACATTCCTATATCCCCTCGGTGTTACCATCTTATTGTTGATTTCCTTTGTCTGAGAATTACCGATAAATACTGTGGTAAACATATCCACCTGTGTATCTCTCAGTTCTTTTAATATCATTACATGAGCTTCCTGGCCGTCTCTTGCGATATTGGAAACTGTTCCGCAGATGGTATCCGGTGATTTGTATTTCATCATCAGATCACAGGCTTTCTGCAGGTAATCATGACGTTTTTTACTTGACGGATTGTAAAGGCATACAACAAAATCTGCCTGAGCTGCTGCCAGAAGTCTTGCCTCTATCTTTTCCCATGGTGTGAGAAGGTCACTTAAGCTGATCAGACAGAAGTCATGGATCAAAGGTGCACCCAGAACAGCAGCTCCACCTGTTGCAGCTGTCACACCCGGGATGATCTCCAGTTCTGTTTCCGGATAATTGACACCAACCTCATACATCAGACCTGCCATACCATAAACTCCGGCATCACCGCTGCAAATCATGGAAACAGTTTTGCCTTTCTTTGCCTCTTCAAAGGCAAGGACACAGCGGTCCACTTCCTTTTTCATTGGTGTAGTCATAAATTCTTTTCCCGGAAAATATTCCTTCACCAGGTCTACATATACGGTATATCCGATGATCGCATCACTTTCATTCATGGCGCGGATCGCTTTTCCTGTCATCTGGTCATAAGCTCCCGGTCCGATTCCGATTACATATATTTTACTCAAAATGTATCCTCCATTCCCTGGCAGCCACTGCTGTGGTCACACCATTTTCTCCTGTTTTTCTTTGCAGCAGCCTGCCATTTTCACTGGCAAGGACTGCACTTCTCTCACAGACATTGTCCACACCTGTGATCTTTTTTACAAAAGGTGAGGGAGTAAATTCTCCAGGCACCTGTTTCAGTTCTTCTTCTGTATAAGTCACAAAAGGAATCTGCCAGTCCTGTGACAATGACAGGATTCCCTTTTCTTCTTTCTTCAGATCAATACTTGCGATCTGTTCAAATGCTTCTTTATAAAATCCGGATCTGTCCAGCACCTTCTGCGCTGCCTCTGCGATTCCACGGGCATCCTTGTCTTTCCTGCAGCCCATACCCAGAGTCAGACATTTCGGAACTACCTGTGTGGTAGAAATAAAAGGATTACAGGAAGTATGTACAGTAACCGCAACTCCGCAGTCTATATTCGTACAGTCTGTCCCTGTTCCATCAAAATCAGAGCTTTTCTGTGTTTCCTCTTCTGATCTGTCATCCGTACTGTTGACAGGATTCCCATATTCGTCACACCGGATCAGCCCCTCCGGCAGTTCGCCGTCCGTCGGAAACTCACTGTAAAATCCAACTTTCTTTCCTGCCAGAAGTGCAGCAGAGACTTCCTTTGCTGCTTTCATGTTAAAGATATTGCAATTGTTTTTCTTTGCAAAAACATCTACTGCAAAACGATGATGCAGGTCTGTGGCTGTTGTGACCACTGGTATTGCTTCCAGAATTTCTGCTGTTTTTAGCGCCAGCTCATTGGCACCGCCCAGATGTCCGGACAGAAGGGAAATGACAAACTTTCCACACTCATCTACAACCAGCACCGCAGGGTCTGACTTCTTTGACGCTACATAAGGCGCAATGCTGCGGACGGCAATTCCGGTGGCACCGATAAAGATCAGTGCATCTGAATCAGAAAATTTCTCTCCTGCCCATGCAGAGGTACTGATCTGAATAGAATCCAGAAGATATTTACTTTTTTTATCCAGTTCTGCTGTCATACCGGTAGCTTCCAGCCCCCGGTATAATCTCTCCCCGGTCTGATGACCGGTAAGGCTGAAGCATATAAGTGCAACCTTCACTGTTATATTCCTTCTCTTTCTCCTGTTTACAGTAATCTCATAAACGATAGCAATTCCTTAAGATTACCAGATTCTATGAGTGATGTGTTTTTGATTTCACAGCCTCACGGAATTCTGTGGTAAACTCCGGATCATACAGCTTGGAACGGTCATAATGTGCTGCTGCAACTGTATCTCCGATGATCATCAGCGCAGTTTTTGTAATATTATTTTCTGCAGCCGTTTTTGCCAGTGTTCCCACTGTGCAGACGAAGGTCTTCTGTTCCGGCCAGGTTGCCTTATATACAATGGCAGCTGGTGTATCTGCTGTATAACCGCCTTCAATAAGACGTCTGCTCAGCTCTTCCAGCATTCCTGTACTTAAGAATACAACCATAGTTGCCTGATGAGCCGCAAATGACTGAATGCTTTCCTTGGACGGAACCGGAGTTCTGCCTTCCATTCGTGTAATGATCACACTCTGGGAAATATCCGGCAGAGTATATTCCAGATTCAGGGCACTTGCAGCACCGCAGAATGCACTGACACCCGGACAGTAATCATAAGCGATATTTTTCTCATCCAGAATATCCATCTGCTCACGAATCGCACCGTAAATACATGGATCTCCGGTATGAAGTCGGACAGTTGTCTTTCCCTCTGCTTCCGCCTTCTCGATCACATGGATCACTTCCTCCAGTGTCATTTTTGCACTGTTGTGGATAGTACAGATGTCCTTTGTATATTCCAGAAGCTTTGGATTTACCAGTGATCCGGCATAGATCACCACATCTGCTTCCTCCAGATACTGTTTTCCTCTTACTGTGATAAGATCCGGTGCTCCCGGACCTGCTCCTACGAAATGTACCATAATCTATCATTCTCCTTATTATTTATTTCAACTGTTCAATACTTTCACAGTTGTGAGTCAAAATCCATTAAAAATCGCCTTTGCGATGGGATCTTTACTGTGCTTCATTATTCTGTGCATTGATCAGTGTTATCAGCTTCTCTGCGTCTGCAGTCTGCCCCAGATACCCATAAGTATTATTAAAGATCACTGCCCCCAGAAGAATCTGCTCATAGGATCTGTGATTTAAATAAAACTGGATCCTGTCCAGGATCTCTTTCATGGTCTTCTGAAGTATCTGATATTTTTCCAGAATGTCTATTGCTTCATCTGTAGTAGATGCATTCAGGATTTCCTTTGCACACTCCAACGATGCTCCTGCCCGGATCGCATTGGATGCCAGCACTTCCATCCTGGCATCTGCACTGTGGGAATGGGTATTCATGATCCCTGCTGCAACTTTTACAAACTTTCCGATATGAGCAATGAAAAGGATTCCCTTAACTCCCATATCAATTGCCATGTCAATGGTCTCACCTACATAATTGCTGCATTTGATATTTTTTTCATAGGGGAGATCCATATGCTCCCGCAGATAATCTGCCCCGTAATTTCCCGGTGTTACCAGAAGATATTCTTCTCCCTGGGAAAAATGCTGCTTCATCTCTACATTGATACTCTGTACAAGAGCAGCTTCGCTCATAGGTTCTACAATCCCGGAAGTTCCCAGAATGGAGATTCCTCCCACAATTCCCAGACGTGGATTAAAGGTTTTCTTTGCAATTTCCACACCTTCAGGAACGGAGATGATGATTTTCAGACCACCCTCATAATCATATTTCTCAGCAATTTCTGTGGCTTCACGCAAAATCATGGCCTTTGGCACAGGATTAATAGCTGCTTCCCCAATTTTCTGGGAAAGTCCGGCTTTTGTTACCCTTCCCACGCCAACGCCTCCGTCAAGGATGATTCCCGATTCTTTTGTCTTCTGCACTGTGGCATAGACCAGAATTCCATTGGTAGTATCCGGATCATCTCCTGCATCCTTCTGAATTGCACAGGTCACTTTATCCCCTTCAATCCGGATATCTTTCAGTTCCAGTGTAAGCAGGATTCCCTTAGGTGTCATCAAAGTGACAGCCTTCTGCATGACACCACCCAGCAGTATCTGTGCAGCACCCTTACATGCAGCTGCTGCGCAGGAGCCTGTTGTATAGCCAAACCTCATTTTTTTATTGCCACGTATCACGTAGTAATCTTCCAGTCCGTTTTTCATAACGCCTCCTTTGCTGCATTGTTGTCACATTCTGTCTGCAGATTGCTCCACAGCATTACTGATATCATTTATATAGCATCTACATAAAAAGGAGGGATTTCTGTGCGCAACAAAATCCCTCCTGAAAGTTCTTTTCCCGAAATATCCTCTGGTTGCCGCAGATCATATTTCCTCTCTACAATGAAAAGCAGACAGTATCTGGCTGTTACAGTAACGGACTTGCGCAGGAATTTCACCTGACTTCCTGTAATGCTTTTCCAGAATTATTTCCGAGAATCATTATATAATTTTGAGCAGTAAAAGTCAACGCATTTCATGGCTATACCACCTTGTTATACTACCTTATGATTCAGCCATTTCCTACTGTGGAAGCGAAGAGAAAATACGATTCCCCGCACTGTCCAGTCAGTAAACATTCCAATCCATACAGCCATTGGGCCGAAGCCTCTGAAACGGATCAGATATACACAAAGACAAAAACGGAATGTCCACATAGTGATACAGGATGTAATCATAGAAAATTTTACATCTCCGGCTGCTCTGAGGCCATAAGCAGGGATAAACGCCAGGGTCCATACAATAGGTTTGACAACCGTTATCCAGGATATCATATGGAAACACATTCTTGCACTTTCCGGTTCCATACCACCCAGCTTTGTGACCGGAATGGTTAAGGCAAACACCAAAAGACAGCTTGCAACAACAATGATTTCTGCAAGAACACTTAATTTCTTAATATAGTAAACTGCCTCATCCTTTCTGCCTGCTCCCAGACACTGTCCTACTACAGTCATCAGACCGATTCCTACACCGATAGCTGCAATACCGTTAAGGTTCTCAAGGATATTCGTCATTGCCTGAGCTGCAATGGCTACCGTCCCCAGTGTAGATACGGAAGACTGTATTGCCAGCTTTCCAAGCTGAAACATGCTGTTCTCTATGCCGGACGGGATTCCCAGAGCCAGAACTCTTCTGATCATTTTTCCATCCGGACGGATCTGTCTGTAATTTCTGACTACAATAGGCTGTCTGTCTATACGAAGCTGCCAGAGTACCACTACAGCACAGAAGACTCTGGATGCAAGAGTTGCGATGGCAGCTCCTGCCACTCCCATATTGAATCCCCAGATCAGCGCCGCATTTCCGCCGATATTAATCACATTTGAAATAACCGATACTGTCATTGGCCCTCTGGTATTTCCCTGGGACCGGAATATGGATGCTCCCGCATCATAAAGCGCTATAAATGGGAAAGATAATGTCGTATAGAAGAAATACACCTGAGAGGCAGTCATAACATCTGATTCTACTTTTCCGAATATCAATTTTAACAGCGGCACACGAAACAGCAGGCACAGAGCAGTCACTGCTACAGATATGGCAGTAATGATAAATAATACCTGTCTTGCTGATTTATTTGCCATTTCATGATTTTTCTGACCTATGTACTGTGAACAGAGGATTGCACCGCCTGCTGCCAGCGCTGAGAACGCCTGGATCACCAATACATTGATGGAATCCACCAGAGATACCGCGGATATTGCAGCAGAGCCTACATTGCTGACCATCATGGTATCCACAGTTCCCATCAGGGAATTCAGTATCTGTTCAAAAATAACCGGTATCAACAGGGTTCGGAGCATTTTGTTTGTAAAAATATGTTGCTGTTCTTTCATTTTTTCCACCTGAATCTATTTTCTTTTTTTGATTATACGCTTAATTTTCTGTGATGCAATAGAATAAAATGTATTTTTTAACGTTTTCAGGGTTACTG
>SAMEA3387443__coassemble_1734_pt1 | contig 23192 bp, 19 predicted proteins | sample SAMEA3387443__metabat2_high_PE_014 | metagenome-assembled genome bin SAMEA3387443 (sample SAMEA3387443) | Felis catus | biome: Faeces | place: United Kingdom | collected 2012 | reverse complement strand
ACAGGAGTCTCATCTGCCTGTATCACATGATAATCATACAGAAGTTTATGCAGATGATCATACATGGTCCCCAGATATTTTTCCCCAAGACGGATAAAAAGGTACTCGTATTCTACCGTTTACGGATTTTTTAGAGTTCCAATCAGACAGGAAAGCGTATATGTCAGATATTGCTTCTGCTGTACGGGAGAATTGAGGAAGGCATCGGAGCAGGTAAACCAGGTGTAACAGGTATTTCTGGTTGCTGCTTTCCGGTGCTTTCTGTCAATTCCGGATCCGAGAGATTTCGGGATAACCGTATCCTCCTCCGGGAGATAATAGTAATCCTTATAATCTGCATAGTATTGTTTCAGTTTCCCATCAGTTGTTTTGATAATTAAATTGATTTCTTCGTCTTTTCCTGTCAGATAGAAGTCGGTGTTTCCATTGGAAAATTCCTGTGGCAGTGTGCAGGGGAGCTTCAGCTTCAGGATCAGGTTGTCTCCGTCAAATTCGCTGTATGTAACTTCATAATCTCCATCATAGATGCAAAGATATCCCAGCATATCAAAGATTCTTCCCAGTCCCAGCACATCCTCCAGGTTGTGTCCCAGGATTTCATCAGCTGTAAAGGCATCTCTTTTTTTCAGAAAATCTTTGTAAAGTTTAATGCATTCCTTACCATTATCATAAATCCTGTCTTTGATCCCCAGAAATTCTTCCATGCAGGGCTGCTTCATGGCAGACAGTTTTAAAAGTGACTTTAACGGTTTTAATGTCAGGTAGAGATCCAGCGACTGTTTTCCTGTAAACGGAGAGGGAATTCCATATTTTTCATATCGTGCTTCCAGATATGGCTGGTCGAAGCGGTCTCCGTTGTAGGAAATCAGCAAATCACATTGCTGAAGAAATTGTGAAAAAATTCTCAGAATTGTCTCTTCTTCACTTGCATTTTCCGCCATCCATTGATAAAAATTCCAAGTTTCATCTTCAATTCCAACAGCTCCGATCAGGTATAAATACGTGGAATTTCTTGATAATCCGGTGGTTTCAATGTCGTAAAAAACAGGTGTAAAATTGTATTTTTGGAAGAATTTTTCGGTGAAAAATTTAACAGTCTCAAAGTCTGAAAACCCTTGTAAAATGGGCATTTTTTTAACAATCATGTTAATGATTTTTCCTTTCTGAAATTGTATTTAATTATACACAAGAAAATGAAATTTGGGTAGTGCTTTTTTTGAAAAAATGGTTTATATTATAAACAGGTTGATAAAAATGTACAAAAAAGTATATGGATTTTATCAAAAACAGAGCACTTTGGTGGTGCTTAATATAAAAGGAGGAAACGAAATGGGAATTTTAACCTTTAAGGGTGGTGTTCATCCTTATGACGGAAAAGAATTATCCAAGAACAGTCCGGTAGTGAAATATCTGCCAAAGGGAGATATGGTATATCCTCTTTCCCAGCATATCGGTGCTCCGGCTGCAGCGATAGTTCAGAAGGGAGACCATGTGCTCGCAGGACAGAAGATCGCAGATGCTGCGGGGTTTGTCTCATCACCGATCCATTCGTCTGTTTCCGGTACGGTAAAAGGAATCGAACCGCGCCTGACAGCAACAGGTTCTATGGTCAATTCCATTATCATTGAGAATGACCAGCAGTATGAAAGTGTGGAATTTACTCCTGCACATCTTGAAGATCTTTCGAAAGAGGAGATTTTGGCGAGAATTAAAGAAGGCGGAGTTGTGGGAATGGGTGGCGCCGGATTCCCCACACAGGTAAAGCTTGCGCCAAAGGAACCGGACAAGATCGATCATATTCTTGTAAACGGTGCCGAGTGTGAGCCTTATCTTACCAGCGACTACAGAAGAATGCTGGATGACTCTGAGAAGCTGATCGAGGGCTTAAGAGTTATGCTGAAGCTTTTTGACAATGCGAAGGGATACATCTGTATTGAGGATAACAAGCCTGACTGTATTGCGAAACTGAAAGAAATGGTAAAAGATATTCCACGTATTGAAGTAGCAGAGCTGATGACCAAGTACCCACAGGGTGGTGAGCGTTTCCTGATCAAGGCTGTCACAGACAGAGAGATTAACTCTGCCATGCTTCCGGCAGATGCAGGATGCGTAGTTGATAACGTAGATACCGTAATTGCTGTTTATGAAGCCGTTATCCTTGGAAAACCTGTTATGGACCGTATCGTGACAGTAACAGGACAGGGGATTAAGAATCCGCAGAACTTTGATGTCCTTTCCGGAACAGATATGGCAGAGCTTATAGAAGCTGCCGGCGGACTGACAGACAATGTATCCAAAGTAATTTCAGGTGGTCCTATGATGGGATTTGCCATGTATGACACTCATGTACCATGTATTAAGACAAGCTCCGCATGTCTCTGCCTGGAGAAGGATGATGTGGCAGATGCCGAACAGACTGCATGCATTAACTGCGGCAGATGTGTAGGAGTCTGTCCCGGCCATGTCATTCCTGCAAGACTTGCAACCTTTGCAGAGCATGGTGACATGGAGAGCTTTCAGAAATTTGATGGTATGGAGTGCTGCGAATGTGGCTGCTGCAGTTATATCTGCCCTGCCAAGCGTCCGCTGACCCAGATGATCAAATCTATGCGTAAGATGGTTCTGGCAAGCCGTAAGAAAAAGTAAAAGGGGGACATCGTAATGGATCAGATGTTACATGTATCATCCAATCCCCATGTCCGGGATAAGATGACAACAAGCAAAATCATGCAGCTTGTGGCACTGGCGCTTCTGCCGACCACACTGTTTGGAATTTATAATTTTGGCCTTCGTGCCTTACTGGTAGTAGTGATCACCGTCGCTTCCAGTGTATTCTTTGAGTGGATTTATGACAAGCTGATGCATAAGAAGAACACAATTACAGACTTCAGTGCAGTTGTTACAGGTTTATTACTTGCATTAAATATGCCTGCATCAATTCCGCTCTGGATGCCTGTACTTGGCAGTGCATTTGCGATCATCGTTGTAAAACAGCTCTTTGGTGGTCTGGGACAGAACTTCATGAACCCGGCACTTGCAGGAAGATGTTTCCTGATGATCTCTTTCGCAGGAAAGATGACAGATTTCGCAGTAAGCGACAGCTTCAGAGGTGTGGTAGATACTGTATCCGGTGCAACTCCTCTGGCAGCTCTGAAACAGAATGGATTTACAGACAGTTCTGTATCTGTATTACATATGTTTATCGGTGATATCCAGGGAACTATCGGTGAGACTTCTGCCCTTGCAATCCTGATCGGAGCTGCAATCCTTCTGGTTTTCAAGGTGATCGATCTGAAGATTCCGCTTACCTATATTGGAAGTTTCGCAGTATTTGTAATCCTTTACATGCTTGGAACAGGCAAGGGATTTGACGTGAACTATCTGTTCAGCCACATCTTCGGCGGTGGTCTTATGCTTGGTGCATGGTTTATGGCTACAGACTATGTCACAACACCGATCACACCAAGAGGACAGTATGTATACGGTGTCTGTCTTGGTGTACTGACTGCAATCTTCCGTCTCTTCGGCGGTTCCGCAGAGGGCGTATCCTATGCGATCATTTTCTGCAACCTGTTAGTTCCGATGATTGAACGTGTGACTCGTCACCCGGCATTTGGGAAAGGGGGCAAAAAGGCATGAGTAACAGAATTATCAAAGATACCATAGCCATTACAGTGATCACACTGGTGGCAGGACTTGCCCTTGGTGTAGTCCAGGATATTACGGCAGATCCTATTGCAAAGCAGGAAGCACAGGCGAAACAGGATGCGTATAAGGCAGTATTTGCAGATGCGGACAGCTTTGAGACAGTGGATGTGGATGCGGATGCCATGCAGTCTTATCTGGATGAGAACGGATATGCGGCACAGTCCATAGATGAGACTATGCTTGCCAAAGATGCTTCAGGCAATGAACTGGGATATGCATTTACAGTAACCACTTCCGAGGGTTACGGCGGAGATATCCAGTTTGCAATGGGTATCCAGGATGACGGTACCTTAAATGGAATTTCCATTCTTTCCATCGGTGAGACCGCAGGTCTTGGTATGAGAGCAAACACAGATGCATTTAAGGATCAGTTCAAAGATAAGAACGTAGACAAATTTGAATATACAAAGACCGGTGCCACAGCGGATGATCAGATCGATGCGTTAAGTGGTGCCACTATTACAACGAATGCCATGACAAACGGTGTTAATGCCGGATTATGTGCATTCCAGTATGAGAAAGGGGGAAATCAGTGATGAAACCAAACACACCTGCTGAACGTTTATATAACGGAATCATCAAAGAAAATCCTACCTTTGTACTGATGCTTGGTATGTGTCCTACATTGGCTATCACCACATCTGCAATCAATGGTATCGGAATGGGACTTACTACAACAGTGATCCTTGCAGCATCCAACTTAATGATCTCTCTTCTGAGAAACTTTATTCCGGACAGAGTGCGTATGCCTGCATTTATCGTAGTTGTTGCTTCCTTTGTAACAGTTGTACAGCTTCTTTTACAGGGATTTATTCCAAGCCTGTATGACTCCCTTGGAATCTATATTCCTCTGATCGTAGTTAACTGTATCATCCTTGGACGTGCAGAAGCATATGCATCCAAGAATAAACCGATTGCCTCTCTGTTTGATGGTATTGGTATGGGCCTTGGATTTACCTTAAGTATCACCTGTATCGGTGCAGTACGTGAGCTGATCGGCGCAGGTTCTCTGTTCGGACATCAGATTCTTCCTCTGGCAGATGCTGCAGCAGGTAAGGCAGGTTATGAACCGATTACAATCTTTATCCTGGCACCCGGAGCATTCTTTGTTCTGGCAGCGCTTTCTGCATTACAGAACAAATTCAAAATCGGTGCAGCCAAACGTGGCATTGATCCAAGTAATCCTGATTGCGGCGGAAGCTGTGCAGCCTGTGGCAATACCATGTGTAAGGGAAAAAGGGGGTAATGGATTATGAAAGAACTTTTGATCATACTTGTAAGCTCAGCGATTGTAAATAACGTAGTCCTCAGCCAGTTCCTTGGGCTCTGTCCTTTCCTTGGTGTTTCCAAGAGTGTTGAGACAGCAGCCGGCATGGGCGGTGCGATCATCTTCGTTATTACACTGTCATCTTTTGTGACAGGTATTATTTACAATGCTATCCTGGTTCCTACGAACCTGACTTATCTGCAGACTATCGTATTCATCCTGCTGATCGCGGCGCTGGTACAGTTTGTAGAGATGTTCCTTAAGAAGACAATGCCTTCCCTGTATCAGGCGCTTGGTGTGTATCTTCCACTGATCACAACAAACTGTGCGGTTCTTGGTGTTGCCCTTACAAACGTGCAGAAAGAGTATAATGTTCTTCAGGGAACAGTGAACGGATTTGCAACAGCAGTGGGCTTTACTATTTCCATCGTGCTGATGGCTGGTATCCGTGAGAAAATCGCATACAATGACATTCCAAAATCCTTCCAGGGATTCCCTACAGTTCTGCTGACAGCCGGACTGATGGCAATTGCCTTCTTCGGATTTTCAGGACTGATTTAAGGAGGGGACTGGTATGAATATAGGAGCAATTATCGCAGCAACTGTACTGGTTGCGGCAGTAGGTCTTTTTATCGGTGTTTTCCTTGGCGTTGCCGGTAAGAAGTTTGCTGTGGAAGTGGATGAGAAGGAAGTTGCTGTTCGTGAGGCGCTTCCCGGTAATAACTGCGGTGGCTGTGGTTATCCCGGCTGTGATGGTCTGGCAGCAGCAATCGCCAAAGGTGAGGCACCTGTAAACGGATGTCCGGTAGGCGGTGAGCCTGTCGGGAAAGTGATCGCAGCGATCATGGGACAGGAAGTTGTGGAGACTGCCCGTCAGGTGGCGTATGTGAAGTGTGCGGGTACCTGTGAGAAGACGAAGGATAATTATGAGTATACAGGTGTGGAAGACTGTGAGATGATGGCTTTCATTCCCGGTGGTGGTGCGAAGTCCTGTACTTATGGATGCCTTGGTTTTGGAAGCTGCGTGAAGGCCTGTCCGTTTGGGGCGATTGATGTTGTGAACGGTGTGGCGGTTGTTGATAAGGAGGCTTGTAAGGCCTGCGGTAAGTGTGTTGCCAAGTGTCCGAAGCATCTGATCGAGCTTGTGCCCTATGAGCAGACTACGTTTGTGCAGTGTAGTTCTCATGCGAAAGGTAAGGCTGTTACTTCTGCGTGTGAGGTTGGCTGTATCGGATGTAAGAAGTGTGAGAAGACTTGCCCGAATGGGGCGATTACGGTTGATGATTTCTGTGCGCATATTGATTATAGTAAGTGTACGAATTGTGGGGCTTGTAAGGAGGCTTGTCCCAGACATATTATTCAGTAATGGGAGGAAGAACTGCTGTGTGAAGGCATGGCAGTTCTTTTTGTTCGATTAAGGGACGCGCGGGGCATTATTTCGGTTTGGGTTCAGTTTCGGAAGCTAGGAACTCTAAGTTTCGGAAAATCTGCTAAAAGCATTCACAAAATGCTCAAACTCGCTTCGCTCAGACAGTGAGCATTTTGTTCATAACGCAGATTTCCCGGAACTAAGAGTTACTACGCTTCCTGCAAAATTCACCCAAACCGAAATAATGCCCCGCGCTGTGTACTGGTTGTTTCGCAAGGTGTGCGAACGTGTACGCGAATATATGTTTGCGTTATGGGGTGGGATGTGGTATGATGAATCGGAAGTGATGAATTTGGGACGGAGGATGTATCATGATTGCGTTTGTTCATGGAATGGCTGTGGATATGACTGAGAGCTCGGTGGTTGTTGAGGCTGGGGGGATTGGTTATGAGATATATATGACGGGGGTGGATTTGTCTGAGATTCGTATGGGGGAGGATGTGAAGGTCCATACTTATTTCAGTGTGAGAGAGGATGCCATGAAGCTGTATGGGTTCAGGGCTAAGGATGATCTGCAGATGTTTAAGCTGCTTCTTGGCGTGAATGGTGTGGGGCCGAAGGCTGCGCTGGGAGTTCTGGCGGGGATTGCGGCGGATGAATTGAGGTTTGCAATTCTTTCGGATGATGTGAAGACGTTGTCGAAGGCTCCGGGTATCGGGAAGAAGACGGCTCAGAAGCTGATTCTTGAGCTGAAGGATAAGATGAAGCTGGAGGATGCGTTTGAATTGAAGCTGGCTCATGAGCAGGAGAGGGCAGCAGTGGGAGCCGGTGAGGTTTCGGATGGCAGGCAGGAGGCTGTTGAGGCTCTGGTTGCGCTGGGATACAGCAGTGCGGATGCGCTTCGTGCGGTGCGTAAGGTTACGGATGTGCCGCCGGATGATGTGGAAGGTCTTTTGAAGGCTGCGCTGAAGAATTTTTAACTATAGCAATCCTCGTAAATAATGCATTTAAGACAGTTCAGCAGAGTGCGAAAGACAAGGAAGATATCTGCAGGCGTGCTGACGCACGGCAAAGATATCTGACGCAGGATTTCACACTCTGATGGGCTGGATTAAGATGCATTATTTCAGAGGGTTGCTATAATCAAGTAAGTCCTCGGCGGAGCAGTTATTTGGTGCAGAGCTGCGTGGCGAAGCGGATGATTTTAACTGCTTGACATAACTATAAGCAGGAAGATGTCTGATGCAGAATTTCACGCTCTGGTAGATTGGATTGCCTGTATTGTTATAGAATTGTTATAGGTTAGGATGGGTAACAGATGGAGAAACGTATTATAACTACGGATGTGACGGAGGAGGATTTTTCTCTGGAGGGGAATCTCCGGCCGCAGACGTTGGATGATTATATTGGTCAGGAGAAGACCAAGAGTACTTTGAAGGTTTATATAGAGGCTGCGAAGCAGAGGCATGATGCGTTGGATCATGTTTTGTTTTATGGTCCTCCGGGGCTTGGTAAGACTACTCTTTCGGGGATTATTGCCAATGAGATGGGGGTTCATATGAAGGTGACTTCCGGGCCGGCTATTGAGAAGCCGGGGGAGATGGCTGCAATCCTTAATAATCTGCAGGAGGGAGATATTCTGTTTGTGGATGAGATCCACCGCCTGAACAGGCAGGTGGAGGAGGTTCTTTATCCTGCTATGGAGGATTATGCTATTGATATTATGATCGGGAAGGGGGCTTCTGCCAGGTCCATACGTCTGGATCTGCCGAAGTTTACGCTGGTGGGGGCGACTACCAGGGCAGGACTTCTGTCTGCACCTCTTCGTGACCGTTTTGGTGTGATGCATCATCTGGAGTTTTATACTCATGAGGAGCTGAAGACGATCATTATCCGTTCTGCTCAGGTTCTTGGAGTGGAGATTGATGAGAAGGGTGCGGCTGAGATTGCCAAGAGATCCAGGGGAACTCCGAGGCTTGCCAACCGTCTGCTGAAGAGGGTTCGTGATTTTGCGCAGGTGAAGTATGATGGACGGATTACTTATGATGTGGCGTGTTTTGCGCTGAATCTTCTGGAAGTGGACCAGTATGGTCTGGATAAGATTGACAGAAGGATTCTTCAGACTATGATCGTGAATTTTCAGGGTGGTCCTGTGGGACTGGAGACTCTGGCTGCGGCGATAGGGGAGGATTCCGGTACGCTGGAGGATGTGTATGAGCCTTATCTGCTGCAGAATGGATTCCTGAACCGTACGCCGAGAGGACGTATGGCATCGGCGCTTGCGTATGAGCATCTGGGCTATCAGATGCCGGAGAAAAACTGAAGTTAAGGGCGTAAAAATATAAAAAAGTAAAAGTTTTTTAAAAATTCCTATACATTTCGACTGCTTTCGAGTATAATGAAGTAAATGTCCGGGGTTCCGGGCAGATTGAAGGAAGATACAGGAGGCTCGTACGGATGGCGGTCAAAAATACAGCAAAGGTAATCATAGGTGGTAAGATTATTACGCTGGGAGGCTATGAATCGGAAGAATATTTTCAGAAAGTAGCATCCTATATAAATAAAAAGATGGATGAGTTAAGTGCTATGCCGGGTTACAGCAGACAGCCCATGGAGACCAAGCATACACTTATCAGCCTGAATATTACAGATGACTATTTTAAGGCAAAGAAACAGGCGGAGGTTTTTGAACAGGATTTACAGCAGAAGGATCAGGAGATGTATGATCTGAAGCATGAGCTGATCTCGCTTCGTATGCAGATTGAGGAAGCGCAGAAGCATGAACAGGAAGCCCTGGAACAGAAGAGCCTTCTGGAGGGAAAGAATAAGGAACTGGAAAAGCAGATTGATGAGCTGCTGAAATAACAGAGGGGGGATTACTTCGGTGATTTCCCCTTTATGATTTGTTTCATATGTATTCGATTTGAATATTATAGCAATGCTCATAAATAATGCATTTAAGATGACTGTTATAGAAAACGTGAGGTATAGAATTGAGAAGAGAAGAGATTGAACTTCTGGCACCTGCCGGTTCCTATGAGGGATTTGAGGCAGCGATCGGTGCAGGTGCAGATGCGGTTTATGTAGGGGGAGCAGCCTTTGGCGCGCGGGCCTATGCGAAGAATTTTGGAGAGGAAGAGCTTTTGCGTGCCATTGATACTGCTCATATCCATGGCAGGAAACTTTATCTGACAGTGAATACGCTGTTGAAGAACAGGGAACTGTCTGAACAGTTGTATGATTATCTGCTTCCATATTATAAGGAAGGTCTGGATGCGGTGATCGTTCAGGATATGGGTGTGTTTAAGATGATCAGGGAGATGTTTCCGGGTATGCATCTTCATGCCAGCACGCAGATGACTGTGACAGGTCCGGAGGGGATGAAGTTTCTGGAAGAACAGGGTGCTTCCAGAGTGGTAACTGCCAGAGAGCTTTCCCTTGAGGAAATCCGGAGGATGCATGAGGCAAGTCCTATCGAGATTGAATCTTTTGTCCATGGAGCTTTATGTTACAGTTATTCGGGACAGTGCCTGATGAGCAGTATCCTGGGTGGAAGAAGCGGTAACAGAGGAAGGTGTGCACAGCCTTGCCGTCTGCCTTACCAGACGGCGCTTTGTTGTGGGGAAAATGGCAGACGGTCAGAGAAAAGGAAAGCGCAAGAACTATGTCCTCTGAGTCTGAAAGATATTTCTACGATAGAGATTCTTCCGCAGATTCTGGAGGCTGGTGTTACTTCTCTTAAGATAGAGGGCAGGATGAAGCAGCCGGGATATACAGCAGGGGTAGCTTCTGTATATCGGAAGTACCTGGATCTTCTTTTTGAGAAGGGAGCTGAGAATTACAGGGTAGCAGAGGAGGATAAGAGATATCTGCTGGATCTGTTTAACAGGGGAGGTTCCTGTACCGGTTATTATCAGATGCAGAATGGTCCGTCCATGATGGCATTCAGCAATGAGAAGAAAACAGGAGATGTCAGTCCTGTATTAAGAAAAAAGAAAGAAAAAATTCAGGGAACATTCATTCTTTTTCCGGGAAGTCCTGCTATACTGGATGTATCATGCAGGGGAATCCATGGATCTGCGTCTGTGGGTGAGGTACAGTATGCGCAGAACCAGCCGCTGACAGAGGAGCGCATCCGTTCACAGATGGAGAAGCTTGGAAATACAGAATATGAGTGGGAAAATCTGGAAATCCAGATGGATGAGAATATTTTTATCCCGATGAAAATGCTGAATGAGGCGAGAAGAGAGGCGCTGGAATCTCTGGAAAATGAATTGCTCAAACCATATAAGAGAGAAGAAAATAATGGGAAGAAACGCTTATCAGAGGATGCCGGAAGAAAAGCAGATTCGCCAAAGCAGAAAAATCTTCCGATTTATATTTCCTGTGAAGAAAAATCCACTGCACTGGCGTTATATAAAAGAGAGGGGATACATGGAATGTATCTGAACGCTGATGCCATGGAGGTCTGCCTGGATGACTGTGTAAGCAGAGGAATGGAGATGTATCTGTCTCTTACGCATATTATGAGAGGTGAGATGCCCCGGGAGCTTCTCACCAGGATCAGAGAGTGGATGGACAGAGGAATGACAGGATTTCTGGTAAGAAATCTGGAGACTTTTGCAGTTCTGCGAAAGGCAGGTCTGGCTGAGAAATGTGTTCTGGATCACAGTATGTATACATGGAATGATGAAGCTGCTGATTTCTGGAAAGATCAGAAAGTCCTCAGAAATACGGTACCGCTTGAGTTGAATGAAGGGGAAATCCGCCACAGAGATAACCGGGACAGCGAGATGCTGATCTACGGATATCTGCCTCTTATGATATCGGCTCAGTGTGTGCATAAAAATCTTTACGGATGTAATCATAAGGAAGAAGGGGTAACTTTAAAAGACCGTTACGATAAAGAATTTACGGCGAAATGTATATGTAACCCATGGAAAACTGAGAATACAGATTTCTGTATACCCTGCTATAATATCATTTACAACAGTATCCCTTACGGCCTGTTGAAAGAGAAATCACAGATAGACAGACTTGGTGTCTCTTCCCTGAGACTTGCATTTACCATTGAGAAGCCTCAGGATGCGGTGAAGATATATGAAGAGTTCAGAGCTGTTTATCGTGATGGGAAGAATCCTCCGAAACGGGAATATACAAAGGGACATTTTAAAAGAGGAGCCGAGTAAGGCATATGATTAATGTAATTGTAGAATTATCCAAGTATGTGATCCTTACCCTGATGGTGATTTATACCTTTCACTGTTTCTATCTGGTGAAACAGCAGAGTGAGGAGGAGAGAAACGAATCGCTGCGCCAGCAGCTGATGCTTATCTTTTTTATGGATTTCACTGCGTTTCTGGTCATCTACCTGAAGACAGGTAAGTTTCAGGTCGTGTTGTTTTATGTCGAAATGATGGCATTTTTTGCGGGAATCCAGATTTTGTACAGGATTTTTTATAAGAAAGCATCGATTTTGCTGCTCAACAATATGTGCATGCTTCTCAGCGTAGGATTTATTATGCTGTGCAGGCTGGATGTTTCCACAGCTACCAGACAGCTGGTGATCGTGGCAGGCGTAAATGTGGTGGCATTGATCGTACCTGTCCTGATCAGGAAGATGAAATTTCTCAAGGACCTGACATGGGTTTATGCGGGAATCGGAATCGTTTTGCTGGCGGCGGTATTTGTGCTTGCAAAGACAAGCTATGGAGCAAAACTTTCCCTGATGGGAATCCAGCCTTCAGAGGCGATAAAGATTACATTTGTGTTCTTTATGGCGGCATTGCTGAGAAATAGTGCTGATTTTTCAAAAGTGGTCCAGGCTACAGTAGTGGCGGGACTGCATGTGGGGATTCTTGTACTTTCCAGAGACCTTGGAAGTGCAGTGATCTTCTTTGCGGCATATCTTGTGATGATTTATGTGGCATCCAGAAATGCGGGATATCTGGCACTTGGTCTTGCAGGCGGATCTGCAGGGGCAGTTGTCGCATATCATCTGTTTGGTCATGTGCGTCAGAGAGTGACAGCCTGGAAGGATCCCATGGCGGTATATCAGAATGAAGGATACCAGATTGTCCAGTCACTGTTTGCCATTGGAACCGGCGGATGGTTTGGAATGGGATTGTGTCAGGGTTCGCCTGAGAAGATCCCTGTTGTCAAGAATGACTTTATATTCAGTGCAATCTGTGAGGAACTGGGTGGGATTTTTGCAATCTGTCTGATCCTGGTATGTATGAGTTTCTTTTTGATGATCGTAAATATTGCGCTTAAGATTAAGAAACCATTCTACAAACTGATCGCACTTGGACTTGGTACGGAATATGCATTTCAGGTATTTCTGACAATTGGCGGAGCAACGAAATTTATCCCTATGACAGGTGTAACTCTTCCTCTGGTCAGCTATGGAGGAAGTTCTGTCGCGTGTACAGTACTGATGCTGGCGATCATTCAGGGATTGTATATTTTGAGAGAAGATGAGGACGAAGAAATTGAGAGATATCGAAGAAAAGGAACGGCGCAGAGAGTTGAAGAAGCGCCAGAAGCGCAAAGCCCGGGAGATTTCTGAAAAGAGAAGGCCCCGTAACAGAGAGTATACACTGGTATCCTGCTTTTTTGTGCTGATCTTTGTCAGTATGATCGGATATCTGATCTACTTTAATTATGCAAAGAGCGATGATTTTATCAATAGTCCCTATAATACAAGGCAGGATACTTTTTCAGACAGGGTTGTAAGAGGTAAGATCATATCTGCAGATGGGCAGGTGCTTGCCCAGACCAATGTTTACGAAGACGGAACAGAGGAACGTACTTATCCCTATGCAAATATGTTCGCTCATGTAGTCGGATATGACACTAATGGAAAAAGCGGACTGGAATCAGAGGCGAACTTCCAGCTTCTGACTTCTCATGAATTTTTCCTGAACCAGATGAAAAATGAGTTTAAGAATCAGAAAAATACGGGTGATTCTGTGATCACGACGTTAAACGCAGATCTTCAGTCAACTGCCTATAATGCACTTGGTGACAGGAGAGGGGCGGTTGTTGCCATAGAACCTTCTACAGGTAAGATTCTGGTGGAAATGAGCAGACCGGACTTTGACCCGAATACTATTTCCCAGAACTGGGATACACTGGTGAATGATTCCAATGACAGCAGTCTGTTGAACAGAGCTACAAACGGAGCCTATCCTCCGGGATCTACATTTAAGGTGGTAACTGCCCTGGACTATTTCAGAACCAAGGGCAGTCTGGAGGGATTTTCCTATCTCTGTGAGGGAAGTATTACCAGAGAAGATCACACGATCAGGTGCTATGGAGGAACTGTTCATGGACAGGAAGATTTTTACAGTGCTTTTGCCAATTCCTGTAACAGTGCATTTGCAGAGATCGGAACCATGCTCGGAGGCAGTTCTCTGAAAAAAACAGCCGAGGATCTTCTTTTTAATAAGAGTCTTCCGCTTTCTTCCTATAAAAAGAGTACTTTTACATTAAATGGAAAATCTTCTGTTGCAGAGGTTATGCAGACTGCCATCGGACAGGGTAATACGTTGGTATCACCTATGCATATGGCGCTGATTACCAGTGCGATCGCCAATGGCGGGGAGCTCATGAAGCCTTATCTCATTGATTCTGTTGTAAGTTCAGACGGAGAGACAGTGAAGACAAGAGAGCCGGAGAGCTTTAAACGTCTGATGACAACAAATGAGGCGAATATCCTTGGAAAGCTTATGAAAGGTGTTGTGGAAAACGGAACCGCATCGGCTCTGAACGGAAGAGGATATACAGTGGCAGGCAAGACCGGATCAGCGGAATTTGATGAGAATGGTTCCAGTCATTCCTGGTTTATCGGTTATTCCAACGTGGATGATCCGGATCTGGTAGTTGCGATCATTGTTGAGAATGGCGGTACCGGAAGTGAAGCAGCAGTGCCCATCGCAGAGCAGATATTTGATGCGTATTATTATGATAAGCAATAATAAATTCCATGTTGCAGGCAATCTGGAATGAATTTTGGCTACGTTACTGTGAACGGAGTGAACAGTAACTAATTAATCGGTAATATGTTATGAAATGATATTTATAGCTTGCGGGTTTGGAAAAAAAGAGATATACTATACTCAGTTTATAATACCACGCAAAACAGGAGGGATTGCATTATGATAGAAGCAACGAGCTGTGGCGGTGTGGTAATTCATCGGGGTAAGATTCTTACTTTGTATAAATCTTACAGGAACCGTTATGAGGGCTGGGTATTGCCGAAAGGAACAGTGGAATCAGGCGAAACGCATGAACAGACAGCATTGCGGGAAGTGATGGAAGAGGCTGGAGTGCGTGCGACCATTGTGAAATACATCGGAAAGAGCCAATATAACTTTACCGTTCCGGAGGACGTGGTTTTCAAAGAGGTACACTGGTATCTTATGACTGCGGATAATTATCATAGTAAGCCCCAGAGAGAGGAGTTTTTTGTAGATTCCGGATATTATAAATTTCATGAGATCTATCATTTGCTGAGGTTTTCAAACGAGAAGCAGATCGTAGAGCGTGCTTATCAGGAATATCTGGAGATGAGAAGCAATGGACTCTGGGGAAAACAGCATAAGTATTATTAACGAGAGAACAGGGCTGTGTTTTTTTGCAACGCAGCCCGGTTTAAATTTTGGAGAAAATGGAAATACTGTAACTGAAGTGTTATAGAAACGGGAGAGGGTGTAAGATGCTGAAATGGCAGGAGAATTTTCTTGCAGGGGAATCTGTAAAGGATTCTGAGAAGATAAAAAAGAAACTGAACAGCGGAAAACCGGTTCTGGGCATTTATCTCCTTACTCTGTCAGAGAATCCTGTGAATCTGATGGATATTATTCCTGCAGCAATGCTGATACAGAAGAGCTTTTATGGAATTTGTCCGAAGATCATAGGAATGGCGAAGGGCAAAGAGGAAGCCCTGGAGATGGTGCGAAGTCTGATTGATGAAATGTACAGGGAAACGGGAACCTTCGCAACAGCTGAATATATAGAAAACAGGTGAGAATATGTTACATATTTTATGGCTGATCCTTAAATTTATACTGATCATCCTGGGAATTCTGCTGGGCCTTCTTTTACTGGCAGTTCTTCTTGTATTGTTCTGTCCTGTAAGATATAAGGCATCAGCTGTCAAGGCAGAAGGTGGCTGGAAACAGACAGAGGGAGAGGGTATCGTAAGCTGGCTGTTTCATGGGATTTCGCTGAGAGCGGAATGGAAAGATCAGCAGATGGAGATATCCTTTCATCTGTTTGGAATTCCCGTAGACAAGTTGTTGAAAAAACGGCAGGAGAAGAGGGATATAACAAAGAAATCCGGGAAAAATCCGGAGAAATCCGGCGCAGAAAAGATATCTGTATCCGGCATAGACGGAAACAGGGAAGAAGAACATAAAAAATCAGTGGTTGATCACCCGAAATCAGAGAATATGGAGACTGAGGATCTGAAAACCGACAGAAATTCAGCTTCAGATACATCTGCTGATACAGAGAGGATCAGAAACAGTCAGATATCCGGACAGCAGGAACTGAATGCAGATGATACAGATCGGAATAGTCTAAAGAAGAGGCAGTTTTTTATAAAAAGGATCTATGACCGGATCCGAAATATATTTCAGTCGATTCGTACAAAACTGCAAAATATCCGCAGGACATTCGGGAAGATTAAGAAGAATGTGTCCTGGTGGAAGGCTTTTATAGAACATCCCAGAGTGACAGCTGCCAGAAAACTTGTATGGAAACATGGAAAATTTTTGCTTAAGCATATTTTTCCTACAAGGATAGAAGGGCAGGTTACTTTTTCTTTTGAAGATCCGGCGCTGACAGGTGCGGCACTTGCTGTACTTGGGATGACAATTCCATTTCACAAAAACTGTATACAGATCAATCCCCGTTTTGACAGTGAGAATTATCTGTATGGAAACATCAGGGCAAAAGGCAGGATCTACGGATTTGTTCCTGTGCGGGCAGCAGTGAGTATTTATTTCAATAAAAATATAAAATACGTTATAAAACGTTGGAAAACCAGGAGGGCATGACCATGGCAAATGAAAACAATTTTAAAGAAACCGTAAATTCATTATTCAAGGGAATGGACAGTTTTATTTCTGCGAAAACAGTGGTAGGAGAGGCAATCCATGTAGGCGATACGATCATTCTTCCTCTGATGGATGTATCTTTCGGTGTAGGTGCCGGGGCTTTTTCCGGAGAGAAGAAGGATAACGGCGGCGGCGGAATGGCAGGAAAGATGACTCCCTGTGCAGTGCTTGTGATCCAGAATGGAACAACAAAGCTGGTCAATGTGAAAAATCAGGATGGTCTCACCAAGATCCTTGATATGGTTCCGGATTTTGTAGACCGTTTTACCTCCGGAAAAGGTGACGAAGAATCTGTCGGCGAATCAGAAAAATAATTTTTGCATAGACTATAGCAAACCGATGAAAAAGGTGCAGAAGAATTGGAAAAGCTGTTCGGCTTTATGCTGTTTTTCATAGGGATTGGGATGATAATCGGGATGCTGATCGCAGAAAATGTGGTTCTGGTGGTTTCGGCCGGAGTTTTCCTGTTGTTGGGATATCATCTTTTCTGTCATTAACTTTACAGAAGATTGCGAATATCCCGTTTGACATATGAAATAAAAAAAGACTGTCAGCTCAGGCAGAATATTCGGTAAAGAATATCTGAACAGAGGGACAGTCTTTTTTGCAAAAAAATACCCCTGTTGCAACAGGGGTAATGGTGTTATTATGCTCTTTCTACTTTACCGGATCTTAAGCAAGAAGTACATACATATGTCTTTCTAGCTCCGCCCTCAGCAGTCTTGATTTTAACGGATTTTACGTTAGATTTCCACATTTTATTGGATCTTCTATGTGAATGACTTACATTATTTCCGAAATGAGCAGCTTTCTCACAGATTGCACATTTAGCCATGATAGCACCTCCTTGACGCTTTATTGTTACTGTCGTGCTGTGTGCATAGCGTCTGAACAGTAACCTTGTGTTCAACAGATTACATTGTAACAGATGAATTGTGCTTTTGCAAGCAAAAAAAGGAAAAAACTCAAAAATTATATTTCTTTTTCTGTGAAAAGAGGTTATAATACACTTACATACAATAATGAGCATTGGAGGTAACCATATGAATGGACGTATAGATTCCGGATTAGGTCAGATCATAATTGACACAGATGTAATCGCAACCTACGCAGGAAGCGTTGCTGTAGAATGTTTTGGTATCGTAGGCATGGCTGCAGTCAGTATGAAGGACGGACTGGTAAAGCTTCTTGGAAAGAACAGCCTGAAACATGGCATCAGCGTCAGAATTACAGAGGACAATAAAATCCGCCTGAATTTCCATGTTATTGTGGCATATGGCGTGAATATAAGTACAATTGCAGACAACCTTGTCAGCAATGTCAAATATAAAGTCGAGGCCTTTACAGGAATGGAGATCGATAAGATCGATATTTATGTAGAAGGTGTACGCGCAATTGATTAGGATAGAGGAGGAACTTGTGGTGAATAACAAAACCATAGATGCCAGAATACTTTCCAGGATGTTTCTTGCAGGAGCCAAGAATCTGGAAGCTAAAAAAGAATGGATCAACGAACTGAACGTATTTCCGGTACCGGATGGAGATACAGGAACCAATATGACAATGACGATCATGGCAGCAGCAGCAGAAGTAGGTTCTCTGGGAGAGCCTGACATGGAGTCACTGGCCAAGGCGATTTCTTCCGGTTCTCTGCGCGGTGCAAGAGGTAATTCAGGTGTTATTCTTTCTCAGCTTCTGCGTGGTTTTACCAGAAGTGTTAAGAACAGTAAGGAACTGGATGCCATTGATATCGCGGCAGCCATGGAGAAAGGTGTGGAGACTGCATATAAGGCAGTCATGAAACCGAAGGAAGGAACAATCCTTACTGTTGCAAGAGAGGCTGCTGCCAAGGCTGTAGAGCTTGCGGAGACAGCAGAAGATCTGGATACATTTTTCCAGAGCGTGATCGCTCATGCGGAGGAAACTCTGGCAAAGACACCGGAAATGCTGCCGGTTCTGAAAGAAGCAGGAGTAGTGGATTCCGGTGGACAGGGACTTCTGGAAGTATACCATGGTGCATATGATGGTTTCCTTGGCAAAGAGATTGATTATACACAGTTTGACAAGGCAAAAGGTCCTGCTGTGACTAAGATCGATGCACAGACAGAGACTGATATTAAATTTGGTTATTGTACAGAGTTTATTATTCTTCTGAACCAGCCGATGTCCGAGGAGACAGAGCATGAATTTAAGAAATTCCTGATGTCCCTTGGTGATTCTATTGTGCTTGTTGCAGATGACGAGATCGTGAAGGTTCATGTTCATACCAATCATCCCGGACAGGCTATTGAGAAAGCCCTTACCTTTGGTGCACTTTCACGTATGAAGATCGACAATATGCGTGAGGAGCATCAGGAGAAGCTTATAAAGGATGCCGAGAAAATGGCGAAAGAGCAGGCAGAACAGGAAGAAAAAGAAGAAGCAGCACAGCCACCGAAGGAAGTAGGCTTTATTTCCGTATCTGTGGGAAAGGGAATGACAGAGATCTTTAAGGAACTGGGTGTGGATTACCTGATTGAGGGCGGTCAGACAATGAACCCGAGTACAGAGGATATGCTCAATGCCATTGCAAAAGTAAATGCAAAGACTATTTATATTTTCCCGAACAATAAGAATATTGTTCTTGCTGCAAACCAGGCAAGGGATCTTACTGAGGATAAAGAGATCGTGGTTGTGCCGACTAAGACCATTCCGCAGGGAATTACTGCCATGATCAGTTATGTGCCCGAGAAGAACAGTGCGGAGAATACTGGGGCTATGCTTCAGGCAATCGAACATGTGAAGACCGGACAGATCACGTATGCTGTGCGTGATACAAGGATTGATGATAAGGAGATCCATGAGGGTGATATGATGGGTATCGGTGATCATGGAATCCTGGCTGTTGGCAAGGATCGCATGGAAGTTGCCAAGGAGACAGTTGCCCAGATGGTGGACGATGAGTCTGAGGTGATCAGTATTTATTATGGTGCTGATACTGAGGAGGCTGAAGCTGAGGAGCTGGCAACGGCTCTGGAGGAGGCTTATCCGGATTGTGATGTGGAACTGAATGCGGGTGGACAGCCGATTTATTATTATGTTATTTCTGTAGAGTAGGATAATAGAGTTTTTGAGAGAGATAAACGAATAGTTCATGTGATGAAAACGGGTATAGGCCATTGTTGAGGGTGGGTATATCCGTTTTCGTATTAAAAAGGGACGGCAGGAAAATTATTTGTTTTTGTGTGCGGTTTCGGAAACTAAGATATTCTAAGGTTCCGGAAATCTGCTAAGGGCATGAGCAGCCCTCTCAAACTCGCTCCGTTGCAAACTTCGCTCAGACAGTGAGACTGTCTGCTCATAACGCAGTTTTCCGGAACCTAAGAATATCTAAGATCCCTGCAAATGCACACAAAAACAAATAATTTTCCCGCCTGGCAGCTGGCTGGGCGGATGACATAGTCCGTTTTTACTTGATTATAACCGAATAATTGCTCTGCCGGATACTTGATTTGGTTAAATTTATATTTGTGATGGATTTTTTAGAAAGGAAAAGGAGATAGATGTCGATATCTTTGAGAACCCTTAAGGGCGTGGGGGAGAAAACGGAAAAGTTATTTGCGAAAATAGGAGTTACGGATATGGAATCTCTTCTGAGTTATTATCCACGTAATTATGATGCGTATGAGGAGCCTGTTGAGATCCTGTCTCTGGAAGAGGGAGCTGTTGTGGCGATTTCTGTGGCGGTTATAACGGGTGTGTATGTGAATCAGGTGCGGAATCTTCAGGTGATCACGACCACTGTGGCAGATCTTACGGGGAAAATTTCTGTTACGTGGTTTAATGCACCGTATCTGCGCTCTGCAGTCAGGAAAGGCAGCAGGTTTGTTCTGCGGGGGCGTGTCGTCAGGAAGCAGGGGAAGCTGCAGATGGAGCACCCTGAGATTTTTACGCCTGCGGCTTATGAAGAGATTCTGCACAGTCTTCAGCCGATTTATGGACTGACTGCGGGGCTTTCTAATAAGACGATCGTGAAGCTGATCCATCAGGTGCTTGATGAGCAGAAGCTTCAGGCAGAGTATCTGGCAGATGAGTATAAGGAGAGGTATCACCTGGCAGACAGGAATTTTGCGATTCCTGCGATTCATTTTCCCAAAAATATGCAGGAGCTGTTAGCTGCAAGGAGAAGGTTGGTGTTTGACGAGTTTCTTCTTTTTATTCTTGCTGTGCAGTCTTTGAAGGAGAAGACGGAGGAAGCACCGAATGCGTTTCCCATGCATCCGGTGTGGACGACAGAGCAGATTATTGAAAGTCTGCCCTATGATCTGACAAAGGCGCAGTTGAATGTGTGGCATGAGATTGAGAGGGATTTAAGCGGCCAGGCTCTGATGTCCAGACTGGTGCAGGGAGATGTGGGAAGCGGTAAGACGATCCTTGCGTTTCTCGCAATGATCATGACTGTGGAGAATGGATATCAGGCAGTGCTTATGGCACCTACGGAGGTTCTTGCAAGGCAGCATTTTCAGGCAATGGAGAAGTTGCTGCAGGAACAGAATATTGATTTTGGGCATCCGGTTTTGCTGACAGGATCAGATACTGCGAAGGAGAAAAGGGAAAAATATGCGCTGATCGCGTCAAAAGAGGCTAACCTGGTGATAGGAACGCATGCGCTGATTCAGGAAAAAGTGCAGTACAATAATCTTGGACTGGTTATTACAGATGAGCAGCATCGTTTTGGTGTGAAACAGAGGGAAGCACTGACTACTATGGGAAACCCGCCTAATGTGCTGGTGATGAGTGCTACACCGATTCCAAGGACGCTGGCGATCATTATATACGGGGATCTGGATATTTCAGTAATTGATGAACTTCCTGCGCAGAGACTTCCCATTAAAAATTGTGTGGTGGATACTTCTTACAGGCCGAAGGCTTATTCCTTTATGGAGAAGCAGATCCGTCAGGGACGGCAGGTTTATGTGATCTGTCCAATGGTGGAGGAGAGCGAAGGGATGGATGGGGAAAATGTGCTGGATTATACCCTGAAGCTTCGCAATGTTTTTTCGCCGGATATAAAGATTGCTTCTCTTCATGGAAAGATGAAAGCGAAAGAGAAGAATGTGATCATGGAGGCTTTTGCCGCAGGGGAAATTCAGATCCTGGTATCTACTACTGTAGTTGAGGTAGGAGTGAATGTGCCTAATGCTACAGTGATGATGGTGGAGAATGCCGAGCGTTTCGGGCTGGCACAGCTTCATCAGCTTCGCGGGCGTGTCGGTAGAGGGGAATATCAGTCATATTGCATTTTTATGCAGGGAAATGGTGCAAAGGAAATTTCTAAACGTCTGCAGATCCTGAACAAATCCAATGATGGATTTTATATTGCAGGAGAGGATCTGAAGCTTCGCGGTCCTGGTGATCTTTTTGGAATCCGCCAGAGTGGTCTGCTGGAATTTAAACTGGGGGACATCTATCAGGATGCGGATATCCTGAAAGCTGCCAGTGAAACGGCTTCGGAGATTCTGTCCCTTGATGCGGATTTAAGCCTTCCGCAGAATGAGGAACTTCAGAGGAGACTTTCGGCATATATGAAGGAAGATCTGCAGAATCTAGGACTATAGAAAATGACGGATACAGAGTAAAAAATAATACTGTTCATGTTACTGTTCATAAGATGCCTAAATTATAAAAACAGAAAAACATTGCAAAAGCAGAAGATTCGTAGTATTCTATTTTCATAAAAGAATGTTACTGTTTATCATATTTTCGGTAACATAAGAATACCTGTAACTGTACAAAACTGAGCAGTTATGAATACTTATATCTTGTAAGGAGGCTAATCATATGGCAACAAAAGCAACTACAGCAGATCTCAACACATCCACTGCGAAGACAACCGAAGTTAAAGAGGCTCCTGCAAAGACAACTGCTGAAGAAGTAGCTGTAAATAAAGAAGCAAACAAGAAAGAAACTGCTGAAACAGAGACTGTAAAGAAAGAAACAACAGCAAAGAAACCAGCAGCAAGAAGAACAAGAAAGACTGCAGAAAAGAAATCAGCAGAAGCAGAGAAAGAAACCGAGAAGAAAGAAACAGCTAAAGCAGCAGACACTGTAGAAAAGAAATCGGCAGAAACAGAGAAAGAAGCCGAGAAAAAAGAGACAGCTAAAACAACAAAGACTGCTGCAAAACCAACAAAAACAACGAAAAGAACTACAAAGAAGGCTCCTGCTAAGACAGCTGAGAAACCGGCTGAAGAGACAGCTGCCGAGAAGAAGACAACAAGAAGAACCACTAAGAAAGAAGCAACAGCAGAAGTATATATTCAGTTCATGGGCAGAGAAGTATATACAAAAAATATTTTAAGTAATGTCAGAAGAATCTGGACAGACGAACTGGGTAAAAAGGAGAAAGATCTCAAAGATATTAAGATTTATATCAAACCTGAAGAGAACAAAGCATATTATGTAATTAACGGTGATATCACTGGTTCTGTGTGGATCTGACATATAAAAAATAAGAACAATTTTCAAATCTCATGGCAATCACATAAATCAGTTACTTGAGAATGATCAGAATAATAAGTAATGAAGTAATTACAGACAGGTTTAATGACCTGTCAGGTTAAGACATTGAGAAACTCAGATGATAACATAAATTCATCTGAGTTTTTTGTGCTTTCGGTTATAAAAAATTGAGACATACAAGCCAAAATTCCATTGCCGCAGGCAATCTGGAATGAATTTTGGC
>SAMEA3387443__coassemble_1670_pt1 | contig 29787 bp, 26 predicted proteins | sample SAMEA3387443__metabat2_high_PE_014 | metagenome-assembled genome bin SAMEA3387443 (sample SAMEA3387443) | Felis catus | biome: Faeces | place: United Kingdom | collected 2012 | reverse complement strand
TCGATTTCAGGTACATCATGAATTTCAGCAAGTGACTTGATAACATTTAAAGTATTATGAAGAAAATGATGATTTATCTGAAATTGCAGCATTTGAACCCGCATTTGTTGTTCAGCAATCTGAATTTCATAATTTTGTTTCAGGCTCAGAAAGAGACGCTGGCTCATTCCGTTAAAGCTGTCAATCAGTTTGCGCAATTCCTGGTTGGAACCGCAGGATTTCAGATCAATCTGTGTTCCATCGGAAGGATCCAGAATATCGATTTCATGACATAGATTGGAAACCGGACGGGTAAGTATTCTGGACAGGAAAATTGCCAGGATAAGTCCAAGCAATGCGCAGAACAGGAAAATTCCCAGGTAACTGATGATAGTGTCATGAAAAGTATGAGCGATTTTTTCGTTGCTTATGATCTGAACAATATGCCACTGGGTAGTATTATTAATGCATCCATTAATTACAAACTGCCCCAGAGATGTCTTAAGAGTACTTTGACCGATTGCATCCTGTGAAGTTAGAGTATTGCTGAAGTCTTCAAGTTTGGACAAAACAGAGGAAGATATATCTGCTTCTGAAAAAGATGCAAGATTAATTGTGCATGTAAGTTTGTTATCTGCATTATAGATTAAAAGTGTATTTTGTGTTTCACAGGATGAAGATAGGATTTCCATAATTGGAGTAAAATCTATTTCTGCATAACATAGTCCTGTTTCCCGGTAATCGTATCTATCCAGTAAAATTTTGACCATTGGAAGAATACTGTGTCCGGTACTGGAATCTGTCTGCAGAGGTGCAAAATATGTCCGGTTTTTAGAAGTTTCAGCTATTTTTTTCCATTTTTCCATATTAGATTCAATTGTATGACGCTGCTGCGCTGTCTTTACATTATATTCAAAAGAGTAACCGTATCTATTTTGAAAATAGACGGTAAGCATAGAACTGTTCAATTGATTTGTCTGGCGCATTAAATTTCGAAAAACATTGAAATCCTGAGCATATGACAGATAATCTTTTTCGTAATTAGTTATCATGGCTTTGCGTGCGTCATCGTTGAGAAGAGGAGTATCCGCTATTTTTAGTGCATTTTCAAGAAGTGTATCAAGAGACTGGTTCATTTGCGTCAGTGTTGCTGCAGTAGAAGTATTATATTCTGAAGTGATTGTACTGGTTTTTGAAATGGCATTTATTGTGCTTAGAAGAACCGTTGGAAAAATAACGAGAATAAGTGATGACAGAAAAATCTGCATACGAAAAGACAATTGATGTATTTTTTTCATAAAAACCTCCAGATATTTGTGATAGAATATTTTTAAAGAATTATAGCATGTATTTTTTGGAAAAAATAGAAAATATCCTAAGAAATTTTCTATTTTTATAAAACAATCTTTCTATTTTTTTGAAAAGAAGTTTATTATACTGTTTTTAACGGTCAGGGAACTTTGCAAAGCAGAAGACAGTAGAAAATTCAGGAGGTTAGAGAAAGATGACAAAGAAAGAGCGTGTACTGGCAGTAATGAAAAAAGAGCAGGTGGATATGATTCCGGCTGGATTCTGGTTTCATTATAAATCAGATTATACAGTGCAGCAGATGATTGACGAGCATATGAAATTATTCAGAACTACAGATATGGATATTATTAAAATTATGCAGGATTACCCATATCCGATTTCTGGAAAGATAACCTGCGCGGATGACTGGTACCATATCCAGGTAAAAGGAACAGACTCTGAAGAATTTGCAAAAATGGCAGAGATCATAAGAGGAATAAGAAAAGAAGCAGGTAAAGATGTTTTGATCTTCCAGACAATGTTTGGACCTTTTAAAGCTGCATCTATGATTTTTGGTGATGATGTTCTGATGAAATACAGTAAAGAAGCTCCAGAGGCAGTTGTGGCTGGTGTTAAGATTATTGCAGATGCATTGGAAGAGTGGACAAAGGGATATCTGGAGGCAGGAGCAGATGGCATATATTATTCTGCACAGTTTGGTGAAATCGGAAGATTTGAAAAAAATGAATGGGAAGAACTTGTGCGCCCATATGATCTTCAGATTTTAAAAGTAGCAGAGGAAATGCCAGAGAAATATAATATTCTTCATATTTGTGGTGAACCGGAATATCAGTTTGAAACACATGTAGAATGGTTTAAGAATTATCCGGCTGATTTGATTAATTGGTCAGTGAAAGATAATCATTTCAGTCTGGAGCAGGGACGTAAACTTTACAGCAGCGCGATTCTTGGTGGAATGAATAATAAGGGTAATGTATTGAATGGCTCTGAAGATGCAATCCGAGAAGAAGTAAAAGGAATTTTGGACGCGTTTGGAACAAAAGGAATTATGATTGGAGCTGACTGTACGATTCAGGGCGAAAATATCAGCCTTGATCTGATTAAAACAGCAGTGGAAGCGGCACATGCATACAAGAAATAAAAAGTAAAAGGAGAATTATATTATGGGTAAGAAGAGTTTGGCAGCATTACTTTGTGCAACAATGGCAATGACAGCATGTATGTTACCTGCAACAGCAGCAATGGCAGATGAACCATTAAAAATTGAATTCTTTCAGCAGAAGGGAGAAGAAGGACCTCAAAAGGGATATAAGGAGATTATTGATAAGTTCAATAAAGAAAATTCAGATATAGAGATTGAAATGAATACAGTTCCGGATGCAGGAACAGTTCTTACATCCAGAATTTCTTCTGGTGATATTCCAGTGATTTTTTCCGATTATCCAACACAGACACAGTTTAAACAGAAAGTTGCCAATGGATATGTACAGGATCTTTCTGATCAGGATTTCCTAAAAAACGTCAATGAATCCGCACTGGAAATGACAAAACAGGAAGATGGTGGAGATTATGCGCTTCCTTACAGCCGAAACTATATTGGAGTTTACTATAACAAAAAGACCTTTGAAGATAATGGATTAGAAATCCCGACTACATGGGAAGAGTTTACTGCAGTATGTGATAAGTTAAAAGAGGCAGGAATTACTCCTGTTGGAATGCATGGAAAAGATCCGGCGCGTGTAGGACATCTGTTCCAGGCAGCAACTGTTGCATGGGCACCGGATGGTGTGGAAACTATCGGAAAAGTTGTTTCCGGAGAGGCAAAAATTGAAGGAGACGAAGAATTTAAAAATGTATTTGAAAAGATGAACACACTTCTTTCCTATGCGAATGAAGATGCACTGGCACTTTCTGATACAACATGTTACGAAAACTTTGTAAATGGTGAATATGCAATGACGATTACAGGTTCTTATGCGAGAGGAACTATCCAGTCTATTAACCCGAATCTGGAAATTGGTGTATTCCCACTTCCAAATGATTCTTATGATGATACTAAGTGCTTATCCGGTATTGATGCTGCAATTTGTGTATCTGCACAGGCAAGTGATAAGGAAAAAGATGCAGCATATAGATTCCTTTCTTATCTTGCTGATCCTGAAAATGCACAGATATTCTGCGATAATGACGGTGCACCATCCTGTATCACAGGTGTTACAAGCAATGATGATGGAATAAAACCTATGGTAGATATGATTAATGCCGGAAAAACACATGACTGGATGGCGTCTACAATTGATAACAATGTAACTACTGATCTTTATAATGTAGTGCAGGGATTCTGGGCAAATAAAGATGTAGATGCAGTTATGAAAGACATGGATGTATCAATTGAAATTTCAAGCGCACAGTAAAATATTAAACGGCTCAATGTAGAAAAACCGTATACGTTCAAAAAAAGATTGCTGCGTAAGAATAATGATTCATTGGCAGCAATCTTTTTTTGAACCTGGATTTGATAATAATAAACAAAGCCTTTTAAGAGGAGTGCTATATGAATAATACAAAAAGAAAAAAGTTATCGGGCAGAGTGACGTTTTTTCTGTTTACACTGATACCAGTAGTGCTTTATACATTTTTTTACGTGGTATCTGTAATCAATGGTATTCGATACAGTTTTACAGACTGGGATGGAATGGCTCAGAAAATGAATTTTATCGGGTGGAAGAATTATAAGATATTGCTCAAAAATCCGAACTTTTGGAATGCTATAAAAACAACGGTGATTTACAGTGTATTGCTGGTGATTGGGGTAATTGTAACATCACTGATTTTGTCAATTTCACTGAATTCACTGAAAAAGTTTAAGACATTAGTAAAATCCGTGTATTTTGTTCCGGCAATGATTGGTGGTGTTACAATTGCACTGATCTGGGATCAGATTTATTATCGAGTGATTCCGGTAATCGGGAAAGCACTGGGAATTTCCTGGTTATCTAACAGCGTTCTGATGTCTGGAGATACGGCGTTGCCTGCAGTTGTATTTGTACAGATATGGCAGGCGGTTGCGATGCCAACGGTAATCTTTATAGCCGGTTTGCAGCAGATTCCAGAAGAGCAGTATGAATCTGCCAAAATTGATGGTGCCACAGCTTTTCAGCGTTTCAGGTATGTTACATTTCCTTATTTGCTTCCAACAGTAACAGTAAATCTTATACTTACAATTAAACAGGGATTTACCTCATTTGATTTTCCGTACGCACTTACCGGAGGTGGACCTGTCCGGGCAACAGAAGTAATAGGAATTCTGATATATAATGATGCGTTTAAAAATATGCGATTTTCCATGGCAAATGCAGAAGCATGTATATTATTTGTGATTGTTGCGATATTCTCACTTACGCAGTTGAAACTGACAAGTAAAGGAGGGACGGACTGATGAAGATAAAAGCAGGAAATGACGAAAGAGTATGGCTTTTTTTTAGAAATATTATTTTGATCGGTGGATTACTCCTGATTTTATGCCCTCTTTGGATGGTGCTGATCAACTCATTTAAAACATTGGAGGAGGCCGGAAAAAATTTCTTTGCGCTTCCTTCAAAACTGAATCTGGAAAATTATATTGAATTGTTTACTAACAGTAATTACTGGATTTTTTTGAAAAATTCATTTAAAATAACAGTAATATCCATCATTTTGATTTTGATTTTTGTTCCGTCTGTTTCTTATTCTATTGCAAGAAACTTTAACCGGAAGTATTACAAAACAATTTATTTTTATATTATGATGGGGTTATTTGTTCCGTCGCAGGTAGTATTGTTGCCTGTAACCAAAATGATGTCAAAGTTAAATATGCTTAATCATGCGGGACTGATTATTCTGTATGCGGCATTTGGCCTGACGCAGGGAGTATTTCTGTTTGTAAATTATATCAGAGGTCTTCCTTACGAAATTGAGGAGTCTGCACAGATTGACGGTTGCAGTGTATTTCAGACATATGTAAAAATAGTACTTCCTCTGGTAAAGCCTATGATTTCTACGTTGCTGATCATGGATACTTTGTGGATATGGAATGACTTTATGCTCCCTTTACTAATTTTAAACCGTTCACAGGCTATTTGGACACTTCCTCTTTTTCAGTATAATTTTAAGACAGAATATTCTTTTAACTATACAATGGCGTTTACGGCATACTTACTTGCTATGTTGCCTATGTTGATCATTTATTGTATGGGACAGAAATACATAGTCAAAGGACTGACAGCAGGATCTGTAAAAGGTTGATCCTGTAGAAGTAGTATATTGCGGGCGAAAGGAGAATCATGAAAAGTGAAGGTGCTGGTTGTAGAAGATGAATTTTATGCAAGAAAAGCCATGATAAGACAAATCAAAAAATATGATCAGGATGGACTTTTTGAGATATCGGAGGCATCTAATGGAGAGGAAGGCTGGGAATTTTGCGAAAAATATAAACCAGAACTTGTCTTGACAGATATTCGTATGCCTAAAATGGATGGGATACAGCTTCTTCAGGAGATCCGCAATAATGAATTAGAAATAAAAGTAATTATTCTGAGTGCTTACTCTGATTTTGAATATGCTCGCAGTGCAATTGTAAATGGAGCTTCAGATTATTTACTGAAACCAATTGATGATACGGCTCTGACAGAATGTCTGAATAAGTTTGTCACTCAGCATAAAATAGAACAAAAAGAAGCTTTGCTATCCAGAAAAGATATGGCAACACAATATATTTTGAACAGCATTCAGGAATCAAAATATTCCGGTTTTATAGAGAAAAATATGTTTGAAAGAGTGTTTCCGCAATATCAGCTAGGTGTTTTTCTGTTTCTTCAGGATAAGCCCAGACAGGAAATCTTTCTTACGGAATTGGAAGAAAGCTGCGGAAGTATCATGCTGACGAAGATTCGGTTTGTAGAATTGAAACCGAATATGTGGATATTGCTTGTAAGACCGGAGGGAGATATGCTGTTTTTCTGGAGACGTATCAGAAAACTGCTGGAGAAAGAGGATTCCCAGGTTAAGATAGGAATCAGTAATGTGTATGGTGCAAATGCTTCTGTTTTGGATGCTTTTAGAGAAGCGGTTACCGCGATAAAGAGCAGAATTTATAAAAGGGAATCTCTGATTTTTGCGAAGGAAATAAAACAGGAAGATTTTTCAGAATATTACCTTGAAAAAGAAATAGAAAGAGAACTGGAACAACATCTAAAGGAAGGGGATGAAAGCAAAACAGGGACAACGCTGGATAAACTTTTTAAAGATATTGAGAAAGTTCTCCCAATTCGAATAGAATGTATGGAACTTCTGTATTCGCAGATTATCCTTATATACCGAAGGACGATTCGAATGGAAAATCATGATAAAGAATTAGATAATCTGTCAGAAAGTTTTCTGAAGTTTGATTCTGTTTTGGAGATTGAAAGCTATCTCAGGAGGATTGCGGAAAATATTTGTCATATGCAGCCGCAGAGACAATCAGATGAGTTGACAAATACGGGAATGGACATTGTGGAGAAGATGAGCGAATATGCAGTCAATAACTATAATATGGACATTACAATCCGGAATCTTGCGGAAAATGTATTTTTCATGAATCAGAGTTATATCAGCCACTTATTTGCTGAGAAGAAAGGAATTAGTTTTTCTGCATTTCTGCGAATGATTCGGATTTGTCATGCTAAGGAATTTCTGGCAGATGCGAGATGGTCCGTAACAGATGTTGCATTGATGTCGGGTTATAACGATACCTCACAATTTATACGTATTTTCCGACAGGAAACAGGAATGACACCAAAGAAATACCGAATATTTCTGAAAAATGGAGGAAGTGAAAATGAATCCAGGGAAAGTTGAATGGAATGAAGAAAATAAGCCACAGCCGGATATGGAATTATTAGAACAATGGATCTCCAGACAGGAAGATCAGATGCGAGAAGATATTGCAGCATTGATCAGAATCCCGAGTATTGCTGATCAGCAGGAAGCAATTCCGGGGGCACCATATGGAAAAAAATGCAGGGAAGCACTGGAACAGATGCGAGCATTTGGATTGAGAGAACAGATGGAGACAGAAGATATAGACGGACACTGTCTGACTATTGCTACAGGCAAAGGGAATGTTGAGATTGGAATATGGAATCATCTGGACGTAGTTCCGGAAGGAAAAGGATGGATATATCCGCCTTATACGTGTACAGAAAAGGATGGCTATTTAATTGGGCGTGGAGTACAGGATAATAAAGGTTCCGCAGTTGCTGTTTTATATGCAATGAAATATTGTAGGGAAAAAGAAATTCTGAATAATATTAAAGTAAGGCAGATTCTTGGATGTCAGGAAGAAAGCGGTATGACAGATGTAGAATATTATCTGAAATACAAAAAAACACCGGAATATTCTTTTGTTGCTGATTGTGGATTTCCTGTATGTTGCGGAGAAAAAGGACATTGTATTGTGTTGATGGAAACTGTTAGTGCAGTAGAGGGGATTCGGGAATTTGACGGAGGGACTGCGCCTAACAGCGTGCCGTCTTTTGCTCATGCGGTTGCGGAGAACAAAATAGGACAAAAGAGCGAAGAAACAGCAGTGGGAATCAGTGGACATGCAGCTTTTCCGGATGGAACTCAAAATGCAATAGGTATACTTTGTGGAAAGTTGAAAATGCAAAATTTTCCTGAACAGACAAAAAGAGCATTAGAATTTGTGGAGAGACTTTCAGAAGGCGGTTATGGGGAAAAAACAGAAATTTGTTGTTCTGATGAATGTTCTGGTAGACTGACATGCAATATAGGTCAGGCATTTCTGCACGAAGGACATTTAAGAATAGTGATTGACATCCGTTATCCAGTTACTAAAAAAACAGAAGATTTTCTTCCGAAGCTGCAAACAGAAGCTGCTAAATCAGGAATTCACATCATTGGTATTGAAGACAGCAGACCATATTATATGAATCCGGAACAGCCTTTCATACAGACTCTGATGGAAGCATGGAGGGAGGTTACAGGTCTTGAAGGCAGACCATTTGTTATGGGAGGAGGAACTTATGCGAGGAAAATTCCCAATGCAGTGGCATTTGGCCCTGGACAGGAGCGAAATCTAGACAGGCTCGGACTTCCAAAAGGACATGGAAACTGTCATTGTGCGGATGAAGCAGAATTGTTTGAAAATCTGAAGAATGCAGTGAAAATATATGTTTTTGCACTTAAAAAACTGGACAAAAGAATAAAAGAAATACGTTAACTAAAGAGAAATACATAAATTAAGTATAATACAGGAGGATACAAAATGAAAATGTTTCAGATTAGTGACAAAATAGACAATGTATCAAGAATTGGAATTGGATGCATGAGAATTACAGGTTTATCTGATGAAAAAGCGGTAAGAAGTCTGACTGAAGGAGCACTGGAGTGTGGAATTAATTTTTTTGATCATGCAGATATTTATGCAGGCGGAGAAGCCGAAACAGTATTTGGAAATGCGCTGACACCTCAGTTGCGTGAAAAGATGGTGATTCAGACAAAATGTGCCATACGTCCGGGTATCTGTTATGATTTTTCAAAAGAATATATTCTGAATTCTGTAGATGGAAGTCTGAAACGTTTAAAAACAGATTATGTAGATATATTACTTCTTCATCGTCCGGATGCGTTGATGGAGCCGGAAGAGGTAGCAGAAGCATTTGAAATTCTGGAAAAAAGCGGAAAAGTAAAAGCATTTGGTGTAAGCAATCACAATCCGATGCAGATTGAATTATTAAATCAATACTGTGGTGGAAAAATCTGTATTGATCAGATACAGTTTTCAGCGGTTCACTGTCCAACGATTGATGCAGGACTAAATGTAAACATCCATAATGATGCAGGATGTGATCGTGATGGTGGTATTATCGAGTATGCAAGACTGAAGAAAATGACATTGCAGGCATGGTCTCCGTTCCAGTATGGAATGTTTGAAGGAATATTTATTGGAAACAAGAAATTTCCGGAACTGAATAAAGTGTTAGATCGTCTGGCAGAGAAATATGGGGTAACACAGAATGCAATCGCAGTTGCATGGATTATGCGTCATCCCGCAGGAATCCAGACAATTGTAGGAAGTACAAATCTGAAAAGAATTCAGGATATAAGTAAAGCATCCGATATTGTTCTGAGCCGTGAAGAATGGTATGAAATTTATCTTGCAGCAGGAAAAATGCTGCCGTAAGAAAAACATATCATCTGAATCAGATGGTAAAGAACTTTGCTTGACAGTTAGGAGAAGAGAGCGCGCATTCATGGAAAAAAAAGTGTATGAGAGTTATCTGGAGATTCTCAGAGAAGAACTTGTTCCTGCTCTGGGATGTACGGAACCTATTGCAATTGCATATGCAACTGCAACAGCAGCTTCTGTGCTGGAAAAAGTGATAAAAACAGATGATGATGGAAATAAAAAATATGATGGACATTTAAATCTTTATTGCAGTGGAAATATAATAAAAAATGTAAAAAGTGTTACAGTACCAAATTCAGGAGGAATGAGAGGTATTGAAGCTGCTGCAGTTCTTGGAATGGTTGGGGGTCAGGCAGAACGGAAACTGGAAGTACTGGAGGGAATTACAGAAGCTGAACGCATTCAGACAGCAAAACTTCTTGAAGCACAATTCTGTACATGTTATCTTGAAGAAGGAGTAGAGAATCTTTATATCCGTGCAGAACTTACGCAAAATGGACATAGAGCAGTTGTAGTTATAGAAAATAAACATACGAATATCGTCCTGATCAAAAAAGACGATGAGATACTGTTGGAAAAGAAGGGCTTTCAGCAGAAAAAAACAGAGAAAAAACAGGATAAAAGAGATTTGCTGAATGTAGCAGATATTCTGGAGTTTGCAGAAATTGTGGATATAAAAGAGATAGAGGAGGTTATAGGACGCCAAATTGCCATGAATACAGCAATTTCCGAAGAAGGCCTGCGTAATCATTACGGAGCAGAAGTTGGACGTACCTTGCTTCGAGCATATGGTGATGATGTCAAAGTACGTGCCAGAGCAAAGGCGGCGGCTGGATCTGATGCAAGAATGAATGGATGCTCTATGCCGGTAGTTATTAATTCCGGGAGCGGAAATCAGGGAATGACCTGTTCTTTGCCAGTCATTGAATATGCCAGAGAACTTAACGTTCCTAAAGAGAAAATGTATCGTGCACTGGTTGTAAGCAACTTAGTAGCGATTCATCAGAAAAATTATATTGGAAGTCTGTCAGCTTACTGTGGAGCGGTAAGTGCCGCATGTGGAGCAGGAGCTGCCATATCCTGGTTAAACGGGGGTGATTACAATGCAATATCTAAAACAATCACAAATGCTCTTGCAAATACAAGTGGCATTGTATGTGATGGAGCTAAGTCTTCATGTGCTGCCAAAATCGCTTCAGCAGTAGATGCAGCAATTATGGCATACGCTCTGGAGGATGCAGATCATTGTTTTCAGGCAGGAGAAGGATTGGTACGTGATAATGTTGAGGATACAATCCGAAATATGGGATACGTAGGAAGAGTTGGAATGAAAGATACAGATGTTACAATCCTGAATTTGATGATCAATCAGAAAAAAGTATAAAGAATAAAAGCAAAGAACCTGTCAGGTTTTCGACAGGTTCTTTGTCATGGAAATTTTCAGCATGAAATTTTAAGGAGTATTTTTTGAGTAAATATTTATTGCCATATATCTCATGGGATAACAATCATCTGCTGCCGGATATGAATGATATCAGAAGCTATGGGCAAAATAGCATCCGATATCACATCATTCATCAACAGATCACAGGCTGCTGTGAATGATATCCAGCACCTGTTTTAATTCATGCACACCGACCTGTCCCGGAGCAGAAGCTTTGGAAGCAGCGCCGAAGGTGAGAGCGGAGCCAAATGTCTCACCTGTCAGGCGACTTACAACGCCTGTTCCTGCCATGGACATGGTAATGATCGGGCGGTCTGCATATTTCTCAGACATTTCCAGAGTAGCAGAGAGGAGCGTAAGAACATCCTGTTTGCAGGTCGGCATAACAGCCATTTTGGGAATATCAGCACCGAAATCCTGCATCATACGAAGACGTCTGATAATCTCCTCCTTCTCAGGAGTCTTAAAGAAATCATGGTTGGAAGCAATTACCTTCACACCTGCCTTATGAGCAGCGTCAATGATCGTTTTTACAACATCATCGCCTGTAAATGCTTCTACATCGATTAAATCTACATAACCGCTCTGAGCAGCCGCGATATTTAAAGCAGCGTAATCACTTACAGAAATCTCTTTTTCCCCGCCCTCTTTGGAAGTACGGAATGTAAGGAGAACAGGGATATCTTTTAAGACTTCCTGAAGCTCTTTTGTGGTTTCTAATACTTTTTCAGTAGCAAAGACATCATCGAACCAGTCAACACGCCACTCAACCACATCAACCGGAAGAGAAGTGATCTTTTTGGCTTCTTCGAGAATGTCTGTTTTTGTTTTTCCAACGATCGGAACGCAGATTTTAGGTCTGCCTTCACCGATCACAGTGTTTTTTACCTGAACAGTGTTCATTTTCTTATCCTCATATTTCTTATCATATTAAGAATAACCGGGGTATCAGTCATCATAGGAGATGTGAAGAATCTCTTTCACCTGTGCCAACCTCGAAAGCAAGGTAAGCGTAGTCATACCCGAGTTTTGCAAAAGCCTCATTCTGCATTGCAGGAGAGCTGGGTGTAGGATCGGGTAAGCCATCAGACCGATTAATTCAGTATGTCCGGTAATTCTTTCAGCCATTATAATATCCCCTTTCGTATTTTGTTGTAAAGATTTTTATTGAAGGTATCCCATCTGAGTCAGCGTATTAAGGATATTTCTTCCTTCCGGAGTTCCATCGATGATCCTTTGTGCCCATAGGCACCATAACAATACGGTTTTTGATAGCCATATTTTTCACGTTCAGAGGTGAAAAAATATGCTGATAAGTGCTTTTCATTATGTTTTTCCTCTTAAATAGGAAGAAATGCTCAAAAAAACAGAATTCGGAGAAACCTGACATAATTTTCTGCTATTTTTTTAACGAAAATGGCAAATAAATGTTGAAATTTTCTGCCAGAAAAGGTAAAATTAAAATCGGCTAAATTTTTGGGTTAACTTTTAAATATTCTCATAAAGATGGAGGGCAAACAAGAATGAGTAATGCAACACAAAGCTTAGCAGGCACAAGAATTACTTCTTTGCTTGACGCAAACAGTTTTGTCGAAATCGGACAGGGTGTAACAGCCAGATCCACAGATTTCAACATGACTGCAAACAAGGCACCATCTGACGGTGTTATCACCGGATATGGTGTGATCGATGACAAACTGGTTTATGTATACAGCCAGGATGCATCTGTATTAAACGGTACTGTTGGTGAAATGCATGCAAAGAAGATCACAAGACTTTATGATCTTGCCATGAAAACAGGCGCTCCGGTTATCGGACTTGTTGACTGTGCAGGTATCCGTCTTCAGGAAGCAACAGATGCACTGGAAGCTTTCGGACAGATCTATCTGAAACAGACACTGGCATCCGGTGTGATCCCGCAGATCACAGCAATCTTCGGAACATGCGGCGGTGGTATGGCAGTTATCCCGTCTCTGACAGATTTCACATTCATGGAATCCAAAAAAGGAAAAATGTTCGTCAACACACCAAACGCACTGAAAGGAAACAACACAGACAAATGCGACACAGCAGCAGCTGATTTCCAGAGCAAAGAGACAGGTGTGATCGATGGCGTTGGTACAGAGGATGAGATTCTTGGCCAGATCCGTTCCTTAGTATCACTTCTTCCTTCTAATAATGAAGACACAGACAATTACACAGAGTGTACAGATGATCTGAACCGCGTATGCGCAGATCTTGCAAATTGTGCAGGTGACACAGCAATCGCACTTTCCCAGATCGCTGACAACGGTGAATTCTTCGAGACAAAAGCAGACTATGCAAAAGACATGGTTACAGGCTTTATCCGTTTAAACGGCGCTACAGTAGGTGCTGTTGCAAACAGAAGCGAAGTATATGACGCAGAAGGTAAGAAAGTAGAAACATTTGACGGAAGCATCTCTGCAAGAGGCGCAAGAAAAGCAGCAGATTTCGTGAAATTCTGCGACGCTTTTGATATTCCGGTACTTACACTTACAAACGCAACAGGCTTCATGGCAACCTTATGCAGCGAGAAGATGATGGCGAAATCCGTAGGTGAACTGGTAGCTGCATTCGCAGATGCAACTGTTCCGAAGGTAAACGTGATCATCGGCAAAGCTTACGGTACAGCTTACGTGGCAATGAACAGCAAATCTATCGGTGCAGACCTTGTATATGCATGGGATAACGCAGAGATCGGTATGATGGATGCTTCCCTGGCAGCCAAGATCATGTATGCAGATGCAGATGCTGCTGAACTGAATGAAAAAGCTGCTCAGTACAGAGAGCTTCAGAATGGTGTTGCTTCCGCAGCAGCAAGAGGCTATGTTGACACTGTGATCAGCCCGGCTGACACAAGAAAATATGTAATCGGTGCATTTGAGATGCTGTTCACAAAGAGAGAAGATCGTCCGTCTAAGAAACATGGAACGGTCTAAGCGGGGTGACGCATATGAAAATGATCAAAAAAATAACTTCTGTATTCATGACATTTCTCGTAATGGCTGCACTGGTGATCGGCAGCACCTCTGTGGTATTTGCCGCAGATAAGGTTGATGATACTGTTAAGTCCACACTGGTAACTACAGCAGAAGGACTGACAGATGCCATTGTCCAGCTTAAAGATGAAGACATCGAGAATTACATGAGTTCAGGAGATGACTTTACAACAAGTGCCATGCAGTCCTGGCAGACATCCAAGGATGAACTTGGCGCAAAGAAGGACAGCAATGGTGAAACTACTGTAACTTTCAAAGATGATCAGTACACAGTTACTGTTCCTCTTAAATTTGAGAAAGCAGATGCAAACTTTGTATATGTCTTTGACTCACAGGGAACACCGACTTCCATGTCTGTAGATGTACAGTATGGTATGGGCAAGACTCTTCAGAGAGCAGGTCTTAATACTTTGATGGGTATTGGAACTGTATTCGTAATGCTGATTTTATTAAGCCTTCTGATCTCTCTGTTCAGATTCATTCCGAATCCGGAAGCAAAGAAAGCAGCAGAAGCAAAAGCAGCCAAAGCTGCAAAAGAGGCAGAGGCAGCAGCAATCGCAGCAGCACCTGCACAGGCAGAAGAGAACCTTGCAGATGACGGAGAACTGGTAGCTGTTATCGCAGCAGCAATCGCAGCAGCAGAGGGAACTACAACAGACGGATTCGTCGTTCGCTCTATCCGCAAAGTAAAAAGAAATAGAAGATAATTGTCATTTATTTAGGAGGATTTTAAAATGAAAAGCTATACAATTACAGTAAACGGTACAGCATATGAAGTAACTGTTGAAGAAACAGGAAGCGTATCCGCACCTGCAGCAGCTCCGAAAGCAGCACCTAAGGCTGCACCTGCAGCAGCTCCGAAAGCAGGCACCGGCGCAGTGAAAGTAACTGCTTCCGTACCTGGCAAAGTTGTCAAAGTAGCAGCAAGCGTTGGACAGGCAGTAAAAGCCGGAGACAGCGTAGTTATTCTTGAATCCATGAAAATGGAAATCCCTGTAGTAGCTCCTCAGGATGGTACTATCGCAAGCATTGATGTTGCAGAAGGTGCCTCTGTAGAAAACGGAGATACTTTAGCAACAATGAACTAAGACGGGAGGTAGTCAAATGTCTTATGTAACAGAAACATTGTCCAACCTGATTCATCAGACAGCATTCTTTAATCTGACATGGGGCAATTACCTGATGATCGCAGTAGCCTGCGTATTCCTTTACCTTGCTATCAAGAAGGGATTCGAGCCGCTTCTGCTTGTTCCTATCGCATTCGGTATGCTGCTTGTAAATATCTATCCGGACATTATGGCAAACCCGGAAGATATGTCCAATGGTGTAGGTGGACTTCTTCATTATTTCTACATCCTTGATGAGTGGAGTATCTTACCATCCCTGATTTTCATGGGTGTAGGTGCCATGACAGACTTCGGTCCGCTGATCGCCAACCCGGTCAGCTTCCTGATGGGTGCTGCGGCACAGCTTGGTATCTATGCAGCTTACTTCCTTGCAATCTTCCTTGGATTCAACGGAAAAGCAGCAGCAGCTATCTCCATTATCGGTGGTGCTGACGGCCCGACTTCCATTTTCCTTGCAGGTAAACTTGGACAGTCTGCACTGATGGGACCGATTGCAGTGGCAGCATATTCCTATATGTCACTGGTTCCGATCATCCAGCCGCCTATCATGAAACTCTGCACAACAGAGAAAGAACGTAAGATCAAAATGGATCAGCTTCGCCCGGTTTCCAAACTGGAGAAGATCCTGTTCCCGATCGTTATCACAATCGTTGTTTGCCTGATTCTGCCTACAACAGCTCCGCTGGTTGGTATGCTCATGCTTGGTAACCTGTTCAGAGAGTGCGGTGTTGTAAAACAGCTGACAGAAACAGCTTCCAATGCCCTGATGTATATCGTAGTTATCCTTCTGGGTACATCCGTAGGTGCTTCCACAAGTGCAGAAGCATTCTTAAACGCAGATACTCTGAAGATCGTATTTTTAGGTCTTGTTGCATTCGCAATCGGTACATTCGGCGGATGTATGCTTGGTAAACTGCTCTGCAAACTGACTCATGGAAAGATCAACCCGCTGATCGGTTCCGCAGGTGTATCCGCAGTACCTATGGCAGCCCGTGTATCCCAGAAAGTGGGTGCAGAGGCAGATCCTACAAACTTCCTTCTGATGCACGCAATGGGTCCGAACGTTGCCGGTGTTATCGGTACAGCCGTAGCAGCCGGAACATTCATGGCTATTTTCGGTGTATAATTGAATGAAATGAGTTCCCTGCTTTTATTGCGGATGCAATAAGCAGTGGAACAGCTATTCGATATAGAGCCACAGGGTATGACAACTGTCTGAACCCTGAAGTAATATTGGCTGAGTTATTGAGAACAAAATGATCAGTAACGAACAAACTATAAAGGAGATTTAATAATGGCAGAATTAGAGAAAAAACCTGTTAAAATTGTGGAAACCATTCTCCGTGATGCTCATCAGTCCCAGATCGCAACACGTATGACCACAGAACAGATGCTTCCGATCGTAGATAAACTTGATAAAGTCGGCTATCACGCAGTAGAGTGCTGGGGTGGTGCAACCTTCGATGCATCCCTTCGTTTCCTTCATGAAGATCCATGGGAAAGACTCCGTAAATTACGTGACGGCTTCAAGAACACAAAACTTCAGATGCTCTTCCGTGGACAGAACATCCTTGGATACCGTCCATACGCAGATGACGTTGTAGAATACTTCGTACAGAAATCAGCTGCAAACGGAATCGACATCATCCGTATTTTTGACTGTCTCAATGACCTTCGTAACCTTCAGACAGCTGTAAGCGCTGCAAACAAAGAGAAGGCTCATGCACAGGTAGCTCTTTCCTATACATTAGGAGATGCTTACACAATGGAATACTGGACAGACATTGCAAAACGTATCGAAGATATGGGCGCTGATTCCATCTGTATCAAAGATATGGCAGGTCTTCTCCTTCCAAACAAAGCTACAGAGCTTGTAACAGCATTAAAAGAAACAGTTAAGATCCCGATCGACCTTCATACACATTACACCTCAGGTGTAGCTTCCATGACTTACTTAAAAGCAGTAGAAGCAGGTGTGGATATCATCGATACAGCAATGTCTCCATTTGCACTGGGAACATCCCAGCCTGCAACAGAGGTTATGGTTGAGACATTCAAGGATACACCATACGACACAGGATTTGATCAGAAGCTTCTCTCCGAGATCGCTGACTACTTCCGTCCGATCCGTGACGAAGCTCTTGACAGCGGACTGCTCAATCCGAAGAACCTTGGTGTTAACATCAAAACTTTACTGTACCAGGTACCGGGCGGTATGCTCTCTAACCTGACTTCCCAGCTGAAAGAACAGCACGCAGAAGACAAATTCTACGATGTTCTTGAGGAAGTTCCGCGTGTACGTAAAGACCTTGGTGAACCGCCACTTGTTACTCCGTCTTCACAGATCGTTGGTACACAGGCTGTATTCAACGTACTTATGGGCGAGAGATACAAAATGGTTACAAAAGAAACAAAAGATATCCTGTTAGGAAAATACGGCGCAACTGTAAAACCGTTTAATCCGGAAGTACAGAAGAAGTGTATCGGCGATGAGAAACCGATCACATGCCGTCCTGCAGACCTTCTTGACAACGAGCTTGAGAAACTTGAGAGCGAAATGGCTCAGTACAAGGAACAGGATGAAGACGTATTAACATACGCACTGTTCCCGCAGGTAGCTATGGACTTCTTCAAATATCGTCAGGCACAGCAGACAAAGGTTGACGAGAAAGCAGCAGACAAAAAGAACGGAGCATATCCTGTATAATATGAAATAAAAACAAAAAGGAGCTTGCGTAAGCAGGCTCCTTTGCGTTATTATGAAAGAATATGAAACCCGGGAAATAGGAATTATAGGGTAAAACAAATACAGGAGAATATTCCATGAGTAAAGTTTTAATTATCGGCGGCGGCGCCGCCGGAATGATGGCAGGGGTTTTTGCAGCCCGCAACCATCATGAAGTTTATATATTAGAAAAAAACGAGAAACTGGGCAAGAAAGTATTCATTACAGGAAAAGGCAGATGCAATGTGACAAATGCCTGCGACACAGAAGAACTCTTTCCTGCAATGATGAGCAATCCCAAGTTCCTCTACAGCAGCTTCTATTCCTTTACTCCTCAGGATGTAATGGAGTTCTTTGAGGAAGCAGGTGTCCCTCTGAAAACAGAGAGAGGAAACCGTGTCTTTCCACAGTCAGACCATTCCTCAGACATTATCCGCGCCCTGGAACGGGAATTGAAGAAAGCAGGAGCGAAAATTCATCTTCATACAGCCGTAAAAGAAATCGTAAAAGAATCTGAAATAGACAGTGAATTAGAAGACAAGGCAGGAAATGCTGACAATAAGGAAAAAGAGAAAATTTCAGGGGTGATTTTTGAAGATGGTACCTTCATGGAGGGCGATGCAGTCATTGTAGCCACAGGTGGATTCTCTTATCAGAGTACAGGCTCCACAGGTGACGGATATCGTTTCGCAAGAGAACTGGGACTGAAAGTCACAGACATTGCCCCTTCTCTTGTACCATTAAAGACAAAAGAAGACTATATCCCTAAGCTTCAGGGGCTTTCCCTTAAGAACACAGGTCTTACCATAAAGAATGGCAAAAAAGTACTCTACGAGGATTTCGGAGAGATGATGTTCACCCATTTCGGAGTCACAGGCCCTATGATCCTTTCAGCCAGTGCACATATAGGCGCAAAACTGGCAAAAGCACCAAATGGCGAGCTGTCCGCATACCTGGATCTGAAGCCTGCCCTTACAAAGGAACAGCTGGATGCCAGAATTCTCCGTGAATTTGAAGCAGGACCAAACAAACAGTTCAAGAACGTGATCGGAGTACTTTTTCCCTCATCCCTGACACCGGTAATGCTGGAGTTGGGCGGTATCCCCGCAGAGAAGAAAATCCACGATATCTCCAGAGAAGAACGCCAGCACTTTATTGACCTTATAAAAGCCTTTCCCTTCACAATTACAGGAATGGGCGAATTCAAGGAAGCCATTATCACCAGAGGCGGTGTCTCTGTAAAAGAGATCAACCCCGGAACAATGGAATCAAAGAAAATATCAGGTCTTTACTTCGCAGGCGAAGTGCTGGATCTGGATGCAGTGACAGGCGGATACAATCTGCAGATTGCATGGTCAACTGCATATCTGGCAGCACAGGCCATACAGTAAGCTATTTGCTTATAGAAATAAGCAGAGGATGAGTACCTTGTAAGCAAATTATATTTATGATATGATTCGGTTATGCGTTATTTATCGATTCATAAATATTAATCAATAATAGAAACAGGAGGAACCGTGAAAATGGGATGTAATATTGCCATCGACGGACCTGCAGGAGCAGGAAAGAGCACTATCGCCAAAAAAGTAGCAAAAGAATTATCATTTATCTATGTGGATACAGGAGCCATGTACAGGGCAATGGCCTTATATCTTCTGAACCACGGGGTAAATGGAGACAGCCAGGAGGAAGTTGAAGCTGCATGCCCCGGAGCTGATATCTCTATTGAATATAAGAACGGAGAACAGATCGTAATTCTGAACGGTGAAAATGTAAATTCCATGCTTCGCACAGAGCAGGTGGGGAACATGGCATCTAAAAGTTCTGCCAATGCAAAGGTAAGAGCACATCTTCTCAAGCTCCAGAGAACACTGGCAGAGAAAAACGATGTAGTCATGGATGGCAGAGACATCGGCACAACCATCCTTCCAAATGCAGAAGTAAAGATCTACCTTACCGCCAGCGCCGATACCAGAGCAAAAAGAAGAGCACTGGAATATGAACAGAAAGGCGAACCATTTGATCTTGACCAGATCCGCAAAGATATCATCCAGCGCGATGAACGCGATATGAACCGGGAAGTTTCTCCTCTGAAACAGGCAGAAGACGCAGTGCTTGTTGATTCATCAGAAATGGGAATTGATCAGGTTGTAGATGCTATTCTTGATGTGTATAATAAGAAAGTACAGAAATAACTGCCTGCAGTTCATCAGAAGGGCGGTTATTCGGTTGAATTTCAGAAGAATGGTAATGAATATAAATTAAGAGGACTAGTCATGAAAGTTAAAGTAGCAGAGACAGCAGGCTTCTGCTTCGGTGTCAAACGTGCAGTAGACAAAGTCTACGAACTTATAGACACAGAACAGAAACCCATCTTCACTCTGGGTCCGATTATCCACAATGAAGGCGTAGTAGCCGATCTGGAAGCCCGAGGCGTCCATGTTATCGCAGAAGCAGATCTGGATTCCCCGGATGACATCCTGCAAAGCGGAACAGTAGTCATCCGTTCCCACGGTGTAGGCAAACCCATCTATGATAAACTAAAAGAAAAAAACATCTCTTACGTAGATGTGACCTGCCCCTTCGTTCTGAAGATCCACCGCATCGTAGAGAAAGAAAGTCTGGCCGGAAATCACGTAGTGATCATCGGTGACAAAGATCATCCGGAGGTTCAGGGAATCTGCGGATGGTGTCAGGGCCCTTACACAGTGATCAAAAACCAGGAAGAAGCAGAGGCATTTGTACCTCCAAAAGGGAAAAAAATAAGTATTGTGTCCCAGACGACATTTAATTACAACAAATTTAAAGATTTAGTTGAAATTCTTTGCAAAAAGAGGTATGATAATAATGTTTTAAATATTCTCAATATTTTAAACACTATTTGTAATGCTACCGAAGAACGGCAGAGAGAAGCAAAAAACATAGCCGGAGAGGTAGACACTATGTTGGTCGTAGGTGGCCGGCACAGTTCCAATACTCAAAAGCTGTTTGAAATATGTAAAAAGGAATGTGGAAATACTTACTATATACAAACACCTGTAGACTTGGATTCTGAAATGTTCCAATGCAGTAGTTATGTAGGTATTACAGCAGGGGCTTCCACCCCAAACAAAATTATTGAGGAGGTTCAAGAACATGTCAGAATTAAGTTTTGAACAGATGCTGGAAGATTCCGTAAAAACTATCAGAAATGGAGAGATTGTACAGGGTACTGTCATCGATGTAAAAGAAGATGAGATTATTCTGAATATCGGTTATAAAGCAGACGGTATTATCACAAAGAACGAATACTCTAACGATGCAAGCCTTGTACTCACAGATGCTGTTCATGTTGGAGACACAATGGAAGCAAAAGTTCTCAAAGTAAATGATGGAGAAGGTCAGGTTACTCTTACTTACAAGAGACTGGCAGCAGAGAAAGGCAACAAACGTCTTGAAGAAGCATTTGAGAATCAGGAAGTATTAAAAGCTCCTGTAACTCAGGTACTTGACGGCGGACTCTGTGTAAACGTAGACGAAGCAAGAGTATTCATTCCTGCAAGTCTCGTTTCCGACACATACGAGAAAGACCTTTCCAAATATGCAGATCAGGAGATCGAATTCGTTATCACAGAATTCAACCCGAGAAGACGCCGCATCATCGGTAACCGTAAGCAGCTTCTTCTTGCTGAGAAAGCAGAGAAACAGAAAGAATTAATGGAGAAGATCCATGTTGGCGACACAGTTGAAGGAACAGTTAAGAACGTTACAGATTTCGGTGCATTCATCGATCTTGGCGGAGCAGACGGACTTCTTCACATCTCCGAAATGTCCTGGGGCAGAGTAGAGAACCCGAAGAAAGTATTCACTGTTGGCGATAAAGTTAAAGTTCTTATCAAAGAGATCAACGGAGAGAAGATCGCACTTTCTCTCAAATTCCCGGAAGCAAATCCATGGCTCACAGCAGCTGAGGACTTCGCTGTAGGAAACGTAGTTAAAGGTAAAGTTGCACGTATGACAGACTTCGGTGCGTTCGTAGAGCTTGCACCTGGTGTAGATGCACTTCTTCACGTATCCCAGATTTCCAGAGAGCATGTTGCCAAACCAGCAGACGTACTGTCAATCGGACAGGAGATCGAAGCTAAGGTTGTTGACTTCAATGGCGAAGACAAGAAGATCAGCCTGAGCATGAAAGCTCTTGAGGCACCGGCTGAGGAAGCTACAGAAGAATAATCAAGAGAATACTCATAAATATTCAGAAACCGGCTTTGTATGAGGATGATCATACAGAGCCGGTTGATTGTTTTTTCAGATTACGAATGTGGTCAGCAGCTACAGGAGCATCAGAAATGCTGCAGACAGTCAGGAAGGAATGATAGGATGTCCATAAAAGGAATTTATGATATACACTGTCATATTGTACCCGGTGTAGACGATGGAGCCACAGATATAGGAGAAACCGTAAAATTACTCCGGATGGAATATGAACAGGGCGTGCGGACGGTTATTGCAACTCCCCATTTCCGCTTTCGGATGTTTGAAACACCTGTGGAGAAAGTCAAAGAACAGTTCAGACTGGTGGAGAAAGCGGCATCAGAGATCAGCCCGGATCTTCATGTGTATCTGGGATGTGAGTTTCATGCTAATATGGAGATGCTTCCCATGCTCAGAGAACAGAAAGTAATGACAATGGCCGGTTCCCGGTATGTTCTTATAGAATTTTCCCATAATTCGGAAGAAAACTACATACGGGATCGTCTCGGTGCATTGCTTTCCGGAGGATATAAGCCGATCGTAGCACATATAGAACGTTACGAAGCCACACGCAACAGTCTGGATTTTGTGGAAGAACTGGCAGATATGGGTGTCTATATGCAGATCAATGCAGACAGCATCACAGGAAAAGAAGGATTTTTTACCAAACGGTACTGTAATAAAATTATGAAAGACGGACTCCTTCATTTCGTTGGATCAGATTGTCACAACAGTGCAAAGAGGAGCAGCAGGATTGGCGAGGCATATCGTATGGTTTCAGCGAAATTCGGTCAGGACTATGCAGATGAACTGTTTATTCATAATCCTGCAGAAATTCTGAAACAGAAACAAAAACATGAGGCTACAGATTGACTTTTTTTATCGGCTGATATACAATGAAACCGGTTTATGTCAATTTTGCTGTTTACTTTCAGAAATACATAAGACAGAATATTACCTGTGAACAGTAATGTACAAAACTATAAAGAAAAAAGGGAAAAGGAAATTATCAGATGTTAGACAATTTGAACAGTAACTTTGAGAGCAGCAAAGCACAGAGACCCGATACAAATGATGATGAAGTTGAAATCGACTTACTGGAAATATTTTATGCGCTCAAGAAAAAAATCCTTCTGGTACTGATGGTTGCTCTTGCCGGAGGCTGTATTGCAGCAGCATATACACAGCTTTTGATGACACCGATCTACAGCTCCACATCCAGTATCCTTGTACTTTCGAAAGAAACCACACTGACATCACTGGCGGATCTGCAGTTAGGTGCCAGCCTGACCAGTGATTATACAGTTCTGATCACAAGTACCCCTGTGATGGAACAGGTGATTTCAGATTTGGATCTGGATATGACTGCAGAACAGCTGAAAGGAAGCGTAAGTATCAATAATCCTACAGATACCCGTATTCTTGAGATTACTGTCAATAATACAGATTCTAAAATGGCAAAGAAGATCGTAGATGAGATTGCGAATGTTTCTTCATCCTATATTGGCGATAAAATGGAAGTTATTCCGCCAAAGATTATTGAAGTTGGTAAGATTGCTACTGTAAGAACTTCTCCAAGCGTAAAGAAGAATGCAGCACTCGGCTTCTTACTCGGTTTCCTTGCATGTGCGGCAATCGTGGTTGTATACGCTGTAATGGATGATACTATTAAGACAGAGGAAGATATTGAGAAATACCTGGGAGTTTCTGTTCTTGCCAAGGTTCCTGACAGAAAAGATTTTATAAATTCGAAGAACAGGAAATCAAAGAACAAGAATAAGAAGCACCATTAAACTGATGGAGGAATCTGAGCAATGAAGAAACTCAATTTAACAGATAAAAGAAATCTGGATTATTTTTACAGTGAGGCGATCAAAACTCTGCGTACCAATATTCAGCTGTCGGGTCAGAGCATAAAGACGATTCTGGTTACAAGCTGTTATCCAAACGAAGGTAAGAGTGATATAGTACTCAGTCTTGCCCAGGAGCTTGGGAGCATTGGTAAGAAGGTTCTCCTTCTGGATGCGGATATCAGGAAGACTGCATATGCCGGACGACTGGGTGTGGAAGAGGAAGTGAAAGGTCTCTCACAGCTCCTGAGCGGTCAGGTGGGATTACAGGAGATTATTTATTCTACAAACTTTCCGAATATGGATATCATATTCGGAGGCCCAAGTGCACCGAACCCGTCAGGACTTCTCAGTGAGAATATCTTTAAGGTATTCTTAAAGGAAATCAGAGAATATTATAATTATATCCTGATCGATACACCGCCTATCGGAACAGTAATTGATGCGGCAGTGATCGGAAGATGCTGCGATGGTGCAGTCTTTCTGATCGAACCGGGAAATGTCAGGTACCGGGATGCACAGAAAGCATTTAAACAGCTGGAAAGAAGCGGATGCCGTATTCTTGGAGCTGTTATGAACAAGATAGATACCAGTGATGACAAATATTATTCTTCCTATTATAAGCATTATGGAGAGTACTATAGCAGAAGCAACGAAGAAGCCCAGATTAAATAATACGGGCAGTTATCTGGCAGTAAGACAGAAACCATGATCAATGATAAAGGAGAATTTGGAAAAGTGAGCAAAATAAGGAATAAAAAAATAAAAAAGACGAATATCTTACTGGGCTTTATCTGCATTCTGCTGGCAGTTCTCCTGGGTTTTATTCTTGTGACCAGTTATAAATCGGAACAGAAGGAATCCAGACACCTGTCAGAAATTGCGGACGACCAGCAGAGTGGGATTGAAGATTACGAAGCAGTAAAAGAACGTGCAAAAGAACTGGAGAAGATATCTTCCGAAGAAGCAGAAGATACAGAAGACATTAAATCAAAGAACACAGAAGACACAAAAGATACAGAAAAAACGGATGCAGCTGACACAGAAGATGCAGAAGATACAGAAGATGCGACGGCAGCTGCTTCAGGTATTGTGTGTTGGGGCGATGATCTGATCAATGGGGAAGAATCCAATACATATTCCTATATGGCGGTACTTCAGAAGCTTCTGACCGATAATGGCTATAATATGACAGTGATCAACAAAACGCTTCAGGGAGGCGGCACTCTCTCCATGATGAAGATGGCTGGTGTAAGTGATGAAACCATTCAGGGTTATATTACTAAACATCAGCAGGCTGCAAACGGTGCCCAGCTGAATGTGACAGAGACCGGAATACGTGATCTGACAGAAGAACAGACTACAAGACATGATAAGGAATGTATTCCTGTTATCTTCATGGGATATTATGGCGGCTGGAATCATGATCCTGCAGAACTGGCAGACCAGCAGGAACAGATTTTAAATACATTTCAGAATAAAGATCAGTTTATTGTAGTAGGAACACGCCCTATGGACGGAAGCGTAACCTCTGAAGCCCTGGATCAGGTGCTCAGCCAGAAATGGGGAGAACACTATATCAGTCTTGCAGATGTGACTGCACAGCCGTCTTCTACCTATGAGGCCCAGCAGGCAATGGCAGAGGCAATATTACAGAAATTGCAGGAGCTTAATTATATCAGCAAAAACTGATGAGATAACTGAAATACAGAGATTGAAGGAAGGAAAATGAAAAAAAACACAAGAAAAGCCATCAGACAGCGTAAGATCTGTATGCTTTTGATTATTATCCTGATCATAGTTCTTTCCATTTTTGGCGGCGGTTATTATCTGTTAAGCCAGAAAAATGCTGCATTGCCAAAAAACAGTGGTCAGAACAGTGACAGCCGGAATCAGACGGATTTGAACCAAAACAGTGATACCGTGGAATATAAAGGTGAGACATACAAATATAACGATCATCTCAGCAATTATTTATTCCTGGGAATTGATACAAGAGAAGCTGTAGATACTTATCAGTCACAGGCAGATGCCGGGCAGGCAGATGCAATTTTTCTGGTGTCCATGGATCGTGCAACAGAGAAGATAAAGGTTCTGTTTATTCCACGAGATTCCATGACCAGAATTGAAACCTTTAATCCATATGGTCAGAGCCTTGGAGAGACAACAGATCATCTGAATATACAGTATGCCTTCGGGGACGGAAAAGAGAAAAGCTGTGAACTGATGAAAACAGCAGTTTCCAATATGCTGGACGGACTTCCGATCCAGGGGTATTGCTCCATGAATATGGATGGCATTTCAGTGATCACAGATTTCGTAGGTGGAATACAGCTCACAATCCCTGATGACAGTCTCGCAGATGTGAATCCGGAATATAAAAAAGGTGCTGTTGTGGATATCACAGGGGAAACTGCAGAACAGTTTGTAAGATATCGTGACATTGACAAAACCCAGAGCGCTCTGGTTCGTCAGGAGAGACAGAAAACCTTTCTTCAGGCACTGGTGCAGAAGGCGCAGGAAAAAGCAGGAGAGGACGCCGGATTTGTAACAGGTCTCTATGACAGTGTTAAAAGCTATACAGTTACAAATATGGGGAATGACATATTTGCCAAATTGCTGGCTGCATCACAGAATGGAATTACTGATACAGAGACAGTACCGGGTGAGGGAACACATGGGGAGAACTTTGATGAGTATCATATCGATGAAGATGCATTGTCAGATTTGATTATTTCCATGTTTTATGAGAAAATCTGATTGTATTAGTCATAGAGCGTGTCTGAAAAATCATTCACGCAATCTGCACGCCCCACTTTGCGGGATATTTCACCCGAATTCAGTTGCCGTAGCCCGCTACGGCGCCCTCATCCGGGCAAAATATCCCACAAATTGTGACGTACATCTTGCAGAAAGCCTTTTTCAGACACACTCTAGTATGATGAATGCAGAATACACTGTACTGTGATAAATAATTATCACTGTTATTATTCAGAGATAGTCCGTGCAGACATTCTGTACGGTTATCTATATAAAAATTAATCCAAAAGGAGAGGTGCATTATGAAAATCGCGAAGAAATTTATGACACTTGCTTTAGCAGCTGCCCTTGGAGTAGGATGTGCTACTGTAGGTGTCGGTGCAGCGCCAGGCAACACAAGTGATATGGCTGCGGTAGCGCCAAGTAAAACAAGCGAAACTACTGTGGATTCTGAACATTCTTCAATTTATGAAGTTGTTAAGGAACTTGATAAAACACAGGGCTTTGCTGATCTGCAGACAAAATATAAAGATCTGGCAGATGCTTTAAAAAAAATCAATGATGGTACAATGAAGATGGAAGATTTCATAGAAGTATTGAAATCCCTTTCCGTAGATGAAGCAGACAAGGCAGACCTTGAAGATGCCATTGCTAAACTCGAAGGAAAAATGATTGTTACATTTGTCAATGAATTCAACGTACTGAAGCCAGAAGAAGCAAAGCCTAATGATGACGGAACATATGAAGTAAAGCTTAATGTTCCCAGTCTTACAGACACTATGGAAGGTATTCAGCTTTGGGTCTACAGCAAAGACGGCACAAAGAAGTTTGTAGTCATTGATCCGGTTAATATTGACAAAGAGGGCAAAACTCTTACTGTCAACTTAAACGATGGAGATTACTTCATGGTAATCGCAGACGCGAAATAATCAATAATTCGGAATCAGAACGCAGTCGCCAGAGATGGCGGCTGTTTTTTTGTAGAAATATGTTGCATTTTTTATTGATGTAGTTATAATAAAACACGATGTAAATCTTTTTGTCTTTAAATCGTCGCTTTGCCGCGTTTGAAGATATGGATAATACATATCTTGAAGTATGAGTCTGCCTTGTAACACAGGCAGAATGGCGAAGCATACCCAGAATACGGAGGGAATTAACAGTTAAATATAAATTATAAAATCATATAAGTAGCAGTAACACTTTGATTGAGCAGATTTTCAGCAGTATTGAGGAACTGGTAGACGGAAAGCTGGTATGTAGTGCCGGTGGCGGCGGCTTTCTTCAGGTGATACTGAAAAAGGGTGTGACAAGGCAGATGGTGGAAGAACGTCTGAAAGAAGTATTTATGGACAGCCTTGTTGGTGTGGCTGACTGTAAGCTTGTATGGGAATAGAAATTCCGAAGGAAAAAAGCTGATCAGTGCATAATTGAAAAAGCTGGTAAACTGAGTGCTTATCTTATCAAATAGAATAGATTGCTGCACAATCATACTTATTCCTGTATCTCTCAAATGCGGAGATACAGGAGTAATTTACAGGCTCTCTTTCTTGTCCATCCGGCAGCGTTTATCCAGGTGGCGGTTGATCAGAAGCAGGAATACAATTGTTGAGAGGACAGAAGAGATTCCGTCAGCAACAGGTTCTGCGAAAAAAGCCGCTTTTGCACCAAAGAAAAAAGGCAGGACAGCGGCACTGATCACAAAAAGAGATTTTCTGGTAACGGAGAGCGCAAGTCCTGTCTTTGGACATTCCAGGGCAGTCAGCCCGTCTACAAAGACATACTGGAAGCTTAGCGGAATGATCATCAGTGTATAGGTACGGATGACCCAGACAGAGAATCTGATATACTGTGGATCAGTGGTAAACAGAAGAACAAAGTACCGGGGAATAAACCGGGAGAGAAGGAACATGATGGTGGTAAAGATAAGCATTACTCCTAGAATGTTCCTTTCTGCGTCTTTGACCCTGTTTACGCATCTGGCACCGTAATTGTAGCTCAGGATTGCTTGTGTACCTCCGCTGATCCCGATCATAGGTGAGGTGATCAGAAGCAGATAGCTTTGAGCAATGGTGGCACAGGTGATCAGCATATCGCCCTGGGAAGCACCACCATATTTCTGGAGCACTGTATTCATAAAGATCAGGATCAGGCTGTCTGTGGCCAGGATCAGAAAAGGAGAAAATCCCAGGGAAAGGATTTTCCTTATGACTTTTAAGTTGTACTGTCCGAAGGTAATCTTTACAGGAACCTTTTTTCCAAATAAGAAGGTCATTGCAAAGATACAGGAGAGTATCTGCGAAATAACGGTTGCAATGGCAGCACCGGAAATTCCCATATGAAAACCAAAAATAAAAATCGGGTCTGACAGGATGTTACATCCTGCGCCAATCAGTACGGTAAACATTCCCACAAGGGGGAATCCCTGACAGTTGATAAAGTAATTAAGCCCTGTAGCCATCAGTGCGAAAAAGGTACCTGTTGTATAAATAGTCAGGTAGGTATTGGCAAAGGGAAAAGTAGCCCCACTTGCGCCAAACAACATAAGCAGCTTATCTTTTAGCAGAAGAAAGATGACAGTCAGCAGAACAGAAAAAATACTGAGCATCAGAAAAGAATTTGCCAGTACCTGTTCTGCTTTTTTGTGATTCTTTTCGCCCATTCGGATTCCCATGATAATGGAACCTCCGATTCCTACCAGGGTGCCAAAAGAAGTGAGAAGTGTAACGATAGGACCGCATATGCCTGCACCTGCAAGAGCCAGTGCACCATTTTCGGAAATATGTCCGATATACATCCTGTCAATAATACTGTAAAGTACATTGACAAATTGCGCGGTCATAGAAGGGATGGCAAGCTGGAGCACCAGAGTGCGTACGGGTGCCTTGCCAAGATTTGCTGTTGTGTTCATTTTAATTTTCCTCATCCATTCGACAGGGACTGCCGCACTTGCATGTGCAGCAGCCCCTGTATATTAATCATTGTCAATTTTAACAGATATGGACAGAAAAAGCTATGATTTTTGAGATATTGTCCTTGTAAAAGATATTGAGCGTTACTGTTCACACGCCACTGTCCCGCGAGGTGTTTTGGCATGAATATGCCAAA
>SAMEA3387443__coassemble_1633_pt1 | contig 37274 bp, 29 predicted proteins | sample SAMEA3387443__metabat2_high_PE_014 | metagenome-assembled genome bin SAMEA3387443 (sample SAMEA3387443) | Felis catus | biome: Faeces | place: United Kingdom | collected 2012 | reverse complement strand
GTTCAGAAGAGTTTATTTTTGCAGAAAACAAGCCGGAAAAATCTGATATTATTTTTGTTCCCGGAAATGGTTATCCGCAGATGGCGGAAAAAGCAGCAGAATTGTTTAAGAAAGGGATGGCGGACTGGATTCTGCCCAGTGGCAAATACAGCGTAGTAAATGGAAAGTTTTCAGGCGTTCTTGAAAAAAGCAATGTATATAATAAGGAATATGGAACAGAATGGGAATTTCTCAGGGATGTTCTTATAAAAAACGGAGTTCCGGATCAGAAAATCCTGAAAGAAGACCAGGCAACCTTTACTTATGAGAACGCAATTTATTCCAGACAGGTGACAGATCATGCAGAACTGGAAATAGAAAGAGCGATTTTGTGCTGCAAATCTTACCATGCAAGAAGATGTCTGATGTATTATCAGCTCTTGTATCCGAAAACAGAATTTTATGTGGTGCCTGTGAATGCAGATGGAATTACCAGAGAAAACTGGAGGAAAAACGAAGAAGGAATTGATGCGGTTACAGGAGAACTCTCCAGAATCGTGAAACAATTTTCACTGATGCTGGAGAGATGACAGTTACGGCTGTTCTTCTGTTTCGATTTTCTTCTCGGGAAGCCAGATGTGGACAAGTTCGATTCTGTTTTTGTCCAGATGGTCAACAACCAGGCGGATGCCACTTTCAAGTGTGACAGACTGACCCTCTTTGGGAAGGCAGTCAAGCTGTTCAATAATATATCCGCCAATAGAATCATAATCTTCAGATTCCAGATTAATATGGAGAGCTTCGTTGATATCATCCAGCTTGGCAGAACCCTGAACAACATATTCTCTTTCAGGCTGGATTTCTTTAATATCTTCGACTTCATCCTCATCGTATTCGTCGCGAATCTCACCTACGATCTCTTCCAACAGGTCTTCCAGTGTGACCAGACCGGCTGTGGCACCGTATTCGTCCAGAACGATTGCCAGATTGACAGATGCTTTACGCATTTCGATCATCAGGTCTGCTGTAGCTTTGTATTCATAGGTAAAATAAGGCTTGCGCAGGATATTACGGATTGAAAATGTTTTGTCTTTTGGATAAACAAGAAGATCTTTCATATTGATAATACCGATTACGTTATCAGTGTTGTCCTCATAAACCGGAAAACGGGTATGCATATCTTCACTGAAGACTGCCATAAGTTCATCATAGGAAAAATTGATATCTATAAAGGTCATGTCGATTCTGGGAATCATGACATCTTTTGCAGTTGAATCTCCAAAATCGAATACATTGTAGATCATCTGTTTTTCTTCGTTTTCAATGACGCCGTCTTTTTCACCTACATTGACGAGGGTACGCAGTTCATGTTCAGTCATGGCATTTGCCTTTTCGTCCGGGTTAACATGCAGAATGACCAGTACACCTTCTGTTATTTTATTTACAATGAAAACAACGGGAGTAAGGAGAATCATAAGCCCGTATATTATTCTTGAATAGGCCAGGGACAATTTTTCAGCATGGATTGTTGCCAGGTTTTTTGGGGTTATTTCGCCAAAAATAAGAATCAGCAGAGTCAGAATGCCGGTTGCGATTCCTACATATGCGTTTCCCAGAATCTTTATGGTGAGTGTAGTCATGAGAGAAGAAACAGACATATTTACAATGTTGTTTCCGATTAATACGGTACTGAGCATCTTTGGAGAATCGGAAATTATTTTTTCCAGAATAACAGCACGTTTGTTGCCCTGCTCGGCAAGAGACTGTATCCGAATTTTATTTACGGTTGTCATAGCGGTTTCCGCAGAAGAAAAAAATGAAGAAAGTGCGATCAGTATCAGAATCGCCACCGCCTGAAAGGCAATACTTGAATCCAAGATTTATTCACTCCTTTTGATTTTTTTTATTGATTGAATCATATCATAAAACATTTAAGCAAAATATACATGATTTCATATAAAAAATCAAGAAAAAGCTTTTGGTTCAAAGATAGTATAAAAAAATTTAAAAGAGGACTGTCGAAAAAGTAAGATTTGTGTTATAATTCACTCGATTAAAATGAAAAAAAACATTACAGAATATTTACAAAATGATAAAAGTTTGATAATATACAGATATGTAATATTGTTGTATTATGTAAAAAGAGAACTGATATTTGGCTGAAAGTAAAAAAATGATTATCAGGAAACATAAGAATCGAATATAAATATAGAGGTGTGATATGTCCAATAATATAAATAGAATAAGAAAAAATAAATTAAAAGGAACAGGTATTTTTGCGGCAGCGGCTTTAACAGCGGCTTTGATTTCAGGAAATAATATACCGGGTGTAACAAGACAGGTCAGTGCGGCTGAGTCACAGGAGAATACTGTGTCTTTTCTGATCCCGGACAACATCACGCTTGATAAGCCAGTAGAACTTGCGGATGTAGAACTTCCGGCAACGGAATATGGAACTTTTGAATGGGCAGATGGAAGTTTCGTTCCTGCACAGCGTGTACAGAGCTGTGAGGTACTTCTTATACCGGCAGAAGGGCAGGATTTAAGCCATGTGGATGGATGGGATCCGGAGAGCGGCGCGGTTGTCGGTTACATCAATGTAATAGTGAACAGTATTACGGATAGTGATAATGTTGATAAGACAGAAGGCTCAGGTAAAACAGATCCAACAGAAAATGCAGATCCAACAGAAACTCCTGAAACTTCGACGGAAAAACCTGCCGCAGATGAAAACGCTGATACAGACAATAAAGAAGATAAGGAAAGTAAATCAGATCAGGATAATAAAACTGATACAGACAATGAAGAGAATAAGATTGAAGAAGATAAAACAGATAATAAAAACAACAAAGATAATAACAGCAATGCAGATAAGACGGATAAAGATACAGAAACTACCGGTAAGCTGGAACCTGCAGATGATATGACACAGGATAAAGAAGATACGAAGAAAGATGATGAAGATGGCGCAGATGATAATATCTTTGATAATCCTGTTCTGCCGGACGATAAGGATGACCGTCCTACAGATGCAGAGGAGTCTCTTTCTGATGAAGAAAAAGAAGAGAGGGCCGCACTTAATCATACCTGCGACGGTATTACAGTAAGCGGAGTTAATCTTCCATGGTATGTACAGTTCAGAGTTTCAAGCGGTGACAGCTATCAGTTTACCAATGAATCAGATGCCATGATTTTCCAGTCTTATGAATTTGAACTCTGGGATCTTAAGAATAATACAGAATATGAGATTCCTAATGGAGATTATATCAGTGTCACTGTGCCGGTAAAATCCGGATATCAGTATACTATCGAACATCTCCTGGATAACGGGGCAACTGAGACGATTATTCCGAGTGTAGAGAATGGTATTATGGTATTCAGCACACATTCTTTCAGCCCATTTGGAATTGCAGGAAGCAGACAATTGGTAGGGCCTGATACAGGAAATGATACGGACGACACAGATGCGGTAACTCCTGCACCGGCTTTCTCCGACAGTCAGAGCTCTGATTCTGGAAAGAACAATACAGTATCTATGAATGACAGTTCTGACAGTAATAATGGTTCTTCTTCTGATCAGAATGATAATTCAACGGAAAATAAAGCTGTGAAAAATAACAATACAGTAAATACCGGAGATACAACATCAATTATGCCGTTTGTGATACTGTTTGTGGCAGCTGCAGTGATCGCCGGTGTGGTTGTATTTATAAAAAAGAGAAAGAGATAGAAGAATAACACTGATTCCTCCCCCATATAGTTTAACAGGAGGGGAAGCAATGAAAGTCAGAGCAATTTTGAAATCACTATTATTTGCATATGCATTAACAGGAGTGGCATTACTGCTTTTGGCCCTGGTACTGTTTGCTTTTGATCTGGGAGAAACAGCTGTAGATGCAGGGATTATCATAATTTATGTACTTGCATGTTTCATGGGAGGTCTTATGGCAGGCAGAATTGTGCGTAAAGACAAATATCTCTGGGGCGTTATCACAGGCCTGACTTATTATGTTTTACTGTTGACTGTCTCTGTTATGGCAAAAGGCGGTTGGGATATGAGTGCAGCTCATGCAGTTACAACATTTTTTATGTGCACAGGCGGCGGAACACTGGGTGGAATGCTGTCATAAAAAAAAGCTTTCAAAATGAAAAGATATATGATATACTATGCCAAGAATATAATTACATAAGGAGGATAGAGTTATGGAACATATCAAAACCCTGAATACAAAGAATTTACAGAACACTGTAAAAAAAGGTGGATGTGGCGAGTGCCAGACTTCCTGCCAGTCCGCATGTAAAACTTCCTGTACAGTAGGAAACCAGAGCTGCGAGCAGAAATAAGATCAGCTATGGAGAAATGAGATAAGCAGCGGAACTTTTATTCCGCTGCTTATCTTACGCTTAGAAAGGATTTTAGTAAAATGAGTCTGATTCACCGTTATAAAAGCAATGGCTTTAATATTGTACTGGATATCAACAGTGGATGCATCCATCTGGTAGATGAGGTTACATATGAGGTTCTTCCATATCTGGAAGAGGGCCTTGACCCAGAAGCTATTGCAGAGAAACTGGAAAACAAATATAACAGAGAAGATATTGAGACCTCTGTAAAAGAATGTAATAAGCTGAAAGAAGATGGAATGCTTTTTACAAAAGATGTTTACGAGAATGTAATTGAAGAATTTTCAAATAACCGGCAGACCGTTGTAAAAGCATTGTGCCTGCACATTGCTCATGACTGCAATCTGGCCTGCCGTTATTGTTTTGCCGAAGAAGGCGAATATCATGGCAGAAGAGCTCTTATGTCCTATGAAGTCGGCAAGAAGGCTCTTGATTTCCTGATCGCGAACTCCGGTTCCAGAAAAAATCTGGAAGTAGATTTCTTTGGCGGCGAGCCGCTGATGAACTGGCAGGTTGTAAAAGACCTGGTAAAATATGGCAGAGAGCAGGAAAAGCTTCACAATAAGAAATTCCGTTTCACTTTAACAACAAACGGAGTTCTTCTGAACGATGAAGTAATGGAATTCTGCAATAAAGAGATGGGCAACGTTGTACTCAGTGTGGACGGACGTAAGGAAGTACATGACTACATGCGCCCATTCAGAAAAGGTGCAGGGAGCTATGATCTGATCATGCCGAAGTTCCAGAAGTTTGCAGAATCCAGAAATCAGGATAAATATTATGTAAGAGGTACTTTTACCCACCATAATCTTGATTTCTCCAAGGATGTGCTTCATCTGGCAGACCTTGGATTCAAACAGATTTCCGTAGAGCCTGTAGTTGCGGCTGATACGGAGGAATATGCGATCCGCGAGGAGGATATTCCGCAGATCATGGAAGAGTATGATACTCTTGCAAAAGAAATGATCAAAAGAGAGAAAGAGGGAAAAGGATTTAACTTCTTCCATTTTATGATCGACCTTACAGGTGGTCCTTGTGTATACAAGAGACTGTCAGGCTGTGGTTCAGGAACAGAGTACTTGGCTGTAACCCCCTGGGGTGATTTTTACCCATGTCACCAGTTTGTTGGTGAAGAACAGTATCTCATGGGAAATGTAAACGAAGGTATCACAAAGCCGGAAATCCAGAAAGAATTCGGTGGATGCAACGTTTACACAAAGAAAGACTGCAAAGACTGCTTCGCACGTTTCTACTGTAGTGGCGGATGTGCGGCAAATGCATTCCATTTCCAGGGAGATATCAAAGGCAATTATGAAATCGGATGCGAACTCCAGAGAAAACGTGTGGAGTGCGCCATCATGATAAAAGCCGCACTGGCATGTGATTAGTGGACAGGAATCTGTCTGACTGATACCGCTGTCGGCTGTTATCATAACAGAAAATGGCTGGCAGGCGGATGAACATGACCGCGGACAAAAAATCAAGAAGGGAAAAGAACTATGAAGAAAAGTAAAGGAATCGTAGTGCTGCTTCTGACACTGATCCTGACTGTGTTCTTTTGCTTTACTGCAGCCGTAGGTATCGGTCCTACCGGAACCGGTGCAGCAAAACACATCAACACAGGTCTTGATCTTGCCGGTGGTGTCAGCATTACCTACCAGGCTAAGGAGAGCAATCCGACAAGCGAAGAGATGTCAGATACGATCTACAAGCTTCAGAAGCGTGTAGAGCAGTACAGTACTGAGGCTCAGGTATACCAGGAAGGATCAGACCGTATTACAGTTGAAATTCCTGGTGTTACAGATGCAGATACTATTCTGAATGATCTGGGTAAACCAGGTTCGCTGTATTTCATCACAAAAGAAGATGCTGACGGAAACCAGAACTTTACTACCGGCCAGGATGGATATGTTCTCTCCAGGACTATGGATGAGATTAAGGAATCCGGAAGTGTTGTTCTGGAAGGTTCTGACGTAGCAGATGCCCAGGGTGGTGCAATCCAGAATCAGGGCACAAGTGCAAAGGAATATGTGGTAAGTCTTACTCTTACTTCTGATGGAGAAAACAGTGGTAAAACAAAATTCGCAGAAGCTACAAAGAATAATGTAGGCAAGCAGATCGCTATCGTCTATGACAACAACATTATCAGTGCTCCGAATGTAAATGAAGAGATTTCCGGCGGAAAAGCACAGATCAGCGGAATGTCTGACCTGGAAGAAGCACAGAACCTTGCTTCTTATATCCGTATCGGTTCTCTGGGACTGGAACTGGAAGAACTTCGTTCCAGTGTTGTAGCTGCACAGCTTGGTGAAGAAGCAATCTCTACAAGTGTTCTTGCAGGTGCAATCGGTCTGATCATAGTTATCATTTTTATGATCATTGTATACCGTGTACCTGGTGTAGTTGCAGGCATCGCGCTGATCCTTTATACATCATTAATGCTGATCACGCTGAATGCCTTTGATATTACTCTTACTCTTCCGGGTATTGCGGGTATTATCCTTGGTATCGGTATGGCGGTGGATGCCAATGTTATTATTTATGCCCGAATCAGAGAGGAAATCGGCGCAGGAGTTTCAGTAAGGAATTCTATTAAGTCCGGTTTCAGCAAAGCTTTCTCTGCAATCTTCGATGGAAATATCACAACGCTGATCGCAGCCTTTGTGCTAATGTGGCTTGGTTCAGGTACTGTTAAGGGATTTGCTTATACACTTGCCCTTGGTATTGTAATCTCCATGTTTACAGCACTGGTTGTATCCAGATTGGTTGTAAATGCACTTTATGCAGTTGGTGTGCGTGATCCAAAGTTCTACGGATCTGCAAAAGAACGTAAGGCAGTTGATTTTATTGGAAAGAAGAAAGTATTTTTTGCTATTTCCATTATCCTGATCCTCTGCGGTCCGGCAGCGATGTTTGCTAATTCGCATGCAGGAAACAAAGCGTTAAATTACAGCCTTGAGTTCTCAGGCGGTACTTCTACAACTGTTACATTTAATGAAGATATGGATATTAAGACCATTGATTCTGAAGTAACTCCTGTTGTAGAAGAGGTGACGGGAGATAAAAATGTTCAGCCTACAAAGGTAGTCGGAACAAATCAGGTTGTTATCAAGACACGTTCTCTGAATCAGAGCGAGCGTGAAGCTCTGCAGAGTGCACTGGTTGAGAAATTTGGTGTAGATGACAGCACGATTTCCACAGAAAGCATTTCTTCTACAGTAAGTAGTGAAATGCGTCGTGATGCAATCGTAGCCGTTATAGTAGCTACAATCTGTATGCTTCTTTATATATGGTTCAGATTTAAAGACATCCGTTTTGCAAGCAGTGCTGTATTAGCGCTTCTGCATGATGTTCTGGTTGTACTTGCATTCTATGCCCTTGCCAGAGTATCTGTCGGTAATACATTTATTGCCTGCATGCTTACAATCGTAGGTTATTCTATCAATGCTACAATCGTTATCTTTGACCGTATACGTGAGAACCTTCACAGTAGTTCCAGAGAGAAACTGGCAGAAGTCGTAAATACAAGTATCACTCAGACTCTTACAAGAAGTATTTATACTTCTTTTACAACTTTTGTTATGGTAGCTGTTCTTTATATCATGGGTGTTTCTTCTATCCGTGAATTTGCAGCGCCTCTGATGGTTGGTGTTCTTATCGGTGCATATTCTTCTGTATGTATTACAGGTGCATTGTGGTATGTAATGAAAAAGAAATTTACAGGAAAAGAACAGCCGGCAATTGCTGCAGCTTCCGCATCCGCAAAGTCCTCTTCAAAACCGAAGAAAACACGTGATGTATCACAGAAAGATCCGACTCAGCCAAAGAAGAAAAACAGAAAAAGAGTAGCTGAACGTCTGGCTGCCGAAGAATCAGCTAAGAAACAGCAGAATGATGATGCTGAATAAAAGTTACTGTTCACAGTAACAAATAAAACAATAATTGTCTGGAAAATAGGCAGACAGAAATATCCCGGGGTAAAACTCCGGGATATTTTTATGAGGAGAGAAAATATATGGAAAAATGGGTAATAGCTGCAAAAAGAGCAGATTTTAACCAGATCGGTCAACAGTTTCATATTGATCCGGTGATTGCGAGACTGATCAGGAACAGAGATGTGATCGGAGAAGATAAGATAAGAGAGTATCTGTCAGGAACAGTACAAGAGCTTCCTTCTCCCTGGCTGATGAAAGATATGGAAAAAGCTGTAGATATCCTGGAGAAAAAAATATCGCAGAAAGCAAAAATCCGTATTATTGGTGATTATGATATTGATGGTGTGACCTCTACATACATTTTAATGAAAGGTCTCGCAAGGATTGGAGCAGATGTGGATACTTACATTCCGGACAGAGTTTCAGACGGATATGGGATTCATGCACATCTTATAGAAAGAGCAGAAACGGATCGAATCGATACAATCGTGACCTGTGATAATGGAATTGCTGCGGCTGCCGAAATCCAGATGGCAAAGGACAAGAAAATGACAGTGATTGTTACAGATCATCATGAGGTTCCTTACAGGGAGGAAAAGGGGGAACGCCGGATGGTGCTTCCGCCGGCAGATGCGATTTTGAATCCAAAACAATATGATTGTCCATACCCGAATAAAAACCTGTGTGGGGCAGTGGTGGCATTTAAATATATTGCAGCACTCTACGAGAGATCTGGTGTTCCGGCAGAGGAGCTGGAAGATTATTATGAACTGGCGGCTATTGCAACAGTAGGAGATGTTATGGATCTTCAGGGAGAGAACAGGATTCTGGTAAAAGAAGGGCTGTGCCGTCTGAAAAATACCAAAAATAAAGGATTGCAGGAACTGATCCGCGCAAATTCTCTGGAAGATGCTAAAATTACAGCTTATCATATCGGATTTGTGCTGGGACCATGTATCAATGCCAGTGGCAGACTGGATACAGCTGCCCGTTCTCTTGCGCTTCTTAATGCAAAAACAAAGGAAGAAGCAGCAAGGCTTGCCGGAGATCTTACAGCTCTTAATCAGAGCCGAAAAGCTCTCACTGAGAAAGGAAAAGAAGAGGCAATCCGGATCATAGAGACTACAGAGCTGAAAAACGACAGAGTACTGGTAGTTTATCTTCCGGATTGTCATGAAAGTCTTGCCGGTATTATAGCAGGCAGGATCAGGGAAAAGTATCACAAGCCTGCCTTTGTGCTGACGGGCGGTGAGACAAGCGCAAAAGGAAGCGGAAGATCAATAGAAAGTTACTCCATGTATGAAGAACTGATAAAGTGTGCAGACCTGATGATACAGTTTGGGGGCCATCCTATGGCAGCAGGCCTTTCTATAGAAGAAAAAAATATAGAGGAATTCCGGAGACGTCTCAACGTAAACTGTACATTGACGGACGAAGAATTGCGTCCTAAGGTCGTGATTGACGTACCGATGCCTGTGTCTTATGTCACAAAAGAACTGGTAGAACAGATTTCACTTCTGGAACCTTTTGGAAAAGGAAATACAAAACCGGTCTTTGCACAGAAAAATCTCAGAGTGCTTGATCACAGTATTATCGGGAAAAATAAAAATGCAGTAAAATTAAAACTCCTTGATCCGCAGGGAATCTCAGTGGAAGGCATTTATTTCGGAGAAGCGGAGGATTTTGTGAACTTTATCAGGGAAAAAGACAGTATTTCTGTTACTTATTATCCGGAGATCAACAGATTCAGGGGACGAGAGAGTCTTCAGATCATTATTCAGAATTACTGTTAATATTACCGCCTGTTTTGTAACCGCCGGTAAGCCTGGAAATACAAATGTCAGGGCTTAACAGTAACTTGATTCTGAAATAAAAAGGTGATATACTATAAAATATTTATGAGCGAACAGCAATATAACACACTGGAGGAGAAATAAAATGAAGAAAATTGAAGATTATGTATTAAGTATACCGGATTTTCCTGAACCGGGGATTATTTTCAGAGATATCACAAGTGTTCTGCAGGATGCGGATGGCCTGCAGTTGGCAATCGACTCCATGCAGGACTGTCTTAAGGATATAGATGTGGACGTGATTGCAGGAACAGAGTCCAGAGGCTTTATCTTTGGTGTACCGATCGCATATAATCTTCATAAACCATTTGTACCGATTCGTAAAAAAGGCAAACTTCCCCGCGAAACAGTATCTGTAAGCTATGATCTGGAATATGGCAGTGCAGAGATTGAAATGCATAAAGATTCCATAAAACCAGGTCAGAAAGTGGTTATCGTTGATGATCTGATCGCAACAGGCGGTACGATCGAAGCAGCGATCAAGCTGGTGGAACAGCTTGGCGGTGAGGTTGTCAAGGTTGTATTTCTCATGGAACTTGCAGGTTTAAAGGGACGCGAAAGACTGAACGGGTATGATGTAGCGTCCGTAATTTGTTATGATGGTAAATAAGCACAGCTGATTGTGCAGGACAGGCAGGTGGGAGCATATGACAGAGATAACAAAAAGTACAGAAGCAAAAAAAGATGAAATGCAGGTTGAAAAAGAGAAGCTGGAATCTGTAAAGAGAGCAGATGCGGCAGTAAAGACCATGCATGATTTTACAAGTCCGGAGGTGCTTTATAAAGAACTGATAAACAGTGTTCTGAAGTATCATCCATCAACAGATATTTCCATGATAGAGAAGGCATATAAGGTTGCAAGTGAAGCTCATGAAGGACAGAAGAGAAAGTCCGGAGAGCCATATATCATTCATCCTTTGTGTGTTGCCATCATTCTGGCAGATCTGGAACTTGACAAAGAAACGATAGTTGCAGGTCTTCTTCATGATGCAGTTGAAGATACCTGGATGACCTATGAGGAAGTGGAGAAGGAATTTGGTTCAGAGGTTGCACTTCTTGTGGATGGTGTTACCAAGCTGGGACAGTTATCTTATTCTGCGGATAAAGTAGAAGTTCAGGCAGAGAACCTCAGAAAGATGTTTCTTGCCATGGCTAAGGATATCAGAGTTATTCTGATCAAGCTTGCAGACCGTCTTCATAATATGCGTACCTTACAGTATATGCGTCCTGAAAAGCAGCAGGAAAAGGCCAGAGAGACCATGGATATTTATGCTCCTATTGCCATGCGTCTGGGTATTTCCAAGATAAAGGTAGAGCTGGATGACATGTCGCTGAAATACCTTAAGCCGGATGTATATTATGACCTGGTGCATAAGGTTGCCCTGCGTAAAAGCGAGAGAGAACAGTTTGTAGGTGCGATTGTAAAAGAAGTTAAGAAACATATGGATGATGCTAATATTAAGGCGCAGGTGGACGGACGTGTAAAACACTTTTTCAGCATCTACAAGAAGATGGTAAATCAGGATAAGACTATTGATCAGATTTATGATTTATTTGCTGTCCGTATTCTTGTAGATACAGTGAAGGATTGTTATGCTGCCCTTGGTGTGATCCATGAGATGTATAAGCCAATTCCGGGACGGTTTAAAGATTATATTGCCATGCCGAAACCCAATATGTATCAGTCATTGCATACCACATTGATCGGACCCAACGGACAGCCCTTTGAAATCCAGATCCGTACTTATGAAATGCACAGAACTGCAGAATATGGTATCGCTGCACACTGGAAATATAAGGAGTCGTCTGACGGAAAGGCTCCTGTAGGTAAGAGTGAGGAAGAGAAACTGAACTGGCTGCGTCAGATTCTGGAATGGCAGAGAGACATGTCTGATAACAAAGAATTCATGAGTCTTCTGAAGAATGATCTGGATCTTTTTGCGGACAGTGTTTACTGTTTCACTCCGCAGGGAGATGTTAAAACACTTCCAAGCGGTTCTACACCGGTGGATTTTGCGTACAGTGTTCACAGTGCAGTCGGAAATAAGATGGTAGGTGCCAGAGTTAACGGTAAGCTGGTTCCGATTGAATATGAGATCAAAAACGGCGACCGTATTGAAATCATTACTTCACAGAATTCTCAGGGACCAAGCCGCGACTGGCTGAAACTGGTTAAGAGTACTCAGGCAAAGAACAAGATTAACCAGTGGTTCAAGAAGGAATTAAAAGAAGATAATATCCTTAAGGGCAAGGAGATGCTTGCGCAGTATGCGCGTGCAAAGGGGTTTAAGATCACAAATTATACAAAAACCCAGTATCTGGAGGCCGTTTTGCGTAAATATGGTTTCAGGGACTGGGATTCAGTACTTGCGGCAATTGGCCATGGCGGATTGAAAGAAGGTCAGGTTTTCAATAAGCTGGTAGAGGCATATGATAAGGAAAATAAGAAGAATCTGACAGATGAGCAGGTTCTTGAAGCTGCTTCTGAGACACAGGAGAAGCTTCACATTGCCAAGAGTAAGAGTGGTATTGTGGTAAAAGGAATCCATGATGTGGCAGTCCGTTTTTCCAAGTGTTGTAATCCGATCCCGGGTGATGAGATTGTAGGCTTTGTTACAAGAGGACGTGGAATCACGATCCATCGTACAGATTGCGTCAATGTGCTGAATATGTCTGAGACAGACAGGACACGACTGATCGAGGCGGAATGGCAGCAGCCTGATACCAAGGAAAAAGAGAAGTATATGGCTGAGATTCAGGTTTATGCAAATAACCGTACAGGGCTTCTTGTGGATCTTTCTAAAATATTTACAGAACGTAAGATCGACCTGCGAAGTATCAACAGCCGTACAAGCAAGCAGGAGAAGGCAACTATTTCCATGAGTTTTGAGATTGGAAGCAAAGAGGAACTGCGTTCCCTGATCGAGAAGATCCGTCAGGTAGAGAGTGTCATTGACGTAGAGAGAACTACAGGCTGATCATGGAAAAATCTGCTGGAACATTATTTTATGGAACTGCTGCAGATTGACAGAAAGGAATAACATGAAGAATTTAGAATTACAGAAATGTATATTAGGACCTGTATATACAAATTGCTATCTCCTTAAGAATAAAGAAACCGGAGAACTGATCATTGTTGATCCCGCAGATTGTCCGGAGAAGATTGAAATGAAGATTTCCCGGATGAATGGAAAACCGGTGGCAATTCTTCTTACCCATGGACATTTTGACCACATTCTGGCTGCACAGGCAGTAAAGGAGAAATATAATATTCCGATTTATGCCTGTCGTCAGGAAGAGGAGATGCTCCGCGAACCTTCGATCAATATGACTGTACATTATGGACAGGGATGTTCTATTGTGCCGGATGTATTTCTGGAGGATCTGGATGTTATCAGACTGGCGGGATTTTCTATTCAGATGATCCATACACCGGGACATACCAAAGGAAGCTGCTGTTATTATCTGAAAGATGAAGGTGTATTGTTCAGCGGTGATACAGTGTTCTATGGCTCTGTTGGAAGAACGGATTTTCCGGGGGGAAGTACAGCAGAAATCGTGAGAAGTCTCCATAAACTGGTAGATTCGCTTCCTGAAGAGACCGAGGTTTTCCCCGTACATGATGCATCTACCACTATTGGTTATGAAAAGAGGTATAATCCATTTGTGTAAAATAGGCATTCTGTTTGAGAACAGAGATTTTGAACATGATGTTTATGAACTGATCAAAGCGTTTTATCCCGAAGCGGAGATACATACTCTTTATGAAAATGCTGAAGCAGAGTATGACCTCCGCTTCAGTGTGGAACGGGATAATGACAGTTATATCATAAAATACGAAAGGACAGAGAATCTGTCGAAACAGGAAACAGAGCAAAAAGGGGTAATTTCCGCAGACATACTTTCTAAAGAGAATGCAGGCTGTGGAATACAGGATGCTCATGCTCTGAGAAAAGAGAATAAAGATAATATCAAATATGCTCTGTATCAGTTGTTGGTAACACTGACGGGCAGAACTCTTCCATGGGGAAATCTGACAGGAATACGTCCTGCCAAACTGGCAATGGGAATGATCGAATCCGGAATGAAAAATACGGAAGCAGCCCGGGAGATGCGTGAGAGATATCTGGTAAGTCCGCAGAAAACCGCGCTTGCCATCACTATTGCAAACAGGGAAAGAGAGATTCTGAAGGATATTGACTATGAAAATGGATACAGCCTTTATATTGGAATCCCGTTTTGCCCAAGTATCTGTCTGTATTGTTCCTTCAGCTCCTATCCGCTGAAAGTGTGGGAGAAGAGAACAGATGAATATGTGGAAGCTCTCTGCCGGGAGGTAAGAGAGACTGCTCTTATGATGAAGGGAAGAAAACTGGACACCATCTATATTGGCGGCGGTACCCCGACTACACTGCTTCCACATCAGATCCGTAAGCTCCTGGATACAGTGGGAGAAGCTTTTGGCTATGAAGGACTGGCAGAGTTTACTGTGGAAGCCGGCAGACCGGACAGTATTACACGTGAAAAGCTGATGGCGATCAGGGAGTATCCGGTAACAAGAATTTCCGTAAATCCACAGACTATGAATCAGGAAACCCTGGATATTATCGGCCGCAGACATACTGTGGAGCAGACAAAAGAAGCGTTTCATCTGGCACGAGAGCTGGGATACGATAACATTAACATGGATCTGATCGTAGGTCTTCCGGGTGAGGATATTCACATGGTAGAGCGGACTCTTGAACAGGTTCGTGAACTGGCACCGGACAGTATTACCGTACATTCACTGGCAGTGAAACGTGCAGCAAGGCTGAATATTTTTAAAGAGAAATATCAGGAAATGTCTTTTGAGAATAATCAGGAGATTATGGATCTGACCATGAAAACGGCGTATGAAATGGGAATGGGTCCTTATTATCTGTACAGACAGAAGAATATGAAGGGAAATTTTGAAAATGTTGGCTATGCAAAGGTTGACAAAGCGGGAATTTACAATATACTGATTATGGAGGAAAAACAGCCTATCATCGCACTGGGGGCAGGCGGTTCTTCCAAGCTGGTCTTTGACCATGGACAGAGAATTGAACGTGTGGAGAATGTAAAAGACGTTTCTAATTATATTTCCCGCATTGATGAGATGATCGAGAGAAAACGGACAGCAATAGCTACCTGGCTGTAGAATGTGGAGGTAACATTTTGGACACAGTACAAAAGACAGCGGCAGGTTCACAGCAGAGGATCCTGGAATTTGACCTTGCTTCTGAACTGCATCATGGAATGCTGGTAAGTAATCTGGCTTATGCGGTTGCAGAGGAGATGGGACTGCCGCATGAACAGTGCTATGAGCTTGCAATAGCAGGAATGCTCCATGATATAGGAAAGCTGAAGCTGACAAGTTATATTAACGGACAGGAGCAGGATCCTCTGGTGATCGAGGAACTGAAGTATGTCCGGATGCATTCTGCATTGGGATATGAGGAACTTAAAGGGCAGGGATATTCGGATTTTGTATTGGAGAGTATCCTGTACCATCATGAGAATTATGATGGCAGTGGATATCCGTCCAATAAAGCAGGTGATGACATACCCATAGGTGCCCGGATACTCAGAGCCTGCGATGTATATGCAGCATTGATCTCTGACAGACCATACAGAAAAGGATTTGATATTTCTTCAGTTATGGAGTTGATGATTGATGAAGTAAAAAATTTTGATATGCAGGTTTTTCTTGCATTTCAGAGAGTGGTTCATAATGGAGACGGGCAGAATTTTTATAAAAGAGGAGGACAACATGGCATTAAAGAAGAAACCGGTAACCGGTATGAAGGACATTTTACCAAAAGAGATGGAAATCCGTAATTATGTGATGAACATGATTCGTGAAACATACGGAACATTTGGCTTTTCATCTATAGAGACACCATGTGTGGAGCATATTGAAAATCTTTCCAGTAAACAGGGCGGAGAGAATGAGAAACTTATTTTCAAGATCCTGAAACGTGGGGAGAAACTGAAACTTGCGGAAGCAGAGAAAGAAAGTGATCTGGTTGACTCCGGACTTCGCTACGATCTGACTGTGCCGCTTTCCAGATATTATTCCAACAACGCAAATGAGCTTCCGGCTCCTTTTAAGGCACTTCAGATGGGTAATGTGTGGAGAGCAGACAGACCGCAGAGAGGACGTTTCCGTCAGTTTATGCAGTGTGATATTGATATTCTGGGTGAGCCTACTTATCTGGCTGAGATCGAACTGGTTCTTGCTACCACAACGCTGCTCGGAAAGCTGGATTTCCATAACTTTACGATTCGTATCAATGACAGAAAAATCTTAAAAGCGATGGCGCAGTACAGTGGATTCCCACAGGAAAGCTTTGACACTGTGTTTATCATTCTGGACAAGATGGACAAGATTGGTCTGGAAGGTGTTGCAGAAGAACTGGAGAAGGAAGGATTTGCAAAAGAGAGCATTGATACTTATCTTGGACTTTTCAAAGAGATCACTTCTGACATTGAGGGTGTCCGTTATTGCAAGGAGAAATTAAAAGATGTTCTGGATCCTAAGGTTGCCGAGGATCTTGAGACTATTATTTCTACTGTGGATTCTGTTAAAACAGCAGACTTCAGGATGTCCTTTGATCCGACTCTGGTACGTGGAATGTCCTACTATACAGGTCCGATCTTTGAGATTTCTATGGATGAGTTCGGCGGCAGTGTAGGCGGCGGCGGACGTTACGATGAGATGATTGGTAAATTTACCGGAAACAATACATCCGCATGTGGTTTCTCCATTGGATTTGAGAGGATCGTAATGCTTCTCCTTGAGAGAAATTACGAAATTCCGACAAAGAATGGCAAGAAAGCATATCTTATTGAGAAGAACATGCCGGCTGATAAGATGCTGACTATTCTGAAACAGGCTCAGGAAGAGCGTAATGCAGGAACTCAGATCAATATTTCTATTATGAAGAAGAATAAGAAATTCCAGAAAGATCAGATGACGGCAGAAGGTTATACAGAGTTTGTTGAATTCTTTAGAGACAGAGTGTAAAGGTCGTTAAATTTTATAATTAATATAGAAAAGCATGAAAAGAGGAAAAAAACATGGCTGAAAGTATGCAGGGACTGCACAGAACATGCCGATGTGCAGAAGTGACAAAGGAAATGATCGGAAAAGAAGTCGTCCTTATGGGATGGGTTCAGAAAGCCCGCGATAAAGGCGGAATTATTTTCGTAGATTTAAGAGACCGCTCAGGTATTATGCAGCTGATCTTTGAGAATGGCAGCATTGATGAAGAAGGTTTCGCAAAAGCGGGAAAACTCAGAAGTGAATTTGTGATCGCAGTTACCGGTGTGGTAGAAGAAAGAGGCGGTGCTGTCAATAAGAATCTTGCAACAGGTGAGATTGAACTGCGTGTAAAATCTCTCCGCGTGCTGTCCGAGGCAGAAGTACCTCCTTTCCCAATCGAGGAAAACTGTAAGACAAAAGATGAAATCCGCCTGAAATATCGTTATCTGGATTTAAGAAGACCTGATCTTCAGAAAAATATTATGCTTAAAAGCAAAGTTATGATGCTCACAAGGCAGTTTTTTGCAAAAGAAGGTTTTCTTGAAATTGAGACACCTATGCTTGGAAAGAGTACACCGGAAGGTGCAAGAGATTATCTGGTACCGTCACGTGTTCATCCGGGACATTTCTATGGTCTGCCACAGTCTCCGCAGCTGTATAAACAGCTTCTGATGTGCTCCGGTTATGACCGTTATATTCAGATAGCAAGATGCTTCCGCGATGAAGACCTTCGTGCTGACAGACAGCCGGAATTTACACAGATCGATATGGAACTTTCTTTTGTAGATGTTGATGATGTTATCGATGTAAATGAGAGATTTCTTGCATATCTGTTTAAAGAAGTTCTTGATATTGATGTAAAACTCCCAATCCAGCGCATCACATGGCAGGAAGCTATGGACAGATTCGGTTCAGATAAACCGGATATGCGTTTCGGAATGGAACTGCATGATGTAAGCGATGTTGTTAAGAACTGTGGCTTCAGTGTATTTACTTCTGCTCTGGAAAACGGCGGCAGTGTCCGCGGTATCAATGCAGAAGGACAGGGCTCCATGCCTCGTAAGAAAATCGACAAACTGGTTGAGTTTGCCAAAGGTTACGGCGCAAAAGGTCTGGCATACATTGCAATTGCTGAAGATGGCACAAGAAAATCTTCTTTTGCCAAATTTATGACAGATGAAGAGATGGATGCTCTGGTAGCTGCTATGGATGGTAAAGCAGGTGACCTGCTTCTGTTCGCTGCGGACAAGAAGAAACTGGTTTATGATGTACTTGGTGCACTTCGTCTGGAACTTGCAAAACAGATGGATCTGCTTGACAAGAATGAATACCGTTTTGTTTGGGTAACAGAATTCCCGCTTCTTGAGTGGAGTGAAGAAGAGAACCGTTTCACAGCAATGCATCATCCGTTTACCATGCTTATGGAAGAGGATCTTCCGCTTCTGGATACAGATCCCGGAAAAGTTCGTGCAAAAGCATACGATATCGTATTAAATGGTAATGAAATCGGTGGTGGTAGTGTGAGAATCCACCAGGATGACATTCAGGAGAGAATGTTTGAGGCACTTGGATTCACCAAAGAAGCGGCCCATGAACAGTTCGGATTCCTTCTGGATGCATTCAAATACGGAGTTCCGCCTCACGCAGGACTGGCATACGGACTTGACCGTCTGGTAATGCTTATGGCTAAGGTTGACAGTATTCGTGATGTCATTGCATTCCCGAAAGTCAAAGATGCATCCTGCCTGATGACACAGTCACCAAGTCGTGTAAGTGAAGATCAGTTAAAAGAACTGGAACTGGAAGTCAGACCTGAGGAAGTAACTGAATAAAGATTAAAAACCATTCTTACATCTGCTGATCTGCAGATGTAAGAATGGTTTTTTAATTGCTGTTATTTGAATCATCCAGAGGGGACTTGGTTAAAGTACCGAAAATTGCATTTCCCAGAGTGCTTCCCTCGTCCTGAAGTTTCCAGGAAACTCCGTCATTGATCAGGACAAAATCAACATCATTAACAGTAGCGGCAGCGTTATTATTAATACATTCCAGCAGTAGTGAAAGAGATTTCTCATGTCTTTTCTGTGAACCATCAATAACCGCATCTGCAGAAGCAAGATATTTATCCAGTTTAGACTGATATTCAGATAAAATAGAATCACTGTCAAAGGTAGTGATTTCTGTTGTGACAGTTGCGTTATAGCCATTTTCACTGCTGGATTTGATAAGATATTTAAAGTTTTTATGAATCTGTTCTGCAAGTGCTGCTGCAATGGAGTTTCTGGAAGAATCAGAAGTATTCATAATATTGCCTACGCCCAGATAAGAACTCATTTCCTGCAGATCCAGTTTTTCAAGAGTATCAAGATATACGGTCAGGGTATCTTCCGGCGAAAGGATATCCGGATCTGCCAGATCAGCTATAAGACCGCCGACAAGGTCATCTTCCAGAGAATTGGTACGCTGGATCTTCCATTTTTCCTTTTTATCATTGCCTGTATTGACAAGCTGTATGTTACAGTCTGTCTCAGCTGTATCATAGTCATTTGTGTTTAAAAGATGATTCAGGATCAGATAATGAGCCTCAAGAGATCTGGAAGAATCTTTGATATTTCCTTTTTGTGCCTGGGCTGACTCTGTGATCTGTGTCCGGAGAAGTTCTGCTTTAAAATCTCTGGCAAGAACTTTGGAATCGATTGTGGTCAGTTTGACAGAAACAGTAGCAGAATGATTGGCTGTGCCGACGATGACATCCGAAATTTTGTAATTAAATTTCCGGAAAAAGAGAGAAAAGGTTTCATTGATTTCATCAGTTAAATCAGTATTCTCCGTGGCATCAGGGAACAGCTCTGTATAGGGTATGTATTTTTGCGTAGTTTCTGAATCGAGATTTTTTAACTGATCCAGTTCATTTCTGACTACACTCTTTACATCTGACTCATTTTTGCGGAAACAGCCGCTGCTTACAGATACAGCAAAAAGAAAAAATAAGACAGAGAAAAGAAGAATCAGGTGTTTGTTTATATTCATACGTGTTCTTTCCTTTCACAGTGCTTTCTGTGCAACTGTTTGACAGTTACTTTTCTGTTTATTTTAACAGATTTTGTACTGACTGTCAAAAAAGTGAAAAAGATGAACGAAATTCATAAAAAAAACGTGAAAAAATTGTGAAAAATGTTGCCATTTGATTACAAAGCTTTTATTTTAAGGCAGAATCTGCTATGATAGGAAAGTGAATAATAATGATATAAAAAAGCAGTAGTGTATAATAGATGTTAGCCTGAACAAGGTGATAATATCAAGGAGGCAACTTATGAAGAAGCGTATTATTATCGTTTTGGGAATCCTGATCGCGGCAGGTGGTATCGGAACCGGTGTCTGGTATCACTTTAAAGGAAACGGTCAGAGTGGAACCGGTGATTCTATTGTGTATGTGTCAAAAGTAAGTGTGATCACCGGATCTGAAACAACAGCGGTAAATCGGTTTGCCGGTGTGGTAGAACCGCAGAAAACTGTAAACGTAAAAATAGAAAGTGGACGAAAAGTAAAAGAAGTGGAAGTTAAGACCGGAGAAGAGGTAAAGGCCGGACAGCTTCTTTTTGAATATGATCTCAGCAGTATTGAGGATGATCTGAAGCAGGCGCAACTGGATCTGGACAGATTAAAAAATGAACAGATCAGCCTGACAGAACAGATAGCTACGCTGGAAGCGGAGAAGAAAAAAGCAAAGGCCGAAGATCAGTTGTCCTATACCATTGAAATCGAGACTAACAAAATGAATCTCAAGAAGAATGAATATAGTCAGAAGAGTAAACAGTCTGAAATTGATAAACTTCAGAGCGCAACACAGAATACAGAGGTTCGAAGTGAAATAGATGGTGTGATACAGAAAATTGACACTTCCAAAATGACAAGTGACGATGGTGATTCTGTGGATGACAGCAGTGCAATGGACAGTAGCATGTCGTCAGGTGACGGAAGTTCGGACAGTTCTGCATTTATTACAATTCTCAGCACAGGTGCTTACAGAGTGAAAGGTAAAGTTAATGAACAGAACAGGGATTCTATTGTACCCGGAGAGGCAGTGATCATCCGTTCCAGAGTAGACAGCAGTAAAACATGGAAAGGAACGATGGGATCCGTAGATGTGAATAATGGAACTTCAGATGACAGCAGTAATGATATGTATATGGGTATGGCAAGTACCAGTTCCGATGATCAGACAACGTCTACTTCTTATCCTTTTTATGTGGAATTGGATTCCTCTGAGAATCTGATGCTTGGACAGCATGTGTACATAGAACGTGACATCGGACAGGATGAGAAAAAAGACGGTCTGTGGCTCAGTGATTACTATATTCTGGACACAGATACCAATGAACCGTATGTATGGGCAGCCAGCGATAAGAACAGACTGGAGAAGCGTTATGTAACACTTGGAGAACATGATGATGATCTTGGAGAATATAAGATTGTTGAGGGCCTTACAAAGAAAGATGCGATTGCATTTCCGACAGATTCTCTGGAAGAGGGTGAGAAGACAGAAGTAGGAGATCTCGCGCAGACGATGAGCGGAGGAGCAGACGGTATTACGGATATGGATGCTGATTATGGAAATATGGATGACGCACAGATTGATTCCACAGATATGGAATCCGGCGCAGATAGCTTTACAGAGCCGGATATGGCGGAAGATTCCGCAGACACAGCAGATGACAGTTCAGAAGATATGATCGATCCGAATGAAGAACTTGTGCCAATTGATGAAGCACCTGGTATGAGTGCAGACGGCAATGTGGAGGGAATCGAATGATACTGGAATTGAAAGGCATATATAAAGAATATCAGCAGGGGAAAATGAAGGTTCCAGTGTTAAAAAATGTAGACTTTTCTATGGAAGAGGGAGAATATGTCGCAATCATGGGACCGTCCGGTTCAGGAAAAACTACTTTGATGAACATTATCGGATGTCTGGACAAACAGACAGAGGGAACTTTCTTTCTGGATGGCGTGGATATTAAGGCGTGTTCGGAGAATGAAATGTCGGATATCCGGCTGAATAAGATAGGGTTTGTTTTTCAGAGCTTTCATCTTCTCCCTAAGCAGAGTGCTCTGGCAAATGTTGAGATGCCATTAAATTATGCGAGAGTACCTAAGAAGGAGAGAAGAGAACGCGCTCTGAAGGCACTTGACAGAGTGGGCCTGGCGGACAGAGTGGATTTTAAGCCAAATCAGCTTTCAGGAGGTCAGATGCAGAGGGTTGCCATTGCCAGGGCGATCGTCAATAACCCGAAACTTCTTCTTGCAGATGAACCTACAGGTGCTCTTGACAGTAAATCAGGTGCGCAGGTTATGGAACTTTTCCGGAGGCTGAATGATGAGGGGGTATCTGTATTGATGATCACCCATGATGCGGATATTGCTGCACATGCGAAAAGGGTGGTTACAATCAAAGATGGTATCCTTCAGGAAAAGAGGTGATCTTCATGGGCAAAGTAAAGAAAATCCTCGCAGGAGTGCTTGTGGTGGTAATCGCAGGAAGCGGAATTACAGCGGGATTGATGCAGCTGAAGAAAAACAGCCAGAAAACAGTGGCGGTTACTCCTGTGAGCGGATTGCTGCAGGAATTTTATACACCTTCCACCATGCTTGACGGAACCATTACATCCAGTGCAACACAGACAGTAAACGGTGATAAAGACCTGATCATTGATCAGATTTATGTGACAAAGGGAGATGCCGTAAAAAAAGGGGATCCTCTGGTTTCTTTTGATACTACTCTGGTGGAAATGGAACTGAATATAGCAAAGCTGAAAAAACAGAAACTGGAGCAGGATTTAAATAAAGCAGTGAACAGACTGAACAGCCTTCAGAATGGCGGGCCTGTAGAGGAAACAGATGCGGGTACAGATGCCGATGACCTGAATTCAACAACAGGAAGCACTAATAATGATACAGGTGATGATGATATGACACCGGATGATACTTTGTCATCCGCAGCAGATATGTCCGGTAATTATCTGGCAGCAGCCATGCATCCGTTTTTGTTATCTGCTTTTACAGATGGAGATGCAGTGGATAATGCGGGCTCAGACAGTTCTTCATCCAAGGCAGATTTACCGGGAGATGATGCTTCAACAGATACCGAAAATACAGGCGGTTCATCAGACGGAACATCTGCGGATAATGATACTCCGGTATATTCGGATCCCTCAGCGAATGGATTCAGTGACGGAGAGAAGGATGATTTTAATTCAGGAAAAAATGATACACCGGAATTATCACCAACGCCAACGCCAACACTGGATGATCGTACCACATATTTTGATCCTTATTACCGAAAAGGTGATCCGAATATCACAGATGGTGACGAGCCGTTTTATCAAAAACTGGATGCAGATTCCGTTCCGTTTACTGGCAGTGGCACAGAGGATGATCCATATGTATATCTGTGCAGCAGTGCAAAAGAAAAAGTTACTGTGATGGGATCATTTTTTAATAAACTTGCAGGATACAGTTCTGATGGAACAAAAATTGTTCATCAGGGAGGTTACTGGTACCGTCTGGAGTTTCATCAGAATGATACCATAGAAGATTATGATAATCTGAAAACATCCTGTACAGGTTATTATCTGGTAAACGGAAGTCTTCTGGAGAAACCGGTGTATGAATTTGCAGAAGTGGAATTTACACTGTCAGATGCAGATAAATACGACGAGAATCCGGATGATGGAGGCGATGATAATCCGGACGGTGGTGATGATGAACCTACCGGAACTCCTGTTTCCAGAGCAGATGCCATCAAGTATCAGAAGAGTAAGATTGCCAGCCTGAAACTGGATCTTCAGGAAAGCGATATCAAAATATCACAGTTGGAAAAGAAAGCGAATAAAAAGCTTATCAGTGCAAAATTGGATGGTACGGTTACTTATGTGGGAGATTCCGGAGGTGGTGAAACAACGGATGGGAAAGCCCTGATCAAAGTAAAGAGCAGTGATGGTTTTTATGTGATCGGTTCTGTCAGTGAACTGATGCTGGATGATATTAAAGAAGGCACAAAACTTGACTGCACAAGTTATACCAGTGGATCTTTTGAAGCAGAAGTTATGGATGTTTCAGAGTATCCTGTAACCGGAAACAGCTTCTATGGCAGCAGTAACCCAAATGTGTCTTATTATGCATTTACAGCAGTGGTAAGTGACAAGACACTTCAGCTGGAAGATCAGGACTGGGTTACTGTCAATTATGAAGCATCTGCTACAGAGAACAGTATGGTTATCCAGAAGGCTTTTGTCAGAAATGATAATAATAAAAACTATGTGTATAAAGATGATAATGGTATCCTGAAGAAACAGGAGATTTCTGCAGGTGCAACTGTGGACAGCGGTTACAGTGTGATTGTCAAAGGTGGACTCAGTGAAGATGATCTGATTGCATTTCCTTATGGAAAAGATGTGAAAGAGGGCGCAAAGACAAAAGAAGTTACTCTGGATCAGATGTATGGATATTAATTGAGAAAGGAGACATTTTATGCTTGAAAATATACGCCTGGCTTTTCAGGGAATATGGTCACATATGATGAGATCCTTCCTGACTATGCTGGGTATCATTATTGGTATTGCGTCTATCATTGCAATTGTTTCTACCATCAAAGGAACCAGTGAACAGATTAAGGAAGATCTGATAGGTGCAGGTTCCAATACGGTAAAGATTTATCTGTATGATGGAGATAACCAGTATGATGCGGAATATGGAAATTCTTCAAAAACACCGATTTTGACAGATGATGTAAAAGAAGAAGTAAAAGATTTGGATCATGTTGAGAATGCGACCTTTTATTATAACAGTACCAGCGCATCTATTTATAATAACAATAACAGTCTGGAGGGTGGAAGTGTTTACGGGATTGATGTGAACTATCTGGCTACCTGCGGATATATAATTCAGTCAGGACGGGGATTTGTAAAGGATGACTACAAAAATTACAATAAAGTTGCGCTGATCGATGATAATGCGGCACAGAATCTGTTCCCGTCACAGAACCCGGTAGGGCAGACTGTGGAGATCAATCAGGAACCATATACGATTGTGGGAGTGATCCGGCAGGATGAGAATTATCAGCCGACGATCAACAGTATTGACGAATATTACACTTATTATCAGTCAATCGTTGGAAGTGTGATGATTCCGGACAGTTGCTGGCCGATTTCCTTTAAATTTGATGTTCCTCAGAATGTAATTGTGAAAGCAGACAGCACAGATACCATGAGTTCGGTGGGAAATGCAGCAGCAGACGTGCTGAATAATTTAATTGCAGCCTTAAATACAGACGGAAATACAACCATGAAATACAAAGCCGATAATATTATGGAGCAGGTCAAGAATATGCAGAAACTCAGTGAGAGTACGAATAATCAGTTGATTTGGATTGCAAGTATTTCTCTTCTTGTAGGTGGTATTGGTGTCATGAATATCATGTTGGTTTCTGTTACAGAGCGTACCAAAGAGATTGGATTGAAAAAGGCTATCGGGGCACGTAAGAAGACTATTCTGGGACAGTTTCTGACAGAGGCTTCTGTACTTACCAGTATTGGCGGTATTATCGGAGTAATAACAGGAATCGGGCTGTCGAAAGTGGTGGGAAAGGTTACTGGTTCGCCTACTTCGATCAGTGTGCCGTCAATTGTGATCGCAGTATTGTTTTCTACAGTAATAGGTGTGGTATTTGGATTGCTTCCTTCTGTAAAAGCAGCAAATTTAAATCCCATTGATGCGTTGAGAAGTGAATAAACACAGCACAGATAAAACAGACTTGATGTACAATACCTTTGTATATTGAGTCTGTTTTTCTGTAACATTTTTAGTTACTGTTTACTGGTAATATCCTGCAAAGCGTGTTATTGAAAACGAAGTGAACAATAACCATTTTTCTGTGGATTTTAAACAGAAAAACAATCAAATTTGTATAGATGTCAAGAAATGTGCTAAAATTTGTACAAAAAACAAAAAAATATGGAAGTACAAAGACAGGTTGTGCTATAATGAAGTATCTCAAAAAGAATTACTTATACAGGAGGAGGTTCGCGGATGGTATCATTTACCTTTATCATCAAAGATAAATTTGGAATACATGCAAGGCCCGGACTGCTTCTTGTGCAGGAAGCCGGAAAGCTTACGAGCAATATCACTATTTTTAAAGGAACAGACAGTGGTGATGCGAAGCGGATGTTCTGTGTTATGAATCTTGCAGTAAAACAGGGAGATCAGATAACAGTACATGTGGAAGGCGAAAATGAAGAGGCAGATGCCGAAGTAATGAGAGAGTTTTTGAAAAATAATCTGTAACTGTGAAGATGTCAGACAGTTATGCCATAATCTTTAATAAGGAGAATTGGAGTAATGAGAGTATTAGAAGGTAAGTCCGTATTTTCAGGAATCGCAATTGGAAAGATTTCTATTTTGCAGAAAGCAGACACAAGTGTAAAGCGTACGAAGGTAGAAAATCCGGAGGCAGAGATCACACGTGTGCAGGAAGCAAAAGAGAAAGCGGTTGAACAGCTTCAGAAACTGTATGATAAGGCACTCCGGGAAGTAGGAGAATCAGGTGCTGCTATTTTTGAAGTGCATCAGATGATGCTGGATGATGAGGACTATCTGGATTCTATTGATAACATTATCCGTACGGAGAATGTAAATGCAGAGTATGCAGTAGCAACAACAGGTGATAATTTTGCAGACATGTTTGCGCAGATGGATGATGACTACATGAAAGCAAGAGCGGCAGATGTAAAGGATATTTCAGATCGTCTGGTACGTGTATTATCAGGACACGATGAGGGAGATATGGATGCTGCAGAACCATCTATTATCGTTGCTGAGGATCTGGCTCCAAGTGAAACTGTACAGATGGACAAGAGCAAAGTTCTTGCATTTGTTACAAGGAAAGGTTCTTCCAATTCCCATACAGCAATCCTTGCAAGAACTATGAATATCCCGGCGCTGATCAATATTGAATATGATGACAGCATGGATGGGAAAATGGCAGTTGTAGACGGCAAGACCGGTTCTCTTATTGTGGAACCAGATGCAGATACTCTGAAGAAATATCAGGATCAGAAAGACGAGGAGTTGCGCCAGAGAGCAATGCTCAAAGAATTAAAAGGCAAAACTACAGAGACAAAGAGTGGACATAAGATTCATCTGTACGCAAACATCGGAAGCACAGGCGATGTAGCCAGTGTACTGGCTAATGATGCAGAAGGTATCGGTCTTTTCAGAAGCGAATTCATTTATCTGGAAAAAGATAATTATCCGACAGAGGAAGAGCAGTTCCAGATTTATAAAGCAGTAGCACAGAATATGGCAGGAAAGAAAGTAATCATCCGTACACTGGATATCGGCGCAGACAAGCAGATTGATTACTTTGATATGGCACATGAAGAGAATCCGGCAATGGGTTATCGTGCAATCCGTATCTGCCTGGACAGACCGGAAGTATTTAAGACACAGCTTCGTGCACTGTTCAGAGCAAGTATGTTCGGAAATATCTCCATTATGTATCCGATGATCATCTCTGTAACAGAAGTAAAACAGATCAAGGCTATTGTTGCAGAGGTTAAGAAAGAGCTGACAGAGCAGGGTATTCCGTTTAAAGATGACGTAGAGCAGGGTGTAATGATCGAGACACCGGCTGCAGTTATGATCAGTGATCTTCTTGCAAAAGAAGTTGACTTCTTCAGCATCGGAACTAACGATTTAACACAGTATACACTGGCAATCGACCGTCAGAATGCAAAACTGGATAATATTTATGATTCTCATCATGAAGCTGTACTTCGTATGATCCAGATGGTCATTGATAATGCACATAAAGAGGGAATCTGGGCAGGAATCTGCGGAGAGCTCGGAGCAGATACTACATTGACAGAACGCTTTATACAGATGGGGATTGATGAATTATCTGTATCACCTACATTTGTTCTGCCAGTACGTAAGATCGTAAGGGAACTGGACTGATTCTGGCATAAATATCGCAAAAGAATAGAAACAGGCAGTCAAAATTCCGCATGGGTCAATCTATGCGGAATTTTTTTGCAATAAATTAGCGGTTCCTGATTGTGATACATAAAAAAATATGATAAACTGGACATAGTCTGTAATTTTATGAAAAGATAATTGATACATAAAAAATCTGAAGTGGATCAGAAGCAAAGGAGATATGAATATGGGAAAGATTGCCATTGTCACAGACAGTAACAGCGGCATAACACAGAACCAGGCAAGAGAACTTGGAATCAGCGTAATTCCAATGCCTTTTTATATTAACGAGAAGCTTTATCTTGAAGGACTCACTCTTTCACAGGAAGAGTTTTATGAGAGACTTAAGAATGATGAGGCTATTTCTACTTCACAGCCGGGGCCGGCAGATGTATGCGGACTCTGGAATACATTACTGGAAAAGTATGATGAAGTAGTGCACATTCCAATGTCAAGCGGACTGAGTGCATCCTGCGATACAGCAATGGGACTGGCTCAGGAATATGACGGAAGAGTACATGTAGTAGACAATCAGAGAATTTCTGTTACACAGAGACAATCTGTACTGGATGCCCTCACATTAAGAGATGCGGGCAGAAATGCGACACAGATCAAACAGGTTCTGGAAGAGCAGAAGCTGGATTCAAGTATCTATATTACTCTGGAAACTCTGAAATACCTTAAGAAAGGTGGAAGGATTACTCCTGCAGCAGCAGCAATCGGAACAGTTCTGAACCTGAAACCTGTGCTTCAGATCCAGGGTGAGAAGCTGGATGCATATTCCAAAACAAGAGGCAAGAAGCAGGCAAAACGTGTCATGCTCAAGGCTATGCAGAATGACTGGGAGAACCGCTTCGCAGAATACGTAAAACGTGGCGAAATGTGCCTGCAGTCTGCTTATACAGGAAATCAGGAGGAAGCAGAGGAATTTAAGAAAGAAATTGCCGAAGTATTCCCCGGAATTGAGATTGTGCAGAATCCGTTATCATTAAGTGTTGCATGCCATATCGGACATGGTGCTATTGCAGTTGCATGTTCAAGAAAAGTGGTAGTAGAATAAAACAATCTGAGGAGTTAGGAAAGAATGAAGAAACTTATGGAACAGATGGCGGAAGAACTTTCCGCAGCATTTGAAAAATCCGGATACGACCCATCCTACGGAAAAGTAACCGTATCCAACAGACCGGATCTTTGCGAATTTCAGTGCAACGGTGCTATGGCAGGAGCCAAAGCATACAAGAAGGCACCGTTTATGATCGCTGATGATGTAGTAGCATACTTAAAAGACAGTCAGGTTTTCTCCATGGCAGAAGTCGTAAAACCGGGATTTATCAATTTAAAAGTAAAAGGTGAATTCCTTGCAGATTACTTAAAGGAAATGGAAGCAGACGAGAAACTTTCCGTATCTGCAGCAAAAGAGCCGAAGACGATCATCATCGATTATGGCGGACCAAATGTTGCGAAACCTCTCCATGTAGGACACCTTCGTTCTGCAATCATCGGAGAAAGTATTAAGAGAATCGGCCGTTTTGTGGGACATAAAGTGATCGGTGACGTTCATCTGGGAGACTGGGGCCTTCAGATGGGACTGATCATTACAGAACTGAAACACAGAAAACCGGAGCTGGTTTATTTTGATGATTCTTATACAGGAGAATATCCGGAGGAAGCACCATTTACGATCAGCGAGCTGGAAGAAATTTATCCATGTGCAAGCGGCAAGTCCAAAGAGGATGAAGCGTACAGAAACGAAGCTCTGGAAGCAACTCATCTTCTTCAGCAGGGCAAACCGGGATATATGGCTCTCTGGAACCATATTATGAACGTATCCGTTACAGACCTGAAGCGCAACTATGACAAATTAAATGTGTCTTTTGATCTCTGGAAAAAGGAATCCGATGCACAGCCATATATTCCCGGAATGGTTGAGGAGATGAAAGAAAAAGGATTCGCCTATGTAGACCAGGGTGCACTTGTAGTAGATGTAAAAGAAGAGAACGACACAAAAGAGATTCCTCCATGTATGCTTCTGAAATCAGACGGAGCTTCTCTTTATACAACTACAGACCTTGCAACAATCGTAGAGCGAATGAAATTATTTAACCCGGATGAGATCTTGTATGTGGTAGACAAACGTCAGGAACTTCACTTCATCCAGGTATTCCGCTGTGCAAGAAAGACCGGGCTTGTAAAAGATGATACAAAGCTTTCTTTCCTTGGATTCGGAACCATGAACGGAAAAGACGGAAAACCGTTCAAGACAAGAGAGGGCGGCGTTATGCGTCTGGAAACTCTTATTAAAGACATCAACGAAGAGATGTTTACCAAGATTGTTGAGAATCGCAGCGTGAAAGATAAAGATGCGAAAGAAACTGCAGAGATCGTAGGGCTTTCCGCGATTAAATACGGTGACCTTTCCAATCAGGCTACCAAGGATTACATTTTTGATATTGACAGATTTACATCATTTGAAGGTAATACAGGTCCGTATATCCTTTATACGATCGTTCGTATCAAATCTATTCTGAACCGTTTTGCAGAAGAGGGCGGCAACCTTGAAGCAGGTACAATCCTTGATCCTGTAAACGACAGCCAGAAGAACCTGATGCTTCAGCTGACAGGTTTTGGTGCAACCGTAGAGAACGCCTTTGAAGAAAAAGCACCGCATAAGATCTGTGCATATATTTACGAAGTATCCAATGCATTCAACAGCTTCTATCATGAGACAAAGATCCTCAGCGAAGAGAACGAAGCACAGAAAGCTTCCTTCATCCAGTTGCTGAAACTCACTAAGAAAGTTCTGGAGACATGTATCGATCTTCTTGGATTTTCTGCACCGGACAGAATGTAAAAATAAGATACATCAATAAATCAACTTGTTGGTATACTAGTTACTGTTCACACACCACTATCCCGCAAGGTGTTTTGGCATGAATATGCCAAAATCCCGAGACATACAAGCCAAAATTTCATTGCCGCAGGCAATCTGGAATGAATTTTGGCTACGTTACTGAGAACGGAGTGAACAGTAACGTATACTAAGCCCTGTTTACATATATTGTAAATGGGGCTTTTCAAAAAGAACGAAATGTGCTATCATGTATTTATCTAATCTATACGTGATGAAATTCTTTCATCACATTTTCCATTTTTGTTTTAAACGAATTGTGAATATCTGCTTGGCTCAGATAAACTGCGGAGCAGTTATTCGGTTATGAGCAAGTAGCGAATCTGATGATTTTATCTGTTTGACAATTGAACAGGAGGTGAATTAGTGAATTTATCTGGGACTGTATTAAAAGGGCGTTACTGTATTCTGGATCCTGTTGGAAAAGGCGGCGGAGGGAAAGTTTACCTTGCCAGAGACCTGGAACTGGGCGTTTTGTGGGCGGTAAAAGAAATACCGGTATCCGACAAAAGTGAAGCCCGTATGCTTTTGAAACTTTCGCATCCGTCTTTGCCAAAGATGATAGATTACATAGAAGATAACCGAAAATGTTACCTTGTTATGGAATATGTCAGGGGAAAATCTCTGGGTGAGTATTTAAGAGGCGGAAAACATTTTTCCATAAATGAAATCGTTAAATATGGAATGGAGATTTCAGATGTATTCTCCTATTTTCATGGTCGGAAACCACCGGTTTATTATGGAGATCTGAAGCCTGACAATCTGATGCTGGGTGAGAATGGAAGATTATATCTGATCGATCTGGGCGGTGCTGTAAACGGATATAAATATCACCATAAAGTATGCACAGGTACTGTCGGTTTTGCTGCACCGGAACAATATGAGGGAAAGATAAACGCAGCAACAGATATTTATACATTTGGAAAAACATTGTCTGCCTTATGTGGAAAAACAGATTATCTGTTATTCATCCGGAACATGCCATTATTCTGGCTTATTTTCAGATGCTGTATGAAGAAACCGGAAATGCGTTATCAAAATATGAAGACTGTACAGAAAAAACTAAGCAGAATCCAGAAGAGACAAAATCAGAGTAAAATTAAAAACATGTTGGTTTTGGCAGGGAGCAGTATTGCTTTTGCAGTAATAACTGTTTTTCTTCTGTTTAGTTCTGATCTGGTATCCGGTTCCAAAACATTTGATTTTTATGAAGAGCTAACTGATATTACAGACCTTTATTATCAGGAAGAATTTCAAAACGGCAGTAAAGCGGACAGGGAAAAAATCTGTGAACAGGCAGATACCGGACTGCGAAAATTACAAAAACAATGCACTGAGAAAGAGGAGTCCAGAAAGATATTACAGCTTCTGGCAGTAAACAGTGAGTACCAGGAAAATTATGAAAATGCAGGATTCTACTATGAGCAAATGCTTCTTTATGATGAAACTTACAGAGCCGGATACGGTGAATATGGAATGTTCCTGTTCCGTACCGGGCAAAAGGAAGCCGGTCAGGCACTATGGACAGAATATAAGTCGAAAGAAACAATGTTAGACGATACAGTCAGCAGAAATCTGAGATTGTGGGAAAAGGAGATGACTAAAAGTGAAGAAAAATCATAACGGACTCTGGATTGTGACATCTGTATGTTTATGCCTGTGCCTGACTTCGACTATCTCTGCCATGCAGATGGGAGGTTTTGATATTGATGTAGGAAATGGAGAAAGCAGTAGCTGGCAATGGAAGGAACAGCAGTGGAATCAGAGCAGTTGGGAGAATACGTGGGAAAATAACTGGCAGACTGGAGACAACACATCAGAAACTCCTGTACAGAACGATCAGGCCCAGGACAATAGATATCAGTATGATTCTGATATAGGAAACGGAACACAGGATAATATACAGCAATGGGATGGTGTACAGCAGAATAACACTGACTGGAATAACAGCAGTCAATGGTACAATAATTCTCAGTGGGATAATAATTCTCAGAATAATAATGTCCAGAATAATAATGCCCAGAATAATAACGTTCAGAGTAATAATGCCCGGAATAATAATTCTGCATGGAACGCTCAACCTCAGACAGATAACAATATGCAGATAACATCCCGGACGGATAATGAATCCGCTGTTAAGATATCAGAAAAACCCACCCCAACATCAATACCTGTACCAACACCTAAACCTGCGAAAAATCCGAAGCCGACAAAAACACCCAAATCAACTCAGCCCCCAACTCCTAAGCCGTCAAAAAAGAAAAATAAGAAGAAACAAAATAAAGCAAAGAAAACAGAAAAAGAAAACAAGAATACAGGTAATTCCAAAGTGTTTCAGAATAAAGAAAACCAGGGGGATACTGTTGAATACACGCATGTAAAAGATGAAGCTGTTAAGTTTCATTGCACACAAAATACAGATAGTTTCCATACCCCGCGAATTCAGATAATATCCCGAGGCTCTGTTCAGATTCTTTCTTTTCGGCTTAACAAAACAGAATGTCCCTGGCATTGGGAAGGAGACTGGATCATACCGGATACGGAAGATGAAAATGTAAAAGAAATAGAATTGTTAGTTATCTCTCAAGGCGGAAAGCTGATAAAAATGAATCCCCGGATTTTTTCCTCATAGACGCTTCAGGAAAACAATGATATAATTTATCATATCATATCAATTTTTCTGAGACAGGAGGAACCTATGTACAAAGTAATTTTGTTTGATTTAGATGGAACATTAACAGAATCCGGAGAGGGTATCACGAAATCTGTTCAGTATGCACTGGAGAGAATTGGAAAGCCTGAACCGGACCTTGAGAAACTGAAGGTTTTCATAGGACCGCCGCTTATGGAGATGTTTATGCAATATGCACAGATTGATGAGGCAACCGCAAAACAGGCGGTGGAAATTTACAGAGAACGTTATTCTGTAACAGGAATTTTTGAGAATGCAGTATATCCGGGAATTGAGAACATGCTGGCACAGTTGGAGAAGAAAGGATATATTCTCGCAGTAGCATCCTCTAAACCGGAAGTATATGTGAGACAGATCCTAGATCATTTTGGACTTACCCGGTACTTCACAGAAATCGGCGGAAGCGAATTGAATGGTCGAAGAACAAACAAGACAGAAGTGATCGAAGATGTTCTGAAACGTCTGAATATGGACAAACACAGAGATCAGGTTATTATGGTTGGAGATAAAGAACATGATGTATACGGAGCACGCAAAGCTGGCCTGGAATGCATTGCAGTTTCTTTCGGATATGGAACTGAAGAAGAGCTTAAACAGGCAGAACCTCTGAAAATCGTTGATTCTGCAGAAGGAATCGTAGATTTTTTCGCCTGAGCCCTCTGCGAAAACAAAATATTGTTTCTAAAATCTGGAGGGCAGGATATCCGGTAGGAATCCACTTTATAATCTCACAGATCGTTGCAGGAACTGCGCTGGCAGTATTTGCAAGAACCGCGGCAAACTCAGCTGAGACATATTATAATTACACGATTTTTCTTACCGGCTTAACAGGAATTCTGGCTATGATCCCGGCATTGTATTTTTATCGAAGAGATAAAGTTAGAAGAATTGCCGGCGGTCTGATCCCGGCACAGAAAAAAGTACCGCTTTCCTTACTGGGAATAATTCTTCTGCTTCTGGCAGGAGCCGGACTTGCACAGTATGGAAATTTCCTGATGGCAATTCTTCAGTCATTTATCAACAGCAGTGCCTACCAGGAAAGCATGACCAGAATTACAGAAGGAAAATCACTTCTTATGATGATTTTCTGGATGGGAATTATTGCACCTGCGGCGGAGGAAATGATCTTCCGCTGGTTAATCTATCTGCGTCTGCGTGACTGGCTGAAGATGCCGGTGGCAGCAGTGATTTCCGGGCTGATATTTGGTATCTATCACGGAAATATCGTACAGGGAATTTACGCAAGTATCCTCGGAACTGCATTTGCATGGATACTGGAAATGAGTGGAAATATTTACAGCAGTATGCTGCTCCATATGGGAGCAAACATCTGGTCACTGCTTATCTCAGAATATGCACTGGATTTGTATTCCATGAAATATGGGGTACAGATTCTCATATTGATCTATCTGATTCTGTTGATCAGTGTGGTATATTGCCTTACCCATTTCGAAAAGATGTGCAGTATAAGAAAAAAGAAAAGAATGATATAAAAATAGAGACAAGGTAAAGACATCTGCAATTGTGGAATGACAGTACACATGCAGGTGTCTTTGTTATTAGAAAAAAGATTATGTTAAGGCAAAAAGAAAATAATCAGTATACGGAAATTTAGATGTACTGGAAAGAGTAAAATCTAACAGTTTGATTAGGATTCGGAAATAACCTTTTACTGAATTAAACAGAGAATATCTGTTTGACAAATAAGTATTTAGCTATTAAGTACTTGACAGATACAACAGTATTCTGTATTATGAATGTATCAATACAACTAATACACTAAATACACACATAAAATAAAACAACACATCATGAAACACGTAACAGAAAGGAGGAATCACCAGTGATTGTTTTGGATTATCAGGACAGGCGTCCAATCTATGAACAGGTTACAGATAAATTTCAGATCCTAATCCTGAACGGTGTCCTGTCGCCGGGATCGCAGATGCCGTCAGTAAGGCAGCTTGCCACAGAACTGTCCGTCAATCCCAACACGATCCAGCGTGCATATATGGAGCTGGAGAAACTGGGACTGATCTATCCTGTAAAAGGCAGAGGAAATTTCGTAGCAGACAGTTCTCAGGTACAGAAGATAAACAGAGAGAGCTACCGAAAAGAATTCACAGCACTGATACAGAAAGGCAGAAACACAGGATTCAACAGAGAGGAACTGGAGAAAATGCTTGCGGAAATCTTTGAAAAGGAGGACGAATCATGATAGAGATCAGAAACTGCAGTAAAGCTTTCGGAGAGATCCATGCCATTGACCATGTATTAATGGAAATCGGTGAACGCCAGATTTTCGGACTGGTAGGGACCAACGGTGCAGGAAAGAGCACGCTACTTCGAATGGCTGCCGGAGTGATAAAGCCGGACGAAGGAGAAATCCTGGTGGATCAGGAACCGGTCTATGAGAATGAAAAGATAAAACAGCAGATATTTTACATTTCAGACGGTGGATATTTTCCACAGGGATATACGGCAGCAGATCTGAAAGATTTCTACAGAGAATATTATCCGGACTTTATGACTGACCGTTACAGTAAATTAATGGACCAGTTTCATCTGGATGAGAAACGCAGGATCAGTTCCTACAGCAAGGGAATGAAGAAACAGCTTCTGGTCATTATGGGAATCAGTGCAGGGACAAAATATCTGTTATGCGATGAAACGTTCGATGGACTTGATCCGGTCATGCGTCAGGCAGTAAAGAGTCTGTTTGTGTCTGAAATCATGAATCGGGATTTTACCCCGGTGATCGCATCTCATAATATGAGAGAACTGGAGGACGTGTGTGACCATGTAGGACTCCTGCACAAAGGAGGAATTCTTTTATCCAGAGAACTGGAAGACATGAAATTCCATATCCATAAGATCCAGTGTGTACTGCCGGATCAGACAAAAGAAGAAGCACTTTTGAAAGAATTGGACGTTTTAAAGAAAGAACATCAGGGATCACTTCTGATACTTACTGCAAGAGGGACCAGAGAAGAAATACTTCAGAAAGTACAGACACAGAATCCAATATTCTGCGAAGTGATTCCATTGACACTGGAGGAGATATTTATCAGCGAAACGGAGGTGGCAGGCTATGAAGTCAAAAACATTTTCTGGTAGATCATTAAGAAGCAGCTTAAAAGGCAGTACCTGGATTCTGGTGCTGTTGTTACTGGGGTTTATGGTTGCATTTCCGGTAGCAGAACTGATGCTGATCGGAAATCAGACGGATGACTTTTGCCATGATCTGTTCCTATCTGATAGTTCCAGGCTTTTTGGTTACAATGCTTGCGGCCGTTGTAAATGCCCTGAATGAATTCTGGTATCTTTTTTCCAGAGATAAGATTGATCCTGAATTATTCATGGCACAGCTGTGAGAATGGCTGAAAGCCACATAGTTACT
>SAMEA3387443__coassemble_1632_pt1 | contig 37415 bp, 31 predicted proteins | sample SAMEA3387443__metabat2_high_PE_014 | metagenome-assembled genome bin SAMEA3387443 (sample SAMEA3387443) | Felis catus | biome: Faeces | place: United Kingdom | collected 2012 | reverse complement strand
AAATCCGGTTCCTCCTACCAGAACAGGAATTTTCCCCTTGGCATAAATTTCTTCCATGGCAGCTTTTGCCATCTGCTGGAATTTCACGATATGAAATTCTTCCTGAGGCAGCAGTTCATCTACCAGATAATGCTTTACTCCCTGCATCTCCTCCGGTCGGATCTTTGCTGATCCAATATCCATATATTTGTAGACCTGCATAGAATCAGCAGAAATGATCTCTCCGTTTACTGCTTTCGCAAGAGCAATGGATAGATGGGTTTTTCCTGCTGCCGTCGGTCCTGTAAGAACGATCAGTGGCTTTTTCATAATAGCTCCTTATATATAAACTATACAATACGTTTAAATTTCTTTTCCAGTTCTGTTTTAGTCATGGAAATAATTGTCGGTCTTCCATGAGGACAGTGATAGGGATTCTCCAGTGTAAGCAGTTCATCGATCAATGCATTTGCCTCCCGGTCGGACATCTGATGATTTCCCTTTACCGCAGCCTTACATGCCATGGTGGCCAGTCTGGAAGCAAAGATTCCGAGTGGATCTTTATCCTTCTCAGAAGCAAGATTGTCAAGCATTTCCAGAAAAAGTTCTTCCTCCGTAAGACCGTACAGATTGGCCGGGACTGCATTGATACAGTATTCCTTACCGCCAAATGGTTCAATCTCAAATCCAAAATCCTCGAAATACTTACGGTTAGCCTTAAGAAGAGCTTCTTCCTGAAGATTCAGGGATACGATCAGCGGCGGGCTGAGGTACTGGGATTCTACTGTCTGCTCACGAAACCTTTTTACGAAACGTTCATAATAAACCTTTTCATGTGCCGCATGCTGGTCGATAATAAAAAATTTATCCTCAAACTGAACAAGCCAGTAAGTATCAAAAATCTGTCCGATCAGCTGATGACGGCTTCGGGATTCAGGAGCAAGAAGTTTCTCTTCAAATAATTCCAGCTGCTGTGGTCTGATTTCTTCTGATAATACATTTTTGTTTTGTTCTATCTGTTTTCTGTTTCCTTCTGAATCCACAGCAGTCTTCAGATATTCTGCAGTTTTCTGTTCTGCAATTTCCTGCTTTGTCTCTGAAAATACCGGTTGTTCTTCATTCTTTTTATCGCTTAGTGTTCCCTCAAAAAGCTGTTCCTCTGCCTTGGTAAGAGGAGCCCTGGTCTGATAGATCTGCTGTTCACGCACTGCCTGTTCTGCCATTGTAACAGTTCCTCGTGGTAGTGCGGTATGCTCAGAAACCCTGGAAGCTGTATTTACAGTCTGTGGACGATACTCCGGAATTTCAGCCCGACGTCTGGTTTCAAATGGCTCCGGTACATCCCCCGGTTTTACCACAGGCTGCTGCTTTTTAATCGGTTCTTCTTTTCCAAAAGGCACTGTCTGGATCATTTCTCTTGTGGTAAGAGCCTTGTGGACTGTCTCGTAAACTGCATCATAAACTTCTGTTCCTCTTGCAAACCGCACCTCCATCTTGCTTGGATGCACATTTACATCCAGATCATTTCCCTCCATCTGAATATGAAGAGAAACAAAGGGAAACTTATGCTGCATGAGAAAACCCTTATAGGCATCCTCTATCCCCTTTGCAATGATCCGGTTCTTTACAAAACGTCCGTTAATATAATAATTCTCAAAGGTACGGTTACCTCTGGAAATCTCCGGTTTTCCCACAAAACCCTCAATCTTCATGAAATCATTCTCGTAGGATACCTCAAGAAGTGCTTTGGTGATATCTCTTCCATATATATTATAGATCACATCTTTCACATTGTAATTTCCGGAAGTATGAAGCTTCACCTGTTTATTCTGGATATATTTAAAAGAAATCTCAGGATGGGACAATGCCAGCTGCTCCATCAAAGTGCTGACATAATTTCCCTCCGTAGTATCTGATTTCAGGAACTTGCTTCTAGCAGGTGTATTGTAAAAAAGATTTCTCACCAGGAAAGTAGTTCCTTCCGGTGCTCCCATATCCTCTAAAGATTCCTGTACACCACCGTTGATCACATAACGGACGCCGCTTAATGCAGATGGGGTTTTTGTGATCAGTTCCACCTGTGCAACAGCAGCAATACTGGACAAAGCCTCACCGCGAAATCCAAGAGACGCAATGTGTTCCAGATCCTCAACCTTCTCAATCTTACTGGTGGCATGACGCAAAAATGCCAGGGGTACCTGATCTCTTTCCATACCCCCGCCATTATCTGTGATACGTATCATCTTTTTGCCGCCGTCTGTGATCTCTACTGTTACAGCAGTTGCTCCTGCATCAATTGCATTTTCCACAAGCTCCTTCACAATGGAGGACGGACGTTCCACTACCTCACCGGCAGCGATCTTATCTATGGTCTGCTGGTCTAATACTGCAATTTTTCTCAACTTTTATCACCATCTGTTCTTAATCTTGTTCTGCAGGTTATAAAGTGTATTCATTGCCTCGATAGGAGTCATATTCCCCATATCAAGACCTTTTATCTCATCAATGATATCGTTATCCTTAACTGTATCGAACAGAGACATCTGTGCCATATCCATCTGATCGTATACAGGCTTTTTCTTTTTCGCAGATGTCAGGTCTTTTACTGCTGCCGTAATATCCGCATCACTCAGTTCCTCCACCAGTTCCTTTGCTCTCTGGATAACAGAATCCGGAACACCGGCAAGCTTGGCAACCTGGATACCATAACTTTTGTCTGCGCCGCCCTGAACGATCTTACGAAGAAATACAATATCGTCCCCTTTTTCCTTGACAGCAATACAGTAGTTATTAACTCCCGGAATTTTACCCTCCAGTTCAGTAAGCTCATGATAATGGGTGGCAAATAATGTCTTTGCACCACAAAGCTTTGTATTACTGATGTGCTCGATCACAGCCCAGGCAATGGCAAGCCCGTCAAAGGTACTGGTGCCACGTCCGATCTCATCCAGGATCAGAAGGCTCCTTGCAGTTGCATTCCTCAGAATATTCGCAACCTCTGTCATCTCTACCATAAAGGTACTCTGACCACTTGCCAGATCATCAGAGGCACCCACACGTGTGAAAATCCTGTCTACAATTCCAATGTTTGCTTTTTCAGCAGGGACAAAGCTTCCGATCTGTGCCATCAGTACGATCAGGGCAGTCTGTCTCATATAGGTAGACTTACCTGCCATGTTCGGACCTGTGATAATGGATACCCTTTTCTTATGGTTATCCAGATATGTATCATTCGCAATAAACATATCGTTCTCTATCATCTGTTCCACAACAGGATGACGGCCGTTTTTAATATCTATCACACCTGTTGTATTTGTCTTCGGTCGTACAAAATGATTTCTTTCCGCAACCAGTGCAAGAGAAGCAAACACATCCAGTGCAGCCACTGCCTTGGCAGTCTTCTGAATCCGCATAACTTCTTTCCCGACTGTATCCCTCACATCACAGAACAGTTCATATTCCAGAGCATACAGCTTATCCTCTGCCCCAAGGATCAGGTCTTCCAGTTCTTTTAACTCCTGGGTAATGTATCGCTCTGCATTGGTAAGCGTCTGTTTACGGATATAATTATCCGGCACCAGATCTTTAAAAGTATTGGTGATCTCCAGTGAATAACCAAATACGCGATTATATTTGATCTTCATTGTTTTGATGCCTGTACGCTCCCGCTCTTTGGCCTCCAGTTCTGAAAGCCATTTCTTACCATCTGTCCTGGAACGGCGGAATTTATCTACATCTTCATTATATCCCTCTTTAATAATGCCTCCATCCTTCTGTGCAAGAGGCGGATCTTCCACGATGGCACGCTTGATCAGATCTGTCACATCCTCCAGCGAATCCATATCCTCATAGATTTTCTGAAGCAGAGGTGTTTTAAATTCTTTTAAAACCTGTTTTATATAAGGAAGCATTTCCAGCGAAGAAGCAAATGCGATCAGATCTCTTGGATTCGCGGATTTATAGCTGATACGGCTGATCAGTCGTTCCAGGTCATAAACAGGTCCCAGATATTCCCTGATCTCATCCCGGAGCATTCCGTTTTTATTTAACTCTTCCAGTGCTTCCAGACGTTGTTCGATTTCATCTCTGTCGATCAGTGGCTGCTCCACATAACTGCGGAGAGTTCTGGCTCCCATTGCTGTTTTTGTCTTATCCAGTACCCAGAGAAGAGAACCTCTTTTCTGTTTCTCTCTCAGGGTTTCCACAAGTTCCAGATTTCTGCGGCTGGAACTGTCGATAAGCATATATTTCTCTGCTGCATAAGGACGGATCGTTGCCATATGGGACAATGCTGTTTTCTGGGTTTCCTTCAGATAAAGGAAAAGAGCTCCTGCTGCAATGATCCCGCAATCATAATCTCCGATACCCAGTCCTTCCAGAGAACCCACATGGAAATGTTCCTTTAATGTACGGCGGCATAATTCGTCATCGAAATACCAGGAATCCAGGGAAAAAACACAGATTCCCAGACGGTTCTGCAAATCATCCGTATCTATATTGGACATATAAAAAGAATCATTACAGATGATCTCCGCAGGTACAAATTTATTGATCTCATCCAGGAGTTTCTGAGGTTTATCCACCTCAGTAAGGAAACAGTCACCTGTAGTGATATCTGCGATAGCACATCCGAAATGTTCTTCCATGGACACAATAGACATCAGGTAATTATTCTTCGTCTCATCCAGAGAGGCCGCATCCAGTGTGGTTCCGGGAGTTACGATCCTTACAACCTCACGTTTTACCAGTCCTTTGGCCTTTTTGGGATCCTCTACCTGCTCACAGATCGCTACCTTATGTCCCCGCTCGATCAGACGGTTGATGTAAGTTTCCGCAGCATGATAAGGGACACCACACATGGGTGCCCTCTCCTCTAATCCACAGTCCTTTCCTGTAAGGGTGATCTCCAGCTCTTTGGTGACAAGCAACGCATCATCAAAAAACATCTCATAGAAATCTCCAAGACGGTAAAATAGAATGCAGTCTTTATATTGTTCCTTTGTCTTGCAGTATTCCTGCATCATGGGTGATAATTTCCCTGTGTTAACTGGAAACCCGGTATTTACGCGGCTTGTAGATGCTTTATGTTCCTCTTTGACCCACTTTTGACCCATTTTTTTTTCTTCTTCAGTGTTTCTTGTTTTTTCCAAATATTTAAACCTCTTCCTAAAATCTCATTTCATCAGCAAAATCAGCTTTCTTTTCCTTTTAGATTTTTTTCCATAACATTACCATCCTTTTTCTAATAACAATAGATGATCATGCATGGCACTGGACTTAATTTTAACACAACCCCAAAAACCTTTCAAGACTGCCGATCTATCCATTTCTGAAATTTTTCATGTTCAACGTTTTTAATATATGGCATAATGTTATCCTTTTCTAATACAATATATTTATGGCTGATGTTTCTACAACTCTGATACAGAATAACTGCTCTATTATAACTGGATATTTACTCTTAAGCACGATATTATATAAATCAGGGCAAGCCCAACAGACCTGCCCATTTATAAATGCGTTCCTTATTTTATTGCACATAGATTTTCATCAATCCATTTTTGGACTTCATTCACATTATGATTTACAGCTTTTGCAATTTTTTCAACAGGCAGACCCATTTCTGCAAGTGAAAGTGCTGTTTCTTTTGCTTTTTTGAGTTCACCACGTTTCTCCCCACTTTCCATTCCCTCGCTGTAGATTTTCTCCATCTCATGGCACATAAGCTCAACTCCTTTCTGCGTGTCTTTTAATTCATGTACCCGTTTTGCAAGAACCGGACTGTACATTTCATCAGCATTCTTACAATGCAGATCATGCATAAGTCTCCCAAGTTCTGTGTCTTCCTGTTTTCTGGAATTCACATATATAATATGTGCTTCGTCCTGAAAGCTATCATCGGCTTCTTTGATATGCCTGTCAATATGGTAAATAGGAAAGCCATACCCAAGGATGTCATCCCTGGTAATAAAGATTACATAGCTTTCCGGTAATTCATCAAAATCCTGACCCGGATTTAAAGTGTTCATGTCCATCAAACCACTATGGTAACGTGCCCTCTTAGGTGATGCACCTTCATTATCCTGCTGGATCTCCACGTCAAACTGTGTTGCCTTCGGAATCTCTGGCAACACAGTCCATGATTGCGGATCGTCCCTGCAGATTCTTATAATCCTTCTGGATGATCTGATCAATTACTTTCAGATCCTGTTTTTCCATAATGACCTGCAGAACATATTCTGTACACTCCCGTTTTTTAAATACATTTCGCATGAACACATCGCTCATGATGGTAAGGTTTTTTAAGATATTTTTGTATCTTTCGTAACGTGCTTCCAACGCTTCAGTTTTGAAAGTTTCTCCCACGTTCACCTTCGCCTCCATTCTTTGTCAATGTCAGGACAGATTCGTAAATGCAATCTATCTCACTTCCATCTTATCATCAAACCCTGGTTTCTACAAGACAGATATTTGTGAAAAATAACGGTATCCTTTCTATGGCACTGGCCTTCCATTTTATCAGCCTCTATTAAAATTGCCGAAAAAAACAGGAGGAATATCTGCTCCTCCTGCCTTACGATCATCCAAGAATTTCTTTCACTGCTGCTACTGTATCTTCATGGTCTACCCCTGTGATCAGGATATGGTCGTATATAGCCTGTCCGGTGTTTCCTGAATCCACAGCTTAAGTCTGGACTGGAGCTTCACTGCCCCTCTCTGATTCTTCGGATGTATCCGAAACTGTCTCAAGCACAGTTGCCAGATACTGGCTTTCTTCCATCTTCCCATCTGTTCCGAGGATTGTATAAGTGATGGGATATGATCCGGGAGAGTCTGTATCCATCTGGGAGTCATCTCTGGTCACTCCTGATACATATTCTTCATCATAAGTAAGAGTCGCTTCTGGAAGTTTCTCTCCACAGTCAGTCTGGATATTCTCCATGCCATATACATGCTCAAGAAGATCCGCTTCCACTGTACACTGAACTGTTTTTGTACGTTCATTCCCATGAATATCCTTAAAAGAGTATATAATGTCATAATCTCCCGGTACTGTTACGTCCACGTTCTGGATATTGATCTGCAAAGTGTAGGCTTTATCAGCCCCATATCCTCTATATTTTTCTTCAGATTAGGGAGTGATTCTCCCTCTTTTACTGTTACATCATCAATTTTAGTGAGCATTTCTGCAATCTGGACGTTTTCTTTTTTCAGCTTTTTTTCTTTCTGCATGGCAACATATGGTAATGCCAGCATTCTACAGCATATCGACCTATCTTCCTATACACCATCCATTTACTCTTGTTCTTCCCTGCCACAGTAGAAATAACAGTATTAGTAAGACCAGTTTCTATCGGGACAGTGTTAATAAATGGTTCGCCTTCAATGTAAGAAACCACATCTTTCGAATCCATCCCTGCAAATTCATCAACGGTCTTTACTAATATTTGTTTTCACCAATGTCTTCTGCTTTTAAAAACTCCTTTGCCCTATCAGCCTGTTCACGGGCATCCTCAAATGATACTACAAAAAATCCGCATAGTCCGTATTATTCCTAGTACTGCATCCGGTTATAGTTTAGGAACTAACCGGATGCAGTACTAGCAGGGTATTTAAAAAATATAAAAATATGACTCCTACCGATTATCGAAATTCTTATAAATAAATAAACCACTTTACAGGTTTTTTTCATAAAAAATATCGTACAGGGCTTTCTGATGTATAATGAGTTTGGCAAAAACATTACAAAGGAAAGTAACCCTGTACGACAGAAAGCATTGTACAACGAAAAAAACCTGATTGGTAGACTTTATAAATTTTTCGTACATTTACATATTTACCGTCTCATAACCAACTCTCTCACTTCGAACATGTAGTAAAAAATCTATCGTACCAGATAAGGAATGTTAAAACTGTCCAGATTTTACGGCTGTTATCTGCTTTTTTATCTTTATGGTCGTTCAGAAGCTGGAGCAGTTTCTCTGTATGGAAAAATTCTTCTGCTTCTTTCGAGGTAAATAAATCTGTTACCATCTGATACCAGTCATTCTGCCGCAGCCACACACGGATTGGAATGGGAAAACCAAGTTTCTTCCGTTCATCGGTTTCCTGTGGAAGAAATTCTGAAACAGCTTTACGGAAAATATATTTGGTTGTACCTGCTGCAATCTTAGCTTCTTTCGGAAGCTTTGCTGCAAAGTTAAAAACTTCTTTATCCAGAAATGGTACCCTGACTTCCAGGGAATGTGCCATGCTCATTTTATCTGCTTTCTGCAAAATATCGCCAGGAAGCCAGTAGTTCAGATCTACAGACTGCATTTTTTCCATGTCTTGAAGTGAGCCTCTGTTTTCTGACTCAAGCTCTTCATAAAATTGACTTAAATATTCCTGCGTGGAAGGTCCTGTTACTTTATTTTTCAAAATCTGTGCTTTCTCTTTTTCACAGTAAATATATGCATTTCCGATGAAGCGTTCTTCTACTTTCATTCCTGCGCGGATAAGGAAATCCCGTCCTTTCACGTCTGTCAGCTTTGCAGCCAGTTTTCTGACAGCGCGTCTGAGCACGAACGGAATCCAGGCAACTTTCTTTAATGCTTCAGGTTCTCTGTAAATATTGTATCCACCGAACAGTTCATCTGCGCCTTCCCCGGAAAGGACTACCTTAACATGTCCGGCAGCCTCTTTGGAAAGAAAATAAAGTGCAACTGCAGAGGCATCCCCAAGTGGTTCATCCATATGATACATCACGTCTGGAAGGGCATCCCAGAATTCCTGCTTGGATATGATTTTCACATGGTGTTTCAAGCCTGCTTTTTCTGCCACTTTGGCAGCTTTGTTGACTTCACTATATCGGTCTCCCTCATCAAATCCCACTGTGAATGCCTGATCTGCACCGGAGGCAGAAGCCAGATACCCGGAGTCCACTCCCCCGGATAAAAACGCGCCGACTTCCACATCGCTTAACATGTGGTGCTTCACCGAATCCTTTAAAATCTCTGCAAGCTGGCTCCGCAGCTGATCCATATTCGTCTTACGGTTCCACTTGCCAGGTGTAAGCTTTGTTTTGAAATAAGTCTTTATTTCATAGTTTCCGTTTTTATATAAAAGCATATGTCCGGGCATAAGTTTATAGATTCCCTTAAAAAAGGTCTCTTCCAGAGGGGCATATTGAAATGACAAATACTGCTCCAGGGCCTTCTGATTTACTTTTCTTTCATAGCCTGGAAATGCAAGAATACTCTTAATTTCAGAAGCAAATACAAAGTGTCCATCTATTTCGGCATAGTACACAGGCTTAATTCCAAAGAAATCCCTTGCAAGCATCAAAGTCTGCTCTTTTTCATTCCATACTGCAAACCCAAACATTCCCCTGAGCTTATCCAGTGCCTTCTCCCCATACTGTTGAATGGTATTTACCAGAACTTCCGTGTCAGAATGGGTACAGAAAGAAATGCCGGAAGCCTCAAGTTCTGCCCGCAGTTCCTTATAATCATAGATTTCCCCATTAAAAACAATATGCAGGTTTCCGTCCGCACTTTCCATAGGCTGCTGCCCATCTTCTAAATCAATAATACTAAGTCTTCGAAAGCCCAGCGTAATCTTCTCCCTGCAAAAAGAGCCTTCACTATCCGGGCCTCTATGTTCAATGGCTTTCATCATCCTTTCAATTACTGTCTTCTGATCCTGTCTGTAACCTGTAAATCCACAAATCCCGCACATTTCTTCCTCCGTATCCATTTGATGTAGTTTAGACACTGCAACGACTTTTGTTACAGTCCAAAATTATTTTTACCGATATTTTATCATAAAAATGTCTGTTTGTTGTAAAATAAAAATGTCTTTCTTATCAAATACTTATATTTCAAAATAGCTTTTATATCTCACATAACATTTTATAAAAAAAGAAATGATTTCCGTTCTTATCGATCCAGGTTCCGTCTCCGTTATTGTAAAGGACTCTGGATTCTTCATCGCCTTCACCTGCTGCTACAATTTCCATTCTGTTCATCGGCGGTGTATTATTCCAAAGAACAAGCATAATATCCGGTTCTGATTCTGGAAGTCTCTGATATGTTTTTTTCACGCTCTCATTCTCACTCTTTCTATAAATGTAGGAACGGTTTTATTATATCATATCAGTCTATTTCTGTATAGCTGTTTCCATTCTCATCAGAGATTTCGCTTTTAGTTTTTTTGTTCTTGCATTTTTATAAAAAAGTTAAATTTCTACAAATGAAATTATTGCAGGAGGTGCTACATGAAAAACAATGATACAAAAGGGTCTATAGTCCCCGTTAGTAGTCTTATTATGGTAGCAAGGGTTATGTTTGGCTCCCATGCAGGAAGTGGATTCGCATCAGGCAACCAGGCAGGATGGATAGGTATATTCACACCTTTTTTAGCTATTGCCATTATGGCATTTATTAATCGAGAAGCAATCGCTATGTATAATAATCATAATTGTAAAGATTATAGAGATTTATTCCGTTATTTATATCATCCATTCGATAAATTATCTATACTCTTTGAAATATATTTCAATCTAATGGTTCTTCCATCAGTTCAATCCAGCCCTGAAAATGTTGATTTCGTTTTATCGACCGCTATTTTACAACTTTTTCATAAAATAATATCGTACAGGACTTTCCGATGTATAATGAGTTTTAGAAAAAATTACAAAGGAAAGTGACTCTGTACGACAAAGGCATTATACAACGAAAAAGCACTGATTGACAGACTTCATCAATATTATTTTGACAGATTTTCTGTGACTGGCAGAAAAAAGTTCCGCCAATGATTGATTATTGAAAAAAATCTCAAATAAGTGATTTTTTTCTTGCTTTTTCCAACAATCTGCTATATACTGCCTCATGTAAGGTAATGCAGAGTAAATTCATGAGCGTAAAGTGCCTTCCGGATGGAGAGTTGCCGGAGGACGAAAAGAGAAATCTTGCGGTTTGTGGATTGCTTCTCGCTGCAACAGAAGATAAATATGAATCCATAAATTATCTCCTATTGTGAGCGAAAAAAGAATAGGAGGTAATTTTTTTATGGAGAAAACAAAAAATATGTTTCTCACATCAGCCAAAGAGCTGAAAACCACTTCTACCCTGGCAGTCTGTGCAATGCTTGCTGCCCTGGCACTGATTTTAAATTCAGTTGCTTCTATCAATATCGGTCCCTATGTAAAAATTGGATTTTCCGGTATCCCAAACCAGATTGCTGATTATCTGTTTGGACCCATTACCGGATGTCTGTTTGCCGGTGTGCTGGATATTGTGAAATTCTTTATCCGCCCGGATGGTCCATTTTTCTTTGGGTTCACCTTTAACGCAATGCTCGCGGCATTTATTTATGGATGTTTTTACTATAGACATAAGCTCACTTTCCGTCGCGTGCTGATTGCAAAACTGGTTGTCATTCTGATTGTAAATGTTCTGTTAAATACCTTATGGCTGGACATGCTCTACGGAAAAGGATTCCTTGCAATCCTCCCAATGCGTACAGTAAAGAATTTGATCATGTGGCCTATTGATTCCTTTATCTTCTTTACCATTACAAGAGTGATTGAGCAGACAGGAATTTTTAATCTTTTCAGAAAACCGGCTACCAATTGATTGCATATATTTGAAAATATAAAATCTTAGTGATATCAAATAAAAACGCGAATATTCCAGTATTTAATAAGCCACTGATATTCGCGTTTCTTATTATCCTAACCACTTGAAAGATGGATATTGTCTTACAACAGCTTTCCCAATAAGCTGGTCAAATCACTGCTTTTTATTTTATAATGTATATCTATTTTTGATGTAACTATCAACTGTTCGATATTCCTGTTATAAACTTAACAGCTACGGTTTTAGCATGAATAAAAAAGTTGCAATACAGCAGGCCGTTTATAAAAGATTTTTTATTCAGCCTTTATAGCCCAGCGCATCTTTGTGGAACGGGCTCTTGGGTTCTGTGTGCACTCTTTGGCTGAGGGGCGGATCACATCTTTTGCATAGTCTGAGTAGATTCCCTCCTTGTATCCTGCTTTAAGCGCTTTCTTTACCAGCTTGTCTTCACCGGAATGAAAGGTAAGGATTGCCACACGTCCGCCCGGACGCAAAGCATCCGGAAGCTTCTCCATAAATTCATACAGTACTTCGAACTCATGGTTAACATCAATACGCAATGCCTGGAAGGTTCGCTGACAGGTCTTCTTAATTGTCTCTTTCTTTTCTTTTTCAGGAAGGAAATCAAGAGTTTTTTCGATTACCTGACGCAGTTTTGTGGTAGTATCAATATGATTGCCTCTGCGGATCTCATCGGTAATGGCTTTGGCGAGTTCCTCACAGTATGGTTCATCAGAATTTTCACAGAGCATTCCCGCAAGCTCCTCTCTGGAAATGGTATCCAGACGCCGGGCTGCACTGATGCCGGTTTCCTGATTCAGGCGCAGATCCAGAGGCCCGTCTGTTTTAAAAGAGAAACCTCTTTTGGGGTTATCAATCTGCATGGATGAAACACCGAGATCTGCCAGAATAAAGTCAAATCCTCCAACCTCTTTGGCAATCTCATCAATGGTGCAGAAGTTCTGAAGCTTTACTGTCAGCAGTTCTTCCCCGAATCCCTGCTCTGCCAGACGTTTCTTTGTTTTGGCGGATTCCTCAGGGTCTACATCTGTTGCATAAATATGGCCCTTGCCATTCAGACACTGAAGCATTGCTTTCGTATGGCCGCCATAGCCCAATGTGGCATCAAATCCTGTTTCGCCTGGCTGGATATTAAGAAAATCAAGGATTTCCTTAACCATAATGGAGATATGCATTCCCGCCGGGGTATTTCCTTTCTGAATCACGTGTTCAATGGTATCTTTATATTTCTCAGGCTGTAATTCCTTGTATTTCTCTTCGAATTTCTTCGGATATTTTCCTTTATAACGGACACGTCTTTTATGTGGTGTCTGGTTCTGGTTTTCCATAAAATCCCCTTTTTGTTTTTTATTCCTGTGTGATACCGGTTACTTCATAGCCGGCTTCTTTGATCACTTCGCGTATCTTATCCTCATCCAGTTTCTCCGGAGCATGGATCACTGTGGTTCCTTTTTCATGGGAGGAAACTACATCTTCCACTCCAAATGCCTCTTTTACTGCCTTTGTCACATGTGCTTCACAATGTCCACACATCATTCCTGTTACGTTTACTGTGATTGTTGTCATTTCTTTGTTCTCCTTGTTTTCTTTTATATTTTCCTGATCTTTTGGATCATGAATTTCACTGTTGCAAAAGTCTGGATTTTCTGCCTTTAGACTTTTGTTTTCTGTTACGTTTTTCATTTCTGTATTAGCTGAAATATAATGGATTTCTCCCACATTCTGTTTTATTTTTTTGTCTCTGGAAGCATCATGTACCTTAAAGAGATTCAGTCTCAGTGCATTGGTTACCACACAGAAACTGGAAAGGCTCATGGCAGCTGCACCAAACATGGGGTTCAGTGTCCATCCGAAAATCGGAATCCATACACCGGCTGCCAGTGGAATACCGATCACATTGTAGAAGAATGCCCAGAAAAGATTCTCATGGATATTTCTCAATGTTGCCCGGCTTAAACGTATGGCAGCAGGTACATCACTGAGCCGGCTCTTCATTAATACCACATCTGCGGCATCAATGGCAACATCTGTTCCTGCACCGATCGCAATTCCGATGTCTGCCCTGGTAAGTGCAGGGGCATCATTGATTCCGTCTCCTACCATGGCAACCTTTCCCTGTTCCTTCAGAGAACGGATCACATTTTCCTTGCCATCCGGAAGAACACCTGCAATTACATCGTCTACTCCTGCCTGTACTCCGATCGATTTTGCTGTACGTTCATTATCACCGGTAAGCATTACTACCCGGATTCCCATGTTCTGCAGTTCTTTTATTGCCTGAGGACTGTCCTCTTTTATAACATCTGCCACTGCGATCATGCCGAGAAGCTTCCCGCCTTTTGCAAAAAGAAGTGGTGTTTTTCCTTCTCCTGCAAGTTTTTCTGCCTGCTTCATCAGTTCTGGTGATACAGAGGTTTCATTGCTGATAAATTTCATATTTCCGCCTGTAAGCACATCACTGTTTAATGCTGCACGAAGACCGTTTCCAGGAAGAGCCTGAAAATCAGAAATCTTCTGCAAAACAATCTTTTTCTCTTCTGCTCTGGCAATAATGGCTTTTGCAAGAGGATGTTCACTCTTCTTCTCAAGGGCATAGGCATAGCCTAAAAGCTCTTCCTCTGAGATTCCCTTTGCAGGAACCATATCTGTCACCTGCGGTTCACCCTTTGTGATAGTTCCTGTCTTATCTAATGCAACGATCTGGATCTTACCTGCTTCCTCCAGGGATACTGCTGTTTTAAACAGGATTCCGTTTTTGGCCCCCATTCCGTTTCCTACCATAATGGCAACCGGTGTGGCAAGCCCAAGGGCACAGGGACAGCTGATGACCAGAACAGAAATACCTCTGGCAAGTGCATATCCGAACTCTTTTCCTGCCAGCAGCCAGACAATGGTGGTGACAACCGCAATACTGATAACTGCCGGGACAAAAACTCCGGAAACCCTGTCTGCGATTTTGGCAATAGGTGCTTTTGTTGCAGCCGCATCACTGACCATCTTAATAATCTGGGAAAGAGTAGTGTCCTCGCCTACCCGGGTAGCTTCGCATCTGATAAATCCGGACTGGTTTACGGTTGCAGCAGAGACTGCATCTCCCGGATTCTTGTCAACAGGAATACTCTCCCCTGTAAGTGCTGCCTCATTGACAGCACTGTTTCCCTCAAGGACCACTCCGTCCACCGGAATGTTCTCACCGGGACGTACCACAAAAACATCACCTTTTCGGACCTGTTCGATGGGCACTGTAGCTTCCTGTCCGTCCCGGACAACAACTGCTGTCTTAGGTGCCAGCTTCATCAGACCTTTCAGCGCATCCGTTGTCTTTCCCTTAGATCGGGCTTCCAGCATTTTTCCAACTGTGATCAGGGTAAGGATCATGGCTGCAGATTCAAAATAGAACTCCATCATGTAATTCATAACTGCTGCAGAATCTCCGTCCACCTGTGCCCTTGTCATTGCAAAAAGTACATAAACACTCCACAAAAAGGATGCCATGGAACCAAGTGCCACAAGGGTATCCATATTTGGTGCACGATGCCACAGACTCTTAAAGCCGCTGATAAAAAATTTCTGGTTAATGATCATTATGATTCCGGCGAGAAGAAGCTGCACCAGTCCCATGGCAATATGATTATCATTAAACCATGCCGGAAGAGGCCAGCCCCACATCATATGTCCCATGGAAAAATACATCAGCACAAGCAGAAAGCCTACAGATGCGATCAGCCTTCGTTTCAGTGCCGGTGTTTCATGGTCTTCCAGTGCCTCCTCTGCCGGAGAAGCAGATATCTGTTCTCCGGATGCCCCCTTTAAGGATGCTCCATAACCTGCATCCTGTACTGCCTTGATGATCGCACCTGCACCGGCAGTTCCCTCTACTCCCATGGAGTTGGTCAGCAGACTGACCGAACAGGATGTCACACCCGGAACCCTGGATACGGCCTTCTCCACTCTGCTGCTGCAGGCCGCACAGCTCATTCCGGTTACATTGTATTGTTCCATTTCTATTCCTCCTACGACTTGTTGTTCCTTACCTGATATCTACTGCTCTGTTGCTTTGCAGTTCCCGGATCTTTGTTCTGCTGTACTCTGATGCTATAACAGTCTGAACACAGCTTTCACTTCATCAGTTTCTGCAAAGTAGCCACCAGTTCATCGATCGTCTCATCCTTGCCCCCGCGGATATCTCTTGCCACACAGTTGCGGATATGGCTGGCAAGCAGTTCTTTGTTAAAGGCGTTCACTGCTGCGTTAACTGCTGCGGACTGGATCAGGATATCATTGCAGTATGCGTCATTCTCCAGCATACCGATAATCCCGCGGATCTGTCCTTCCACACGTTTAAGACGATTGATCAGCTTCTTTCTCTCCTCCTCAGAACGCATTGTGTGTTTTGTGCAACAGGGACAGACTTTTTTCTCCTGTGTATCTGCCATATGGGAAATCCTCCTTCTGATTTTTATAAATAAGCTCTGTTTTATATAAATTTCTGAAACATATAACGATTTCAAAATACCCTTACGGGGTATCTTTGTAGTAGTCACTATATACCCTTGTGGGGTATTTGTCAATACTGTTTTTTCATATCGGAAACAAAAAGATTACCGTGAACAGAGTAAGCGGCAGTAATACAAAAAAGAGCTCTTACAGAAAATAACCGCCGGTAATATTCTGCCGGTAATTATTTTTCGCAAAAGCTCAAAGACCTATACTCTATGCACTTTTCTTCTGACAAAATAAAAACAGATGACCTGCATAATGATCGTCAGCATCCAGGATGCAGGATAGGAAATAAACAGAACAGCCAGTGATCTGTGATGTGGGAATATTCCAAAGATCCATACGATCCTGGTTCCTACTGTTCCGATCACTGACAGGATCATTGGAACGCCGGAATGTCCCATTCCACGCAGGGCGCCCGGAAACAGATCCATAATCCCGCAGAGAAAATAAGGTACGGTAGTGTAAGACAGGATTTCCAGTCCGCAGCGGATCACTTCCGGATCGGCAGTATAAATCTTAAGAATCTCAGAACCGAAGAAATATGCACCGCATCCAAGGGAAAAGGAGGTAACTACGGAAATAATAAGACAGTCGACCAGAACCTTATCCATACGTTTAAATCTATGCACACCATAGTTCTGACTGGTAAAGCTCATACATGCCTGTGTGATAGAGTTCACCGCCACATACAGAAAACCGAAAATATTATTGGCCGCCGTATACCCTGCCATGGCGGTCGATCCAAAGGAGTTAACCGAGGACTGAAGCAGAGCATTTGACAGATTAATGACTGTGCTCTGGATCCCGGCCGGAATCCCAACCTGGAAAATCTGTTTTAAATAGACAGTATTGATCCTTAATTTTCCAAAATGAAGCTGGTAGCTGGTTTTCGATGTACACAGACATCTGAGTACCAGAATGCAGGAAATTAACTGGGAGATCACAGTAGCAATGGCTACGCCCGCCACATCCATATGAAACATGATCACGAGGATCAGATTCAGTACTGCATTTACAACACCGGAAATAACCAGAAAGATCAGTGGACGTTTCGTATCTCCTACAGCCCGCAGAATCGCAGCTCCATAATTATAAAGCATAAAAAACGGCATACCCAGAAAATAGATTTTCATATACAGTGCAGACTGTCCGAGCACATCATCCGGGGTACCCATCAGTTCCAGAGCCCATCTGGAAAAAATCAGTCCCACAAATGCCATGACGATACCGCTTACCAGTGCAAGAGTTACAGCCGTATGAACGGTATCTGACATTTCCCGGTCTTTTCCTGCCGCATAGAACCGGGCAGCAAGTACATTCGCACCAAGTGAGATACCAATAAACAGATTGGTAAACACATTGATCAGTGCTGTGGTTGAGCCTACGGCTGCAAGTGCCTGACTTCCGCTAAATCTTCCCACCACTATGATATCCACAGCATTAAACATCAGCTGCAGGATTCCGGACAGCATCAGCGGCAGTGAAAAGGAAATCAGCTTGTCCATGATGGTTCCGTTACACATATCTATTTCGTATTTATTTTGTTTCACTTTTATCTTCCACCCTTTATATCCAAATTGATATGGGCTTCTGTAGAAGTCCTTTATATTACTGTTCGTAAACAGTTAGGTATTTTTCAATGTTTTTATTCTGCAAGGCTTCCGAAATAATAGAATCCCTTGCAGGTATCCAGTTTTACTTTTACATATTTACCGATCAGATCCTGACATCCCGGGAAATGGACCAGAAGGTTATATTCTGTTCTTCCTGTAAAGATACCTTTTTCTCTGCTTTCTTCCTCTACAAGGATCTCCTGAACAGTTCCCTCGAAACGGGAAGAAGCCTTTCGGCCTTTTTCCTGAACCAGAGCCAGAAGACGGTCAAAACGGTCTTTTACTACATCCTCAGGTACCTGATTCTCCATTTTGGCAGCAGGTGTGCCGCTTCTTTTGGAATAAATAAAGGTAAATGCAGAATCAAAATCGCATTTTTCCACAACGTCCAGAGTATCCTGGAAATCCTCTTCCGTTTCTCCCGGAAAACCTACAATGATATCTGTAGTAAGGGAAATATCCGGTACGGCATTACGGATCTTGGCTACAAGCTCCAGATACTTTTCTTTGTCATAACGGCGGTTCATGATCTTTAAGATCCGGCTGCTTCCGGACTGCATGGGAAGGTGAAGGTGATGGCACACTTTTTTGCTCTCTGCCATTGTCCGGATCAGTTCATCAGACAGATCCTTCGGATGGGAAGTCATGAAACGGATTCTCTTTAATCCTTCAATTGCTTCCACCTGTTTCAGAAGCTGTGCAAAAGTAACCGGATGTTCCAGTGTCTTTCCATAGGAATTAACGTTCTGTCCCAGAAGCATAACTTCCGTTACACCGTCAGCCACCAGACCCTTGATCTCGTCTATGATTGCCTCCGGTTCGCGACTCTTCTCTCTTCCTCTTACATATGGTACAATACAGTAACTGCAGAAATTATTGCAGCCAAACATAATATTGACACCCGTTTTAAAGGAATATTTACGGTCAGCAGGCATACCCTCCACGATTTCATCAGATTCCTTCCAGACATCAATGATCTGTCCCTCCGTATTTAAGCTTCTGTAGAAAAGTTCCGGAAACTTATGGAAGTTATGGGTACCGAAAACCAGATCAACAAAAGAATATTCTTTGTGGATCTTCTCAATTACTTCCGGCTCCTGCATCATGCAGCCAAACAATACAATCTTCAGTTCAGGATTCTTTTTCTTAATACTTTTCAGATGGCCAAGATGACCGTAAATCTTCAGGTTTGCATTCTCCCGGACTGTGCAGGTGTTATAGATGACAACATCTGCATCTTCTTCTCTGGATACTTCTGTATAGCCCATACGTTTCACGATACCGGCCACTGTATCCGTCTGCAGGGAATTCATCTGGCAGCCTGCATTCTGGATAAAGAAAGCTGGCGCCTTTTCATATTTTTCCTTCACAAGCTCTGTACATTTATTGATATATTCTAACTGTATTTTACTTTCCTGTGTATTATTATTCACTATTGATTCCTCATCTTTCTGTTTACAACATTTCGGGGCACTCTTTTTATCATACAGAATCTATGGCTTTATGTCAAACGCTAATCTCTGTTTTTATTACTTTTTATTTTCGGATACAGTTTTTCTTTGACTATGTGACGAATTTATGCGTTTGCTAATATGCCGCTGTTTAGAGAATAAAGATATTCAAGTGGGATCAGACGCAGTTCTTCCATATCGTCCTTGCGGTATTCCGGAATCTCAATTGCCAGAGAGGGCTGACGGATTACTTCCGCATAAAACTGTTCCGGAGATCCCATCTCAGGTTTTGCTCCGGCTTTTTTGACTCTCGCACCACCTGCAATCCCTTTTTCCAGAAGATAGCCGGAACATTTCTGTAAATGCCTTGCCAGTCTGTAATTTTTCTGATTGTAGGCAAAGCCTTTCTTCTGTCTGCAGTAAACGATCTTCCCTCTGGAATAACTGAATGTAAGCAGGCCAAGGCTTGAATATTCCTGAAAAATGCTGATCAGGGCACGAGTCTCATTCTCACTGGCAGGCTCCTGATTCACTCTTTTCCGCTGATAATAATTAGTCGGAAAATTTTTGCGCAGATCAATTCCCCTGGCATTACATTCATACTCTTCCACAGGCCTGTCCTGCATTTTCAGCATCTGTCTGTGGATGGGGTTATGTATGGCACCATATCCGTATTCACATATCTCATAGCTGTCAGGATTCAGCATGGGGATCATACAGATACGAACCTTATCCAGAAGTTTACGAACTTCATAACTTTCTCCGATGGTCCAGTTGCTTTCATAGGATCTGCAGTAATCTTTTGCAATGGACGAAAGATATTCCGGGAGATTTCTGTCTCCGCTTTCCACTCCGCTCAGACAGATAATGCAGGTATCACCCTTTCCAATCTCAAGCATGGGGATCATTCTGTCATCATGACTTCTTCCAATCACTCTGAACTGGACAAAATTTCCATATCTCTGTCCGAGTTCCCACAATGCGAAGTATATTTTTTCATAAGTTCCCATCTGTTCTGTTGACATACATTCTTTCCTCCTTTTTGGCAAATGTTCAGCAGCCTGGATCAGATTCCGGATTCTGACCTGTATGGACGGCTGAATGGCTGCCTTATTATTATATATGAAAAGAGACAGACCATAAGACCTGTCTCTTAAAAATAATTGGATTATATTTACATTTCTTTTTTACGTCTTCTTATCAGTACGTAACCACCTGCAAGAACAGAAGCTGCAGCAAGAGCCAGCATAGTTCCGATCGGTGATTCATCACCTGTGGATACTGCTGATTTCGCTGTTCCGTTTGTTCCATCTGCATAGGTGGTAGGAGTTACATCTGTAGTTCCTCCATCTGTAGTTCCGTCGCCGGATCCTGTTCCGTCTCCGCTTGTTCCGTCTGCACCTGGTGTGGTAGTAGCCGGTGTCAGAGGAGCTGCCTTGAACTGATAGGACAGAACTTCGGAAGCATCTGTTTCCTGCCAGTCATTTCCACTGTATACCTGCTTTGCATATTTAATGTAAATAGTATATGCTTTCTCGGCATCTGTATAAATACCGTTTTTGGCACCAATTTTCCAGGATGTGTTCCAGGTTGACGGGTTAGAAGACATACTCCATCCTACAGGCACCCATCTGACATCACCTTCCCCTGGATTATTGTTCTGTGTACCTGCACCGATTACCTTGAAGTCATAGAAAGTATTCGGATAGAATACAAGCGCATTCTCAAATCCCTGTACAACACTTTCTTTTACATCGGGTACTACTGCTGTATGTGGTGGAGTCGGAGAGACAGGACGTTCCTTTGAATCAGGCTGGAACATTACAGAGCCATAATTACTCTTATCCTTATCACTGATCACACATACATAAATATCAACATCATAGTCAGGAAGATCAGTAACTTTTGCTGTTACATTTGTATCAGCCTCAATAGGAGCACCTACTCTGGAAGTATCGATTGTCGGTGCTTTCTCACCACGTTTTACCCAGTCGATATAATAGGTACCTTTTACATTTGACTGGAACTTAATTTTAACAGTACTACTTCCTGACCATTTGCATTCTTTTCCTGTTACTTTCAGTTTTTCTTCTGCAGGAGTTGGGGTAGGGGACGGTTCTGTTGTACTGACTAAAGTTCCGTCTTCTCCGATTTTAAGACTGGAATCTCCCTCATATGTAATCTGAGAAAGAACATCCGCCAGTTTCACATCAGTAACAGCGTCACCCAGCTTTACGACTGTTCTTCCGGCGTTAGCCTCCTGAACAGCAACACCAATGGCAGAACCTGTAACAGCACCGCTTACATTGATCACACCGTCTTTGGCAAGCACAAGGTTACTTGTAGCTTCAAAAGAATTTGTAACGGTATTTCCTGTAACACTTAAGGTTCCCTGAATATTTACAGTTCCTTCACTGTAAATTGCACCGCCTGCTGCAGCGGAGTTTGCTGTAATTGTGCCATTCTGAAGATATACATTTGCACCGGCTACATTATTAATCGCACCACCATTTCCTGCCGTGCTGTTTGCTGTGATCGTACCTCCTAAAAGATATGCATTCGCACTGTTGTTGATTGCACTGCCATCTCCTGTTGTAGTATTACCTGTCAGAGTTGCTCCATCAGATAAAGCATAGTTACCACTTATCACTTCAACAATAGAACCAGTAACCCCTTCACCAGTTCCATCAACAATTAAAGTACTGTCAACAGCGCCTGTTGCCACATCTTCTGCCGAACCTGCCATCTGAAGATTACCACCATTTACAGTAAACATGCTTCCGATAAATCCTGCCGCACGTTTAATAGTCGCATCTTCTGCTGCAACCAGCATAATATTTTTATTAGAAGGAACATCAACCGTAGCACTGATTTCAATATCACCTTTTACTTTGACGTACTTTGTCTCATCGGTCATATCTGCACTTTCAGGTACTGCCTCAAATGCTTCAGCAAGTGTTGAATAAGAATTTCCACCAACTACAATAGCAGATCCTGCCTCAGCAGCCTGCTCATCAGTTTCTTCAGCAGCCGGTGCCTCTGTAGGATCAGCTGTTGTTTCGGCAGGAGTTTCAGCCGGATCTTCCGGAGTCTCGGCTGGATCTTCGGCTGGTTCCTCAGGAGTTTCAGCCGAATCTTCAGAAGGTTCTTCTGTATCTGCAGAGTCAAGTTCACCTTCCAGTTCGCCTTCGGCTGATGTCTCAGCAGCAGTATCTGCTGCAAATGTGGCTGTCGGTGCCATTCCTACAGACAGGGCACCTGCCATTAATAATGCAAAAAGTTGTTTTTTTCTCATTGTATGTCCTCCCATAGATGAGTTTTAGTTAAAATCACTACTGACACCATCTGATTTCTTATTCCCCACGAAGCAGTCAGTAATCCCAAATCTGAATTGAAGTATAGCACATCCCTCAGAAAAAATCAATGTGCCGTCTATGGGCGTACCTGTCCGTTTCCATAGATGATATATTTCGTTGTGGTCAGAGCCAGAAGGCCCATAGGTCCCCTCGCATGAAGCTTCTGTGTGCTGATACCGATCTCTGCCCCGAAACCGAATTCAAATCCATCTGTAAAACGTGTGGAGGCATTGACATAAACTGCCGCAGCATCCACTTCATCCAGAAACTTCTGTGCATGTTCATAATTATTGGTAATAATTGCCTCTGAATGTTTTGTATTATACTTATTGATGTGAGCGATCGCCTCTTCCACAGAAGAAACCACTTTAATAGAAAGAATATAATCCAGATATTCTTTGCCCCAGTCTTCTTCTGTTGCGTGTACAGCTCCCGGGATCAACGCATAAGCCGCTTCATCTGCGCGGATCTCCACATGTTTCTCCTGCAGACGCTTTGCAAGGACTGGAAGCAGGGCATCCTTTACATCTTTATGTACAAGAACAGATTCGCAGGCATTGCAGACGCCTACTCTCTGAGTCTTGGCATTCATGATAATGCCTGCTGCCATCTCAAGGTCTGCGGTTTCATCCACATAAATATGGCAGTTTCCAGTACCGGTCTCAATCACAGGAATGGTGCTCTGCTCTACTACGGCTTTGATCAGGCCTCTGCCGCCTCGCGGGATGAGTACATCCACATAATGGTTCATCTTCATGAATTCTGCGGCTGTCTCTCTGGATGTATCAGAAATCAGCTGAATCGCATCCTCTGTCACGCCCTGTTCATTCAGAGTTTCCCTGATACAGTTTACAATGGCCTCGTTGGAATGGATCGCATCACTTCCACCCTTTAGGATTACTACATTACCGGTCTTAAAGCAGAGTGCAAATGCATCCGCAGTTACATTCGGTCTTGCTTCATAGATAATTCCGATTACGCCAAGAGGTACTCTCTTCTGCCCGATCAGCAGTCCGTTTGGGCGTTTTTTCATCCCGGTTACTTCCCCGACAGGATCATCCAGGGCTGCTACCTGGCGCAGGCCCTCTGCCATTCCTTCAATCCTGCTCTCTGTGAGAAGAAGCCTGTCGATCAGCCCCTCAGGCATATGATTCCTTTTTCCGTTTTCCACATCCAGCCTGTTGGCATTGATCAGAGTCTGTGCATCCTTTACCAGTTTGTCTGCTACTGCAAGAAGTATTTCATTCTTTTTGTTTGTAGAAAGATTTCTCATTTCTGTTTCAGCTGCCTTCGCATTCATGCCAAGGCGGTTCAGCATTTCATTCATGTTCAGGTCCCCTTTCAGTCAGTAAGATAGCATATCTCCTCTTCTGTTACTATAATCTGCGGACAGATATCAGTAGGTTCTGTGGGAACCTCCGGCAACATCTGAAAAGAAAATGCAATGGCAACTCTTTCAAGTTGCGGATGTTTCTCAAGATAACGGTCATAGAAGCCACCGCCGTATCCGACTCTGTGGTTTGCTCTGTCAAAAGCCACTCCCGGCATGATCATAAGAGCTTTTGACCAGTTGACGATCTCCCCCGATACAGGCTCAGGAATCCCAAAATATCCGGGTTCCAGCCGGGCAAAGTCTGTCAGCTTATAAAATACCATATCCTTTCCCACAACCTTGGGAACTGCAACCTCCTTGCCGGCCTTCCATGCTTCTTTTATAAGATACTCTGTGACAACTTCATGGTTGTAATCTGCATATACCAGAATGCGGTCCGCATTCTTAAATGCAGGAAGTGCGGTCACTTTGTCAGTGATCGTGCGGCTCATTGCCTCTATCTGTTCATCTGTGTGCAGCTTTCTTTCTGCGAAAATTTTCTTTCTAATGTCTTTTTTTGATTCCATATTTTTCACCCAGATTAATGATTGTTCCGTCTTCCTGCTGAACATCCACATTGTCCAGCTGAGCGCGAAGGTTCATGCGGACAGATGCAATATATTCCTTGCGCAGCAGTTCTCTTTCTTTTTTCTCTTCTTCAGTAAGCCCCACACTTTTGGCTTTATGTGCAAGTGTATTAATGCGGTCGATTTTCTCAACTTCCATAGTTCTTCCTCCTGTCTTTTGTCTGCGGCAGTCTGTCTGTAAACACTGCCATTTACTCTGTGAATGTCATTTGGCACCGGTAAATTTCCGGTATTATAACAGTCTGTCAATAATATCGATCAGATAAACTTCTTCTTGGGACTGGCTTACAAAAAGCGTACCGTACCTGCGTCCCTCTGTGATCTTATGGATAATATGGAAATCGGCTCCGTTTGCGATCACCATATCTACGCCTGCTGCAGAAGCGATCTGTGCTGCTGTCAGCTTAGTAGCCATTCCGCCGGTTCCTACCTTACTTCCGGAAGTACCTTTTCCCATGTTAAGCAGATTATCATCCAGATTTTCTACCACATCAATGAATTTTGCATCAGGATTAGTATTGGGATCATCTGTAAAAAGACCATCAATATCTGATAACAGGATCAGCAGATCTGCCCGTACAAGTGCGGCAACCATTGCAGACAATGTATCATTATCTCCGAATTTCTCCAGATTCTGAAGCTCATAGGTGGAAATGGAGTCATTCTCGTTTACAATGGGAATCACTCCCAGACTGAGCAGTTCATCGAAAGTATTCTGAGCATTCTTTCGGTTAACATTATTAACCATAGTATTTTTGGTCATAAGAATCTGAGCGGAAAGCTGATTATATTCAGAAAAAAGTTTCTGATAAATCATCATCAGTCTGGCCTGTCCTACTGCTGCACATGCCTGTTTTCCTTTCAGTTCTGTAGGTTTCTCATGCATTCCAAGAGCTGCCACACCTGTTGCTATAGCTCCTGAAGAAACCAGTATGACATCTTTTCCCTGATTGCGAAGGTCACTGAGCTCTCTTGCCAGCACTTCCAGTTTGCGAAGGTTCAGTCTTCCTGTCTCCGAATGAGTCAGGGAAGAAGAACCGATCTTAATTACAATACGTTTTTTATCTTTAAGTCGTTCCCGGTAATTCATCTTTTTGTTACTCCATATAAATATATTTTTTGTAACTGTTCAGTGTCTTTACAGTTACGAGACAAAATCCATCAGAAATTGCCTGCAATAACAGAATTTGAAGATCAGCGTGTAATCCCAAGCTCCTCCAGGGCTTTCGCCTGTTTTGCCTCCATGACTGCCGCTTCCCCGGGAGTCATATGGTCATATCCCAGCAGATGCAGCATACTGTGTGCAACCAAAAAACAGAATTCTCTTGTCACACTGTGTCCGTATTCCTCTGCCTGCGCAAATACCTTGTCAACTGAGATCATGATATCTCCAAGAAGAAGTTCGTCTGTATCCAGATCAAAGTAAGATTCATCCTCCTCCACAATATCATATCCTGCCGGTGTCTCAAAAGGAATCATAGGGAAGGATAAAACATCCGTAGGTCTTGCGATATCGCGAAACTCAGTATTAACTCTCTCAATCTCTTCGTTATCTGTAAGTACAAGATTCACCTGTGCATCATAGGGACATTTTTCCATTTCAAGAACCTTGTCAGCTACCTTTACTGCCAGTGTCTCATAGTCGATCCCCAGTTCACGCTCTGTCTCATAATCAATCTGCATGTTCATCGTTCATTCACCCCGTTTCTGCGTCTTGCCGGTCTTTCAGGTTTTTGTTTCTTCTCATAGGCATCATAAGCCTGTACAATCTGCTGTACCAGAGGATGACGGACAACATCCTTGCTGGTAAGCTGGCAGAAGCCAATGTCATCTATTTTTTTCAGTACTTTCATTGCCACGTCAAGTCCGGATGTGGTATCTCTTGGAAGATCTTTCTGTGAGGCATCTCCGGTGATGATAACCTTGGAACCAAATCCGATACGTGTCAGGAACATCTTCATCTGTGCCGGAGTAGTATTCTGTGCTTCATCGAGAATGATAAATGCATTATCCAGTGTACGTCCGCGCATATATGCAAGCGGTGCAACCTCGATCAGGCCGCGCTCCATATTTTTCGCAAAGCTGTCCGCTCCCATAATCTGGTACAGTGCATCATAGAGTGGTCTCAGATAAGGATCTACCTTGCTCTGCAGATCTCCCGGAAGAAATCCCAGCTTCTCACCGGCCTCAATAGCAGGACGTGTCAGGATGATCCTGCTGACCTCCTCATTTCGGAAGGCTGTGACAGCCATTGCCATCGCCAGATAGGTTTTGCCGGTACCGGCAGGACCTACACCGAACACGATCATTTTTTTGCGTATCTGTTCTACATAATCTTTCTGCCCTAGTGTTTTGGGCTTGATAGGTCTGCCCTGTATGGTGTTACAGATAAAATCTTTGTCTATTTCTGTGAGAACTTCGTTTCTCTGCTCCATTGCCAGAGAAAGAGCATAATTGACATTCTGTTTCGTGATCGTGTTGCCTCTTTTTGCAAGTACTGTCAGTTCTTCTATCAGTTTCTTCGCAGAAGCCGCATTCTGTTCATTGCCAAGTATCTTAAGGATTCCGTCTCTGGAGATCACTGTCACATTCAGTGTTCTCTCAATTAGCTTAAGATGCTCATCAAACTGGCCAAATACATTTGCTTCCAGTTCTGCGGAGACTTCTGTGTGTAATTCAATAATATTGCCAGCCATCCTGTGATGTCCTTTCCTGTTGATAAGTTAATAATGGATTATTGCCTCGTTTATGGACGATAATCAAAGTCCGGTTAAAACCAGATGCATCCATTGTAACACCTCCCTGCAACTTTTTAAATACAAATTTTTATGGAATTTTATGTTATCCGGCTTTTTTCGCCTGTCTGTTCGATGATAAGCAGGGTTCCTCCGGTAATGCACAGAGATTCTGTCAGCCTGGTAGTAATATGATTTTCACTGATCTTAATGCCATTTTGAAGCAGCTTCTTTTCATATTGATGAAATCTTCGCACAGCTTCCTTCTCGGCTTCTTTCCTGGTATAGGTTTCTTCTTTTATTGTATAATCAGTAGTTTCGGTCCATCCGATCCATACAGGAAGTATAAAATTTTCTGTGATACGCAGAGGAATTTCCTCTGTGATACGTTTCTGACCTGTATGTAATGTCGGATACAATCCCAGATACCAGTGCCCAAACCGGAAGTACATTTCTTTTTTCTTTTTGCCGGCAGGGATTTCTGTACGGTATTTTAATGAAAATTCCTGATAATATGAAATTTGTCTGGAAATAAAAATATCCGCATCTGCATGAACGTATTCCTTTCGCAGGACTTCCTGACTGTCATTCATGATATGAAGTTCCCCGGATACCAGAAGTTCCCCTTTTTTGCAGGAATCCCCGGGCTTTTTTACCGGTATGCCCCTTCGGACGATCATATCTGTGATCACTCCGTCCTTGTCTGCGAGCAGATTACAGGGTAAGGTATTACTGTTGGTTTTTTGGGGGATAATTCCTTCCTGGATATTAAGAATCAGACGGGTTCCTTCTATTCTGGCAGATACCCAGGTAATCTCCGGAAAATTTTTCCGTACAGCTGCTGCAACTTCTGAACAGTTGATCTTTTTTTTGGACATCCCATGGTTTATATCCTGCTTATCCAGAAAATCGAGGATTTCTCCGGTACTGTTTCTGACATTTCCTTCAATATGGATATTCCAGATTCTCCCTGTCAAAAAAAATATCAGGATACCTCCCAGAATCATGCCTGTAAAAAAAGCCTTTCTTTTTTTATTCCTTAAAAAAAAGAAGGGCATTCCCCGTCTCTGTATGATCTGAATATGTACACCTGTTTTATTCCGGAGAGGTCTCAGGCGAAAGAAATCAGCGGCCTGCATTTGTGCCATAAGTTGGCCGTCCTCTCTGTACCGGATCTTTTCCATATAAACTTTTCTGCTTTTGCAGAGATTCAGAAAGCGTTCCAGATTTTCTCCTCTTACAAGGATGATCACATAACCATGTATTAATTTCAAAAATTTCAACATTCGCTGTCACCCGCTTTTATATCATAAATACTTCCCGTCACTTTCATTGCACTGGAATTGTACCAGCGGATTTCAAGATTTTTCCCGGATATGGTCACTTTTCCGCAAAAAGACTGTATCACAATTTCAGAAGGTGTATATTTAAAAACAGATTTATAATTTTCGATAACAGCTTCCGTCTGACCGGTCAGCGTGACGATCGTTTCATTATATGCCAGATCAGGCGGAAGTTCTAATGCCAGCACCATCCGGTTTTTCCATTGTCCTGCTTTTTTCATAAAAAAAGCTCCCCCGGCTTTTACTATCAGTCTATGCCGGAAGAACTTTCTTTAAAACACGTTTCAGCAGCAATCATCGAAACAAAACCATAGAAAACCACAGAATTGTATTTCCACCCAGATTATATTCCATAGATTCACGCTCTACAATCTCATTTACTACTACACCATGACTTTCCAGACATGGATGCATCCGGTCAGGATATCTGCATGGCTTTCCCTCTTTATAGGCACATTTTTCACAGATATCACAGGATTCTGTAGACAGGATATAAGTTTCATACCCTTCTTTATTCAGATATTTTCCCACCTCTGTAGTCAGATCCTCGTGTGCCCGTCTTGTAGAAAGCATTTCTTCCATGTTCATGATATCCGAAACTTCTGCTACACTGGAAAAGAAAACAGCCTGAGGATAACTTTTTATTTTTTTTTCACATTCCTGCAGGGTTCCTACTGCGGGGGGACAGGCCCAGGTAGAATCATAACGTTCGCATTCTTCTTGGCAGATCGTGCGCACGCGTTCCTGAATTGTAATATCTTTTGTGTCCAGTATGCGGTATTCAAAAATCGGGTACTGTGAAATAAATTCTTCAAATTTTTCTGTGTTCATAGTTTTCTTCTTTCTTTTGGACTTGTTGGTACATTCGTTCATTTATGATAGGGTTCGTGATTCATAATGCGGTAGCTTCTGTATATCTGTTCCAAAAGGATCATCTGCATCAGCTGATGCGGAAAAGTCATTCTGGAAAAGCTGAGCTTATAATCTGCACGTTTCAGAACACTCTCACTCAGTCCTAAGGAACCTCCGATCACAAATGCAATGGAACTGATACCGGAAACTCCCAGTTTCTCAATTTTTTGAGAGAGTTCTACAGAATCCAGCGTTTTTCCGTCAATTGCCAGTGCGATAACATAATCCTGTTCGCGTATATGTTTCATCAGACGTTCGCCTTCTGTATTTTTAATCTGTGTGTTCAGTGCTTCTGACGCTTTATCCGGTGTTTTTTCATCTGCTACCTGACAGAAAGTCAGCTTGCAGTATCTGCTCAGCCGTTTGGCATATTCTGCGATTCCGTCACACAAATATTTTTCTTTGATCTTTCCAACTGTAACAATACGGATTTCCATGATCTTCTTCCTTCTATTTTAATAAAATCAGCGATAAAATCACAGTATTTTTAGTACTGCAGATAATATTCCATAGCAGTCATTTTACTGGTCTTGCCATTTGCTGCAACAAGAATAACATTCAGCCTATGGTAACCCACAGGCATGGAGATTGGCTGTTCATAAACAGTACTGTTAAGATCCGGTTCAGAATCAAATGCATAATATGCCTTACATCCATCCGGGACAGTGATCTTAATCTCTGTTTTTTTATTGTAATCCCCTGATTTAGGTGTTACTTTGGGGGCTTTCGGTGCATTTAAAACAATCACATATTTCCTGCTGATCACATTACTTTCAATATTTTTATCATTTACACCAAAGGCTTTTAATTCAGTTGTGCCTTCCCTCAGAATAATAGGTTCTGTATATACTTTACTCTTTCTGGTAGGTGTGCTTCCATCTAATGTGTAATAAATCTTTTGGCAGTTACCTTCCAGTTTCAGAGTCTGTGTTGTAGTATAGGTTCCGGGTGCAGGATTTGATACAGGTTCTTCGCAGATATATTCTGCGCAGGCATTCTGCATCTCTCTGTCAGCAGATTTCAGGATCAGTCTGACTTCGTTGGTCTTTCCCTCCTGTGTAAGAAGCTTCACATACTCTTTATATATTCCTGTTCCCGCAGTTTTGTTCTGGATAAACGGGCGCAAAACAAGAAGTGCAGATCGTTTATCGCCTGATTTCTCCATACTTTTGGCCAGAAGAAGATTGGCGGCTTCATTTTTGGGATTTTTATCCAGAGCATTTTCTGCAATCCGCTGTGCTTCTTCATAGTTTTGCTGTGCATATTGTTTTTTTGCCCTGGAATATAAGGCAGAAAAAGTATTTAACTGCCGATAGCAAAAGAACCCCAGCAGTGTCGCCGCACACAGAAGCAGACATAGAAGCTGTTTTCTGCTGAATTTCAGCTTTCTTCTTTTTGGATGTTTGAAATATTTTATAATTTCTGTTTTCTGTTTTTTTTCGGATGGGCGGTTCTGCTGCTCCTTTTTCATCAGAGTTTCCACTGTGCTGAATTCTCTTACCCAGGGTATCTCCGCAAGGCAGTAGGGGCAGTACAGAGAGCCTTTTTCCACCTCTTTATGACATTTAGGACATTTCATAGACAGTCCTCACTTACTGATTTTCCAGATAATTCTGAAACTCCTCCATAGACATAAGAACTTTTCTCGGTTTTGTTCCCTCTTCCGGTCCCACTACACCTGCGTCGCAGAGCTGATCCATGATTCTTGCCGCTCTGTTGAAACCAATCTTAAACATTCTCTGCAGCATGCCAATAGAAGCTTTCTCTTTCTCTATGATAAACTTACCTGCTTCTTCAAAATGGATGTCCCTTTCATCTCCGGACATACCTGTTGTTACAGGAGAATTTACCTGCTGCTCGATCTGTTGGTTATACTGGACACCCGGATTTTTATCTGCAAGAAATTCAACCACAGCACTTACCTCATCATCAGATACAAATGCACCCTGAAGTCTTGCAGGCTTCTGATATCCCTGAGGATAAAAGAGCATATCACCTTTTCCAAGAAGCTTCTCGGCTCCGTTCATATCCAGAATTGTCCTGGAATCCACACCGGAAGATACAGAGAAAGCAATTCTGGAAGGCATATTCGCCTTGATCAGACCGGTGATAACATTTACAGACGGTCTCTGTGTGGCAATGATCAGATGGATACCTGCCGCACGTGCAAGCTGGGCCAGGCGACAGATAGCATCCTCCACCTCTCCGGGCGCAACCATCATAAGGTCTGCAAGCTCATCCACGATGATCACGATCTGCGGCATTTTCACAGGTTCTTCTTCAGCTCCTGCCGCCTTGATCTGCTCTGCTTTTCTATTATATTCATCCAGATTACGGACACCGTACTCCGCAAATGTATTGTAACGGTTTGTCATCTCCTGTACTGCCCAGTTTAATGCGCCTGCTGCTTTCTTCGGATCTGTCACAACCGGAATGAACAAATGTGGAATTCCGTTATACACACTGAGCTCTACTACTTTAGGATCGATCATGATAAGCTTTACTTCATCCGGATTTGCCTTGTACAGGATACTGATGATAAGTGTATTGATACATACTGATTTACCTGAACCGGTTGCACCTGCGATGAGAAGATGTGGCATTTTGGCAATATCCGCAACTACAGTCTTACCTGCAATATCCTTTCCTACTGCAAAAGAAAGTTTGGATTTTGCCTTCTGAAATTCTTCTGACTGGAGCAGATCTCTGAGCATAACCGTACTGTTCTCTTTATTGGGAACCTCAATGCCCACTGCTGCTTTGCCGGGGATAGGTGCTTCAATACGGATATCAGGAGTGGCAAGATTCAGTTTGATGTCATCTGCAAGACCTACAATTTTGCTGACCTTCACTCCCATCTCGGGCTGAAGTTCATAACGGGTAACTGTTGGTCCACAGCTCACATTAGTGACAGTCACGTTCACGCCGAAATTGTGAAGTACTTCCTGGAGTTTTTTTGCAGTCTTACGCAGATAGACATCAGAATCCCCCTGAGCTTTGCTGCTTCCTTTCTTCAGCAGATTTAAGGCTGGAAATTTATATTCTTTTTTTACGGCTGCTTCCTGTCGGGTGATCTCATGCTGAATGTTTACAATTCCGCTCTGTATCTCCTTTTCAGAAGATTTGGGGTTTTTCGAAGGCGGCCGCACTGCCTTCTCATCCTGAAAAGGGGGCAGATCTTCCTCCGGTTCTGAAACCACAGATTTCTTCCGGTCAGTGACAGCATCTTCAAATGGAAGGTCTTCCTGCTGTTGTGATTCATTATCTGCATCATATGTATCCGGGGATGTATCCGCTCTGTGAATCTCAAAATTCATCGGAGCATCGATGTATGGTTTATTATCCGCATCATCAGAGGATTTAATCCCTGTATTCTCGGTATCCTCCGCAACTTCGGCTGTTTCTGCTGCTGCTTTATCTGTATCTGCTGCTTTTTTCAGAAGTTTCCCTTTTTTCTTTGGCTTCTGTTCAGAATAGCCTGTCAGCTTGGTTCCTTCCAGAAAGCCGCCTTTTTTCATTTTTTTTGCTTCCGAAGGATCCATGAGAAAGTCATCATCTGAAAATTCATCATCGCCAATTTCTTCCTCCAGTCTGCGGACTCTTTCTTCACGCCGCTGTTCTCTTATAAGCTGACGTTCTCTGGCACGTTCTTCTCTATATCGCTCACGTTCAGGCTGCCCCTGCATATAGCGCATATGTCTGTCTTTTACAAAATCACACACCTTTATAACCAGCCGCGTTACAAAATCAAGCAGAGAGCGCTGTGTGATAATGATCATACATACAACAAATGCCAGTATAATGATCACATATCCGCCGATAGTTCCAAAAGCAGATGTGACAGAAATACAGATCGCTCCTCCGATCAGACCACCGCCTGTTTTATAATCTGCGCTTAAAGCATAATAATCCAGCAAAGTTGTACTCTGTATATATCCGTCTGTGAGAAGCTGCGCTACTCCACACAGAAACAGAAACATCACAAACGCCGCTGCAAGTTTCTTATATGCCAGCCGGTTTGTTTTATTGATCAGAATAAATGCTGATTCAAGGAAAAATACGATTGGAAACAGATATGCCATCAGTCCCATCAGTCCGAAACAGAAATTACTGATCGCATCTCCCACAAAACCACCTGCTCCAAAATTGCTTGCCATCAGGATCACACATGCGGCCAAAATCACAAATAATATGATTTCTGTCTGAAATCTGCCGACTTCCTGTTCCATTGCTGTCTTCTTTTTTGTATTTCTTCCCGAATGCCCGGTATTCTTACTCTTTGATGCTGCCATTCTAAGGCTCCCCTCCTTGATCTTCTCGTAAATATCTTCCCTTTACAGGGCAAAATTTAATGCCAGTGTAATAATACCGACTATAAATGAATAATATGCAAAATAGCGTAATTTTACATTCTGAGTCATGGCTATTGTATTTCGGATAACAAGACATCCCGCAAAACCGGCGATGATCATTGCAAATACATAGGTAAACCCAAGTCCTGCCGTCATTTCAGAAGCACCAAAATTTCCGATTTCCGTAAAAAAAGCACCTATGATAGCAGGCAGACTCATAAAAACAGAAAAACGAACCGCAAATTTGCGGTTATATCCGCATAACAGTGCAGCACATAACGTAAATCCCATTCTGGAAATACCCGGAAAGACAGCAATCCCCTGACAAATTCCAATCCACATGGCACTGTCATAAGAAGCCTCTCTCGGCCCCTTTTTTCCACCGGATTTATTCAGATCTGTTACCAGAAGAAATACGCCTGTAAGTAAAAATCCGATTCCCGGAACAATCTGAGAGTCTGCGGTCAGAAGAGCCAGCCGTTTTCCTGTAAGTCCCAGAAGGCTGTTGGGATCATGGAAATCACAAGAAGTGCACCTGTTTTCCGATATGTTCCGGTGACTATTCTGGCATAGCCCAAACTTTCCCCTGTCTTCTTGTTATGGATATATAGATTCAGATTACCGATCATATCCATAAACATCCCCAGAAGTCCCAGTCCGATTTTTTTTAAATCTTTGCGGAACAAAAATATAATTGCTGCCGCACTTCCAAGATGGAGCATCGTTTCTGACAGCAATCCGGTTTCGTGGCCGATTCCCATATATTGTTCCAATATGCATAAATGTCCCAGGCTGCTGACAGGAAGAAATTCCGTCACAGCCTGAATGACAGCCAAAAATATCAAATATACAACGATCATAGAACTGATTCCTTTTTGTTTCTCCAAAATTATGGTTTATTATAGCACACTCAGAAAGGCTTTACAATAAAAAGCCCCCTGACTGTCATGTTCACAACGTAGCCAAAATTCATTCATTTTCCTGTTTCTTTTTTTCTTTTTCATGTGCCAGCAGTTCCTGTACCGATTTATGTGCAATCCGGAATTCTTTTTCAAAATAAGCATTGATCTCTGCACCGTATAACAGAAGATTCATACAGATATACAACCATACCATGACCATGATAATCGTCGCAAGGTTTCCGTACATATTACTGAACCCCGGAAAAATCTCAAAATAAAAAGAGAATCCGTATGAAAATATCGACCATGCAACTGCTATGATCAAGGCTCCGGGAATCTGGCTTTTGAATGTGGCTTTTCTGTTCGGAAGAACCTTATACAACATAAGAAAAACCAGAAATAACACACCAAATACCAACAGTGCTCTTGCCCCCAGTATTTTTCCCAGAACTCTTCCAAGAAAAGGAATATATCTTGATACAACTTTCTGTATTTCGTTTCCAAGTACAAGCATAAGCAGAGACACGATTACCGCAATCACCAGTGATAAAGTATAGAATACTGCATGAATTCTGGTTAACAGCCAGTTACGGGTTTCTTTTACGTGATAAATGGTATTTAATCCATTGATGATAGACTGCATTCCTTTTCCGGCAGACCACAGTACCACAATTGCTGACAAAGGGACAATTGCAGTACTTCTTTTGTATACATCTACCACGATCCCCAGAACAAAACTCTGCAGATTCTCCGGAATAAAAGCAACAATCGCATCCCTGACTACATTATAGGTTAGAGGTGTATACCGTACCAGTGTAGTCAGAAACAGAATACAGGGAATAAAAGACATGATCAGAAAATACGCTGCCTGTGTCGCATAAGCTCCTACGTGATCTCCGGATACACGTTCCATAAACCCGAATAAAAGCCCTGTAACAGACCGGGTTTTATTTTTCTTTTTCATATATGTCTCCATTCTGTTATTTTACAGCAGTCATTTCTGATAATGCATTTATGGTGATTGCTGTAATTATAAAGATAACTGTTTCGAATATCTCTGTTTACTATCATACCATGAAACTGCCGTTATGACAAACATGAATTATGGATAATAAAATCCGGTTCTTTTCATGCTGGAACGCTGTAGATATGAAAAAAACCGGATCAATATGTAATTAGTTTTATGGTCAGATTTTTACTTTCTGATGTAGAAATGATAAGCAGTCACAGAATCATACTGTTCACCTGCATTAAGAATCGGGGAGTGGAAATCTTCAACATTGACCGCATTCGGTTCAACCTGCGTTTCCAGACAGAAAGCATCCCGCTTATTGTAAGTATGACCATTTTTACCATGTTCATTTTCGACAAAATTTGCTGCGTAAAACTGTACACATGGACAGTCGGAAGTGACATCCATGGCAATTCCGGTTTTATCACTGTATGCGGTTGCAATCAATCTTCTGTTTCCTTTTGCATAGTTGTCTGTCACATAATTGTGGTCATATCCGCCTGTGAAATTCAGCTGGTCAAATTCTGCTTCAATATCCTGCCCGATCTGTTTGGCAGTTCTGAAATCCATGGGAGTCCCTGCAACTTCCTCATACACTCCTGTAGGAATGGAATGACTGTCGGCTACAGGTGTATAATATTTTGCATGGATTGTAAGATACTGATCCATGGCGGTTCCGCTTCCCTCACCATTCAGATTGAAATAAGAATGATTTGTCATATTGGCAACTGTCGGCTCATCGCAGATTCCCTGATAATGGATCTTCAGTTCGTTGTCTTCCGTAAACTCATATTTTACAGACACATCAAATTCTCCCGGGAAACCATTCTCGCCATCCGGACTTATACGGTTAAATATAACACTGTTTTTATCATCGGAAATCTCAGCCACTTTCCAGAGCTTTTTTTCAAATCCGTCAGGACCGCTGTGAAGATTATTGTCATTCTCATTCTGAGCAAGAACTACTTCTTTGCCATTGACAGAGAATTTCGCACCGCCGATGCGGTTTCCGTTTCTGCCGATGGTTGAACCGAAAAAGCATCCATTTACTTCATAAGATGCCAGATCATCATATCCAAGTACTACGTCTGTTAAAGTACCATCTTTATCAGGTACGCAGACCTTAACCAGGATTGCTCCAAAATCTGTCACTTCCGCATATGCCCCGGATTTGTTTTCCAGATGAAAAATTTTTACTGTTTCCCCAGTCTGTAATACACCGAACTTTCTTTCAGAAACACTCATTGTTTCCAACCTCCCGTATCATAAAATAATGTTAAATCCAAAAGATAATAAAAAAGAGCCTCTCTACGGCTCATTTTTACAGTTCCCGAAATGCCGTTCCCTTCCCATTGACGCCTAGCCGCAGCTAGGTGGGTATCCTCAACAGACCTTCTGTCTTCCGCTGCATAATGACGGCCTGACATCCGGCCTGCGATGTTGGGTTCCCGTTAAAGTCGATGTAGGTTCAAAAAAAGAAGGGACCTCGTACATTTCAGGATATTCACTGTTTTTAACTGATTTTTATTATACTCCAGTATATGTTCTTTTTCAACATAAAATGCAGAATTAATTATATTTTTTATAATATGGAGATTATCGGTTACTGTTCACACACCACTATTCCGCGAGGTGTTTTGGCATGAATATGCCAAA
>SAMEA3387443__coassemble_1614_pt1 | contig 41304 bp, 35 predicted proteins | sample SAMEA3387443__metabat2_high_PE_014 | metagenome-assembled genome bin SAMEA3387443 (sample SAMEA3387443) | Felis catus | biome: Faeces | place: United Kingdom | collected 2012 | reverse complement strand
ACGTCGTACACCTGTAACAATTTTAATCAACTGCTTATCTTTCCAGGCTATCAGTTTTTCTAAATATTCTTTTCTTTCTATAATCATAATAATGCTCCCTTCTTTTTTTACTAATTATATTCCAAAAGCGATATAAAAATCAATAGTTTTTGGATTGTAATCCCAAAACTATTGATTTTTGTGTTTTTGTAGAAACAAAAGTTTTGCATTTAAACATAAATCAACTCCACCCTCTATCTTTCATCCCCAAACGTTTGTCCAAATTTCTATTCCATTACAGTGTTTTTATGATACGCTTGTTTTATGCAGCATATTACTATTATGTATTTATCAGGGAGGGTTTTACTATGCAGATTAAATTACAATCTGACAATTATCATGTACTTTTAAACACACTTGGTGCCGAATTAAATTCCTATTCCAATCCATCCGGGAATGAATACGTATGGAATTCTGATCCCGCTTACTGGCTTCGATCTTCTCCGCTTCTTTTTCCGACCGTGGGAAATGTCCGCAACGGAGAAACTGTTATCAAGGATCATATATACCAGATGCCCAAACATGGTTTTTGTAAAGAATCTGAATTTGAAGTAACAGAACAGACTGAAAATTCCGTCACTTTTTTACTTAAAGCAAATGAAGAAACATTAAAACATTATCCTTATGATTTTGAACTTTACCTGTCATATCATCTGAATGGCAGTACTCTGTCTATGGACTATAGAGTAATAAACAAAGATTCCGACATTATGTATTATCATATTGGTGCACATCCCGGTTTCATGTGTCCGGTCAATAATGGAGAAAATATTGAAGATTGTATTTTAAGATTTGAAAAAGAAGAGAATTTTATTTCTTATGAATATGATATAAAGAATCTGGAATTTAATTTTAATCACAAAGTATCCCAGAAAGCAGAAGGCAACACACTTCCTCTCACAATTTCCATGTTTGATCAGGATGCTGTTTTCTTTGAACACACGAATTCACACTATGTTTCTTTCGTAAATGCAATTACAGGAAAAGGTGTTTCCGTATATTATCCTGATTTTGAATCCCTTGCAATTTGGACACCGGCCGGAGGAAAGGCTCCGTTTCTCTGTCTGGAGCCCTGGAACGGTTCCGGCATTTTTCACCAGGATGATGATATTTTTGCACATAAACATGGGATCCTCACGCTGGAATCCGGAAAAGAAAAAGCATATCATCTTGAGATTTCTCTGATAGAATAATCTTTTATTTTTCAGTTTTCAGATTCCACATGACCTGTATTGCACCATCCATCACATGGAATTTCTTAAAATAGGCTTCCTCCTTTGGGATCCACATATTCTGAAATTGTTTTGCCTTTTCCGGGCCATTGCGCTTTTTTATATTTTCCATCTGATCTTTGGGAGAAATATTTAAAAATACACGAAGTTGATAAGGGTTCTTAAAGTATGGATGCATACTGTAGGAACCCTCTATAATATTGAGTTTTTTATAAGGAACAGGATATCCCTCCAGCAGATTCCATTTCCGGCAGCTGAACGGCTGATAAAAAACTGTCTGCTTCTGAAAGATCGGTCTTAATACCGTCTCCTCAAACCGCTCATAATCCACATTTCCTCCTGTTTCTTTCAGACGCTGCGGCGTACGCTGTTCCATGCGCAGAAAAAAGTCATCCATTCTGAACAGATTACAGTCGAATACCTGCTCCAGATATTCTCCCAATGTAGTTTTCCCACTTCCACACCTGCCATCAATTGCAACGATCAGAGGCTCATCCAATCCTTCCTTCTCTTTCTGCAATTGTCTGATTGCCTGAACTACCGGTTCAAATCTTTCTTTGCAGCGTGCCTTTAATTCCATTCTACTGTTCCTTCCATATTATATAAACGTTCTACCAGGGCCGGGATCAGAACAAGCTGGATCAGAATTCCCGGCAATGCATTTATAAATCCTCCCATCAGAAACAGTTCCCAGGTAAAGATTCCTCCTGTAAATGCATATACTGCTGCTGAAACCAGTCCCCATACGATCCGTCCACACAGCATTGCTGCTATGAGTGAAATATACAGGGATTTTATATCTTTTTTCATTTTTTCTGATAAAATTCCTGCCACCAGCCCATAAGTGGCAAGTTCAAACGCCATACAGAAGGCATTCGGAAAAATTGCCGGCATTCCGAATAACACTCCTCTTAAAAGAGGTGTAATAATCCCAATAAGCAAGCCATATGGCCATCCGCAGATATATCCACATAATAACACCGATATGTGCATCGGGCAAAGCATTTTCCCTACTGTCGGTATCTGCATTGTGATAAATGGAAGGATCAGTCCGATTGCAAGAAACAATGCTGCTAAAATTCTTTTTCTTAAAGCTGTATTTTCTTTCATATCCCAAATTCTCTCTTTCAGTATAAAAATGCCAGTGATATAACAAAACACCCCTGTCAGAAACACAAAACAGCTCTGGACAGGGATGCTTATATTATAAATACCTACTATAGCAAACCTCTTAATTAATACATTTGAGACAATTCAGCAGGATTTCACGCTCTGATGATCTGAATCAATATGCATTATTTACGAGGATTGCTATAATATAATGATGCTACATCAACAGCAACATGGATGACGATGTCCATATTCATCCATACAATCCTGTGCAGGATCTTTCATACAAAGATGTACAGCTGCTTTTTTGAATGTCATTGGCAGTGCCAGAATATTTGGTTCCTGACCAACATATTTCTTCTTGGCATCTTCCAGTGCTTCTTCAAATGTAGCTCTTGTTTTTAAGCCCATTCCTCTTGCATAGCCCGGTTCCTCAGCGCCTACGATATAGATTGCACTGGTATTCATTTCTGCAATATGTCCGCAGGACATCATAGAAAAGCCATGGAATGGATGGAATGCATTTGTATAACGATATTTACGGATATATTCTTCATTTGTAGCAAAATACTCACCAAGACGGTTCATATCCGGCAGCGTATTCATATGATCATGCTGGAACAGGTCATATAATTCTCTTAAATATGGCCAACGCTCATCATGGAAATAACCATTACATGTAGATGCGCAGATGATTACACAGTTATCACTCATAACTCTCTTGAATCGAAGTACCTGTGCACTTAAAGCCTGCATCATCATGATAGGATTGGTCCCCATTCCATCACCATAGTGGAATTTCTGAGGCATGCCAAATACAAGTACATCATATTTCTTCTCTGCCCAATGTACATAGGTTCTCTTATCAGCAAGCTTCCAGCTGATCGGCATCATTTCCTTTGCATAGCCTGAGTAGATTGCGATCTGTCTGGACTGTGTGTCCAGTACTGCGTCACAGCAGAAGAAAGGATGTCCCATTTTTTCTTCCATATGCATACTGATCTCATCAAATTTATTACGCATCAGACTTCCGCCGTTAACCGGTGTAAAATCATCTCTGTGCATAACAGACGGTACATGATGGCTTGCAATACATTTCCAGTTTGTAATACCTGTTGCACTGTGTTTGTATCCACCTGAATATCCGCCATAAGGATTTCCCTGTACATGACCGATCAGGATCGGAATATCACACTCAAACACATATTTATTCATATATACAGGATCCCCTCTGTGAGTGGTTCCCAGATATACCATATGCTCCTGATCTTCGCTGTCATGACTGATGATCTGCCCTGTATGCCAGAATTCATTAAATAATTCTTCTCCAAAGATAGCCTTTGCATCCGCTTCTGTGCTTCTTGGATGAAGTCCGTTAGAAATAATGAAAAGAATATCTTTCTTCTCAACACCGGCAGCATATAATTCTTTCAAAATATATTTAATGCTTAACTTTCTGTGGCTGGTAGCCTGCTCGCCACCTTTTACACGATCCGGAACAACAATAGTAACTGTTTTTCCGGGTCCTGCCAGTTCTGTTAAAGTAGGCATACCGATCGGATGAGCCAGACTTTCCAGATAAGCAGCCTCAAGCTGATCTTCCGGAATATGATCAGGATCCTTTACAGTTTCTCCCGGGATAAAAATATCAGTATTATCCGGCAATTCAGCAGACATGGTTCCCTGTCCATACTCAAAATCAAATTTCATAGTAAATCTCCCTTCATTATACGTACTTAATTTATTATCTGTTATTTACCTTACCCATATAAAGACGAATAATCTCAAGATATTCCTCCGGATAATATCCAATTTCACCCTGAAATCTTGTCAATGCGATCAATCCACCATCTATCTCATCAATGGACGCAAGCATTTCTGCATTGTCCTGCTTCAGACCACCACCATATACGATGTCCATACCATTTGTCTTTTCTTTTACAAATTTTGCGATCTTAGTAATATATTCTTTTCCGGCCGGTGTTTTTCCCGGTCCGATAGACCAGATCGGTTCATATGCGATCACAACCTTTGAAGTATCTACATCCTTAAGTCCGATCTCAAGCTGTTTTCCAAGAACTTCCTGCCACTGCTCCTGTTCCTCACTTTTCTCACCGATACAGTAAAGAACTTTCATTCCTCTTGCAATCGCACATTTAATTTCCTGATTCAGAAGGCGGTTTACAGCATCTGTATCTGTGACACCTGCCTCTGCGAGGATTCCTGCTTTATCATTTCTCTCTTCACAGTGTCCGATGATCGTAGTCTCACATCCGGCCGCTGCCATAGCCGAAGCCGGTCTGTTTGCAGTAAATGCGCCAAAATTTCCGCCAACTGCAGTATCTGCTCTGAATACACTCTGGCAGCCTATCTGAACAGGACTTCCTTCTGTTTTTGCTGCTGCTGCATTCAGAAGATGTACTTCCGGAAAATACATACCAAATTCCACTTCAGAAGGATCATATGTCTTTAATTCTTCCTGTGTATTCTTTACAATACAGGATGCCCAGTCAGCAACCGGAGCCAGACGGTTTACACCTCCGAATTCCACCGGAACATCAAATCTTTTTAAATTCAGATAAATGTGTTTCATAAAATTCTTACCTTTCTTTTAACAAAATTAACAGACAAATAATCATCATACAATGTGCAGTCTGCCTATAGTCTCTGCAAACAGATTCAGGATAAAAGGAGATAGCTTCCGGCACACATCATAAAAATATATACCACTTTTTTGATCCCTGTCATAGTAAGCCGGCGAAACAAAAACATTCCAACTGCTGTTCCAACTGCTGTTCCTGCCAGTGCCGCTCCAACCAAAGGCAGCATAGCTCCTGATACATGACCCTGAAACACATGGATCAGGAAAACACTGACCGTATTAATTGTAAAAAACATTTGAAGTGTAGCATTATATTTTTCTTTATCATCTGTCACGGACAAAAAATACGCTACCATCGGTGGACCTCCAATATTAAAAAGTCCTCCGCAAAAACCACTGACTGCACCGGCTGCCAATCCGGAAACCAAACCTGCCTTTAAATGAACTTTACTGCTGAAGAAAATAAAATAAACTGCCAGAACAAGAAGAACTGTTCCCATGATCTTTGACAAAACAGCTTCATCCAGAGCCATCAGCGTATTCACCCCCAGAAGGCTGGTTACCGTAGCCATGATCACAGGTGGCAAAAGAAGTTTCCAGTCAATAAATTCCCACAACTTTACTGCAATGTAAATTACCATAAAAAAAGCTGCAATCGCTTCCAGTATGGAAGCTGTGTAAAAAGGCATAAACATTGGCCAGATGGCCATACAGATAATTGCATAGCCAAATCCACTGCTGCTCTGCACACAACTTCCTGCCAAAGCTACCAGTGCTGTTAATATATAGATCAAAGCCCTTTACGATAACGCTCTGCCATTTCATCCAGACCAGCCATCTCCACCAGCGGTGCTTTTCCATAAGAACCAAATTCTACGATCAGAGTACCGATTGCTTCTTTTACGCCCTTTTCAACAACAGCCATAAGAGCAGCAACATCTTCATCCGGAATAACGCCATACATAACTGTATCCATAATAGGAGTCAGGAATGCACGTGGATCAAACTGTTCTTTCTTTGCCTCCAGAAGGCGATATACCTCACCAATCGACTGGCTTTCTCTTTTTTCAGGATGAGCTGCAAAAAATTCTTTCATATTTCTTGTAACAGCCAGACGGATATCTGTATCTACATTGATCTTTCCAATACCACATGGAATTGCCGCTTTCAGTTCATCAATAGAAATTCCATAGGCATTCTGGATATTTCCACCCAGAGCATTGATCTCATCTACAATATATCTTGGCACTGTTGAAGATCCATGAGATACCAGTACACCAAAAATACCCTCATGCAGCATGCACTCTTTGATGGCAATGGCAATTTCTTTTCTTAATTTAACATTTTTTCCTTTAGAAGCGCCATGCATGGTTCCATAAGAAATAGCCAGTGCATCAACACCTGTTTTCTTAAAGAATTCAATAGCCTTTAAAGGATTGGTATAAGTAGATGTAGCAGAAAATACATGATCCTCCACGCCGGCCAGAACACCGAGTTCACCTTCTACGGAAACACCTCTCTCATGTGCATATTTAACAACTTCACGGGTCAGTTCCACGTTTTCATCAAATGGAAGACTGGATCCATCAATCATAACAGAAGTATAACCACCTTCAATAGCCGCTTTGCAGGAATCAAAATTTTTACCATGATCCAGATGAAGAACAACCGGAATCGGAGAATTTTCTGCATATTTCTTTACAGCATCTGCAATATTTTTTGCACCGACTTTTTTATCTTCCAAAGTAGCATTCTGGAAATCTGTTCTTCCACCCATAAATCCATTTGCAAGATCTGCTCCCTGAAGGATTGCTGCAGAACGGAACATCTCATGAACTTCAATTGCTGCTTTTGCCTGTGCTACTGCATTTACATTAAACGCCCCCTGTGCAAAGTGATATTTATCTACAGTTTCTAGTAATGGTCTTAATGGTATTAATGGCATAATCTTCTCTCCCTTATTGTTCTATTTTTCTACCTTTTACAAATGTATCAATGACAGAATATTCTTCATCCAGAATAACCACATCCGCATCTTTTCCGGTATCAAGACTTCCAATCCTGTCATATACATCCAGCATCTTAGCCGGATTGCATGTAAGAAGCGGCAGTATCTCTTCAAGAGATCTTCCTGTAAATTTGATCAGATTCTTAAGTGCACATCCTGTTGTAAGCGTACTTCCCGCTCTGGAATCTCCGTATTTCAGTTTTGCGTCTCCGTCTTTTACGATAACCGGATTAACGCCCAGCATATATTCTCCATCCGGAAGTCCGGCAGCCATGATAGAATCAGTTATGGCGATTACTTTGTCCAGACCTTTCATTTTCAGAAGAAAACGAACGGTTCCCGGATGCAGATGCCGTCCGTCACAGATAGCTTCACAATAGATGTCAGATTCCAGAACAGCCCCCATGATAGCTGGAAAATGCTGATGAAGAAGTTTCATCGCATTAAATGTATGTGTCGCTGCTACAGCCCCCTCATTAATACATTTCCATGAAGTCTCATAATCTGCGCCTGAATGACCGATAGCAACCTTCATACCAAGATCCGTCATTCCCTTAATTGCTTCCGGCACTCCTTTTACTTCCGGCGAAACAGTAATATAGCGAATATTACCGTCTGCTGCCTTCTGATATTCTTTCAGAAGCTCCAGATCCGGAGAAATCAGCAAATGCTCCGGCATTGCTCCTTTATATTCCGGCGCAAGGAATGGTCCCTCAAGATGAATCCCCAGAAGATCTGCACAGTTTTCATGTCCGTTCTTTTGTGCCTCCTGATGCTTCACAGCTTCATTTATTGTTTTCAACGTCTGTTCTTTCGTATCTGTCAATATGGATGAAAGCCATGACGTAGTTCCCTGAGTCGCAAAAAAATGTCCGATTTTCTCAAATCCCTGCTGATCAGCCGCATTTACATCTACCCCTGCACCGCCATGAGTATGTACATCTATAAAACCGGGTACTACATATTTCCCTTTTGCATCATAGACTTCATCTGCGTTTTCATCTTCAGCAGAACTGATCTTTCCCTCTTTCAAAACAAGATCTTCCTCTGAAAAAGTTCCATTCTTATATACTTTTCCATTTATGATCCGAATGCTCATGTTCTTCCTTCTTTCTATTGTCTGTTATCGACTATCTCAGTCAAGTGCTGCAACAAATTCTGTTATCTTCAGGTTAATATCCGGATGTGAAGTAAGAAGAGAGACCGGGAAATCAGAAGTTGCTTCCCCATATGCAGCTCTTCGTACTACTGCACGATGCCAGTTTCTGAAACAGCCAAGGCGGATCTTTCCTGCATGAGAGATCTCATTGATTCCGATGGTAACACAATAATGAGGCATATCTTCCAGTGCTCCGTTGAAATCACCGATTGCGTTTGCTGTTCTTGTCTCTTTGGTAATTTCAAGAACACGTGTTTTCTGAGCGAGAAATTCTTCATTTGTAAGGGATGGATCTGCTTCATTAAATGCTACATGACCATTAATTCCAATTCCACCGAAACAGATATCAACGCCCCCCAGTTTTTCAATCAGTTCAGAAATATATTCCGGATGATTCGGATCCGGAAATACTCTCTGATCTTCCGGCATTACCAGTTCCGGGCGAACTTTATCATAAACTGTACGTTGCATGAAGCCTCTGAAGCTTAACGGATGATCTTTTGAAATCCATTGTTTCTCATCATCCAGATATTCATCCATGTTAATAAACCATACATTTTTCAGGCTGATATTCTGCTCATTAACCATATCTACAAAATATGGATACTGTCCTACAGGACCTACAGGACAGATAAATACTGTTTTTTCTCCATTTTCGTTATGTTTTCTGATCTCATCCACCATTTCAACTGCCATAGAATGAAATACTTCTGCATTGTCTTCCATAACAATTACCGGAAGCTTCGGTCCATTGCCCACTAACTCTTCCTTTGTATAGCTATAATAACTATGTCCCATATTGCTTTACTTCCTTTCATTTATTATCCAGCTCGTTACCTTTATTGTTGTATTTATTATAGTAGATAAAAATTTTTTAATCAACGAATTCCATGCAAATTTGCCTGGAATCTGCGCAAACGTTTTCTAAGAAATAATCATTGCTCTGAGGATTCCGGGACATTCATACTGACGTTTTCCGGCTCCAATCCCTATTTTCTTTATTTCAAATTCCTCCGGAAGCTTATCTTTCGTTCTTATTGCTGCCACAATAGCAGCACCTGTAGGTGTTACAAGTTCCCCCTCAACAGCTGTCACCTTTATACACAAATGATTTTCGCTTATCACATTCGCAACTGCAGGAACAGGAATTGGTAAAATTCCATGCTGACAGCGGACAGTTCCGCAGCCTTCATAAAGTACAGGTACAACTACATCCGTAATATCCAGATTATCCAGACAGACTGCCACAGATACAATATCTACAATGGAATCAACTGCCCCGACTTCATGAAAATGTACCTGCTCCACAGGCACATCATGTGCCTTGCTCTCTGCTTTTGCAAGAATCTCAAATATTCTCAAAGCAATCTTTTTTGCATTGTCAGTCATTGCACTATGTTCTATAATATGCGCAATCTCTTTCACTCCTCTATGTTCATGGTGATGATGACAATGTGCGGATTCTGTCTCATGTGCACATGTATGGTCTGCAATAACATGTTCATGCGTATGAATCTCAGACTCTCCCGCAGTATTCTCATTATGACCATGCAGATACTTCATATCATGATCATGGTTTTCATGATTTTCATCTAACATAACGTCAAAATCACAGGCTGCAATTCCGGATTTTACCACTTTGCCGGTTTTTATCTGAAACCCTGATACAGGAATACTTTGCAGTACCCTATCCAAAACTGCCTTATCCGCCCCCAGATCAAGAAGTGCACCAACGGTCATATCACCACTGATTCCGGAATAGCACTCTAAATACAATGTTTTCCCCATAAATTTAAGCACCTCCACTTTAGTTCTATGTACTCTATCAAAAATTATATAAGTTTTTATTTTTTTATCAATGACTTTGAGTTGATTTTGCATTCAAAGTACGCAAACGTTTTCCTTCTTTTTATTGTTTTTTTTATAAATTTACTGTATAATTAAAGTCGTCCAGAACCCCCCGACGGGGTTCTGAACGACTTTTTTAAAACAGAGGACTCTGTTTTTCACATAGTTTGATATCAAGTTAGGAGCAAAATACCTTTTGACCCTAACATCATAGTTTTAGAAAATAGTTGTATAAAAGATTGCGGGGAGTTATTATGACATTAAAAGAAATTGCTAGGCAGGCAAATGTCTCTGTTTCGACGGTTTCCAGAGTAATAAACCAGAAAAATACAAAAGCGGCAAGTCCGGAAGTTCAGGAACGTATATGGGAAATCGTACGCAAAAGCGGTTATACTCCCAATGCAACAGCCCGAAGCCTCAAATTAGGACAAAAAGCTCAGATCCAGAATACAATGCCCAAATCCATTGCCTGTATTTATGCAAGAAGTAATTCCGCTGTTTCCGATCCATTCTTCTCACAGATTGCAAAAGCGATTGAACAGGAGGCCTTCAAGAGCAACTATTTTATCCGTCAGTCATTTACAGCCATGGATATCGCAAATCCCGATATGGCACGACAGCTTGCTCAATTTCCTGTAGACGGAATCGTAATTCTGGGACGATATGAGAAACAGCTGTTACGCTTCTTTACTCAAAATTATAAAAATGTGATTTATACAGGTCTGAATCCAATGGGAACCCAATATGACCAGGTAGTTTGTGACGGAAGTGATATTTCCTATAGCGCTCTTTCCTATCTTGCAGAGCTCGGACATACGAAAATCGGTTATGTAGGTGAACAGAATAATGAAGTACGTTTCAGCGGTTATAAAGATGCACTTGCCAAACTTGGTCTTCCGTTTTTGCAGAAAAATACCAGTAATGTACATCTTTCTGCAGATGGCGGTTACAAAGGTGCTAATATCCTGATGCACAATAAGGCAGATATTTCTGCAATTTTTTGTGCAAACGATACCACTGCTATCGGAGTCATTCACGCATTAAAAGAAAAAAATTTTCGAATACCGGAAGATATTTCTGTTATCAGCGTAGATGATATAGAGACAGCTCAATATCTTTCTCCCATGCTGACCACAGTACATATTCCTCTGGAGGAACTTGGAAGAATAACTGCAAAAACCCTGATCGACCGTATTAACGGCGGACATCGCCTTCCCATGCGTATCTCTCTTCCATTTTACATTGCCAAAAGAGACAGTTGCGGAAAACTTAACAGAAGACGTAAGACTTTTGCAAGTCTTCCTCCTCAGTAAAAAAAAAGACTCCCGGCAGCACTTCTTCCTGCCGGGAGTCTTTTCTTTAATACTATAACTGCTTCGCAGTTTGAATCAGGCAGATATTCGCAATCTGCTCCTCAGTTTTCTTAAATTATTTCAATACAATAGCCTGTGTCAGGTGTCTCGGTGAATCTGCATCCAGATTCTTGCTGTCTGCAATATAATATCCCAGAAGCTGTCCGATAAATCCGATGATTGCACTGTACTGCATATCATTCCAGCCTTTATCCATGGAATATACATAATCAGCGATCTGATCAAAGGTATCTCCCAGTTCTCCGCCAAGAACTGCAACTGTTGCACCGTAACTCTTCATCTGCTCCATAAGTGCTTTGTCACCATCTCTGCAGGCTTTATTGCTCAAGCACACGATCAGTGTATTTTCATCTACAAGACTCATTGGTCCATGACGGTATTCCAGATCATAATATCCTTCAGAATTGCTGAGTCCCATTTCTTTCATCTTATTCATACATTCATTGGCGACACCATAATAAATACCCTGTCCAAGAATAATGTAGAGATTCAGGTTTTTATGCTCATTCATGATTTTTGTAGAAAGTTCATCCATTTCTTTCAGAACCTTTTCAGAATATGGAGCATAATCTTTCATTGCAGCAATTTCATCTTTCTTACCGCCTACATACATAGCCATGATAACAGCCATATATAACATACTTGTAAAAGAACGTGTCATGATTACACTGTCTTCAGCTGTATCCGGTGAAAGAATGTAATAGTCATTATATTTTTCACTGTCTTTGTCACAGGTAATAGCCAGTGTAGTAACCTGAGGATAAGTACGAACTTTATCAATAGCCATTCTTACTTCTGTAGTATAGCTTTTTCTGGTGATCGGAAGAATCAGCACATTTCTTCCTTCTTTTACATAAGTTTCCGGGAAATAATACAGCTCAGAGCATGGAACTCCCTTTGACGGAATTCCTGTATAAGTGGAAAATGCTGCTGCTGAAGCCTGTGCCAGATAAAGAGAAGTTCCACATCCTGTAAAAATCAGCTCATCATATTTTTTCTCACCGAAGAATACCTTGTCCAGAGTTTTGAAAATATCCTCCAGAGTATCATTGACAGCCTGAAAAGAAGCCGGCTGCTGATACATTTCTTTATAAGTCAGTTCACTGTTTTTTTTCATTTTTATATATCCTCCTGAATTTATTTTTCTCTTGTAATTTAATTGCAGTTATCCTTCTCAGGCCTTTCCTTCTGAACCTGCAAGACGGATGATCTTTTTGATGTCTTCTGTCAGAGCATCATTTGCAAGCTGTGACAGTTTCCATGAATGTCCCTGATGATTTGTCTTCAATGCTTCTTCATAATGTTCTACATATTTATAACGGATTTCTGTACCAAAGTTAATCTTCGCAACACCAAGCTTAATAGCTTCTTTGATGATATCTTCTCTCATACCTGTACATCCATGAAGAACAAATGGAATATCTGTAAATTTCCTTACTTCTTCCAGAACTTCCAGTTTAATATCCGGTTCACCCTTATAATATCCATGAGCATTTCCGATTCCGATAGCCAGGGAATCCGGCTGGCACAGATCCAGGAACTGACGGACCTGCTCCGGATTTGCTACATTTTTATTCTCCATCTGAGCACCGGCTTCATCTAATCTTAAAAGTTCTCCAATTTCTGCTTCTACAGGAACGTCGAAACATTTTGCCACTTTGATCACTTCATTTGTAAGTCTGGCATTTTCTTCGATCGGTTTTGTGGAACCATCGATCATCAGAGAAGTAAAACCATTCTTTAATGATTTCATACAGATATCAAAACTGTCGCCATGATCCAGATGGATTGCGATCGGTACACTTACTTTATTTGCACACCATTTACATACTTCTACAAACCAGTCATCTCCGGAATATGCTCCTGTAGCTACATAATGAGCCAGGATTGCAGGTGAATGCATTTCTTCCGCTGCTCTGCAGATCGCCCAAATAATATCATAGTTTCCACCCTGTGTATTCATTGCAGGCACTGCATAATGTTCTCTACGTGCCTTTTCCAGCATTTCCTTACTTGTAACTAACATATTTTCACTTCTTTCTCCTGCTTCAGCAGGTTCTATTTGTAATTTTGTAACTGTGAGGGTACTGAACAGTTACGTTATTTTTGGTACTTTCCCGAATGATCAGCCTAGCTGTAAAATTTATGTTTTTATCCGGCTTTTCATTTTGAATCAACGTCAGAAGTGCTTCCATCGCAGATTTTGCCACTTCTTCTTTCTGAATCTCCACTGTAGTAAGGGCCGGACTTACATAATTACTTATGAAGTCATTATCAAACCCAGTCACCACCAGATCATCCGGAACTTTTCTTCCTATTCTTCGCGCCACCGAAAGTGCCACTGCAGCCAGATCATCATATCTTGCTACTATTGCATCAAATGAAGGATTTTTTTCCAACATCAACTGAAGTCTCTCCTCCAGTTCTTTTATATCTTCGCACCCGGAAATTCTCTGTTCCGGTTCAAAAACAAGACCTGATTCTTTTATCTGATCCAGAAATCCCTTCAGATGAATATCTCTGTCACAGGGTTTTCCGATCTTATCTAGATAAACAAACTTTCTGCATCCGTTTTTTGCAAGATATTTTACGCACTCCCTGCTGCCTTCATAAAGCCCTGTATCTACCAGAACAGCATTATGAAGTTCGACTCCTATCTCACGGTTCAAAAACAATACCATTGGAATTCCCGATTTCACCAGAAGCTTCAGTTCTCTGTCTGTCACACCCGATGTACTTACAAATAAGCCATCAAACTGCCTGCATAAAATCTGACTTACAAACTCTTCTTCCTCTCGACTTTCACAAAGAGAAATCATATATCCCTGCTTGTAAACATCGCGGCTCATCTGGCTCACCAATTCAGAAAAATAACCACTGCTCAGTTCTTCTGCAATAAAAAGAATCTGACGGCTGCCTTTTCCATGAAGAGCTCTTGCTATATTATTAGGCTGATACTGAAGTTTTTCCACAGCTTCAAGAACTCGCTGTCTTTTCTCTTCTTTTACATAACGGTTTTTGTTAAGCACATAAGAAACTATCGTTTCTGATACTCCGGCTTCTTTTGCAACATCTTTTCTCGTTACTTTCTGTCGTCCATTCTCCACTGTTCTGTTCCTTTCCGGATGACTTTCTTAATATACACACGAGTGTATATTTTTTTCAAAGATTACACAGACATCTCTGCCTGTGTAATCTTTCTTATTATTCTGCGCAAGCTTCTTCCATTACATCGAAAAGAACATAATTATCAACTGGTGTTTCTTCACAGTCACCGCTCTCAACAAATGATTTCTGCTGCAGTTCATAATAGCCTTTGACATCATCCATATGATCCCTGATGAATTCACTTGTTGTCCAGTCTGCTACTTCTACCTGATCAAGAAGGGAATTTTTTTCAAGTTTAATCTTGTCAGCAATCCAGCCGCACACTTCATCATCATGGCTGTGGTCTGCACGATAGTCAAATCCTTTGTAAAGAGCTCTTGCAAATCTTACAAGTACGTCATGATTTTCTTCAGCATATTTCGGCATTGCAATCCAACTTGCAAGAGATACAGTTTGATCAATAAATGTTTTGTTATCTGTCAGCTGTACACCATCATCTCCAAGTTCCTCAAGAACTTTCAAAGAGTTCGGTACCCATGTTGCACACGCATCAACACTGCCAGAAAGCATTGCTGTTACAATGTTTGTTGCATCCATATCCATTGCTGTGATATCATCCATCGTCATACCTCCTTTTGCAAGGGTTTTATTCAGGATATCTTCGCTGGATGTTCCTGAAGAATAAGCAATTGTTTTTCCTTTTAATCCTTCAATTGTATCTGTTCCTTTTTCCTTACTTCCGATTACAGCATCACCATTAGATACATGTGCAAGTGCAAAAATATCAGCTTTACCGTTGATGCAAAGTTTGTGGGCTCCCTGTCCGATGTATCCAACATCAATAGATCCAGATTCCATAGCCTGAATGATTGTTGGTCCATCGGAGAACTCTGTAAGCTGTACATCAATATTCTCATCATCAAAATATCCAAGTTCAATTGCAGAGATAAGACCATTTAAACTTGCATAATCAGGCATATAAGCTACATTTACAGTTACTTTTTCCGGTTCTTCCTCTGTTGCTGCACTTACGCCCATTGCTCCGCCACAAATGACCATAGATGCGGTTACTGCCATTGCTGCTAACTTTTTCCATGTTTTTCTCATAGTTCTACTTCCTTTCTTTTCCATTTTTTAGGGTAGTATTTAATAGTTTCTCTTTATTCTGAACCGTTCCATACCGGCAACAGCCAAAATTCATTATTTTCTTACTTCCAGATACTCCTGATATACCTGACTCCAGATATGATTTTTCAACTCCATAAATCTCGAACTCATCTTAGTTTCCTGATCACGTGGATACGGAATATCGATATCTACGATATCTTTGATACGTCCAGGTCTGGCACTCATAACGATAACTCTCTGAGCCAGAATGATCGCCTCATCTACATCATGTGTGATGAAGAAACATGTTTTTCTTTCACTTTCCCATGTTTTCAGCAGTTCTGTCTGCAGCTGGGTTCTTGTCTGGGCATCCAGAGCTCCGAATGGCTCATCCATAAGAAGAACTTCAGGTTTTACAGCATAGGCTCTTGCAATTGCAACACGCTGTTTCATACCACCGGAAAGTTCCTTCGGATAATGATTTACGAAATCTTCAAGCTGTACCATCTTGATATATTTCATTGCGATTTCTTTTGCTTCAGCATCGCTCTTGCCCTGCAGTTTCAATCCAAACATAACATTTTTCAGAACTGTCAGCCATGGGAACAATGCATACTGCTGGAATACAACGCCTCTCTCTGTACCTGTTCCCTCGATCTTTTTGCCGTCAATGTATACAGCTCCACTGGTTGGAGTATCCAGTCCTGCGATAATATTCAGCAATGTAGATTTACCGCATCCGGAAGGTCCTACCACACAGATAAATTCATTTTCTTTAATATCAAGATTAACTCCGTTTAATGCAGTCATCTCGCCCTTACGGGTCTGATAAATCTTTTTAACGTTATCAATCTTAAGTTTTGTCACTCTCTCTTCTCCTGCCATCCTGTTAACCTTCCTTCTAAGAATTTAATGATTTTTTCCATTACCAGTCCGATGATACCAATGATGATGATATACATCAGCATGCCTGCTGTTTCAAAACTGTTTGCCAGAGAACGGATTCTCATTCCAAGTCCGGCAGTAGCTCCTGTTGTTTCTGCTGCGATCAATGTTGTCAGTGCAACGGAAATACCAAGTCGAACAGCTGTTAAAATAAACGGGGTTGTTGCCGGGAAAATAACTTTTACAAATATATCTCTGTCTTTTGCGCCAAGAACTCTGGCTGCTTTTACTAAAGTATTATCAATGTTTCTTACACCCTGATAGATTGTAACTGTCATGATCAGGAATGTTGCGATCCAGATAACGATGATCTGTGGTTTTCTACCAACACCAGCTGTAATAACTACCAACGGTACATATGCCAGAGGTGGGATGTTACGAATAAACTGAATCCATGGTTCCAGAACTCCTCTGACCGGCAGGTACCATGCCATAAGAAATGCAACCGGTACTGCGGTTATAAAGCCGAGTGCAAATCCGGCCAGGATTGAAATCATTGAACTACAAAAATCCTGTCCCAGTGCCCCATTATCAATCATTCGTTTGGCTGCCTCAAGAATAGCCGGAATAAACGGGAAGCTTCGTGCTGTTTTTGGATTAATGGATAATGCATACCATAACAGGATTGCTGCTGCAAGGGAAATCAGTACCCATGCCCATCCCGGGATAGACTGCATTACTCCTTTTTTCTTTTTTTCCATAGTTACTCTCCTTTCAATGGAACATTTTCATTTTTGTTTTGTATATTTTTCGTTTTAAAGATAATCCTTGAAATTCAGGAATTCCGGAAGTGGATCTCCGATCAGCGGGCGACACCAGTCAACAAATTCCTGTGTTACATCGTTACCTCTTTCATTTATAAAATTGTCAGGCATCTTCCGTTCATAAAGCATAACTTCTTTGATAGGAACAAGCTTTGTTTTCATCTGATACACCGTTCCCAGAACCCGTTCAAAACCTACCATCACTCCGCTGTTTCCTTCAACAGCACTCCTCAGTGCAACTGTGCCGGCCTGTCTTGCTTCTTCTCTGTCCACCGGTGACTGAAGTGCTACAGAAGCTCTTCCGCAAAGTCCGGGTTTTTCGCTTCTTGCTTTTACGCCAAGTTTCTTAACTACCAGATTCGCAAGATGTGAACTTACATCTCCATAATAAACAGCTCTTTCTGATTTAAAGATCGGAGGAACAATAGATTCTCCATTTGCATCATGAAGTCCCTCACTTACCAGAACTACTACTCCACCCTGCTTTTTCTGAAGTCTGGATACATCCTCAAGAAACTCATCTTCATTAAAGTTTCGTTCCGGCAGATAGATCAGGTGAGGAGCATCTCCCTGTTTCCTTCTTGCAAGTGCGGAAGCTGCTGTGATCCATCCTGCATTTCTTCCCATGGCTTCCATAATACATACATGAATGGGAAGAGATTTTACATCTTCACCAACTTCCTGGGTAGAAGCTGCAATAAATCTTGCCGCACTTCCATATCCTGGTGAGTGATCTGTCATTGCGATATCATTGTCAATCGTTTTTGGAATTCCAACAACTTTGATATCCTGATCCTTACAGACCTCATAAATATGTCCGCATGCATCCATAGTTCCGTTTCCGCCATTCAGAAGAACATATTTAATATCATGTTTTTTAAAGATATCCACCATTTTTTCATAATCTTTTTCATATAGAGGATATCTGGAAGATCCAATTGCCGAAGCAGGTGTATGCAAAAGAAGTTTCAATTTTTCATCATCAAACGAAGTCAAATCTATGAAAGTTTCTGAAAAAATTGCTCCGGTTCCACCAATCGCTCCGTAAACTTTTCCAACCTCCGGATTTCGTTTTGCTTCTTCGATCACACCGTAAAGGGATGCATTGATGACTGCTGTAGGCCCACCTCCATGTACCACTAATACATTTTGTGACATATTCCGCTTTCCTTTCCACTGTTTATTGTGCATCTTACAATAAACTTTTTATTTTTCTTGAATATGTTTTATTCAATTTCACTTTGTACTCTTATCTTAACATATTTTTGCAAAAACAAAAGCACAATTAATGAAAACGTTATCTGGATATTTTGTATAATTTGTCATTTCAATTTTTGTGTATTTTTTTTTATGCTTTTTTCCATTTTTTTCTCTTTCACAGGATTTTCACTGATTTTTGCTTTCGTATAAAAAAACAAAGAGGTCAAAAAGATACTAATCTTTTCAACCTCTTTGTTTTCCGATTATTTTTTTGCTTTATCAATTTAACTCAATAATATAGTAATTTTGATATATTTGCAATTCAATATTACGCAAACGTTTGATTTACCATATAGTGATTTACGCTTTTTTTACAGCGTTCAAAACCACATTTGCCACACCACACAAAACCATTGCCAATATAGGATTTATTTTAAATTTACGAAGCAGCACCAATGCGACCACAAAAAATATGATCATTTCCACACATACATTCTGGCGTATAAGATTTACAGTACCATCAATGAAAAATGCAGAAATTAAAATCGTTACCCCTGCTTTGGCGATCATCGATACAACTGCCGGTCTGAGAGATGCCAGTGTTCCCTGAAGTAAAGACATATTCCGATACTTCATATAAACATATGCCAGCAAGGTTACAATAATACAGGAGGGAAGAATACATCCCAATGTAGCAACTATTGCACCTGAGATTCCCGCTATCTGCATCCCTACAAAAGTAGCAGAGTTTACTGCAATCGGTCCCGGCGTCATTTCAGCGATCGTTATCAGATTCGTAAATTCGCTCATTGAAAGCCAGCTGTGCAGATTCACCACCTGTTCCTGTATCAGCGGCATTGCGGCATATCCTCCTCCAAAACTCAATGCCCCGACCTGAAGGAAACTTAAAAAAAGCTGAATATAGATCATTTTTCCCTGCCTCCTTTTACTATTGTCCGTACCATTCCAAATACAGCTACCAAAAGTATTATATAGATAATGTTAACATTCAGGAAATAGCTGAGACAGAAGCTGATGATCATTATCACCACATTAACCCAGTCCTTTGACTTTACAACATTTTTTCCCATATCATACACTACAGACATAATAACTGCCCCAACTCCCGCAGTCATTCCTTTTAATAATGCCGCAATATAATAATTGGAACAAAACGCATCATAAAATACAGAAATAACAGATAAGATCACCATCGGAGGAATGATCGCTCCAATGACAGATACCAGCATTCCCGGTATGCCGGCAAGCTTATACCCCACAATAATCGCTCCGTTTACTGCAATCGCTCCAGGTGAAGACTGGGCGATCGCAACCAGATCCAGCATTTCATCTTCTTCAATCCAGTGATAATGATCCACAAATTTTTCTTTCAGCAAAGTAACAATTACATAACCGCCGCCGAAGGTAAATGTGCTGAGATACAGACATGCAAAAAATAATTTTCGCAGTACATATCCTTTACTTTTTGTTTTTTCTTCCATTTTACTTCCCCCAATTTTGATACATTTTTTTAAATCCCGATATTTGCCGAAATTCTTATAGTTTCTGATTTTATCTTATCATATACTGTAAAAAAATCATTCTTTTTATCAGCAAACGTTTGCCTTATATTTCTCATATTTTCTATATTTATGGCTATTTTTTTCTCTTGAAATCCGTTATACTTATCAGTAAAGTAATGACAGATTACCACAATAATACGGCATCTTTATGCTGAATATTTATAGTAACCAGGAAAGGAGATCTCCTATGACACTGAGAGAAATTGCAGCAGAGGCAGGTGTATCAATTTCAACAGTCTCACGTGTGATCAATCAAAACACAAACAGTCCTGTCAGTAAGGAAGTTCGGGAACGCATATTAGAGATAGCAAAACGTGCTAATTATATTCCAAGACATACAAAAAAATCTACTGCTGAATTATCTGACTCACCTTCTACACAACCGCTGCATTCTATTGCCTGTCTATTTGCCAGAGTTCCGGATGGCGCATCCGACTATTTTTTCTCTACTCTGGCCAAAAGCATTGAACAGGAGGCATTTCGTCATAATTATATCTTAAAATATACATTTTCTGCTTTTGATATTGATGATCCATACACTTTGCAGTTAATCGCAAGTAATGATATCGACGGCATTGCTGTTCTTGGACGCTGCGATAAAAATCTTCTGAAATTTCTGAAAAAGCATTTTCAGTATGTTGTTTATTCCGGACTGAATAATCTAAACGCAAAATATGATCAGATTATATGTGACGGAGAACAGATCAGTTATGATATAACAACTCGTTTTATAGAACAAGGACACACCAAAATTGCCTATATCGGCGAAACACAGAACGAAAACCGCCATACCGGATATTGTTCTGCCCTGGCAGATGCCGGTATTTCTGTTGATTCAAAACATATTATAAGCATTATACATTCTACAGAAGAAGGATATAAGGCAGTTAATCAGCTTCTTGACAATGATTGTGACGCAACCGCCTTCTTCTGTGCTGATGATATTACTGCGATTGGTGCAATGAAAGCTATCAAGGAGCACGGGCTTCGCATTCCGGAAGACGTATCTGTTGCCAGCATTGATGATATCGATACAGCACAATATCTGACTCCCTCATTAACAACAGCACACATTCCTCTTGATGAAATGGGAAAAATGGCAGCCAAAATACTGATTGACCGTATTGAGGGCGGTCATGAAAAGCATTTAAAAATATTATTTCCTTATGATATCATCGAACGTAAGAGTACTGCTGCCTTCCGTAAAATCCATGGCAACCCTCAAAAATAATTTGCTTATAGCAATCCTCGTAAATAATGTATCTTAATCCAATTAATTCTACAGTGGATGAACACAAAAAAGAAGGTGCAAACCACATTTCTATGATTTGCACCTTCTCTCATTCTATGTCAGTAGTTCAATCTCAGAGAAAACTCTTTCAGCAATCAGTCTTATCAGCCTTCCTGTGATGACTGTCAGTTCTGTGACTCACGCCTTTCTCTGCTCATATTTTCATCATCCAGACTTTTAACTCTATTTATGATAACTCACTCATAACAACAGACCTTACAGATGGCATCACTTTCCACAGCACTCCACAATGGTTTTCTCCACATCTTCTATCTGGAAGGGTTTTGCCAGGTGTGCAGTCATGCCGGCTGCGAGACATCTTTTGGCATCTTCCTCAAATGCATTTGCAGTCATTGCAATGATCGGAATTGTTTTTGCATCTGCCCTGTCCATGGCACGTATGGCTTTTGTTGCTGCAATACCATCCATAACAGGCATCATAACATCCATCAATATGGCATCAAAGGTTCCCGGAGGATTACTTTTAAAGCACTCCACTGCCTGTCTGCCGTTTTTTGCAACTGTAACCTTGACACCGTCATCTGTCAGCAACATTTCTATGATTTCCGCATTAAGCTCATTATCCTCAACTGCCAGCAGATGCAATCCACGAATATCATATTTCTCAGCAATTTCCTCATCCTTTTTCTGTTCCTGGGCAATCTCAAAGGGAATGGTAATGACAAACACAGATCCAACTCCCACCTGACTTGTTACTTCAATACTTCCATTCATCTGCTCAATCAAGCCTTTAGTGATCGCCATTCCCAGACCGGTTCCCTGATAAACACTACGGGCATCTGTTTTTTCCTGTGAGAACGGATCAAAAATATGACTCAGGAACTCCGGACTCATCCCTATACCTGTATCAGAAATCGTCCATCTGTATGTACAGATTCCATCATGTACATCTGCAGCCTCCATTACCGTAGTGATCTTTCCTCCCGGCCGGTTATACTTAATACAGTTTCCATAGATGTTCAGAAAAATCTGGCGAAGATGCAGTGAGCTTCCATAGACATAAGGATAAGGAATATCCTCCTTATTTTTCTCATAAATCCACTGAATATCCTCATCTGCTGCTTTGTGAGTGATAATACTCTCAATCTCATAGACCAGATCTTTGAGGCAGATATATTCATGAGTCAGAACAATATGACCTTCCTCTATTTTACTCATCTGCAGAACATCATTGATAAGGGAAAGCAAATAATCCGCTGCTATCTTCATCTTTTTATGATTTTCCTGTATCAGTTCCTTATCCTCAAAATGAGTCTCGTCAATCTTTAACAGACCAATAATACCATTCAGAGGTGTCCTGATATCATGGCTCATACGGCTGAGGAAATTCGTTTTCGCCCTGCTCTCGGCACGCATCTCATTAAATTCGGCCTGAAGGCGCGCCTGTTCCTGTTCATCCCGTTCATGTCTCTGTGTGGTATCCTGAAGCAGAATGATTGCATAGATCATAGGCACCTCCGCAAGGATTTCTGCATCAAACACCACCATCCTGGTCATAAGAACTGTTTTCTGTACCCAGCGGATACTTCCATCATCTTCGCGGGCACAATATTCCACAGACATATTTGTTTCTCCGTTCTCAAACCTCTTACGAAGTTTTTCACAGTTATCTGTCATGCAGTAACCGGCAATTGTTTCCTGGGTGATTTTTTTCTCATATTCCCAGCAATAATCCCGATAAGAACATGGAAGCGGGTAGTCCATAAAAAGTTCCCGGCTCTTCTGTTCTTTTCCATTCAGTACGATTCTTCTTTCCAGAGCATCCTTTGTCAGATTTACTGTATAGATCACATCTGACAATTCCAGAAGCGCATCCACATAGCTGTCATTTTCCAGGATTGACTGTTTCAGTTGTTCATAATAGAGCTGAAGCTGCTCTTTTGCACCTGTCTGACCTTCAGAAGTCTTTCGGATGGTTTCAAATGCCAGAAGAAAATGATGCAGCTTTTTGTCCTCATCCCAGTCCACCGGAATCAGTGTAAAGCGGTTATATGCCCCCTGTTTTCCGATATTATACTCATATTCCAGAACATCTTTCTTCGTATGCATCTTCTTTTGAAGTTCCGAAATCTGCAGTCCTTCGCGGATATCTGCCTGACTGGATTTTTCAACCTGTTCCTCCATGATCTGTTCCACTGCTCCGGAATATGCACCGTCAGAGGACAGGAAAAAATTCTCACTGGAACGGATTGCCCGATAGGTATCCATCCTGGCATCACAGTACAGACAGTCTGAGAAATTACTGCCGTGCTGATTAAGCAGCTTTAACAACTGATATCCCTGATGCTTTTCTGCAGCAGCTTCTTCCCTTTTTACATGATTCTTATTGATATACATGTTTTTGTCTGCGCAATTAAACAGCTCTCTCATTGTACTTCCGGGAAAATCGCCGGCCAGCGCAAAGCCTGCCGCATAACTCAGGGGAGTATCCGGATACAATCTGAATTCCTCTGTCATATCTCTGCGTACCTTTTCAAGGCACTGTGTCATCTGTCCCCTGTCCAGTCCATGGGTAACTGCAAGGAACTCATCTCCACCTGCTCTTCCCACAAACTGCTCAGACGGCATGGAAGCCCGCAGGCAGATGGCAAATCTACGGATATAGGCATCACCGGCTTCATGACCTCTGCTGTCATTAATACGCCTGAGATTATTAAGATCAAAACTGCAGACACCGGTATCTGCATCCGGTTCTTCCTCACTCAGTAATTCTTCACATTTATTTTTGTTCGGAAGTCCCGTCGCATCATCCAGATATACCTTTCGCTGCAGCAGGCGGTTCATTGCAGCATATTGTATTGCTTTGATGAATTCATATCCGATCAACAGCATCAGCACACAATATCTGCTGTGATATATTTCTCAAGCAATGATAAGGATCTGGCTTTTTTCTGCGAATATTTTTCAGACAGGCCGGTTGCTTCATCGCAGATCACAAAAAACTCCTCTCTTTCCGGAATAATATCTGTGTTTCTGGCTCCTTTGAACCTCACAAGATAAATTTTCTTATACAGGTCAGAGAATTTATCATCCAGTTCCTGCATTTTATTCTGAAAATCAACATCATTGAGACGTACAAGATTTAATTCATCATTTCCATTTCGCAAACCGTCAATAAAAGTTCTTATATCATGGATCATCTCATTTTCCTGCTGCATGGAAAGCTCCAGTTTTATGAGTCTCTGTGTCTCTCCCCTGACTAAACCGGTATAATTTACAATACGGGCCATTCCCTGAATATCTGAGACAATTCCCATCATTATGATAATAAGGATAGCCAGAATAACTGCCAGAACACCAATACTGACCTGAATAATACTTGATTTCTTTTTCTTATTCTTTACTTCAGACATGGCCCTCCCCCTTTTGTTTTATTTTGGCAAAATTACTTTTCATAATCTGCCGGGTGTTCTCTTTCGCCCTCTCTGTATAGATTATTGATAATGCCTTCCAGACGGTCGAAGTTATATTTTTCTTTTTCAGTTTTTTATTTGACTGCTCCGGTAATACCTTCTGCAAACTGTTTCTGTAATACAAAGAATACGATCATTGTAGGAATGAACATCTGAAAGAAAATCCTTACTTCGCTGAGTCCGTCAATACGTGCAGCTTCAATAATATCAACCGGGAATGTACCTGCTCCACTATCTTATAGTTCATAACTTTTTACCATCCTTCCTCTGAATGAATATCAAAATCCAAAAGCTTCTGTTCGTAATTCTCCGGCCGCTTTCTCCATTCAACCGGAGTCACTCCCATTATCTGTCTGAAGTTCCTGTTAAACGTTGAATTGGTCGTGAAACCACATTTATGCGCAATATCCGCCACCGGTATATCTGTTTTCTGCAGAAACTCACAGGCAGTATGAATCCGCACAGAATTAATATACTCCAAAGGACTTACCTTCATATGCGATGTAAACACTCTTCTGAAATGAGTTTCACTGATATGGCAGATCTTCGCCAGATCCTCTATCCGGATATCCTCCATATAGTGATAAGAAACAAAATCCAGTACGCGGGTGATCATATTTGTAAGTTTCCCTGTTTCCTCTTCCACCCTGTCTTCCGGTGAAGCCCGGTTCAGTCTGGCAATTTCTACAAGCAATGCCCCAAGAACTCCGCTGGCTTCTTCCACATAAAATTCTTCTCCCTCACGCATGATATTCATGATCTTGAGAATTTTTGCAGCTATGGAAGGAGATTCATCCTCTTTCAGAAATAACGCTTTGGAATATATCCTCTGAATCATTTTTTCAGCCTTTACCGGATTGTTCAGAAATTTTTTCATAAAACCTTCCACATCTATGAAAAGATACTCCCATTTACTGACCGTACCCAGATCACTGTTGGTCGTATGAGCATAATTGGGTGGAATCACCGTAAATTCTCTTCCCGAAAACCGCATTTCAGCCTCACCAAACGCCATAAATCCATCCCCTTCATAACAGAAGCCAATCTCCATATAATTGTGAAAATGAAGATAATCCACATCGTTTCCATAATTCTGAACCCACTTCTGTCCCAGAAGAGCCAGGATCGGACTTCCGGCAGGCATCTGGTAATAGCGGAATTCCATCTTCGGTTTTCTTCTCTTCTTTGCCATACAGTCACCTCATTTTCTGTTCTGTATTTTCACAATATGATTTTACCAGTTTTTTATATATTTTTCGATATTTTTGTACATTTTCCAACAAAAACACACAAAAACACCTGGCAGACTACTTTTTATAATCTGTCAGGTATCCCTTTTCCATATCTGTTATTATCAATCTTTTTATTCACAGGCTCATGGCTGAACCCGAATAATTTTGACTGATAGCAGTTCTATACATACCTCTAGTATTTTCTTCATGATTGTGGTTTTCTTCTGATTCCACACTGGATTGCATCTGTCGGACAGACTTTGCGGCATCTTCCACAGCGGATACATTCCGGACTGTTGGAGTTTTCCACAGGGTCTACGATCATCTGGCAGGCTTTTGCACATTTTCCGCATTTTATACACTTATCCTTATCCACTCTATATTTATACAGAGACACGGGATTAAAGACGGAATAAAATGCTCCCAGGGGACAGATATATTTACAAAACGGACGGTAGATTAAAATGGAGAGAATGATTGTTATGACAAGGATCACATTCTTCCATATGTACAGCCAGCCCAGTGCACTACGCATGGATTTATTCAGAAGTACCAGTGGCAGTCCGCCCTCCAGTGTTCCTGCCGGGCAGATTAGTTTGCAAAAATAGGGTGCCCCCTGTCCCATAATATCCACCAGAAACAATGGAAGTAGAATTACAAATACTGCGAAAATCACATATTTCAGCTTACGAAGCAGTTTATCTCCCTTGAATGTACGAATTTTCTTAGGAAATGGAATCTTATTCAGCAGATCCTGAATCAATCCGAAGGGACAGAGAAAACCGCAGATCAGTCTTCCCACCATAGCTCCAATGAAGATAAGAAATCCCACCACATAATAAGCCATCTTGAAATTCCAGCTCCCTATCACAGCCTGAAGAGAACCGATAGGACAGGCGCCGACAGCACCTGGGCAGGAATAACAGTTCAGGCCCGGAACACAGGCATTTTTCAATTTGCCTGTGTAAATTTTGCCTGTGACAAAACCGGTAACATGACTGTTTGTAATGAACGCCCACAGTGCCTGGATTCCGTGGCGGGGCCACTCATTGATCTTCATATTTTTTGTGTTTTGTTTCTTATTACTTTTGTTATCGCTGTTCTTTTTATTACTCATGATAATTTATTTTCTTTCTATTTATATCTTATCCACAGACTTATCTTATGACAATGTTTCAGTCAGACGGATATTTGCAACCTCCGCAGGGGAACTTACCTGATTCTGTTAAATCATCCAATTCCCACACATTCCATACAGATATTAATAGCTTTTGTAAACACCACTGCCAGCTCTCCGCGGAAAATCCCATATCCCATAAAGCAGACTCCCACAAGCATAAGAATCAGCGCCGGCCATTTACTGTTCCATATTTTGCTGTTTTTTAATTTATCCATTTATTTTCCCTCTGTGACATTCTCCAGCTCTTTTTCCACGATCTCTTTCCACTCGTCCAGACCGTGGCTTCCGGAGTAGGTCTCACCTACAATATTTCCGTTTTTGTCAACAAAGAATGTTTCCGGGAAAGCAGAGATTCCATTGAGACGTCCGTTCATCATTCCGGAATCCGGGATCAGGAATGGATAGGATGCCTTTGTTTTCTCCTGAAGTACCTGAGCCTTTTTCACTGCTTCCTCATCCTGCTTTCCATCACTGCCTACTGTATCCAGTGTCACGCCTACTACTCCTACTCCTTTATCCTTCATCTCCTGATAAAGCTTCTCCAGATCAGGAATCTCATTGACACATGGAGAACACCAGGTGGTGAAAATATTTACCATAGTCAGATCATATTTGCTGAAGATATCCTGTGTGTAAGTTTTTCCATCAACTCCTGTTGTTTCAAATTTACCTACATTTGTTCCTTCAGTCGCCTCTGTACTGTCAGAAGTATCCTGTGGCTGGTCAAATGCAGAGAGCATCTGGAAAGGAGTCATTTCTGTAAGTGTTACCTCAATCCCCTCCACATCCTTTAACAGGTCTGCATCTGCATCCTTGTTTGTGCTGAGATAATATTTATATTTACCGTCACTGCTGGTACCCAGTTCTTTATGCTCTGTACAGCCGGTAATCGTATCCAGATCTTTCTGGGATTCCTCATCATACATTCCGATCACACCTACTCTGCTGAGACTTTTCAGCCAGTTGTCATATCCGGTGCCCATCTTGTCCACCTCTGTATCCTTCTGCTCATCTGTCAGGGTGCACCAGCTTGCTGTAGCATATGTGACTGCATCTGCATTGTCATTCCATCTCTCATCTGTAAACATGGAAATGTTCTTCTTCTCCATCTGCTCTTTCAGATTTTTGGAAATCCCTAATTTCATTCCAAGGAATGGATATTCATAAGTATCCTGTGCCGGCTGAGCAATCTCTGACGGTTTGAAAGATCCTGCGATCAAGCCCTCGGAAGCTGCCACACTGCCATCTTCTGCTGCCTGAGCATCCTCACCGTCCATCTGGACTACACCTGCTTCATCTGCAGGCACTGCAAGAGCCTCCCCTGCATGTACAGTTACAATACCTCCCATAGATGTCACACTTAATACACCTGCTGCAAAAATTGCCATTAATCTCATTCTTCTGTTCTTCATTATAAGTAAGCTCCCTTCATTTTTTACTGCTATGATTTTTATATTACTTTTAAGCCAAGCCGATAAAAACATACACTTCTCTACCTGCTCCTAACCAAATAACTGCTTCACAGTTTAATTGGTTAATTCCTTATGTCTGTCTGCAGATCTGGATTTTGTCCCCGCATAACAGGCATCGTTTTATTGATATGCACACATTATAGCATCTGAGAAATAAAATCTGTGTTAAAAAAATAACTTTTTTCGAATTTTATTTCATGGCCAGTCACAGACGAATCTGAAACTTGTTAAAAGAACTTTATAATCGGATATTTTAGAGGATTGCTATAATATGAAACATTCTCTTTTTTTTACACGAATTTTATACTTCGTGTGCTATGATAAAATTGATAACATATCAGAGTCAGAAATTTAACCGAATCAAGTAAGTCCCCTGCGGGGGTTGCGAATATCCGCTTGACTCGTACAAACGCAAAATATCTTCTGGCCTTTTGACTTTGATATTATAAAACTATGAAACCGGAAATTCAAAAAGGAGACTATTATGCACATTTTAATTATAGAAGACGAAGAACAGCTCTGCCGTTCCATGGCAGAGGGGCTCCGCATGGACGGATACGAAACAGATACCTGCTTTGACGGGGAAGAGGGACTGGAATTATGTATGACAGAGAATTACGACCTGATCCTTCTGGATCTGAACCTGCCGGGAATTGACGGTCTGGAAATCCTGCGTCAGTTCCGTACCTTCAATACCAATACTCCTGTTCTCATACTCTCCGCAAGAGTACAGATTCAGGATAAGATGGAAGGTCTGGATCTGGGAGCCAACGATTACCTTACCAAGCCATTTCATTTCGAGGAGCTGGAAGCCCGAATCCGCAGCCTCACCCGCCGTAAATTTATCCAAGAGGATGTCTGCCTGAGATGCAGCCGCATCACCTTTGACACGCGCACAAGAGAAACCAGTGTAGATGGCACACCCCTGGCTCTCACCAGGAAAGAAAGCGCACTTCTGGAATACTTTCTGCTTCACCGCAACCGGATCATCAGCCCTGAGGAAATGATCGAACATCTCTGGGACGGCAGCGTAAACAGCTTCAGTAACTCCATCCGGGTGCACATTTCTTCCTTAAGAAAAAAACTGAGAACTGCCCTTGGATATGATCCTATACAGAATAAGATCGGACAAGGATATATTATGGAGGACTAAATCTATGAAATTTTATTCAGAAAAACTTTCCCCCCGCAGGCTCTCTCTCCAGTGGCGGCTCACATTGCTGATCTTCGGGCTGGTTATCACAGCCTGTGCACTGATGTATTTCTTCATCAGCCGTTCTGCTGTGACCGGTCTGGAAGGGATTTCCGATTATGTGGTTCTGGTCACCCCTGACAATTCAAACCCGATCTCCATCAATGTAGATCCTAAAATCCTCATCCCTGATCTGGAAAACCAGATCCAGAATACCAAAAACAACTTTCTGTTTCAGAGCATAATTGCCACAGGTATCATTATTCTTCTCAGCAGTATCTGTACCTGGTTTGTCACCAGAAGAGCCCTGACCCCTCTGCGCAGATTCAGCGACAGGATCAGCCAGGTACAGGCACAGAATCTGTCTGAACCGCTGGAAGTCCCACTCTCAGAGGATGAGATCTCACGTCTGACCAGATCCTTTAATGACATGCTTGCCCGTCTGGACAATGCATTCTCTGCACAGAAACAGTTTGTGGCAAGTGCAGCACATGAGCTTCGTACTCCTTTAGCTGTAATGCAGACAAATCTGGAAGTTTTTTACAAAAAACCGGAACACGCACCCCAGGAATACGACAGACTTTTCACCATGCTTCAGGAACAGACCGGACGGCTTTCCCATCTTGCGGAAATCCTGCTGGACATGACAGGCCTTCAGACTGTAGAGCGTTCTGACACAATTTCCCTTGCAGCACTCACAGAAGAGGTTTTCTGCGATCTGGACCCGGTTGCAGGCAAGTATCAGATCCGGCTTATTCAGACAGAAGGTGACTGTACTGTTACAGGCAGCTATATCCTTCTGTACCGGGCAGTCTATAATCTGGTTGAAAATGCGATCAAATATAACCGGCCTTCCGGTTCCGTTACTGTAAGCATTCATTCTGCAGAATCTGCAGTCCTAGAGGTAACTGACACAGGCATCGGTATCTCCCCTGAAAATCAGGAAAAAATCTTTGATCCCTTCTACCGTGTGGACAAATCCCGCAGCCGCGCCATGGGCGGTGCAGGTCTGGGGCTTGCTCTTGTAAGCGAGATTGCCAGACAGCACAACGGCCAGGTAAAAGTAACCCAGAGCAGCGAAAAAGGCAGTACCATTGCCCTGATACTGCCTGAATCAACTGACTATTGATTTTTTCTCTTATTTATTTTTTTTCAGAATCTGAATCAGTTTCTGTGTATCTTCCATAGTAGTAGCCCAGCTTGTGGCAAAGCGGATCACAGAGTGTGTCTCATCATACTTCTCCCAGAATCCGAACTCCACATCCTGGGCTATTTTTTTCATTACATCATTAGACACAATACAGAAGATCTGATTGGTGGGAGTATCCAGAGAAAGCTGATATCCATACTTCTTCAGTGCATCCTTGATCTGCTCTGCAGCTTCCATTGCAGGTTTGCCGATCCGCAGGTACAGCCCGTCCGTAAACAGCTCACCAAACTGGATTCCTGCGATCCGTCCCTTGGCAAGCAATGCTCCATGCTGCTTAATGATCGTAAAGAAATGAGGAATCCGTCCTTTCTGCGGTATAACCACCGCTTCTCCAAACAATGCTCCGCATTTGGTTCCTCCAATGTAAAATACATCGCTAAGTTCTGCCAGATCAGTGAGAGTCACATCATTCTCCGGGCTTGCCAGTGCATAGGCAAGGCGGGCGCCATCCACATAAAGGGGAAGATGATTTTCCCGGCAGACTTTGCTGAGAGCTGCTAATTCTTCTCTGGAATACAGGGTACCATATTCTGTTGGCTGGGAAATATATACCATCCCGGGCATTACCATATGCTCATAATTGGCATCATCATAGAAATCCTTCACCAGCTTCTCAATCTGCTGTGCAGAGATTTTTCCATCTTTCTGCGGTACTGTCAGAACCTTATGTCCACCAAATTCAATGGCGCCCGATTCATGAGTTGCAATATGCCCTGTATCCGCAGCCACAACTCCCTGATAGGATTTCAAAAGTGCATCGATTACTGTGGCATTGGTCTGTGTTCCGCCAACCAGCAGGAATACTTCTGCCTCCGGTGCATTGCAGGCTTTTCTGATCTTTTCTTTCGCATCTTCTGTATATGGATCCTGACCATAGCCCACTGTTTTCTCCAGGTTTGTCTCCATCAGCTTCTTCATGATTGCAGGATGCGCACCTTCCATGTAGTCACTGGCGAAATATAAACGTGATTCTGTATTTTCCATTTTTATCGTTATGTCCTTTCTACTGCACTATCTACGCATTTGACTTTTTTATTCATAGCTTCTGTTCTGTACCGAAACGCTATTCATTCTGTTACTCTATTTTTCTTAGCATTTCTCCCATCTGCTCTTCTGACTTTCACAGATGGAGTTCCACTGACAATTCCCACAGATTTCTTTCCTCTTTCCTGATGCCAGGATTTTCTTTTGAACAACATCTGTAAAATCATCAAATTCCATAATCTGTCCATTTTCCAGACCGCACAGTTCCAGCACTGCATTGTCATATGCTTCTACAAGCGAAAAGGAAGAACAGCATCCTTTTTCATTATTCGGACATGCAGAACAGATCTCGTCTGTATCTGCATGAAGCTGTATCTTCGCTCCCTTCTGGAAAATATCCAGCATTTCCTGCATATGTGCGGAAAACCTATTACTGTATCCCTCACCCTTGAAATATGCAAGGCACATTCCATGGTGAGGGCGTAGTGGAATATTTTTTATAAAAGACATCTTTGTGCACCCTTCTCCTTAATTTTTTAACATATTGGATACTTTAACACAAAGCGTTTTTATTGACAACTTTTTTTATTTTATAGTTTACAATCCAATAATTCTATATACTGATCGGATTTCATCAGACTTACTGGATAAAATCAGAAAAAATCCTTTTTTACTTTTTCTTCATTTACCAGCCTTAGCTACCCTCATATTATAAAGAAAGGTACCCAATGATGCCAGAATAATCAGCACATATCCTGTAACGCTGTACTTATCCGGAATCTCTCCAAACAGGACAAATCCCAGCATCGTGGCAAAAATAATCTGCGAGTAATCAAAGATGGAAATCTTCCCTGCTGGTGCATAGGTGTATGCAGCCGTAATCGTAAACTGTCCGCCCGCTGCGAATAATCCTGCCATCAGCAATGTCACAAGCTGCTTCATACTCATGGGTGTGAAATGGAACAACATCCAGGGTACAACCGACAAGCAGGAGAAAAATGAAAAATAAAACACGATAACCGGTCCCTTCACTCCGTGAGTTCCCAGTACACGCACCATCGTATACGCAATTCCTGCTCCCAGTCCACCGCAGACTCCGATCAGTGCCGGAACAAGTGCCGCATTCTGAAATCCCGGTTTCACTACAAATAAACATCCGATAAACGCCAGCGCAACACACGCTGCCTGTGCCGGTCTGATCTTTTCCTTTAACAAAAGGAATGAAAAAATAATCGCAAAAAACGGAGATAACTTATTCAGAATCGATGCATCTGCCACCAGAAGATGATCAATTGCGTAAAAGTTACACAGAATCCCCAGTGTCCCGCACACACAACGCAGGATCAGCGGTCCCCAGTATTTCTTATCCACCTTCGGCACTGTACGATTTTTACAGAGAATCACCGCTGCAAACACCGCCGCCACCAGATTCCGGAAGAAACTCTTCTCCACAGACGGCAGATCACCTGCCAGACGCACACTCACATTCATACAAGCAAAGAAAAACGCCGACAGGATGATCATTATCATACCCTTTATGTAATTTTCCTGTTTCATCATATTTAACCTGCCTTTCTGTCCATGCAGACAGCTTCTTTTTATCATATGCCGTCTGTCATCTACCTGTTAATCATAGCACGGACAATCGTTTTAGTACAAATAGATTTTTTATTCCAGCAACACTTTGAAAGGAACTGCTGACCTGATTTTACATCCCATTGACTTTTCCAGATGCTTGTGTTACTCTAACAAAAGAAAATCTGCATAATGGATAATAACAACGGGAGTCTGTGGGACAGGCTGAGAGGAAGATAGATCTTCGACCGCACCTGATATGGATAATGCCAGCGTAGGGACTGTATTTGTATATTAAAATCTGCCAGTGTGTTATTCCGGCAGATTTTTTTTGCAGGATTTTATCTGTTTCCTGCACAACCGATAATGTCTGCTTCGGCAGACTAAATCTTCATTTCAAGGAGGTTCATTATGAACACAGACAGATCCAAAACATTCAGAATGGTCATGCTCGCCATGATGGTTGCCATCGGCGTTGTCATCTCACCCATTCTGAGAATTGAGGGTATGTGCCCTACTGCACACCTGATAAACATCGTCTGTTCCGTACTTCTGGGACCGTGGTATTCATTGCTTTGTGCCACTCTCATCGGAATCATCCGAATGATGTTTATGGGTATCCCGCCACTTGCACTGACAGGTGCCGTATTCGGCGCATTTTTATCAGGCGTTTTCTACCGCGCTTCTCATGGAAAGATTATCTGCGCAGTGATCGGTGAAATCTTCGGAACCGGTATCATCGGCTCTCTGGTTTCCTATCCTGTAATGGCATTTCTTATGGGCAGAAGCGGACTGAACGCATTTTTCTATACACCAATGTTTCTGGCAGCAACCTGCATGGGCAGCACCATTGCCTATTTCTTCCTGAAAGCATTAAGTCACGCAGGAATGCTTGCCAAATTTCAACAAAGCCTTGGAGCAAAAGTATATGATCGTAAATCAGACAAATCCCAGACAATTGACCAGAGCAGCACAGCCGCTGATTCACTGCATCACTAATCCGATTTCTATTCATGACTGTGCTAATATTATTCTGGCGGCCGGAGGCCGCCCGATCATGGCAGAACATCCTGCTGAAGTAGCTGAGATCACTAGCCATGCTCAGTCACTGGCACTGAATCTTGGAAATATCACCGATGCGCGTATGAAATCCATGCCTGAATCTCTGAAAACTGCTGCCAGTCTCCATATCCCTGTTATGCTTGATCTGGTAGGAACCGCCTGCAGCAATCTGCGTTACGAATTCGCGCAGAATCTTATGAACATCCACATGCCCGAACTCCTTAAAGGAAATATGTCTGAACTTCTTGCCATATCCGGACAGACTGCACATGCAATCGGAATTGACGCAGGTGTACAGGATGTGCTTACAGATGCCAATCGTTCCCATCTGAAAGAACTTTTCCAGGAAAAAGCTTCCCAGTGGAATACCACACTTCTTATCACAGGCAAGGAAGATATGATCGTCTCCGCCAGTAAGTGTGAATTTATCACAAACGGTACTCCTGCCATGTCACAGATCACAGGAACCGGATGTATGCTTGGAATGATTTGTGCCACCTATCTGGCAGTTACAGACCCATTTACAGCGGCCCTGTCAGCAGCCAGAGAATTTGGCACAGCAGGAGAAAGAGCAGAGAAAAACAGCTCCGGCCCCGGAAGCTTCCAGACAGAGCTGTTCGATCAGTTTTACAATCTTTTATAATCTGTAATTTATCAATAATTTTTTTCATAAAAAAGTTCCCGTCAGACAATATGGTCAAATTTCTTCCATATTATCTGCGGGAACTTTTTTATGCTATTTCCGCACTGCGCATCTTTCCCAGTTCTCGTCTCGCAAACACAATTGCCAGCACAAATGCCGCTGCATCTGCGATCGGTCCTGCATACATCACTCCATCAATTCCCATAAACAACGGGAAGATAATAATCAATGGCAGAAGAAAAATCACCTGCCGTGTCAGAGACATTACAATACCCAGCTTCGCCATACCGATAGAAGTAAAGAAACCGGAAGATACCGGCTGGATACCGTTTGCAAAGGTCATAAACATAAATATTTTCAGATAACGTTCTGCAAACTGAAAATACAGCTCACTTCCTGTTCCGAAGATACCCACGATCTGGTGTGGAAATATCTGGAAACAGAAAAAGAATATCGTTGCAATTACTGTACAGGCAGTTACAGAATAACGGTATGCCTGTCTTACTCTATCATATTTCTTTGCTCCGTAGTTAAATCCCCAGATTGGCTGACTGCCCTGAGAAATACCAATACAGATTGCCATAAACACCATATTGACTTTGGAGATAACACCTACACAGGCAATGGGAATATCACTTCCATATACGGAATTTGCTCCATAATAACGCAGAATATTATTTAATACGATCTGCACGATTGCCATGGCAATCTGATTAATGCAGGATGCAAGTCCCAGAGAAATAATTGCTTTAAGATATGACAGCTTTGGTTTCAGCATCCCACCGGACAGATACATTTTGCGGAACTTACAGAAGTACACAATTAACAGAACTCCGGAAGCAACCTGTCCGATCACTGTTGCCCATGCAGCACCCTTAATTCCCCATCCGAATCCAAAAATAAACAGCGGATCCAGAATAGTATTGATGATCGCACCTATCATAATACAGACCATAGAATAAGTCGGACTTCTGTCTGCTCTTACAATATGATTACCGCCAACAGACAAAATATAAAACGGAAGTCCTAATGCCGTAATTCCTGTATAATCAACAGCATATGGCATAACATCTGCAGTTGCCCCAAACAATGTCAGCAGCGGTTTCAGAAACAACAGTATGATTGCTGCAAGAATCACACCGCCGCTCACCAGTGATGACAAAGCAGTACCTGCAATCCCACTGGCTTTTTCCTCATACCCTGCTCCCATTTCCAGATTATAATTTGATACTCCTCCGATTCCCAGAAGCAATGCCAGCGCAGTCGCGATCGTTGTAACAGGAAACGCCACATTTGTAGCTGCATTTCCCAGCATCCCCACACCCTGACCAATAAAAATCTGGTCCACGATATTATACATCGCACTGACCAGCATACTGATAATCGCAGGAATCGCAAACTTCGCGATCAATCCACCTACCGGTGCTATACCAAGCGGATTCTGTGCCTGCGAATTTATCTCCTGCGTACTTTGATTATCTTTTTCCAAGTAAACTCCATCCTCTCTCTACATATTCGATATAATTTCTGTCACTGATATTTTGTAATAAAACACTTTTCAGGATAATCTCTATTATTTCCCTGCCCCACTATACCGTATCATTTACTTTAACATTTATTCTCTTTCCCTGCAACGTAAAAAGCATACCGACTCTTTCTGAATTTTTCAAAAGTTTACATACTTTTTGTCCTTTTTCTATCCGGTATCTCCTTGGAATCATTCCATATCGCTTCTTAAACTGCCGGAAAAAATAACTCTGGTTTTCAAACCGACACCCAGAGAAATTTCTTCAATAGACAAATCTGTCTGCCTCAACTGTCGCTTTTCATGGCTTTAGAATAACAAAAATAAGGACAGTTTTTCAGATTCTTATTAGACTGAAAAACTGTCCCTATTTTCTATTTATATCTCTACACCGAACAACTGCTCTGCAGTTTCGGTTAAAACCGCGTAGGTTTATTCACATACTTTGCCTTATACTTAGAATACACAATCGTCTGGTCCTTATACAGTCCATAATATCCTGAAGCCGCATAACTGATAGAAACAGCAATCAGATAAAAAGGAACTCCCTTAAATCCAAACATTTCAAATGCGATCAGAATTGATGTGATCGGGCAGTTTGTCACTCCACAGAATACCGCCGTCATTCCACATGCAGCACAGATAGATGGCGAAAATCCCAGCCAGTTTCCCATCACACATCCTAATGTAGCTCCTATACAGAAAGAAGGAACAATTTCCCCGCCTCGGAATCCTGCACGCATTGTCAATGCAGTCAGTACCAGTTTCCAGAAGAAGTCCAGAGGTCTTGCCTGTCCTTCCTCCACTGCCTTCTCAATCAGCTCTGCACCTGCGCCCATATAATCTGAAGTTCCCAGAAGTAATGTAATTCCAATCACCAGACAGGATCCCACAACTACACGCACATATGGATTCTTAAACCACCTTCCATATGCTCCGGCAACTCCATTCAGCACCATACAGAATACAATACTAATCACTGCACATCCAACAGCGATAGCACCCATTTTCAAACCGGTTTCAATAGTCAGCTTCGGAATATCCACTACATGAAAAGTCTCCGGTGTAACTCCCATTCCTGCCGCAAATCCGGATGCAACCAGGGAAGCAATCATACAAGGCATCAAAGCTGTATAATACATCACTCCTACACTGACTACCTCCAGTGCAAAAACAGCCGCAGCCATCGGTGTTCCAAACAATGCAGAGAATGCTGCACTCATACCACACATAACAATTACATGTCGGTCTTCCTCATCCAGATGAATCCAACGTCCAAGCTGATTGGCAATACTTCCACCAAGCTGTATTGCCGCACCTTCACGTCCTGCAGAGCCACCTGCCAGATGCGTAAGTGCTGTAGAAATGAAAATCAGAGGTGCAGATAAAATCGGCACATCGTCCTGTGATCTCACAGTAGAAAGCACCTGATTCGTACCTCCATCATCCTTACCAAATTTCTCATACAGGTATACAATAATTAATCCCATCACCGGAAGCAGATAGAACATCCATTCATTTTCTTTCCTGCAATTTGTCACACTCTTCAGAACAAAAGAAAACAGTGTACTCGCCGCTCCTGTAATACATCCTACAAGTACCGCGATCATCAGCCATTTTACAAGATTTCCCACATCCCGCTGAATCTCACTACTATAATATTGAAGCTTTTTTTTCAGTAAGCTTTTCGCTTCCGTACTTTGTTCTTCCGTGTCATTCTCCTGATCTGCACTCTTTTCCTCTTTCTCCATTTCCCCCTCTTACCTTTCCTTATTATTTTACATACAAATTTGCTATTTCTATTTTAGCATACATTTTCCATATCTGCCAGAAAGATAAGACAGAGAAAATAAAGGTTATTGGAATTATATGTTACTGTTCACTCCGTTCACAGTAACGTAGCCAAAATTCATTCCAGATTGCCTGCGGCAATGGAATTTTGGCTTGTATGTCTCGGGATTTTGGCATATTCATGCCAAAACACCTCGCGGAATAGTGGTGTGTGAACAGTAACAATTATATTACTGCTCACTCAGGCGTAGATTCACAATTGTATCCGATAACTTACCTAATTCGTTTAAAATGCAGTACATATATTAACGTTTTTCCCAACATCTTCCTTCTCTGCAAAAGGTCCGGGAATTACCTTGGCACCTCTGTGTCCTCCAAAGTAATCGGTATCAAATGTTATCGGTGTTCCATCCGGATTTTCGAAGAATTCTTCCGGCTCAAAAGCTTTTCCCAAAACTTCTGTATTGATCATACGTCCGGAGAAATCTTCAAGAATCTCATATATATTTGTATCCAGGAAATATTTTCCGTCTTTCTCTGTTAATTCTACCTTCACATTCTCAGAAGAAACGAACCCATTTTTCTCATGTTTCCATGCCTTTGCACCATTAAGATAAACATTTCCTTCACTCCATACCGGTAAATGATCAAAATGAACTGATTCCAGTTTCTTCATGTCTGCAGGTTTTGTAAAATCAAACTGTGAAATCCATTCATCATACGTTGGATACTCATCAAACATCCAGGTTCCGACTTTTCTGTTTTCAGAATCAAATCCATCATCAGAATCATGCATTGTAATAAAATCTTCTGAAGGCCATTTCTGGACGAAAATATTATTATAGAAACGATCATCTCCATGAAGTATAGTCATAAATCCCATAACCTCTGTACGATGAGGCATATGATATGGTGTATAACGCCAACTGGTTCCTTCGCCTACACAAGTTAAAGCACCGCAGATCAGATTATGTACCATAGCAACACCCTGAGTAGCAAAACGCAGGCTGGCATCTGATAAAAGGATATTGTTGTCAATAAGAGTAGGACCATGACCTACTTCAACAAAAATATCCTGGCACATCATACCACCTTTCAACTGTTTAGCAAATGCCGGACGCTGATTGTCATGGAGCAGGTTCTGAGAAAGTCGTGTACCCTGAGCTTCCCAATCACACCAGATTCCCATAGTACAATGATGAATATGATTTCTTCTCATAATAACATCAATTGCAGCATGCATTTTAATTCCGGCAATTTCTGCTCCGCCCAATTCCATCATATTGTTGATATGGTGAATATGATTATCCTCAATAATACTGAATACACCACCCATACGCCCGATAATACCACCCTGCTCACAGTGGTGGATATTGTTTCGGCGAATAATATGACTTCCTACTTTTTCCTTAAGCCAGCCATGATACTGTCCACGGCATACCGCGTCTCTTTCCATTTGAGTTGGACTCTTAACATATTTATTAGTAAAATAATGATCATTTTCCGGATCATAATATTTTCCAAGAGAAATTCCTGCACATTTGCTGTTAGAAATTTCGCAGTCCTCAATGATCCATCCTTTACTCCAGTGAGGCCCGATCATGCCATCCTGATAAGCTGCAGGCGGTGCCCAGGTAGTTGCTGCTTTTGTAACTACGAAACCACTGACTGTGATATATCCAACACCTGTTTTTGATGGCATAAAGCATTCACGGCGTACATTAATTTCTACATTTTCCTCATTTGGATCTGCTCCATGAAAATTCGCATAAATTACTGTCTCATCTTTTTCCTGATCCTGTTCTGTGTACCATTTATAAGTAGATTCCTCCGGAACCCAACTACACTCATAAACCTCGGCTTTAATACATTCCTCTACACTTCCAGCCTCATAAAGTGCTCGGTTATTAAGATATACACATCCTGTATGTTTGTCAGCTTTAGCAAAATACCAGTCTCCATATACCATAGTTGTATATGGATTATAGTTGCCAAAAAGACTGTTCGCAACACGGCATACCCATACGTTTTCCTTATAAGGAACCCATGACTGAATTCGTTCTGCTCCAGTAATAACTGCCCCAAGAGGCTCTACACTCCTGTAAGTAATTCTGGCATCCTCTCTACCCGCATGAACAGGATCTACATATTCCCGATAAACTCCAGGAGCTACCCAAACTTCATCCCCCGGCTGTGCAATTTTTGCTGCATCATTAATATGACGAAACGGCATCTGTTCTGTACCATTACCATCATGACCAGCATTTACATTTACATAAATCTTCATGAAAAACCCTCCCATATATGTTTCTATTATAGCAGTCCTCGTAAATAATGCATTTAAGACAGTTCAGCATGATTTCACACTCTGATGGGCTGGATTAAGATGTATTATTTTAGAGGATTAATAGATTCTATAAATTTTGCTTATAATTTTAAAACCCATTTTCCTCCAAGACAATATATTTTTAATCCCACTTTCTATAATTTTCTATGTAAATGGTCAGAAGTTTCAGACATTCCTTTCTATAGATTTTTGCACACAAAAAAACCAGCTAGATGATAGCTGGTTTTTACTGTACCTTCAAAACTACATACATGTTGACATTTCCTTGAGATTCATTCTTCCTGCGAT
>SAMEA3387443__coassemble_1597_pt1 | contig 47703 bp, 43 predicted proteins | sample SAMEA3387443__metabat2_high_PE_014 | metagenome-assembled genome bin SAMEA3387443 (sample SAMEA3387443) | Felis catus | biome: Faeces | place: United Kingdom | collected 2012 | reverse complement strand
TTTCATTTTAGGAGCTGGTTGTAAAAAAGGACGAACTTCACGGATTCAGGTAATATTTTTATATCTAGCCCAATGTTCCAGTTTGTGATATACTCTTTATCAAGACGAACTACTTCTTCAAAATCGGTAATATCACTTCGTCCGCTTACCTGCCACATGCCAGTGATTCCAGGCTTAATTGCCAATCTTGCACGATGGTGAAGCTCATACAGATTCGTTTCTGAAATCAAGGGTGGGCGAGTACCTATAATCGACATATCGCCTCGTAGTACATTAAAAAACTGCGGAAACTCATCTAGACTTGTCCGTCTGATAAAGTCCCCAATTCCTGTCTTATGTGTTCCATCCGGAAGAATCTTATTTCCAATAACTCGTGGATCGAAGTCTAATTTAAACATCTTTCCATCACCAAGTTTGTTGTCTTTCATAAGCTCTGCTTTGCGTTCCTCAGCATCCATGTACATACTACGAAATTTATACATCTTAAAATGCTTTCCATTCTTTCCGATACGTTCCTGTGCAAAGAAAATCGGACCCGGTGATGCAATATAAATTGCCGGGCCTACAAAGATACAAATAATTCCCGTAAGAATACAACCAACCAAACCGCCTACAATATCAATCAACCTCTTTAACATAAGCTGGAAAGACGATGCAGAGTTCATGCTTGTAGTAAGGACGGTATACTCTCCAACTCTTTCTACAAATTGTTTTTTTCCAACTTCTTGCACAATCTTAGCAAGATTTAAGTGAATGGTTACACCGGTTTCTGATAACTGCTCCATCATCTCTGTTGGATATGGTTCACTCTCTGGTACCACTACCAGGACTTCATCAATCCATTCCTGGCATACATACTGCGGTGTCGTTTTCTCATTTGCTACTACTTTCACTCCACGAATAGTTCTTCCTGTCCAGTTATCATCTATAACCGCCACACCAGCAATGTTATATCTGGCATAATTGTGTTCTTTCATAGAATCTACTACCTGCTCGACAACTGTGGATGTCGTAACAATCAATAATGATCTCTCTCCATCTCCGTTTACCATTCTCTTTTTCAGATGTCTCTTCCAGAGTTCTCTGACAACATACGTAATCAATATGTAAATAATGACAGTAAGCATTAATGCAAGTCTGGAATACAGTTGTCCTTCCTGTAAAAGAAACAGATAGAGAATTGCCAATGCTCCCACTATGATTGAATGCTGTACAGTCGTAGAAAAGTCTTTATAGTATCCACTTTTTAAAATACCTTTTAGTGTTCCAAAAGATACAAGCACTATTAAATCTGCCAATTCCAGGAAAAGTGCCATATTTCTATATAAAATTGTTGCATATGGGTTAAATCCATAACCGCTGACCGCATATGCAAGTACAAATGCAACCTGCAGGCAAATTATATCTAACACAATAAAGTCTGTGTGTTTTAACCAGCCCTCATTATCTTTTCTATACATATCTTTTTCTCATTCCCCTTTTATAATTTCTGTCTGGTTCGTCTTCTTCAAGCTGCACAATTTGATTAGATATCTTAACGAACAAAGAATTTATATATATCAACCTACAGTTCATCACCTGAATCCATAGATTATTTTCAGATTTACATAAATAACTAATACTCAAAGTACCTATTGCTAATAACACTGCTCCTGTTTGAAGCATTTTTAAATAAAATGGAATATTAAAGATCTGCAACCTTGTCAGAAACAATATTCCTACCAGAACCGAATATCCCAACAAAGTCACACTGTTTTGAATTTCTTGATGTGCAACAAGACGATTTCTATATTCAGTTTTCTCAATGATGTTTTTCCCTTTTACAGGGTGTAGGGAATTGCTCTCGCAATAAAGTGTTCTCCTTTGTAACATTTTCTTTTCCTCACTGTCCCCCCCCCCGACAAAATCGAGGGCTACTTTCTTATCTCTTTTTTCTCATTTATTTCTTATATTTTTCTCCAACGACAGATAACCTGTGAACGTCTTTCGAGGGACATCCGCAGGCTCAGCCATTACCTCCTATTATTTATGATTCTCATTTACTTATTTATGATTGGGTCAAAATAAGCATCCAGGAAACCACTTTATTATATATATTTCCGCTGGAAATACGATTGGTTTCCTTTAACGACAAATCATAAGAATCATACTAAGGAACCTAGCTAAGCCAGCGAAAACCCTGTAAAATCAAGCTTTTTCTCGGTTGGCTCTATTATACCGCCGACTCCAAGCAGGATATTGATAAACTGCGGAAATTCATCCAGGCTTGTCTTCCTGATAAACTCTCCGATCCCTGTCTTTCTGGTTCCGTCAGGCAGGATCTTATTCCCGATGATCCTCGGATCAAAATCCATCTTGAACATCAGTCCATCGCTGATCTTGTTCTGTGCCATAAGCTCTTTTTCCGCTCTTCGGCATCCATATACATGCTTCGGAATTTATACATTTTGAATTTTCTTCCGTTTCGTCCGATCCTTTCCTGTGCAAAGAAGATCGGTCCAGGTGAGCTGATATAAATCATCGGTCCCACGATTATTGTGATCAGCAGGGTGATCAGACATCCAACCAGACCGCCTGCAATGTCCATTAGACGTTTCACCAGAAGTTTTGATGACTCTGCATAGTTCATACTTGTGGTAATAACTGTATATACGCCAATTTTCTCTACCTGCTGGCATCCTGAAGGGAAGGATCCGAATTTCGTGATCCCTGTATGTACGGCTATTCCCATCTCCAGGAAAGATCTCGCAAGTTCATTGGGGTATTCGCTTTCTGCGCATGGCGGGATAAACACTTCATCTACCCACTCTCCGCAGGCATATTCGATAATCCCATCCCTGTCTGCAACGATGGGGATCCCGCAGATATTTTTTCCCTTAAGGTCTGTATCCAGAGAGACTGCGGTTACTTTTGCATAACCGCATCTGTCCGATGATACGATCTGAAGGGTCTCCCTGAGATTTTTTTCCGGTGCTATGATCAAAAGTGATTTTTTTGCTGAATTGAATCCGATTTTCTGAAGAATTTTTTTCCATATCACTCTGGCCGCATAGTCTGTGACTATATAAAATGGAACCATAATGTAATAAGAGAACCTTGAATAAAAACTTCCCGTCTGTGTTGTAAATAAGTAGAAGGTTACGATCAGTTCTACAAGTATCACATGTCTGCATGTTGCAATAAACTCATCGAAATAACCTCTCTTCAGAACATTTTTGAAAGAATCTGATACGATTTCCACAAAGAAATCGATAAAAAGAAATGCAATCGCAAGGGTTCTGTAATCACCATCTGTATAAGGATTATCCGTCCCAAAGCGAATAATATAAGAAATGACAAATGCAAGCTGCATGCATAAAACATCCAACAGCATAAAATCAACATGTTTTGTCCAGCTTCTTCTTTTTTTTCTGTACATACCTGACTCCTGTAAATAATTTTCTTTTTCTCTTCCTATTTCCAGTTCATACCTATATTGTCCAGCTGTCTGATTCTCTCCTGACTTAATGCCATTCCGTTGGATCCCGGATGTTTCCGTTTCGACCTTATATTGGATATCCACCTTCCAGCTTCACATCGTTTACGCAGTACGACAGCGGAACATTCAGATCTCCATGTATTTCGTAATAATTCTTTGCCAGCTCATATTTCTCATTCCACTGTCTGGCTGTCTTTTTTTCCTGCTTAAAGCCTATGCTCTTAAGACGCTCCAGCTGTTCATCTGTGAGTGATACACGGCGTAAATTTTCATCTGATACCTTGTTGCTGATATCTGACAGCCATCTGCCAAGAGGGAGGCCTTCTTCTGTGACATATTTCGCCATAACATCCAGATTTCCATGCTGTCTGTAATATTCCTGTGCTGCTTCGAAGTATTCTTCCCACTTCTCCGTATTTCTGTCCCAGATCATGCCCAGTGCTGCAAGCTGTTCCTGCTGCTCCTTTGTCAGTGCCTGATCCAGCCCTTCTGCCTGTTCCAGTGCGCGGCGCAGCTGCTCAAGCAGTTTCTGGTTCTCTGTGATAAGACCCTGATTCGATAATGCCTGGACTCTTTTCTTTAACTGATCCAGTTCTTTCTTATACGAATACATGGCAATCACATATTTCGGTTCCGGGAGTATTCCCCGGACGATAGCTTCTCCGAGTGTCATCTCGGATGCAATCTTTCCATGTGCCTGTGGGGTGGATGACTGCTGCTATTTTCTCCCGCTCAAGCATGGCGGTAACTGAGTTATATGCTTCCTGATTGTGTTTGAAAAGATGTATGCTCATTTCGGTATTCCTCCAAAGTACACAAAAAGAGGAATTCAGATTTCGCAGATTGTTTTAATCTGCGAAATGGGCACATACGCGCCAACCTCCCAATTTTATTAAATTTCTTATCAAATCACTGCTAATATAATATGCTGAATAAGTCATTTTGTCAATAAATGGCGATTTATTTAGTACATTATAACATAAACTGACCAATTTATTCAGTGCTTTTTGTAAGAAAATCAATCTGACTGCTGGAAAGTATCTCCACTACGGGTCAGAATCGTGGTCAGGAGCCATAGAAAGGAGTTTTTTATTTTGGCAAGACGAGGAGAAAACATACGAAAAAGAAGTGACGGCAGATGGGAAGGCCGATATCTGATCCATATAAATGGAAGCAAAAAATACCGTTCCGTATATGCCACTTCTTATAATGAAGTAAAACAGAAACTCTTTAACAGCAAGAAAGAATCTGAGATTACTCTGCTCTCTCAAAAAGAGCAGACAGCTCCCCTAAACGGCAGTGCTGATATGAGTCTTGATGAAATCGGTCAGTTGTGGCTTATCTATATTAAGGATAATCGCAAGTACTCCACCTACAGAAAATATGCCAACATCTATGACATGCATATCCGGGATACTTTTGGCAGTCTAATAGCAGACGAGACCAGCCTGGAAATCATAGAGAAAGCTCTGCCAAAGGAGATGTCCGCCAGTCTGTACAAAAGTATCTACTGTGTGTTGAATCAGATTTTAGCTTATGGAAACCGATACTGCGGCACTCCGAAAATTCATTTAAAAACAGAAAAGCTGCGGACAGTTCCCAAACCTGTGCAGACAATAAATGCTACAGACCAGCAGAAGCTATGCCGCTATCTGCTCTCGGATCTTGATTCCTGTAAGCTTGGCATTCTGATATGCCTGTATATGGGACTGAGACTCGGGGAAATCTGTGCCTTAAAGTGGGAAGATATCGATTTCCAGAGAAAAACGATTCATATTAACAGGACTGTCCAGAGGATTCAGGTCGGGCAGGAGGATCGGAAAACGATTCTGTATGAGGGGCCGCCCAAAACGCTCTGCTCTGTCCGCGAGATCCCGATTCCGGAATTTCTCTTTCCACTTCTTCTCTCTTGTAAGGATGATGGGGTTTATGTGTTGAATAAATTTTCTCCGATGGAACCACGTACTTACCAGTATAAGTTTTATTCTTATCTGAATAAAGCATATATAAAGAAGTCTCACTTTCACGCACTGCGCCATACATTTGCGACAAACTGCATCAGTAACGGTGCTGATGTTAAGAGCGTCAGTGAAATGCTTGGTCATTCTAATGTAAATATCACTTTAAATAAATATGTTCATCCATCTATGGATACCAAGCGGAACATTCTGGATTCGCTTTCTTCTATCTCATCTATAAATGGTCAGATCAGTGGTCGGATCATTTCTTAATCTTTGATCTCATGCATATTTCCGGTGCCCATTTCGCAGATTAAAACAATCTGCGAAATCTCTGTACGTGAATGGTTCATCCGGCGTTTTTTAACCGTTAGGATGGGTTTTTTCTCTGTTACTTAGAACTATTTGTTCTTTTTATTATATTATACTCTTATTCATAACGCAAGTGAAATATCCGACTGCTATCTCGTTCTTGTTATGATTTCTAAAATATCTCTTATATAAATAGAATACCCGTTGCGGAAGATATTATGCATATCTGTCCACAGCGGGTGTTTTTGTATCTATTTCAAAATATATTTCGTTCCTTTTCCCTTGCCATACACTATTACAACACCTTTTTTCATCATAGATTTAAGTAATTGTTTGTCTTTGATTTACCAAATGGTGCATATATTAAAAAGAGCTGCCCGCCCCGAATGCAGATTTCTGCATCCGAAATTCAGACAGCTCTCTGAATTACTCAGATAGAGTAATGTTTAATTTCTTAAATCTCAGCCAGTTTCAGCAGATCCGGGATCTTGGATTCCCAGCCAAGTGCCATGATATGTACACCCTGACAGTATGGCTTGCACTCTTTGATGATACGTGCAGCGATCTCAACACCTGTGATACCTGCTTTTGTCTTTTCTTTGTCTGCTTTCAGTTCCTCGAGCATCTCGTCCGGAACATGAATACCGGCAACATTGTTGTTCATGAATTTAGCCATTCCAGCGGACTTAGGAATAATGATACCAACCTGTACAGGTTTTCCGAACTGTTTTGCTTTTTCCATGAATTTGATGAATTTCTCCGGTTCAAATACTGCCTGTGTCTGGAAGTATTCTGCACCTGCAGCTACTTTTCTTTCCATTTTTGCAAGCTGTGCGTCAACGGAATCGCTGCATGGAGATACAACAGCACCCTTGGAGAATTTCGGAGGCTCGCCAACCAGTTCGTTTCCACCAAGATCCACACCGGATTCCAGAAGCTTCACTGTGTGAAGAAGGGATACGGAGTCAAGGTCGAATACAGGTTTTGCCTGTGGGTGGTCACCCATCTTTGTATGGTCACCTGTGAGGCAAAGGATGTTGTCAATGCCCAGCATTGCAGCGCTGAGAAGATCAGACTCCAGAGCGATACGGTTTCTGTCACGGCATGCAAGCTGGAAAATAGGATTCATGCCTGCATCCTTGAGAACCTTACACATTGCAAGAGATCCAAGACGCATAACAGAAGACTGGTTATCAGTTACGTTAACTGCCTGAACATCCTTAAGGTATGTTTTTGCTTCTTCTACCAGCTCATCTACGTGGATTCCTTTTGGCGGTCCTACTTCTGCAGAAACTACAAATTCACCACGGTCGAATAATTCTTTCATTTTCATTGTACATTGCTCCAATCATTATAATCTATTTTAATTCATCGTCTGTTGCAAAGTTATGAATCTGTGTCGGACATTTCAGCGCGTCAAGGCGTCCGATCTCTTTCAGACGTCTGTAGATGCGTTCCCATCCACATTCCATCTCGCTGTCCACTTCACATTTACCGTTCTTGGAACCACCGCACTGGCCGTTCACAAGGCTCTTTGAACATGCTGTGATCGGGCAGATCCCGCCTGTCAGGTTCAGGTAGCATTCACCGCACTGGTCACATTTGTACTCTAACGGTGTCACGCCCTGAAAACCAGGTACCGGGTATGTATCGCAGGCTGCACAGACCATCTTGTCTTCCAGATATTCTGAAACGGTCTGTACGCCAACACCGCAGGAGAATACCAGAACCAGATCTGCTTCCTGGATCTTGCTCATATGTTTCTTAAGACGTAATTCCATATTTTCCGGATTACAGATGTAATCAGTTGTCATGATTCCTGTCACATTTCCTTCAGCAGCAAGTTCCTTCTGAAGTCGGGCAGCTTCTTTTTCCGGAAAACGAACTTCTTTACATCCATGACAGTTGATAATGAAAACTTTCTTTCCGGCTGTCAGTGATGTAATCGCTTCTTTTGCTTTTAACTGGGTAATCAACATATTACTTCATCCCCCTTACTGCATTTTTTCCGGCTTTGATACTGTTAATGATCGGAATCTTGGAAGAACAGATATACTGACAGCATCTGCACTCAACACAATCCATAACGTTCATGTCTTTCATGCCCTGCCAGTTCTCGTCTTTCGCATATTTCACGAAATACAGAGGTGAAAGTTCCATCGGACATACATCTACGCAGCGTCCGCACTTGATACACGGCTGTTCTTTTGTCTCATCCGGTTCAATGGCAATGATACCATTGGAGCCTTTCATCATCGGTACATCCAGTGTGTTCAGAGGGAATCCCATCATTGGTCCGCCCATCTTAACCAGAACATCGTCATCTGTAAATCCGCCGCAGTAATCGATCAGCTCTCTTACGCTTGTACCGATCTTGATAACGAAGTTTCCAGGATTCTTGATCTTCTCGCCTGTTACTGTAGCAACACGCTCAACCAGAGGCATTCCTGTCTGGATCGCATCGGAGATTGCTTTTACTGTACTGATATTATCTACTACAACGCCGACATCTGCCGGAAGACCGCCGCTTGGAACAATTCTTCCCATAACGCGCTTAATGAGAGTTTTCTCAGCGCCCTGCGGGTATTTGGTTCTTGCAACAAATACTTCCATGTTTCCGATGTCAGCAACTTTTTTCTGCATTAATTCAATGGCATCCGGCTTATTGTCCTCGATAACGATGATACCCTTCTCGGCACCTGTTGTCTTAAGGACTGCTTTCAGGCCAAAAATAATGTCATCTGCATACTCAAGGAGTACTCTGTGGTCTGCTGTTAACAGAGGCTCACATTCACATCCGTTGAGAAGGATGGTATCTACCGGTTTTGCAGGTTTAAGTTTGACACAGGTCGGGAAACCTGCACCGCCCATACCAACGATTCCGGCTTCACGGATGATATCAATGATCTCATCCGGAGTAAGATTGTCAAGATCACCATGTGGCTGTACGGATTCGTGCAGAGTATTTTTTCCATCCGATTCAATGACAACAGCCATCACTTCGCTTCCGCGTGTGCCATGCATACGCGGTTCAACAGCAACTACGGTTCCGCTTACGCTGGAATGTACCGGAGCACTGATAAATCCGGCAGCTTCACCGATTTTCTGACCAACTTTTACAGTGTCACCAACCTGAACGATCGGATTGGCCGGTGCGCCCAGATGCTGTGACATGGAGATCACAACTGTCTTCGGATCCGGGAATTTCTTCAGAGCGATGTGCTCACTGAATTCCTTACGTTCTGACGGATGAACACCGCCGTAATATCCGTCCAGTCTGTCTTCTCTGATGGACTTCACATAGTCGTTGATCACTTTGAAATTAACTTTGGAGAAATCACGAACCTGTACAGGCTGGTTTAAGAATTCTTCCAGACGTCCCTGTTTTGCAAGTCTCTGGTAAATCTTCTCCCATGCACAGTCTTTATTCGGATCTACTTCGCATTTTCCATTCTTTGCTCCACCGCACTGTCCATTGACAAGACTCTTTGAACAGTCAACGATCGGACAGACACCTCCGGTAATGTTCAGATAACACTGCGCACATGCGTCACAGCTCTTCTTGGTAAGTGCCATGCCATGATGACCTCTGTAGTTAAGGGTGTTGCTTGCAGCAACTACCGGCTTACCTGCCAGATCCGCAACGGTCTGAATACCAAGGCCACAGGAAATTACTACTACATTCTCTGTACCTTCCGGAATCAGATCCTGTAATTTTCTTTCTGTGTGCATCTTATTGCATAAGAAATCAAATTTTGCACTGCCTGTAACCTTCTTTCCCTGATCTGCAGCGAATTTCAGGAATTCGTCACAATCCGGTTCGTCAACAGTTTCAAATTCTTTGAAACATTTGTTGCAGGCAATCACAAACAGGTTGTCCTTACCGTCAAGCACTGATGCAAGTTCATCACTGCTTTTCAGTTTGTACTTAGTATAGTTTTCCAATTGCTCACCTTCCTCACGATAAAATTTTATCCTTATGATATCTGTTCTTATCCGTTCCCTCCATCTCTGCACTCAAAAAAGGGCCAATAAAACCAGATAAATAAGTTCAATACATATACCTTATTAAATGTAACATAAAATGCACATTTTATCCAGTTTTATTAGCAAATTTTATAAATTTCTTCTATGATTTCATCCAAAATTTCTATGAAGTGCAGATATTTGTACTGTAAAGGATGTGGAATCAATAAATTGTATACAATATACTTTATTCTATAGCAACTATGACGATTCAGCACCTTCACAGTTACAATCTAAAACTCAAATCTTTATAAATCGCCTTCGGCGATGGAATAGTGTTACTGTTCACTCCGTTCACAGTAACGTAGCCAAAATTCATTCCAGATTGCCTGCGGCAATGAAATTTTGAATGGGACATGCTGATTGCGGGAATACTTTTTTATTTCTAGTCAGAAGCAAGGCATACAGGTACCGGATCCTGAATTTCCATTCTGTCAGGTTCTACCAGGCAGTCATAGGCCAGAATATGCACTCCTGCCTTTTTTGCCTCCTGCAGGGTTTCTCCAAATTCCCGATGAGTTTCCCAGTTGGGCTCAAACCTGTCAACTCCCTTCATCTGGATCACCAGAAGCAGGTAGGCTTCGTATCCTTCCTGCATACAATGGATCAGCTCTTTCAGATGCTTCACACCTCTTTCTGTAGGTGCATCAGGAAATCGTGCTATATTGTCAGATTCCAGAGTGACACCTTTCACTTCTATAAAAGCCTTACGTTTCTCTGAACAGACGTACAGATCAAATCTGGAATTTCCATAGGTCTTCTCTGGCGTTACCTGAATCTTCTCCGGAAAAAGATGTCCTGCCTTTATCCATTCCAGTGCTGCTTTATTGGGTATTTGAGAATCCATATTGATCAGCCCCCTGCCCTTTTTATTTACGCAGATCAGATCATAGGCTGTCTTTCTCGCCGGATTGCTGCTCTTTTCCAGAAAAACCTGTGTCCCCGGTACCAGAAGCTCCCTGCACCTGCCTGTATTCTTTACATGAACCGTTTCCACCTGCCCATTGATCTCCACATGTGCAATAAACCGATTAGGACGATCTATGAAACGACCCTCTGTGATATGTTCGTACTTCATTTTTTCTGCTCCTCTTTACGCATTGTATACATACCATAGCATGTTTTCCTCATACCTACAACATTTTCACTTTAAGAAACTTTTGTCTGATTTTGCCCATGTTTTTGTACCTATATTTTGAAAAAAACTCATTTCGTTTTTTCATTTCTGTGCGATAATGTTCCATCATAAAAATATCCGATAAAAATGAGATGAAACAGATTCTGATCAGTGGAAATGGAGATATCAGGCAATTTGATACGATTGCAGAAAATCTTATATTCTTTTACAAAATTATACCTGTGAAGATGCCAAAGAACTGCTGCAGCAATTTACCGGACTTCCAAAGGCATTCTCATACAAGGGAAAAGAACAGTCATTTAACATTTCTCTGGGATATGCGGAATATCCCACATTTGTAGCCAGCCGTTCACAGCTTATGCGCTGTGCAGATGCAGCCCTTTATGAAATAAAACTTCACGGAAAAAACGGGTGTATGGCCTACAGGGAAGGTCTTCAGTCCGGAATCCGTAAACAACTGGGATTCGCATTTAAAGATATCTCTGAACACCTTCCGGGTGCATTTATCATATACAGAGCGGGCAAAGACGATGACGAACTCTTTTATGCAAACCATGAGTTCCTTCATATGACCGGATATAAAGATATGGACGAGCTCTTCAGACTCACCAATAAGCGCTTCCGCAACCTGATCCTGAAAGATGAACAGAAACAGATTGAATCCAGCATCTGGGAACAGATTGATAGTGGTAATGAAAATGACTATATTCACTTTCACCTCCGAAAAGCTGACGGCTCCTATCTTTCTGTCCTCGATCACGGAAGAATCGTAGAAAGCCAGCAATACGGAAGGGTGTTCTATGTATTATTCATGGACTGGAAAGATATGCATATTCATTACAGTGATAAATTTTCCGGATAATAACAGACATACGACTGTTTTTCACGAAAAGGCTTATTTTTCAACTATAATGGAATACTTTCTGCAAGACATAATCGCCCCGGGGATGTCAAGTCATTGCTACAAAAAATATGCGGCTTTTTTGCCACGAAAATGGCTTAAAACCGCATATTTCTGTATAGAGGACGTTATATAATTGTCACAAAGTTGGTGGGGAGGATGTTACGTCAGTGTCACACTCTGTATCATTATTATTTTTAGGTTTTAATGTAACTAAAATATCCAAATCCATCGCTGTTGCTAATTTTACCAACATCTCTAATGTTGGATTATATTCCCCACTTTCGAATCTTGATATATTTGTTCTCGAAATTCCTGCTCTCTCTGCCACCTCTGCTTGAGTTAATCCTTTTAACTTTCTTAAATATGTATATTCTCTAACCAATGATTTTCTGACGTTATTTTGTATATATTCTATATTGATTCCACTTTTATAAAACTGGCTATCTTCTTTTTTCTTAACACACAATTTTAGTCAAACCCTCTACATATTCGTAATTATCATCAACCTCAAAAGATATATAATTATTGGGGTCCAAATAAATCTTGCAATCAGGATAAAAATTATTAAATATCAGTTTTATAAATGAATTAAAGCACATTGGTTTTTCAATAAATATTCTACATTCCATATGTTCTATATGCATATGTACTGGTGGATGCGCAGAGGACACAACTTCTTTTCTTGGATCATAATCTATTCTGACCGGAGAACGCATTTCTATATTTTCATACCATTTATCATCTTCTAAAAAATCTGAAAGCATTTGCTTCGGAGGAACATCATCTAGTGAAACACCAGAGTATTTATATGGTGCAGGCCACCAAAGCAAATTATGTCCGACAATACAACCATTTTTTATGGTATAACTCACTCTGATTAATGAACCATCAAATAAAACACAAAGATAACTCTGATTGTTTATAATTTGTTTGTATTGTTCTAATTTCAAGAAATTATCTCCGGAATTGAAAGATCCCGATAAATGGTTGTTCCAAGATAATCTTATCGTATTTTCATCTAAATACTCTCTTTTCAACTCATTATACGTATATAGCAACCCTTTTTCCAACAACATTTCTAATGTATTTGATATTTGTTCTATCAGCTGTTCATCACAATTTTTTCTACCTTTTTTCATTCTTATTACCCTCTTTTTAACAACTCCATCAGTTTATTAAGTTCAGGTAACAACTCTGAATCAACTGTCCCCTTTTCTATATTATCTATAAGTTCATTAATATTGTCTTTTGTAGTTTCTAAAAGTCTCTTCTCCGTTGATGTCCTTTCTCTATTTAATCTTCGTGCTTTCTTTAATTCTTCATCTGTAGGAATTCTAAAATGCAAATCATAATCATTAGTTACACATTGATTATATTCCTTCTGAATCTGTTGCATTTTCTCTCCAACACCACAAACTCGTACCCATGCTCTTGATCTAGTTATAGACGTAAAAAGAATATTTCTAAGTTTTATTAATTCCATTCCATCTGCACAATATTCTGCATTAGCAATATATACCATTGGTGCTTCATTGCCCTTTGCTCTATATACATGTGCACAAGTAACGCAACCATTTACTCTAAATGTATCTCTATCCGTATCCACCCCTGCCAATATTGAATTAATTCCATTTGCCTTTAAAAATTTTTCTAGTTCCTTATATTCACTTTTAGCTGAATATGTGTTAGGCAATACAATTAATATATCATCTGGATCTAATTCATCATGCTCAATATTTTTTCGAATTTCTTGAGCAATCCATGAATATTGTTGTTCTATCGTAGAAAAGCTTTCTACTTTAACGCTGTCATCTTTATTTAATAACTCTTCAAAATATTTAGGTGTTGAAACATTTTTTCTTGACAATGTAACCGTATTATTTTTTTTCAATTTTCCACTTTTAACAGTGTATCCTATATCTTCCCACATTAAAGGCTCTTCAAACATTTGAATAATCGGACTATGGTATATTCCAAATCCCAATGCATGTGCTAATGCAAGTGTCCATGGTGGATTTCTATAGCATACTGGCAATGTAATATCTCTTTTCGGTTCATTCTCTTTATTTTCTATATTAATTCTTAAATTTCCATCGCCATCGACACCAAACATTTCTTCTAACGATGGCATCTCAACTGTTGATAAATTTTGCAATTCATCATATGCCCAAATTATTCTTTTAGGAGATTTTACATTTGCATACACCAATCTAAAGAAACTACTTGGTAAGTCCTGAGCCTCATCAATTAACATTACGTCATATTCTGGTTCATAATTTTCCCCTATAACAGTCAATAATTCATCACAACATCCTTTAAAAGCAGAAGTCCTTCCAAATTTTGAAATCGCTGAAGTTAAATTATAAGCCTTAAAATTAGCTTTTTGTGCCATATCCGAATATACTCCATATTCAGAATTGCTTCCCCATGCATGAATTATATCCAGATTATCCCAATCTACTTTTTCTCCTGACATATCTTGTACAAAATCCGTTATTAAATTAACATATTGTTGATATAGTGCTCTAGTATAATACGTCACTCCTATCTTAAGTTCTGGATATTGTGTATGCAAATATGCAGCCTTTAAAGCTAATACTATTGTTTTACCAGACCCTGCTAATCCCTTAATTCTCTGGGGCCCATCCGGAACTTCAAACGCAGCCTTTTTTTGCCATTCATCCAAATTGGCAATTTCCTTTTCAATCTTCTTTATAATATCTCCATACGATCCTTCTTTTTTTACATTTGCCCTTTTTTTTCTTGGCTTTATTTCCGACACTTTTTGAAGTACTTCACATAATCGTTTGTATATCTTCTTATCAAAAATAGCATATTCATCAACTAATGAAGCAATTTCCCCACACGTACAAAATAAATATTCATGGTTCTCATCTTCATAGTCTATCTTATCTGGAAGCACTGTTATTACTAAGGGTTCAAATGCAAGATTTCTTCCTTTTCTTAGTGTTGAATACTTCTTCAAATAGAAATCCAAATTATAATATAAAGAATCCTGTTGCTCTTTTAACTGCTCTATAGAATCCTGTGAATTTCCAAAAATAAACGCAACCATTCCTTTACTTTCTGTTACCCATAATGCTTCTACCGTAATTGCCTCGTCTGCATTAGCTGTCAAAGGATATCCTAAAAATAAGGTACCATCGGTAGTATTTTTTTCCATATACTCTTTAACTGCCGCAATCAATTGATTACTTTGTTCTGGTTTAGCTATTTTTCCTCTTACAATATCAAATGACATTTACTTCCTCCTTTTGTCTGTCCGCCTCCCAAATGTTCCATATATGGTACATATTATCATAATATCTTGGCTTGTCAAGTAATTTAAGTTTTACCTCTCTTTCCATTCCACCTCCACTCTCCCGTCATCATACACATATATTCCCTGCACATATTCTTCCAGCATCTCTCGTGTCAGCTTCTCATAGCCTAAATACTTCAACATTTGCTCCACCGGAACATTCTTTTTCATCAGGATTTCTTTCTCACCATTTATCAGTTCTTCCAGTTCCTGTACACGTTTCTGCAGTCGTTCTCTTTCTTCTTCCAACTGCACCTTCTCTTCCACGAACTGTTTCTGATCCATTTGTCCTTCGTGATACTTCTCATAGTTCTGACGGTTCTGAATCTTTATCTGCTCCTGACGCTTTTCACAATCTGCACTTTCCGTCTTATAGGCTTCTATACTGTCCTCATGCTGTTTTCTCATGGATTGCTGCATCTGTTCCTGGCTGATATTCTGACGTAAGTAAGCCTTTATTTCTGCCAGTACGATATGCTCCAGCATTTTGTTATCCGCTTTCCCGGCAAAACAACCTGTATCTTCTTTTCCTTTACTGTAAGCGCAGCTATAAAGGATATGACCATGAACCGGACTGCTTGAAGTCAGACTTCTGCGACAATTTCCACACTTCACATAGCCACCTAACAGTGTTGTTTCCCTGTCAAATTTACTTTTCTTTGTGTATCTGATCTGCAGGGACTGTGCTTTTTCAAAAACTTCTTTTGATACGATCGGCTCATGGTGATTTTCCATCACTTTCCACTGATTTCTCGGCACTGGTACTTCTTTCCCTGTTCCGGGATCTGGAATCTTTGTCTTTCCATAGACCATACAGCCTATATAAGTCTTATCATCCACAATCTTCCGTATCATATCACTCGTCCACTGCAATCCTCTTGAAGCAGCTTTCTTGCTGTCTGATTTCTGTCGTCTGCTCATAGACTGCAAGGGAGTCAATACGCTCTCTTCATTGAATAACTTGCAAATCTCCATCTTGGAATATCGCTGATTGGTCAGTTCAAATACTCTTCGGATTACTTCCGCTTCGTCCTCTACAATCACCAGTTCTTTCTTATTTTCTGGATTGATTCGATACCCATAAGGTGCAGAACCACAGCAGTACTCACCTTTTCCCCGTCTAGTGTTGACTGCTGCCTTTACCTTTACAGACTGATCTTTCACATAGAAGTCTGCGATCAATCCTTTAAACTGTACTTCGATGTCTGAACTCTTTCCTTTATAATCTTTAGAATCATATCGGTCTGAAATAGAAATGAATCGTACTCCCAGAAATGGAAAAATCTGCTCCAGATAAGTTCCCATCTCAATATAGTTTCTGGCAAAACGTGAAAAATCTTTTACCACAATGCACTGCACTTTATTCTCTCTGGCAAGTTCCAGAACCTGCTTAATTGCCGGACGTTCCATACTGGAACCAGAATATCCGTCGTCGTAGAACTCCTGAAAGGGCATAGCCACCAGTTCAGGAATATTGGAAATATAATCTTTTACCAGTTTTCTCTGATTGATAATGCTGTTACTTTCTCCCTCTGAGTCATCTTCCATGGAAAGGCGGTAATATCCAATAATCAGTTTCTGATCACTCATGTTCTACCGCCCCCTTAAACCCGAAGTTGATTTCCAGTCTGCCATCACCATATAGATACATACTTTCAATCAAGCCTTCTGCAAGTTCCGCATTGATTCTGGTTGTCCCATCCAGCTCCAGCAGGCTTCGTAAAAATCTGGCTTCTTCTTTCTGCTGTTTTTCCAGCTTTCGTATGGTCTGCTCTAAAGACTTCTTTCTCTCTTCGCAGAACTCTTTCCAGCTATTACGGTCATCTTTCATTTCTATATAGGCTTCTTTGGAAAGTTCACCCTCTTTATATTTCATAAATGCCTGTGCCAGTTTTTCTGAACGTCTTTCCATATCTATATTCAGTTTTCTGATCTCAGTTTGAATCTCATTGATTTTGGGAAGAAATACCGCACTGCTTAAAGCAGACATATCCTTTTTCCGCAATCCAGATAACTGAAACTGTCTGGTCAGCTCTGAACGGACAATTTTCTGCAGCTTCTCTTCGGAAATAGATTTGTGACTACATTTTCTTTCATCCCGATACCAGGCAGCATTGCAAAAATAATACACATTGCCTTTGCATCTACGTGTACACATTTTCCGCTTACAATCACCACAATAGAATACATTGTAAAATGCTCTTTCATCCTCTTCCCACCCTGCAGTAGTTTTTGTTGCTTTCTGTTGTGCTGCTTTTAGCCTGACCTGTGCTTTTTCAAACAGTTCTCGGCTGATAATCGGTTCATGGACATTTGGCGTAATAATCCACTGGCTCTCGTCCAATATGTCACACCATTTTTCCCCTCTTTGAAATCTGGATTCGTATTTCCTCTGAACCAGATCGCCATAATAATTATTTCGGTTCAGCACTGCACGTATCGAAGAATTCCCCCACTGATGAAGATTCTCGCCTTCCTGACAGTACACATGATGATATTGGTTATAATCTGAAATCCGATGTACCCTATCCTCAAACAGCCTGTCAATAATGCTCTGTATGCCATCTCCTGAAGCATATTCTTCAAAAATCCTGCGGACAATCTTTGCAGCTTCCGGTTCCACAATCAGCTTATAAATCCCATTTACCTTTTCCACACAATATCCGTATGGCGCTGTAGATCCCACATATTCACCATTTTTCTGGGCAATACGTTTCGCAGCCCGTTCTTTTGCAGAAATGTCTTTCGCATAAGCATCATTCACCAGATTTTTGATATTCATAGATAATTCCTGATTCTTAGCACCAGGTGCAAATGAATCATAGTTGTCACATACAGAAACAAACCGCACTTTCATAAAAGGGAGAATCTTTTCCAAATAATTTCCGGTTTCGACATAATTTCTTCCAAATCGTGAGAAGTCCTTTACCAGAATACAATTTATCTTGCCTGCTCTGACATCATTCATCATCCGTTCAAATCCAGGTCTGTCAAAATTTGTTCCTGTTTTTCCAAGATCAGAATAAATATCATACACAACAATCTCACAATCTCTGTCCGGATTTTCATTGTGCTTCTGAATGAATTCTTTTATCAGCGTAACCTGTGTTTCAATAGATTCTGACTTTTTTTCATCATTGTCTACGGATAATCTGGCATAAATTGCAACCATACATACCGGAATACCAGAAATCTTCTTCTCTGTGTTTTTCTTATATCTTTTTGCTGTTCTTGCCATTTATCCCACCTCTTTCCTGCACTCTGTCCTGTGTTCCGCATAAAACCGTCTTATGACTTTCATCTTCTCAATCATATCCTGATAGCGGATGTGAATTTTAATTTGCTTGTTTTCATAAATATAGATTTTATCTACGGTCAGTGCCAGCAATGTGCGATCCAGTTCTTTGATTTCCAGTGATTTCTTCCAGTCCTCCAACTGAACGGTTGCAGACACTCCACCCTCAAACATTTGCTTCACCAGCTTTTTCTGATTCTCAATCATCTGCTCCAGTTCTTCACATTTTCTTCCATAACTTTCCCGAAAATCATCGAACTCCTCTTTACTGATCAGTCCCTCTTTCAAGTCATCACTTAAAGACGCTTTCAGGCTGTAATAACGGCTATATTCTTCCTGCAACTTACTAATCTGCGTATCATAACCGATTACCTGATCGTAACTGACTTTCATTTCACAAAGTTCTTCCATAATCATCTGATAGTCTACGAAAAGTGCCGTATATGCCTGAATCTCTTTCAATACAATTCTTTTCAGCACCTCTTCCGGAATGCTGTGTCTGGTGCAATCACCACCTTTATTTTTTGTCTGGCAAATATAAAAGGCTTTTTTCTTTCCCTTATACTGATTTACCCTGCGTATCATCGGTGTATGGCAATCTCCGCAAAATACAAAACCCGAAAAAAGGTTTGCACTGTCTGATGTTTTCGATGCCCTGCCATCAAATTGAAGCAGCTTCTGAACCACATCAAAATCATTCTGCCTGATAATTGCCGGATGCGTATTTTCTACTTTCACCCACTCTGATTCTGGCTTATCCAGGCGTTGCTTTACTTTATAGCTGATTCGTTCCTGCTTGCCCTGTACCATGTTTCCAATATAGACTTCATTGGTCAGAATCCTTTTGATCTGCACTGCCGACCATTTCGGTGTATCTGAACTATGGAATCCGGAATTGTAATTTTCACCATTTGCCTTTTTATATTCTTTTGGCGACTGCACATGACGTACATTCAGTTTTTCTGCGATCGCTCCAAAACTGAACCCATCAATTTTCCATGAAAATATTTTTCTTACAATATCCGCTGCATAAGAATCAATCACCAGACAGTTCTTATTCTCCGGATCTTTGCAGTAACCATACGGGGCAAATGCTCCAATAAATTCACCTTTCTCACGTTTGATTTTCTGATGGCTTCGCACTTTACCGGAAATGTCCCGGCAATAACTTTCATTTACAAAATTTTTGATTGGAACTACAAATGACTTCTCTGAAAAATCTGCTGTTTTACTGTCAAACTGGTCTGTAACTGAAATAAAACGCACATTTAAAGCCGGGTAGGTCTTTTCGATCCATCGCCCGGCTTCTATATATTCTCTTCCGAATCTGGATAAGTCTTTTACAATCACACAGTTTACTTTTCCAGCTTCTATATCAGTTGTCATTCGTTTAAACTCAGGTCGGTCAAAATTTCCTCCTGAGTATCCGTCATCCACATATATATCAAAGATCTGAATATCCGGCTGACTTTTTACAAAGCTCCGAAGTAACTCTCTCTGATTTGCAATGCTGTTGCTCTCTGACTTCGCACCGCCCTCTTCCATATCATCTTTCGATAATCGAAGATACAATGCAGCATCGTATATATCTGGCATATTCATTTGCATCTGTTCCATTTTACATCGCTCCCAACTTACTTATTCACACTGATAATCAACACAATCCAACACTCCACTATTCCGCGAGGCGTTTTGTCATGTTAATGACAAAATCCCGAGACATACAAGTCAAAATCCCATCGCTGCAAGCGATTTCTAATGGATTTTGACTCATAACTGTGAAGGTACTGAACAGTTATGAATTTGAAGTCAGAAACCATGTATCACGTTCATTTTCCCTGACTTCACATTAACATAACATCTGTAGCTTCGCAAGATATTTTTTCAAGACTTGCATCTAATACATCAACTCCGTTCTTTTTCTTAGATAATCACTGATTGCATCTGTAGCATCCATTTCTCCTGTCATTTCCACGACTACCACATACCCTTCATTCATGTGAGCATACGGCTGATCGCCAGATTTATCCAGAAAAGTTTCCACTTTTTCAGAAATAGCCTTATCCATATCAGGAATTAAATCTTCAATGTCCTTTAACTGCTCCAGATTAACACTGGAATCTATTACTGACTGATTCACCATGATGCTCACCTCTTTTCCAACATATTCTTTGTATAAGTCGTCCTATACCTACAATTTTCTCAATCACATCACCTTACCTTTCGCATTTTGTTCTCAAATTTTATCTATTACTATGGCATTGCATATTCTGTTCGCGTGTTGGCTTCCATTCGTATTTTGAGTGGAAAATTAACTGGCCACAGACCTGCGACGATTGTGGGAAACATGAACCTAAAAGGAAATGGCGATCTGCAAATGTAAAACTGCGCGAAACTTAAATTCGTTGTGTTTTCCTTTGTAGTCAAAGAAAAAGCACTATAAATCGTGATCAGCAAACGATTTCAGTGCTTTTTTACGTGTTATTCTATTAAATTTTACCTATTAGCTTATATAAATGAAACTTATCGATACTTAAATATCCCGCAAAGTGGGGCGTGCAGATTGCGGGAATGATTTTTCAGACACGCTCTAGTACAGTGAATATTAAGTAACTGCTACATTGACTTGTCTGATTTTTCATCTGCGGCGTTGTCGTCAATCGCCGTAGCCACCGGTGTTGTGAAGTTCAATCAACTTTCAGCATCCTATATCCCACTCCAATATGCGTTTGGATATACTGCGTAGAGTTTGGTTCTTTTTCGATTTTTTTGCGCAGTGTAGCCATAAAAACACGGAGCGAAGCAATATCATTATCCCAACTATTTCCCCAAATATTTTGCACTATAAAAGTATGTGTCAAAACTTTCCCTACATTTTTAGAAAGTAAACACAGCAACTTATATTCAATAGGTGTTAAATGCAATTCTTCATCATTTAGATAAGCACAACCAGCAACATAGTCCACCCGAAGTTGTCCATTTGTAAAAACAGCAGCTTCGGTTGGTGATTCTTTTTGCATCATCGCAAGCCTTCTTTGTGTGACACGTAATCTAGCAAGCAGTTCCTCCACGGAGAATGGTTTTGTCAGATAATCGTCTGCCCCAGCATCAAGAGCATCAATTTTATCGGTGTCCTCGCTTCTGGCACTAATTACAATAATCGGTGTATTTGACCAAGAGCGAATCTTTTCAATAACAGCAACACCATCCATATCAGGTAGTCCTAAATCCAACAAAACAATATCCGGATTATGGGATGATGCTTCTAAAATTGCTGCCTGACCGTTTGGTGCAGTAAGATAGCGATAATCGTGTGCTTTTAATGTAGTTATAATTAAATTTCTGACAGATGTATCATCTTCTACAACCAATACAAGTGATTTATTCATAAATTTTAACCTCCCCAACAGGTAGTGTAAATGTAAATATGGTACCATGCGGTAGATTATCAGAGACACTGATTTCACCGCCATGAGCAAGGATAATGGACTTACACAATGATAATCCCAGTCCTAAACTACGGCGGCTATCTGCAATCTGATTTGCACCGCTGTAAAACATATCAAATATCCGTGGCTTCAATTCATTAGGAATTCCATCGCCATCATCAGAGATAGAAATAACCGCTTTGTCTCCAACTCTCTCTGTTTTTATCACAATGTGAGATCCTTTCGGCGTATATTTGACAGCATTATCAATAATGTTAATAATTACCTGAACAATAAGTCTTGCATCCATTTTAGCAAGCAGGAATTCATCTTTATTTTCAACAGAAATCGAATGTTCCACGCTTTTTCGATTAATATGTAATAATGCTTCTGAAATCGCATCATCCACCAGTTCTTCTGACATTCTCAGATTTAAGCGACCTTCTTCAATCCTTGTAACAGCCAGCAAATTTTCCACAAGGTTAATAAGCCATATAGAATCATCATAAATATCCATGTAAAGCTGTTTTCTTGTCTCACTGTCAAAAGAATCTTCATTAGAAAGTAAGTTACTGGCATTACCTGAAATAGATGTTAAAGGAGTCCTTAAATCGTGGGAAATAGCTCGAAGAAGATTTGCCCGCAGTTGTTCGTTCTTTGCCAAAACAGCTGCCTCCTGCTTTTCGCGAGCATTTTTTTCATTCTCCAGAGCTAATGCACATTCTCCTAAAATGGATAAAAGAATGCTGTTTTCAAATGGATCAATAGGGGACTCATCCATCACAATCCCCACAACTCCATATACCATATTGATGCTACGAACAGCAAGATATAAACATTTTGCGTTAGAAAGAGTCTCTGTTGTCGCACCTGCGTGCTTATTGTTTTTTAATACCCATCCAGCGACTGCTTTTTCATTATCAGAAATACATGCACTCAAATCTTTTTCATCTGTAGAAAAAATACGAGGAACTTCCAGTTTTTCGCCATCAGCCAAATAAAAAATAATGTCTTTTCCCAACAGCTTAATGAGTTGGTTCGATGTTACAGATACAATTTCATTTTTATCTTTTGCCTGTTGTAATAGTTGGTTAGTATCAAACAATACTTTGGTGCGATAAGCAGATCTTGCCGCCTGTCTTGCCTGATTTTTAATCCTTATAGCAAGAGATCCTGTAAGGAATGCTGCTAAAAACATAATAAGGAAGGTAACTGGATAACCCTTATCATATGCTTGCAAGGAAAATTTCGGCTCTGTAAACAAGAAATTAAACACTAAAACACTTACAATCGAGGAAAGCAGGCTATATACCTGATATTTTGTTGTGACCGCTATAACAAGTACACCAAGAACAAACACTGTAATAATGTTCGCTTCATCAAATTCCAACTTTTGAAAAATCATTCCGATAAGACTGGAAACAATCAAAATTCCAATACATTTTAATATATCGGCAACCGAGAAAACAATAAAATTCTTTTTCTTTGCCTTCTTCAATCGATAAATGGATGTATTGGAAACTGTATCTGGAATAATGTGGACATCCAAATTAGGGGCAAGGAGAATCAGTTTTTCTGTAAGAGTCGGTTTGCTAAAAAGGTGGCGCTTAGCGGCAGAACTACGTCCAATCACAATTTTTGATACGCCAGACAGTCTGGCAAATTCAGAAATTTGAAAAGGGACATCCTCTCCATATACTGTTTCAATTTTTGCTCCAAGCTGTTCGGCAAGACGCATATTGGATCGTAGACGCTTTACATTATCTTCACTCATCACCGAAAAATCCGGGGTTTCTACAAACAGTGCTGTAAAAGTTCCCTTGAAGGCAAACGCCATTCTTGCAGCGGTGCGAATGATTTTCTCATTGGAAGGGGAAGAAGAAAGACACACAAGAATATGCTCATCTGTATGATAATCTCCATTATTTTTAATACGAGCATTTTCTGTGAGAATATTCACCCGGTCTGCACAGCGACGTAATGCAATTTCCCTGAGAGCAGTCAAATTCTCTACAGTGAAAAAATTTTCCACCGCTTGCTTTGCTTGATTTTCCCGATAAACATTCCCCATGCTAAGACGTTCAATCAAATCCTGTGGTTCAATATCTATTAGCTCTACCTGATCTGCGTGATCAAATATGGAATCTGGAATACGTTCCCGTACAACGACTTCTGTGATAGAAGCAACCACATCACAAAGGCTTTCTATATGCTGCACATTTACCGTTGTATAAACATCAATCCCCGCTCTTAAAAGTTCTTTAATATCCTGATAACGCTTTGCATGGCGACATCCTTCTGCATTCGTGTGAGCAAGTTCATCTACAAGAATCAATTCAGGGCTTCTTTGTAGTGCAGCATCAATATCAAATTCGTGCAGTATCATACCATTATAGGTTACTTCTTTGGTAGGGATAACTTCTAATCCGTTCAAAAGTGCGGCTGTTTTTGGACGTTCGTGGGGTTCTATGTAGCCTGCCACTACATCAATTCCTTGTTGTTTTGCTATATGAGCCGCCTCCAACATAGCATATGTTTTTCCAACACCCGCCGCATATCCGAAGAATATTTTCAAATGTCCTTTGTTTTGATTCACTTCTTCGTCCTGAATCGCTTTTAATAATTGATCTGGATTCTGCCTGCTGCTCATACAATCACCTCTTCTATCGAATATTATAAAGTATTATAAAGGAAAACAAATAAATTTTAGACAAGTATTGCAAGTTAAACATTAAGAACGTATAAGGATTATAGCATGTTTCCTTTACTTTTTTCTATTTCTTCGTGTGGACAAAACTATATGAAAATAACAAGTGTTACTGTTCACTCCGTTCACAGTAACTTAGCCAAAATTCATTCCAGATTGCCTGCGGCAATGGAATTTTGGCTTGTATGTCTCGGGATTTTGGCATATACTTGCTTTTCCGTTTGATTCAATGGATACACCATAAGTCCTACAGATTCAGAAGCGATTGCACTTTGCCTAATCGAGAGAGATAGAGATTGAATCTTGCTTTTCGCCCCGTTATCAACCCAATTTTCAAGAATCCCAAAATCAAGGTCTTGATTTTCTATCCCGCTTTTTATTTCGTTTGCAGAACCATAAAAAAGATACATTTCACAATTTGAATTCTCCTTTGAAAAGCGCTCCAATAAAGTAGCCATAGCATCTATCATTACAGGAGATTCAAATCCAATCCGAAGGGTAGAAGCAGAAAGGCTGTCGCCAAATTGATTCTTAGTAAGAAATATATCCAATTTTTTCATAATAAAATAGCCAAAAATAAATATTGCCATTACTGATAAAACTAAAATAACATTCTCCATATCATCGACTTCTTTCTAAACATGAAAATATTTTTGTATATACTTGATTTCTCCGAGAACAAGCATAGAACTATCTGCTGATAAATATGTATCTGAATTCACTTTCAAATTCAAAATGCCATTTGTTTTAACAGCCATAATATTAATATCATATTTTTTTCGTATATCTAATTGACCGATTGTTTTTCCAGTCCATTCATGCGGTACAGACAATTCAAAAATAGCATAATCTTCATCCAGTTCTATATAATCAAGAATGTGGTCGGAGCTGTAACGAATTGCAGTCCAATTAGCAAGCTGCGTTTCTGGATAAACAATCTCGTCTGCTCCATTGCGTAAAAGAAATTTTGCGTGAATATCTCTGGATGCACGAGATACTACCATTTTTGCGCCTAATTCCTTCAAAAGAGAGGTCGTTTCCAAAGAATTCTGAAAATTATCCCCAATTGCTACAATACAAACATCAAAATTCCGAATACCGAGAGAACTTAAAAAATCTTCGTTTGTTGCATCGCCTATTTGTGCGTTAGTTACAAAGGGAAGAATAGCTTCCACACGGCTATCTTCTTTATCTACCGCCATTACCTGATGATGTAGTTCATCTAGTTTCATTGCGATATGTCTTCCAAATCTTCCAAGTCCAATCAGTAAAATAGATTTCTTACTTGTCATCTTTTTTCTCCTTTAACCTACTGTTATTTTTTCTTGTGGATATTTTGAACTGTTGGGTTTTCTTTCTGAAAGAGCAGCAAAAACCAAAGTCAATCCACCAACTCTGCCGAGAAAAATCAGAAAAATTAAAATCAAATGGGAAATGATTCCCAATTCAGATGTAATCCCCAATGATAATCCTACTGTCCCAATTGCCGACGCTGTTTCAAATAGAGCTGTAATTAAGGGAATATTATCAATGCTACTGATAATCATACCTCCTGTGAGGAATAATGTAATATACATCAAAAGGATAGTAGCTACATTTTTAATAGTATTATCAGAAATCCTTCTGCCGAAAAAATGAGCATGCTCTTTTTTTCGGAACACTGACAAAGCAGATGAAACAAGAACCGCAATCGTCGTTGTTTTCATCCCGCCAGCTGTAGATCCAGGAGAGCCTCCTATTATCATCAATATAATAATGAGCATCTGTCCGACTTCACTTATCAATGTCAAGTCTACTGAATTAAAACCTGCATTACAAAAAGACCATATACCTTTCAAAAAGCCAAAATCTCTACAGAAAACCGGAGCTAAAATAGCTGCACCAATCCAATTTTTTGTCCAGATACAACTGCAACTGCGACGAAAATAGTAACAATTCCCATGCCCCCGATTTGAATCAATAGTAAAATAATACATTGACCAAAGAAAGACCAGTATGTTGCCGTATCATAAATAACTAACCCAGTTACGCAAACCGCAGAAGTAGCAGTAAACAAAGTATCAGAAAAGGGGGTGATCTGACCATCTTTTGTTGCTATCGGCAACATTAAAAATAAACTTCCCAAAAGAATCACGGATAAAAACCCTAAAATAATAATCTAAAACGATGTGATATGCCGGTGTTTTAATTTATTTATTTTCTGCATAACAATATCCTCATTATATTAATTTCTTATTTATATTAGCTTTATTTTATCTTTATTTGTATTAAATGGGCATAAAAAATAATATCTCGAAATTAAAATTGCATAAAGGAGAGCGAAAGTCCGAAAACTTCCGCTCTCCTTTTGGAATGTTGTTATAGAATGCCATCCAACATCAAATTAACTTTCAGGACATTTACAGTCTCTTCACCAAAAATTCCCAAAAACCTACCATCGGTACACTGTTTAATAATCGCTCTAACTTCATCTTCCGTCATATCATTTGCTTTTGCAACTCTTGCCACCTGATATTCTGCTGCTGCAGGAGAGATATGCGGATCAAGTCCACTACCTGAACAAGTCACGAGGTCAACTGGAATTGAAGTCTCATTCATATCAGGATTTGCTTCACGAATCATTTTCACTCGTTCAGCAACTAAATCTTCAAATTCATCACTAGCAGGAGAAAGATTCGACGGTGCCGCATACATCAATGTTTTACCGTTTTCATCTTTATAAGTAGATATATCAACATTCATAATACGTCCCCACATATGTTCTTCATCGGTATATTGTTGTCCCAAAAGTTCACAACCATATTTTTTCCCGTCCACTTCGATCAAACTGCCATTTGCCTTATCTGGAAAGATAAGCTGTGCTACTCCGGTTACAACCCCTGTATAAGCGACTCCACAGATAACAGTAAATAGTAAAAATATCATAAGTGCTTTCGGAAATACACTTTTTAATGCTTTCATCATAATCCCTCTTTCCTTATACCAATCCTAATAGAACCAGCAGCATATCAATCAATTTTACGAAAATAAATGGAGCAGCCAGTCCACCTAAACCATAAATCAGCAAATTTCGTGATAGTAGTTTTCCCGCTGAAACTTCACGATATTTTACACCTTTTAACGCCAATGGAATCAAGGCGATGATAATAAGTGCATTATAGATGATAGCCGAAAGTACAGCACTTTGTGGAGAATGCAATCCCATAATATTGAGTGCAGACAATCCAGGATAAAGTCCCATAAACAAAGCTGGAATAATTGCAAAATATTTTGCCACATCATTTGCGATAGAAAAAGTAGTCAAACTTCCTCGTGTCATCAATAGTTGCTTGCCAATACGCACAATATCGATCAGCTTCGTAGGTGAAGAATCTAAATCCACCATATTGCCGGCTTCCTTTGCCGCCTGTGTTCCTGTATTCATGGCAACTGCCACATCTGCCTGTGCAAGAGCCGGGGCATCATTAGTTCCGTCGCCTGTCATAGCAACTAAATGACCTTTTGCCTGAAAATCACGAATCATAGACAATTTTCCTTCAGGTGTTGCCTCAGCAAGAAAGTCATCCACTCCGGCCTCGGCTGCAATCGCAGCGGCAGTCATCGGATTGTCCCCTGTAATCATAATGGTCTTAATTCCCATTTTCCGAAGATCTGCAAATTTTTCCTGAACGCCCTGCTTTATAATATCTTTCAGATGAATGACTCCAAGGATTTTATGATTTTTTGCAACAACCAAAGGGGTTCCGCCTTGTTTTGCTATATCCTGTACAATGCGGTCGCATTCCTCCGAGTAGACACCGCCTGCCTGGGTAACATAAGCCTGCATAGATTCTGCTGCACCCTTCCGAATTTCATTCCCATCAAAGTCTACACCGCTCATTCTGGTTTTTGCTGTAAATGGGACAAAAATCATATGCTTATCTGCTAATTCTCTCCCCCTAATTCCATACTTTTCTTTTGCAAGAATCACTACACTCCTTCCTTCTGGAGTTTCATCGGCAAGAGATGATAACTGTGCTGCGTCAGCAAGTTCTTCTTCACTTACACCGTCTACAGGTATAAACGCATGAGCCTGACGATTACCGAGTGTGATTGTACCTGTTTTATCAAGCATCAGAATATCTACATCGCCAGCAGCTTCAATCGCTCGTCCACTCATAGCAAGTACATTTGCCTGATTGAGCCTACTCATACCAGCGATACCAATGGCAGAGAGCAATGCACCAATAGTAGTAGGTGCAAGACACACTAACAAAGCAACCAATGTTGTAATAGACGTTGGATTATCAATCCCTGCCTGTTTTGCCGAAAAAACAGAATATGTATAGAGAGACATAGTAACAAGGATGAAAATAATGGAGAGTGCTACAAGAAAAATTTGCAAAGCGATTTCATTAGGGGTCTTTTTCCTCGCGGCTCCTTCCACCATTGCAATCATTTTATCAAGAAAGCTCGCTCCAGCTTCGCTCGTAATCTGAACAACGATCCAATCGGACAGGACGGTTGTGCCTCCGGTAACGGCACTTCTGTCGCCACCGGCTTCACGAATAACTGGTGCAGACTCGCCAGTAATGGCACTTTCATCTACAGAAGCAGCTCCCTCAATTACCTCTCCATCGCCAGGAATTTGCTCACCTGCTTTTACAATTACAATATCTCCTTTTTTCAAAGTAGCAGAAGATACATTTGTAATTAACTCTTTTTTGTCAGCAGATGGAATTTTATGTGCTTCCACATCTTTTTTAGAAGCTCTTAACGCATCAGCCTGAGCCTTTCCTCTACCCTCGGCAATTGCCTCTGCAAAATTTGCGAAAACACAAGTAAACCACAGAATAACTGCGATTGAGAATGTATATCCACTAGATGCATCTTTTAATCCAAATAAAGAAACAATCCATAATACAGTTGTTAGAATTGCAGATAAATATACCAACAGCATAACCGGATTTTGCACTTGCGTTTTCGGATTTAATTTTATAAACGATTCTTTTATCGCTCTGCCAATCATTTTCTTATCGGCAAAGGCGCTTTTCGTCTTTGATGTCATAACAATATCCCTCCTTAAACGATACTCTGGAAAAATTCTGCAATGGGACCTAATGCCAATGCTGGGAAGAAACTCAATGCACCCACAAGCAGGACAATAAAAATCAGCAGAAATACAAACATTGTATTCGTTGTAGAAAGTGTACCGGCAGTTGTTGCAATTTTCTTTTTCTCCGCAAGGTTTCCAGCAATTGCCAGTGTCCCGATGATCGGCAAAAATCGTGCAAACAACATCACAAATCCCAATAATAGATTTAAGAACATCGTATTTCCATTAAAACCAGCAAAGGCAGAACCATTGTTTCCACCACAGGAAGAAAAAGTATAAAGCAGTTCTGAAAAGCCATGTGCTCCTACATTATTCAAACTGCTTTCAATACCTGGCCATACTGCTGCAATTCCACTTCCAACAAGAATTGCAATCGGAGTTGCAAGACATACCAGAACAGACCATTTCATTTCATATGGTTCTATTTTCTTGCCTAAAAATTCTGGTGTTCTTCCTACCATTAGTCCAGCAATAAAAACGGTCAGAATTGCGAAAGCAAGCATTCCATATAAGCCACATCCCACACCACCGAAAATAACTTCGCCAAGTTGCATCAAAAGCATTGTTACCATGCCTCCCAGCGGCGTGTAGCTGTCATGCATAGAATTTACGGACCCATTGGAAGCAGCTGTAGTAAATGTAGCCCAAGTAGAAGATGCAGCAATGCCGAATCGGGTTTCTTTACCTTCCATATTTCCGCCCGCCTGATCTACCATAGAAACATCAACATTTCCGTTTTGAATAAGTTGTGGTGTTGCAAATTGCTCATTAACAGCAACCACGCTCAGTGCAAATACAAGGCAAAGGAACATTGCCATAAAAATTGCGATTCCCTGTTTTTTATTTTTTACTGCGTTACCAAAAGTAAAACATAGTGCCGCAGGGATTAAAAGTAGTGAAATCATCTCAATCAAATTGGTAAATGCATTAGGGTTTTCAAGTGGATGTGCCGAGTTGACTCCCATAAATCCACCGCCATTTGTACCTGTCTGTTTAATGGCAACCTGACTTGCAGCTGGTCCCATCGGAACAAACTGCTCTGTCACAATTTCTGCATCGTCTACAATCTGACCGTCAACAACAACAGTTCCAGCTTCCAAATCTATTTCTGCATTTTCTAGTATTTCGCCTTCAGCGCTTACTCCGATTGGCTCCACAAGAGATACGGTTTCTCCAGCTTTCAAATTCTGAATAACGCCACCGCTGACTAGCAGCAAGGAAATTACCAGGTTAAGCGGGATTAAGATATAGATGATAATTCTTGTCATATCTACCCAAAAACTTCCCAGCCCATCTGTTTTCACCCTCATAAATCCTCGAATCAAAGCAAATAGAACAGCAATACCTGTTGCAGCAGACACGAAGTTCTGCACAGTCAGACCAAGAGCCTGAGTTAAATAGCTAAGGGTGGATTCACCACTATACGCCTGCCAGTTTGTATTTGTAATAAAGCTAGCGGCTGTATTAAAAGACAAATCCCATTTTACACCAGGTAACCCTTGTGGATTTCCGGGTAGAAAACCCTGAAAGAGTTGGAGCAAAAACAAAAACACCAATCCGATACCAGAAAAGATGAGAACAGAAATGGTGTATTTTTTCCAATTCATTTGTTCATCCTTATCCACCCGCAATACCTTATATACGGCGTTTTCACAAGGGGTGAGAAGTTTAGATAAAAAAGTTTTTTCACCATTCATTACATTTTTGATATATGCTCCAAGTGGAATTGCAAGAACAACCAAAATAGCAAGATATAGTATGCATTGTATAACTACATTCATTATTGTTTGTCTCCTTTCATAAGAACATAAACATAGTAGGCCAGTAACGCTACAGCACACAGACCAATAACTCCAACAAGAATACTCATAATATTTTCCTCCTTTGCTTTCTACATTTTACTACTATTTGCGTTAAAATGGGATTAGCAGCATAGATATAAAATTAAAACTATCTAAAGATGATTACAGCCAGCCCAAAATCCATGCTATAGGCAACATAAGTACTGTTGTTGAAGCAGCAACCGCCATTAAAGTGAAAAGCGGAATTCCAATGAACATCATTACAAACGCAATATATCGATGGTGAAAAGCAAATCGTTCTGCCTTTCTATCGAAGTCATCTTCAAATTTATGGATTGATTTTATTATTGCTGTCATAAACATTCCTCCTTACATTTATACGATAGCACAGGAGAAATTAAAATAGGAAAAGTAGATGTACTAAGCAGATTAAGATATTCTAAAAATACAAATCAGCAAGCAATGCAATCCTCAATAAGATTGTGTATTTTGCAGAAACCTATCTTTGGAATTTCTGTCAAATGCTTGTTTCTAGAAAAATAACCACAGCATGATTGCCATCATTATGGAAAATCATAAAATACATATCTCAATAAGACAAACAGCAAATATAACCGCCGCAACATATCCAATTCCACAGAGGAGTTTTGTTTCACTTATTTTCTCTAATTGCAGCTCCACTCTTTTTTTCAGTTTTTGTATCTCCTTCGCAAGCTGCTTCCACTTGTCGGTAGTATCCGGCAAGCTCTTCATCTGCTCCGTTTGTTCGTTCTGCTTCGGCTCGTACCCTTTTGTAATTTCTATCAAATTCATTCTCTAAGTCCTCCTTACTGATATCCAGATGAAATGTTTTTGACAGATTACTGTCACGCACTTTCTTCCCATCCTGATTCTGAAATGTGATGTGCTTCCGTTTTTCTGTCCAATTTACACTCCATCCGAACTGTTTCATTTTTTCTATAAACTTTTCTTTGCTGATACAATTTTCCAGTGCTTTTAACACTGCTATTGCACAGTCTGCTCACCAGATATATAGGTGAGGTTCGGAATCAGGTATCCATTTACATTTGTATAAGTCAGTTTCATATTCATAAGACCTCTCTTTCGTTTAAACTTTTATCTGCAACAGAACCAGATGTTCATGTTACGTCATTGCTACAAATCTTTCTTTCCATATCATTTTGAATCCAACCCGGGCAGATTTTCTTCAAAATCATTGTGAAAGTGCTTCGTTTCTGTGTTGGGAAAATGAACGGAAACACTTGATTTTACTGACTTTCTTCAATGTAACCTTATTATAACGTCCTCCCCCCATCCCACCTCTTCATTGGGATACTCCTCGTACCCCGGCAATGGTCTGGCGCCTTTTCGGAGATAGGCTTTTACTTTTTCCCCATAGAGGTAGGGATCGTTTCCATTTACAATCCCCCATTGCATTAACAATGCTGCGGCTCCGCTGACAAAGGGTGCTGCAAAGGAAGTCCCTGTTACTGTTCTGTAACCGCCGCCGGGCACAGGAGCAACTATGTTCACTCCCGGTGCAACCAGATCCGGTTTCAGATAAGGCAGACTCCTGCTGCCCCTTCCGGAAAAGTCCGCATAGGAGTCAACCAGCGAATCATATGCTCCAACTGCAATAATCCGCCGGGCTGTAGCGGGTATGGTCAAAGTCCCATATGCCCTTGGTTCATAAAATCCAGTTCCTCTGTTCAGGGTGTTTCCCCCTGGCAGCCACAGATAATATTCCCCTCCTCTGACCTTTTTTCCACTTAGGATGATTTTCCAGTCTCCACTGTCCACATAAGTTTCCACAGGAAGGAAATCTATGTAGATTTCCTGTGTCAGATGATAGGGTCCAGGTTTGCCATAATAGATTAAAAGATCTGTATTTCCCAGTCTGTACCTCTGAGGACCAAGCTTTTCGTCTAAGGAGCCGATCCGGTTTCCGGATGGATTTTCAATATAAATACTCATTTCATCCTCATAAGATTTCCATAACTGCACATTTAATGTTGGTTCCCTGCTGCTCACAGATAATTCTATCTGTCTGGTCTGTCCTTGTTTCAGGGTTCCTCCCTCATGCAGGGGCTGATTGCCGTTGTTCCCTGTACCTGTACAGATAGCCAGACGTCCTATGGAAGAAACCATATCTATATATGTTTCAAGAAGGGAATCTCCCTTGTGGGATCCATAGTTATTTCCAAAACTGAGATTAATTGCCATTGGCCGTCCCATAGTCAGTGCCTGCCGCACCAGATAATCAATCCCCTGTATCAGCTCCGTAGTCCTGGGAAAAGAGTTCTCTCTGGGAATTCCCATTTTCACAACCAGCAGATCACTTTCATAGGCAACTCCCTGATTCACCCCCTCTGATGCCCTTCCATTTCCTGCTACAATCCCCAGCACAGAAGTTCCATGTCCACTGTAATCTGAAGATGGAACAAGACGCCTGCCCTGGTTTTCTCCAAGCGCAAGCGCCTCATCGATCTGCTCTTTCGTATATTCAGTTCCTGTCACATATCCCTGGGGTGGTTTTCCCTGTATGCTCTGATCCCATAAACGTAAGATTCTGCTGCTTCCGTCTGCATTTCGGAAATCAGGGTGAAAATAATCCACTCCTGAATCTACAACTCCTGTCAGGATTCCTTTTCCCGTCAGTCCATTCCTGCCGGTCTGCACTGTGCGGATGCAGCTTGCTCCCTTTGCCTGAAACAATTCAAAATACAGGCGTTTGGGTTTCTCCATAAATTCCACCTGCTCTCTGTGGGAATACGCATCAATCTCACTTTCCGGCAAAATTACCACTGCATAGCCGCCTAACAATGGCACTACCTGAATTCCATTTCCAGCCAGACCACTTTCCGGTCCGCTGTACTTTATGATTACATCCCATAGCCTGGTTGCAGGATCATATCCTACATTAAGATTTCCTGACTTTCTACGCTCCTGTGGGGTTGCATCCATTGCAAGATTTAAAAGGTTATCAATTTTCTGGTCTGGCATTTTAATCTCATTTCCAGATATTCACTTAGTCTATTATATACAAAAGTTCTGCATACGGACTCTTATTATAACAATTTTGAATGACTCCCAACGAGTACAGACGCAAGCGGTCATAAAAACCATTCCATCTTCTCCCTCACATCCGCATGCTTCAGATAAATAACATTAAATTCTCTGACTATGGGCTCACCCTTCAGTGTAAAGATTCCAAGCTCCGGGTCGCTTTTGGCAAGTACTTCATATACAAATGAGATTCCATACCCGGACTTGATCAGATCGATGATCATCTTAAAGCTGGAAATGCATATATGCCGGTGAAAACGCTCCAGGGATTCATTATGCTCCAGAAGCTTTTCCTCCAGGATAGCCAGAGTTCCGGAGCCGTTTTCGCGATGGATCAGAGTTTCTTTCAGAATCTCCTCTACAGATACTTCACGGCCTGCAAATGGATGATCCTTCGGACAGATTCCCACAAAAGGTTCCCGGCGATATAACTGGCTTCCAAATCTGTTTTTATCAAAGACTCCTTCTATGATGGCATAGTCCAGAGTATTCTGTTCCAATAAATGCAAAAGATGCTTTGTGTTATCCACGATCAGAGTCAGTGCTGTATCCGGCTGATTTAAAAAATCGTGAATTCTGTCTGTGATCACATAGTCACCAATGGTCTTGGTTGCACCGATGCGCAGTTCCCGGAGACCATTGTTTTTTATCTTTTCCCTGAGAAAATTTTCACGCTGCTGAACAGAACGCAGGTAATCCTCCAGCATCTGTGCAGCAGGGGTCTTGATCAGTTTTCTGTTTTCATAAAGAAAAAGACGGCAGCCATATTCCTTCTCCAAAAACTGGATGTGTTGGGTAACTGCCGGCTGGGTAATATGTAACAGCTCTGCCGCCTCCCTGTAATTCATGACATTGCATACAGCCATAAAGGTTTCCGTTCTGTGATCTAACATAGTATTCTCCTTGACCCCCACTCTATTGATATCAGAATTCCATAAGTGTTACTTATCATATAATAAAAATTCATAAATTGATTTTATCATTCATAAAGCCTATAATCAACAAAAGAAACGCCGTATATATCAGAGAAAACCAACAGCTACATAAAGGAGATACTTAAACATGAATGAGGAAAAAATAACAACATCCGACAACAAAAAACTGAGTCCCGAGGAAATCAAACGGGTAAAAGGTCTTGGATGCCTTCAGGACAAGAGATATGATAACATCTTTAATATTCGGGTCATCACAGGAAATGGACATATTACCACAGATGAACACCGTGCCATTGCAGACGCTGCAGATAAATTCGGAAATGGTCAGATCACTATGACAACCCGCCTGAGTATGGAAATCCAGGGAGTTCCTTATGATAATATTGAGAAAACAATCGCCTTCCTTGGAGAACACGGCCTGATGACAGGCGGAACCGGAGCTAAAGTGCGCCCTGTTGTCTCATGCAAGGGAACAACCTGCCAGTATGGTCTGATTGATACCTTTGCACTCAGCGAGAAGATCCATGAGCGTTTTTATGTAGGCTATCACGATGTGGTACTCCCGCACAAATTCAAGATCGCAGTTGGCGGATGTCCAAATAACTGTGTAAAACCTGATCTGAATGATATAGGAATTATCGGTCAGCGAATCCCAAAAACGGATGCAGAGAAATGCCGGGGATGTAAGAAATGTCAGATTGAAAAAAGCTGTCCTGTCCACGTTCCGAAATTAGTTGACAGTAAACTTTACATTGATCCTAAAGAATGTATCCATTGCGGACGATGCAAAGGAAAATGTCCTTTCGGCGCAGTACCGGAATATCAAAATGGTTATAAAATCTATATCGGAGGCCGCTGGGGTAAGCGAATCTCACACGGTCAGGCTCTTACCAGAATTTTCACAGAGGAAGAAGAAGTAATGGCAGTCATAGAAAAAGCAATCCTTCTCTTCAAAAATGAAGGCATTGCAGGAGAACGGTTTGCAGATACTGTGAAACGTCTCGGATTTGAGTATGTGAATGAGAAATTGATTGGCTGAGTATTAAAAAAAGACACTTCGGAAAACTTTCCCAAAGTGTCTTTTTTCAGGTTTTTATTTTGATGTAAAAATATCAACAGTTTTATTTCATAAATTATGCAGTCTGTTTTTCATCATTTTTTTCAAAAAGCTTCTTCACTCCCTGGATTGCTACCAGCACACCAAGGATCAGCAGTAACACTGCGAAGATAAGCTGTAAGGTATTTCCAAGGTCCAGGCCTGTGGTAAATAATGCTTTTGTAAGCTTACTGATGGTCATATCCAGTGCAGTAAAGGTAACTGCCATCATAAATACCATAGGAATCCAGAGCATAACCGGAAGCCAGCCGAAAATTGCTGCCTGGATCGGTCCGTTGATAGGACCTGCACCTGCTATGGATGCAAACTGATGACCAAATACCACATTGGTATCAACCGGTACATAATCCACTCCATCCTCCATCTCATATGCCGGTGTTTTTGCTTTTGGGTCATTGCCCCATTCGATCTGAAGATAACGGCCATACAGAAGATATGCTCCACCAAGTACTACGATAGCTATTATCATCATTACTATTCCACTCATAATGTCTTCCCTCTTCTTTCTTTTATATTTATATATAAAAAAACACCCCTGCTATCCAATTTCCGATTGGATAACAAAGGCGGAATATTCCGTGGTACCACTTTGTATTATTATACCTGTCACCAGATACAATCTCTTAACACTGTCTGAGCCAAACAGCTTCTTCTGTAACGTGAAGACTACATCCCGGCTTACTATAGATTTCAGCGGGATGCTCCCGGGTGATATCACAAAACACCATCTGCCGCATTTCACCCTGAAGCTCACCCATAGCTTTTCCACCCATAGTCTCACCTAACCTTTCCCGGACCACATCCTCCTCCCAGCAGATATAGTCTGATATTTTCATGATCAACTTATTTAAGTTCGTATACAACTCTGCTCTCCCTGTTCCTGTCAGCTCTTTCTCCAACGTTATCCGGATATCTTCATATTCATCCAGAAAATCAGGTGTATTTTTCCCGCTTCGTAAATATAACACACAGGATTTCGGAAACTCCATCCTGTATCTGCGCCCGTACTTCCTGGCTGAATCCAGAGCAATGGCAAAATCATACTCGATCATCCGGATTGCCATCGTGGTATCATCAACACTCTGGCATTCAATATGATACAGTTTTCTCCCAATCCTCAGGCAGGAATCTGTAATGATTTCTCCGTTCTCCTGATGATGCTCATTTCGAAGCTGTACCATCTCCACATTCTCCGGATACGAAGTCTGAAACACCTCATTGATCAGAGGTATTGCCAACTGCGGTATCTTCTCTACCATTGTACGGAATACGTCATCAAAGATTGTATTATTCATTTCATCCCTCCTTATTATAACATTTCCCCCTGCTTTCTAAAACCCCAAAACTACAGTTGATTACCCTAAAACTACTTCACTCTTAATCCTTTCCGCCTCCTCTCATTCAACAAAGCAAAAGGCAGAATATCACCATACCCACAACCATTCCACTTTGTCAGCACTATAAAATTTTAAAAAAATCCTGGTGAAAATGTCGGCGAATGCCAGATAATCCTGCCTTGAAATGCCAGATCAGGCGGCAGATGAGAAATTTTCACTACAATTACAGTTTAGACCATACTGTTTTAAAATGCAAGACTATTTTCTCACATCCTATATCCAGCCCGAAAAAAATTTTTCAAACGCATTCATTTGTATAATATACGTAATTGTTTTTCTGTCTTGTACTTTCTCCGTCCTCTGCATATAACAGAGGAAGAAAATTTTACAGAGATTTTTCATTAGCGAGCATGTGTATTTTACAAACTGTTTCTATAATAGTAATCAAAGAATTGAAAGAGAAAAGAGGAATCATTATGTATCAGACATTATGGAATTCTATTAATAAACAGGTAAAAAACTCACATGCTTCCGCAACTTTTCTGGCTGTTTCACTTATGGGCTGGACAACGATCGGTCTTCTGGCAGGATTTTTGATCTGCATGATCGGCGGTATGTCCTTCGTTACAAAGATAACCGTTGTCCTTTGCAGTGGCGGATATACAGGACTGATTCTTGGTTTCTTTGGCGGTATTTTATATCTGTACAGATCAGAACCCCGCCATTTGGCTGCTGCCACCTCTTCACAGGTTTCCACTACTTCTAAAATATCTCTCAACGCCAAGACAGCTGCCCGGTAATAAATCGGACAGCTGTTTTTTTATCCAAGAGCTACATCCAGAATCATCATCAGAGAGAATCCTACAGCGAAGAAAATAGTTCCAATGTTGGAGTGTTCTCCAGCAGACCTTTCGGGTATGAGCTCTTCTACCACTACATAGAGCATAGCTCCGGCAGCGAAGCTTAAAAGATATGGAAGTGCCGGGACAATGAGTCCGGCGGCGAGGATTGTGAGGACTGCACCGACAGGTTCTACAATCCCGGACAGGACTCCGCCTGCAAAGGCTTTGGTCTTTCCCATTCCTTCCGAACGCAGGGGCATAGAGATAATGGCTCCCTCAGGGAAGTTTTGAATAGCAATCCCGATAGAAAGGGCCATTGCTCCCATTATAGTGATCTGGGCGTGACCTGTTAAATAACCTGCATATACGACTCCTACTGCCATTCCCTCCGGAATATTATGCAGAGTTACTGCAAGAACCAGCATGGTAGTTCTCTGAAGTTTGCTCTTCGGACCTTCTGCCTTGTTACTGTTCTGGTGAAGATGCGGGATCATATGATCCAGCAAGAGCAAAAAAAGCACCCCTATCCAAAATCCCACTGCTGCCGGTACAAATGAAAGCTTCCCCAGTCTGGAAGACTGTTCAATTGCCGGGATCAGCAGACTCCATATGGAAGCTGCAACCATAACTCCTGCTGCAAAGCCGGTAAGTGCCCTTTGAATCTGTTCATTCAGATTCTTCTTCATGAAAAATACGCAGGCGGCTCCTGCAGAAGTTCCAAGAAAAGGAATCAAGATTCCATAGAATACATTTATATCCATCAATTTATTCCTCCTGTTTTTATTTGTATGCAAATAAAAGAAATAGGTTCTTGTTATTTGTTTGGTTAGTTTATTCTAACTTTAATCAGTATATCAGATTTTTTGACAAATAAAAAGAGAATACAATTTTTTTTCTATTTTGTATGTGAACTTCCAGAAATTTCACAACTAAATCCAGCCTATATCCATTCATCGGCATTCCGAATCAAGTCAATGATTTCGTCCAACGAACGCTCACTTTCCACGTATGCATCATACAACGCCAGCTTTGCCCTCTCGATTTTCCGTTCCGGATGTCGTTCATCCAACAGTGCAGAAATCTCCTCCGCAAGAACACTGTATTCCTTATGTTTTTTATGCAGGTCTTTATAGAACTTTCAATACAAATTTAATCTCTTTATTTTTCCGACATAGTCGAGTAGACACACCAATTACTTGGTGTGCCTCTCACAGATCCGGATGTGCGGCTTTTCTGCATCCGGATCTTTACGGAACTAATTATTCTACAGCTATCCATATATGCTCACGTATATTCTCGGTTTCGCTAGTGGATATATCTTTGTAAGCATGTCCCAAAATCCACTCCATTGGTAACTTCTTCTCTGACTTCTTCCGTTCATCCAGAAGAACAGGCTCTTCGTTACTCTGTATATATGGATTTGGAAAGAGGAGGAGAGTTTGGGGTTATGGGGTGTATACAGTTGCTCCTACACGCGTAGCAGTTGGATTATAACTTTGTAAATAGTGTGATTTCCGTGCTTCTGGAAATCGAAAATTGCCTGAAAACATTTACAGGCAAAAAAATCCCGGGCAATTTCTAAGATTGCCTGGGATTTTCATAACGAAGCTATTTTCAATGCTTTTCTATAACAATATTGATATTCTATCGATTATTATTTTGTATAAGTCAAGCGGATATTCCACGTCCGCTTCGCTACTTGCTCATAACCGAATAACTGCTCCGCAGTTTATCAGAAGGAGCTTACCAGTTTCGGTTTAGATCATCACTTTAACCCCATAGTAACCTTACAGTTACTAACCTTCAGACTTCCCTCTGACGCAAATAAAGATAAGCTTTCTCCTGGTCTCTTGTATGCTCGTGCATTCAAAGCCACACCATCAACATAAATAGTAGCAATTGTATCATCCACGATCATACGAATGTTATATTTCTTTCCCGGAATCAGATCAATTGGTCTTTCCAGTCCGATGTTCTGATTTGCTGGCCACGGCCAGTTTGGTTTCTTTTCAAATACATAACGGTTTTCTGTAACATTAAACACAAACTGATAAGATTCTGCGTTGTTCTCATTCTCATAAAATCTCACGCCAAATGTTCTTGTGCCTTCAGAAAACTCCACATCTGCTTCAAATTTGAAAATGTCACCGGTATTTCTTCCAACAACAACTCCAGAACTCTTAGTTGGTGTATCGATTACGAAATCATCCTTCTTTTCCTCTTTGTCAAAAGCAGTCCACACAGTTTCCGGAATTCTGACGCCAAGAGTACCATCCTCTTTCTGGTATACCTCATGCGCCATGAAGGTTCCTGCCCAGATGAAATTTTCATCATCATCGTCTTTGTCTTTTGTTGCAACCCATCCAAACAGGATTCTCTGTCCGTTCAGTTCAAAAGTACGTCCTGCATAGTAAGCTCTTCCATCAAATGCATCATCCTTTGGTGCGATCCATGGACCATTCAGGCTCTTGCTCATACGGTAAACCATTTTGCTTCTGTCACTGTATTCTGTCACAATGTGATACCACCAGTCACCGATTTTAAACAGATCTGGCATTTCATGCATGGTATAAAGGTCCTGCGCCCAGAAATCACCTTCAAACTTCCAGTTTTTCAGATCCTTAGAAGTAAACTTAACAGTTCTTCCTGTCTGTCTTGTCTTTGGTCCCTGCAGTCTTGCTCCAAGAATCAGTAAATACTGATCATTTTCCTCATCGCGAATTACCCATGGATCTCTCCAGTCATCCGGATCATAGCCTTCCTGTGGAGTAAAGGTAAGAGCGTCCTGAGTCTTATGCCAGGTAACCAAATCATCGCTATATGCATGCATCAGTACCTGGGATGGTTTTCCAAGAGCCGGATAGTCACGGTTATAGCCGGTATAAAAAATATGATACTGACCTTCTGCCTCAAAAACACTTCCTGCGAAAATAAACTGATCCTGCTCTTCATCAGTTCCTCTTGGAATTGCCACACCACAGTCTTCATAGTGAACAAAATCGGAGGTTGTTGCTAAATCCCATCCAAATGGCTCTCCAAATGGTCCCGGTTTTCTGGTATCTCTCTGATGATATAAATAGAATTTATCCCCATGTCCAAATGGCATACAATCGCCGAACCAGGTTTCCGGAAACTGATAGTATAATTTCTGCATAATAATTTATTCTCCTTTTCTTTACAGGCATTCATATATCGAATGCCTGTCCCATATGGTAAAAAAACCTTTTGGCAATTAATTATCCTTTTACTGCGCCTCCCACTGTAAGAGAGTTTTCAATTTTATCACTGAAACACAGGTACAGAATAATTGTAGGTATACTGGCAATCATCATTGCCGCACCCATAGCTCCCCAGCTGGTACTGTGCTGTCAGACAAATGTTGCGAGTCCTGCCGGCAAAGTTTTCAGCTCATTGCTGGAAATCATAACTGTTGGAAGAATATACTCATTCCATATTCCCAGTGTGGCAAATAAAGCTCCTGAAGTGATTGCAGGTTTTACCAGTGGAAGCATGATTATAAAAAAAGTTTTATAAATACTTGCTCCATCAATTACCGCTGCCTCTTCCAGTTCAGCAGGCAAAGCCCGAAAAGAGGATGAAATTATCATAAACGGAAATGCCAGATTAAAAGCAATATACGGCAAAATCAACGCCCAGTGAGTATTCGCAAGTCCCATGTTTTTTATAAGAACAGAAAGAGGAATCAAGCTGACCTGCAAAGGGATAAAAAGACCGATTGAAATAAACATGGAGGCAGCTCCCTTTAACTTCCACTTCATTCTTGCTACTGCATAGGAAAATGGCAAAATCAGAATAAAAACACCAACCAACGCAATAGCAGTAGTAAGAAGACTGTTCTTAAAATATGTCATAATATCAAAGGTTGTAATTGCCTTTATATAGTTGCTCCATTGCGGATGCAAAGGAAGCCCAAAAGGATTTGAATAGAATATTTCATCGTTTGTTTTCAGCGAATAGCATGTCAGATATAATAGTGGGTATATGCTAAGGCAGGCAAATATCAATAGTATAATTGTTTGTACCCAGGCCTTGTGAGATCTTACTTTAATTCTTTCCATCATTCATTTTCCTTCTTCTTGCACATAAGCATGTTAATAACTGCAATCGAAGCCAGACACATAAGCATTAGCGATACTGCTGAAGTACAGCCATATCCATACTTTCTAAGTTTGAACGCACTACGGAATGTCATATAAGTTAAGCTGTATGTAGCAGTTCCAGGACCACCTTGAGTAAGCAGCTGCATCTGAGAATAAATATTAAATCCACCTGTCACAGCAAAGATTAGACAGTTTCTCAACGTATCTCTCAGCATAGGCAAAATAATATAAAAGTTTGTCTGCCATCTGGTAGCACCATCAATACGACTGGCTTCAATATAATCTGTTGGAATAGAATTTGCCGCTGAATAAATGATTACAAATTGATATCCCATGTACTGCCATGCATTTACAAATGCCACGACCAAAATTGCCACATGCTTGTCCGACAGCCATTGCTGCTGGAAATCAAGGCCTAATGCAGAGAAAATCTGATTGATCAGTCCAATTTCCGGATTTAATATGGAGGACCACAGCTGACACACTACTGTTACTGACAAAACAACTGGTATGAATAAACTGCTGCGAATAAATTTTCTGCACTGAATCCTTTTATCCATAAGCACAAGTGTCAGAAACGTTCCAAGAATTACTTCAAAAACCATCAGAACTCCTGCAACCAGAAAACTGTTGCGGAAAGATGTCCAGAATATTCTGTCCTGAAAAAGTTTTATGTAGTTTGCAAGTCCGGTAAATGTTTTGGTCGTCAATCCATCCCAATCAAAGAAACTCATGATTACAGTTTGAAAGACCGGATAAAAGGCTATCAGCCCAAAGAAGATCAGACAAGGCAGCGTAAAAATCATTATTGCTTTCTTATCTGCCATCACCTTATTCATACATATTCACCTCTATCTATACTCTTAGTTCCCACCAACACTGTCTACGAGATCATCGATAGACACAATTACATCATCTGCATCCATTCCAGTAAGCATTTCCTGTAATAATTCCACAAAACTTGTGGCAAACTCAGCGTTTTTCAAAGTGTGTGTCCATGCAGTCTGGAAATCCATGTTCTTTAATTCTTCTGCTTCTTTTTTTGCCAGTTCCGGAATCGGAGTATTCGGTTCAATAGAAGAATCTATATTAATTACAGTTGGAATTTTGGACTGATAGATATAATTTCCTTCTACAGTACCTTCTGCCAGAATTGAAACAATATCCGCAACAAGCTCCGGATCCTCTGTATCAGAAGAAACAGCATATCCCTCATATGTAAAACCACCGGAAAATGCATAGTAATTATCCTGCTCTTTTCCTGCATCAGCCATAGGATAGGATTCAAAATATCCTACATCATCGCCCATTTTTTCTACTAAAGAAGAAATATCCCAGTCACCGTTAATAAACATTGCTGCCTGACCTGACGTAAACAGATTCTGTGCTGTCTCATAGTCTGTAGATGTACATCCAGCCTGGAAGAATCCCTCATTTACAAGGTCAACCATTTTTTTAATGCCCTCTGCATATTCACTATCTGATGCATGAGCCTTTCCCTCTGATAAAGCCTTTAAGCCAGCTGGATTTGATTTCAGCGCAAACATATCGAAAAATGCGCCGCTCACAAAACCTTCCTTTGCAAAAAGAGCACATGGAATGATATCATCTGCTACCAGTTCTTTCGTTGCCTCAAGAAGTTCATCATAATTTTCCGGCACCTTAATGTTATTATCTTCGAATACCTTTTTATTGTAATAGAGAAGAATTGCAGAAGCTCCGGAATCCGGGAAAATATATGTTTTTCCATCATCATAAACTTCAGTTCCCTTTGCAGATTCGGTCATTTTATCTGCATATCCGGTGTCCTTTACATACTCAGCTACATCAAGTAAGCTGCCACTTGCTGAAAGTGATTCCACATCTCCGGCATTTACATGTGCAATATCAGGCATGTCTCCTGTTGCGGCACGTGTCTTTAATGTCTGACCATCATCATTAGGATGGGCCTCAATTTCGAACGTTACATTCGGGTATTTCTCCTGAACTTTACTAATCGCATAATCCAGAATCGCTTTCTCTGCTTCTGCATAATGTGCAAAAATTTTTAATTTCCGTTCAACATTCGTATCCGTTTCTGCATGCACATTGGCAAGTCCATAGCAGCCAAGTCCAGACATTGTAAGGACTGCCGACATCATAAAACTGATTACTCTTTTTTTCATTTCTTAATCCTCCTTTTTGATTACCTGTTGTATTTGATGTCTCTATTATCTTTGATTTCATTGACAATTTCCTGTGTTTTATAGGTTTGTTTTTGAAAAAAACAGGCTTCTTTTTTTCATCCGGAAAAAACAGGCTTCTTTTTAGAAAAAACAGGCATTTCTTTTGTTCAGCTTTAACTCTCCATACGATAATGTTATAATTCATTACAGGTTTACAGTACATAAATGCCTAAAATTATTTTGTACTTACCCTATATTGTGAGATTACTTTATTTCGGAACCGGAGGAGAAATCATGTCTGCAAAACGGCTTGCAATACCTAACTTTACATTAAAAAAGAAACTGATTCTTATCATCATGTTTCTTGTATTGCTACAAAACATTGTTTTACTTATTTTCGCCAATTACCAGTTTTCGCAAAAAGAGCTGAAAAGTTCTGTAGAACATATTCAAAATGAGTGCCATCTGCTCTACAATGACATGAAAACCCAATATCATAATGTCATTCTCTGTTCAAATGAATTGATTAACACAATCAACCAAACTCAAAGTTATTATTTTAGCAATCCGGCTAATTCCTACCTGAAGTCTGCTTTTAATTATAACCTGCACTTATTTTCTTTTGTAGACTCTGTGGTTTATCTCACTGTAAATGATAAAATTGTCTGCACCGGTACCGAAAGGGAACCTGATCTCAGCAAAATCAAGGAAGAACTGCTTGATTATATTCCTTCAACCGGGGTTCCGCAGAATCAGTTTCTCAATATACAGAAGCGTGCATATCTCGGAACCGATTCACCAGTTTTAACATTTTCAAAAAGAGTAATCAATATTAATACCGGGAAAACACTTGGTTATTTATTTTTAAACACAAAAGTTGCTACTATTTCTTCTTTGTTTGACAATTTAAATCAAAACTATTATATAATCAACTCCAAACAGGGAATTGTGGTTTCCAATTCAGGAAGCACTGCTTTGTGTCAGGCAGATCCTGACAGTTATTCTTTTATATATAGTGCTAAAACCGGTTCCCAGATTATAAACATAGACAAAGAAAAGCACATGTTGACTTGGACTCCCACAGGTTTTCTTGATTATATTCTGGTCAATGAAACTCCACTGGAAAGCCTCAAATCCACTTTTGCGATAAATATGTTTTTACTGTTTCTTATCCTAATATTAAGCACAATCACTATTATTTTTCTGATTTCTGCTTTTACCAGACTTATTACAAGCCCTTTGGAGTATCTTTCTGAAAGAATGCAGCACGTCGAACTCGGAGATTTTAAAGTTCGCTCTAATCTTAAGCAAAACGACGAAATCGGAGATATATCTAATAATTTTAATAACATGGTTCAGGAACTGGAAAAACTGACTGCACTGATCAAGCAAGATGAGCGTCAGAAACGAAAATATGAACTTTCCTTAATGCAAGCTCAAATCAATCCCCATTTCTTTTACAACGTATTGGATTTGATTTATATTTCCTGCTATCAAAAACAGGAAAAACAGGCAGCTACTGTAACCAAATATCTTGCAGATTATTATCGTTGCGTGCTCAGTAATGGAAAAGAACTGATTCCAATTCGTGAAGAATTCCGTATGCTGCAAAATTATCTGCTCATTCAGAGATACCGTTATGCTACTATTTTGGATTTCCAGATCGAAGCCGAACCAGAGGCAGAAAACTACATAATCCCCAAAATGACCTTACAGCCTCTTGTAGAAAATTCTTTATATCATGGAATAAAGGAAAAAACATCTCCTGGAATTATCAAGATTATCTCCAGAGTACGGACTGACCATATTACTTTATGTATTTGTGATAACGGAGTAGGAATGGAACAGGCAAAGCTTCGTGGTTATCTGAATTCTTCTGAAGCAGAAGATCATTTCGGACTGAAAAGTGTTTACAATCGACTTTTCCTTTACTACAATAACAAATGCAAATTTCGGATTTTCAGTCAAAAAGATACAGGTACAGCTGTTGTCATCTGTATACCAAAGAATTGGGAGGAATTATGATACGTGTATTAATAGCTGACGATGAACTATATTTTCGTAATTACATGCTTACTGCCGTAGACTGGCATTCCCTTGGTTTCCAGGTCTGCTGCCTTGCTCAGAACGGAGAAGAAGTTCTTTCTGAGCTTTCAAAAAATACTATTAATATTGTTTTTCTGGACATTAATATGCCCCATATCAATGGATTAACACTAGCAGAAAAAATCAAGAAAGATTATCCCCATATTATGATTGTATTTATAACCGGATATTCCGATTTTTCATTTACCAGAAAGGCAATACAGCTCCAAGTTGAAGACTATATGCTAAAGCCAATATCTCCAGATGAACTCTCTGAGCTTCTTCAAACTCTGAATCAAAAATATAAACAGAAGCAGCAGGAAAACATTCGCAAAAAGAAATTGCATGACTTTACCTTGGATAATTATATATATTCTCTTCTTTCCTTCTCAAAAGAACCACCTGAATCTGATGATGGTGTAAAATATCTTTTTGACCAATGGAAGGTATCAGATATTTATCAGATTGCCATAGTAGAATTTAATTATATCTCTTGTCAAGATCTTAATAACTTAAACCTGAATCCGTGAAGTTCGTCCTTTTTTACAACCAGCTCCTAAAATGAAACTG
>SAMEA3387443__coassemble_1583_pt1 | contig 62054 bp, 52 predicted proteins | sample SAMEA3387443__metabat2_high_PE_014 | metagenome-assembled genome bin SAMEA3387443 (sample SAMEA3387443) | Felis catus | biome: Faeces | place: United Kingdom | collected 2012 | reverse complement strand
GAGCCGGAGGGAAGTGCAGATGAATCATATAAAAAATATATGGAAATGTTTTGAAGAGAAACATGCTACTTTTGCAAAATGGCTTTATCAGATATTCTATTTTGTTATATTCAGTATGGGCGTGACAGTATTCCAGTATCTTGTATTTACATTTTTACCAGGAATTTTGGGAATTGGTCTGGCTGGTACAGAATTTATGTGGCCAAAGGTTTCCATGAATCTGTTTGGAGTAAAATTTACATGGAGCTTGCTGGGGTACAATGTATTGCGTGATGCAACGGGGAACATACTGATCGGTGGTGGACTTGGCTATTTTATCAGTTATGAATTGGGGTCATTTCTTGCACAGTGTATCAATTTTCCGCTTCAGAGAAATATTACTTTTAAAAGCCATGGAAATCCTGTATATCAGGCAATCTGGTATTTTATTGCATGGGTGGTAATTTCACTGATTTGTAATGGATTTAATAATCTGTGGATGCCAGTTGCATCTGCATATGTGGCACCGGCAGTCTATAACATGCTTGTGACAATTATCACAGGTGGAGTTTCCATGGTAATTTTTTTCTTTGTGTTTAAAATTATTTTCCCGGAGGGGAAGGCTGAATCTTTCTGATAAACTGCGGAGCAGTTATTCGGTTATGAGCAAGTAGCAAAGCGGATTGTGAATATCCGCTTGACTAAGGCATTTACCTGAAATAGGTGAGTGCTTTTTTGTTTTCAAGTATTCTATAAGAGACTGTATTTATGCCCTTCATCTTTTGAATATGTGTAAGGACATTTTTTGAGCCGGCATAAAAATGATTTTTACAATAATTAGAAATAGAAATAAGGCGAGAGAAGAATTTGAAAAATTCATTTCGAAAAGTGTGGAAATATTAGCAGAAGATGAGATGAAAATGAATATTCACAAAGATAAGATGCTATGGTATAATACAAAGTACTGTATTAGGACTTCTGATGAGAGAAGCTGAAATATGGGAAAAGATTTAAAAGGCGAAAAGCTTGGATTGTGAATATCCACTTGATTGTCATTTGATATGTTGGTCAATCAAAGATTTAGCTGTTGGACTGGGATGAAATCAAAGGATTTATAGGAGGAAATAGAGAAAATGAAATTAGGAATCGTCGGATTACCCAATGTTGGAAAAAGTACATTATTTAATTCATTGACAAAGGCAGGCGCAGAATCTGCAAATTATCCGTTCTGTACCATTGACCCTAATGTAGGTGTTGTTACAGTGCCGGATGAGAGACTGAAGCTTCTCGGAAACTTTTATCATTCTAAGAAAGTGACACCTGCTGTAATTGAATTCGTAGATATTGCAGGACTTGTAAAGGGAGCATCCAAAGGAGAAGGCCTTGGAAACCAGTTCCTTGCAAATATCCGTGAGGTAGATGCAATCGTTCATGTAGTCCGCTGCTTTGAAGATTCCAATGTTATCCATGTAGATGGAAGTATTGATCCTATCCGTGATATTGAAACTATTAATCTGGAGCTGATTTTCTCAGACCTTGAGATCCTTGAGAGAAGAATTGCAAAAGTTACAAAAACAGCACGCATGGACAAAGAGGCTGCCAAGGAGCTTGATTTCCTTCAGAAGGTAAAAACACATCTGGAAGATGGCAAGATGGCAATCACTATGGAAATGGAAAATGAAGATGAAGAAGCTTGGATGTCTACTTATAATCTGCTTACCTGGAAGCCTGTGATCTATGCAGCAAACGTAGCAGAAGGAGATCTGGCTGATGACGGTGAAAGCAACAGCCATGTACAGGCAGTGCGCAAATATGCGGCAGAGCAGAACAGTGAGATTTTCGTTATCTGTGCAGAAATCGAAGAAGAGATCTCTGAACTGGATGATGATGAGAAGAAAATGTTCCTGGAGGATCTGGGACTGACAGAATCAGGACTTGAGAAACTTGTAAAAGCAAGCTATCATCTCCTTGGACTGATGAGTTTCCTTACTTCAGGTGAGGATGAGACAAGAGCATGGACGATTAAAATCGGAACAAAGGCTCCGCAGGCAGCAGGTAAGATCCATACAGATTTTGAGCGAGGATTTATTAAAGCTGAGGTTGTAAATTATCAGGATCTTCTGGACTGTGGTTCCTATGCAGGTGCCAGAGAGAAAGGTCTTGTAAGAATGGAAGGTAAAGAATACGTTGTACAGGATGGCGATGTGATCTTATTCCGATTCAATGTATGATGAACAGGTGATTTATGGAAATGTCGATACGTTTTCCGGGACCCGGCCTGGTCTTTGATTATGTGCCGCGCTCATTTCAGATATTTGGAATGGAATTTACCATATATGGAGTACTGATTGCTGTGGGTGCTCTTCTTGGAATGGGACTTGTGACACTTGAAGCGAAACGAAATGGGGAAGATCAGAACAGGTATCTCGATATGATACTTATCTCCCTGCTGGTTTCAGTGGCAGGTTCCAGATTATTTTATGTGGCTTTTTCATGGGGATTTTATAAAGAAAATCTGAATGCCATACTGTATTTTCGAAATGGTGGCTACGCTTTATATGGTGGTCTGCTCTTTGGATTTCTTGCGGCAGCGGTATTTTGCAGGATTACCAAAACGTCATTCTGGCAGAGTGCCGATATTGCGTGTCCCGGAATACTTCTGGGACAGGCTATAGGGCGTTGGGGTAACTTTTTTAACAGAGAGTCTTTCGGAGAATATACAGATCTGCCATGGGCAATGCAGATACCGGTTTCAGCTGTGCGGTCAGGAGAAGTTTCGGGAGCAATGAGAGATAATCTGCTGACCATAAATGGGATTTCATATATTCAGGTTCAGCCGATTTTTCTTTATGAAAGTCTGTGGTGTCTGCTGTTATTTCTGCTGTTGATGGCCATGCGCCGAAAAAAGAAATATGAAGGCGAATTGTTTATGATCTATCTGGCAGGTTATGGTCTGGGAAGGTTTTTCTTTGAATGGTTCAGAACAGATAAACTTTATATTCCGGGGACAAAAGTGGGGATTTCGCTGGTAATTTCCGCTATATTATTTGCTGTTTTTATGCCTGTAGTGATCATACGCAGAGTGATGGCACAGAAAAGAGATACTATACGCCGGCAGAGGAAAAAAAGATTTCTGGATGAGTCAGTGAAAGAAAAACAGATGTTTCCTGAGACTTCTGAAATGAAACCGGAACCGGAAATCCGGCCGGAGATGGATGGACAGGTAAAGCCAGATGTGGGAACTTCTCCCACAAATTCAAAAGAAGAACAGTAAAAAAACATATATCTGAAAGATAAGTGGGTTGAAAGTGGAAATTCAACCCACTTTTTATGTATAAAAGCCCATTTTTCTCGTAAAAATAAGGTTGTTTCATAAATGTTAACAGAGTTCTAAATTTTAAAAATCTTTTTCTCCCCCTTGTTTTTTCAGCCTAAATAGTTTAGAATAAGCACATAAGTGGTAGAAAGTGGTGAATAGTGGTGGTGAGTGGGGAATAACGGCAGAGTCCATTACCACCTGAGAAATCTGAAGGGGAGATTCAGATTTTGCGAGAGTAGGTGAGTAACATGTTCATGGGAGAGTATAACCACACGATCGACGCGAAGGGGCGTCTGATCATTCCTTCTAAATTCAGGGAGCTCTTAGGGGAAGAGTTTGTTCTGACAAGAGGGCTTGATGGCTGTCTTTATATTTATCCGATGGATGAATGGGAATCCTTTGAAATGAAGCTCAGATCTTTACCACTTACAAATAAAAATGCCAGAACTTTTTCACGATTCTTTGTAGCTGGAGCAACTACATGTGAACTGGACAGGCAGGGACGAATCCTTGTACCGCAGACACTGCGCGAATTTGCCGGTCTGGAGAAAGATGTGGTTCTGACAGGTAATCTGAACAGAATTGAAGTTTGGAGCAAAGAAAAATGGAATGAGATCTGTGATTATGATGACATGGACAGCATTGCAGAGAGCATGCAGGACATGGGAATCACAATCTGACAGGTCTCGTTTGAAGTATCTTGCAAAGTAAATCCAGACAGGAGACGGAGATGGAATTTAAACACAAATCTGTATTACTGGAAGAGACCATTGAAGGTTTGGATATCAAACCGGACGGAATCTACGTGGATGGTACTTTAGGAGGTGCAGGGCATGCCGGTGAGGTATGCAGGAAACTTTCTGCCAAGGGGAGATTTATTGGCATAGATCAAGACCAGGATGCGATAATTGCTGCGAGTGAGAGGTTAGCCCCCTATAAACAGGCGACGATCATTCGCAGCAATTATTGTTACATGGTACAGGAACTGGCAGCAAGAGGCATCTATAAAGTCGACGGGATTCTCCTTGATCTTGGAGTATCTTCCTATCAGCTTGACAATGAAGAACGCGGTTTTACCTACAGGGTAGATGCACCGCTCGATATGCGCATGGACCAGCGCCAGACGCAGACAGCCGGCGATATTGTCAATGGCTATGAAGAAAAAGAGTTATACCGTATTATTCGTGATTACGGTGAAGATAAATTTGCAAAAAATATTGCAAAACATATTGTTGCCGCCAGACAGGTGAAACCGATCACAACCACCGGAGAACTGACAGAGATCATCAGAGAATCCATTCCCATGAAGATGCAGGTGAAGTCAGGACATCCGGCCAAGAGAACTTTTCAGGCAATCCGTATTGAGCTTAACAGAGAGCTCGATGTGCTGCGGGATTCTCTGGATGGAATGATCGATATCCTTGATGATGGCGGAAGACTTTGCATTATCACTTTTCATTCTCTGGAGGACAGAATTGTAAAGACGATTTTCAGAAAAAATGAGAATCCGTGTACCTGCCCTTCAGATTTTCCTGTATGCGTATGCGGGAAGAAATCCAAAGGAAAAGTGATCACACGAAAGCCGATTCTTCCGGGGGAGACAGAGATGGAAGAGAATCCGCGTTCCAAAAGTGCAAAGCTTCGGATTTTTGAGAGAGTATTATAATTAGAGAGGCATGAAATGGCGAGAACGACCAGGAGTGAAACAGCAAGAAGAAGCAGAACCAGTGCCAGAACAAACAGAGGAATGTATGTTGACGGAAATACGGTCAGACGTCTTGCAGAAGTTCCGGAGAGAAAGAGGCAGCCGGGAAGACAGAATCCGGGAAGGCAGCAGACCAATCGAAACCGAAGAGTGCAGGCGAGTCCTGCGCAGGTACCAAGGCAGAAACATCAGTTGAGTAAAGAAACACAGAAGAACAGGCAGAAGGCGACTGCAATGAACTGGGGATTTGTAGCGTTTCTGGCAGTTGTATGTGTGGCGATATTATTCTGCTCTGTGAAATATCTTCGTTACAAATCAGAGATTACCGCAAAGATGAGTACAGTTGCATCTCTTGAGGAAGAACTGGCAGATTTAAAAGAAGACAATGATGCATATTACAGCCAGGTGACATCAAATGTGGATCTGAATAAGATCAAGCAGATCGCATTGGGGAGACTGGGAATGAAATATCCGTCAGATGATCAGACAGTAACCTATTCTACATCGGGTAACAGCTATGTAAGACAGTATCAGGATATACCAGATTCAAAGTAGGTGATTAATTGAGCAATACGGGAAGAAAGAGTCGAAGAAGACCACAGAGAAAAATAAATCAAAACATGAAAGAAAAGCTGCTGATATTGTTTGGAATTGTGTTACTGCTTCTGGTAATATTAGTGCTGAGAATTACTTATATTAATGCTACCAGTGGAAGCAAATACAAAAAACAGGTGTTAAGTCAGGCACAGCAGAAATATGAGAGCCAGGTACTGCCGGCAAAGAGAGGCGATATTTATGACAAGAACGGAAATATACTGGCTACCAGCAATAAAGTTTATAATGTGATCCTGGACTGTAAAACTGTAAATTCAGATGAGGATTATGTAGAGCCAACAATACGTGCCTTAAATGAGGTGCTGGGGATTGATGAAGAAACAGTGCGTTCTCTTTTGGCCGATTCAAGAACCAGCCAGAGTCAGTATCAGGTACTGACAAAACAGCTGTCTATGGACAAAAAGAAAGAATTTGAAAAATATAAGGCAGAGGATGAAGATTCCGGTCTTACTAAAGCGCAGGCAAAGGAACGGGCAAATATCAAAGGCGTCTGGTTTGAAGAGGATTATCTGAGAAGTTACCCGTTTAATGAAACAGCATGCGATACAATTGGTTTTGCACTGGACAGAGATGTGGCAGATATCGGACTGGAAGGGTACTATAACAGCACACTGACAGGCGTAGACGGAAGACAGTATGGGTATATCAATGATGATTCAGATGTGGAGCAGACCATTATTGCTGCGGTGAATGGAAAAAGCATTCAGACCAGCATTGACATCGGTGCACAGCAGATTGTTGAGAAATATGTTAATGGATTTAAAGAGGCAATGGGGGCCAAGAATATAGGTGTCATTGTTGAAAATCCGTCCACCGGTGAGATTATTGCCATGGATGGTGGTGACCGTTATGATCTGAATAATCCGAGAGATCTTTCTACTGTATATACAGAAGATGAAATCAAAGCGATGAATGATGTGGAAACAGTGGAGGCTCTGAATGGTATGTGGAGTAATTTCTGCGTCACAGATGCCTATGAGCCGGGATCTGTTGTAAAGCCAATCGTCATGGCTTCTGCATTGGAAAAGGGTGCGATACAGGAAACAGATACATTTGTATGCGATGGATCGCAGACTTTTGGAGATACTATGATCAAGTGTGCGGTTTATCCGAGCGCACATGGCACAGAGACACTGGGAGAGGTAATTGCAAACTCCTGTAATGATGCAATGATGCAGATTGGTGCCAAGATGGGAGCTACTCAGTTTATCAAAGCACAGAGTCTGTTTAATTTCGGAACAAGGACAGGGATTGACCTGCCGAATGAAGGCGCAGGTATTATCCATACTAAGGACAGTATGGGGGAAACAGAACTTGCATGTTCTGCTTTTGGACAGGGTTTTACCTGTACCATGATCCAGGAAATCAATGCGATGAGTTCCGTTATCAATGGCGGATATTATTATCAGCCGCATCTTGTGACAAAGGTTCTTGACAATAATGGCGGAACTGTAAAAACAATCTCGCCGATACTTCTGAAGCAGACGATTTCCTCCAGGATTTCCAGTGATATCAGAAGCTATATGGCATTGAGTGTACAGCAGGGTACCAGCCGTCATTCCAAAGTGCAGGGTTACAGTTCAGGCGGTAAAACAGGTACAGCGGAGAAATACCCGCGAGGAAACGGAAAATATCTGGTTTCTTTTATTGGATTTGCTCCTGTAGATGACCCGGCTGTGGTAATTTATGTAGTTGTAGATGAACCGAATGTAGAGGATCAGGCAAACAGTACTTATCCGCAGTATATTGCACAGGGAATCCTTTCGGAGCTTCTTCCGTATCTGAATGTAGTGCCGGATGAATCTGAAGATGGAACAGTGCCGGAGACAGAATTGTGGGAAGGGTTTAAGGGACATTTAAAGAGTACTTCCATATCGGACAGCGAACTTGACAGTGACGGTAATCTGGTGGATGCAGATGGCAATCTGATAGACTGGGATGGAAACCGGATTGATGAAAACGGATATCTGCTGGATGCCAATGGAGATCACATATTGGATGAGGAAGGTAATTATAAGATGTCTACAAATCTTGTCAGTGCTTCGGGAAGTACGGATGCAGATTCTTCAGGAGATGCAGTATCCAATCCTGATGCACCTGCACCTCTGGAGGATGATGAAGCTGAGACGACCGAGGATAATGACGAAGAGACAGACGGTATTACCAATGAAGAAGCAGGTCTGGAATAAAAACGTATAGTTATAGCTCCGCAGAGAATGGTCATATATTGTTATGACAATCTCTGCGGAGCTTTTTTTATGAAAAAAAATATGACGTTTCACAAGAGAAAAATATGGGTGGTATTACTCTGCTGTATTTTAATGATGACAGGCCTTATCGGAAGACTGGTATATCTTATGTGTTTCAGATCAGACTATTATTATAAGAAAGCAAAAGAACTTCACGAAAGAGAGAGAGAGATCAAAGCGGCCAGAGGGGAGATTCTGGATGCAAAGGGAAAAGTTCTGGCATCAAACAGGACGGTATGTACAATCTCTTTGATCCACAGTCAGATTAAAGAACCTGAGAAAGTAATCTCCCTGCTGTCTGAAAAACTGAAAATAGATGAGGCAGAAGTGAGAAAAAGAGTGGAGAAAATCTCTTCCATAGAAATAGTAAAGACAAATGTGGAAAAAAGTACAGGTGATGAGATAAGAGAGTGCAGTCTGGCAGGGGTGAAAGTTGATGAGGATTATAAGCGTTACTATCCATGTGGAAGTCTGGCTTCAAAAGTTATTGGCTTTACGGGAGGTGATAATCAGGGAATTATCGGTCTGGAAGTGAAATATGAAGAAATCCTGAGGGGACAGCCGGGTAAAATCCTGACAACAACAGATGCCAGGGGTGTGGAAATTGATAAATTGGGTGAGACAAGGGAAAAACCGATAGAGGGGAAAAGCCTGATGATCAGCCTTGATGTAAATATTCAGGAATTTGCGCAGCAGTCAGCTTTGAAAGTAATGGAGGAAAAGCAGGCAGAACGTGTATCTATCCTGCTGATGAATCCACAGAACGGCGAAATATATGCATGTGTCAATGTGCCGGAATTTGACCTGAATGATCCTTTTACCCTGACAGATGATCTGAATATGCAGTTAAATGAATCCGGGATAACAATACCGTCGGAAGATCATAATGAACAAAGTGAACTGGCAGTGCAGACAGCATCAGGAAAAACAAATACAGAAAGAAAGCAGGAATTACTGAATCAGATGTGGAGAAATCCCTGCCTGAATGATACTTATGAACCGGGCTCCACATTTAAAATCATCACCATGGCAGCCGGACTGGAGGCTGGTGTTGTTTCACCTGGGGACCGTTTTTATTGTCCCGGATATAAAGTGGTGGAGGATCGCAGAATCCACTGTGCAAAAAGAACAGGACATGGATCCCAGAATTTTGTGGAAGGTGCACAGAATTCCTGTAACCCTGTGTTTATAGAGGTGGGGCTTCGCCTTGGGGTAGAACGTTATTATAAGTATTTCAGACAGTTTGGGCTTCTGGATAAAACCGGGACAGATCTTCCGGGAGAGGCAGGAACTATTATGCATCAGAAGAAAAATATGGGAGAAGTGGAACTGGCAACGGTTTCTTTTGGACAGTCTTTTCAGATTACGCCTGTTCAGCTGGCTGCAACAGTAAGTTCACTTATAAACGGAGGCAGACGGGTGACACCGCATTTTGGAGTCGCAGTGTTAAATCCTGACAGAACAGAGGGTGAGAAACTGATTTTTCCGGTAAAGGAAGGAATTGTCTCTGAAGAGACTTCGAAGGAAATAAGAGAAATCCTGGAAACAGTAGTATCTCAGGGCTCCGGAAAAAATGCAAAAATTGAAGGATATGCCATCGGTGGGAAAACTGCCACTTCTCAGACACTGCCAAGAAGTGCAAATCGTTATATTTCCTCTTTTTTGGGATTTGCACCTGCAGAAGATCCGCAGATACTGGGACTGTGTATTATTCATGATCCGAAAGGAATCTATTATGGAGGGACAGTAGCTGCACCTGTGATACGTGGTATTTTTGAGAATATCCTGCCATATCTTGGAATTGAAAAAAGTGATGTTTCTGATTTTTCTGCAGAAGGCAATTAGGGAAATTCCGCAGGCAGGGTTGATAAATAAGCAAAAAAGCCTTATACTAAAAGAAATCTGAAAGTAAAAAACTTTCAGGAAAAAACGAAAGAATGAACGAGGTGTAAGATGGAATTTCAAGTTGTAATCCCTGTGCTGATTTCTTTTGCAATCAGCGTTGTATTAGGACCGGTCATCATTCCTTTTCTCCGGAGACTGAAGATGGGCCAGACAGAAAGAACAGAGGGCGTACAGTCCCATTTAAAGAAAGCAGGAACACCTACAATGGGTGGAGTGATCTTTCTGATTGCCACAGCGATAACTGCATTATTTTATGTAGGGGATTATCCGAAGATCATTCCGGTACTGTTCCTGACTCTTGGATTTGGAATTATCGGATTTCTGGATGATTATCTGAAGGTTGTGCTGAAACGCTCAGACGGACTGCTGCCATGGCAGAAATTTTTACTTCAGGTAGTTCTGACTGCGATTTTTGTGTTTTATATTGTTAAGTATACAGATATCTCACTGACTATGAGGATCCCGTTCTGGAGCGGACATTTCCTGAATATTGGATGGCTGGCAGTTCCGGTCCTTTTCTTTGCTGTGATCGGTACTGTGAATGGAGTTAACTTTACGGATGGTCTGGATGGTCTTGCTTCCAGTGTGACTCTGATCGTTGCAGTATTTTTTACAGTAGTTTCTATTGGAATGAAATCGGGGATCGAGCCGATCACAGGTGCAGTTGTGGGAGGACTGATGGGATTTCTGCTGTTTAATGTATATCCGGCAAAAGTGTTTATGGGAGACACAGGTTCTCTGGCATTGGGCGGTTTTGTTGCAGGTACGGCTTATGTGATGCAGATGCCGTTATTTATCCTGATCGTGGGTCTGATCTATCTTATAGAAGTACTTTCCGTTATCATTCAGGTAACTTATTTCAAGGCAACACATGGAAAGCGTATCTTTAAGATGGCACCGATCCATCATCATTTTGAGTTATGCGGATGGTCTGAAACACGTGTAGTTGCGGTATTCTCAGTTATTACAGCGGTTATGTGTATGGTCGCACTGTTGGCACTGTAAGATTTTGGCTAAGCAGATTTCAGCGTTATGCTGATAAAAGGGAGGAAAATTATTATGGAATTACAGGGAAAAAAGGTACTTGTATTCGGTTCCGGAAAAAGCGGAATCGGAGCATCTGACCTTCTGGCAAAGGTAGGAGCATTTCCGGTTATCTATGACGGAAATGCTGAAACAGATAAAGACGCAGTTGTACATAAAACAGATGGGACATATCCGGTCACTGTATATGCAGGAGAACTTCCGAAAGAAGTACAGGACAGTCTTGATCTGGTAGTTTTAAGTCCCGGAGTGCCGACAGATCTTCCACTTGTAAAGAGTTTTTATGAGCAGGGGCTTCCGGTATGGGGAGAGGTGGAACTGGCATACAGAGTAGGTGACGGTGAAGTGCTTGCCATCACAGGAACAAACGGAAAAACTACTACAACAGCACTTCTTGGAAAAATTATGCAGGATGCACGTGAGTCTGTTTTTGTAGTCGGCAATATCGGAACCCCATATACTTCCAAAGCACTGGAGATGAAGCCAAATTCTGTAACTGTTGCAGAAATCAGCAGCTTTCAGCTGGAAACGATTGATGAGTTTGCACCAAAGGTATCTGCAATCCTGAATATTACAGAGGACCATCTGAACCGTCATCATACAATGGAAGAGTATATACGTGTGAAAGAACTGATCACTGAGAATCAGGGTACAGAAGATGTATGCGTGCTGAATTATGAAGATGAGGTTCTGCGTGAGTTTGGAAAACATCTGACTCCACGAGTGGTATATTTCTCCAGCGGACGTAAACTGGATGAGGGAATTTATCTGGATGAAAACAAAATCATCCTGAAGGACGGAGAAAAAGAAATCGAAGTAGTTAAGACAGAAGATCTGAAACTTCTTGGCAAACACAATTTTGAGAATGTCATGGCCGCAGTTGCAATGGCTTACTACGATGGAGTATCCATGGACAGCATCCGTAAGAGCATCTGTGAATTTACAGCTGTTGCACACAGAATCGAATATGTGACAGAGAAAAAAGGCGTTGTATATTATAATGATTCCAAGGGAACTAACCCGGATGCGGCAATTAAAGGAATTCAGGCAATGAACCGCCCGACACTTCTGATCGGCGGCGGTTATGATAAACAGTCCGGTTATGATGAATGGATTGAGGCATTTGACGGAAAGGTACGTTATCTGGTGCTGATCGGTCAGACAAAGGAGAAAATCAAAGAAGCTGCTGAGAAACATGGTTTCCATGACATCATCCTCTGCGAAGATCTGAAAGAGGCAGTAAAGGTATGTGAGGAGAAAGCACAGCCTGGTGATGCTGTTTTGCTTTCTCCCGCATGTGCAAGCTGGGGACAGTTTGATAACTATGAACAGCGTGGAGATATGTTCAAGGAATATGTAAGAAATCTGTAGAATATCTATAAGTAAGAATTATAGCTGTCCGGCAGAGAAAGACGAAGCTGCAGTGACCGGCTATAGATAATTTTGCGGAGAAACAGATGGCGCGAAAAAGAGCGACAGATTTATCAAAAACAGATATGACGATGCTGGTACTGATAGTACTGCTTGTGATTTTTGGCCTGGCAGTATTATTCAGCTCCAGTGAATATAATGGCAGAGTACGTTTCGGCGACTCTGCCTGTTATTTTAAGAAACAGTTATTTGCCACAGCATTGGGTATGGGAGTGATGTATATGGTTTCTTCCATTGATTATCATTTTTTTCTGAGGCTGGGACCAGTGGCATATCTGATTTCAATGTTTTTGTCCGGCGCAGTACTTTTTGTAGGTCAGGAGATCAACGGCTCAAAAAGATGGCTGAATCTTGGACCTTTATCTTTTCAGCCTTCAGAGTTTGCGAAAGTTGCTGTGATCCTTTTTCTTGCATGGCAGATCGAGCGGACAAAGAAAGCAACCATGGGATTTGGATTTATGTGCAGGACAATACTGACCCTGCTGCCAATCATTGGTCTTGTAGGTTCAAATAATCTGAGTACAGCGATCATTATTCTGGGTATCGGTGGAATCCTGATTTTTGTATCCAATCCGGGATATCTGGAATTTATCGGGCTTGGCAGCGCAGGTGCAGGTTTCATAGCTGTTTTTCTTGCTGCAGAGAGTTATCGTCTGGAACGTCTTGCAATCTGGAGAAATCCGGAGAAATATGAAAAAGGATTTCAGACGATCCAGGGACTGTATGCCATCGGCAGCGGCGGAATATTCGGCAGAGGATTTGGAAACAGTCTGCAGAAACTTGGATTTGTTCCGGAAGCGCAGAATGATATGATTTTTTCGATTATATGTGAGGAAATGGGAGCAGCCGGAGCTATCTTTCTGATTTTTCTGTTTGCAATGCTTTTGTGGCGGCTGGGTGTGGCTGCCATGCATGCAAAAGATCTGGCCGGAGCTCTTATCTGTTGCGGGATTATGGGGCATCTGGCTCTTCAGGTTATTTTGAATATTGCAGTGGTGACCAATACAATTCCCAATACAGGCATTACTCTGCCTTTTATCAGCTATGGAGGAACTTCGGCAGTGTTTCTTCTTGGAGAAATGGGACTTGCGATGAATGTTGGGAAATGTGACAGGATAAATTGAATTACAGGTTTCAGAATGACGTAACATATAATAGAAAAAGCCATAAACTGTAAAGTAAGAGACTCTTTGGGAGCAAAAGGTTGGATGAAATCCATGTGACAGGTAAAGCATCTCTCAGCGGGGAGATTTTTATACAGGGATCTAAAAATGCAGCACTTCCAATGATAGCCGCATCTCTGATGCACAGAGGACTAAGCATTCTGAGGGGATGCCCCAGAATTTCAGATGTTTTCTGTATGGAAGAGATTTTGAAAAGTCTTGGTGCAGTGACCTGGTGGGACGATCATGATCTTTATCTGGATTGTTCCTGCGCAGACGGAACAGAAATTCCTGCAGTCTATACAGGCAGAATGCGTTCTTCGATCATTCTGGCAGGTGCGGTGCTTGCAAGAAACAGAAAATGCAGGATAGGGTATCCGGGCGGATGTACGATCGGGAAAAGACCAATAGATTTCCATCTTATGGCACTGAGAGCACTTGGCGCGGATGTCCGGGAAAATGCATCAGGCCTGGATGGAGAATGTGTCAGATTTGAAGGGCAGGATATTGTGTTTCCGAAATCGAGTGTGGGAGCTGCTCAACAGGCAATACTGGCAGCAGTTCTTGCAAAAGGTGTAACACATCTTTATAATTGTGCGAAAGAACCGGAGGTTTTCTGGCTCTGCAGATATCTGAAAACAATGGGGGCACTGATAGAAGGAGAAGAAACCGGTGAAATTACGATCAGAGGAGTGGATGAACTGAAAGGCGGAGACTACCGTATTCCTCCGGATCGTATTGTTGCAGGTACCTATCTGTGTGCGGCTGCGGCAGCAAGAAGTAAGATTATTCTTCATGATGTACCTGTGGAGGAATTGCAGTCGTTTATGGAAGTATATCGGAAAATAGGTGGACAATATCAAGTAAATGGTGGTACACTAGAGGTCAATGGAAAGAATGCTGTCAGACCGGCTGTTTTAGTAGAAACAGAAATTTATCCGGGTTTTCCCACAGATCTGCAGGCTCCGTTGATGGCAGTGCTGACAGGTGCGCAGGGACAGAGTACCATACGGGAAAATATTTTTGACCGGAGATTTGGCAGTGCTTTTCAGATGAAAAAAATGGGCGCAGATATTTCCGTAAGCAGAAACCAGGCAATCATAAGAGGGGGAAAAACTCTTAAGGGAACACAGGTACAGGCAGGAGATCTCAGAGGTGGTGCAGCCCTGCTCATTGCCGCACTTATGGCAGAGGGAGAAACCTGTGTTACAGGAGCCGGGTTTATCAGCAGGGGCTATGAGCATATCTGTGAAGATTTACGGACTTTGGGCTGCAGAATATGGCAGCCGGGGACAGAGGATTTGAGGATTTATGAGAGAAAGTAATTATGGGAAAAGACCTCCTATGAGTAAAAGGACGAAGAAGATGCTGGCAGGTATGATAGGCGCCGGAGTTATGGTCGCTGTGATAGTATTTTTTTCCTATTATAAAGTAGATACTGTTGAGGTGAGGGGAACTTCCCATTATACAGACGAAGAAGTAAAGAATATGGTGCTTCGGGGACCGATGGCTTCCAATTCGGTCCTTGCACCACTGCTCTACAGCACTACAAATACAGAGGACATTGCATATGTAGATGCATTTAAAGTTACCCAGCTGAACCGAAATACCATCTGTATCAGCGTAAAAGAGAAAAAAACAGTCGGATGCATCCGATATCTTGACAGTTACATTTATTTTGACAGAAATGGCATTTTTGTGGAGGGTTCTCAGAACAGAGATGAGACGGTTCCGTATTTTGACGGAATTCAGGTGAACAGCATCGTGATGGACGAGAAACTGGATATTAAAGGAGATACTGTACTGAATACAGCTGTAGCATTGTCTACAATCTTTCAGAAAAATGATATGATCCCCGATCATATCCAGTTTGACAGCAGCTATTCTATCAGCCTCATCTATGGGGATATAACTGTTCAGCTTGGAAAAGATGCTGATCTGGAAGAGAAGATGAACCGAGTGATAGCGATTCTGCCCAAAATTCAGGGAAAAAAAGGTATTCTTCATATGGAGAGTGTGGCTACGGAGTCCAATACCTTTGAAGAAGAACTGGAACAGGAAGAAGTTACTGCTGAGAACTGGAATGGCGGTTATGATGAAGATGGCAATTATACCGGAGACGGCGAGTATGACGAAGATGGTAATTATGTAGGTGCAAAACCGAAGACTGCTCTTGAGGAAGCAATTGAGAACTGGAATGGCGGTTATGATGAGGAAGGGGATTATACCGGAGCAGGTGAGTATGACGAATCCGGTAATTATGTGGGACCGAAGCCTACACAGGAATCTCTGGATGCGGCATCTGATGAGTCGGGAGACGGTTCAGGAGATGAAAGTTCCGCAGATGACCAGAGTTCTGAAACTTCAGAAGATGGAGAAAGTGATTCATCATATGACGATGGAAACTCAGATGATTCAGATGGATATGGTGATTATACAGAAGATAACAGTGATTATCAGGGGGATGATTCTGAGGGATATTGATAGTATATGGAAACTTTGAGATCAGAGAAGGCTCCGTACACTGATACAACATATTTACCGGAATTGCCGAAAAAGAGTGAAAAAAGTATAAAAAAACAAAATTAATGGTTGATTAATTCCCAAAAAAAATATATGATATATCTATATGTAACTTTGATATAAATCACTGAAAAGGATATCAGGTATAAATAAAGGAGGAAGTACGTTGTTAGAGATTATGTCAAACGAGGCTGAATCATCTGCCAAGATCATAGTGATCGGTGTAGGTGGAGCCGGAAATAATGCAGTAAACAGAATGGTGGAAGAGGCCATCGGCGGAGTAGAGTTTGTAGGTGTTAATACTGATAAGCAGGCTTTAACTCTGTGCAAAGCTCCAACTGTACTTCAGATTGGCGAGAAGATTACCAAAGGTCTTGGTGCAGGAGCCCAGCCTGAGGTTGGACAGAAAGCAGCAGAGGAGAGCATTGAAGAAGTAAAACAGTTAATGGAAGGTGCGGATATGGTATTCGTTACCTGTGGTATGGGAGGCGGAACCGGAACCGGAGCTGCACCTGTTATCGCAGCAGCAGCGAAAGAAATGGGTATCCTTACAGTTGGCGTTGTTACAAAACCTTTCCGTTTTGAAGCAAGAACTCGTATGAATAATGCACTTGCAGGCATTGAGAATCTGAAGAAAGCAGTGGATACATTAATCGTTATCCCGAATGATAAATTACTGGAAGTTGTAGATCGCAGAACAACCATGCCGGAAGCTCTGAAGAAGGCTGATGAAGTTCTGCAGCAGGCAGTACAGGGCATTACAGACCTGATCAATCTGCCGGCTCTGATTAACCTTGACTTTGCAGACGTTCAGACTGTAATGACAGACAAGGGAATTGCCCATATCGGTATCGGTGAAGCAAGAGGAGACGACAAAGCTATGGAAGCTGTACAGCAGGCCGTATCTTCTCCGCTTCTTGAGACAACCATCAAAGGTGCTACACATGTTATCATTAATATTTCCGGAGATATTTCTCTTATGGATGCCAATGATGCTGCAAGCTATGTACAGGAGCTTACAGGTGAGGAAGCAAACATCATCTTTGGTGCCATGTATGATGATACAGTTGCTGACTACTGCAGAATCACAGTGATTGCAACAGGTCTGAATGATGATAACCTTCAGCAGACCCCTTTCGGAAAAAGAAGCACAGCTTCTTCCTTTGGTGCAAGAAGACCTTCTTCCACAGCAACGACAGGTACAGCAACAGCCGGAACTGCAGCAGGAAGCGGTATGAACATGCCTAGCTTCAGCCTTCCAACTATGAATGCCACACCATTTGGAGCATCTAAGACTCCGTCAAGCACTGTTCAGAAGAAGGATATCCAGATTCCGGATTTCTTAAGAAACAGATAGGATTATCTGTTTTGCAGTGAAATAATTTACAGACAGACAAAAGAGACATATTCCATATAGATGGACATGTCTCTTTTTTTGACCGGATCAGGGAAGTTCATTATCCCTGATATATGGGTGAAAATCCTGTTGCCATGGTGTAGATATTATGCGCCACAATGGCACTGGAAGGTGTCACATCTTGTATCGGAAGATGCATGTGCATTGGAGCCGTCTACCTGAATGGAGGATGCTGTACATTTGCAGTTATCATTATAGGTACAGTTATGGGCTTTGCAGTCAATCCGGATTTTGTCGCAGCCACAGTCATCTGTATAGCTGTCTTTCATGGAACTGCCGGTTCTCTCTCGGAAACTGCCGCAGCTTGTCTCATTTGCAGAAGTAGCATTTTCGCCTGTCACGTCAATATCACCCTTTGAACAGAGCTGTTCTTTGTTGTAAACACAGGTCATTGCTGAACATTTAAGAATTGTCATAGAGTTACCCTCCTGAAAAAATCTGAGATAACTATTCAATACTGAACAGTTACATTGAATAAGTTTCGGAGATAGGATGTGCAGTTTGAGAGGAAATATACATGATTTTACGAGGACTGCGATAATTTATATCGGATTACTTCGGGAAAGTTCAGAGAAAAATCCATATAGAAATTCAGATAAAATTTCAGAGAAAAGGTATGAAAATAATAAAGAAATAAAGGAAATAAAGAAAATTTCAAAAGTACTTGACATAGCAGGCTGAACATGGTATCCTTTACAAGTACGTAAGAAAATAAAGCAGAGTTCCACTCTCACCTCAGCGCATTTAGTTTAGCGGCTTGGGTTTATATTGCACAGAGAAGGCTGATATTTATGGCTGGAAGGAATAAGAAGATTGTTCCGCAGATTAAGAAGAAAAGATATCAGCAGTGTGATAGCGGAGTGTGGATTTTGTCCACGCTTTTTTTATGTAAATGAGGGCGACGAGAAGTCATTAGAATCTATCTAACAGGTATGGAGGTGCACTACAATTAGCAATTTAATGATTAACGAACAGATCAGAGACAAAGAGGTACGCTTAATCGGTTCGGACGGAGAACAGCTTGGAATCATGTCCGCGAAAGAAGCAATGTTCAAAGCTCAGGAGGCAGGGCTTGACCTGGTAAAAATTGCCCCGCAGGCGAAACCGCCGGTATGTAAGATCATCGATTATGGTAAATACCGTTATGAGCTTGCAAGAAAAGAAAAAGAAGCCAAGAAGAAGCAGAAGACCATCGATGTCAAAGAAGTGCGACTTTCTCCAAACATTGATACCAATGACCTGAATACGAAAGTCAACGCCGCCAGAAAGTTCCTCTCCAAGGGTGACAGAGTAAAGGTAACATTACGTTTCCGCGGAAGAGAAATGGCACATATGGCAAGCAGCAGACATGTGCTTGATGATTTTGCAAAGCAGCTTGCAGATGTGGCAACAGTGGAGAAGGCACCGAAGGTTGAAGGCAGAAGCATGACCATGTTTTTAACGGAAAAACGTTAAATATAATAGAGATACAGTTTAAGGAGGAATTAATAATGCCAAAAATTAAAACTTGCAGAGCAGCAGCAAAGCGTTTCAAAAAAACAGGTACAGGAAAATTAGTAAGAAATAAAGCTTATAAGAGCCATATCTTAACAAAGAAATCTCAGAAGAGAAAAAGAAATCTGAGAAAATCTACTGTTGTTGATGCTACTAATGTTAAGAGCATGAAGAAAGCATTACCATATTTATAAGAAGCATTTATTCATTGAAGATAGACAAACAGGAGGAAATTTAAGAAATGGCAAGAATTAAAGGCGGATTAAACGCAAAGAAAAAACATAATCGTACATTAAAACTGGCAAAAGGCTACAGAGGAGCCCGTTCCAAACAGTATAGAGTTGCTAAACAGTCTGTAATGAGAGCACTTGCTAGCTCCTATGCAGGAAGAAAGCAGAAAAAACGTCAGTTCAGACAGCTCTGGATCGCTCGTATCAACGCAGCAGCAAGAATGAACGGATTATCCTACAGCAAACTGATGCACGGACTGAAAGTTGCAAACATCGACATCAACAGAAAGATGCTTGCTGAACTTGCAGTAAACGATGCAGAAGGATTTACAGCACTTGCTGAGATTGCTAAAAAAGCAATTGCATAATTGTCGGTTTTAGAGAAACATAAGATTTGATAAATTAAATCAGAATTTTGAGGTACACATAGAAATTGTTACGGTTTCTGTGTGTACCTTTTTTAATGCATTTTTCGATGAATGGGATAAAATTGCATGCGTGGTACGGTCAAGTGTCCATGAAAGACGGAAAAAATCTTAAATTTCCATAAAGTTTTTCTTGCATGGTCAAATATATGGTGATATAATTCAAAACAGCAACATATTAAAGTGTCAGTGGAAGCCAAAGCCGGCTGGGAACCCAGTTGGCTTTTTGTTACTTTTCAGTTCCTCTACATAATAAATGAACTTGCGGAATTTATAGCAATCCTCTGAAATAATGCATCTTAATCCAGCCCATCAGAGTGTGAAATCCTGCGTCAGATATCTTTGCCGTGCGTCAGCACGCCTGCAGATATCTTCCTTGTCTTTTGCACTCTGCTGAACTGTCTTAAATGCATTATTTACGAGGATTGCTATAGCACATCAAAAATGATGTACCAGGTGGAATGAATGGTAACGGAAGCTAATCTTATGAGCCGTAAGAGGGACGAAAGGACTGACAAAATATAAGGAGGATTTTATTATGAAAAACCTGAAAAAAATCATCAGTGTTACTGCGGCAGCAGCAATGGTAATGTCAACAGTTGCACCTGTATCTGTATTTGCAGACGATGCTACATTTAAGATCGGTGGAATCGGACCTGTAACCGGAGCAGCAGCAATCTATGGACAGGCTGTAAAGAATGCAACAGAGCTTGCAATCAATGAAGTAAACGAAGACGGCGGAATCAACGGATATCAGGTAGAGTTCAAATTTGAAGATGATGAAAACGATGCTGAGAAAACCCTGAACGCTTACAACGCATTAAAAGACTGGGGAATGAACATTCTGGTTGGTACAGTTACTTCCACACCTTGTGTAGCTGTAGCAAATGAAACAGCAGCAGACAATATGTTCCAGCTTACTCCATCCGGATCTGCAACAGAGTGTGTTGCTAATCCGAACGTATTCCGTGTATGCTTCTCTGACCCGAATCAGGGTACTGCAGCAGCTCAGTACATTGGAGAGCATAAACTTGCTACAAAAGTAGCTATTATCTACGATAGCTCAGATGTATATTCATCAGGTATCACACAGAACTTCACAGCAGAAGCAGCTAATCAGGGTATTGAAATCGTATCTTCCGAAGCATTCACTGCTGATAACAATAAAGACTTCTCCGTACAGCTTCAGAAAGCAAAAGACGGTGGTGCTGAATTAGTATTCCTTCCGATTTATTATACAGAAGCTTCCCTGATCCTTGCACAGGCAGACAGCATGGGATTTGAAACTAAATTCTTCGGATGCGACGGTATGGACGGTATCCTTGGTGTAGAAAACTTTGATACATCTCTTGCAGAGGGGCTGATGCTTCTTACACCATTTGCAGCAGATTCTGCAGATGAGAAAACCCAGAACTTTGTAAAAGCATACAAAGATGCTTACAAAGACACACCAAACCAGTTCGCAGCAGATGCTTATGATGCAGTATACGCAGTCAAAGCAGCAGCAGAAAAAGAAGATGTAAAAGCAGACATGGATGTTGCAGATATCTGTGCAGCACTTGAAAAAGGCATGACCGAGATCACACTTGAAGGTGTTACAGGTGACGAGATCACATGGACAGAAGACGGTGAGCCGAACAAAGCTCCGAAAGCTGTAGAAATCAAAGATGGTGCTTACGCAGCAATGGAATAATGAAATTGAAATAACTGAAAAGATTTCATAAGAAATAAAATGCGATTGTTCCTGGAGTGGACAATGGTTGCATGCCAACGGGGCTGTCTGAATTATGCAGACAGCCCTGTTGCCTAATACGTTATTACATTAATGCGTTAATGACAGATTTACTTTTGGCAAAATAAACAAGACAGATTTCGCTAAAGGCAAATCTGCCAGTTTTACACACAATAAAATTATTTAAATATAAGAAAGGAAAGACTTCTATGAGTAGTTTTATATCATATCTTATCAGTGGTATCAGCCTCGGAAGTGTATATGCGATCATCGCCCTTGGTTATACCATGGTATACGGAATCGCTAAAATGCTGAACTTCGCTCATGGAGATGTTATCATGGTCGGCTCTTATGTAGTTTATGTCGCAGTCAGCGGCATGGGATTAAATCCGATTTTAGCCATCCTGCTGTCCATTATCATCTGTACACTCATGGGCGTTGTGATCGAAGGCGTTGCGTATCGACCACTGCGTAATGCAGCTTCACCTCTGGCTGTTCTGATCACAGCAATTGGTGTCAGCTACCTGCTTCAGAACGTGGCCCTTCTGATCTGGGGAGCAGATACCAAATCATTCAGTAACGTGATCAGTCTTCCGTCCCTGAAACTTGCAGGTGGTTCTATCGTGATCACTGGTGTAACCATCGTAACCATTATCGGTGGTATCCTGATCATGGCAGGTCTAATGCTCTTTATCAGCAAGACAAAAACAGGACAGGCAATGCTTGCCGTATCTGAGGATAAAGGCGCTGCCCAGTTAATGGGTATTAACGTAAACAAAACAATCTCCATTACTTTTGCAATCGGTTCCGGACTTGCAGCAATCGCAGGTGTGCTTCTCTGCTCTGCATACCCGTCTTTGACACCATATACAGGTGCTATGCCTGGTATCAAAGCATTCGTTGCAGCTGTATTTGGCGGTATCGGATCTATCCCGGGAGCCTTTATCGGAGGTGTTGTTCTGGGTATCCTGGAGATTTTTGGTAAAGCTTATATCTCTTCACAGATGGCTGATGCCATTGTATTCGGTGTTCTGATCGTAGTTCTGGTTGTGAAACCTACCGGTATTCTTGGTAAGAACATTCAGGAGAAAGTGTGAGGTGGCAGACATGGAAAAGAAGAAATTAAACAAAACAACAAAAAGCAATCTCATTACATACGGAATGGTTCTTGCAGCATATCTGATCGTACAGGGAATGATCGCAGGGAATCTGCTTTCCAACCTGATGCAGGGTCTTCTGGTGCCTCTTTGTGTATATATTATCCTGGCTCTTTCCCTGAACCTGACGGTTGGTATTCTGGGTGAGTTAAGTCTTGGACATGCCGGATTTATGTGTATCGGTGCTTTCACCAGTGCAGCATTTACAAAGGCAACTATGGATACATTTACAAATGCAGGACTTCGTTTCCTCGTTGCTCTGATCATCGGAGCTGTATGTGCAGGTATCTTTGGATTCCTGATCGGTATTCCTGTACTTCGTCTGAAAGGCGACTACCTTGCTATCGTAACACTGGCATTTGGTGAGATCATTAAGAATATCATCAATGTGCTTTATGTAGGAATTGACAGCAACGGAATCCATTTTTCCATGAAAGACCAGATGTCTCTTGGAATGGAGCCTGGTGGAAAAATGATCATCAGTGGTGCCATGGGTATCACAGGTACACCGAGACAGTCAACCTTTACTATAGGTGTGATTCTGATCCTGGTTACTTTATTCGTAGTTCTGAACCTGATCAATTCCAGAGACGGACGTGCGATCATGGCAATCCGTGATAACCGTATTGCAGCGGAATCAATTGGTATTGATATCACAAAGTATAAACTGAAAGCATTTGCAATCTCAGCAGCATTAGCCGGTATCGGCGGTGTGCTTTATGCTCATAATCTTGCAACTTTAACAGCACTTCCGAAGAACTTCGGTTATAACATGTCTATCATGTTCCTGGTATTCGTAGTTCTCGGTGGAATTGGAAATATGCGTGGTTCTATTATTGCGGCAGTGATTCTGAACCTTCTTCCTGAGCTTCTGCGTGGACTCAGTGATTACCGTATGCTGTTCTATGCAATCGTGCTGATCGTAATGATGCTGATTAACTGGGCACCTAAGGCAATCGAGATGAGAGAGCGTCTTTTCAGTAAATTTAAGAAAAAGGAGGCATAAGCTATGGCATTGCTGGAAGTAAATCATTTAAATATTTCATTCGGCGGTCTTCATGCAGTGGATGATTTCCATGTCTCCATCGAGAAAGGACAGCTTTATGGTCTGATCGGTCCGAATGGTGCCGGTAAGACTACAATCTTTAACCTTCTTACAGGTGTGTATAAGCCGGACGAGGGAATCATCAATCTGGACGGACAGGATATCACCGGAAAGAGTACCATTGATATCAACAAGGCGGGAATCGCCAGAACATTCCAGAATATCCGTCTGTTCCATCAGATGAGTGTGCTGGACAATGTAAAGGCAGGACTTCACAATCATGATAAATACAGCCTTTTTACAGGTATTGTACATACTCCGAAATACTTTAAGGTTGAGAAAACCATGAATGAGGAAGCAATGAAGCTTCTTAAAGTGTTTGATCTGGACAAAGAGGCAGATATCCTTGCATCCAACCTTCCTTATGGTAAACAGAGAAAGCTGGAGATTGCCAGAGCACTGGCAACAAAGCCGAAGCTTCTTCTTCTGGATGAGCCGGCTGCAGGTATGAACCCCAATGAAACTGAGGAACTGATGGATACCATCCGTTTTGTTCGTGATAACTTTGATATGACCATTCTTCTGATCGAGCATGATATGAAGCTGGTTTCAGGTATCTGTGAGGAGCTGACTGTACTGAATTTCGGTCATGTTCTGAGACAGGGCAAGACTTCAGATGTGCTCCATGATCCGGAAGTTATCAAGGCATATCTTGGAGAATAGGAGGAGAGACAGATGGCATTACTGGAAGTACAGGACATACAGGTTTATTATGGAATGATTCAGGCATTGAAGGGTGTTTCTTTCTCTGTAAATGAAGGTGAAGTTATTGCACTGATCGGTGCCAATGGTGCCGGTAAGACTACTACTCTGCATACAGTGACAGGGCTTCTTCGTGCAAAATCAGGACATATTATTTATGACGGACAGGATATCACAAAGGTTCCGCCTCACAAGATCGTAACAATGGGTATGGCACATGTTCCGGAAGGAAGACGTGTGTTTGCAAATATGACTGTTCTTCAGAATCTGAAGATGGGTGCTTTTACAAGATCTGATAAAAATGAGATTGATGCGACCATTGAGAAAGTATATAAACGTTTTCCGCGTCTGAAGGAACGTCAGAATCAGACTGCAGGTACCTTAAGTGGTGGTGAGCAGCAGATGCTCGCCATGGGACGTGCGCTGATGAGCCAGCCGAAGATCATTCTGATGGACGAGCCGTCCATGGGCCTTTCACCGATCTTTGTAAATGAGATCTTTGATATCATTAAAGAGGTAAGTGAGAGTGGAACAACGGTTCTTCTGGTTGAGCAGAATGCGAAGAAGGCTCTTTCTATTGCTGACAGAGCTTATGTCCTTGAGACCGGAAGGATTACACTGGAAGGTAAGGCAAGTGATCTTCTTCATGATGAATCTGTTCAGAAGGCTTATCTTGGAGAGTAAGAAAGAACTTAACTGTAGAGTGCTTTTGTGTTAGAATATATATAGAATTATAAAGATATCAGGGTCAAAAGGGAAGTATTTTGGCCCTGATACTGCATATGGCAAGGAGGGATTTTATGGAGAATTTTGTAATTACCATTGCGAGACAGTATGGAAGCGGTGGACGTACCGTCGGTAAGATGCTGGCAGAGAAACTGGGAGTTTCTTTCTATGACAAGCAGATCATTCAGATGGCTTCTGATGAGAGCGGGATTGATGTGAAGCTTTTTGGACAGGTGGAAGAAGGCTCCAGTGTGAAGGCATCTCTGTTTAATAAGACAGGGTTATATAAAGGAGATCTGATTGCACCGGATCAGAAGGGGTTTGTTTCTGATGAGAATATTTTTAATTATCAGGCGAAGATTGCAACGGATCTGGCAGAGAAGGAATCCTGTGTGATCGTCGGGCGTTGTGTGAATTATGTGTTTAAGGACAGACCGAATACTTTGAGAGTGTTTGTTCATGCACCCTGGGAGTTTCGTGTGGAGAAGTCCAGAGAGAAGATCAGCGGCAGTGATGAGGAGATTGAGAAGTTTCTTCGCAGGGATGATAAGAGAAAGCAGGATTATTATCGCAAATTTGCCGGTGGGGACTGGAGTGATGCGACGAATTATGATCTGTGTCTGAATGCAGGAAAGCTTGGATTTGAGAAGTGTGTGGATGCGATTTTGGCGCAGATGAACGTTATGGGAATTAAATGATGAAAAGGGCAGTCTTTCTTTTTGGGGGGCTGCTTTTTTCTGCGCTGTGTATTGGTTATAGGAAATAAATGTATGTCTGGGGATTTTGGGTGTGGAAGTAAATTGTGTAGGAATAAAAAAATCCAGGCAGAAAAGTATTTCTGCCGGATTTTTTTATTAAGACTGGGATTTGATTTTGGTTTGGTATTCTTTTAAGGTTTTCTCGTAGCCCATTTCTGAGAGTTCGTAGAAGTGTTCTCCCTGGATTTCGGTGGGGAGGTATTGTTGGTGTACGTAGTGGTTTGGGTAGTCGTGGGCGTATTTGTAGCCGATGCCGTGGCCTAGTTTTTCGTGGCCGCCGTAGTGGGCGTCCTGAAGGTGTGGCGGGACTGTGGTTTTTGTGCGTTTAACGGAGTCCATGGCAGCGAAGATGGCGTTGACTGCGGAGTTGCTTTTGGGGGCGCAGGCCATGTAGGTGACTGCCTGAGAGAGGATGATCTGGGACTCGGGCATTCCTACGCGTTCTACTGCCTGGGCTGCGGCGACTGCTACGCAGAGGGCCTGTGGATCGGCGTTTCCGATGTCTTCGGAGGCGAGGATCATGATTCTTCGGGCTATGAATTTGATGTCTTCTCCGGCGTAGAGCATTTTTGCAAGGTAGTAGACTGCTGCGTCAGGGTCTGAGCCACGCATGCTTTTGATGAAGGCGGAGATGATGTCGTAGTGGTTGTCTCCGTTTTTGTCGTAGCGGACGACGCGTTTCTGGATGCACTGAGATGCCACATCCAGGGTGATGTGAATGAGACCGTCTTCGCTACGGGGGGTAGTGAGGATGCCCAGTTCGATGGCATTGAGGGCATTTCTGGCGTCGCCGCCTGCCATGTCTGCAAGGAAGTCGAGGGCGTCTTCATCTATCCGGGCTTTATAGTTTCCCATTCCTTTTGTTTTGTCGTTGACTGCCCGGAGGATGAGTTCTTTGACTTCGGAGATCTCCAGGGATTTCAGTTCGAAGATGATGGAACGGGAGATTAAAGCAGCGTTGACTTCGAAGTATGGATTCTCTGTTGTGGCACCGATGAGGATGATGGTTCCGTCTTCTACGAATGGGAGGAGATAGTCCTGCTGGCCTTTGTTGAAGCGGTGGATCTCGTCTATGAAGAGGATTGTTTTTTTGCCGTACATACCCAGGTTTTGCTGGGCTTCTTTTACAACTGCTTCCATATCTTTTTTGCCTGCTACAGTGGCGTTGATCTGGGTAAATTCTGCACTGGTAGTATTGGCGATTACTTTTGCCAGGGTGGTCTTGCCGGTTCCGGGAGGGCCGTAGAAGATGACGGAGGTCAGTTTGTCAGCTTTGATAGCCCTGTATAATAAGGTGTTTTTTCCGATGATGTGTTGCTGCCCTACAACTTCATCCAGGGTTGTGGGGCGAAGTCTGGATGCCAGAGGGGATTCCTGGTCCAGGGTTTTTGATTTGGCGTATTCAAATAAATCCATAGTTTTTTCTCCATAACGTGTTGTAGTAAAGGAATAATATAACAAGAACATATATTTGTTTCAGTATAACGCATTTATAATTTTTTGTAAAGTTTGTGAAAGTGATGTTAGATGTTTTCTAAATAAAAAATAGATTTTAGAAAAAGTTCACAAAAAATACAGATTTATTTTATTTATTTTTCCAGATAGACAAGAGAGGTTTTTTCTGCTATTCTTGCATATAGAAATTAAACAGATTACAAATCAGTTTGAAGGATTGTTACTGGAATAATTTATTATCGTCAGGCAAGACCTTATAGTATATGAAGGAGATTTTTATATACTGTAATGGTCTTTTTTTATTTATCTGGTTGCGAGGGAGAAGAGACTTATGACTATTTACAAAATCTTAAATAATAATCTGATTCTATCCAGAGATGAGCAGGGTCATGAAGTTATTGTGAAGGGATGCGGGATTGCATTTCAGAAGAAAAAAGGACAGCAGGTTGATGAGTCACTGATAGAGAAAATTTTTACTGCGGAGACTGCACAGATCAGTAAGGAAATACAGGGGTATCTTACTGCGATTCCAGAGAAATATCTGGATTTTGTGGAAGACTATGTGAATGAAGTAAAAGAAAAAGAAGGGCTGAAACTAAATGACAGCATTTATTTTTCACTCAGTGACCATATTATGGGGGCAATATCTAGACTGGAGCAGGGAATCAGGATACAGAATATGTTGCTTTTTGATATTAAGCAGCTTTATCATAAAGAATATGATATCGGAACGGAACTTCTGAAAAGAGTAAATGAAACATTTCATGTAAATCTGTCAGTAGATGAAGCGGGATTTTTTGCATTACATTTCGTTAATGCCGAGGATGGAAGCAGGACAGATAGTTATCAGATTTCGATCATTATACATCAGATTTTGGATGTGGTACAGAAATATTATGGTGATATGAAGTTTCAGGAGGAAAATTTGTATTATCAGCGATTTCTGACTCACCTGAAATATTTTGCACAGAGATTTCTTCATAAAGAGCTTCATTATGATAAGAACGGGGAACTGTTTCAGATTGTTAAGGAACAATATAAAGAAGCTTATGGCTGTGTAAAAATGATTTATCTGATGATGGAAGATGAATATCAATATCAGATGACGGAAGATGAAATGCTGTATCTGACAATTCATATTCAGAAGATAACAGAGGATTACAAGCGTCTGAAATCTTTATAAAATAAGGTGTTAATGGATTGTTACTGAAATGTGTTTATCTAAAATCCCTATAGGCAGAAAAGCACATCTTTTCAGGCAAGACCTTTAATCATAAATTCTAATATTTATTATTAAAGGAGGTCCCAAAATGAAAAAGGACTATGCAGAAACTGCAGACACACTCATTGCAGCACTTGGCGGAAAGGATAATATTACCCGCCTGTTTCACTGTATGACGAGACTTCGTTTTTATGTAAAGGACAGAACGAAGATCAACGAAAAGGAGATTCTGAAACTGTCTGAGATTTCCGGTGTAAACTGGCATGAAGACCAGTTTCAGGTAATTGCAGGAAACGAAGTAAATGCAGTGTATAAAGCACTCGAGAACAAAGGCGTTCCGACAGACGATGCACCTGTATCTGATTCCGGCAGCTCCAAAGGAACAGTATCAAAAATTATTGATTCTATTACCGGATGTATGACTCCGATGATTCCGGCGTTAACAGCTGCCGGTATGATCAAAGTCGTACTTACTTTGCTGACGACATTCCATCTGGTAACTGACAGTAGTAGTACATACCAGGTAATCAGCATGATTGGTGATGTTACCTTTTATTTTATGCCATTTTTGATCGCTGCAAATGCAGCCAAGGTATTTAAGGTAAATCAGTCTTTGGCATTGTTTATCGCAGGTGTCTATTTGAGCCCGGCGTTTGTCAGTATGGTAGCTTCAGATGCAGTCATCACATTATTTGGTCTGCCGATCACAAAAGCAACGTATTCTTATTCGGTTATTCCGGTAATTCTGATGGTGTGGATCACACATTATATTGAACTGCTGGTAGATCGTATCACCCCTAAGATGGTGAAGCTGATCCTTAATCCGACATTAGTAATTCTTATCAGTGCACCAATTGCTCTGATCATAGTAGGACCACTTGGAACAATTATTGGTAACGGACTTGCAGTAGCGATTAACTTCCTGTCAGTTAAACTTGGATTTATTATTGTTGGTATCCTGGCTGCAACATTCCCATTTATTGTTATGACAGGTATGCATCATGCTTTAACACCGATCGGTCTGAACGCTATTGCAGCAGGTGGTTCAGATACACTTATTTTTGTATCACAGGTTTGTTCTAATATTGCACAGTCAGGATCTTCCTTTGCTGTAGCAGTAAGATCAAAAGATGAAAATATGAAACAGCTGGCAAGTGCAGCAGGTGTATCTGCGTTAATGGGTATTACAGAACCGGCGCTTTATGGTGTTACGCTGAAACTGAAACGCCCGGTTGTGGCAGCTGCTATTGCAGCCGGAATCGGTGGAATCGTAGGAGGACTTCTTCAGGTATCTCTTTATATTGCTCAGAACTGTATTATGGCAATCCCGGCATTTATCGGTGAAAAGGGAATGAGCAATCTGTTTTATGGAATCATCATGATTATTGTATCATTTGTGGCATCTTTTGTACTTACGTTTATTTTTGGATTTAAGGATACTGTACCAGAAAAGGCAGAGGAAAAAACAGAAGCACAGAAGACAGAAAAATCACAGCAGCAGAATGACAGACTGCTGGTAGAGAAGATTGAATTGTGTGCACCGGTTTCAGGAACAGTAAAATCACTTTCTGATGTTCCGGACAAAACATTTGCAGATAAGGTACTTGGAGATGGCGCTGCGATTATTCCGTCAGAAGGGAAGATTTATGCACCTGCAGATGGAACAGTAGTTAATATCATGGACAGTAAACATGGAATCATGTTTGTAACAGACAGCGGGGCAGAGATTCTTATTCATATCGGACTGGATACTGTAAACTTAAAAGGAAAATATTTTAAATCTTTTGTTTCTGATGGAAAAAAAGTAAAGAAGGGTACACTTCTTGTAGAATTTGATATGAAGGCGATTGAAGAAGCAGGATACAATCTGATTACACCTGTAGTTGTGACAAATATCTCTGATTATATCAAAGCAGTATGCATGGAGAAAGAAAACACAGAAATTCATGTTGGGGATAAGTTTCTTACGGTTGTATAAGACAGAGGGTGTTTATACCATATGATATTAGGCAGGTGCAAAATGCCTTTTGGCTCTTTGGGTTTATAAAAGTTGTTGTTAGGCAGATACCGATTATCTGTCTGATATTTTAAGAATTGGAGAGAATGATATGAAAAACTATAACTGTATGCCGAAGAATTTCCTCTGGGGAGGTGCTACTGCTGCAAATCAGTATGAAGGCGGATGGGATGAAGGCGGAAGAGGTCCTTCTATTGCAGATATTCTTACAGGTGGAAGCGTAAATAAAGAACGTCGTCTTACACCTCCGGAACCTTTAGAAAATGAATTTTATCCAAACCATGAAGCAACAGATTTTTATCATCACTGGAAAGAGGATATTGCATTGTTCGCAGAGATGGGATTCAAAGTATATCGCTTTTCTATTTCATGGTCCAGAATCTTTCCCAAGGGAGATGAAGAGACACCAAATGAAGAGGGACTCAGATTCTATGATGATGTAATTGATGAACTCAGAAAATATGGGATTGAACCTCTGGTAACAATTTCTCATTATGAAAATCCACTTCATCTTTCTTTGGAATATGGCGGATGGAAGAATCGTAAACTGATTGATTTCTATTTGCGTTTTGCAAAGGTATTATTTGAACGATATAAAGGAAAAGTAAAATACTGGCTGACTTTTAATGAAATTAATATGCTTACACAGCCGTTTGGTGCTGTGTTCTGTGCCGGAATGCTGGATCCGGAAGATGTATGTGAGCAGAGTCGTTATCAGGCAATGCATCATCAGCTGGTTGCCAGTGCACTGGCGGTTTCCATGGCACATGAGATCGATGGAGAGAATAAGTTGGGGTGTATGTTGGCATATCATAATGGATATCCATATACCTGTCATCCGGAGGATATCCTTTATGCACAGCAGTTTGGACAGATTCACAATTCTATTGCCGGGGATGTTCATGTAAGGGGATACTATCCTGGATTTGCAGGACGCTTTTTTGAGGAACATCAGATAGAGTTGAAAACCATGCCGGAGGATGTACAGATTCTTAGAAACGGTACAGTGGATTTTGTTTCTATCAGTTATTATTCCAGCAACTGTGTCAGTGTAACAAAAGAGGGAGAAATTACCTCTGGAAATGGTAGTGATAATCTTAAAAATCCATATCTGAAAGCATCTGACTGGGGATGGCAGATTGATGCAGTGGGACTCAGGTATGTATTAAATCAGATTTATGACCGTTATCAGATTCCGATTATGATCGTGGAAAATGGTCTGGGTGCAGTAGATCAGCTGACAGAGGATGGAAAGGTTCACGATGAGTATCGTATAGAATATATGCGCCTCCATGTGGAACAGATGAAAGAAGCTATCCATGATGGAATAGAACTGATGGGATATACATGTTGGGGATGTACAGATCTTGTTAGTGCTTCAACAGGTGAATTTAAGAAAAGATATGGCCTGATCTATGTAAATAAAAATGATGACGGTACCGGAGATTTTTCAAGAATTCGCAAAGATTCTTTTTATTGGTATAAAAAAGTGATTGAATCTTGCGGAGAAGATTTGAATTGAGATCAATATTCGGTATTTGAGCAGGTATTGTGGCAGGAATGATTAGAAAAGCAGATATAATAATGGAGGAGCTTTATAAAAGCTCCTCCATTATTTTTCCGTATATTTCCTGGTAATGTGTGGACCATTTTTTGCAGATCGACTGTGCTGCCTCAAGGTTAGGAGCTGCGATGTTCAGGTCGATGAGGGAGTTGCCCTTTTCGATGAGCTGGCATCTTACAGAATAGGTTCCCTGTTTGGTGATGTAATAATCAGCAGGAGTGACGATTCGCTCCTGAGCTTTGAAGCCGGTAGATTTCAGGTATTCTCTGACTTCCTGTTTGATCTCAGGAGAGAGATCTTTCTGGAAAAAGGAGAGAGTCTTTATGCCATCTTCGGTAATCCGGTAATGGGAGACATTGGAACGGGTGTCCATGGTGATCAGTTCTGCCTCTACCAGTTCTGAGATTGCCTGCTGGAGATGGAAATAGTTTGTATATTCCCGGTCCAGGATAAATTCTGAAATCTGCGAATTTGTCAGGGTATTTTCGGTATTCTGAAGCATGTATAACACGATTAATTTGTAAACTGTGAATGGTGTTGCCATTTTATCCCTCCTTTGCATAGAGTAGCAGAGAATCTTTTAGTGTGAAAACAGTCTTCCCTGGTAGCTTTGTTCTTCTTTCATCCTGTGATGCAGCATATTTAATACCTCACGTTTACGGCTTGCCCACAGTGGTGAGATCAGCAGATCTTTGGGGCCGTCGCCTGTGATGCGGTGTATAACCATATCCGGTCTGAGATGTTCCAGACAGTTTATAAGGAGAGAGATGTATTCATCCCGTTCGTAAGTCTGAAACAGTCTTTTCTCGTAATCTGCTGCCAGATCAGTGCCGCGAAGCACATGAAGTAACTGCAGTTTGATTCCCTGAATATCCATATGGTTGAGGTATTCCATAGTTTCCAGAATATCTGCTGTGTTTTCACCGGGCAATCCGAGGATTGTATGCACGATTACTTCGATATTTTCTTTTCGCAGGCGTTTTACGGCATCATCAAAAACGCAGAGAGAATATCCCCTTCGGATATACCTGGCAGTGGACTCATGGATCGTCTGAAGTCCAAGTTCAATCCAGACAGGTTTCTGTTTATTTAACCGGGACAAAAGTGTCACGATCTCAGGACTGAGGCAGTCTGGTCTGGTGCCGATAGAAAGTGCAACTATCTTTGGATGAGAGATTGCTTCTGTAAAAATTTTCTCCAGATATTTCACAGGTGCGTAGGTATTTGTGTATGCCTGGAAATAGGCAATATATTTATGAATCGGACGTTTCTGTGAAAGGATACTGATCTGGCTTTCTATCTGGTCAGTGATGGAAAGTGCGGCATCTGCAGCGAAATCTCCGCTTCCTCCTGCGCTGCAGAAGATGCAGCCGCGGGTTCCAATCTTACCGTCCCTGTTGGGACAGGACATGCCGCCATTTAGCGTGACCTTATAAACCTTTTCTCCAAACCGCTCTCTCAGCATATAGTCCAGAGAGTGGTATGGTTTCTCTCCCCATTTGGTCATACTGTGTGATCATTTTCTGCTGATGAAGTTTCAGCAGAGTTTCCGTTCTGAAGGTCTGTATCCTGGGTATCTGCATCAGCCGGAATATAATTATCAAAAATCTTTACCAGAAAATGTCCGTTGATAAATGCCTCCAGTGCAAATCCAAACAGGCACAGAAGCATGATGGCCATGGACTGTATGCGGAAACTTTTGATAAAAAACACGCCTGCAGGTAACAGAGTGATGACTGCCATCAGGACTGTATACGGAAGATGACGGATAGCCATCAGGAATGCATTGCGGAAGGTATTTTTGATGGAGTTGTAGAATTTGGCAAGCACCGGATAAATATACAGAAATACCATCATATAAAGGATACCAAATGCAAAGAAAACGATATACAGTACCTGAGACATTGTTCCGTCGATATTACCTACAATACGCAGATCCATGTAAAGGATAGCTGCAACTGCAAGCATGATAAGATTGATGACAGTTGCCTGTTTGAAGTTCTGCTTAAAGGATTTGAAGAAGCTTCTGATAATATAAGATTCTTCGTTACGTGCCATTTTCAGTGTGACATAGTGGAGTGCAGTCAGTGACGCACCAATAGTCACGATTGGCAGACAACAGATCAGAAAGACCACATTAAGCATAATAAGATCAGCCACGCGTCCCATGACGGTGAAGAATTTGTTGTCCATGTTAAATAGTCTGTCCATTCGTTTAATTACTCCTTTTGTATATAATGATGTACAGCATACTCTGCGGATAATCCTGCTACAGAGAAATCTGTACAAGCTTTGTATAACAGTATAACGAATCAGGCAGGAAAAAGCAAATCTTTTATGTGAGCAGGAGCTGGTCTGCAGTGACAAAAACATAGCCTTTTTCAGTAAAAAGATCAGCGATTTTCAGGGCTGCATCCACAGATGTCTGATAGCCGTCATGCATCAGGATGATAGAACCGTCATGAACCTGTTTCTGGGCGATAGACAGGATAGAATCGATGTTTTTGCTTTTCCAGTCCAGGGTGTCTACATCCCAGAATACGGGAAGCATGGTGACAGAAAGTTCCATATCCTTGATCCATGCGCCGAAAGGCGGTCGTACATAAGAAGGGTAAATTCCGGAAGCTTCATAGATTCTGTTATTTGTTTTTTCAATTTCCAGTCTGGCTTTCTCCGCCGGTATCTTGTCAAGCTGTACATGATCCCAGGTGTGATTTCCGATAAGATGTCCGTCTTTTTGCATTTGCAGGAGTATGTCTTCGTTTCCTTCAATGTTCTCGCCTATCAGAAAGAAAGATGCCCGGATGTTTCTTTTTTTTAATCCATCCAGAAGTATGGGGGTATACCGGGCATTGGGACCGTCATCAAAGGTCAATGCGATTCTGGGAGGTTCTTCGACGGGAAGCCCGGCGGTGGTGTCAGTTGAAAAATTCTCAGAAGCTGTAGCTTTTGCAGATGCCTGTTTTACAAGGGAAAGCATACCGGGACCTGCCAGTGAAGTAAGGAACTGTGTGCGTCTGTAAACAGAAGAAAAGAGCAGAAAAAAAATCATGCATAATATTCCAAAAAATATTAAAGTCCGCTTCATGCAAAGATACTCCTCATAAAAATATCCCTCAGATGTAATCATTACAGTATATGAAAAAAAGAAAGCAATTCATACCGATTTATTGTATAATAGATTCTGCAAAATATCGAAGAAAGAATTTACGGAGATTGAGATGAAAAAGAAACGGACAAAACTGCTGGTTTTCTTTGCACTGGCAGGAATTTTAGTGCTTTTTTATATGATAGGAGAGTCTTATTGTGAGGGACTGTCCGGGGGGAGTAGTCTGAAAGAGAAGAATGAAGTTATGTGTAGATATAAATACGATATGATCGTAGACAGTCCGAATTCTTCTTTCTGGCAAGCGGTTTATGATTGTGCACAGGAATGGGCGCAGAAGAATGATGCAATTCTTGAACTGAGAGGCAGTGGAAGAGAGAGCGATTACAGTAAGCTTGATTATATGAATATGAGTATTGCTTCAAATTCAGACGGGATCATCCTGCAATACAGTGGGGAGCAGGGACTGGAAGCGAAGATAAATGAGGCTGTTCAGAAAGGAATTCCGGTTGTTACTGTAATGGGAGATGCAGTTCACAGCAAGCGTCAGAGTTTCGTGGGTGTCAGTGATTATCAGCTTGGAAGTGTCTATGGCGAAAAGGTAGCGGAATATGTGACTGAGGATACGGAAAGTATTCTTATTCTGTTGAAGAAAAATATTGATGATATGAACCAGAGCCAGATATATACACAGATTAGCAACGCAGTCCAGGCAAAGGCGGTTCCTTCGCAAAATATCCAGATAACAGGAAAAAATCTTCGCTTAACAGGGACTTTTGAGACAGAAGAAGCGGTAACAGATATTTTTCAGCAGAGAGATAAAGTACCGGATATTCTTGTGTGTATGGATGAGGAAACTACAGAATGCGCACGTCAGGCAGTACTGGACTTTAATCTTGCAGGAAAGGTTACGATCATAGGATATTACAGCTCTGAAGATATTCTTACAGCAGTGGAAAAGGGAGTGATCTCTGTTACCTGTGATGTGGATACAGAGCAGCTTGGCATATACAGTATAGAGGCTCTGACAGCGTATCAGAAAGATGGAAGGACCAATTCTTATTATAATGTGGATATTAATTTTCTGGACAAGGATGTAGTACGGGAAATGAGAAGGAAGGGGGTGTCCGGATGAAGCAGCTGCGCTGGAAAGATTTTTCACTGGTCAGTAAAATCGTTATAGAGGTGGGTATGATCGCAGTCCTTCTTTTTGCCATGAATATGCTTTTTTATGTGCGGATCAATAATTCCATGCAAAAGATGGATAATGTTTATGCCAGTAATGCAGAGCTTACCGAACTTTCACAGGTATTTGAGAAAGTACAGGATAATATGTATAAGTATCTTAAGGTTAAGAGTTCTCAGACACTTCTTGATTATTATCAGAATGAGGCAAAATACAGAAATGAACTTGAGAAACTTAATGAAGATAATATCAATGATCCCGTAAAGCTTCTGGAACGGAATATCCGGAAAATGTCGGAAACATATCTGGACTGTACTGCGGAAACGGTAGCTGCCAAACGAGGAAGGAACGTTGAGCAGTATAAGCGTAAATATGATGATGCAACAAAGCTTTACAGATATATCCAGTCATCTATTGACGAACTGAATAACCTGATGTTTCAGGAGAACTCCAGTACTTATGCAGTACTTCGTGCAGTGATGAGATATCTGGAGATAAGCAATTCAGTTATTATGATCATAATTGTAGCCGGTGGAATGCTTCTGCTCATCCAGGCCACCAGAAATATGTTTGTTCCCCTTTCCAATATGGCAGAGACAGCACAACTGGTAGGTCAGGGAAATTTCCATGTAAAGATGCACGATACAGATGCACAGGATGAACTGGGAACAGTAACCAGAGCGTTTAATACAATGGTAGAGAATCTTGATCTGTATATGGCAAGGACGAAAGCAGGTATGGAGAAAGAGCAGCAGATGATGGAGAGGGAGCTTCTTATGGAAAATCATCTGAAAGAAGCACAGCTGAAATATCTTCAGTCACAGATCAATCCGCACTTTCTGTTTAATTCCCTGAATGCAGGAGCACAGCTTGCAATGATGGAGGATGCAGAGCAGACCGGGATTTTTGTAGAGAAAATGGCGGATTTTTTTCGCTATAATGTAAAAAAAGGACAGGAAGACGCCACATTGGGAGAAGAACTGGAGGCTGTTGATAACTATATTTATATTCTGAATGTCCGGTTCGCCGGAGATATCCATTTCAGCAAGGAGGTGGATGAATCACTGGAGAATGTGCGTATGCCAAGTATGATCTTGCAGCCGGTTGTGGAAAATGCAGTCAATCATGGAATACGTGACATTGAATGGGAAGGAAAAATACATCTCACAGTTACAGGAGATGCAGATTATATACGTATCAGCGTGAAAGATAATGGAAAGGGAATGACGCAGGAACAGATAGAGGGTGTTCTGTCAGGAAACAGAGAGCACAGAAATGAAGAAGGTGATTCTACAGGAATCGGTATGAATAATGTGATCAGTCGTCTGGAACTTTATTATGAGGAATCAGGGCTTATGGAGATTAACAGTGAAGGTGAAGGAAAAGGCACAGAAGCAGTAATCTATATACCTGTGCATGAAAACTAAGAGAGGTATTATGGGAGTGAGAGAAGATGTATAGAATTTTGCTGGCAGATGATGAAGGTATCATGCTGGAATCATTAAAGAAAATTATTGAAACTGAATATGGAAATGAATGTGAGATCCACTGTGCAAAGTCAGGCAGAGTTGTGGTGGAGATGGCACAGGCATATTCGCCGGATATCTGTTTTATGGATATCCAGATGCCGGGAATAAGCGGAATCCAGGCAATCAGGGAAATTCAGAAATTTAACAGTTCAGCAGTTTTTGTGATCATAACTGCATATGATAAGTTTAATTATGCAAAAGAAGCAGTGAACCTGGGAGTTCAGGAATTTCTCACAAAACCTGTAAATAAGAAAGTAATTCTGGAAACCTGCGCGAAGATGATGACAAAGGTAGATCAGATACGGCAGAAGAGAAGCGATGATCTCCTGATCAGAGAGAAACTGGAGACAGTGGTACCTATGATTGAGAGTGGATATATCAATAATATTCTTCTGCAGGATGATTTTGTTACTTATCAGGATAATTATACACAGCTTCTTGATATCCGTCAGAAATACGGTTATATGATGGTCATAGAATTTGGAGATTCTATGGAAAATGGGGTGCTCAGTAATGCAGTAGGTGCAAGTGTAAAGGCAAACAAATTTTATTCTACTTTTCGTGAAATCGCACAGGGATTCTTTGAATGCCTTGTAGGTCCTATTATGGGAAACAGGATCGTACTGCTTGTTCCTTATGAAAATGCGAAAGAAGATTACGAAGACAGAGTTGCAATTGTCACAAGAGCCAGAAATATGGTACATAAATTTGAAAACCGGATCGACAGTATGTTCCGCTGTGGAATCGGAAGAGTCAAAGAACTTGGAAGCGTGAAGGAATCTTTTAAGGAAGCGGTGGTCGCACTGAGAGAGAGCATCAGTCATGTAGTGCATATCGAGGATGTACCGGCGGCACAGAAATATGACGGGGAATATCCAAGAGACCTGGAAATCAGATATCAGAAGAGGATCCTTGAGAAGGATGCTGCGGGAGCGATGAACTGCGCAGAGGGATTTTTTGAATGGATGCACAGTCAGCAGGCCATCACAAGAGAAGACATTGAGATTAAAATCCTGGAGATGGTGATGAATGCGGAACGTAGGGCATTCTTTGCAGGAACTTTGAAATATAATGTTAACAGCAGGAGAAGCTATATCCGGGAGCTTCAGTCCTGTACGGATATAGAAAATCTGAAGAAGTGGTTTCTGGATAAGACGAGAGAAATCTGTACGAAACTGGAGAATTCCAAGGAAAAAGAAGCTGGCAGTATTATTGACAGAGCAAAGGAATATATCAATGAAAATTTCCGCAGGGATATTTCACTGGATGATGTTTCAAGAGAGGTAGATATCAGTCCGTATTATTTCAGTAAACTTTTTAAACAGGAAACAGGTAAGAACTTTATTGAATATCTTACAGAAATACGTCTGAAAAATGCCAGAGAACTTCTGCAGGATTCCAGACTTTCCATTAAGGAAATATGTGCACAGTCAGGATACAGTGATCCCAATTACTTCAGCAGGATTTTCAAGAAGTATGAAGGAGTTACGCCTAGTGAGTTCAGAGAGAGGTTAGGCTGATGAAATTATATAAGACCAAAAAGAATTGCGGAAAGCTGCTGCTTGGAATACTGGCATTTTGTACAGGGATGATACTGCTGACAGGATGTGGTTCCTCTTCAGAACAAAAACAGAATAAGAATGAAGAAACAGCAGAAGAGAATAAGGAAGAGGATAAGGTTCAGATCGGACTTACAGTGGATTCTTTTGTTATAGAAAGATGGATCCGCGACAGAGATGTATTTGTGGCGACTGCCAGAGAACTGGGAGCAGAGGTAAATGTGCAGGATGCAGGTGCAGATGTCAAAGAGCAGATCAGTCAGATTGAATACTTTATAAATAAGCAGGTGGATGTGATCGTTGTGATCGCAAGAGACTGTGGAGCACTTTCAGATGCCATACAGAAGACACAGAGTGCGGGAATTCCGGTTATTTCCTATGACAGAATGGTCAATAATGCCAATACAGATTTGTACATTTCCTTTGATAACCGTAAGGTGGGTGAGATCATGGCACAGGCACTTGTCAATGCACTTCCTCAGGGAGGAGATGTCTTTATGATACAGGGATCCTCTTCAGATAATAATGTCCAGATGGTGAAACGGGGGTTTGATGATATGCTTGCAGACACAGATCTGCATGTGGTTTATGAAGCTAACTGTGATGGCTGGACAGCAGAACTGGCTGCCGGATATGTGGAGGAAGCCCTGGAAAAATATCCTCATGTTAAGGGAATTATGTGCGGAAATGATGACATTGCCAGTCAGGTCGTACAGGTACTGGCAGAGAATCAGCTTGCCGGAAATGTGGTTGTTGTAGGTCAGGATGGAGATCTTGCAGCCTGTCAGAGAATAGTAGAAGGAACACAGTATATGACTGCTTTTAAACCAATTGAAGATCTGGCAAGAAAAGCAGCGAAATATGCAGTGGAAATGGGTAGTGGAAAGGGAGTTGCAGAACTGGAAGATGTGACAGAAACAGTAAATGACGGAACTTATGAGATTCCTTCCTGCATCCTTGAACCAACTGCAGTGACAAAAGAGAATATAGATAAGGTGATCATTGAAGGAGGTTTCCACCGCAGAGATGAAGTTTATCTGAATGCGGATTACAGTTAAATAAAATATTCAGAGATTATCCGGCTGCTTTTGCAGATGTAAGAGTAAATCAGTATATAGCATTATCTTGCAACAAAAATGTCCTGTCCTGTGCAGGGCATTTTTTGTTTTTCTTAAAATGTCTTGTTTCTTGCCAATCATGTCCAGATTGCCCTGTGCTATAGTAACATCATCAAGAAAACGTGAGAAACGTAAAAAGAAATGGAGGATTTTTATAATGAGAAAGAAAGTCGTATCTGCAATTCTTTGTGCATCAATGGTAGCTGGAATGGTAGTTATCCCGGGAGTAGCTGTTAAAGCGGATGACAAGAAACTGATCGGTGTTACAATGCCTACAAAAGATCTTCAGAGATGGAATCAGGATGGCGAGAACATGAAGAAAGAGCTGGAAGCAGCCGGCTATGAAGTAGACCTTCAGTATGCATCCAACGATGTAAGCACACAGGTTTCACAGCTTGAGAATCAGGTTGCAAACGGATGTGATCTTCTGGTTGTGGCATCTATCGACGGAAGCAGTCTTGGTGAGCCGCTGAAACAGGCTAAAGAAGCAGGAATCCCGGTTATTTCCTATGACCGTCTGCTTATGAACTCAGATGCAGTTACTTATTATGCAACATTTGATAATTACAAGGTAGGTCAGAAACAGGGCGAATATTTAGTAGATGCACTTGATCTCGACAATCAGGACGGACCGTTTAATATTGAGCTGTTCACAGGTGATCCTGGTGATAATAACTGTAACTTCTTCTTCGGCGGAGCAATGGATGTACTTCAGAAATATATTGACGAAGGTAAGCTGGTAGTTAAATCCGGACAGACAGAATTTGAGCAGGTTGCAACTGCTAACTGGGACAGTGCAAAGGCTCAGGACAGAATGGATACAATTATCGCAGGTAACTACTCAGACGGCTCCAACCTTGACGCAGTTCTCTGCTCCAATGACTCTACAGCACTTGGCGTAGAAAATGCTCTTGCAGCTTCCTACACAGGAGAATATCCGATCATCACAGGTCAGGACTGTGATACACCAAATGTTAAGAACCTTGTAGCTGGAAAACAGGCTATGTCCGTATTCAAGGATACACGTGCTCTTGCAACAGCAGTTGTTGGAATGGTTGATTCCATCATGAAAGGTGAAGAACCGGAAGTTAATGATACAGAATCCTATGATAACGGCACAGGTGTTATCCCGACATACCTTTGCGATCCGGTTGTTGTCACGGTTGACAATTACAAAGAAATCCTGATCGATTCCGGATACTATACAGAAGATCAGATTAAGTAATAAAAATTGATCATACAGGCGGGAATACCACCCGCCTGTGTTAATCTATAGCAATCCCAGAAAATAATGTAATTCAGTATTTCCTGGGATTGCTATAGGGCTGCCCGTCGCAGGCATGATTTATAAAAGGGAGGGAAACAAAATTGGCTAAGATACTTCTGGAAATGAAAAATATTACCAAAACTTTCCCAGGTGTAAAAGCACTGGATAACGTTAATCTTCAGGTGGAAGAGGGCGAGATCCACGCTCTGGTCGGTGAAAATGGAGCCGGTAAATCTACCCTGATGAATGTATTAAGTGGTATTTATCCGTATGGAACATACGATGGTAATATTATTTATAACGGTGAAATCTGTAAATTCAATACAATTAAAGACAGTGAAGAAAAAGGAATTGTAATCATTCACCAGGAACTGGCGCTGATCCCATATATGACGATCGGTGAAAATATGTATCTGGGCAATGAAAGAGGAAGTTCATTATCTATTAACTGGAATGAAACTTACGGAGAAGCAGATAAATATCTGAAAATAGTAGGACTTGAAGAATCCTCCAGAACTTTGATCAAGGATATTGGTGTAGGTAAACAGCAGCTGGTAGAAATCGCCAAGGCACTGGCAAAAAATGCCAAACTTCTGATTCTGGACGAGCCGACAGCATCTTTAAATGAGGACGATTCTCGGGCTCTGCTGGAATTGCTTCTGAAGTTCAAAAAACAGGGAATGACATCTATTATCATTTCCCATAAACTAAATGAAATTTCCTATGTTGCGGATAAGATTACAGTTATCCGTGATGGATCTACTATCGAGACTTTAGATAAGAAGAAAGATGACTTTTCCGAGCAACGTATTATCCAGGGTATGGTAGGCCGTGAGATGACAGATCGATTCCCGAAACGTCCAGGTGTAAAGATTGGAGATGTTTCCATGGAGGTTAAGAACTGGAATGTCTATCATCCGCTGTACTCAGAACGTAAAGTAGTGGATAATGTATCATTTAAGGTGCATAAAGGGGAAGTTGTAGGTATCTCCGGACTTATGGGTGCAGGACGTACGGAACTTGCCATGAGTATTTTCGGAAAAAGCTATGGAACTAAGATTTCCGGTCAGGTATTTATGAACGGAAAAGAAGTAAAGCTGAATACTGTACAGGAAGCAATCGATAACAAGCTTGCTTATGTCACAGAGGACAGAAAAGGAAATGGTCTGATCCTTTCCAAATCCATTAAGATGAATACTTCCCTTGCAAACATGAAGGGAATCAGTAATGGAAAGGTTATTGACGCAGATAAAGAGTATGCAATAGCAGAGGAATACAGAAAGAAACTGAAAACAAAATGTCCGTCTGTGGAGCAAAATGTAGGTAATTTGAGCGGTGGTAACCAACAGAAAGTCCTTCTTGCAAAATGGATGTTTGCAGAACCGGATATTCTGATTCTTGATGAGCCTACCCGTGGTATTGACGTAGGTGCGAAATACGAAATTTACTGTATTATTAACGATCTGGTAGCAGCAGGAAAATCTGTTATCATGATTTCTTCTGAACTTCCGGAAGTACTTGGAATGTCAGACAGAATCTATATCATGAATGAGGGTAGGTTCGTAGGTGAGGTCGGCAAAGAAGAGGCCACATCAGAACTGATCATGTCCAAGATCGTAAAATCAGGAAAAGGAGCGTAAAGAAGATGGAAAAAAAGATTAGTTTTTCAGAGATATTAAAGAAATATACCATGGTGCTTGTACTTGTTCTGGTAGTCATCATGTTTGCTGTAAACACAAAGGGGGTTATGCTTCTTCCTCAGAATGTGAATAACCTTGTAGCCCAGAATGCGTATGTATTTATCCTTGCAACAGGTATGTTGTTCTGTATTCTGACTGGTGGTAATATTGACCTTTCTGTTGGTTCTGTTGTATGTTTTGTAGCAGCAGTTGGCGGTAAGATGATGGTTCTCAACAGTATGAGCCCATATCTTACAATGCTGGTTATGTTGCTTACAGGTATTGCCATCGGTGCATGGCAGGGATTCTGGATTGCATATGTAAGAATCCCACCGTTTATTGTAACTCTGGCTGGTATGCTTGCGTTCCGTGGTCTTTCAAACGTAGTTTTACAGGGACAGACACTGGCACCAATGCCTGATTCTTACCTGGCACTGTTTAACAATTATATTCCGGATCCATTTGGGAAAGAGGGATTTAATCTTATCTGTTTTGTAGTTGGTATTATTGTCTGTATTGTATATGTGTTACTTGTTCTGAAGAATCGTGCAGATCGTGTGAAGAAAGGGTACAGTGTAGATGCTTTTGGTGGTGTTGCAGTTAAGATGATTCTGATCTGTGCAGTTGTTCTTGCTTTTATGTTCCGTCTGGCTCAGTATAAAGGTATTCCGAATTCTCTGATCTGGGTAGCTGTGATCATTGCAATCTATACATATATTGCCTCCAAGACAACTACAGGACGTTATTTCTATGCAGTTGGTGGTAATGAGAAGGCTACAAAGCTTTCCGGTATTAATACAAATAAGGTTTATTTCCTTGCTTATCTGAATATGGGTCTTCTGGCTGCTATTGCAGGTATGGTTACTATGGCCCGTTTGAATTCGGCCAATCCTCAGGCTGGTACAAACTTTGAGATGGATGCGATTGGTGCTTGTTTCATTGGTGGTGCTTCTGCTTATGGCGGAACTGGTACAGTTCCGGGGGTTATCATTGGTGCATTGCTGATGGGTGTTCTGAACTTAGGTATGAGTATCATGGGTATTGACCAGAACCTGCAGAAGGTTGTTAAAGGTCTGGTTCTGCTGGCAGCGGTTATCTTTGATGTTGTTAGTAAGAGGAAATCCTTTATTGTGAAATAAAAAATTGTATATTCCTCCTTGAATAGGAATTTTTGTCAGGGCTTGCAGGGTGCAGGCCCTGTTTTTTTACCGAATCAAGTAAGTCTCCTGCTTTAATTGCGAATATCTGTTTGACTTGACAGGGGACGCGCAGAAAAATAGTGTGTTTGATGTGCGGTTTCGGCATCTAAGATATTCTAAGGCCAAGAAAATCTGCTAAAGGCATGAGCCGGCTTCTCAAACTCGCTCCGTCGCAGACTCCGCTCAGACAGTGATACAGCCGGCTCATAACGCAGATTTTTTTGACCTAAGAATATCTAAGATACCTGCAAATGCACATCAAACATACTATTTTTCTGCGCTGGCTGCTGGCGATTTTTGGGGTGTTGGATTGAGTAAAAATGGACGATAAAAATGGGTGGACGGAAAATTTGCTTGTGGAGGTAGAAGGATGGTCGTATAATGAGGGGGAATATTGTACGAAGTGAGGAGTGGGTTGTTATGAGATATAGTTCTGTGTTGGATTTGCATACACATACTTTGGTGAGTGGTCATGCATATTGTTCTCTGAGGGAGATGGCGAAAGCGGCTGCAGATAAGGGACTGGAGGTTCTGGGGATTACGGAGCATGCGCCTGCTATGCCGGGGACCTGTCATAAGTATTATTTTGAGAATCTGAAAATTGTGCCCAGGGAGATGTATGGGATTCAGTTGCTTCTGGGGTCTGAGGTGAATATTCTGGATGCACAGGGGACTGTGGATCTGGCGCAGCGGACGTTGGAGAGGATGGATGTGGTGATCGCCAGTCTGCATATGCCATGCATGAAGCCGGGATCTAAGCTGGAGAATACAGAAAGCTATCTGAATGTAATGAAGAATCCGTATGTAAATATTATCGGGCATCCGGATGATGGGAGATATGAAATCGATTATGAGGCACTGGTTCAGGGGGCGAAGGAATATGGGAAGGTTCTGGAACTGAATAATCATTCTATGGATCCGGACTGTAACCGGCAGAATGCGGTGGAGAATGATACTGTGATGCTGAATCTGTGTAAGAAATATCAGGTTCCGGTGGTGATGGACAGTGATGCTCATTTTGATCTTCTGATCGGGGAGTTTGATCGGGCGAGAGATCTGCTGGAAAAACTGGATTTTCCGGAAGAGCTGGTTCTTAATCGGTCTGTGGATGCAATAAGGAAGTATGTGAATCGTAAATTCTGATAAACTGAGAAGCAGTTATTTAGTGTAGAGCCGTGTCGCAAAGAGAATGATTTTATCTGCCTTGCTTTTCGAAAGAGGTTTTTGTGAGAAAATAAAAAAATCTGTAATTTCTTTTAGGTTAAAGGCTTGCTTCCTATAATTTAACGTGGTAAAATATCACTGTTAGAAATATAAAACGGACAATTTAAAGACAAGTGTCCGCTGGCGAAATACAGAGTTCTAAAAGGAGCATGAAAATGAGTAAAAAAATCAGAACAGAGGCTGTAGATCAGCTTTTTGAAGCGATTTTATGCCTGAAGGATAAAGAAGAGTGCTATACTTTTTTTGAGGATGTATGTACGATCAATGAACTTCTTTCCTTATCACAGCGTTTTGAGGTTGCCAAGATGCTGATGGACAAGAGAACCTATCTTGATATTTCGGAGAAAACCGGAGCTTCCACAGCAACGATCAGTCGTGTGAATCGTTCATTGAATTATGGAAATGACGGATATGAGATGGTGTTTTCAAGAATGGCAGAGAAGGAAACTAAAGGGGAATAAGATAGCGGAAGGTTGAATAAATGCAGTGCTATTGTGGGGCAGGTGAAGATCACCTGCCTTTTTGTATAGGGAGTTTTCGGATAAAAGAGAAGTCCGATTATTCCTCTTCTGGGAGAGTGTTGTGCAGGCTGAGAAAATGCTGCGAAGGATCAATCTATAAAAGTCGAAAATGAATATTATATAGTCAAATATGCAAACTATGCGGATTGATATAATGTTATAATTTTGCTTATGAAAGATAACTGGCTGTTGGCAATATCGTATAAGATATTTTTATGAAAAAAGTCATATATAAAGTATTTTGCTGGAAGTATTTTACAAATGCATGGCGAAATGTAATATTGCAGGCAGAGAGAAAAGTTATAAAAAAACAAATCATGAGGAGAACATAAGAGTATGAAGGCATTTGATTATTCACTGGTAAAAGATCCACAGTATTTCTGCGATAACCGAATGGAAGCTCATTCAGATCATGTGTATTATAGAAATGGGAATGAAATGCAGGCTGCTGTGCAGGATGGGACAGAAACTTCTTTCCGTTACAGTCTGAACGGTTTATGGAAGTTTCATTATGCGCGTAATTACAAAAGTACAGTTCAGGGATTTGAGAAAGAGGAATACTGCTGTTATGACTGGGATGACATTCATGTACCTGCACATATCCAGATGGAAGGATATGATGCACCCCAGTATGCTAATGTCCAGTATCCATGGGAAGGACATGAGGAAATTTATCCGGGTCAGATTCCTGAGAGATTTAATCCGGTTGCAAGCTATGTGAAATATTTTACAGTGCCTGAACATATGAAGGGAAAGAGGTTGTTTATTTCTTTCCAGGGAGCAGAGAGCGGGCTTGCACTGTGGCTGAACGGAGCCTTTGTTGGCTACAGTGAGGATTCTTTCACCCCATCTGAATTTGAACTGACAGATTATCTTAAAGATGGACAGAATAAGCTGGCAGCACAGGTATTCAAATGGACCTCCAGCAGTTGGTGCGAAGATCAGGACTTCTTCCGTTTCTCCGGAATTTACAGAGATGTGTATCTTTATACAGTTCCGGATACCCATGCATATGATCTCCAGATCCGTGCAATCCCGGAAGAGAATCTGGATGTAGCAGATCTTGAAATTAAGGTAAAGACATGGGGAAAGGGAAGCATTGTTTTCAGACTTGAGAAAGATGGAGAATGTGTGCTGGAAGAGAAAAAATCTCTTACAGAATCTGGAAATGAAGAAGCAAATGCAGAGCCATTTTATATTCAGAAAACAAATAGCAGCAAGACTGTACAGAACAGTTTTGCATGGAAAATCAATAATCCAAAATTATGGAGTGCAGAAGATCCGCAGCTCTATGATCTTACAATTGAACTTTATAACGAAGCAGGAACTATTCAGGAAGTGATTCCTCAGAAGGTTGGATTCCGCCGTTTCGAGATGAAGAACGGCATTATGACTCTGAACGGAAAGCGTATCGTGTTTAAGGGCGTAAACCGTCATGAATTCAGTTCTGTCAGCGGCAGACATGTATCAGAGGAAGAACTCCGCAAGGATCTTCGCATTATGAAGCAGAATAATATCAATGCCATCCGTACCTGTCATTATCCGGATACATCACTGATCTATCAGCTTTGTGATGAATATGGTATTTATATGATCGATGAGACAAACCTGGAATCCCATGGTTCCTGGGATGTGGCGGAATTTACAAAGGATTATACTCATGTTGTTCCTCACAACAAACCGGAATGGCTGGGTATGATGCTTGACCGTGCCAACTCCATGTATCAGAGAGACAAGAATCATCCGGCAATCCTGATCTGGTCCTGTGGAAATGAATCTTTTGGCGGAAAAGATATCTATGAAATGTCTCAGCTTTTCCGTAAGAATGACTCTACCCGTCTGGTACATTATGAGGGACTTTTCCATGACCGCAGTTATAATGATACCAGTGATATGGAAAGCCAGATGTATCCGTCTGTAGAAGCAATCAAAGAGTTTCTGGCAAAGGATGACAGTAAACCGTTTATCTGCTGTGAGTACACACATGCCATGGGAAATTCCTGCGGTGCCATGCATAAATATACTGACCTGACAGATACAGAGCCCAAATATCAGGGCGGATTTATCTGGGATTACATTGACCAGTCTATTTATAAGAAAGATCGCTATGGAAAAGAGTTTCAGGCATATGGTGGCGATTTCGGAGAACGCCCTACAGACTATAATTTCAGTGGTAACGGAATCGCATATGGCGGTGACAGAGAACCATCTCCAAAGATGCAGGAAGTGAAATTCAATTATCAGAATATCACAGCAGAGGTGACAGCTGATACAGTAAAAGTGATTAATAAGAACCTCTTTGTAAATACAGATACGTTTGACTGTAAGGTAATACTTGCAAAGAATGGAAAAGTGATTTGTACAGAAGCACTGGAAACAGCAGTTGAGCCATTGAGTACGAAAGAATATAAACTGCCTTTTGGAAAGGCTGAAGCAGCCGGAGAATATACAATTACTGTTTCCTTCCATCTGAAAGAGGAAGAGATATGGGCACCTGCAGGCCATGAGATTGCGTTTGGACAGTATGTATATCAGGTGAAAGAGGATGTTCTGGATGGAAAATCAGATTCAGCAGAAACAGCGATTACAGCGGAAAAAGATGTACGTGTATCAGATGCGTTTGTAAAGAAGCCACAGATCATCCGAAGCACACACAACATTGGTGTCCGCGGCGAGCACTTTGAAGTAATGTTCTCCGTCCTCAATGGTGGTCTGGTTTCTTACAAATATGCGGGCAAAGAGATGATCGAGGCAATCCCGAAACCAAACTTCTGGCGTGCACCAACAGATAATGACTGTGGAAATCTTATGCAGATGCGCTACGCACAGTGGAAAATTGCCAGCATGTATTTAAGCCACAAAGAATACAGAAAAGGTGCATATGGCTCATCCAATTTACCACAGGCAGAAGAAACAGACCACTCTGTAAAAGTAACATTTACCTATCTGATGCCAACCACACCAGCCAGTGAGTGTCAGCTCACTTACGAAGTATTCGGCGATGGAAAAGTAAAGACAACTTTAACTTATGATCCTGTAAAAGAACTTGGTGATATGCCGGAATTTGGGGTGATTTTCAAATTCAATGCAGATTACGACAATGTTCAGTGGTATGGACTGGGCGAAGCTGAAACCTATGCAGACCGCAAAAAAGGTGCAAAACTGGGCATTTACCAGAAAAAAGTTGTGGACAACATGGCAAGATACATGGTACCGCAGGAATGTGGAGCAAAAGAGGAAGTACGTTGGGCGAAGGTCACAGACCGCAAGGGCAGAGGAATGTACTTTGAAATGGATGGAGAATCAATGATGTTCTCTGCACTCCCATACACTCCACATGAGATGGAAAATGCCATGCATCCATATGAACTCCCGCAGATTCATTACACAGTAGTACGCGTAGCCAAAGGCCAGATGGGAATCGGCGGTGACGACAGCTGGGGAGCATACACCCATCCGGAATATCTGTTAAATGCAGACGGAAAGATGGAATTCTCCTTTAGCTTTAAAGGAATTTGATACAGTTTATTTGTTTTGAAAAGGGGCTGTCAGAATAGGCAGTCCCTTTAGATGTTATAGATAAATAGACAACAAAAAATGATATTTATAACGTCGAAAATGTGATATGATATACAAGTAAATTCTTTGATTTATAATGCGGGACGAAAACGTGGGTATTATAGTGGTTCAACGATTCTCAAAAGTCGGTGATTGACAATGAAAAGGAGTAACATCAAATGATAGATATATATACAAATAAGATTAATTCAAAAGACTGGATACTTCAAAACGACCTGTACTTTAATCTGAACACAGGTAATGAAGAAATGTCACAAAAAGAAATTGATTTAATCTGGCAAATAGATGAGGCAAAGCTGACTCCGGACAAGCATATAGAAACAAAATATGGATTGGGTACAATACGTAATTTATCATCAGGCTGCAAGACCCTGATAAATATTGTAAAACACCCTGATAAGGTGGTAAATGTCGAGGAATGTGGTCCGAATGTGTTAAGGATCATTTTTACTATGGAAAATATAAAGATTTATATGTCAAGACCGACACTTTTTGATATCCCGGACAATGCAAGAATCCGATTTAATAATTCTGATATAGTTATCGGCGGGAGAGGCTATAATGCCTGGTGGAGTAAGGAGTATGAAAGGAGAGAAGCAGATGATTTATAAGAACATTACTTTTAAAGCAGATCCATTTTCATACGATTTGGAATTTGAGGATAGAATTACTCTTGTTGGCGGAGACAGCGGCACCGGTAAAACAGTCCTTTATGAAATGCTGGAAGATATAAGACTAACAGACGAATACAAGGCTATAAAATTATTTAACTATAAATCAGATGATTTTTTAAAAGCAATAAAACAGTGCCGGGATAGTTTCATTGTGGTAGATAATGCAGATTACTTGATTAATGATGATATCAGGAGATTCATTAATTTTGAGTTCTCAAATCAGTATATGCTTTTTCTGCGAAATTGTGACGGACTCAATGTATCTGATAAAAGTTTTAAGGTGCTGAAGTTTGATAACAACAGAATAACACTGGAAGAGGAGCTGTGATATGAGATATTTATGGACGGAGGATACTGGTGCAGGGCTTCACTTCTGGAAATTAGTTAACAAGTTTTTCTTTGATAATGAGCTTGTAGTCGAAAGTAAAGGAAGCAATCAGGGATTACTGGATGCGGTAATAGACTTGGACATTAAAGATGACGATAAATACTACGTTGCATTTGATTATGTGGTTGATAATCAGGATATTCGTAACAAGTATCGTATGTTGAAATTAATAACAGATAAGTCGGAAGGAAAAATTGTAATTCTGGATATGATTTGTTTTGAATATCTGATTCTTGCATTTGACAAGCTAATAGCATGAACAGGCACCGGAAAGACAGATAAAATCAAAATTCGTGAAGAAGTCTTGGCAGCAGTTGAAAATAATAGAATCAATTTATCAAAGATTGATGACGAGAAGACATTGCAGTATATAGCATGTTTTAAAAGATATTCTACAGAACGAGTGATGAAGTCATTGGCAGGCGAATTTACACAAAATGAAAAGTGGTCTGTTAAAGGGACTCTTATGGGTGAATGCTGGTATAAAAATTGCTGTGTGTCGGAGCATCCAGATAGTCTTAGATGTGGTAAGCCTGAGATTGAGGATGGGGATGAGAAGATGAGGATGCTGATACAGTCTGAGAAGGTGCAAAATGTGATTTGCAAAGTTGCAGATTAGAGTAGGATTTAATAAAAGTGAAGATTTGAAAACTGCACGAAAAGGGAGGAATTATTTTATGTATCAGGCAAATGAAAAACGTTATGAAACTATGAAATACCACCGCTGTGGTGCCAGTGGGCTGATGCTGCCGGAGTTATCTCTGGGTTTATGGCATAATTTCGGGGATACCGGTGTTTATGAGAATATGAAGCAGATGTGCTTTACGGCATTTGACAATGGGATTACTCATTTTGACCTTGCAAACAACTATGGTCCACAGCCCGGAAGTGCGGAGGAAAATTTTGGAAAAATCCTGAGAGAGGAATTTTCTGCATACAGAGATGAGCTGATCGTCAGCACAAAGGCAGGCTATGATATGTGGCCGGGACCTTATGGAAACTGGGGAAGCCGTAAGTATCTGATCGCCAGTCTTGACCAGAGCCTGAAACGTCTTGGTCTGGATTATGTAGATATCTTTTATCATCATAGAATGGATCCGGAGACGCCTCTGGAGGAGACCATGGAGGCTCTTGCACAAATTGTCAGAAGCGGAAAGGCATTGTATGTTGGAATCTCCAACTATGATGGTGAGACAATGAAACGCGCTGCAGATATTCTGGAAGAACTGCATTGTCCGTTTATCATTAATCAGAACAGATATAATATCTTTAACCGTACAATCGAGACAAATGGCCTGAAACAGGCTGCAGCAGAGAGGAAAAAGGGAATTATTGCATTTAGCCCGTTATCCCAGGGAATGCTCACAGACCGATATCTGAATGGAATTCCAAAGGACAGCCGCGTCAACACAGATGGACGTTTTCTCCATGCAGATCAGTTCAGCGAGGAACGTCTTAACAGTATCCGCAGTTTGAATGCAATTGCAGCAGAAAGAGGGGAAAGTCTTGCGCAGATGGCACTGAAATGGATTCTCCGTGACGGAATCGTAACCAGTGTGCTTATCGGGGCATCCCGTCCACAGCAGATTCTTGAGAATTTGAAAGTGCTGGACAGTGCATCCTTCAGTGAAGAGGAATTAAAGAAGATAGATGAGTGTTTGCTGGCATTATAGAGAATTTAAAATATGAGAAAGTAGCGATTTGTGTAGTTGAGGTGAGGTAAAATGAAAACAAGATTTCTTGAAAATGAATATTGGTATGGCGGTGCTGTGTATGAAGGATATCGTCAGCCAGCAGGAGAAGATAGTGATATTACCTGGGATTTTCGTGAGAACCCTACAAATAATCAGATCATGCCGTTGTTTGTTTCCTCAAAGGGAAGATATATATGGAGTGAAAGTGGTTTTCAGATTTCTTTTCAAAAAGGCAAAATACAGGCAGAGGGACCTGACAGCATTATTTTGGAAGAGGGATATGGTACTCTGAAGGGAGCATACCGGGCGGCGATGCAAAAATATTTTCCTTTTCATGAAATTCATCTTTCTGACATGTTTTTTCGTAGACCGGTTTATAATTCCTGGATTGAACTGACTTATTATCAGACTCAGGAAAATATACTGAAATATGCAGAAGAAATTCTGAATCATGGTTTTCCGCCAGGAGTTTTAATGATTGATGATGGATGGTCACCGTATTATGGGAGATGGAAATTTCGGGGAGACAATTTTCAGGATGCAAAATGGATGATTAAAAAACTTCATGATATGGGATTTCTTGTAATGCTATGGATTTGTCCTTTTATTACTCCGGATACGCTGGAGTTTAGGGAAACAAGAGATAAGCATTATCTGATTGAGACGCCGGAAGGAAAGGCAAGAATACTGGAATGGTGGAATGGTTATTCAGCGGCTATTGATCTTACAAATCCGGAAGCAATGCAGTGGTTGAAAAATCAAATGGATGAATTAATGGATATGGGGATTGATGGATTTAAGTTTGATGCGGGGGATTCTTGTTATTATACAGCTGGAGATAAGACGTTCCGGGAGGCGTCAAATGATGAATTATCCAGACTGTGGGCACAATTTGCTGAGCAATATAGTCTAAATGAAATCAGAGTGTGTTTTAAAGCAGGGGGATATTCACTGATGCAGCGCTTGTGTGACAAACGAACAGTTTGGGATGAGACCGGAATAGCAGGGCTGATTCCAGATACATTGATCCAGGGAATTACAGGTCATCCATTCGGGAGTCCGGATATGATAGGTGGAGGAGAATATACCTGTTTTCTGGAGGGAAATGATGTTGCGTGTACTCCTGAAATGTTTGTCCGTTATGCACAGATCGCGGCTTTGATGCCTGTTATGCAGTTTTCGGCATCTCCATGGCGTGTGCTTTCGAATGAAAAATTACAAGAAGTAAGAGAGGCTATGGCGTTGCGGGAGAAGTATCTTCCACAGATTCTGGATGCATTTGAAAAAGCAAAGTGTTTTGGGGAGCCTATTGTGCGGAGTATGGAATATGTATTTCCGGGAGAAAAGTTGGAGAGAGTAATGGATCAGTTTATGGTTGGCGATTCTGTGCTTGTGGCTCCAGTTTATAAGCAAGGAGAAAGTTCGAGGGTTGTCAGATTGCCGAAAGGTAGATGGAAAACAGTTAGTCTGGATAAAAATGATGAAGATGTTATGATATTGGATGGGGGAATGGAAGTTGTCCTGGGGTATAATCATGGGTTGATTATCCTGGAAAGGCAGATTTAAATATTCTTTTTAGAAACGATGTGCGCTACACTTCGGATAAAAAAAGGAGCAGAGGATATTTGACTCTGCTCTTTTTTTAAAGGTGTGAAATATCTTCCTCAGGAGGAAGAAGTTTCTTGAAAAAGCGATATAGAAGAATAGAATTGATAAAAGCGACCATACCGAATCCGAAAAAGAACCAGCAGCATGCATACAGTGGAAGGAGTTCTACGTCTATATATGTCATATATAGCGGAAAAATCGTGATGATTGCCATAAGAATTGTGGTTGGAAAGTGCATAAAAGACAGTAGGAAGGCATTTCTGCAAAGCATCTTTAATGTATTGGCGAAAGTTGCGATAACAGGAAAGATGTATAATGTAAAAATCAGAGATAAGACAGCTACTCCTACAGATAAATATAGGAGTATTCTTGAAATATTTCCGTTTTCATGCAGAAGAAAACGAGTGTTCAGGAATAGAATCCCGTCCACAGTCAGAATAGCAATCCAGATAATAATAGATTGGACAAAATTTTCTTTAAATGCTTTAAAAAAGGTTTTGACTGTGCCATTGTTATTTCCTTTGATTGTGCGCAGTGTGCAATGATACATGGCTGTCAGGGCAGGACCAATGGTGATAAGAGGAATGCTGCAGAGAATAAAAAGCAGATTGGCGATAATGATATCTCCTAACTTATTAAAAAAAATATGAATAACATTATTTTCATTTAAAAGATCCATAAAATTACCTCCGTGATCTCAAGTCAGAAACAGATACTTTCTGTGTTTGATGTTGAAAGTAATCTTATCATAAAAATATGTTGGATGTAAAGTATACGAGAACAGGAACTGAAAATTGATATTTTGAAAACAAAATGAAAACATGTATTTATGTTGGGAGCAATATACAAAAAATAACGGTAAAAAATATGCAATCTGCAAGAAAAATGGGGGGTTATGGAAATGAGACAAAAAAATACAAGGAAGCATATAAAAAATAGGTTCAAAATATGTAAAAATAATGGAAATAAGAAGAAAAATGACGAAGAAATATACAAATTGAATAAAAAGCAACATTTTTCCATATATCGCTCACAAAATACCATTTAACATTTTTCCATGTGCAATTATAATAACTTCATTGGTTGGGGATGAAAATATTAAGAACTGACCAAAGAAACGTGCAAAAACTATATAATTTTTAAAGGAGGAAGAGATTATGAATTATAAGAAGGCGGTAGCTGCATTTTTGGCAGGTGCAATGGTATTGGGAGCAGTGCCAGTGTATGCTAAGGGGGACGACGTTACACTTTCAGTATCTATATGGGATAGTAATCAGGAACCTGGAATCAAACAGATTATGGATGATTTCACCAAAGAGACAGGAATCAAAACAGAGATTTCAGTAATCAAGTGGGACGAATATTGGACTATGCTTGAGGCAGGCGCACAGGGAGGATCTCTTCCGGATGTATTTTGGATGCATTCAAATGAGAGTCAGAGATATATGTCAAATGATATGCTTCTTGACCTGACTGACAAGATCAAAGATAGTGAAAAAATTGATCCGGAAAACTATCCGGAGGATATCTGGGGATTGTATACTTATGATGAAAAATACTATGCAGTACCTAAGGATATAGATACAATTGCTCTCTGGTACAATAAGACATTATTTGATGAGGCAGGTCTGGATTATCCTACAGCTGAATGGACATGGGATGATGTTACAGAAGCGGCTAAGAAGCTAACAAAAGAGGATGGTTCACAGTATGGTCTGGGTATGAGAAATGACAATAATCAGGCTGGATATTATAACTTAATCTATGATAACAATGGATTTATTATCAGTGATGATAAAACTAAATCTGGATGGGATGATCCAAATACAATTGCAGCCATGCAGACACTGGAAGGCTGGATTAATGAAGGTGTGATGCCATCACTTGAGACAATGTCTGAGAACAATGAAGATGTTCTTTTTGAAGCTGGTAAGATTGCTATGACATGTCAGGGTTCCTGGATGCTTGCAGCATTTAAAGAGAATGAATATACAGCAGCAAATTGCGATGTTGTAGAACTTCCGAAGAATGCAGAAACAGGCAGAAGAGCTTCTTTATATAATGGACTTGGATGGGCAGCATCCGCTTCCGGTGAGCATACAGATGAAGCTTGGCAGCTGATCGAATATCTGGGATCAAAAGAAGCTCAAGAGAAGCAGGCCGAACTTGGTGTCACTATGAGTGCGTATAAAGGAACCTCTGATGCATGGGCTAAATCTGCAGACTTTAATCTGCAGGCATATCTGAATATGATGGATGATATGGAAATCCGTCCATATTCCAAATCTACAGTAACATGGGAAAATGAAGACAGTGAAATTCTTAAGAGTGTTTATACTGGCGATATGACAATGGAAGATGCCTGCAAAAAGATGGCAGAGCAGATGAACGAAAAACTTGCAGAAGAATAATCGGCAGAAATATTAGCGTAGTATAAAGCTAAGAAAGGCCGTTGCACGCAGGTGTGGCGGCCTTTTTGTAGGGAGAAAGGCGGTAACTATTCAGTGATTCGGCCATGAAGATGCTGGACAGATTACAAAGAAAAATAAAGGAGTGACAGTTATGGCTAAGACTAAGTCTGAGGCAAGAACAAAAAGGGAACGCAGTGAATTCCTCTGGGGGTGGCTGTTTATCCTTCCGACAATAATTGGATTGATCGTACTGAATATTATTCCGATTTTCCAGACTATTTATCAGAGCTTCTTTAAAACAGGAGATTTTGGAAAAGGAAATATATTTATCGGACTGCAGAATTATGAAAAAGTTTTTGGAGACAGTGAAATCTGGCAGGCATTAATTAATACAATAAAATATGCTATTGTGGAGGTTCCATTTTCAATTATTTTAGCCCTTGTTCTTGCAGTATTGCTTAACAGAAAGATGAAAGGGCGTTCTGTGTACAGAACGATCATTTTCCTGCCGATGGTGGCAGCACCGGCAGCTGTGGCAATGGTATGGAGATGGCTTTTTAATTCAGATTATGGACTGATCAATAATTTGTTCCATGTTCATGTAAATTGGGTTTCTAATCCGAAGATAGCAATTTTTTCTATTGCAATTATTGGTGTATGGTCTATTATCGGTTATAATATGATACTTTTTCTTGCGGGCTTGCAGGAGATTCCAAGAGACTATTATGAGGCTGCAGAAATTGATGGTGCGACGGGTATAAATGCATTTTTCAAAATTACTATTCCGCTGTTATCACCTACGATTTTCTTCGTGCTTGTTACACGTGTGATTGGATCTCTACAGGTATTCGATTTGATCTATATGGTGATTGATAAATCTAATCCAGCACTTTTAAAGACTCAGTCTCTTGTTTACCTGTTTTATAAGTATGCATTTGTTAACAAGAATATGGGATATGGTGCTACGATTGTGGTAGTTCTTCTTGTTCTCACTTTGATTCTGACAGTATTCCAGATGATAGGTCAGAAGAAGTGGGTATTCTACAATTAGAAAGGGGGACTTACTATGGGTAGTATGGAAACAAAAAAGAAATTAACTACAGTTTTAATTCACGCGATATTGATTCTTGTGTCCGTCACAATGCTTGTTCCTTTTATCTGGATGATCCTAACAGCATTTAAATCTGTAACGGAGGCAACATCAGTAGATCCGTTTGTTATTTTTCCAAAGGTGTGGAGAAAGGATTCTTTCATTTCAGTTGTCAATAATATGAATTTCCTGTTGCTGTATAAGAATACCTTGCTTCTTATATTTTTCAGAGTGTTATGTGCAGTTCTTACAGCTACTATGGCAGGTTATGCCTTTGGGCGTCTGAAATTTAAGGGTCGTGATCTATGCTTTGGACTGGTACTGTTTCAGATGATGGTTCCCGTGCAGATATTTATTATTCCACAGTATCTTATGGTTAGTAAGATGGGAATGCTGAATACTATTTTTGCTCTGGTATTTCCTGGAATAGTTACTGCATTTGGTACATTCCTTTTGCGGCAGGGATATATGGGACTGCCCAAGGATCTTGAGGAGGCTGCTAGACTTGACGGATGTAATATAGGACAGACTTTCCTGTATATCATGGCACCCCTTACCAGATCAAGCATGGTAGCGTTGGGAATCTTTACGGCGGTATTTGCATTTAAGGATCTGATGTGGCCAATGATTGTTAATACAGATAAGAACATGCTGGTACTTTCTTCTGCTTTAGCTAAGATGCAGGGACAGTACGTGTCTAAATTCCCGGAATTAATGGCTGCATCATTGATTGCCTGTATTCCGATGATCGTAATCTATACGATTTTCCAGAAACAGTTTATCGAAGGTATTGCTACCAGCGGTGGAAAACTGTAATCTGACCGAATGGTTACTTTGTGGCTGCTTCGGTCATGAACAGAGAGGCGGATACTTTTATCTGCCCGGCCATCGTCTTCTTAGGAACCGCTGACGAAGAATATAACTGAGAAATCAGTTGTAGGATTGTCAGCGTTTTTTTCTCAGCGGGAGTCTTATCTCTGATAAAGATAAAATGTTTATAAGGTTAACACTATATTTGTGACAAAAAGGAGAAAAAACATGCCAATCAAATTTCATGAACAAACAAAAACCTTTCATATTTGTAATAAATATCTGAGCTATATTATCTGTGTTATGGAAAACGGACAGATGGAGAATCTTTATTATGGAAAAGCAATTTGTGATAAAGAGGATTTTAGCTATCTTCATGAAGAAGTGATGCGTTCTCTGATGTCTGTGTGCGTGCCCGAACCTGGAATTCTTTCTATGCAGTATACAAAACAGGAGTATCCGGTATATGGAACTGGAGATTTTAGGAGTCCTGCTATGACAGTACGTCAGGAAAATGGCAGTGAGATTGTTGATTTTAAATATGTTTCTCATGAGACTTATGATGGGAAAAAGAAACTTAAGGGACTTCCGGCGACCTATACAGAGAATGAGAGCGAAGCACAGTCTTTGGATATTCTTCTCCATGATTCTGTGATGGATACAGATCTGATACTTACATATACTATCTATGAGGAGTATCCGGTAATTACCAGAAGTGTCCGGATTTTACAGAAGGGAGACCAGAAGATACGTCTGGAGAATATGATGAGTGCATCTGTGGAATTTCCAGATATGGATTTTGAAATGCTTCAGCTTTCCGGTGCGTGGTCAAGGGAACGTTATGTAAAGACGAGAAAACTGGAAATGGGAATCCAGGCAATTCAGAGTTTGTCCGGCACAGCTTCCAGCGCGGAACAGAATCCCTTTATTGCGTTAAAACGTCCTCATACTACAGAAGATATGGGAGAAGTGTATGGATTTAGTTTCGTTTACAGCAGTAACTTTCTGGCTCAGGTTGAGGTTACTCCATATGAGATGACCAGAGTGATGATGGGCATCAATCCGCAGGGATTCTCTTGGGCATTGAAAAAAGGAGAAGAATTTCAGACTCCAGAGGTTGTAATGGTATACAGTGATCAGGGCTTAAATGGCATGAGCCAGGTATATCACAGGTTATACCGTAATCATCTTATGAGAGGTAAGTGGAAAAACCGTGTTCGTCCGATTCTTCTTAATAATTGGGAAGCAACTTACTTTAATTTTACTGAGGAAAAAATACTGGATATTGCGAAAAAAGCAAAGGAAGTTGGTGTTGAGTTATTTGTTCTGGATGATGGCTGGTTTGGAACGAGAAATGATGATTATCAAGGATTGGGAGACTGGTTTGTAAATAAAAATAAACTTCCTGATGGAATTTCCGGACTTTCCAGAAAAATTGAAGCGATGGGATTGAAATTTGGATTGTGGGTAGAACTGGAGATGGTGAATAAGGATAGTGATTGCTACCGAGCACATCCGGATTGGCTGATAGGCGCTCCGGGCCGTTTTGAGTCTCACTCCAGACATCAGCATGTCCTTGATTTTTCTAAACCGGAAGTTGTAGATTATATTTATGATTCTATTTCCAAAATACTGGATGAATCCGCTATCTCCTATATTAAATGGGATATGAACCGTTATATGTCTGAACCTTTCAGTCAGGGAATGCCGGCAGCGGAACAGGGTAAGACTATGCATAAATATATTCTGGGGGTATATGATTTGTATACCAGACTGACAGAAAAATATCCGGATATTCTTTTTGAATCCTGTTCGAGTGGTGGAGCCAGATTTGATCCTGGAATGTTGTATTTCGCACCTCAGACATGGACAAGTGATGATACCGATGCTGCAGAGAGAGAAAAGATCCAGTATGGTACTTCCTTTGTATATCCTATTGTAAGTATGGGATCCCATATATCGGCAGTGCCGAATCATCAGATGCATCGCTATACACCTCTTGCAACCAGAGCAAATGTGGCTTATTTTGGAACTTTTGGGTATGAACTGGATCTGAATCTGTTAAGCGAAGAGGAATTAAAGGAAGTCAGAGAGCAGGTTGCCTTTATGAAGAAATATCGTGAGTTGATTCAGATTGAAGGTGATTTTTATCGTATTTTAAGTCCATTTGAGGGAAATGAGACAGCATGGATGGTTGTCTCAAGAGATAAAAAACATGCAGTGGCCGGTTATTATGAGCGATTAAATAAGGTAAATGCTGCATGGATGCGTTTGCGCTTTAAGGGACTTGATGAAAAGCAGCTTTATACGGTAAAATGGGAAGAAAATTCTATAAAAGCGTATGGAAACGAATTGATGTATGCAGGCATTCCGATTGACAGGGATTACTGCAATAAAACAAATGGAGATTTTTACTCTATCCTCTATACTATTGAAGCAGAGTAAATGTTCCGTAGCTTTGATATGATGTTAGCGAGAACATAGCTACAGCTTATTAGGAAAGGAGGGGATTGACTTGCTTCGCACAGTTGGCTATACAGATTCTGATCAGTATAAAAGTCTGGAAAATCTGAGAAAAGGTGCGGTGGGACTTTATGTAACCTATTGCGGGTGGGAAAAATGTCCTCCAGGGCATCGTTTCGGACCTAATAAGAGAATTTCACACATACTACATATTGTGGATAATGGAAAAGGTGTTTTGGAGATTTTCGGTCAGAGTTATGAGATTTCGGGTGGGCAGATATTCCTGATACCCTCTGGTGTGGAGGCCTGGTATCAGGCGGATTTGGAGGAACCCTGGACATATCGTTGGATAGGCTTTGAGGGGATAAGTGCAAGAGAAGTTATCCAGGCAGTGGGATTCAGAAAAAGCAATCCTGTCCTTCGGATTCACTGTATGGAAAAGGTCAATGCATATCTGGATTTTATTATCCGGACACCTCAGCTTGTATTTGAAAATGAATTAAAAAGAAATGGATATCTTATGCTGATGTTCTATGAACTGATGGTGGATTATCGTGAGGAGTGTCTGCGGGAAGGAAAACTTCCACCGGGACAAAGATATCCAGGAACTGATTATGTGGAAAAGGCTATCGATTATATATCTGCAAATTACAGCAAACGTATTAAAATTAATGAACTTGCAGATTATATTGGGGTAAATCGAAGTTATCTCACTAGTTGTTTTCAGAAGAGTCTGGGATGCTCACCGCAGGAATATCTGATAAATTTGCGCATTGAAAAAGCAAAGTCTCTTTTAAAAAAGGAGGATATTCATATAAATGAAGTTGCATCTATAGTGGGATATACAGATCCTCTGGCTTTTTCAAAAGCATTTAAAAGCAAAACAGGATTAAGTCCCAAGGAATATAGGGGAGAAAAGCGAAGACTGTTTATGTGTAAAGAAAAATATGATTATGAAGTGTCTGCTGAGCAAACTGAAAACACTTGATTTTACTGACTTTTGCCCCATTTT